>Ga0209347_1000118_pt1 | contig 229440 bp, 201 predicted proteins | sample AutmiccommuBRH23_FD_187382 | JGI IMG/M metagenome (GOLD analysis project Ga0209347, IMG submission 187382) | Deep subsurface microbial communities from Mt. Terri, Switzerland - Autotrophic microbial communities BRH/23 (SPAdes) (version 2) | ecosystem: Environmental > Aquatic > Deep subsurface... | reverse complement strand
ATGGCGACGCTGCGCTGGGTCGACTGGTTCAACAATCACCGCCTGTTCGGTCCCATCGGGCACATCCCGCCCGCCGAGGCCGAAGCCAACTACTATGCAGCCAACGAGACCCTCGATATGGTCGCATGACTCAAATGAAACCGCCTCCGGAAAACCCAGGACGCTTCAGAACCTATATAGGCCTTGAGCGCGGCGGGCGCAAACGCCGGTCAATCACCGCTAAATTCAAACTGAGACACTACCAAGATTTCACAGCACTCAGTAACTTCTCCGTTCGAGGGGTATGGGATCGCAGGCTCAGATCCCGATCCCCCGCCCTAGGTCAAGATCGATGCCATGCGCGTGGCCGCGCGTTGGAAAGCAGTGGGATCGTCCATGCCATGGCGAGGCCGATGGCGAGGAACAGGAAGCCGAAGCCCAGCCGCCACTGATCATCGATCAGATAATTGTTGCACAATCGAACCGGCGAATGGGTCAACAGGAAGGCCATGAACCCCGCCATCGAGATGGCCTGGGCTTTCAGGAAACTGCGCAACAAGGCGTGCGCCTGCCGCCAGCCAATCACGAGCAGGGCCCCGATCAACGGGACCGACAGAAACTTTGCCAGTGTCATCAATGGAAAACTCACCGCGCCATCGATCGAGCGGGGCAGCATCCAGAAGGCAATACCGAACAGGGCGGCCAGCAATGGCGCAAACCCGCCCTGCGCCCAGCGCCATTCGCGGCGCGGTGCCAGCAATGCGCCGCAGAGGCCGAGCATGGGCAGTTGCACCAGCACGTGCAGCACAGGATCAGCCTCAAGCGCGCGGTTCCCCAATATGCAGGCGAACATGATGATGGCAGCCAAGCCCGTTCGCAGGCGGCGCTTCATCGCAAGGCCTTTCGCGCGGCGGCAATAATCCCTTCGAAATCGCCAGTATCGTGGATTGCTGCCAGCCTGCCATCAGCCGCCACCACATGAACCGCAACATTGTGGGTATAGCCGCCCATCCGGTCAGGGATGGCGATTACGCCGAAGTCGCTCAGTATTTGCGGGAGCACGTCCGGGCGCGGGCGCGCGATGGTCCACAGCGCGCCGTCAGCGTCATGCCGCTCCCCATAGGATTGCATCCGTTCGACCGTATCGAATTCGGGATCGAAACTGACCGACATCAGCGTGACCCGATCAGCAAGCCCGGCTTCCCTGACCCTGCTTCCCAGCCGGAACATATCTGCCCCGGCCGACTGGCACAGTGTCGGGCAGGTGGTGTAGATGAACTCAACCAGAGCCACTTTGCCGTGAGCATCAGGGATCGTGGCCGATGCGCCTGACATGGTTTCCAGCGCAAATGGCGAAACCGGCTGCGGGGCGCGCTGGACGGCAAGGCGCCGCGCGCTTTCCGCTGTCAGCGCCTGCCCGCCATCGGTTGCCTGCCACAGCAGCCCGCCCCCGGCAGCAACAACCAACAGCGATGCCAGCAGCGCCTGCATCGCATCACCGCCCCGCCGAGTGTTTCAGCCCCAGCAGATAGCGCAGCACAAACATCGCCGCGCCCAGGATAACGAGCAGGGCAAAGCCCGTGGCGATCTGGCTTTGCAGCACCCATTCCGGCGCATGCACCGCCCAGCGGCGCGGCACCGAAAGCGCACCGGAGACCAGGAACATCAGGGTAAATCCAGCCCCGCCGAGGACATAGGCGCTGAATGCGGCCCAGTTGAAGCCGCCGGCGGCCTTGTGTTCGGGCTTACCGATGAGCCACATCATGAAGCCGAAGGCCATCGCCACTTCACCAAGGATGAGGTAAATGTGAAAATGTCCCGGAACCCACTGGGTGTTGTGCATCACCTTGTTGACCGAAATCATGCCGTCGATGATCGCCGGTACCGATCCCACCGACCAGCCGGCCATCCCCAGCACCAGCAGTGCCGAGGCCAGATCCCAGCGCATGGCATTGGCCTTGCGCAGATAGACGATCAGCGAGAAGGCCGTCACCGCGAGCAGCGGGATGCCCGACAGGTAGGAAACAATCTGGCCCATCGCCAACGACCATGCGGGCATGACAGTGTCCTGCAACAGGTGGTGCGGATAGACCGCCATGACAAACAGCAACACCAGCGACCATGCCACGGCAAAAATGCGCGACGTTTTCCAGGGGGTGCCGGTATATTCCGGGATGATTTCGTAAACCGCGATCACCGCCATGTAGATGCTGGCGTTGATGAATACATGGCCGAAGAAATAGATCATGTTCTTGGCCAGCAAGGCATCGACCTTGAACTCAGGGAAATAGAGATTGACGAGGCTGCTGGCGAGAACCGCCGCGCCAACCACCGTGCCGATGGTGTTGAAGATCGTGGTTGCCATCGCCGCCACGACAGCGGGCGGCGGCGCGTCTTCTGCCGTGCCCTTGCCCATCACCAGCGGCCAGGCCAGCGCCCCGCCGATGCCGCCATAGGCCGCGATCAGCTTGCGTCCGACTTCGAGATAGAGCAGCAGAAATGCAACGCCGATGGCGACGTAGCCGAGCAGAAACGCAGCCGCCGCATCCGTTCCCCAAACCCCGCCGCTATTCGCCGGGAGCGGGAACAGAAACGTCCAAGCACCGCCATAGCCGCCGATGAATATCGCGCCAAGGATCAGAACCACGCCGAGCAGGAACAGGCCGAGAAAAGCCCAGAACACCCCGCGCGCCAGCGGCACGTAACGCCCCATGAAATACCACAGGATGGCCGCCCCGGTCAGCCCGGCGGTTCCCACCATGCCTGCGCCATGCGCGGTCAGCAATTGATAGAACATGGCCGGATCAAGATCGATCAGATTGCCCTGCGCCGCGCGCATGACAAAGCCGAAGATCATCATCAGCAGCAGCACAACCCCTGCCAACAGCATGGTGAATTTGACTGCGCCAGCCTGTGGGCCGGGCAACCTTTGTGCAGAGTTGGTGTCCATCATCGTGCCCCCTGTTTCAGTTTGCGGCCGCGACCGTGAATTCATTGGTCATCGCGTGGTGCGCGACGCCGCAATATTCCATGCAGACAACGCGATAGACACCGGGCTGGCGGAAAACATGCTCCACCTGATTCACGTAACCCGGTATCGCCTGCGTCTGGAACAGCAGGCGATCCTGACTATCCATCACCCCGAAACCATGGGTGACGTCGGTCGTGCGGGCATTGAAGATGACTGGCACGCCAAGCGGCACGGTTTCGCGATCTATTTCCCAATACCACATGGCCCCGGTCACATTGACGGTGGCGCTTGGCCCGTTGGCAGCGCTGATGGCATGCGGCCATGGCCGCAATGATACGGCGGTGACGATAACCCCAACCACCAGCAAGGCATAGATGAAGCGCGTTCGCACAACTTCACGCGGAGCGCCGGTATCAGGTTTGCGGCTGGCGCGAACAGCGCTGATAAAGAACCCTGCAACCACTGCCATCAGCACCAGACTGATCAACAGTACATTTGACTGGATTGCCATTGCCCGCCCCCTTATCACGTATGTTATATACGTAAATAAGGTCAGGCGATATCGACTGTCAAATCAATTCGAGGGCGCGGGTTCAGGGGGCTTTTCTTCGAGCAAGGCCGCAAATCGCGCACGATTAGGCGTCAGGTCTGACAGTTGATACTGGTCGAGGCAGCGCAGAAAATCCGCAAGCGCGCGAGACAGCGCGCCCTGCAGGCCGCAAGCACCAACCACGGGGCAACCATTTGTTTTTGCCTGCATACATTCAACAAAACCGTCGAGACTCTCCATCGCCCGGACAACCGCGCCAACATTGATCTCTTCGGCAGGCTTTGCCAGCCTGAGACCGCCGCCCCTGCCACGCGTCGCCTGCACGAGTTCGAGCGCCCGTAGCCGGTGTGCGACTTTGGCCAGATGGTTGCGGGAAATGCCATAACGGCGCGCGATATCGTCGACCGACATCTGCTCCCCAAACGACGACAGGGCCATCAGGATGCGCAAGGCGTAATCGGTTTGCAGGCTCAAATGCATCAATGGCGTATATGAGATATTGCTTTTCGCCTCAAGGAATGGAATAGAGGTATTTCATATGCGTCTTTAAGGGATATGTCATGGAACAGTCTGGTGCAGGCACGGGCACACATCCAGACGCTGGGGCAAGGCCCCCGGTAAACGATCATGCGCGGCGTGCGCGCGAGGCCAAACGCGCCAACGCCGAATTACTGGGCATCGACGCCGATTTCATCGCTCTTCTTGTCGAGCGTTTTTATGCGCGCATCAGAGACGACGAGCTTCTCGGCCCGATCTTCGCGCAGAGGATTACGGACTGGCCTCAGCATCTCGATAAAATGAACCGCTTCTGGCGATCAATCCTGCACAATAGCGGTGAATTTTCGGGCAATCCGATGGTCAAACACATGGCCATACCGGGGCTGGAAAGCCGCCATTTCGAACACTGGCTCGCCCTGTTTTACGCCACCCTGTCCGAAATCGAAACCTCTGCCCAAGCCACCTGGCTGGTGGCTGACAAGGCCAGAATGATCGCCGACAGCCTGCTGACCGGCATCGAAGTCAATCGTCGCGGCATGGGCGGTGCTCGCGCTGGAAAGGGATTGCCCCATGCTTGACGATCACAGCCCGGCAACGGCGGACACCGAAGCGGTTGCCGACGTGTCGGCTGACAAACCCCTTCCGCCCGACCATGAAACCAGCGGGGTGCAGCATGGCTTCCAGTTTCCCGCCTGGATCTGGGGCGCGATGCTGGGGTGTTATGCGATATTTTTCCTGTCCGTCACGCTGGCAACTGGAAGCGGGGGCAGAGCTGTCTTCGCCATCGTCGTTTCGATGCTCTATACAGCCATGTATTTTGGCCTCGCCACCGTCCTGTCCTCGATCAAAGGCCATGAAAGGCCATCGCCGCTGGCGCAGGGCAGGCCGCTGCAAACCTGGACCGGGCCGATGAGCGCGTCAGCTGTTGCCGGGCAGGTTCTGGCCATCCCGCTCGCGCTCGTCGTGTTCGGGATTGGGATTTTGCTGATCGTCGTGATCGTAACGTAACGCGGCAAAACTATCCTGCACCAATCACGGTGCTACGATGGCGCAGGTGGACGGCGAATAATTGCCGCTGGCACCGCAATAGCAGGGCAACCACATGAACACGAAATCCAATCCCCCAGACTGGCAGGTCGCGCAATGGTTCAACACCGCCAAGCCGCTGTCGCTTGCCACGCTCTCAGGCCGCGCCGTCATTCTAGTCGCGTTCCAGATGTTGTGCCCGGGCTGTGCCACTCACGCGCTACCGCAGCTCCAGCGCGTGCGCGCCGCGTTCAAGGAAGCGGACCTTGCCGTGGTTGGCTTGCACAGCGTGTTCGAACACCACGCAGCGCAGGGAACCAGCGAAGCGCTGACGGCCTTTCTGAAAGAATATCGCATCACCTTTCCGGTGGGGATCGATGCTCCTGCGGTAACGCGCGGATTACCAGCGACAATGCAGACATATCAGATGCGCGGCACGCCAACGACGCTCATCTACACGCGCGATGGCGGGCTGTTCACCCACCACTTCGGGCACATCGACGATCTGAATCTGGGCGCGCTGCTGGCGCAGGCGATTGCCATTCAGTAACCTGCGGCGTTGCTGACAACTGACAATAACATCGCATCATTTTTCGCCATGTCCCGTGTTGCGTCTGCGTTCGACCGAGGGGCTTAACGTTAGAATCGTGAGCGTGACGAAGCCAGTCCACCATAATCGAAATCGCCCCTTGAGGGTTTTGAAGGCGAAGTGATGAGCGCGATTACTGGTGAAAAAACGAAGCCAATTGCCGCGCACCTTTGCCTCGACCGTCTAGAGATCAGCGATGCGGCGCAGCGCTTCTATCGCGACCGGCGAGCCTGTCTGCTGATCGACGCCATAGAACCGTGCGCCGGGTGCCGCGCGATCAATTCTGGGCCGGCTAGAGTTCCGGAGATGCGGCAATGTTCGCGGATGCCCGACAGGTCGGCACGGCGCACGCTTGCAACATCGGTATCGGCATGGCGGCGCTGGCTTGGCCCGGCCTCCCCGCCATGGAACCCGGCCAGACCATCGCGATAGGGATCGATCGACCAGTTCCATTGGCCGGAAAGATCCTGCCCGCCTCGCAGGTCTGCTGCCGCGAGGATCGGGCCTTCGGGCATCACTTGCGCGGCCGCTGGCAATGACAGCAGGCCAAAAACCGCCAGTGCGATTGCACCCCATGCCCGCCGGATGGCCCACTTCAGCATCCCGGTGCCTTGCTTGTGCGGGCGTGGCGGAAGGCCGCGCGGATCTGTTCGCGCCACAGCTTGTAGCCATCGGATTTCATGTGCAGCCCATCGGAAATGAACAGCGCCGGATCAGGCTTGCCATCCTTCATCATGGCGTTGACGATATCGACATAGACCAGATCGTCGCGTTCGTTCGCCATTTGCGCAACCATTCGGTTGAGCTGCGATTGCTGTTCGAACTGCGCCCAGCGCGCCAATGATGGCTTGGCCGATACGTAGAACACTGGCGTGGTGCCGAGGGCTTCGGTCTTGCGGGACATGAAGCGGGCAAGATCGGCCATGATCGCGTCCGGCGATTTGCCCGCATCAATGTCATTTTCGCCCGCATAAAAGGCGATGCGCGCAGGGCGATAACGGCCCACGACACGATCAAAATGGAAGTTGATGTCGGAAATCTGCGATCCGCCGAAACCGCGTTTCAGCAAGCGTGTGCGCGGGAAATCCTGTTTCATCGCGAACCAGAAACGAAAGCTGGAACTGCCGACAAACAATGTTTCACACCCCTGCGGCGGATAGACTTCATCCTCGATCCCGAACACATGGATTTCATCGGCGAAGGGAGCGTCCTGCGCCAATCCCGCTTGCGGCACCGCAAGGCCGCAGCCCAGCATCGCAGCCGCCAATTTCAGTGCAAGTTTCATCGCAACACTGCCTTCCTGTTCATGCAAAGGGGCCGGATTTTGGACCGTCTTCGCCGAGATTATTGATCAAATCCTGTTTCAGCCGCGCGGTCGCTGCCGGATCGCTGCGTGCCAATATTCCGCGCATTTCCGACGCAAGATGTTCCCCCGGATCACCATTGGAAAGGAACACATAATGATCGAACATGGCCTTCCATGCGCGGCGCTGGTCTGGCGGCAATTCGCGCAGGGCAATCACGCCGTGCAGCATGGCATCCCACGGCGAACCCAGATCCTGGCGCGCGGCATCCCACCAGTAATTGACCAGAATGTTGACCGGATCGAGCGCGGCGACATGATGATACCACTGATAGGGGATATACAGCACATCGCCCGGTTCCATCTCGGCCACCTGCGCCACTTTCGCGGCGTCTGCATAGCGCGGATAGCGTTCCAAATCGGGTGCCGAAACATGCACCATGCTGATTGGCGTGCCCCCGGGTGTCAGTTCGAACGGCCCCATATAAAGATCGCCGATCGCTTCGGGCGGGAACAAGGTAAAGCGCCTGCGGCCAGCCGCTACGCAGGCGATGTTTTCCAGCTCGTCATTATGCGCGGCAACTTCGGCGCGATTGCAGATCCACATGCGCGGCATGATCGTCGGCGGCAACAGCGGCATGGCGTGCGCCTGCGCGAAGCCGGGGATGCACAGATGCACAGGCAGGCCCTGGGCCGCGAGCGCCCTTGGCCGGTCGGCTTCCGCCTCGTCCAGCAGCACTTGCAGGAACTGCGGCAGGCTGGCCTCGTGGCGGGTGAAATTGAGGTGCCGGCCATCGGCGGTATAGTGGAATCGGCCCAGATATTCCGGATCGCCCGCAGCGTAGGACAGCACGGTATCGGCGGCATTCGCGATCAGCCGCGCGACCAGTTCTTGAGGGCCGGCCAAGGCCGCACCGACGACCGGCCAATCGGCCACCAACCCGCGCACAAGCACCGGCTCACCAGCGGCGCGAAACGCCGCCAGCGATGCGTCTGACTTGTGCAGGATGCGAACCTGTTTCACTGTCACTCTCAATTGGCCATACGACTGAATTGCACTACGAAGTCTCAATTGGAAGCGCTACCATAGAATGCGCGCAAAGCATATTGGAGGGATTGGGTGAACAGGCTGTTCGTGACAATGCTGGCTTTGATTACGTGGGCTGCGGCCGCTGGCGGAGCGGCCGCGAAGCCGCACGCTGACGCTTGCCCGCAGCCACTTCTGGCGATGACTTACAATATCCGGCTCGACACCCCGGCAGACGGGGAAAACAGCTGGGTTCACAGGCGCGATTTGCTGATTGCGCAGATTCAGATGCTGCGCCCGGCCGTGTTGGGGATGCAGGAAGTGCTCCCCAACCAGCGCGCAGACCTTGAAGCCGCCTTGCCCAACTATGCCTTTATCGGCGGTGGCCGTGACGATGGAAAGCTTGCCGGAGAGGCTTCTCCGCTTGCGATTGACCGCAGGCTGTTCAAGATCGAGTCCGCAGGCACGTTCTGGCTTTCGCCAACCCCGGATGTTCCGTCCGTGGGATGGGACGCCGCGTTTCGCAGGGTGGCCAGCTGGGCCCATGTCCAGCGCAAGCAGGATGGCGCGCGGTTGCTGGTGATCAACACCCACTGGGACCACATAGGCGAACAGGCACGCGTGCAAAGCGGCCAGCAGCTGGCCGGATGGATCAAGGCCAACCTTGGCGCGCGCGAATTGCTGGTGCTGCTGGGCGATTTCAATACTGGTGTTGAGACTCCGGCAATCGCACAGATGATCGAAAGCGCCGGGATAGTGGCTACTGCCAAAGGTGCAGGGGCGCTGCCTGAAAGCCTGGCGCCATCCACCTTCAACGCTTACGATCCACTGCCAGCCCCCGGCAAGGTCATCGACCATATCTTTGTCAGCAAGGGGATCGACATCATCAACGCAATGGTCATCGCCCAGCACGCCAGCGGGCGCGTGGCATCGGATCATTTCCCGGTGGTGGCCTTACTCGGACTGCCAGCGAAGCCCGGCTGCCCGTTGCGCCCCGCAGCGGCGAGCAAGGCAAACAAGGATATGACCCCATAGGCTGTCATGGGGATGAAGAATGACGCGGACAGGCTTGCTGCGTCGGCCATCTGCCCGACAGCATAAGGCAGCAGCGCCCCACCCACAATCGCGACGCACAGCAGGCCCGATGTCGACGCCTGGGATACCCCGGCGCGTTCAAGCGTGATGGTGAAAATCGTGGGGAACATGATCGAATTGAACAACCCGACCCCAAGCGCGGCGTAACCCGCCCACGGCCCGCTGGTCAGTGCCACAATCAGGCACAGCGACGTGGCAGAGCCTGCCGCAAGCCCGAGCAGAACCGGGGCACGAATAATCGTCAGCAGATAGGATCCGATAAACCGGCCAACCAACGCCCCCATCCAGTAGATATTGGCGAGGTAAAAACCCGCCGTTTCAAGCGGCAGGCCCATGATATCCGATTGATTGAGGAAGTTGATCATGATGCTGCCGATCGACACTTCGGCCCCGACATACAGGCCGATGGCAAGCGCGCCAAAAATCGCCCAGCGCGAACGCAGCGCGTCAAGCACCGATCCCTTGCCGATTTCCTCATAGGCTTCGGCGGCTCTGGCAATGCGCGCCCGCGACAGCCAGATGAAGATCATCAAGCCTGCCAGCATTGTCGCGATCAGCAGAAAGGCCTGCGATACGGCCGAAAGCGCAATCATCCGGTCTGCGGCATTGGTGATCGGGGCATGGTCAGCCCGCAGCACATCTTCGCCAAGCATGATGCGCGAACCGTAATTCACGCCGAGCACCACGCCGAGCGAGTTGAACGCCTGGGCAAAGGTCAGCCGGAAATGGCTGCTTTCCGGCGGCCCCAGCGCAGCGGCGAGCGGATTGGCTGCGACCTGCAAGGTGGTAATCCCGGTGGCCAGAATGAACAATGCCGCAAGGATCAGCGTATAGTCCTGATAGCGGACAATAAACTGCACCAGCAGACAGCCCGCGATCATGGTTGCCAGCGCGACAAGGATCGCACGCAACGAACCCAACCTGCCAAGCAGGATCGCCGCCGGAAAGGACATGATCCCATAGGCCGCAAAGGACACAAGCTGGGTCGCCATGGCTTCGGTGTAGTTGAGGCTGAAGCTGGCCTTGAGCGACGCGATCAGGGGATCATTGTTCGATGCGATGAAGCCCCAGGCAAAAAACAGGGTGGTGACAGACAGGAAGGCGGCCGAAACACCCGATAGCTGTTGCTTCATTCGAGCGGCCCCTATCCACCATCGATCTTGATTACATAGGTCGCCAGCGAGCCGGGTGGCATTTTCCCTTGCCATACCCTGCCGTCGACATTGATCGAAATGTCTTCATCGCGATCATTGCCGTTGAATACAATCACCACAACAGTGCTTTCGCCATCACCCAGAAAAGCGACGGTTTCTACCCCGGAAATATTGGCTGCCGCTTCCACTCGAACGGCCTGTTGCGGCAGGAACCGGCTTCCGTGGGCAAAGGCGTAATATTCGGGTTCCCGCGTGATCACGCCGCTTTCGGTGTTGATCGTGACAAGGCCGCGACAATTGCCGCAGCCCCCCAGGTGCGGGCCGTGGTTCTGGTCAAGCGCCAGATTCCACATCACAACGCCGCGTGCCCAGTTGCGCGGCGCACCAATCACCAGCGCTCTGGCAGACCATTGAAAGGCCGAGGCCCAGTCGCCGCTCCAATCACCCGCAGCGCATTCGGTGAACCAGGTTTCCTTGTCAGGGTGTTTCGCATGAACGATGGATTGCGCCGAGACATCCCCGCCATAACAATGCCACGCGACACCATCGACGAATTGCGAGGCCTTGGCATCGGCCAGCACGGCAAGCGGGCTTTCCGGCTCGTTCCAGTTGTGATCCCAGTCAAGCAGGCGCGTGTCGGGAATGTCCCGATCCATCATCGGGCCAAGATATTTGCCGACAAAGCTGGCGCGTTCAGCCGGATCGACCCGCATGCCGGGGTAATCCTCCGGCTCGAAATGCGGCTCGTTCTGGATTGTCAGCATATCAATCGGGGTGCCCGCCGCCGCCATCGCCTTTGTGTAGGTGACCAGATACTGCGCGAAATCATTGTAATGCGCCGGGTCCAGCCTGCCCTTGATCAGGCTGCGGCTTGTCTTCATCCACGCCGGCGCGCTCCATGGACTGGCAATGACTTTGAGCTTCGGGTTGATCGCGCGAATTTGCAGCAGCGCCGGTATCAGTTCCGATGTGGCGGGCGTGATATCGGCATCGGCCACGCCCGGGGTATCGGCATAGGTATAGTGGCTGAGCGAAAAGTCCGATGCTCCGATGGTGATGCGGGTCAGGTCAAGGCCGAGCTCTCCGCCGTCGCCGAACAATTCCTGCAGCAGCCGCGCCCGGTCATCGGCGCCGAGTTCATGCGCGAGCAGCCATGCGGTGGCATCGGTGATAGACGCGCCGTAACCGGAAAACGGCTGGTGCCGCTGGCGCGTGTCGATCACGACGTCGGCAGTTTGTCCCGCACCAAGCTGGACTGCGCCGGCCACGAACGGGGCCAGCCTGAGCGCACCATCGGCGGTCGTCAGCCAGGCTTGCGCGCCATCGGTTGGTGGAGCCGTGCCAGCCCCGGGGACGACCGGGGGCGCGCTTGCGGTTGTGCCGGAACAGGCCATCAACCCAGCGGCGATCAGGCCCACAGCCGTGAGGTGATTGGTCCATCGCATCGGAAAATTGATCACGCCGGTGCTTTCGCGTCGCAATATTTGGCCACGAAATCTTCGTGTGTCGGCATCACTGCCACGCATTTCTTGATGACATTTTCGACATTGCCGAGGAATTGCGCAACCTGCGCCTCGCTCTTGATATCGACGAGCGGATCATATCCTTGCGGAATGATGCCCTGACCAAGCATCACCTGAATCCAGCTTTCTTCGCTGAACAATTCCTCATCCTCGCGGAAAATCCGGCCATTGGCGCGGAACAGATCGATCTTGCGCGCAAGCGTGGCGGGCACATCCATGTCGCGGCAATAGCGCCAGAAGGGCGTATCATCACGTTCGGTCGCCTTGTAGTGCAGGATGATGAAATCGCGCACCCGTTCATATTCGAAATCGGTCTGACGATTGAATTCATCAATATTCGCCTGATCGAAGTCGCCATCGGGAAACAGCCGGATCAGCCGGATCAGCGAAGACTGGATCAAAAACAGGCTGGTCGATTCAAGCGGTTCGAGGAAGCCCGCCGCCAGCCCGACCGCAAGGCAGTTGCGGTTCCATATCTGCTTGCGCTTGCCGGTCGTGAAGCGGATGCGGTTGGGCTCTGCCAGCGGCTTGCCATCAAGATTTTCCAGCAGGATCCGTTCTGCCTCGGCTTCATCCATATAGCTGCTGGCGTAAACGTGACCGTTGCCGGTGCGATGTTGCAACGGGATGCGCCATTGCCAGCCTGCGCCATGCGCCGTCGCCTTGGTATAGGGCGTGAAGTTGTCGGAACGTTCGCATGGCACGGCGATCGCACGATCGCACGGCAGCCAATGGGTCCAGTCTTCGAACCCGGTCTTCATCGCCTGTTCGATGATCAACCCGCGAAAGCCCGAACAGTCGATGAACAGGTCGGCGGCAAGCGTTTCCCCGCTTTCAAGCACGACCGAATCGACATAGCCATCATCGGGCCGCAGATTGACATCGACGATCTTGCCTTCCTGCCGCACGACGCCGCGTTCTTCGGCATAGGTTCTCAGGAAACGCGCATACAGACCGGCGTCGAATTGATAGGCGTGCGCAATATGCCCGATCGGCGAATCGCCTGCGTCTGTGCGGGCCGGCATGAACTTGTTTTCAAGCGCGGCCGCGGTGTTGATCGAGAAATTGGCAAAATCCGACGCTTCACCCTGCAGCTTCATCTTCAGCCAATATTGATGGCAGCGCAGCCAGCCCAGATCCTGCCCGATGACCCCGAACCCGTGGACATAGCTCGACCCGATCTTGTCCCAGTTGTTGAACTGAATGCCCAGCTTGAATGTGCCCTGCGTCAGGCGCATGAATTGCACTTCATCGAGGCCAAGCAATTCATTGAATTTCTTGATCGCCGGGATCGTTGCCTCCCCCACGCCGATGGTTCCGATATCTTCGGATTCCACCAGCTTGATCCGGTATAGCCCCTGAAACAGGTTCGACAGCAACGCAGCCGCCATCCACCCGGCAGAACCGCCGCCGACTATCAATATCGTCTTCAGTCTTGCAGGCATGGATCGTTTCCCAGGCGGAGATGTCAGTTCGGCAGTGCCGGACAGGTTAGCCGATTGTCGACCGGAAGACCCACGGATTTTGTGCGGTCGGACGTTTGCAGCCCGTATGCACGCTCAAACAATACCGGATCTGCCGCGACTTCGGGGCAGGGATCGGCTGGCCAGACAAACGGCAGCCTTCCGGTAAAGTCCTTGTTATGCCCGCCGCCCGGTTGACGCAGCAGGACATCGGTTATGCCCAACGCCTCCGTTCCCGGAAGCCAGGCGGCAACGAAGGCGTCCGACAGGTTGAGCAGATCATTGGCATAGACCGGGCGACCCGAAAACAAGATCGAAATGACCGGAACGCCTTTTCCCGAAACCCGCTCAAGCGCCGCCAGATCCTGCGGATAGCGCGCGGAGTGCCGGATGGTCGCGGGATATTCGATATCGCCCTTCATCTCGGCATAGGGGTCCTCTGCATGAACGACGATAACCGCGTCATAGGCGCTCACATCGACGCCTTGACCATCTTCGCTGAAATCAACCCTGCCGCCCGCCGAAAGCGCTTTTTGCAGCGCCGAAAGCATATCATCCGCCAGCGGGTAATCGCTATCGTCGGTCAGATCGCCCTGCCAGGTCAGTGACCAGCCACCAAGCTGCGGGGGCACCTTATCCGCCGCCCGGCCAACCAGCAGAACCTTCGAATTCGCTGCGAGCGGGAGCGGTGATCGCTCCGAATTCTTGAGCAGCACCAGCGATTTCGAGACAGCTTCGCGGGCTGTCATGCGCGCCGCGTCGCTTGCAAGATCGGCCTCGGCATCCGCTGCGGGAATGGGGGAGGTTTCAAACAGGCCGCTGCGCAGCTTGACCCGCAAAATGCGGGTAACAGCATCGTCGATACGACTCATCGGCACCGCGCCGGATTCGACATCGGCAATGGCTTCTTCGATAAACTGCTGCCAGTCATCGGGGACCATGAACATATCGATCCCGGCATTGACCGCCTGCGCGCAATTGGTGCGGGTGCAGCCGTCGACTTGCTCGATCGCGTTCCAATCCGACACGACAAAGCCGTCAAAGCCCAGTTCGCCCTTCAGCACATCGGTGATCAGTTCCCGGTTGCCGTGCATCTTGCCGTGCGCCACTCCCGCGCCGGTATCAGTCCAGCTGCTGTAGGATATCATCACGGTCTGAACCCCGGCTTCGAGCGCGCCGAAATAGCCGGGGGCATGGGTTTTGATCAGTTCTTCCCGCGTGGTGCGCGCTTCGCCCTGATCCTTGCCGAGCAAGGTGCCGCCGTCGCCGATAAAGTGCTTCGCCGTCGCGATTGCAGTGGTTGGCCCGGTCAGATCGCCCTGCATCGCGGTAACGAATGCCGAGGCATAGTCGCGCACCAGCGCCGGATCCGAAGAATAGCCTTCGTAGGTCCGGCCCCAGCGCGGGCTTTGCACCACCGCCAGAGTGGGGGCGAAAATCCAGCTTATGCCGGTCGCCCTTACCTGTTTGCTGGTGAGGTGCGCGATGCGCCCGACAAGTTCGGGATCATGCGCCGCGCCCAGGCCGATATTATGCGGAAACAGCGTGGCGCCGAACACATTGTTGTGACCGTGGACGGCGTCGGTTCCCCAGATAATCGGAATCTTGGTCGCCAGATCGGTCGCCATCGAGGCTTCATGGTAGTCGCGGGCGAGCGACACCCAATCGGCAACCGCAGCCTGCTTCTCACCCCCCGGCCATGCCCCGCCGCCGTTCAGAACCGAGCCAATATAGTGCTCGCGGGCCTGATCAGGCGTGATCGACCGGATATCCGCCTGGGTCATCTGCCCGATTTTCTGCCGCAGGGTCATTTGACCCAGAATGGCGATGATGCGGGCTTCGATCGCGGGATCGTGTTGATCGGGTTTGGCAAGCGTTGGCCATTGCGCGATCGCTGGCGCTGCAATGGTTGGGGGTGCACCGGCATTGGCGGCGCACCCGCCAAGACTGGCAAACGCCGCTGTCCCTGCAAGAGCGCGAATAAACCTGCTGTTAGCGAGCATGTTCGCCCCTCCATTCCAATTGCTATTTGATCACACTGCCTGAGCAGCAGGGCTTTGATGACGTGCGATAATCTGCATCGAAACTACAGATCGGCAGCCCCTATGGTAACGGGAATTGGGATCCGGATGGGGGGATATCCGGATCCCAATCGGTTCAAAAACGGTAATTGAACCCGAACAGTATCTGCCGCCCGTATTTTTCGATGGTTTCAGGCAGGAAATCGCCATCCGCCGTTCTGGCCCCGCCGCCATCGACCCCGACCCGGGTCCGGTAGGCGGCGTTGGTCAGATTGTTGACCTGCAACAGCATACCCAGACCTGCCAGCGAAGAACCCGGCTGGAACGTGTAGCCAAGCTGCGCCGAGACATCTTCATCCGCGAGGATTTCCGTCACCCCGCGAACCGCGAACAACTGGGTCACCTCACCCTTGAACGCCGAACGATAGCGATAGGCTGCGCGGGCCTGGAAGCCGTCCTTCTCGAAATAGCCCGTCACCGTGTAAACCGTGCCGGAAAGGCCCGGAATACGCGTGGCCTGACGCACGGTCGGGTCCTCGCTTGCGGTCGGGCTCAGGTTTGAGTCCGTGTAGGAATAGCTACCGATGACGCCAAACCCGTCCAGCGCATTGTGCAGCTTGCCAAAGCCGAGCGCACCGCTGACTTCGATCCCCTTGATCGTTCCGCCCTGACCATTGGCCGGCTGATCGATCTGACCCAGCGGACTGACCGGCACCCCTGGCGGAAGGCCGTTGGGCTGGGTTGGCGTTTGCAGGGACGATGGCGGGATAGGAAGCCCGGTAAAGTCGAACACCTGCCGCTGCGTGAAGATATAGCTTTGAAGGTCTTTGTAAAAACCGGCGACGCTGATGTAGCTGGTGCGGTCGATATACCATTCATAGGCAACATCGAGCGCCCTGGCGCGCCACGGTTCAAGCAAGGCATTGCCGCCCGATGCTGACCACAGGCCGGTTCTTTCCACACCCACAACGCATGGCGTGGGAACCTGCGCAGTCGGGGTGCAGGGGCTACGCGGGAAATTCGGGATGAAGCTGGCCCGCATTTCATCCATGCGGGGCCGCGCCATAACCTTGGCCGCGGCGAACCTGAGCCGATGCCCATCACCCAAATCGTAGATCATGTTCAGGCTGGGCAGCACATCCCAATATCCCTTGGTGACATTGACCGGGCTGACAACGCGCGGGGTCAGCGTGGCATTGATCACACTCCCGCTCGATTCCTGCCGCTGATGGATGGCCTGAACACCGATGTTCCCGCGCAAGTTGCCCGAATTGAAAGTTGCCTTGGTCCTTAACGTCAGGACCTCTTCATCAATCTTCCACGCCTTGTCGAAGGTGGAATCGTTGATGAAATCGATCTTGTCGTAATATTTCGGCAGCGCCGTGCGCAGGTCAACCGCGAGCACGTTGCCAAACCCGGCAAAGTCCAGCGATGTCGGATCAACCAGATCAGCCGGATCAACCAGGGTCTGCAGGCGGCCATTCTTCAGCATCAGATCGAATTCATCGACCCGCTTGCTCTTGGTCCGCTTGGTGAAGTTCGCGCCGACATCGAACTGTTCGAAGAACCCGTCCATGTCATATTCAAACCCAAGATCAAGCGCAAAGACATCTTCGGTGACATGCGGTTCCTTGGTCTGCCCATCATGGCCCCAACCACCCCACGGCGCACGGTCGCCAAGCGAGACTTGCGATGCGTCAGCGTAGTCAAGGCCTTCGCTGTAGGTCGGGAAACCACCATTGGTCAGATTGGAGAGGTCAAACCCGATGCTGTCGAACACGCGATTGGCGTTCTGCGTCACATTGGTCGCGCAGCAACCAAAGCCTGCGTAGGTTTCGGTGATGCTTTCGTCACGTTCGTTGCGTGAATAGGACAGATCACCGATCAGGCGCAGCCGGTCAGTCATTTTGAATTCGGCGTTCAGCCCGCCTGAAAACAGATCATCGTCGCGGGTGTTGTAATCATTGCGGAGAACCGGTGCCACGCCGTTGACGACGCCGGAAACACCCACCTGCGTGCCGCCGATGTCGGCAGTTTCAACATTGGTGAAGGTCTGATTATCGGCCCACACGTTCGAGAACCACTGCGCGCCGCGCGTTACTTCGCGCTGTTCAAAGCGCGAGTAATAAAGATCGGTGGTCAGATGGACGCTGTCGCTCGGTTCCCATTCAAGAATGCCGATCGCGGCAGCGCGCTTGTTCGAACGCGAAGTCGCAAAAATTTCCTGCCCGCTGAGGAACAGCGCCGTATCCGCCGTATCCGGGGAAATGCGATCACGGGTGAAGTCAGCACCGCCGAAGCTTTCGTAGTTATAGGCTTTGTAGTGGCGGTTGGATGACGGTGAATCGAGATAGGCAAAACCCAATGCCCAACCCAGCGTTCCGTCCTCGCTCTGGTCAATATAGCTGCCGCTGGCGCGGAACCCGTATTTGCGGATATCGTCATTCAGCTGGCTGCCGGAATTGACCTCACCGCGCAGGTTGAGCGCAATTGCTTTCTTGCCGAACGCGAGCGGGCGCACCGTTCGCATATCGGCGGTGCCCGACAGGCCCATGCCGGCAATGCTGGCATCGGGGGTCTTGTAGATCACGACGCTCGACAGCAATTCGGAAGGATATTGGTCGAACTCCACACCGCGGTTATCGCCCGAACTCGCCTGTTGGCGGCCATTGAGCAGGGTGGTGGAGAAATCGGGCGCCATGCCGCGGATGGAGATCACCTGAGCGCGTCCGTTGACCCGCTGCGTGGTCAGGCCGGGAAGGCGCGAAATTGCTTCAGCAATCGAAATATCAGGCAGTTTGCCGATGTCTTCTGCCGAAACCGCTTCGACGATCGAAAGTTCCTCGCGCTTGAGAGCGATTGAACTGGCAAGACCGGCCCGGATGCCCGTGACGACGATGACATTGCCGTCAGCATCGGTGGCCACATCTTCGGCGGGCTGCGTTGCTTCTTCCGCGTCTTGCGCGAAAGCCACACTGGGCAACCCGGCAACCAGCGCAAGCGCCGATGTGGTTATCCCAAGCAAAAAAGTGCGACTCGAAGAACGAGTTTGAAGCTTCATGTACCCCTCCATGGCAGGATTATATTCCTGCTTATCAATCCCATAATCTCGCACGTTCCATTAACGGGGGGTTCAATATCGACCCGTATGGGAGCGCTTCCATAGGGAGTTGCCGACAGCGAGGGGTAATGTCAATCGAAATTGGAAGCGCTTCCACAAATTAATTGGGCGCGCCTTGTCCGGTCGAGGATCGCTGGATTAACTGGAATGGAACCAGATGCTGGTGATCCGCTGCATCGCTTGCGCCGTTTTCGCGCATGATTTGGCCCACCAGCAATTCGACCGCCTTGGAACCTATCACGCGCAGCGGTTGGTGGATTGTGGTCAGCGGCGGCCAGACGATCTGCGACACCGGCGTATCGTCAAACCCCGTGATCGACAGGTCGGATGGCACATTCAACCCGATCCGGTGCGCACTGAACAACGCGCCTGCCGCCATGTCATCATTGGCGCAGGCGAGTGCGGTTGGCCGTTCGGCGGAAGCAAGCAGCTTTTCCGCGCAATCGATCCCGGATTTGAATGTGAAGTTTCCCTTGGCTACTGTCACGCAGCTTTCATCAACCCCGGCGTGGTTCAACGCCTCCAGAAATCCATCGAGCCGCAATGCCGCCGATCTATGGTCTTGCGGCCCGCTGATGAAACCAAAACAGCGATGCCCGCCCCGCACAAGATGTTCGCCAAGTTCAAAGCCGGCCTGCCGGTCGTCAATGCCCACCGAATGCGCCAACCGCCGCGCATCCGGCCCGGCTGAAATCAGCACAAACGGGGCACCACGCTGCTTAAGCGCCCGGATAAGGCCTGCGTCATCCGAAAACGGCGGCGTCAGCACAAGCCCGTCGCAGCGGCGTTCATCCACCATCGCCAGCACGCGTGAACGGTGCACATCCTTCGCCGGATCCAGCGTGTGGGCGATCAGGCCATACCCCAGTTCCGAACAGGCGCGCATGGCCCCCAGTTCGACCGCCGAGTGATAATAGCTGTTCGGTTCGGCATCGGCATCGGCAGCAAAAATCAACGCCACTAGGCGGCTTGATCCGCTTGCCAGTTGCCGGGCCTGAAGATTGACCTGATAGCCTAGGTCTTTGACCGCCTGCAGAACCCGTTCGCGCACGCGTTCGCTGGTGTTGGGGCTGGAATTCAGCACCCGCGAAACGGTTGCCCGCGCCACCCCTGCGGCACGGGCAACATCATCGATCGTCGGCTTTTTATCCAATTCTCTCGCTCAATTTGCCTGCGCCGGGTTCCGGCTTTTCTATAGTGTTATCGGGTGTTGCGCGGGGGAGCAAATGTTGTGCGCCGTGACATTTGTAACCCCGCTTTGCGACCACCTGAACGGCGGCGCGTGCATCATCATGCGCCAATGCGCTGCACAATGGAAGCGCTTCCCAATCATCGCATTGTCGATTAGCCTGCAGGCAAAGGAGCGACCTGATGCCAAACACCATCAGCGCGGTGGATGCCAACGCGCTCGGCCGTATTGCGGCCCGTGCAGCCGATGTGCTGGATCCGGTGGTCGTGCGCGGGCTGGCCGCAGACCTGCCTGTTGTCGAGGCGGCGCGGAAGGGGGATCAGGAACTGTTGCGATACCTTGCCGGTCATGCGCGGGAAGTGGAGGTGACGGCGCTGCATGCACCAACCGAAGCGCAGGGCAAGTTCGGTTATAATAGCGATTTGACCGGGTTCAATTTTTCCAGGCGCGCGACGGGATTTCATAGCTTCGTCAACCAACTGCTCGCGGATGATGAGCACGACGGGGCCGTTGCAATCCAGGGAATCCGCGCGCGTGAGGCCGCTCCGCAATTCGCCGCGGAAAACGCGATTGCCTGCGCACCTGCGGGCGGCGAATACAGGCTATGGCTGGGAACCCGCGCAGAAGTTGCCATCCATTGCGATCCGGCGCCGAACATTGCCTATGTCGCCGCCGGGAAACGCCGGTTCACGCTGTTCGCGCCGGAAGAAATCGGCAATCTTTATCTTGGGCCGTTCGACCCGGTTCCCAATGGAACCCAGATTTCGCTCGCAGATCCGCTCGCGCCCGATGATGTGCGCTTCCCACGGTTCCGCGCGGCGCTGGGCCGGGCGCGCGTGGCCGAGCTTGAGCCGGGTGACGGCATTTTCATTCCCACCGGATGGTATCACCATGTCGAGGCGCTTTCGCCGGTCAATCTGCTGGTGAACTACTGGTGGCTGGGCGCGAATGAGGGGCCGTCGCCCTGGGATGCGTTGATGCACGGCTTTATGGCGCTGCGCGGTCTTTCTGCGGCCGACAAGCGCGTCTGGAGCGCGATGTTCGCGCATTATATCTTTGAAGACAATGGCGATCCTGCGGCGCATATCCCGCCGCAAAGCTGCGGCATCCTCAGCCGCCCGACACCGCAAATGATTGCCGCCATGCGCAAGTCGATCCTGCAATCGCTCGCGGGCCCGCGATCATGAAATGCGCCGGGAACGGGTTCCCTGTTTTTGGCGGGCGGCCCGATCAATGACTATCCGGCCATCTGTCGAAGTGATCGACCTGCCGGGCACCGATTGCCCGGTCGCGATTGTCGATGGGTTTGCTGCAGCACCGGACCGATGGCGCGAACAAGCCATGGGCGGCGATTATGACTATCGCGGCGATTTTTATCCGGGGCAGCGAAAGCCGGTCGATCCGGCCTATTTTCAGGACATCGGACAACGTCTGGGCGCGATCATGCGATCCGTTTTCGGATGCACAGAATCGCTGCGGGTCGACCGGGCGCTCTATTCACTTGTCAGCACGCAGCCGGATCAATTGTCGCTCGCCCAGTGTATCCCGCATATCGATGATGTCGCACCGGGCAGCTATGCCATGGTTCATTATCTGGCCCACACCGCATTCGGCGGAACCGCATTTTACCGTCAGCGAAGCACTGGTTTTGCACAAGTCGCAGCAGCACAGCACCGCACATATCTGGCGGCGCTAGAAACCGATCTCGCCGACCACGGACGCCCTGAACCCGGTTATATTCAAGGCGACACGCTGGCCTTCTCGCAAATCGGCAGCGTTGATTTTACCTATAACCGGGCGGTGATCTATCCGGGCAACCTGCTGCATTGCTCGATCGTCCCGGTCGGGGTGGCCCATCCCGACGATCCCCTGACCGGGCGGTTGACCATCGCCGGTTTCTTCCACGCTGATTAGCTGCAGAGCGGATGAGGTGGATGCTTGGCGGGACGATCTGGCGGAGTGGCTTGGGCCATTTGTTGCAATGGCGCTGTGCCCGTCATGATCGGCCATCGCCGCCTTATGGCTGCGGAGCGGGAAAAAGAAGCCCGAGCCCACCGCCGCAGCCCACCCTGCCAGCCATCAGGCAAGCAATCCTGACCCAGCTCAGCCAACCTCCCTCGCCCGTTCAATCGCGCACCACGCCCCGTGCGCAGCAAACAGCGCCCCTCGCTGACATGGACGGCGAGGATAGTTGTGCTGGTCAGCTCCCGCGCGATCAGCGCAGTGTCGGAGGGCGGCCTCGGGCCGTTGTTGCTGCGCGTATGCCGAAGCTGATACGCAGTCGGGCGCGGTTGGAGAAGCGCCAGCGCGGTCGACATCGCCAAGCATGGTCTTGATGGTGTCAACCCGTAGGAGCGCTGGATATCGCTTCGAAGGCGGCAAAGGCGCAAGTGCATCATTGAAATCGTTTGCAGGGTTATCGAGCCGCGCGCCGTGCGCATTGACGTAGCGATAGATCGCAGCAACCCGTTGCTTGATCCTTCGGGTCGTTTCAATCGCACCGCGATCCTCGATTTTCCTCAATACTGCCAGCAGCAGCGGCTGATCGATTTCGTCCATCGGCATCGTGCCGAGGTGCGGGAAAATGTCGCGCTCAAAGCTGGTGATGACGCCGTTGGCGTGAACGGGCTTCCACTGCGGCTTTTGGACTGCATGCCACTTTCGGGCTGCTTGCTCGAAGGTCTGGAAAATGCTGCGGTAGCCGACAAGCTTGGCACGCTTTGCGGCCATGCGAGGGTCGCGCCCCTCGCGCAGAAGCTTGCCCTCGGGCGTGGTGGTCAGCACTACCGATACGCAGACGCTTACCAACAAAACCCTGACCAGCCCGCCGATCAATGGCGGGACGTTCAATGCAGCCTCCACGGTCAGCGACAACGGTACGACCGCCATGGATAGCGTTGGCTTCCGGGGCGTGCCCCAGAACAACAAGACTGCCGCCTATACGCTGGCCCTGATCGGCAGTCATCATCACCAACCCGTCCGCTCGCGATTGTCGCGGGCTTCTTTGTAGAGAAACGACATGGAAGATCTGAAACCCTGGTGGCCTCCAAGGCCATCTGGACCGGCGTCATCGGCAGCCTGTGGGGCGTGGCTGCGGCGCTCGATATTCTGCCCGAGGGGCTGACCCAGGCTGGCGTCCTGACCGTGGTGTTCCGCAAGACGGCCAAGGCGCGGATTGTCTAGAACTCTTGTTCTGGACTGAGCGGAGGGACGCTGTTTTCAGCCTCCTCCCATTCCGCATAGGTTTTGCCATCGGGCAATCGCCAAGAGATCCGGCCGTTTGCTGCGGCTCCAGTCACCACAGCAGCGGCGGCCGAAACCGACGAGAACATGTAGTCGGATGTGAACAGCAGACCCCCATCCTGCTCTGCCAGAAGGCCTTTGGCCAGCAGGTCAGAGCGCAGGGCGATAGTCCCTTTAGGAATAGTGTTTGTGGTTTTGATCCGGGCAATCGATCCTTTCTTGACCACGAATTCGCTGCTGGCTGTGATCGATAACTGCGCAGCAAAGCCCTGGCCGCGGAAGGAGAAAACCACACTTGTTGCGGTTGTCGACGTCGGGATTTCCAGCTTGTTGCCGTTGGTGAGATCCCCGGAAACCACCTTGAACAGATCACAGCCGAGAGCGCCAACCAGCGTCTTCGTCTGATCAATGAATTCTTCCATGGCCGCGCGGTCAGGCAGCGGCAACTTGCCGACCTCGCTTGCCTTCTGGGAATTGAGCAGCGTCCACCGGGGGTTCAGACCCGCATCCGCAATCAGCCTGGCTTCAACATAGCGGGCATGGGACTTGGTAAGGTTCTCGTCCTTGCTTACCAAGACGATAGTCTCAGTCCAGAAGGGTTTGCTATCCACGCCCTTGTCATTCCCGGCATGGTATTGAAGCCGATTGGCCACGCCCTCGGACTCCCCAATATAGGCCATTAGCCGATCTGGCTGCGCCTCATCGAAGCCCAGCAGAAGATACACCCCAGGCCGTGCAAGCTCGGGAAATGTTGCTCGCACTTGCTTCATCTGAAGTTTGCGGAACGCGATTGCCTGGATCGTCGACATCGATATCTGGGCAACACGAATGCCATCCGGATCACCATCGAGCAGGAAAATGTTGATGGAACGAGGACGCATGGAAAATCGCTTTGCTTTTGTGGCCACTTTGGCCAAAAATAGCAGATCGATAGCGGGCGCCAAACCATGCAAACAATCTCTGCCAAGGAAGCGAAGTATCACTTCGGCAAGCTCATCGACACGGCACGGGCAGAACCTGTCACGGTCGAAAAGCATGGAAGGGCGGTTGTCGTGGTGCTGGCGGTCGAAGAATATGAACGATTGAAGGCGATGGAAGCGGGGCAAAATGTTTGATCAGGTGAGCAAAGGCGGGCCTTCCGTCGCGTCAGACGAAAGCGCTCGCCGATGAGTAATCTAAGGGAAGCCGAGCGTGCCGAACTGCACAAAACCATCTGGCGGATCGCCAATGATCTGCGGGGCAGCGTCGATGGGTGGGATTTCAAGACCTACGTGCTTGGCATGTTGTTCTACCGCTTCATCTCGGAAAACCTGGTCGCCTATCTGAACGAACAGGAACGCCGCGCCGGTTCGGCCGACTTTGACTATGCCGCCCTGAGCGATGCCGATGCCGAATTTGGCCGGGCCGAAACGGTAAAGGAAAAGGGGTTCTACATCCTTCCGTCCGCCTTGTTCGCCAATGTCCGGGCGCGGGCGCGAAATGATGCGAACCTCAATGAAACGCTATCCCAAATCTTCGCCGAGATTGAAGGGTCTGCCAGCGGTGCGGATAGCGAAGATGACTTGAAGGGCCTGTTTGACGATCTGGATGTCAACAGCAGCAAACTTGGCCCGACCGTGGCCAAGCGCAACGAAAAGCTGGTAAAGCTGCTGGATGCCATCGGCGATCTACCGCTGACGCGCGGCGGATTTTCGGACAAGAGCATCGACCTGTTTGGTGATGCCTATGAATATCTGATGCAGATGTATGCCTCCACCGCTGGCAAATCGGGCGGGGAATATTACACCCCGCAGGAGGTTTCCGAGCTGCTCGCCCGCATCACTGTGGCGGGGAAGGACGAGGTCAACAAGGTCTACGATCCTGCCTGCGGCTCCGGCTCGCTGCTGCTCAACTTCAGCAAGGTTCTGGGCCATGACAAGGTGCGGCAGGGCTTTTTCGGCCAGGAAATCAACCTGACGACCTACAATCTGTGCCGGATCAACATGTTCCTGCACGATGTGAACTATGAAAAGTTCGACATCGCGCACGGCGACACCCTGACCGACCCGGCGCATTGGGATGACGAACCGTTCGAGGCTATCGTTTCCAATCCGCCCTATTCGATCAAATGGGATGGTGATGCCAATCCGCTGATGATCAACGATCCGCGCTTTGCCCCGGCGGGTGTGCTCGCCCCCAAGAGCAAGGCCGATCTCGCCTTCACCCTGCATATCCTGCACTGGCTGGCGGTGAACGGTACGGCGGCCATCGTTGAATTTCCCGGCGTGCTCTATCGCGGCGGCGCGGAACAGAAGATCAGGCAATATCTGATCGACAACAATTATGTCGATGCGGTGATCCAGCTTCCGCCCGATCTGTTCTTCGGCACCACCATCGCCACCTGCATCGTCGTGCTGAAAAAATCCAAGGCGGATAATGCGACCCTGTTCATCGATGCCAGCGCCGAATTCACAAGGGCTGGCAACAAGAACAAGCTGGCGGGCGAACATCGCCAAAAGATTCTGGACGCCTTTGCTGCGCGGGAGAGCGTGGCGCATTTCGCGCGACTGGTGGACAACAGCGAGATTGCCGAAAACGGCTATAACATCGCCGTATCATCCTATGTGGAACAGGTCGACACGCGGCAGGCGGTGGACATTACCGCACTGAATGCCGAGATCGCCGCCATCGTCGCGCGGCAGGCCGTGTTGCGGGAACAGATTGATGCGATTGTTGCCGATCTGGAAGGGGCGGCGGCATGAGCGAGCAGCCGGGCGGCGAAATCATTCTGTATCAGCGCGGCGATGCCCCAGCCATCGACGTGCGGCTTGATGGCGACACCGCCTGGCTGACACAAGCACAGATGGCGGACCTGTTTCAGACCACGCCGCAGAACATAACGCTGCACCTGAAATCCATCTTTGCCGAGGGTGAACTGGACGAAGCAGCAACCTGTAAGGATTACTTACAAGTTCGATCAGAAGGGAAGCGGCAAGTCAGCCGCAATCTGCGGCACTACAGTCTGGAAGCCATTCTGGCGGTTGGTTATCGGGTGAAATCGCCACGTGGCACGCAGTTCCGCATCTGGGCCACTGAGCGGCTGCGGGAATATCTGGTCAAGGGCTTCACCATGGATGATGCCCGCCTGAAAAATCTGGGCGGCGGTAGCTATTGGAAGGAGCTGCTGGATCGCATCCGCGACATCCGCAGCAGTGAGAAGGTCTTATACCGGCAGGTGCTCGATCTTTATGCCACCAGCATCGATTACGATCCGCGTGCCGAAGCCAGCGCCGAGTTTTTCAAAACCGTGCAAAACAAGCTGCACCACGCCGCGCATGGACAGACGGCGGCGGAAGTCATCAAGCAACGTGCCGATGCGAGCAAACCTTTCATGGGTTTGCTGTCTTTCAGTGGCGCGCAGCCGACCAAGGCAGAGGCTGGGATTGCCAAAAACTATCTGGATGCCGATGAACTAAAACGCCTGAATACGCTGGTATCTGCCTATTTCGATGCCGCCGAGTTTCGTGCCCTGAACCATGAACCCACCTATATGAAGGACTGGCTGGCGCACCTGTCGCAACTGATCGTGGCGATGGGGGGCAAGGCCCTGCACGGTGCTGGCAAGGTCAGCCATAAACAGGCGGTGGCCCACGCCGACGATGAATATGCCAAATACCGCGCCCAGATTGCAGAGCAGCCTTCGGAGGTGGAAACCGCCTATCTGGAAACCGTGAAGCAGGTGCAGAAGAAAATCAGCGGGAAGGACAAGCCATGAGCCGGATTGATGCGCTGATTGCGGAGTTGTGTCCGGAAGGGGTGGAGTTCAGGGCGTTGGCCGATGTGACCGTTCGTGGTTCAAATATCCGGTGGGCAAACGCTGGTGATGCCGAATTTCAGTATATTGATTTGAGTTCCGTTGATCGGACTACAGGCAGGATCGGCGAAACCGCAACGATCTGCGCTGATGATGCCCCTAGTCGCGCTCAACAAGTCGTTCGTGAAGGCGATGTGATATTTGCGACTACCCGACCGACGCAGATGCGTTGGGCCGTAATCCCAACTGCATTTGACGGGGAGATTGCAAGCACCGGATATTGCGTCTTGAGGCCAGTGCAAAATCAGGTTCTTACAAACTTCCTTGCACATAACCTTGGGACGGACCGATTCTGCAAATATGTGGAACAGAAGCAGGTTCCGGGCAACTATCCGTCCATTCCGGACAACCGTGTTCGTGAGTTCCGTATCCCCCTCCCGCCGCTCGAAATTCAGCGGGAAATTGTTGCAATTCTTGACAGGTTCACCAAGCTGGAGGCGGAGCTGGAGGCGGAGCTGGAGGCGCGGCGTCGGCAGTATCAGCACTATCGCGATACCCTGCTCAGCTTCGCCGAACGCACCGATAGCCAAGCAAGCAAGCAAGCAAGCAAGCAAGCAACAAGGATAATGGCCTTGGGTGAGATTGGCAACTTCACGCGTGGTTCGGGCATCCAGAAATCGGACTTCAAGGAATCTGGCGCGGGCTGCATTCACTACGGCCAGATCCATACCCATTACGGTGTTTGGGCGAAGGCGACAAAGTCGTTTGTCAGCCCGGAATACGCCGCACGCCTGCGAAAAGCGCGGCAGGGTGATCTTGTGATCGCCACCACGAGCGAAGACGATGAAGCTGTTGCGAAGGCAGTAGCATGGCTGGGCGATGAGGACGTGGCGGTCAGCACTGATGCCTATATCTTCCACCACTCGATGGACCCCAAGTATGTCGCGTATTTCTTTCAGACTGAGGATTTCCAGACGCAGAAGAAAAGTCACATCACCGGGACCAAGGTTCGCCGAATTTCCGGTGAGAGGCTGGCTAAAATCCGTATCCCCGTCCCCCCGCTCGAAGAACAGGAACGTATCGTCGCCATCCTCGATCGTTTCGATGCGCTGGTGAACGATTTGTCCAGCGGGCTTCCCGCAGAAATCCGCGCCCGCCGCCAGCAATATGAGCATTACCGCGACCGCCTGCTGACCTTCGCCGAGGCCGCATGATGATTTCGCACGAAACCACGAAGCCACGAAAAAGCATGGAAGTGCTGCCTCCGGCGGTAAACATCAGCAGTCTTTCCTTCGTGACTTCGTGTCTTCGTGTGAAACTAAATCCGGGGAACGCCGCATGATGATTTCGCACGAAACCACGAAGCCACGAAAAAGCATGGAAGTGCTGCCTCCGGCGGCAAACATCAGCAGTCTTTCCTTCGTGACTTCGTGCCTTCGTGTGAAACTAAATCCGGGGAACGCCGCATGATTAATTCGCACGAAGACACGAAGCCACGAAAAAGCATGGAAGTGCTGCCTCCGGCGGTAAACATCAGCAGTCTTTCCTTCGTGACTTCGTGCCTTCGTGTGAAACTAAATCCGGGGAACGCCGCATGATGATTTCGCACGAAACCACGAAGCCACGAAAAAGCATGGAAGTGCTGCCTCCGGCGGTAAACATCAGCAGTCTTTCCTTCGTGACTTCGTGCCTTCGTGTGAAACTAAATCCGGGGAACGCCGCATGATTAATTCGCACGAAGACACGAAGCCACGAAAAGACAAGGAAGAGCTGTCGCGGATCGTCGTTGATTGCGCCTTTCGGATGCATCGGGAAATCGGACCGGGGTTGCTGGAATCCGTCTATGAAGCGGTGCTGGACAAGCTGCTGCGCGAACAGGGGTTGGCCACAACGCGGCAGCAGCCGATTCCAGTCAACGTTATGGGACTTGCCCTGAACGAAGGGTTTCGGGCCGATCTGATTGTTGAAAACCTGCTGCTGGTTGAATTGAAGTCGGTTGAGAGGCTGGCCCCTGTTCATGCAAAGCAGGTGCTGACCTACCTGCGGCTGATGAACCTTCCGCTGGGCCTGCTCATCAACTTCGGTGCCGCAACCTTCAAGGAGGGGTGCAAGCGGATCGTTAACGGCCAGCAGGATTTCGTGTCTTCGTGCCTTCGTGTGAACCAGATTCCGGGAGGGCGAGCATGACCGAAGACCGCCCAAGTTTACGCTATGAAACCATCGCGATTTCGGAAGAAAGCACCGTTGTCGCCGAGTTCGTGCCGGACGCCGCCAGTGTTCAGGATGCCGCCTATCAATCCGAAGATGCGCTGGAACGCGCGTTCATCCGGCAATTGCAGGCCCAGGCCTATGACTATCTGCCCCTGACATCCGAAGCCGGGCTGATCGCCAATTTGCGCCTTCAACTGGAAAAACTGAACAAGGTTTCGCTGTCAGACGCGGAGTGGGAGCGTTTCTTCACCACCTGCATCGCCAGCGCCAATGATGGCATCATCGAGAAGGCCGCGCGCATTCAGGAAGACCATGTGCAGGTGCTGAAGCGTGATGATGGCACCACCAAGAACATCTACCTGATCGACAAAGCCAACATTCACAATAACACGCTTCAGGTGTTGAACCAGTACGAGGCAGAGGGCGCACGGGCTAACCGATACGACGTGACCGTTCTGGTGAACGGCTTGCCCATGGTGCACATCGAACTGAAGCGGCGCGGCGTGGATATCCGCGAGGCATTCAATCAGATCAACCGTTACAGCCGCGACAGCTTCTGGGCCGGGTCGGGTTTATTCGAATATGTGCAACTGTTCGTTATCAGCAATGGCACACTAACCAAATACTACAGCAACACCGTGCGCGACGGGCATCTGGCCGAACAACGCGGCAAGCGCAGCCGCCAGAAAAGCTCCAACAGCTTTGCCTTCACAAGCTGGTGGGCCGATGCAACCAACCGCCCGATCACCGATCTGGCTGGCTTCACCAAGACTTTCTTTGCCAAACATACGGTGCTCAACATCCTGACCCGCTATTGCGTGTTCGACGTGGACCGCAAGCTGTTGGTGATGCGCCCCTATCAAATCGTCGCCGCCGAAAAGATTTTGCAGCGGATCGCCGGGTCCACCAATCTGCGGCAGTTGGGTATGCCTGCCGCAGGTGGCTATATCTGGCACACGACCGGCAGCGGCAAGACGTTGACCAGCTTCAAGGCCGCGCAACTGGCGCGCAGCCTGCCCGGTATCGACAAGGTGCTGTTCGTGGTCGACCGCAAGGATCTGGATTACCAGACCATGCGTGAATACGAGCGGTTCGAGAAAGGCGCGGCGAATTCCAACACGTCCACCGCCGTGCTGCAACGGCAGCTGGAAGACCCGAACGCCCGGATCATCATCACTACCATCCAGAAACTGTCGCGCTTTGTCGCCGCGAACCGCAAGCATGACGTCTATAACGATCATGTCGTTGTGATCTTCGACGAATGCCACCGCAGCCAGTTTGGCGACATGCACGCCGAAATCACCCGCGTTTTCCGGCGCTATCACCTGTTCGGATTTACCGGCACGCCGATCTTTGCGGAAAACTCCGGCACCGGCGGCGATCCCCGGCGGCGCACGACTCAGCAGGCCTTCGGCGACAAGCTGCATACCTACACCATCGTCGATGCCATCAATGACAAGAACGTGCTGCCGTTCCGGATTGACTATATCAACACGATCAAAGCCGGAGTGGGTATCAAGGACAAGCAGGTGTCCGCCATCGATACGGAGCGCGCATTGCTGGCACCCGAGCGGATTGCGCAGATCGTCGGCTATATCCGCGAACATTTCGACCAGAAGACCAAGCGCAGCAGTTCCTACAGGCATGATGGCAAGCGGCTGACCGGTTTCAACTCGCTACTGGCCTGTGCCTCTATCGATGCGGCCAAGCGCTATTATGCGGAATTTACCAAACAGCAGCAGTCCTTGCCAGAGGCGCAGCGGCTGAAGATCGGCCTGATCTACAGCTTTGCAGCGAATGAGGACGAAGAAGGCGGCCTGCTGGGCGAGGAAGAGTTCGAGACCGGTGGGCTGGATCAGGGATCCCGCGATTTTCTGGACGCCGCGATCAAGGATTACAATGCCCTGTTCGGCACCAGCTACGACACGTCTGCCGACAAGTTCCAGAACTACTACAAGGATTTGTCGCAGCGTCTGAAAAAGCGCGAACTGGATATTGTGATCGTGGTCAACATGTTCCTGACCGGGTTCGATGCCACGACGCTGAACACCCTTTGGGCGGACAAGAACCTGAAGGCCCACGGGCTGATCCAGGCCTATTCGCGAACCAATCGCATCCTGAATTCCGTCAAGACCTATGGCAACATCGTTTCGTTCCGCAATCTTGAGCAGGAAACCAATGATGCGCTGGCCTTGTTTGGCAACAAGGACGCCAAGGGCATCGTGCTGCTCAAGCCCTATGCCGAATATTACGGCGAATATGAAAAGCGGGTCGCCGATCTGATCACCGGTTTCCCGCTCGAGCAGGCAATCATTGGGGAAACGGCGCAAAAGGCATTCATCAAGCTGTTCGGTTCAATCCTGCGTTTGAAAAATATCCTCACTGCCTTCGACGACTTTGCCGGCAACGAAATTCTGAGCGAACGAGAGTTTCAGGATTACCAGAGCCTATATTTGAACCTCTATGCCGAATTCCGCAGCACGTCGGATGCCGAAAAGGAGGCGATCAATGACGACGTGGTGTTCGAGATCGAGCTCATCAAGCAGGTCGAAATCAACGTCGATTATATCCTTCTGCTGGTCGAACGCTACCTGAAGGCAAAGGGCACAGGCGCGGACAAAGAAATCCGCGCGACGATCGAACGCGCCATCAACTCCAGTCCATCCTTGCGCAACAAGAAAGACCTCATCGAACAGTTCGTGGACTCCCTGTCGGCCACGGCCAAGGTTGATGCGCAATGGCAGGCGTTCATGGCGGCAAAAAAGGTCGAGGAACTGGAGCGCATTATCGCGGACGAGAACCTCAATGCCGATGCCACGCGTAGCTTCGTCGAAAATGCCTTTCGCGATGGCAGCATTCCCACCACCGGCACCGCGATCACGAAGATCCTGCCGCCTGTGTCGAGGTTTGCAAAAAACAACAGTCACGCCGCGAAGAAGCAAACAGTGTTGGATAAGCTGGCGGACTTCTTCGAGCGGCATTTCGGGCTAACCTGAAGTGATGAACCTTCAATCAGGCACTGTCCTTTTATCAATGAAATCATACGCCCAAGTGAAGGTGATCGCGTGAATTACGACCCCCATCGTGCTCTTGAACTTTTGCGTATCGGCTCCGGGCGAGCAGATGCCACCTTTCGCGATGGCCAAGAGGAAGCAATTCGCCACATTGTCGAAGGCAATGGGCGCTTGCTGGTCGTTCAGAAGACCGGCTGGGGCAAAAGTTTCGTGTATTTCATTGCGGCCAAGCTACTTCGTGAGGCCGGTAGTGGCCCTTCGCTGCTGATCTCGCCGCTGTTGGCGCTGATGCGCAACCAGATCGCGGCAGCTGAACGAATGGGCGTTAGGGCTGCCACGATAAACTCTGATAACGTGGATGAGTGGGCAGCGGTAGAAGTCAAACTTGCCAAGGGCGAAATCGATATTCTCCTGATTTCGCCTGAGCGGTTAGCAAACGACTATTTCCAGACCCAAGTTTTGTCTGGGATTGCCGCACAGATTTCCATGTTGGTCATCGACGAGGCCCACTGCATCTCGGATTGGGGGCATGACTTCCGCCCTCACTACCGCCTCTTGGAGCGGATCGTCAAAACACTGCCACCCAATCTACGCTTGCTTGCAACTACCGCGACGGCGAACAACCGTGTCATGACGGACCTTGCAACTGTTTTGGGTCCGAACCTTGAGGTTGCACGCGGCGACCTAAATCGAACCTCTCTTACCTTGCAGACTATTAGATTGCCCAGTCAGGCTGAACGCCTCGCATGGCTGGCAGAACAACTTGCGACATTGAATGGGCATGGCATCATTTACACATTGACCGTGCGGGATGCTAACCAGGTCGCTGACTGGCTGAAAACCCAAGGGTTTAACGTTGAGGCATATACGGGGGAAACGGGCGATCGCCGGGAAGAGCTCGAGCAGGCTTTGCTCAACAACCAGGTAAAAGCGCTGGTTGCTACAACGGCCCTGGGTATGGGGTACGACAAGCCTGATCTGGCTTTTGTCATTCACTATCAAATGCCCGGTTCGGTCGTAGCGTATTACCAGCAGGTCGGGCGCGCGGGTCGCGCCCTGGATTCGGCCTATGGGGTGCTCCTGAGTGGTCAGGAGGAATCCGATATCACCGACTGGTTCATCCGTAGCGCGTTCCCCACCCAGCAGGAAGTCGCCGATGTCCTGGGAGCTCTTGAGGAAGAGCCCAACGGCTTATCTGTTCCCATGTTGTTAAGCCGCGTAAACTTGAGCAAAGGGCGTATCGAAAAGACGATATCGCTGCTTTCTCTCGAGTCACCTGCTCCTATTGCCAAGCAAGGCAGCAAATGGCAGCTCACGGCGGCAACACTGAGCGATGGCTTCTGGGAACGTGCAGAAAGACTCACCGCGTTACGGCGGGGCGAGCCAAAGCAAATGCAGGACTACGTCAGTCTGCCTTTTGGCCAACATATGGGTTTCCTGATCGGGGCCTTGGATGGCGACCCGAGCCAGGTTACCGCGCCTGCGTTGGCACCGTTGCCTGAAGCGGTGAATGACGACTTGGTTAAATCTGCAGTTGAGTTTCTACGACGAACTAGTCTGCCAATCGAGCCGCGCAAAAAATGGCCGGATGGCGGAATGCCTCATTACGGAGTCAATGGTCTCATCGCCCCGGCTCATCGGGCTGAGGCCGGAAAAGCTTTATGCGTTTGGGGTGATGCTGGTTGGGGTGGCCTGGTTCGACAAGGAAAGTATCACGACGGTCATTTTTCGGACGATCTGGTTGCAGCCTGTGTGAAGATGATTCAGGAATGGAACCCGCAACCCGGCCCGGAGTGGGTGACGTGTGTCCCATCATTGCGGCACCCCCACCTTGTGCCAAATTTCGCGCAACGGTTGGCTAATGCGCTTGGTTTGCCGTTTTATAGTATCATCGAGAAAACAGACGCAAGACCCGAACAGAAGACAATGGCGAACAGTACTCAGCAGGCACGCAACATCGATGGCTCGCTCTCGCTTAACGGCCAGCCCATCCCTCAAACTCCGGCGCTGCTGATTGACGACATGGTTGATTCGCGATGGACTCTAACGGTTTCCGCGTGGCTATTGCGTCAGAGCGGTAGTGGTGTGGTTTGGCCAATGGCTCTTTCACAGACGGGGCAAAATGAATGATGCCAGCCCTTTCACCTAACACTCAGGCGATCTTGCTGCTCACAGCGCCCCTTATCGCCAAACGTGGCGCGGCCTCCTCTGACTTGCTTTCACCCGGCGAGTACAAGCGCCTTGCACGTCACTTGCGGGAGATTCAGCGACAACCCGCCGACCTTTTATCTTCGGAGGCAGCTGAAATCCTGCGCCGATGCCAGTCGGTGATTGAGGAAAGGCGACTAGAAAGCTTGCTTGGGCGGGGCTTTCTTCTGAGCCAAGTCATCGAACATTGGCAGGCCCGTGCCATATGGGTGGTCAGTCGCGCTGACCCTGAGTACCCGCGTCGCCTGAAGGCCCAGCTGCGAGAAAACGCCCCGGCAGTTATATATGGCTGCGGTGATATGAGCCTACTGGATGCCGGCGGCCTGGCGGTAGTGGGATCGCGTCATGTGGACGAGGTATTAATCGATTACACCAAGGAAATTGGCCGGTTGGCTGCTCGTGCTGGCAGGATGCTCGTGTCGGGCGGAGCCAAAGGCATCGATCAGGCCGCGATGAACGGTGCTCTTGACGCTGGCGGTAGAGTCACTGGCGTTCTGGCGGACAGCCTAGAAAAGATAGCCATGAACCGTGAGCATCGAAATCTGCTGCTCGACGGTCAACTTGTGCTGATTTCGCCTTATGATCCAAATGCAGGCTTCAACGTTGGTAATGCGATGCAGCGCAACAAGTTGATCTACGCGCTTGCTGAGGCATCCCTTGTTGTTAGCTCAGATCTGAATAAGGGCGGGACCTGGGCAGGCGCAATCGAACAAATCGAAAAGCTAAAATTGGTGCCAGTGTACATTCGATCGACTGGTGAACCATCTGCTGGTCTTGATGGCCTGCGAAAGAAGGGTGCGCTTCTCTGGCCGAACCCCAAAGACGCAGAGTCATTTGTAAGTGTGTTTGACGCAAATGTGTCATGCCCAGATGTGCCTAAGCAATCCGGCCTTAAGCTATTTCCAGATGAGGGGGCGAAGCATGACGCTCCTGCGACGCCCGCTGTGTTCGATGTGGCGAACGGAATCATTTCCTCCGATTGCCCGGAGAAGGATAAGCCAGATGGGCATGTGCAAGAGCCTACTGCAGCGGTAGCGCAGGAACCAAAAGAGGCCAATCCGCCGACGGAGTTGGCGCCACTCCCCGCCGATGCATTGTTCGCTGCAGTACGGGACGTGATGCAGCGGCTGTTGAGGGTGCCGATGAAAGAAGCAGAGGTGGCGACCGAACTCGATGTGTCCACTGCACAAGCCAGACAATGGCTGAGCCGCCTTGTTGCTGAGGGTGTGATCGAGAAGCGGAAAAAGCCGATAGGCTACATCGTCAAACAAACCGGACTTTTTGAGTAGTATGTGTGGAGAGAGTTCGTTCGCAAGCTCCCTCCCACCGCCACTGGCCTTTCCAAGCCAGGTCAATGCCCATCACATTCCATCGCAAGCACTGGACTTGTAACGGTTTTGTGCCGGTCACCTGAGCGTTTAGAGCTCGCATCAGGAGACCGACGAGATGATGAAGCATTCCGAAGAGTTCAAGCAGGAGGCGGTGCGGATTGCGCTGACGAGTGGGCTATCGCGTGAGCGCGTGGCCAAGGATTTGGACATTGGTAAATCGACGCTGGGCAAGTGGTTGTCGCAGTATCGGCCGACTGAACTGGTGTCAGCACCGCAGGCAGATCTGGCCCGCGAGAACGAGCGGCTTCGCCTAGAGAACCATATCCTCAAGGAGGGGAGGGACATCCTAAAAAAGGCCACGCAGTTCGACACATGATCATCCTTCGCTCGCTCTGCACGCGGATCGCCGCTGCTGGCGAGAATAGCGGTATGGCGACGAATTCGAACTTATGGTGGCGCACGGGATGACTCCCGAAAGCGCATTGGTCGCAGCCACGATCAACGCCGCTGACCTGCTCGGCCTTTCTGATGAGATCGGCACGATCGCACCGGGTAAAAGCGCCGACATCATCGCAGTTAAGGGCGATCCCTTGACGGATGTGTCAGCCTACAAAAACGTTCAGTTTGTTATGGCGCGTGGCAAGGTGATCGAACTGGAATAATCGGCCATCGGCGGTGCCGTTCGGACAAAGCTTTGGCGGTGTTGCTGGTTCGTAAGGGTTGGCAGCCGCCGAAAATCATCATCCCGCTGGTGCTGGCGGGGATGGAATTGCCAACCTTGCCGGGGTGCGGCAGCGCTCGAAAATGTAGTTGGCCTATGGTTCTTCAGAGAGCTTTTAATGGGCCAACGCGTTGCCCTGCGAAGGGCTGCTCTGCCGCGCCGCTGTGTAGCCCCCGCACCAGCATCGGGCCGAAGACATAGAAGGCCGCGCTGCCTGCAAAGCACACGCCTGCATTCAATGACCAGAACAGCGCGGGCGACATGGTTTCGTAGAAAGTGGCGACGTAGCCGCTGATTACGTTGCCGAAAAAGGCGACCAGATAGGCGGCAGCCATCATGCGTGCGGCAATCTTGGCTGGTGAATAGCGCGATACCAGTGCGAGCCAGGTCGCCCAGTACCAGGCAAAACCAATCCCGGTGAATGCAAAGGCCAGGACGGGGAAAGCGATACTAACTTTGCCACTTTCCGCCATCGCTGCGCCGACAGCGATGATTGCGACCCCGATGGTGGTCAATGCCCCGCCAATCGCGATCTTTGTGCTTTCAGAACTGCTACGCCCGTGGTTCGCCTGCCATTGCCATAATGCAATCACGCCGGCCGTTGCCGCGACGATCGCGACGGAATCTATCGATACGAACCAGGCGACCGGCAAGCGCCCCAGCGCAGTGTCCAGATCAACCGCCTGATCGATCCAGACCATGCCCATATTGTACATCTGATCGTAGCCCAGTCCCAACACAACCATCATCGACAGCATCGCCATGATCGCTGCGATGCTACGCCATTCCTGCATCGTCAGCGCAGCTTCCTGCGACCGGTCGCGCCGGACAGGCGGTTCCTCCGGGAAATAGCGCAGGCCCTTCAGATATACGCCCAGCGCTACCAGCATCAGCAGGCCTGCCACACCAAATCCATAATGCCAGCCATAGGCCTGCGCCAGCAAACCGCACGCCAATGGGCCAAATATCGCGCCGATATTGATGGCCATGCTGAAGGCGGCAAAGGCAGTAGTCCTGCGCGCATCCTGCGTCGCGTAAAGTTGACCGACCTGTGCAGCGATATTGCCCTTGAGCGCGCCCGAACCCAGGATCAGCAGCAGCAGCGCCAACAGGAAACTCTGGTCGAACACCATCGCCGCGTGTCCGGCGGTCATCAGCACGACACCGATGACCACGGTCTTTTTCGAGCCAAGCCAGCGATCCGCCACCCACCCGCCGACCAGCGGGGTGAAATAGACCAGTCCGGCATAAAAGCCGAAGGTCTGCCCGGCCAAGGCCTGCGCCGAAAGCGGCCCCAGCATTGCCTCAATCGCGCTGCGATAGGCCGCCATCCCTGCCACATTCTCGATCTGCCCTGGCACGAACAGCGACTGCACCATGTACAGCACCAGCAGCGACTGCATCCCGTAGAACGAAAACCGCTCCCACGCTTCGGTAAACGCCAGATAGGCCAGCCCGCGCGGATGGCCGAGGAAGGTGGCGTCAGTGCCTTGTGATCTGATTGAAAGGGATGCCATGTTCGTTAATTCCCGGCCTTTCGGCGGCGGTGCAGCAGGATGCCGACCGGAATGCAGGTGGCGATGAGCGCGGCCATATAGGCCCCGCTCATCGGATCGGCTGCGATGAAAGCGATCAGCAATGATCCGTCGATCAGCAGCACTAATGCTGGCAGAAATGGATAGCCGATGGCGCGAAACGGGCGCGGCAAGTCCGGCTGCTTCCAGCGCAGGCCGAACAAGGATGCGTCGTAAAGAATGAAGGCGAAGATGATCAGCGCGCCCATCAGCCGGAATACAAATTCAAACCCGCCGGAGAAAATCAGCAGCACCGACAATGCCAAGGTCATCGCAAACGCGATATCGGGCGTGCCGCCCGCATTGACCCGCATTGCTGATCGCAGGAACAGGCCATCGCGCGCCATTCCGTATAAAACGCGCGGGCCGCCCATTATGTTGGCATTCAGAGACGTTGACGCCATGACGATGGCCAGCACAGCCACTGCAATGGCACCGGCAGGGCCAAATATATTCGCCAGCACCAACGCAACGGGGAGATCGGACGTGCGGATCGCATCGAGGTCGAGCGCCTTCATGATGCCCAGATTGAACAGCACATAAACCGCGCTGATGGCGAGGATCGATAACGCCAGCGCACGCGGAATATTGGTCAGCGCATTTTCGTCTTCTTCGACGAAATTGATCGCGCTGTCCCACCCGGCGTAAGCGCCGTAGATCATCTGATAGGCGGCGATCAAAGCGAAAGCGCCAAGGGCAGCTGTACCGCCATGCGTCCCGGCACTTGAGAAACCGGGCCAGGAACCGGGCCAGAAACCGGGCCAGAAACCGGGCCGGGGCGGCTCGGCAAAAAACGCGATGGCGATCACGATGACAAGCAACGCGAATTTGATGGCGCTGCCAGCGGTTTGCAGCGCCGCCCCTTCACGCACGCCAAGCCAGTTGAAACCAAAGAGGATCACGATAAGACTTGTTGCGATACCAATACTGTAGTCGGCCAACGGCGGGAAAATGACGGCCGAAAAGTCGGCGCAGACAATCGCCAGAGATGCGCCAGCGGCCACATAGGCAAGATAGCTCGCCCAGCCGGACAGCAGCCCCATTGAATCGCCAAACGCCGCACGAACCGGCACAAAAATACCCCCAGCCTTGGGGATACTGGTAACAAGTTCGGACGCCACATTGGCCGCAAGCATCACATGGACACCGCCGAGCGCCCATAACAGGATGACAAGCCAGGCGAGCGGCACCTCGTCGATGACCGAGCCGCTGGTGCGCATCAGACCTGCGCCGATCACCGCCCCCAGTCCGATCGCGGCTGCAAAGGCGAAACCCAATCGCTTTTGCAAGCCGCGCGGCTGGCTGGAAAAAAGGCCATCCACCTTGGCTACAGCTCCGCCCATTGTCATGCCGCCGCATCCATCAAGGCAATGCCCCCGCGATACCCGGTGGGCGCGTTCATGCTTGCTGTCGGCGCGAGTGCCATCGTTTTTCCTTTGGGTTTTGGAGTGATGAAGTCCCGGGGAATTGCCATTCGACCATTGCGTGCGGCGCTGCGGTCGAAAAACAGCCCGGCGGATGACATTCGCAGTTCCACCCGCCGGGCCGTTGCCTGATCATAATCGCCCGCACACACCAGAATTACGGGCGCAGCGCACACTATGGTCAGGGTTTTCGCGGTTCTAGCGCTTGGTCCATTCCTGCAGCATCATCGAGCCGCGAACGGTGCGGAATTCGGCGCGATTGCCGTTTTCCGCTTCCAGCTGCGCGTCAGACTTTTTTGCCCAGGCGCGGTAGGCCGCGCTGCGCCGTTCACCTTCAGCGGCATCGGGAACGGAAGGGTAAGTGACCACCAGATACAAATCAGGCTCCCCATCGCGCCCGTTCACGTTCGCATAAATCCGGTAATCCGTGATCCAGCCTTGCGACTTGGCAAATTCCTGATTTTTTACCCATTGGTCAGCCAGATAGGTGGCATAGGCCAGGCCGCCGCCATCCTTGACGGTGATGCCGGTAATGTCCGAATATTGCCCACCAACCAGCGGGAATTCTTGCGCCGCCGCGGCGGTTGGCAGCGCCATCGGCGCAGCGATCAGGGCGACACTGGCCGCCATCATCATGGTTTTGATCAATTTCATTGCTTCTCTCCTGTTTGGTGCCCTCGGGACTGAGGGCGGCTCGTAAAAACTTGTGGGATCCTGCCAGGCAGGGCGGGGCTTGCGCTGTGCAGCGGCGCTGGCGCGTGAAGATCCCGGCTTGAACGAAGTAATCATGGACGCCCCCCAGCTACACACACAGCTTCCCGGCAGGCGGCAACGCGGTTTCCCGGGCCGGCCCAAAGGTCTGAGCTGTTTGCGATTTCCCCGCGCCGTTAATGCGCCAAAGTTGGATTTGGCGTCAACGCCGCTACCGTCAATAAAACGTCAATAATGGCCTATCTGGCGCTGGCTGGGGTTGGGGCAGGGGCCGGAATCAGGTCTGTCCAGCCACCTTTGTGCCAACCGATGCGTTCGGCAAAGCCCAGAAATCGGGACGGATGCGAGTCTGCCGGATCGGTTCGATGTCGGCCCACAACGACATCAGACCGACCATGTTGGGTTGCGCCATAAGCGCCATCGGCACTGAAAGAGGGGTGGGCCGCGCCGCCCGATCATGCGATCTTATAAGCGGCGCGGCCTCGACCAGCAGTTGGGGTTGGGGGGGGAGCTGCTGGTTCAATGGGTCATTCGCGATAGGCCCGCAAACGGTTACAACCTTACTTTCCACGCCCGCTTGTTTCCCGATGTCTTGCGTGTAATCCGCAGGGGGATCGCGCCGAACGGGGTTGGGTGCGGCAACCATGCTGTGCTGGCATGCTGGTGCTGGAAAGGAAAAGGGCCAATCATGAAGCTGTTGCAATATGCCTTGACGCGGCCTGTGGTCACCAATGCGTTGAAGGTGGCGTTGGTTGTGGGGCTCTGCCTCAATGCCATCAATCAGGGGTCGCAGCTTTGGCATGGTGTGGGGATTGACTGGCCCAGAGTCGGGATGAACTTTCTCGTCCCCTATCTCGTGGCAAGTTACAGCGCGGCCCGGATGTTCATGAAATCGGGCCCTGATTAGAGCATCGTGCTGAAAAGTGGGAACCGGTTTTCAGCTTTTTACGATGCGACAACAAAGGCTAGAGCGGGCGACCTGCGTCAGATTTAACGCAGCCCGCTCTGGATCGCCGATCCGTCTGCGCAATTGTAACTTTTGGCGCCACCCGGCCGAAAGGAAAGGCAGCATGCCTGCAACAGGCAACCTGCAATCCCATAGCCATTCGACCTGAAAGGACGCCGCTGATGTTTGTTCGAGCCATAAGCACCTTTTTAGCTTTTCTTGCTGTTGCCTTCACGGCACCGGCAATCGCGGCCCCGGCATGGCAGGATTACAACCCGGCCGCATTTGCCCGCGCGCAAGATGCCGGCAAAACGATCGTGGTTGATGTTCATGCCGTGTGGTGCCCAACCTGCAAGGCGCAGGCACCGACCTTGGATGCCTTGCGCCAAGAACCCCGACTGAAGGACGCGGTGTTCTTCAAGGTCGATTTCGACCAGGAAAAGGCGTTTCTGCGGCAACACCGCATTCCGCGCCAATCGACCGTGCTGGTGTTCCGCGGCAAGCAGGAATCGGTTCGCTCGATCGCTGAAAGCCGGCCAAAACAACTGCGCGAAGCGGTGATGGCGGGGATCTGAGGCACTTGCTTCATTTGAATGGGAACTGATGTTCAGCGAACTTGCACTTGCGTTCGTTGCCGGTCTGGTAACGATCCTCAACCCCTGCGTCTTGCCCTTGATCCCGATCCTGGTCGGATCGGCGCTGGGTAAGCACCGCATGGGGCCGGTGGCGTTGGCAAGCGGGCTGGCGCTGTCGTTTTCGACATTTGGCTTCGTGATCGTCGCTTTCGGATTTCAGCTGGGCATTCCGGAACAAGGCATCCGAATGTTCGCCGGAGGCCTGCTTGCGGCGGCAGGGGTTATCCTGCTTGTTCCGGCCTTGCAGACCCGGCTGACGATGCTGTTTGCGCCTTTGACCAACCGCGCCCAGGGTGCGCTCGAACGCACCAGCGGCAACGGGCTGGGCGGCCAGTTCGCGATCGGGGCGCTGCTCGGCCTTGTCTGGGCACCCTGCGTCGGGCCGACGCTGGGCGCGGCCATCGCTGCGGCCAGTCAGGGTGAAGACCTCGCATCGGCCTTTGTGACATTCCTGGTGTTTGCCATCGGCGTCGCGCTGTCGGTGACGGGCTTTGCCTATGGGTCACGGCGCGCCATCGGCAAACGGGCTGGAACGCTGCAAAAGCTGGCCCGTTATGCCAAGCCGGTGTTCGGTGCGATGTTGGTGCTGGTCGGCGCATTGGTGCTGACGGGCGCGGACAAGCTGATTGAAGCGGCGCTGGTGAACATCATGCCTGACTGGCTGATCATCTTCACGACACGCTTTTGATCGGCGCGCTTTCGATCAGATCGGCAGGATCGCTCCAACTGATGGCCCGGTGATCGAAACCTGCACGAAGCGTCGGCTTGATCACCTCAAAATAGGGTGAGACATCGAAATCGCGCGGGGTAAACAGGCTGTGATGGCGAATATGCATGATGTCACGCACGCAGCCTTCGCAATCGGGGTCTTTGCTGATTTGCTGCGTGATTTCGGGCAGGATCGGGTAGCGGATTGATTGGAACGCCTGGGCGATCAGCGTTGAACAGATCGCCTTGGTCGGCTCCCCGCTGCCCAGCGAAATCATCCGCCGCCGCCAACTGGTGGGCACGGGCGGGGTGGGGATAAGGTAGCGCGCCAGGTCGATCACATTAGCCAGATCATATTCGTCGCCAATGTGGCTTTTGGCAAAGGCGACAATCTGCGCCACCTCGTCATCGCTCAACCCTGCGGGCCGGCAGATTCTGGTGTGGTTATCGGCAAACTGGCTAAGCGAGACCTGCCGAACGCCATCCACGACATCAGCCTCAACGAACAGTGGCAACGCACCGGTTTCGCGGTCCTGCCCAGCCACGCACAAGGCGGCGTGTGACCAGGTTGATTGCGTCAGATACTTGATCGCCGTGCTGACCCGCTGGCGTCCGTCAACCAGCAGGACATCGCCGGGGCGCAGGCAATTGGCGAGCGCATCGGGATCGGCTGGCAGTGCAGCATAGGGAGCGCGCGAGGGGCCGGTGAGGAAGCCTGCCAGAAGGCGGCCCAATGTCCTGAACACCAGCCCCATCCGTCAGGCCGATTCGGACAGAAGATGCGATCGTGCCATATCGCGCAGCACGCCCGCTTCAAGCTGTGCATCTTCGAGCAGCGCGGCGACCAGATCGCCCATCGATACCAGCCCGGCCACATCGCCTGCCTGATTGCGGACAATGGCGTGGCGACTACGCGCGCGGGTCATCGCCTCCATCACGCTGGATGCATCATCCTCGCAGGTGCAGTTGAGGATCGAGCGACGCACGAAGATCACGATGGGCAGCTTGAGGCTATGCATGCCGCGGGTGGCAATGGCTTCCATCAGTTCCGGCTGCGACACGATGCCGATGATTTCGTGCGTATTGTTCGCCGCAACCCCGATAGAGCCGATCGACAGTTCGTGCATGATCCCGACCGCTTCGATCAACGGAACCGCTTCCCGCACTGTTTCAAAGTGGCGACCCTTGCGATTGATGATGGAAGCGATTTTCATACCAGGCACTCCTACAAGAAACCCCTTCCATTTGTTCGACGGGCCGCAACAATCCGTTACAAAATGGGTCTCTTGATTTGCGGTTTGGCCTGTCAGAGCGTGATGCAGGTGCCGTCCGCAGCGATCAGCGTGGGGCCATCATAGTTGCGCGCAATCGCCGACAGGCTTTCTTCCAGACGCGAAATCGAACGCTCCATATGGTGTGACAGCAGCAGTTGGCGCGGGGCGATACCCGCCGCCATTTCGCCAATCCCACTGGGCGGGCGATGCAGGCCGATCGGCTGGCCATCGCCTTCGGGGATCACGTGATGCGCGATCAGCAGATCGGGCTTGCTGTCGCGCAATTGCCGCTCAAACCCGATTGAGGACGCGCTCTGATCGCTGGCAAACACGATGGAGCGGCCCTTGACCTTGACCAGATAGGCCAGCGTGGGAACAACGCCGTGGTGAACGGGAATGGCGGTAATCGTCAGGTCAGGTGCGATTTCCACCTCAGCAGTGGGGGATTCCTGGGTATTGTTGGCCGCGATCTCGCGCACATCCAGCTTCCGCTTGTCCTCGGTGCCGTCCATGTAACCACCCAGATAGCTCCACGCGCCGCGCTCGCGCCCGACCTGTGTCCGGATAAAATCGCCCGCGCCGGGAAACACGCTGCCCGCGGAGGGGCCGATGACCATCAGCGGTTCGCCTGATTGTTCAAACCCGCCGGAATTGAGGATGCCGGTCAGGCCCGCGCTGTGATCGGCGTGAAAATGGCTCAGCGCGATCGCTTTGAGGTCCGCGACCTTCAGCCCCGCCTCTCCAAAGCGGATAAAGCTGCCCGGCCCGGCATCGATCAGCAATTGCGCGCGTCCATCGATCCATACCGCGTAACTGGTCCCGGCGCGCGAACCTTCGGCAATCGGCCCGCCCGAGCCGAGCACCTGCACGCCGACTTCGGCCTCGCGGCAGATGTCAGCGCCGCTTGCCGCTGGCGGCAGTTCTTCCGGGCTGGCGGACGTATTGCTGCACGCCGCGATCAGGATACAGCACGCGGCAGAGGCGCGCAGCGACAGGGAATTTTTCAGCATGGAGTGACCTTTCGCTTGATCTTACGTTTGCTGCCGCCGAATTACTACAGCGCAGCGCCGGTCAGCAACCATTGACCCCGCCAGCGGTTCTACCGGAAGCGGGCAGGCTTCAGATCGTATTTTGCCAGCTTGTCGTAAATCGTCTTGCGCGGGGTATTGAGCAGGGCTTGCAGTGTGGCGATGTCTCCGCGGGATTTCCGCAGCCCGTCTTCGAGCACCGTCCGTTCAAAATCCGCGACGATCCGTTGCAGTGTGCGCTGCTCACCGCCTGATGTGGGCGCGGTGCCCATATCCGCCAGCCCCAGCACGAATGCGCGGGCAAAGCCGCCGAGTTCGTGCAGGTTGCCCGGCCAGTCATACGACTGGACGTGGTGCCATTGCCGTTCACCGATTGCGGGTGCGGGAAGCCCGAGTTCGCGCGCGTGGCGGGCAACGAATAGCCGGAAAATCTCGGGAATATCCGCGCGCCGTTCGGATAGCGGCGGGAACGCGATCTGCACCGCGCCGAGCCGGTGCCACAGCGGATCGCGCGGTACGGGCGCTGGCCCCGCGCTGTCATCCAGCAAATGCGATACGATGATACGGATGTTGAGCCTGCGCGCCCGGTCCGCGCCGATTGGCAGCACCTGGCGGGTTTCAACCAGCGATAGCAGCCGGGCGGACAGCGCGCTGCTCGCGCTCTCGATCCCGTCAATGAACAAGGTTCCACCATTGGCGCGTTCGACCAGGCCGGTGCGCGATAGTCCTGCGCCGGGGTCGCGTCCGAACAGCAGCAATTCGGCATCCTCATGCGCTATCACCCCGGCATCAACGCTGATGAACGGCCGTGCGCGGCGCGGGCTGGAATCGTGAATCAATCGCGCCGCATGGGTCTTGCCAGTCCCCGGTTGTCCGATCAGCACCACATCGATTTCCGAGCGCGCCACCCCTTCGATGACCGACCGCAGCCGTTCGGTAGCAGGCGATGAGCCGGGAATCGCCGCACCGGCGCTGCGCCCGGCTTCCTCTCGCAGTCGGCGGTTTTCCAGCGCCAGCCCGCGCCGCGATGCCGCAGCGCGCACCGCGCGGATCAGGTTGGCTGAGGTGTAAGGCTTGGTCAGAAAATCCGCCGCGCCATTCTTCATCGCTTCCACTGCCATTGCGATGTCGCCATGTCCGGTGGTGAGGATCACTGGCAGATCGGGATCGATGTCGCGCAGCCGGGTGAAGAATTCGATCCCGTCGATGCCCGGCATCCGCACATCACTCACCACCACTCCGGGAAAGTCTGCCGATAACCAGCCGAGCGCAGCGCGCGCATCGGGGAAGGCAACCACTTGCGCCCCGTCGAGCGATAGTGCCTGCGTGGATGCATCGCGCAGCGCCGTATCATCCTCGACCAGCGCGACGTGTATGGGCTCATTTGCGGCGGTCATGCGGCGGGCATGATCATGGTGAAGCGCGCGCCCTGTTCCATGTCCTCGTGGATCAGATCGCCGCCCAGCTGCCGCATGATGTCGCGGGAAATTGCCAGCCCCAATCCGATGCCTTCAGCCTTGCCGGTGACGAAGGGCTGGAACAGTTCATCGCGCAAGTGCGCTGGCACGCCCGGCCCATTATCGCTTACGCTTAGCCGGATGATCGGCCCATCCGCCGCAATCGTCACCACAATCTGCCCGCCATCCGTTTCGGCAGCCTGCAAAGCGTTCTGGAGCAGATTCACCAGCACCTGTTCCAGTTGGACGTGCGGCGCACACACCGCTGCGCTGGCGGCTTCGGCCCCCGGCAATGTCAGGCTTATGCCCTTTTGCCGGATCTGATCGCGCAGCAGCAGCAGCGAACCGTCGATCACTTCGGCAAGGCTGATCTGCTTGGGTTCATCCACCGATCGCCGGCTGAATTGCAGCTGTTCCTCGGTAATCTGGCCGATACGCCCGGCAAGCCCGGCGATCTTGTCGAAATTCCCGGCTGCCTCTGCGTGGCGTTGGGCCTCGATCAGGCGTTCGCCGCTTTCGGCATAGACCCGCATCGCGGCGAGCGGCTGGCGAATTTCATGGCCAAGCCCGGCGGTAATCTGGCCCAGCGTTGCCAGCCGGTTGGCCTGTTGCAACTGTTCGCGCAGAACTGCCGTATGTGCATCGAGTTGTGCCGCCGCGCGCGCTTCGCGGCGGCGTTGCCATACAAATGCACCAGCCGCCAGCAGTCCCAGCACCCCCAGCCCGACAACCCCCGCCAGCCGCCCATTGGCGACGGCCGCCGACAGGCGCGGGGCCGGATCGGTGAGCAGGTGCAATTCCCAGTCGATGGGGGCGATGGGCTGGATGTTCTCGATCATTCGCACCGGTGATCCGGCTGCACCGGCATCCGGAAGTGCCAAGGGGACGATCCGGTTTTTCCCGAACCGCATCGCATCGCGCGCTGGATCGCGGGCTGCCAGGCGGCCATCCTGATTGTCGCTGGTCGCCGCCCGAAAACGCCAGTCGGGATTGCTGCTCAACAACACGATCCCATCGGCATCGGTGACGAACACGCCGGCCTTGGCATCGCGCCATTTGCGTTCGAGGGTATCGAATTCGACTTTTACGGCGACCACGCCCTGCGGGTTTTGGGCTGTGCCGACCCGTTCGGAAAGATACAGGCCCGGACGGCGACTGACCGTGCCGAGTGCAAATTCGCTCGCAGTGCCATCGCCCAATGCGTCCGTGAAATAGTCGCGGAAGCCATATACCGACCCGACAAAGCTATCAGGCCGATCCCAGTTGCTGGCCGCCAGCGTCAACCCGTCAGCATCCATCAGGTAGATGGCCGCAGCATTGGTCTGCTGTGCCAGCGCGGCCAACCGCCGGTTGAGCACATCGCGCTGGCTTCGATCCCCGGCGAGCAGCGCGGAGACTTCGGGATCGACCGCCAGCACCTGCGGAACAAGCGAAAATTTGTTGAGTTCGCTTTCGAGGCCCGCCGCCAGTATGGCCGCGTCGCTTGTTGCCTCTGCGCGGGTTTCTTCCAGCGCGCTGACCCGCATCGCGCGGTCAAGCCCAAGCATCGCCAGCGCGCCGATCAGGAACACGCCGATCAGTGCGATCAGCAGCAGATTCCGGCGTTCCATTCTGCTGCGCATGATGCGCGCTCCCTTGGTGTCCCGGGCAGGCCTTGTGCGGATTTTCGCATTCAGCGCAAGAAATTTGTGCGGATTTTCGCACAGATCGATCACGCTGAGGCTGCAACCTGTTGAATTTGCGTGGCAGGTCTGTGGGGTGCGATTTGCTTGCAGCCGGGTTCCTGTGGCTCGATCCTGCACATCAGAAATACGGGGCAGGGGATCAGCGACCAATGGGATCGCACGCAGCGATAATGCCGGAAATACCAATGGTGCCGCCGCGCCGAAAGCCGCTGTATCAGCAGCTTTACGTGCAGGTGCTGACGGCGATCGTGCTGGGCGCGCTGATTGGCCATTTCTATCCCGAATTCGGAACCGCGCTGAAACCGCTTGGTGATGGCTTCATCAAGCTGGTCAAGATGATCATTGCGCCGGTGATTTTCCTGACGGTCGCCACCGGGATTGCCGGGATGAGCGACATGAAGGCGGTCGGCAGCGTCGCGGGAAAGGCGTTTGCCTATTTCCTGTTCTTTTCCACGCTCGCGCTGATTATCGGGCTGATCGTCGCCAACGTCGTGCGGCCGGGCGAGGGGTTGAATATCGATCCCGCCACGCTCGATGCGGGTGCCGTTGCGACCTATACCAAAAGCGCCGAAGCCCACACGATCAGTGCGTTCTTGCTCAACATCATCCCCGAAACCTTGTTCAGCGCGATGACTGAAGGGCAGATTCTGCAAGTGCTGCTGGTCGCTATTCTGGCCGGGGTAGCGCTGGCGATGACTCGCCCGGCGAGCGATCTGGTGCTGGACGTGCTCGCCTCGTTCAACGCGGTGGTGTTCCGGCTGGTGCATATGCTGATGAAGCTGGCCCCGATCGGCGCGTTCGGCGCGATTGCATTTACCATCGGCGAATTCGGGATCGGCAGCCTCGCCAATCTCGCCGCGCTGATTGCGACCTTCTATCTCACCTCGCTATTGTTCGTGATCGTGGTGCTGGGGCTGGTCGGTTGGTTTAACGGCTTTTCGATCTTCGCGCTGATCCGGTACCTGCGCGAAGAATTGTTGCTGGTGCTGGGCACGTCATCCTCCGAAGCCGCGCTGCCGAGCCTGATGGAAAAAATGGAGATCGCCGGGTGCCGCAAAGCGGTGGTCGGGTTGGTGGTGCCCACCGGTTACTCGTTCAACCTTGATGGCACGAACATCTACATGACGCTCGCCGCGCTGTTCATCGCGCAGGCAGTCGGGGTCGATCTGAGCCTTGGCGAACAGCTGACGCTGGTGTTGGTGGCGATGATCAGTTCCAAGGGCGCAGCAGGCGTTACCGGCGCGGGCTTCGTGATCCTGGCCGCGACGCTTTCGGTCGTGCCGAGCGTTCCGGTGGCGGGCATGGCGCTGATCCTGGGGATTGACCGGTTCATGAGCGAATGCCGCGCGCTGACCAACTTTGTTGGCAATGCCGTGGCGACGATTGTGGTGGCGCGCTGGGAAAGCGCGTTGGACACGACCCGGCTGGCAGCGGCAATGGCGGGCGCTCCGATGCCTCTCCCGGAGGAGGACATCGAACGCCACGAACGCAGCGGCCCGATAAGCGAGAAAATCGCCGAAGTGCTGGAGGAGCGCCAATGATCGCGCCAATGTTCGCACGCCGCATGATGATTGTCGCAAGCGCGGCGCTGGTGTTGCTGGCAGCCGCGTTCCCGGCTTTTCCGCTTGCGGCTGCCGCGCCCGAGGAAATCCTGCTGTGGCCGGGCACACCGCCGGGCAATGGCGCGGTCACCGGGCCGGAAAAACTGGGGGAGGCGGGCGCAGGGTATGGCGCGGTCTCCAATATCGCCACGCCGCGGATGCGGGTCTTTCGTCCGGCGGTGCCCAATGGCGCGGCGGTGCTGGTGGCAGGCGGGGGCGGCTATTTTCGCATCCAACTGTGGAAGGAAAGCACCCCTGCGGCCGAATGGTTGCAGGCGCAGGGCTTTACCGTGTTCGAGCTCATCTACCGCCTTCCCAATGATGGGTGGGACTCCACCGTCCCATTCATGGATGCCCAGCGCGCGATGAAGATCATCCGCACCCGCGCGGGCGAATTCGGCATTGATCCGGCCAAGATCGGGATCATGGGGTTTTCTGCTGGCGGGCATCTGGCTGGCTTTACCGCGTATCAGCCCGAACGTGCGCTGTATGCCGGGGCGGATGCTTACGAGCGGGTGTCGGCGCGGCCCGATTTCGCGGTGCTGCTGTTCCCGGTGGTGACCCTGCGCAAGCCGTATGACACCACCCGCACCCGGCGCGAGATCATCGGCGAAAAGCCCACGTCCAAGGCCGAGGCCGAATGGTCGCTTGATACGCACGTCAGCAAGGACGCGCCGCCGACGATTATCTTCGCTTCGGCCGACGATAAAACCACGCCGCCGGGACACAGTATTTTGCTGTTCGAAACATTGATTGCCGCCGGAGCAAGCGCGGAACTGCACCTGTTTCGTGACGGCGGTCATGGTTGGGGTCTGGGCAAGCCAGGGCAGGTGATCAGCCAATGGCCCGCGCTGTTTGCGCAGTGGGCTCAATCTCTTGAAATTATTGAAAAACAGGGAGAATAATGATGTCGATTACACTCTTGAGCAGACTAGCGCTGATGTGCGGTGGCAGCATGATTGCCGCCAGCGCCGTCCACGCGCAAGAGGCCGAAACGTCGGTTCCGCCACTGCAGCCTGAACGCGAGATCATCGTTACCGGCACCCAGATCCAGGGCGCGAAGATCAACGATGTGCTGCCGGTTACCGTGGTGGATGAAATCGACATCGAGAACACCGGCGCGGTATCGGGCGACGAGATTTTCCGATCGATTCCGCAGGCGGGCACCGTTGCGTTCAACGAACAGAACGCCACCACCCAGAACAGTGCGCGCGGCGATGTCGCGTCGATCAACCTGCGCGATCTTGGCACCGGCAACACGTTGCTGTTGATCAATGGACGCCGGATGAACCTGCATCCCGGTTTCCAGACCGAATTGCTGGTTCCAGTGGTCAGTTCAGATGCCAATGAAATCGCACCCGGCAGCGTGCGCCGGATCGAGGTGCTGCGCGATGGCGCGTCGGCGATCTATGGTGCCGACGCAGTTGCGGGCGTGGTCAACACGGTGCTGCGCGGTAAGCGCAAGGGCGGTTTTGTAGATGCCGACTGGCGCGGTTCGGATGGAACCGACCTTTACAATTTCAGGATTAGCGGCGGCTTGGGGTTCGATTTTGGGGGCGGGCGCGGCAATCTGACGGTCTATGGTGGCTATTTCCACGAAAACGGCATAGCTGCGTCCGAACGCGATTTTTCCGCCGATGATAACCGCTTGCCGCTGGTAGTCGGCACGGATTTTGAAGGTGATGCCTCGTTCAATAACCGCAACACTTTTGGCCCGTTCGGTCAGTTTGACATTCAGGCACCAAGCAACCGCACGCCGATCGGTGACGATGATTTTTTTCTTCAGCCCAGCACCTTTGCTGGCTGCAGGCTGGATTTCGGCAATGGGCTGTGCGCCCGCAACGGCACCACTCCAACCACAAATGTGCGCTTCAACACCCTCGACGGCAATAGTCTGATCAGCCGCAAAAACCGCTACAATGCGATGGCGCTACTAAGCTATGATCTTTCCGATAACGTCGAAGCCTATTTCGAAGGCAGCTATTTCCGGTCAGAAAGCCAGCGCAATAATGATGCATCGGCAATCCTGAGCGCGGTGCCAGTGGGGATTGCCCGCGATGCATTCTGGAACCCGTTCGGCCCCGTCCAACTGGCCGACGGGACGCCCAATCCTAACCGCTTACCGGGAACCACAATTGCGGCGGACGGAGCTGATGTCATCATGGAACGCATGCGTTTCGTGGATGTCGGCAATCGCGAAATTGCAGTGAACAAGGATAGCTATCGCCTTGTTGCTGGGCTGCGCGGTGACTTTGGCGGATGGGATTTTGACACGGGATTTGTCTATTCTGATGCGAAGTTGAGCGACATCACGGGCAACCGCGTTTCGCTCACGCTGATGCAGAACCAGATCAATCTGACCACTTCCGATGCGTATAACCCCTTCAACGGCGGCTGCGTTACCGGCGATCCAGGGATCGGCGATTGCACCCCCAACCCGGCTTCCTCGATTGATCCGTTCCGCATCGATGTGTTCCGCAAAGGCGGCACCACCCTCGCGCTGGCCGATTTCAAGGTCAGCCGCAATGACCTGTTCCAACTGCCGGGCGGTGATGTTGGCGTTGCGGCGGGGATCGAATGGCGGCGCGAAACCTTTTTCGATGATCGCGATGACCGGTTGGATGGCACGATCACCTTCACCGACAGCGTGACCGGCGTGTTCAACGGCAGCGATGTGGCTGGCACCAGCCCCACGCCTGATACCAGCGGCGCGCGGCAGGTCTATTCCGCCTTTGCCGAAGTATTCGTCCCGCTGGTCAGTGAAGATATGAATATCCCTCTGATCGAAGCGCTGAATCTGCAGCTGGCAGGCCGGATGGAACATTTCACCGATATCAAGGAGACCGCCATCGTTCCGCGTATTGCGGCATCGTGGACCACTATCCCCGGCGTCACCTTGCGCGGCGCATGGTCGCAGGGCTTTCGTGCGCCCAACCTTGTGCAGGTCAATGACGCCGGCACCACCCGGTCCAACACCCGCGATGATTTTGTGTTGTGTCAGGCTCAGCTTGAAAAGGGTCTGATCTCCACTCTTGGTGCCTGTGCCGGGGCGGGCACGATCAGCTTCCGTTCGGGCAGCAACGAATTGGAGCCTGAAGACAGCACCAGCATCAATTTTGGCGTTGTGCTGGAACCCCGTTTCCTGCGGGGGTTAACGCTGACGGCGGATTACTGGCGCGTCAAACAGACTGGTTTGGTGGGCACATTTGGCGATGATAATGCGATTGCGCTTGATCTGCTGCGGCGCCTTAATGGCAGCACCAACCCGAATGTTATCCGTGCCGATCCGACGCAAGAGGAAATCGACCTGTTCACCGGAACCAGCCTGGCACCGGCTGGCGATATCATTCAGGTGCTCGATCCCTATTTCAACCTCGACAGCCGCGTTTCCAAGGGGTGGGATTTCGGGCTTTCCTACAACGTGCCAGATTTCGGCGTAGGCAAGTTCCGGTTGCGGCTCAACGCTGCGCGGCTTGACAGTTTCGTGCAGTCAGCCGGACCTGATGCGCAGGAAATACTCGATGCAATCGAAGCCGGGGTGCTGCCGCTGGATGTGACGGTGGGCGGGTTGGGCCAATTGCTCGAAATTGAAGGTCGGCCGAAATGGCGTTTGAGCGGTTCGGTCAATTGGGACGCGGGGCCGCTCGATATTGGTTTGTTCGGTAATTACGTCGGCAAAGTATGGGATACCAGCGTGATCCGTGACGAGTTGATCGTGAGTGATGACCCCAATGCCAATTTCTTCCGGGTCGATTCGTTCTTCACAATGAACTTTTCGATCGCCTACACCATCAACAATGACACCGCGCTTGATGGCACGCGGTTGCGGTTTGCGATCAACAACCTGTTCGATGAGGATCCGCCACTGGCTGACGAAACCTTTGGCTTCTTCAGCGAGCTGCACAGTGCGCGCGGGCGACAGTTCGCGGTGCAAGTGCGCAAGACGTTCTGATCGGAACGTCCATGGAGATGTCGGTGCGATATTTGTTGGTCGCAATGGCGGTGATGCTGGGGGTAGGCGCGCAGGCGCAGCCCCCGGCAACTTCCGTCGATACAATCGTCCCCGCCAACGAATGTCGCACCCCATCAGCGATGATCGCGTTCGATTTCGATGGTGCGTCAGCTTCGGCCTGCGCGATTTTGGGTGAGCGCGAATTTGCGGTGCTGGTGTCACCCGAACACGCTCCGCCGATCAACCCAAGCCCGTGGTATGCATTCCGTTATGAAAGCACGGGCGATGCGCCGGTCACGATAACCCTGCGCTATCTGGGCGGGAAACACCGCTACACGCCGAAATGGAACGGCGGTGGCGGTTGGCGCGAATTGGTGGCCGATGTCGTAGATGACGGTGCGGCGGCGCGCCTGCGTGTGCCGGGCGGGACGGGCATGATCGCAGCGCAGGAAGTGATCGCGCAGGACAATCACGCCGCCGATCTGCGGCGCTGGAGCGCGGCGACCGGCGCACCGGTATTCACCCTTGGCCGCTCGCACGATGGCCGCCCGGTCGAGGCTCTGCGGTTAGGCCGTGCTGACGCGCCGAAGCTGGTGCTGCTGCTGGGCCGCCAGCATCCGCCCGAAGTGACCGGGGCGATTGCCATGCAGGCATTCGTCGATGAACTGGTGGCGATTGCGGGGCGCGATCCGGGGCTGGGCGCTGACACGCAATTCCTGATCGTGCCGCTGATCAACCCCGATGGCACCGCGCGCGGGCATTGGCGTGCCAATCGCGGCAGCGTTGATCTCAACCGTGACTGGGGTGATTTCGCCCAGCCGGAAACCCGCGCGGTGAAAGCATGGCTGGATGCCTTACCGGCCCATGTCCGGCCAGTGCTGATGATCGATTTTCATTCGACCACCCGCAATCTGTTTTATGTGCAAGGCGATGAGGCAAGCGCGGTGCAGCAGCGGTTTCTGGCGGCATGGCTTGCCGGACGGGAGGATGAGTTTGCGGGCTATCCCTTCACCATCGAACCGCGCAACGCCAACCCCGACAGTGGCACCGCCAAGAACTGGTTTTATGCCACCTATGACATTCCCGCCTACACTTACGAGGTTGCCGACACCGCTGCTCGTTCCGCCGCACGACGGGCGGCTGGCGACTTGGCCGCCAGCCTGATCCCAGCGCTTGCCGAACTGGGGCGTTAGAGCTGCCTTAGGGTCAGAATTTCATCGCCAGACCGAACTGGAACTGGCGCGGCGGACCGGCATTGCGTTGAATAAACGGCGCGCCGCCGCCGAATTGCACCTGGTTGGAGGTGGTCGCCGCATTGGCAAAACCGCTTTCGTTGTTGGTGTTCAGCAGGTTGAACACATCCGCGCTCACCTCGATCCGTCGGCCCAGCACCGGCAGGGCATAACGCAAGCCCAGATCGACCGTCGCTGACCACGGCAGGCGTTCGCTGTTGCGGTTGGCACCGGGGAAACGGTCGGAATTGCCGACGAAGTTCTCGCCAAAGCTCGCCCCGTCGCCATTGAGATCCTGCGTGCCGAAGATCAGCGCATCGGGCACCAGATTGACCGGCTGGCCAGACTGGAACAGCCCCGCCAGCGTCATCGTCAACCCGTCAACCGGATACACATATCCCACCGCCGAAATGACATGGCGACGATCATTGGCTGATGGCCCCCATTCGGTGCTGAAATCATTGGCATTAGGGCTGCGGAAATTGATGTCGTCGGTATCGTTGCGCAGCCGCGACAGGGTGTAGTTGATCTGAAAGCCATAATCATCATCGCCGCGCGCCTTGTTCGCCTGCAGGATCAACGCGAGATATTCGGCCTTGCCTTCGGTTTCGGAGGTGGTGATCTGGCGCGCGCCGCCGGGCAACAGGCCAACCGGGCGCGACGCATCGGCATCGGCTTGCGAACGCACCAGCCCCAGGCTTTGCGCGAGCGCAAACCGGGCGGCATTGTCAGGCTGGCTGCGTAGCAAGACGATGTTGGCTTCGGTCAGATTGGCGATGTTGGGCGTGAAGGATGCGGGCGCATTCAGATCGCGCAGCCGCACCAGATTGTGCGAGTGGCTATACAGCCCATCAATCGATAGCGTCAGATTATCGGCGGCCTGATACTGGTAACCGCCGCTCAATTGCAGGCTCCACGGATTGTCAAAGCCATCGGGATTGAGCACCCGCGCCTCATTGATGATCGCAGTGTCGCGCAAGTCCTGCACTTCGGCCGGGGTAGGGCATTCGGACACGGTCGCACAGGGCGGCGATACGGTGAGGTTGCCGTCAAAGGTAATCTCACCCAGATCGGCCCCGGCAGGGATCACGCCTGCCGCTTGCAATTGGCTGAGCTGGGTCAGGAAACCGGCTGAGGTGGTGTTGCGTTGCAGGGCGTCGGAAATGACTGCGTAGGATAGCTTGCCGGTGAAAATCCCCGCGCCAAACCGCACCGATGATCGCGCATCGGGTTGCCAGTTGAGCGCAAAGCGGGGGGCGATGTTGTCATAATCGCCGCCCCCGCCGCCGCGCGCGGTCAGGGTGTCATAATCCCACCGCAGGCCAAGTGTCGCCGTGACATTGGGGGTGAGCTGCCATTGGTCTTCAAGGTAAAAGGCGATCAGGCTCTGGCTGGTGCCGAAACTTTGCGGGCGCAGTTCGACCGCGAAATTGGCAACCACCGGGTTGAGCGCGAGCACATCCTGCGCGGTCAGCCCCAGCCCGCGCGCGGTCAGGCTGGCGAGTTGATCGGCGGTCAGATCGACAGTGAAATTGCCATCGGGATTGCCGCCGCCCAGCAGCGAAAAATCGGAATGGATCACGTCCACCCCGATGCTCAGCCGGTGCGCGCCAAAATCGCGTTGCAGTTTGTGGGTGGTCTGCCAGGTTTCCTCCAGATCATCGAACACAAAGCCCGGATGGCCAACCACGCCCGCCACCAGCCCCGATGGATCGCGCAGCGTCACCTGCGGCCCCGGCGCGCCGATGGGTTCACCGAAATCCCAGCGAAAGCGGCTATATTGCAGCGCCCCGTCATAACTCCATTCGATCCCGGAATAGCTGGCGGTAGCGGCCAGCAAGGTCGAAAACCGATCCTGCTTTGATCCAGCCGAGGGGAAAGTGGCATTGCCGCCGCCTAGCCCGCCGCCGGGCCGGTCAATCGTCACCCGCCCGATATTGGCGCGAAAACCCAGCGTCCAATCCTCGGTCAAGCGGTGATCGAGCCGCAGCGAGCCGAGGTGAAATTCATTATTGCCGGTTACCGTATCGACAATCCCCAGCGCGGGCGCATCAACCACCTGGGTGTTGCGATCACGGGTATATTCGTAATTGGCGTAAAAGAACGTGCGGTCGCGTTGCAGCGGGCCGCCGACGGCGAACCCGGTCTGATAGCGTTCAAAGCTTTCGCCCACGGCATTGCCCGAAAGGTCGCGGCGCGGGAACGGGGATCGCGAATCGAGCGGTCGGCCGGGGCGCACCAGCGCATAGACTTCGCCGGTATAGTCGTTGCTGCCCGAAGGCGTGGTGTAATTGACAATCCCGTTGGCCGTGCGCCCGAAGGCGGCGGAATAGCTGTTGGCCAACACGGTCACTTCGCGGGTGAAGCCCAGTGGCACGGGAAACTTGATCCCGCCGAGGAAATTCTCGTTATTGTCCATCCCGTCGATCAGGTAATTGGTATCCAACCCGTTCGATCCGTTGATCGAAATGGGCGGCGCTTCGTTAAAGAACCCGGTTGATGGCACCACGCCCGGCAGGCGGATCAGTGCGCCGATCACGTCGCGCCCTTCGATCGGCAAGGCCAGCAGTTGTTCGCGCCCTAGCGAAGCGGAGATTTCGGCGTTGGAGGTGTTGAGCCCGGTGATCGCGCGCGATGCGGTAACGGTGATGCCTGCGCTGCCGACGTCGGCCAGTTGCAGGATCACGCTGCGCGAGAAATTGGCCCGCAATTCCACCGGACGGGCGGCGATGGCCTCATATTTGTCTGAACCGGGAACCGAGACGAGGTATTCGCCCGCCGTGGTCAATCCGTCGACCCGCGCCTGCCCGCGTGCATCAGTGCGAACCGTGCGGGTAAGACCGATGGCGGCGTTTTCGATGACAACCTCGGTATCGGCGACCGGCGCACCGCCCGCATCGACCACCGCAATTTCGATGCCCGCCTGCTGGGCATATGCGGGCGGGGCAAGCACAAACGAAGCCGCGCCAAGCGCCGCAGCCCCGACGCTTGCGCGCAGAATATTCAAGATCATCAATGTCCTCGTATTGTTTTACCGCGCGGCACAGGCGGGTAGCGCGTCTCCGCGATCGTTCGTCTGTTTTGGGCAGGAGGTTACATGGCGTGGCCGATGCGCATTGGCAACGTTGATTGAGCGCGAGGCGCTCGCCTCCTTGCCGCGCCGCCAAGTCGCCATTGCACCCGCACGGCAATAATACCATGAATTGCCGCAGGATTGGTGTTCAGCTGCGGTTGGTCGATTTGCCTGTAACCAATCCACGCATGCATCCGAACAAGTGCATGTGAGCCCACGAGGCTCATGCTGGTATGGGAAAGGAACCCCAACATGAAATCGACATTTGGTATGGCAGCTGCCTCGATGGCATCGCTCGCAGTAGCTTCGCTGATCACCGCTTCACCCGCCGTTGCCCAGGAAATGGGCGCCAAGGAAAAGTGCTATGGCGTCGCGCTTAAGGGCAAGAATGATTGCGCTGCGGGCCCGGGCACCAGCTGTGCTGGCACCTCGACCGTTGACTATCAGGGCAATGCCTGGAAGCTGGTTGACAAGGGTGAGTGCGAAAAAATGGGTGGCTCGCTCGCTGCCAAAAAGGGTAATACCAAGCCCGTGCCCAAACAGGGCTGATCTCGTTTAGAAGGAAACGCGAATGAATATTGCATTGGAAACCCGTGGCCTGATGGCCGTGATGGCATCGTCCGCACTGCTCGCAGCCTGTGGCTCGGGCGGCACCGCTCCTGCCGCTGAAGGCGATGGCGTCGCGAAAACTGCAGCCGCAGAGCAGGAAAAATGCTTTGGCGTGGCGAAGGCAGGCAAGAATGATTGCGCTGCCGGGCCGGGCACAAGCTGTGCTGGCACCTCGACGGTCGACTATCAGGGTAATGCCTGGAAGCTGGTTGACGCCGGAACCTGTGAAACCATGGGCGGGTCGCTGACTGCAAAGGCCAGCAACGAAGCTCCGGTTCCCCAGCAGGGCTAACGCCCTCGGGTTGCCGCAATGCTGGCCGATATCACCCCACCCAGTCCGCTCCCCCCAGGTACCGGGGTGGGGCTCAAGCCGCAGCACTACTCGCAAGCGCTTGATCTGGTATCGGCCAGTATTGTCGGCTCTGACAGTTCTTCCTGCTCAGACAGCGTCCTCAGCTGGTTTGAGGTGCATCCGCAGAACTACTTTAGTGCAGGTGGCCCGCCGCATCGCTGGTTGACCGCCTTTGCCGAACGCGTTCCGCTCAGTTTTCACTCGGTCGGCCTGTCGCTGGGCAGTCGTGACGGGGTGGATCTTGATGAGCTGGAGCAGCTCGCCGCGCTGTGCGATCGCTATGCGCCAGCGACGGTGTCCGATCACCTCAGCTGGAGCGGCAGCGCCAGCAACCGCTACCCCGATCTTCTCCCGGTGCCCTACACCAACGAGGCGCTCGATCACTTCGCGGCGCAAGTCGCCCGGGTGCAGGATCGATTGGGCCGCACCATGCTGATCGAAAACCCCTCGCGCTATCTCGCTTTTGTCGGGGATGACATGAGCGAGGCTGATTTCCTGCACGCGCTGTGCGCCCGGACAGGCTGCGGCATCCTGTTTGATATCAACAATATCGAAGTGTCAGCGACCAATCTCGGACTTGATGCCGATGAGATGGTCGATGCGATCGATCCCACGCTGGTCGGCGAAGTGCACCTGGCGGGCCACGCCCGTGAAGACCATGCGCACGGCGCGCTGCTGATCGATGACCATGGTTCGCAGGTGACTGATGAGACCTGGCGTCTGTTCGAACGGTTCGCACAGCGCGCAGGTGCGCGTCCGGTGCTGATCGAATGGGATACAGATGTGCCCGAATTTGATACCCTGCTGGCCGAAGCCGCGATTGCCGCTGCGATCACCCGGCGGGCAACGCGCAACCGCCAATCGGTGCGGGGACAGCTCCATGCGCTGGCTTGACAGCGGCCAGAGCGCGATGATGGCGGCGCTCGATCACGGTCCGGCGCATCTGCCTGCAGAACTGTTTGCCGGGTCACCCGAACGGGTGCTGGCGGGCATGAAGGTTCATGCCAACACCATTTCCCATGCCCGGCTGGTAGCGCTGGAAGAGACATTTCCGCGCACCCGCGAACATATCGGGCATGATCGGTTTAACGAACACTCCCGGTTGTTCCTCCTTCAGCCGGGAGTGACCGCGCAGCTGCTTACGCAGATTGGCGCGGGGTTTGAACAGTTTCTGATCGATGAAGGCGAAGCCGCAGGCACTGCCGATCTGGCCCGGTTTGAATGGCTGTGGCTGACCGCCTATCACGCCGCCGAGGCAGAGCCGCTCGCGCTTGACGTGCTGACCAGCTTTGCGCCTGATGAATTGCTCGAACACACGCTCGTTCGTCACCCGGCTGCTTTTGTCAGCCGGTTCGATCCGCTGGTGCACCAGGTGATCGGCGCGGAGGTTGCCGGGCTCGACGCGGCGGAGGCGATCGTCATCGCCCGCCCACAAGCCCAAGTTCTGGTTTCCCCGGCGAGCGCGCTGATGGAGCAATTGCTGGCCGAGGCAAAAAATCCCGTCACCATCGGTAACCTTCTGATGCAGGCGGGCGAAAGCATGGATAACAACGAGGCTGCGGTGGCTGCAATCATGCAGGCGCTGGTGGCGCTCATCAATGCAGGTGCCATCGCCCGATTGTGATGGTGTCTGTTCGATAAGTTAAGGGGACCGACATGAAAGCCATTTTTTCTGCCTGTAATCGCGCCATCGCATTTGTCCGCCAAAGCGTAATAGCCATTTTAGCGGTCTATGATCGCGCCGTCGCATTTGTCAGCGGCACCATTATGGAAAACCTGATGCTACTGCTCACCCGCTTGGGGCTGGCGGGAGTTTTCTGGACTTCGGGCCGCACAAAAGTGGAAGAAGGCACTTGGCTGTCGAACAACGACACCGCACGTTATCTGTTTCAGAATGACTATTCGGGGGTGCCCCTTCCACCCGATTTCTCCATGGTGATGGCGACCTATTCCGAACACCTGTTTCCCATCCTGCTGGTACTGGGGCTGTTTACCCGGCTGTCCGCACTCGCATTGCTGGGTATGACGATGGTGATCCAGATTTTTGTCTATCCCGGCGCTCTGATCAATACCCACATGCTGTGGATCGGGGCAGCATTGGTTCTGATCGTGCGCGGCGGCGGGATGATCAGCCTTGATGCGGGCTTGCTTAAGGCTCGTCCCGCATGAGAGCTGACGAAGCCTCGCTGGCGCGCCTGATGGCGATGTCGCAAAAAGGCGATCGGCACGCCTATGCGACGCTGCTGACGGAATGCCAGCGGTGGCTACAGAGGTATTACAGTCGCCGCATTGCTCCGGCGCAGCTTGATGATCTGGTGCAGGAAACGCTGATGGCGCTGCACAACAAGCTGGCCACGTGGGATTCCTCGCGCCCGTTCCTGCCGTGGCTGGCAGCGATCGCGCGCTATCGCTGGGTTGACCACCTGCGCCGCCTGTATCGCGCGGATGAATGTGAATTGGATACGGATTTTGCCGGGCATGATGATGAGCCTGCAATTTCAGCGCGGATCAGCATTGATCGGTTGCTGGGCATTCTGCCCGATGCCCAGGCCCGCGCTATCGAATTGGTAAAGATCGAAGGATTAAGCATTGCCGAGGCATCACAAGCCACCGGACAAAGCGAATCGCTCATTAAAGTAAACATCCACCGCGGCCTGAAGAAGTTGGCCCATATGGTCGAGAAAGCCTGATAAATGACACACAACTCCGATGTCCTGATTGCGAATCTGGTCGGCAATCTTGAGCCGGTAAAGCCGCTGCGCTTTGCCCACGGGTTTGGGCTGGCGCTGGCAGCTGCGGCGGTATCGACGGTGCTGTTGATCGGCCTCTATGGAATGCGCCCCGATCTTCAGATGGGCCACGTCAATCCGGTGCACCTGATCGCCACGGGCCTGTATCTCGGGCTGGCAATTGCCGCTAGCGTGACGGTAGTCGTGATGAGCCGTCCGTGCGTTGGCACGGATCACAGCGGCTGGACATGGGCGGCGGCGATGGCTGCGCTGTTACCGGCGGCCGGGCTGATCGTCGGGATGGCGGGTGGCGGCGATTTGTTGTCGCAGGACAGCCTTCGTCACGGGATTAATTGCTTCATGATCGGCGGGGCTGGCTCGCTGCTGGTGTTCGCGATGCTGGTGTGGTGGCTGCGCAAAGGTGCGCCGACCGCGCCTGATCGCGCTGGATTGGTGGCCGGGATCGCGGCAGGCAGTTTCGGCATCTTCGCCTTCTCGCTGCATTGCGCGGAAAACGATATCGTCCATATCGGTGTGTGGCACAGCGCTGTGGTGCTGGCGATGGCAGGCGTGGGCCGCGCGATTGTGCCGTCGCTGGTGCGCTGGTAATCGGCCCCGGCTTTTATTCGAGGCCAAGGCTTTCGATCTTGGCGTCAAGATCAATCGGGATGATTGCCAGAACCGCATTGTCCGCTTCGTAAGCGGCTGGCCCTTGCGCCTCGACCAGCGGCACCATTGCAGCGTCGCGCGCATGCAGCAGGTCAACCAGCTCGTCCCGATAAAGCGCGACCATTGCGGTCAATAACCGATTGACGAGCGAATCTTCAGCCGTCTGGTCGACATCGTAGCGCGCCAGATGCGCCGCCATGAACGGCGCCGGGTACAGAAACTCGTCAGTGACCCAGCGATTGGTGACAAACCAGCTGATCGGAATGCCGATATGGTTGACCGATAGCCCGGCAATATGCGTGACATGCGCGGGTGCGTCTTCGCCCGCAGCTGGCGCCACCGTAAACGCTGTCGGATCATCCAGCTGTGTGCGGTGCAGGAAAAGATGGAAATGGCCATGTTCGCCCGGATCACGATCGCCCGGCGCATGGACGTGGTAATACCAGCGTGAGCGGGTGCGTTTGTCGCGGGCGTCTTTGTCGGGATAGTGTTGCCAGAACCGTACATCGGTATCTGGTAAAACGCGCTGCATCAGCGGAACGCCTTCACCGGCCATCGCGGTGATCGTTTCGATAACGGTCAGGGCTGCTTGCCGCTGATCCATTGCTGCAATGCTCCTGCGCGTCATGGTGGGTCTGACGGGCAGCTATTGCCTCCGCCAGACCCGAACCAATCAAGCTGTCAGCGATTACTCGGCCGCAGCGGCGCAACCAGCCGCAGCACAACCAGCAGCGGCGCAACCAGCAGCGGCGCAACCAGCAGCGGCACAGTCAGCAGCAGCAGCACAAGGCGCAGCTTCACAACCGGCAGCGGCGCAGCTGTTGGCGGTTTCATCAGCAGCCGCTTCGGCAGCGGGAGCGCAGTTGGCAGCTTCACAGGTGCCCGAGCAGGCGCCGGTTGCGAGCGTCAGGCCGCCCATGACGGCGAGCAGGCTGGTCAGTTTTGCATTCTTCATCGAATAAGCCCCTTATTGATCACGGTGCGATTGTTGAATCCCTGATCCGCCTTGCACCAGCGACGAATCAGAACCTTGCAGGATTGCTCCTGCACAAATGGCGGCACTCGTTTGGCGCGAAACACAGGTTCGTGACAAGGTGGAAATGCCCCCCGGTCGCTTTTCGCTTCGTAGCGCGCCGTGGTTACAAGCGAAAAAAAATTATCAAACAGGCCATCTTATCAAGCTATCCGCGCCCGTGCAGCCTAACTCGCCCACACCACGCCGACAATCGATCGGATCGACAATTGCCACATAGCTGCCACTTTGTCTTGGTGCAACGATTGCGTTCAGATTGCCTCTTTCAGTCCAGCCGCTCTCGTGACAAGAGGCAGGGTAACAACAGTCCCATCCAGGAGTGCCAAAATCATGAATCTCGAATTCACCCCGGAAGAGCAGGCGTTTCGCGACGAAGTGCGCAGCTTCATCGCGGACAATTATCCCGCGCATCTGGCCGATTTCGGTATGCGCGAAGATATGTCGCCTGAAGACATGCTTGCCTGGCACAAGATTCTGGGCGCGAAGGGCTGGTCGGTTCCGGCCTGGCCGGTCGAATATGGCGGCACTGGCTGGACCCCGACCCAGCGTTATATCTGGTCGGAAGAAAACGCCCGCGCCAGCACCTTCATGCCGCTGCCGTTTGGTGTGTCGATGGTTGGCCCGGTAATCTACACCTTCGGCAACGAAGCACAGAAAGCCCAGCACCTGCCCGGCATCCGCAGCGGCGATGTGTGGTGGTGTCAGGGCTATTCCGAACCGGGCGCGGGCAGCGATCTTGCCAGCTTGAAAACCACCGCAGTGCGGGACGGCGATCACTATGTCATCAACGGCCAGAAGACCTGGACCACGCTGGCGCAGCACGCCGACTGGGGTTTCTTCCTGTGCCGCACCGATCCCGCTGCTGCCAAGCCGCAGGAAGGCATCAGCTTCATTCTGGTCGACATGAAAACGCCGGGAATCGAAGTGAAGCCGATCAAGCTGGTGGACGGCAGTTACGAGGTCAACGAAACCTGGTTGACCGATGTGCGCGTGCCGGTTGAAAATCTGGTGGGCGTTGAAAACAAGGGCTGGACCTATGCCAAGTTCCTGCTCGCGCATGAACGCAGCGGGATCGCCGGGGTCGCCCGGTCAAAACGCGGGGTGGAAAAGCTGCGCGAAATTGCTGCGGCTGAAACGCTGGACGGCGCGCCGCTGATCAAGGATTTCGATTTCGCCCGCAAGGTCAGCCAGCTGGAAATCGATCTGGCCGCGCTGGAAATCACCGAATTGCGCACGCTGGCAGGCGAACAGGCGGGCAAGGGGCCGGGGCCGGAAAGTTCAATCCTCAAGATCAAAGGCACCGAAATCCAGCAGCGCCTGACCGAACTGACGCTGGAAGCGGTCGGCACCTATGGCACGCCGTTTTACGGGAATATCGCGAAGGTGCCGGGCGATGCGGGATCGAACCAGTATCCGGTCGGCCCGGATTACGCGCAGCACGCCGCCGCGACCTATTTCAATATGCGCAAGACCTCGATCTATGGCGGGTCGAATGAAATTCAGCGCAACATCATCAGCAAAATGATCCTCGGCCTTTAAGCGCCTGAGTGACGGGAGAGTTTACGTGGATTTCAATTTCACCGAAGAACAGGAAATGGTGCGCGATGGGCTGTCGCGGCTGGTGCGCGAACAATATGATTGGGAAACGCGGCGCAAAGCGGTCGCCAGCAATGATGGCTGGCGCCCTGAAATCTGGGCGCAACTGGCTGAATTGGGCATTCTTGGGATGCCGTTCAGCGAAGCCGATGGCGGCTTTGGCGGCGGCGCGGTTGATTCGATGATCATCATGCAGGAATTCGGCAAGGGGCTGGTGGTTGAACCTTTCCTGCCCACCGTGGTGTGCGCGGGCGGCTTTCTGAAGCACGCGGGCACGCCTGCACAAAAGGAAGAACATATCGGCGGGATCGTGGCGGGCAGCCGGGTGTTCGCCTTTGCCTATGCCGAACCGCGCGGGCGATATGACTATGCCGATCTGGAAACCACCGCCAAGAAGGACGGCAGCGGCTATGTGCTCAATGGGCACAAGGCCGTGGTGATCGGCGCGCCGTGGGCGAGCCATCTGATCGTCACCGCGCGCACCAGCGGCGAACGGCGCGATCGTGCTGGCGTGTCGGTGTTCGTGGTCGACAAATCCGCCCCGGGCATCGTTACCCGCGATTACGAAACCTTTGATGGCCGCCGCGCGTCGGAAGTCTATTTCGAAAAGGTGGCGATCCCCGCTGATGCCTTGATCGGGGAAGAGGGCGCAGGGCTGCCGCTGATCGAACTGGTGACAGACGAAGCCATCGCCGCGCTGTGCGCCGAGGCCTGCGGAGCGATGAAGGTCGCCCACGCGATGACGGTTGAATATTCGCGTCAGCGCAAGCAGTTCGGCGTGGCGATTGGCAGCTTCCAGGTGCTCCAGCACCGCATGGTCGATATGTACACCGCCTACGAACAATCAGTGTCGCTGACTTATCTTGCGACGCTGCGGCTTGACGCGCCGGATGCCGAGCGCAAGCGCGCGGTTTCGGCAGCCAAGGTCGGGGTCGGGCAGGCGGCGCGGTTGATCGGTCAGGATGCGGTGCAGATCCACGGCGGCAACGGCGTGACCGATGAATATGCCATCGGCCATTATTTCAAGCGGCTGACCATCTTCGATTCTGAATTCGGCAATGTCGATCACCATATGAAGCGCCATATCGCGTTGGCCTGACAAACATCGGGGGTAGACATGGAGAAAGACGGCGTATCATTCCGCCATGCACCGCGCAGCCTGGCCGTTGTGGCGCTTGCCGCGACGCTGGGGCTGGGCTTTGCTGCGCTGGCTGGAGGCGAAAGCGCCCGGTTGGCGGGCTATTCGGCGGTGTTCGTGTGTGCGCTCGTGGCGTTTGGCGTGAACTGGCTGGCATTTATCCCCGCTGCGTTGTTCAAGAGCGACCGGTTTTATGACACGACCGGCGCGCTCACCTATCTGACGGTGATCGCGGCGGCGTGTATGGCCGCTTGGCCGCTGGATAGCCGCGCGGCGGTGGTGGCGGTGATGGTGGCGATCTGGACGGTGCGGCTCGGCAGTTTCCTGTTTACGCGCATCCATGCCTCGGGCGGTACCGATCAACGGTTCGCCAAGATCAAGATCAACCCGCCGCGCTTTCTGGTGGCGTGGACGTTGCAGGCGGTGTGGGTGATATTCACCGCATCAGCGGCGTTGATCATCATCACCGCGCCAGACCCTGCGCCGCTCGACGGATTCTTCTGGGCGGGCGCGCTGTTGTGGGTGATGGGCTTCGCGTTCGAAGTAATCGCCGATGAACAGAAACGCCGGTTCAAGGCTGACCCCGCGAACGAAGGGCGCTTCATCACATCGGGCCTGTGGGCGTGGTCACAGCATCCCAATTACTTTGGCGAAATCACGCTGTGGCTGGGCATTCTGGTGATCGCGTTGCCGCTGCTGTCGGGATGGGGCTTCCTTGCGATTATCTCGCCGGTGTTTGTGGCGCTGTTGCTGACCAAGGTGAGCGGAATCAACCTGCTCGATGGCATCGCGAAGCGACGCTGGGGCGATGATCCGGCCTATCAGGCCTATCGCAAGGCCACCCCGGTGCTGTTTCCTCGACCGCCGCGCGCGAACGGCTGATCTGATCCAATCAGAAGTTGCTGTAAACTGTGACCTCTTGGCAACATAGCGCAATCGATTGCAGCGATAAAGAATTTTTGTTGCACCATTTTGACGTTTGCGGGTTCATGAAAGGACTCAGTAAAAATTTATAACAGGGGTCTCTATGCGAATTCGTGCTCTGCTGCTTGCCAGCCTCGTCATGCCTGCTGCTCCCGCCTTCGCGCAGGATGCCGATACCGCCGTTCAAGACGCCGGACAGACCATCATCGTTACCGGTTCGCGCCGGGCTGACCGCACCGTTGGGGACAGCGCAGTGCCGATCGATCTGATTTCCGCCGAACAGCTCAGCACTTCCGGCTTCACCGAAACCACGCGCCTGCTGCGCGATCTGGTGCCCAGCCTCAATTTCCCGCAGCCGTCGATCACCGATGGCACCGACGTGATCCGCCCGGCGACCTTGCGCGGGCTGGGCGCGGATCAGACGCTGGTGTTGATCAATGGCAAGCGGCGCCATGCTTCTGCCCTGCTCAACATCAATGGTTCGGTCGGGCGCGGCACGCAGGCGGTGGACATCAACTTCATCCCCTCCTCCGCGATCCGTCAGGTTGAAGTGCTGCGTGATGGCGCGGCGGCGCAATATGGCTCGGATGCGATTGCAGGTGTGATCAATTTCCAGCTGAATAACGCCAGCGAGGGTGCAACCTTCAGCGCGACCTACGGTGGTTACGTCACTTCGATTGCGGGGGTTAGCCAGATTGACGGGCTGGTGCTGGATGGCAGTGGTCAACCGACCCTGGCACCAGACGGCACGCTGGCGGTCAACGAAACCGGAAGCAATCGCAAGGTCGAAGACGGCGGCGTGCTGACGCTGGCGTCCAATTTCGGCCTGCCGCTGGGCGAAAATGGCTTTCTCAACCTGACGGCGGAATATCGTGACCGCAACTCGACCAACCGCGCTGGCTTTGATCGCCGCCCGCAATTCAATGTGGTTGGCGGGGTGTTTGACCCGCGCGAGCAGAATTTTGACCGCCTGTCGCACCGGTTTGGTGATGCCAAGACCGAAGATTTCACGCTGTTCGCCAACGCGGGCATTGAGTTGAACGAGCAGGTCAACCTCTATGCCTTTGGCGGCTATGGTGAACGCGATGGCAATTCTGCCGGATTTTTCCGCAGACCGTCGGATGCGCGCAACGTGCCGGCCATTTTCCCTGACGGGTTCCTGCCGGAAATCGACACGCAGACGACCGACTGGGCGATTACCGGCGGCGTGCGCGGTGAAGTCAGCGGCTGGAATTATGACCTGTCGACGCAGTATGGCCGGAACAAGGTCGATTTCGAGATCCTGAACACGCTCAACGCATCGCTCGGCGCGGCTAGCCCGACGGAATTTGATGCGGGTGGCCTCGAATATACGCAATGGGTCAGCAATTTCGATGTCAACCGCGACATCGCTGGCTTGTTTCACCGCACAACGCTGGCCTTGGGGCTCGAATATCGGCGTGAGACGTTCCAGGTGAGCCCGGGTGAGCCTGACAGCTTCCGGTTCGGCGGTGTGACTGTGAACCAGAATAACCCGCTCAATCCCAGCACCGCAGGCGCTGCGCCCGGTAGCCAGGTGTTCCCCGGCTTCCAGCCGACCATCGGCGGGGTGTCAGTGGTTGACGGCAATGCCCGCAACAACGTCTCGGCCTATGCCGAACTCGACATCGACGTGATCGAACAGTGGAACGTCCAGCTGGCTGGCCGCTACGAAGATTATTCGGATTTCGGCAGCGACTGGAACGGCAAAATCGCAACCCGGTTCGAAGCGACCGATTGGCTGGCGCTGCGCGGTGCGGTTTCCACCGGTTTCCGCGCGCCGGGTGTGGCCCAGCAGTTCTTCGCCGCAGCGGCCACCAATAATGTGAACGGTGTGCTGGTTGACGCGGTGACGCTGCCGGTCGGCAACCCGGTGGCACAGGCGCTGGGTTCTACTCCGCTCAAGGCCGAAACCGCTGTTAACTGGTCAGTTGGCGCGGTGTTCAATCCGATTCCGCGGTTCAACCTGACCGTCGACTGGTTCCAGATCAATATCGATGATCGGATCGTGCTGACCGAAAACCTGACGGCATCGCGCGATGCCAATGGTGATCCCAGCGGCAATCCTACGCAGCAAGCGATCGCGCAGATCCTGAATGATGCCGGGTTCAACACGATTTCCGCCGCGCGGTTCTTCATCAACGGGGTCGACACGCGCACCCGCGGGATTGACGCGATCGCCACCTATCGCATGGATGTTGGCGATGAAGGCAAGCTCAATCTGACCGCAGGCTATAACTGGACGCAAAACCGCATCACCGCGCGCAATGATACGCCGGGTGCGCTCAACCAGGTGCCGGGGATCAATCTGTTCGGGCGGCAGGAATCGTTGCGGATCGAACAAGGTCAGCCGCGTACTCGGGTGAATCTCGGGCTGGATTATTCGCAGAATTGGGCCGGGTTTACGCTGCGCGGGAACCGTTATGGGCGGGTGCTGGCGGCAGGTGACAGCGCGTTTACCGATCTGAACATTGAATCGGCCTGGGTGGTGGATGCCGAAATCAGGGTTGAAGCGACCACCGGGCTGGAATTTGCGGTGGGTTCGAACAACCTGTTCGACAAATTCCCGACCAACCTGCCAACCGGCGTGGGCGTTGATCCGGACACCGGCAACCCGCGCAACAACTCGTCGAACAATTACTTCCTGCCGTTTTCCAGCTTCTCACCGTTCGGGTTCAATGGCCGGTTTGTCTATGGCCGGGTAAGCTACCGGTTCTAGGGCGGTTTAGGCCAGTCTAAGGCAGGGCGAGAAAGAACTGATACCAAAGGTCGAGGAGTCGGACTCTTCGGCCTTTGGTTATGCCTGCGCACCAAGCCGGTCTGGTCGTATTTGTCACAAGGATGACATATAAACGCAATAATGGCACGCAGGTGCTCACGCTTTGGTGGGCGTTTGCCAAAGGCTGTTGTCGATGCCGTTTGCGGTTCGGAATATTGGTGTGAGTGTGCTGGCTTTGGCGATGGCGGCAGGTGCCCATGCGCCGGTGCTGGCCCAATCCAACGCTGCTGCCGAAACGGGTGAGGCCGATCAGGCCCGAACCATCGCTGATCTTCAGCGCCAGATTGATGAATTGAAGGCGGTGGTCGAACAGTTGCAGGCGGCGCAAGTGGCGTCCGCACCTGCGCCCGCACCCGCCGGCGCGGTGCTGGCGCAGCAGCAGCCTGTCCCGCAGGCAGGCAACCCGGCTCAGCCGACTCCGGTTCTGGCACAGGCCGAAGCCCCTGCCAGCGCCGCTGCGCCAACGCGCAAGGCCTGGTACGAAAAGCTGTCACTGCGCGGTTACACCCAGATGCGGATGAACCAGATCGTTTCGGGCGATTCGACCGCGCCCGCAGGCGTTTCGCGCCTGCGCACGATCGGCGATAGCGGCGTTCGCGATGACAGCAATTTCACCCTACGCCGCGTGCGCCTTGCGGTTCAGGGCGACGTCAATGATCATGTCTCGATCTACCTCCAGCCCGATTTCGCCGTTGCGGTATCAAACCAGACAGCGGGTGAGCGGCGTGAAGGGTTTGTGCAGTTGCGCGATGCCTATGCCGACGTGTTCCCGACCGGCGACAAGGCTTTCCGCATCCGGCTTGGCCAGGCGAAAGTGCCCTATGGCTGGGAGAACATGCAATCGTCGTCCAACCGGCTCGCGCTGGATCGGACCGACGCAATCAGCACCGCGGTTCCGGGGGAGCGCGATATCGGCATCACCGCCTATTACACCCCGCCACAAGTGCGCAAGATCTGGGATCGCCTGTCAGCCGATGGGCAGAAACTTTTCGGTAATTACGGCGCGTTCGGGCTGGGCGTGTTCAACGGGCAGGGCACCAACCGCACCGAAACCAATGACAGCGTAATGACTGTGGCGCTGGCCACCTGGCCGTTTGAACTCGATGGTCTGGGGCTTGATGGGCAGGTGCTGGAACTGGGCGGATCGGCGATCCGCAACCGCTTCAACCCCGAACTGCGCAGCGGCGGGGTCAGCCCGGTCAGTTTCAAGGACAACCGCGCCGGCGTGCACGCGGTGCTGTATCCGCAGCCTATCGGTCTGCAGGCCGAATGGAACTGGGGCACCGGGCCGGAATTTGATCCGGCGACCGGGCAGATCGAACAACGCTCGCTCAATGGCGGCTATGTGCAGGCGATGGGGCGGGTCAAGCAATCACCGCTCGGGCCGTTCTATCCCTTCGCGCGGTGGCAATATTATCGCGGCGGTTTCAAGGGCGCGGTCAATGCCCCCCGGCTGGAAACCGAGGAGCTGGAACTCGGCCTCGAATTCCTGCCAACCTCGGCGCTGGAACTGACCGCGACCTATGGCTGGGCATCGCGCAAGGAAGCCGACGAACGCCGGTTAGGGCAGGCTGACGGCCAGATCCTGCGGTTGCAGGCGCAGTGGAATTACTAATACCAGCGCGCTGGCATAAGGCGCTTTAGCCGCGACCCTTGGGTTTTGGCTTTGGCTTTGGCCTGCCATGCGCAGGGGCGTGGGGTTTGGCCTGCGCGCCCGCATGGGGCTTGGGCTTGAACGGGCGTGCTTGCGCGGGGCCGTTGGGTTTGCCGCGCTTGGCATTTTCGCGCGCGGCCATGCGCGGCGGTTCGGTGGAGGGGGCAATCGCGACATAGCCGCCGTCTTCCTCGTTCCCGGCGGTTGCCACAATCGCTTCGGCAAATTTGCCCGCAATCGCGCGCGGCACCTGGAAAAAAGTTTCCTGCTGGCCGATGCGGATCGCGCCGATTTCGTTGCGGGTGATGTGGCCGCGGCGGCAGATCAGCGGCATCACCCAGCGCGGATCGGCGTTCTGGCGGCGGCCGATATCCATCTTGAACCACACCGTATCTTCAAATCCGGGGCGGTGTTTATCCTGATGCGCGCTGCGCTGCGCTTCGACCGAGGCGGCGAGCAGTTCTTCGGGTTCGGGCATCGACGCGCGGTGCGCCTGCACCAGCATCGCGGCGATTTCCTGCGGGGAGCGGGTTTCGAGCAGCTTGTCCGCCAATTCGCGGTCGCCATCGGTCACTTCGACCGGTTGCATCAGCTTGTCGAGTAGCCGCACGCGGTCTTGGGCAATGATCGCATCACGATCGGGCGCGGTGATCCATTCGGCGTTGATCTTGGCATGGCGCAGCATCGATTCGATCCGCTTGCGGCGCGGGTAGGGGACGATGATGACCGCCACGCCTTTCTTGCCCGCGCGCCCGGTGCGGCCCGAACGGTGCTGCAGGGTTTCAGCATCGCGGGGAATTTCGACATGGACGACCAGGCTGAGCGACGGCAGATCGATCCCGCGCGCGGCCACATCGGTCGCCACGCAAACGCGGGCGCGGCGATCACGCAGCGCCTGCAACGCCTGATTGCGTTCCTGCTGCGAATGTTCGCCCGACAGTGCGACAACGCCAAACCCGCGTTCCTGCAAGGTGGCGTGGAGGTGGCGCACGTTTTCCCGCGTCGCACAGAACAACATCGCGGTTTCCGCCTCGTGGAAACGCAGCAGGTTGACCACCGCGTTCTCAATCTCTGACGGTGAAACGGTGACCGCCTGATAGGCAATATCGCCATGCCCGCGTTCGCTACCGGCAGTGGAGATGCGCAGGGCGTTCTTCTGGTAACGCCGGGCCAGTGCCTCGATCGGGCGCGGCATGGTCGCCGAAAACATCAGCATCCGCCGCGTTTCGGGGGTGGCATCGAGGATTTCTTCCAGCTCTTCGCGGAACCCCATGTCGAGCATTTCGTCGGCTTCATCGAGCACCACGACCGCCAGCGATGACAGGTCGAGCGCGCCGCGTTCCAGATGATCGCGCAGCCGCCCCGGTGTGCCGACAACGATGGTTGCCCCGGATTGCAGCGCGCGGCGTTCAACCTGCGGGCTCATGCCGCCGACGCAGGTGGCGATGCGCGCACCGGCGGCCTTGTAAAGCCAGTCAAGCTCGCGCGCGACCTGCAACGCGAGTTCGCGGGTCGGCGCAATCACCAGTGCCAGCGGCGCGCGCGCGGGCGGCACCCGGCCATCATCGCCCAGCACCTGTTCGGCAAAGGCAAGGCCAAACGCCACGGTTTTGCCCGAGCCAGTCTGCGCCGACACCACCAGATCGCGCCCATGCGCTTCGGGCTCCAGCACGGCCGTTTGCACCGGGGTGAGCGCTTCGTAGCCGCGCTGGGTCAGGGCCTCGGCAAGGCCAGCGGGAAGATCGGGAAATGGCATGGAAAAAGGCTTTCAGGCGAGTGCGCGCGCCAAGGGCAGGGGCACAAAGGAATGTGAAATCGACCGAGCAAGAACGGGGCGCTTGGCCCGTTCGCGGGTGCGTCGATGCGCGGCCCATACACGTTTGCAGGCGGTTTGGCTTGCGTTTAATTATGCGGGCGCGGGCAGGGGTCAATCAGGCGCGGCGGCGGCCAGCATATCTATCAGGTTGCGCGCCGCCTCACGGTCTTCCTCATGCGCGAAGGCAATGTCGAGATCGGGCGCATCGCCCAGCACCATCAACAGCGTCCACAGGGCAAAGCGCTGCCCGCGATCCTGCACCATGCCGAAATCCACCCGCATCCGCTCCACCCCGGCGGGCAACGCAGCGGGCGCGACCTCGGCCAGATCGCGGGTGCCGAAATAACGTTGCAACAGATCAGCCATGTCCATGACGGGGGCTTTATCGCAGCATCGCCCGCTTGGCTATCGGGTCATCGGGCGGCCATTGCCTGCCGAAGATCGGGCCGCGCTGGTCAGCCAGCCTGAACCTGTCGCCGCCTGAAGGCCGCCAGCGTCAGGCGGTTTGCCGCACCACCAGTTGCGGGGGCAGCACCAGGCTTTCGGTCTGTTCCCCGGCCAGCCGCCGCAGCAACAGGTCAACCAGCCCGCGCGCGCCGGCTGCGATGTCCTGCTTGACCGTGGTCAGCAGTGGCACGGTATGGGACGCGATCGGCAGATCATCGAACCCGATCAGCTTGATGTCACCCGGCACCGCCACACCGCGTGTCCGCAGGGCCGTGAGACATAGCGCCGCAAGCGTGTCTGTCGCAGCGAAAATCCCGTCAATCCGGCCCATGATGGTATCAAGATGGCGGGCAATTTCATCGCTCGCGCGTTCGGGGGAAAGGTGGGTCGGCAGTTCGATAATCGGCGGCAGGCCCATGCGCTGCGCGACATCTTCGGCACCGGCTAATCGCGCGGCGAATTCGATCGCGGTGGTGTCGCCCAGAAACGCCAGCCGCTGCGCTCCGGCAGCGATCAGGCGTTCAGCCGCCAGCCTGCCGCCCAGCCGGTTATCGGTGCCGACCACGCAATGGCGCTGGCCTTCGGCATGATTGCCCCAAACCACCATCGGGCCATAGCCATCGGCGACCTCCTCGATCCGGTCGAACTGATCGGACTGGCCGATCACGATCACCCCGTCGATCATGCCCGATCCGATGAACCGGTCGAGCCAGTCGGCGTCATCCTTGGGCACCACGCGGCGCAGCATCAGGTCATAACCTCTGAGCGTAAGTTCGTCAGCAAGGAAGCCGAGCAGGGTCATGAAGAAGGTGTCGGAAATCTGCTGGCGGGTGTCATGCCCCAGCGGGATCACCACCCCGATCACCCCGGTTTTCTGGCGGCGAAGACCGCTCGCCATCTGGTTGGGGCGGAACCCGTGTTCGCGGGCAATCGCTTCGATCTTTTCGCGGGTTTTGGTGTTGACCAGGCTTTTGCCCGCCAGCGCGCGCGATACCGTTCCGGGCGATACCCCGGCCAGCCGTGCCAGATCGGTGATGGTGCGCACCGCGGTGCGCGCCGTTCTGTCCTCGCCCATGTCTAGCTTGCCACCAGCCCCTGTTCGCGCGGGGCACGGTGCCCGGCATCGACCCGCAGCGTAGCTATCGCGCCCGCCAGCATCAAGACGCCGCCCAGCATCAGCACATTGCGCGGATCGCCGCCCAGCAGCGGGCGATAGATCAGCGGCATGGTAAGCGTCTGGATCAGCATCGGGATAACGATGAACAGGTTGAAAATACCCATGTAAATGCCGTTTCGCGCCGGGGGGATGCAATCGGCCAGCATCACATAGGTGTTGCCCATCATCCCCGCCCAGCCAATCCCGATGCCTAGCATCAGCACAAACAGCGCCGCAGGCGTGCTGGCACCGGGGATCATCAGCATCGCCGCGCCCGATGCGGCGAGGCACACCGCATGGACGTGCCGCGCCCCGAACCGCGCCACCACCGGGATCAGCGCCAATGCCCCCAGAAACGCGATGAAATTATACAAGGCGCCCGCCTGCTGGGTGGTCAGCGTGGCTTCGCGAAAGGCGGCGCTGGCGGGGTTGCTGGTGTTGTAGATGCTGCGCCCCACGGCAAAGGTGATATATTGCCAGTAGGCAAACATTGCATACCATTGGCACAGCATTGCGGCGGCCAATTGCCGCATCGGGCGCGGCATATCGCGGATGGCGGAACCAATGTCAGCAAAGGTGGCGCGCACGGTCAGCGGTTTGGCCTCGAGGTCAGCCAGCTGTTCGGGCGAAAGCGGCAGTTCGCGCACCCGGAATACCGACCACACAATGGTCGATATCGACAGGATCGCACCGATGATGAAGGCAATCCGCACGATCACCGGAATGCCATTGGCGTCAAGCACATCGCGCGCCACGAATGCGGTCAGCAGGCTCGGCGCGAGATAGGACAGCGTCTGCGCAAGGCCGGTAAACGCGCTTTGCGTGAGGAACCCGACCGAACGCTGGCTCGCCTTGAGCCGGTCGGCAACATAGGCGCGGTATGGCTCCATCGTGATGTTGTTGCCCGCGTCGAGGATCCACAGCAGGCTGGCTGCCATCCACAACGTGCTGGAATAGGGCATGGCGAACAGCGCCAGCGAACAGATCACCGCGCCGATCAGGAAATAGGGTGTGCGGCGGCCCAGCCGGGTGTTGGTGCGATCGCTCATCGCGCCGACAATCGGCTGGATGATCAACCCGGTCATCGGGCCGGCCAGCCACAACAACGGCATGGTCGCCTCGTCCGCGCCAAGAAAGCCGTAGATCGGCCCCATATTGGCCTGTTGCAGCCCGAAACTGAATTGCAGGCCAAAAAAGCCGATATTCATTTCGATGATTCGCAGCAGCGAAAGCCGGGGCTTTTCCGTCATATGCGCCTGTCCGATCCTCTTGTCCGCACGGATCTGTCGCCGCGCTGTGACATGGAAGTGACACGTTTCCCGGTAAATTGCAAACGTTTGCAAGATTCCTGTTGCAAACGTTTGCAATGGGCGTAGTCATGAGCGTGTCGGCGCCACAGAAGCGCGAATTCGAGAGGAGACTACCCATGAAATTGCGTATCGCGCTTTGTGCAAGTGCAGCCCTGTGTGCCATCGCCAGTCCGGCTGTGGCGCAGGATAACCTCGCCGCCGAGACCGCCGAGACCGCCGAGGCCGAAGGCAACGAAATCATCGTCACCGCGGTTGCGCGCGGCCAGAACCGGATCGAAAGTTCGGTTTCGGTCAGCACCATCGGCGCGGACACCATCGCCAATCTTGGTTCGCCATCTTCGGCTGACCTGATCCGCCAGATCCCCGGCATCCGTTCCGAAGCATCGGGCGGTGAAGGCAACGCCAACATCGCGGTGCGCGGCATTCCGGTATCAACCGGCGGGGCGCGTTATATCCAGCTGCAGGAAGATGGCCTGCCGATCCTTGAATTCGGCGACATCATCTTCGGCAATGCCGACAACTTCCTGCGCGCAGATCGCTCTGTCGCCCGCGTCGAAGCGGTGCGCGGCGGCTCGGCCTCGACCTTCGCCTCCAACGCGCCGGGGGCGGTGATCAACTTCATCTCCAAGACCGGCCAGCAGGAAGGCGGCGCGATCCAGGGCAGCGTCGGACTCGACTTTGAAAGCTACCGGCTCGATTTCGATTACGGCGCGCCGCTGGCTGATGACCTTTATTTCCACGTCGGCGGCTTCTACCGCACAGGCGAAGGCCCGCGCGATATCGGGTTCAACGGGTATGATGGCGGCCAGATCAAAGCCAATATCACCAAGGAATTCGATGGCGGCTATATCCGCTTTTCGGCCAAGTATCTGGATGATCGCACCCCCACCATTCTGCCGCAGCCGGTGTTTGTTGGCGGCACCAACGCCAGCCCCGATTACAACGCGATCCCCGGCTTCAACCCCCGCCGGGATTCGCTGCTCAGCCCGTTCCTGACCCCGGCGGTGACGTTGGATGGCAACAACAACCCGGCCAGCTTTGATTTCCGCGACGGGCTTTCGGTCGAAAGTTTTGCTTTCGGGATCGAAAGCGAGATCGACGTGGGCGGCGGATGGACGCTGACCAACCGGTTCCGGTTTGCGGACAATTCGGGCAGCTTCCAATCGCCTTTCCCGGCGAGCGCCGACACCGCGCAAAATGTCGCAGACGCGATCGGCGGCGCGGGTTCGACGATCGAATTCGCCTCTGGCCCCAACACCGGCGCGGTCGCCAATGCGGCCAATATCGGCGGCAACGGATTGCTCACCGATGTGGTGGTGTTCAACGTCCGGCTCAACAGCCTCGACAACATCACCAATGATTTCCGGGTGAACAAGGAATTCGATTTCGGCGGCGGTTCGGCCAATTTCACCACCGGCTTTTACCTGTCGCGCCAGACCATTGATACCGACTGGCTGTGGACGTCACACGTCCAGACCGTGCAGGGCAATGGTGAGGCGGTGCTGGTCGATATTCGTGATGTGAACGGCGATCTCGTCACACAGAACGGCACGATCGGTTTCGGTGCGAGCTCTTTCGGCAATTGCTGCCGCCGCAATTATGATGTCGATTACAGCACCTATGCCCCGTTCGCGTCGCTCTCGGTCGAACTTGACCGGCTGACGCTGGATGGCAGCATCCGTTACGACTTCGGCGATGCCGATGGCACGATCACCGGGGCTGACAGCGGCTTTGGCATCGGGCTGACCAGCTTCGATTTCGATAATGACGGCGTGATCAGCCCGGCTGAGGCGCAGACCAGCGTTCTCCCGCTCGGCAGTGCGCGTCCGGTCAATTACGATTTCGATTATTTCAGCTTCTCGCTCGGCGCGAACTATCTGCTGACCGACGATCTGGGCGTCTTCGCGCGGTACAGCCAGGGCGGGCGTCACACCGCCGACCGCAGCCTGTTTTCGCCCGCAGTCAGTGCGGTCGATGGCAGCCTGCCGGGCGGTGATTCGGGGGTGATTGCCAAGGTCGATCAGCTTGAAGCGGGGCTGAAATATCAGGCCAACGGATTGTCGGCGTTTGCCACCGGGTTCTATGCGAAAACGGCTGAAACCAATGTCGATATCGCCCCGGTGGTGCTGTTCGATACCACCTATGAGGCTTACGGTGTCGAACTCGAAGCCGCATACCGCATGGGCGGGTTCACCCTGTCAGGCGGCGCGACCTGGACCGATGCGGAAATCAAGGATGCGCTTGACCTCACCGTCATCGGCAATACGCCGCGGCGTCAGGCTGATCTGGTCTATCAGGCGACCGCGCAATATGATGCCGATCTGTTCACGCTGGGCGCGAATGTGGTGGGCACCACCAACAGCTTCACGCAGGATTCAAACCAGTTGAAGCTGCCCGGATTTACGCAGGTGAATGCGTTTGTCGCGGTGCGCCCGGTTGACCGGATCGAAATCGGGCTTAACGCGCAGAACCTGTTCAACTCCAACGGGTTCACCGAAGCGGAAGAAGGCGCAATCCCCGGCAATAACATCGTGCGTGCGCGATCGATTGCGGGCCGGACAGTGCTGGCTTCGGTGCGGTTCGACTTCTGATCCACACCACCTCAACGGGCTGGCCGCCCATTCCCCCCGGTGGCCAGCCCGGTTCTTTGATCCAAGATTTGGGATAAGCTGCTGCCATGACGACAGCCTGGACCGCGGAGCACGTGCGCCAGATTACGCCGGGCGTAGCGGCGTTGATCCCGCCGATTATCGCGCCGGATCACTCGCGGCTTGATCCCGCGCGGCTCTATTGGGACATGTGGCCGGTACAGGACGCGCACGGCCAGCCCGCCACCATCGCCGGACGCGCCCTGTGGATGGCCTTGGCCGCGCCTGACCGGGGCGATCCGGGGCTGCGCCACTTCGAAGCGAAGATACACCTGATCGAACGGCGGGAAGGTGAATGGCTGGATCGTGGCCCACTGCTCCCCGATTTTGACGTGCCATACGAACGCGAATGGGCCGGATCGGCGCTGTTTGATGACGGGGTGATGACGCTGTTCTTCACCGCTGCCGGCACCGCCGCAAAGGCCGGGGGCTATCAACAGCAGCTTTGGCAGGCGAGCGCGGCGGTAGGGGCCGATGGCCTGCCGGACGAATGGGGCTTTCCCACCCCGTGTTTTGATAATTACGGCGCAGATTATATGCCCGCCGATGCGCATGACGGCGCGCCCGGCATGATCAAGGCGTTCCGCGATCCGGCCTGGTTCCGCGATCCGACGGACGGCACCGAATACCTCGCCTTCACCGCCTCTCTGGCCGGATCAGACAGCGCGTTCAACGGCGCGTTCGGATTGGCGCGCAGGGATGCATCAGGGTGGGTGTTGATCCCGCCTTGCCTCCATGCAGACGGCGTCAATAATGAGCTGGAGCGCGCGCATCTGGTGTTTTACGGCGGGCATTACTATGCCTTCTGGTCAACGCAGACAGGGACATTCGTACCCGAATTGCGCCATGCGCCGGGGGGGCTGTACGGGATGGTGGCGTCATCGATGCAGGGGCCGTGGAAACCGTTGAACGGCACCGGGCTGGTGATTGCCAACCCGGCGGACCGCCCGCTGCAGACCTATAGCTGGTTCGTCGATGCCAGCCTGACGGTGTGTTCCTTTGTCGATATGCTGCCCGATGGCCGGTTTGGCGGCGTGCCTGCGCCGCTGCTGCAACTGGAACTGGATGGGAACCGCGCGGCACTGCGCGCGGTGCAATCGCAAGGGGTCGCATGATGCTGGGCGGGATCGAGGCGGGCGGCACCAAATTTGTGCTGGCGGTGGGGCCGTCGCCTGATGCGATCAACGCCCGCCACACCATTCCCACCTGCGATCCGGCCACGACGCTGGCCGAGGCGGCGGCGTGGTTCAAGACTCAGGGCGCGATCACCGCGCTGGGGATCGGCAGTTTCGGCCCGGTTGAACTTGATCGGGCAAGCCCGCGCTGGGGCTTCATCACCAACACGCCCAAACCGGGCTGGGCCGATTGCGACATTGCCGGGTTCTTTGCGGGCAGGCTTGGCGTGCCGGTCGGCTTCGATACCGACGTGAACGCCGCCGCGCTGGCCGAATATGCGGCGGCCGGAGGGCAGGGCGGTAGCCTCGCCTATCTTACCATCGGCACCGGGATCGGCGGCGGATTGGTGCTGGATGGCCAGCCGGTGCACGGCATCGCGCATCCGGAAATGGGCCACATCTACCCGCGCCGTCACGCGGATGACCGCGACTTTGCCGGGATCTGCCCGCATCATGGCGATTGTCTGGAAGGCCTTGCCAGCGGCCCCGCGATTGCCGCACGCTGGGGCAAGTCATTATCGCAATTGCCGGTGGATCACCCCGGCCATGCGATCATCGCCGACTATATCGCGCAGGCCTGCCACACGCTGTTTGCGAGCGTTGCGGTGGGCGAAGTGGTGATCGGCGGCGGAGTGGCGAACACGCCGGGGCTGATCGAGCGGGTCGCTGAACGCGCGCGCGCCTTGGACGCGGGCTATCTGCCCGGCGCCCCGCGCCACCACATCATCCGCCCGCGCCGCGGCGCAGATGCCGGGATTATCGGCGCGCTGATGCTGGCACAGGTTGTCTCAGCCTAAGCTTAAAGCGGCCTTCGCCATTGCCTCAATCGCCGCCTTGTCCGGCGCGCCCTTGGGCGACACCCAGCTTCCGCCAACGCACAGCACCGGATCGAAGGCGAGCCATTCGGCGGCATTGTCCGGCCCGATCCCGCCGGTGGGGCAGAACCGGCATTGACCGAACGGCGCAGCCAGCGCCTTTAACGCGGGCAAGCCGCCCGCTGCCATCGCCGGGAAGAACTTGAACCGGGTCAGCCCCATGTCCAGACCGCGCATGATGTCGCCCGCATTGGCGATGCCGGGCAGGAACGGGACACCGCTGGCAATCGCTGCCTTGCCGAGCGGTTCGGTCAGGCCGGGGGCAACGATAAACTCGCTCCCCGCCGCCAGCGCCGCGTCCAGTTCTGCCGGGTTGGTGACGGTGCCCGCGCCGACAATCGCACCGGGAACCTGCTTCATCGCGGTAATCGCGGGCAGCGCCGCCGGGGTGCGCAAGGTGACTTCGAGCACGCGCAATCCGCCTGCCACCAATGCCTCGGCCAGCGGCACCGCGTGGGCGATATCGTCAATCACGATCACCGGGATCACCGGGGCGATGCGCATCAAGTCATCAATCGTCGCCATCGTCAGATTCCCCCTGTGGCGAGCATCGCGCTCGCGCCTTGTTCGGCCCCATCGGCAAAGCGGCGGAACATCCCGAACAATTCGCGCCCCGTGCCGATGTCGGCGCGCGGATCAGGCACCGGATCGCGGGCCGCAAGATCGGCAGCGGTCGAAAGCTCACCCGTGACCGCGCAGACCTTGACCACATCGCCATCGCGCAGGCGCGCCAGCGGGCCACCACCCAATGCTTCGGGCGTGCAATGGATCGCGGCGGGCACCTTGCCGCTCGCCCCCGACATCCGCCCATCGGTGACCAGCGCCACGCGGAATCCGCGATCCTGCAACACGCCCAATGGCGGGGTGAGCGAATGCAGTTCGGGCATTCCGTTGGCGCGCGGGCCCTGGAACCGCACCACCACCACCACATCGCGGTCAAGCTCGCCCGCCTTGAACGCAGCCGAAACGGCGGCCTGATCGGCAAACACGCGGCACGGCGCCTCAACCGTCCAGCGTTCGCGATCAATTGCCGAGGTTTTGATGCAGGCGCGCCCCAGATTGCCGGTCAGCAGCCTCATACCGCCATCGGGCTTGAACGGATCGGACACCGGGCGCAGCATCGTATCATCGCCCGCCGCGCCCACTTCGCGCCACGTCAGTTCTTCGCCATCAAGGCCGGGTTCGCGCGCATAGTCGCTGAGATCGCTGCGCCCCACGGTCAGGATATCGCGGTGGGCAAGGCCTGCCGCCAGCAGCTCGCCAATCACATAGCCCATGCCGCCCGCCGCGTGGAACTGGTTCACATCGCCCGATCCATTGGGATAGACCTGCGCGATCAGCGGGACGACCGATGACAGCGCCGACAGGTCATCCCAGTCAAACACGATCCCCGCCGCGCGCGCCATCGCGGGCAGGTGGATCGCGTGGTTGGTCGATCCGCCGGTCGCCAGCAGGCCAACCGCGGCGTTGATGATCGCCTTTTCATCGACGCAGCGGCCCAGCGGGCGGTAATCATTGCCTTTGCGCCCCAGCGCCGCGACGCGGTGCACCGCCTCGCGGTCAAGCGCTTGGCGCAATTGCGTGCCGGGCTGGATGAAGGCGCTGCCGGGAATGTGCAGCCCCATCATCTCCATCATCATCTGATTGGAATTGGCGGTGCCGAAAAAGGTGCAGGTGCCGGGCGAATGGTAACTGCCCATTTCGCTGGCGAGGAGTTCGGCGCGGGTCGCCTTGCCTTCGGCATAAAGCTGGCGGACGCGCTGCTTTTCCTTGTTGGGAATGCCGCTGGGCATCGGGCCGCTGGGCACGAAAATGGTCGGCAGGTGGCCGAACCGCAGCGCCCCGATCAGCAATCCGGGCACGATCTTGTCGCAGATGCCGAGCATCAGCGCGCCATCATACATCGCATGGCTGAGGCCGACGGCGGCGGACAGCGCAATCACATCGCGGCTGAACAGCGACAATTCCATGCCGCTTTCGCCCTGCGTCACCCCGTCGCACATCGCCGGGGTTCCGCCCGCCACCTGCGCCGTGGTACCGATTTCGCGGGCGTAGATCTTCAGCCGGTCGGGATAGCGGCCATAGGGCTGATGGGCGCTCAGCATATCATTATAGGCGGTGATGATCCCGATATTCGCGCCCTTGCCAGCGACCAGCGCGGCCTGATCATCGACCGCCCCGGCATAGGCATGGGCGAGGTTCGAGCACGATACCGCGCTGCGTTCACCCATATTATCGGCTTCGCGCGCGATCAGATCGAGGTAGGCGGCGCGGCTGGCGCGGGAGTTTTCGATCACCCGCTGGGTGACGCGGTGGATTGTGTCGTTGAGCATCAGATCCTCCCCGGCACGGGGAGGGGAACCATCCGCAGGATGGTGGAGGGGATTCGCGGATAGGAACTGCGGTGCGTGGGGCGATTCCCCTCCGTCAGCGCTACGCGCTGCCACCTCCCCTTGCCGGGGAGGATTATGCTGTGCTTATTCATGCCACGTTACTCCGTCGCGTTCCGCCAGCGCGATGGCCGCGCTTGGCCCCCAGCTTCCGGCGGTATAGGTTTTGGGGGTCAGGCCTTCCGCCTCCCAGCCAGCGCGGATTGCGTCGATCCAGTCCCACTGCGCCTCCACCTCGTCACGGCGCACGAACAGGGTCTGATCGCCCTCGATCAGATCGAGCAGCAGCCGTTCATAGGCGATCCGCCGCACCGCGCCGCTGAATGCATCCTGCATCGCGATGTTGAGCGGCACCTGCCGCAAACGGATGCCTTCGCGGTCCAGCCCCGGCACCTTGGCCATCAGCGACAAGGTGATGTTTTCTTCCGGCTGAATACCGATCACCAACTGGTTGGGCTGCATCGTCGCGCCTTTTCCGGCGAAAATGCTGTGCGGCACACTGCGGAACTGGATGACGATTTCGGTCACGCGCCGGGGCATCCGCTTTCCGGTGCGCAGGTAGAACGGCACGCCCTTCCAGCGCCAGTTATCGACGTGCGCCTTGATCGCGACAAAGGTTTCGGTGCCGCTGTCCTTGCCCAATTCATCGTCATAGCCCGGCACCGCCGCGCCGTTGATGGCACCTGCACGATATTGCCCCGTCACCGTCTCGCCCGCCTCGACGGCCCGCAGCGCGCGCAGCACTTTCACCTTTTCATCGCGCACCGCCGTCGCATCGAAATGCGCGGGCGGCTCCATCGCCACCAGCGCCAGCAATTGCAGCATATGGTTCTGCACCATGTCGCGGATTGCGCCCGCATCATCATAGAACGCGACGCGGCCTTCCAGCCCGACGGTTTCGGCCACGGTGATCTGCACGTGATCAATATGCGCTGCATTCCACAGCGGTTCGAACATCAGATTGGCAAAGCGCAGCGCCAACAGGTTCTGCACCGTCTCCTTGCCAAGATAGTGATCGATCCGGAAAATGCGGTCTTCGGGGAAGGCGGCGGCGACTGCGTCATTGATTTCGCAGCTGGTGACGAGATCGGTGCCGAGCGGTTTTTCAAGGCACATCCGCACATTATCGCCTGTCAGCCCGGCGGATTGCAGCCCCTTGATGGTGGGTTCAAACAGGCTCGGCGCGGTCGAGAGGAAGATCGCCAGCCCGCGCGCCGGGGTGCCGACCCTGGCGGCAAGATCGCCGTAACCTTCAAGCGTGGTCGCATCGAGCGTCTGGTAGCTGAGGCGGTTGAGGAAATCCGCCATCCGCCCGCGCCGGTCAGCGGGGAGGTATTTCTCCAGCGCTGCGCGCGCGAAGCTGCGATATTCGCTGCTGGTCAGCTGGCTGCGCGCGGTGCCGATGATCTTGAGGTCATCGGCCAGCAAGCCATCGGCATCGAGCGCGAACAGGCTGGGCAGCAGCATCCGCTGGGCAAGGTCGCCCGTGGCTCCGAACAACAGCAGGCGGTCAGCGGTGAAGCTCATGCAGGGCGGCCTTTTTCCTAGAGCCCCCTACCTAGGCGCACGCGGCCGCCGCCGCCACCCCGCGCATACTTATTCAACTGAGCGCAGGGTCATGCAGGTCGGCGGGCAAAGATCCCGAAGCCTGCAATAATCGCATAGCACGCCGCCGGAAGCACCAGCGCAAACGCCAGACTGGTGGCATCGGCCAGCGCGCCATAGAGCACTGGCACCACCGCGCCGCCGCAGATCGCGACATTGATGATCCCCGAACCGTCCGCAGTGCGCGGCCCCAGCTTTTCGCAGGCGAGGCTGAAGATGGTCGGGAACATGATCGCGTTCATCAGGCCCACTGCCAGCAGCGAATAGCCCGCGATAACCCCGGTCGAATTGGCCGAAATCGCAATCAACGTGATCGCGCCCGCCGCCACCGTCGCCAGCAACAGACCGGGGCTGACCATGCGCAGCAGGCCCGAGCCGATCAACCGCCCGATCATCGCGCCGCCCCAGTAAAAGCTGATCATCGGGTAAGCGCGGGCTTCCGACAGACCCATCACGTTTTCAAGCATGAGGTAATTGATGATGATTGAGCCAATGGCGACCTCAGCGCCGACATACAGGAAGATGCACGCAGCACCGTAGCCGAAGCGCGGACGTTTCAGCAGCGCCACTCCTTCTGCAAGGCTCGTCTGTTCGTGCTTTTCGCCCTTGAGCCTGTTGCGAAACCTGAAGACGACGGTGGCAACGACTGCAAGGGCCACAGCAATGCCCATATAAAGCTGCATTACTGTCTCGCTTCCCACGCTCTCGAATGCCGCGCGATTGCCGGACAAAATATCGGTTAGGCTCAGGGCGGTGAAGCCACCAAGAATGACGAAGGAGCCGATCAGAGGGAAGGCGACCGTGCCTAGCGAGTTAAAAGCTTGTGCGAAAGTCAAACGACTATGCGTGGTCTGCACCGGCCCCAATATGCTGATCAGTGGGTTCGCTACAACTTGAACGATCACCACGCCGCTCGCGAGAATAAAAAGAGCAAAAAGAAACAAAGCATAGACATGCAAATTGCTGGCCGGAATGAATAGCAAACATCCTGCCATCATTGCCACCAGCCCTGCCACTGCGCCGCGCATATAGCCCAAACGCTTCACTAGACGTGCAGCAGGAATGCCGACAATTGCATAAGCAGCAAAAAAGCAGAACTGCACGAGCATCGCTTCGAAAAAGCTCAGCGTGAACAGTTCTTTCAGCTTGGGGATGATCACATCGTTGAGGCTGGTGATCCCGCCGAAGATGAAGAACAGCGCGAACACGAAATAGTTCAGCCCCGGCGCGTTGACCTGCGGTGTATCATCCGCCGCGCTCGTCATATCCCCCACTGGACTTACGCCTGGTGCAATTGCCATCGCTGCTCTCTCCTGTTGCGAACGTTCTCGTGACGCTCCCGCGCAATCCATGCGCGAGGCCGCTGCACAATTCCAGTGAGAATAGGAATGCACACGCGCGCTTGCACAGGGATATCAACAGGCCGTAGAGGTGCGAGCATGAGCGGAGCATCACGCAGACGGCCAACATCATTCGACGTGGCGGAGCGGGCGGGGGTCAGCCAGCCCACTGTCAGCCGCGCGCTATCCGGATCGCCCGCGATTGCCGAGGCGACCCGGCGCAAGGTCGTCGAGGCGGCCGAGGCGCTCGGTTACTTCGTCGATGAACGCGCCGCGCGGCTGCGGCGCGGATCGACCGGGACGCTCGCCGTCGTCGTCATCTGCCGCGAAGGCGATAGCGCGGCCAGCATCAACCCGTTTGCCTACGCGCTGCTCGGCTCTGTCTGCGTCGCCGCGTCCGAACGCGGGTTTGAAACGCTGGTATCGTTTCAGGCGCGCGCCGAGGCGTTTTTCGGCCACTATCAGGAACAGGGCCGCGCCGATGGTCTGGTGGTGATCGGCACCACCACCAACACCCCCGCTTGGGAACATTTCCGTGCGCTTGATGGCGAAGGGCGGCGGGTTGCCTATTGGGGATCGCCGTTTGACGAGCTGGACTGGGTGCGGTCTGACAACCGCGCGGCGGGCAGGCTGGCGGTCGAACACCTGCTGGCCGCAGGCTACCGCCGCCCGTGCTTCCTCGGCGCGCTGAATACCCCGCAGGTGCAGTTCACCGAACGCTATGAAGGCTATGCCGAAGCGATGCGCGCCGCCGGGCTGGAGCCGTGCCTTGCCCCCACCGTCAACGCCGCCAGCCGCGAAGAGGAAGGCCGCCGCGCCGCGCGCCGCCTGATCGAGCGGGGCGATTTCGAACGGGGGGGCGTAGATGCGGTGTTCGCCGCCTGCGATGCGATGGCGCTGGGCGCGATGGAGGCCTTTGCCGCCGCCGATCTGGCGGTGCCAGCGGATGTGGGCGTGATGGGGTTCGATGATCTGCTGGCGGGCCGGTTCGCCCGTCCGGGGCTGACCACGATTGCCCCCGACCCCGCCGAAGCGGGCGCGGCGCTGGTCGAAGCGGTGCTCGATGAAAACGGCGATAATGCCCGCCGCCGGGTGCCGGTATCGCTGATCGCGCGCGGCAGCACGGCGCGCTAAATCCTCCCCCAAGGGGAAGGATTACCCATGCGCCCCGAATTCATTGGCAATCGCGGTGCTGATCCTGAGCGATAGCACGTGGGCGCGGGCAATCGGGGTCAGGAAATCGCGTTCAATCGCGCCGTAACCTTCCTCGCCGCCATCGGGATAATCGCTGGCTTCATCGAGGGTGAAGTCGTGCGGCCCCGGCACCCGCACCGGGAACGCACGCCGCAATTGCGCCAGCGCCTCGTCCACCCGCAAGGTCAGCACCATTTCGATCACATCGCTGCGGCTGATGTCGTTCGCGCGGCTGAAGGCAGGGACAGACACCGCCTTCAGGAACATATGCTGGAACAGCGCGAGGCGCAGCGCCTGCAACACCCCGATACGGCGGCGCACGCGTTCGCGCCCGGGAGTATCGGCGGGTGTGTCGGGGATCAGATCGGTCAGCTGGTGGAGTTTGAGCGCATCAATCCTGAGGTGCGAGGCAAGGCGGCGAAACACGCTGGTGCGATCATCGGCGACCAGATATTCGGCAAGGCTGGCACACGCCCCAGCCAGATGATCCTCTGTCCCGCGATAGGTGCGGCTGGCCCAATAGGCCGAATTGAACAGCTCGCCATAGGCCGCCACGGTCTTGATACTGCCAAGCGCATTGGCGGCGTTCAGCAGCCGCAGGATCTGCCGCCCGCGCGCGCTTTCGGTCAGCAGCGTGGCGATGTCTTCGCGGCTGGCGTCCGCCGCGCTGCCGATCCCGGCGATGACATTGACGGGGTAGCCGAGCTGCTGGAGAATCGCGTTGTGCGGGATCGCGCGGATCTGGCGCAGGCTCATCTCGCGGTCGGCGTTGATATCGCTCTGACGGCGCGACACGCGGCTGCCGGTGGTATTGAGCAGCCCCAGCCCGAACGCGGTAACGGCGCGGGCATAGGTGCGGCTGGCGAGGTGATCGCTTTGATGATCCTTCACCGCGCGATAGAAATCGAGGCTGATGTCGGTGCGGTGGTAAAACGGATCAGCGGGCGCGGCGAGATCGGTTTCCGCCGGGCGCAGCTCGGCAATGCGGGTGAGGGTGGAAAGCGCCAGTTCAGGCGTGGCGAAGAACAGGTAGCCATCACCGCCCTGAAAGCTAACCTCGGGTTCCAGCCGGATGCCTGCGCGAGCAAACCGCCGCCGCGCCCAGGGCGATAGCGGCCATTCGAGCCGATCCTGAAACGACGCCGGATGCGCGCCGCGGCCCATGCTTTCACCGTGAGTGTTGAAAATCAGCGCGGCGACATCGCCAAGGCCGTTGGCGGCCATCGCTTCGGCCAGCCGCCCTTGCAACCGCTCAATCGCGAGGCTCGCCGGGATTTGCCCGACGAAACGTCCGGCATCGGAAAAGCCGGTCTGCACCGCCACGCGCCCCCGTTGCCGGGCGTAGGCGCGGTAGGCAGGCTCTGCCAGCAAGGCATCAAGGAACCGCCCGCCATGTTCAAGCGCAGCCTCGGTTTCGAACAGCGGCGAGACATCGACCTTGCCCTCCACCCCGAACAGCTTGGCGAAATAGAGCGCGGCGAGCACCGTGGCGGGCTGTTCGCACTCGGCCACCAGCATCCGGATCGGGGCGTCGGCATCGATGTGTTTGAGGATTTGCGCCATCGCGATGAACTGCCGGATCGCGGTGGAGCTTTCGGTGGCGAGCGCGGCGAAATTGGTGCGCAGCGGCGCGGCGTCATCCACCATCGCGCGCAGGGTGGCGAGCGCGCCTTTGCTGGCGAGTTCGATCACTTCGCCTTCGGGCAGCCGGCGGCGGATCGCGTTGTGCAATTGTTTGGCGTTCACGCGGAAATGGATCCAGCCCATCCCCAGCCCATCGGCGCGCATCGCGGCGGCGAGCGTCAGCAGGGCTATGGCGCGGGTCTGCGGGGAACTTTCGGCCTCGGCCTCCAGCGCGGTGATCAGCGGCGTGAGCGACAGCAGGTTGTCCGGGCTGTGGGTGGTCAGCCGGTTGGCGGCGGCGGCGAGCGCCGCTTCGCTGCTGAGATCGCCTGCGAAATCGGCGGCGCGTTCGGCGGCAAACCGCGACGCGGGGCGCAGGGTGTCGAGCAGCGGGTGCGCCGGGTCAATCGCTTCAAGCGCGGCGGTGTAGCGCGCCAGCCGTTCAGCCTTTTCGGTCAGGCGGAACCCGATCGAGGTGTGCCAGCCAATATCGGTGCGCCCGTCCATGTCATATCCGACCCAACTGGCAAAGCGGAACGGCAGCAGGCGCAGATCGCGCCATTGATCGGGCCAATTCTGGCGCGCTTCATCGAGCAAGCGGGCGACAATTGCATCGCGCGCATCCTGCGCCCGGCCCATCGCGGCCATTGCGGCGCGGTGTTCGTGGTCAAGCGTCACGGCGGCGTGTTCGGGCGCGGCGATGCAGGCGCTATCGTCGATCACCCCATCGCCAGAGGCCGCAGCGGCAACCGCCTCGGCCTGTTCCGGCGCGAGCAGGAAGGTGGGGTGCGCGGTGAACACGGCGTGGAGTTGCGGGCGTTCCCAGCACGCGCGAAAGGCGTCGAAATCGCCATCCTCACCCGCCAGCGCGGCGGCGCTATCGGCGGCTGGAGCCAGCAGCTTGCGCAGCTTGGCCGCGCGGGTTTTCAGCCCGTCGCATTCCAGATCAGCCACCAGCGCGGCCAGATCATCCAGGCTCACCTGCCCCGCTTCCAGCCCGCGCGACAGGTCGAGCGACAGTTGAAACACCGGGTTGAACAGCGGGGTTTCGCGGGTGCGCTGATGCAGGTCAGCCAGCCGTGCTTCAAGATCGACGATGGTCTTCATGGCGATTCCCCGTGCTCGGTTGCAAAGGCCGCGGCCGCGCCGAACAAGCCGGGTTGCGGGTGGACAATCAGTTTGACCGGGATGCCTGCCATCAGGCTTTCGAACCGCCCCTTTGCCTTGAACCTCGCGGCAAAGCCCGATGCGAGCAGCGTGTCGCGGATGCGGTAGCCAAGCCCGCCCGCGATCACCACGCCCGCAAACCCGCCCTGCGCCAGCGCCAGATCACCCGCGACCGATCCCAATGACAGGCAGAAACGGTCAACCGCTGCGGCGGCCAAGCTGTCCTCACCATTGGTGCCGAGCGTCCAGATCTCAATCGCATCGCGTTCAGGCACGGTGCGGTGTTCCATGGCGGCGAGCGCCTGATAAATATCGACGATGCCGGGGCCAGCCACCACCCGCTCCACCGAAACGCGGTTGTGGCGGCTGCGCAGGCGGGCGAGGATCGCGTCCTCGATCGTGTCGAGCGGGGCAAAGTCGATATGTCCGCCCTCGGTCGCCTGCACGCGGTAATTGGCACCGGATCGCCACAGATGCGCGACCCCCAGCCCGGTGCCGGGGCCGATCACGCTGATCGTGCCATCGCGGCCCAGCGGGGTATCGGGGCCAGCAAGGTGCAGGAATTGGTCATCATCGGCGCGCGCCACGGCGTGGGCGACGGCGGCGAAGTCATTCACGAGGGTGAAGCGTTCCACGCCGAGCTTTTCCGGGATCAGCGCGGGGCGGATGATCCACGGGTTGTTGGTGAAACGGATCACCGAATTGAGATTGCCGGGGCTGCCCACCGGCCCGGCAATCGCCATGCTGACCGCAGGTGGCAGGGCGCCGCCCTTGCGGTTGCGGAAGTCTTCCCACGCGGTTTGAAAGCTGGCGTGATCGGCGGTGTGGAGCGTTTCGGGCGCATCAAGGCTGATCGCCCCATCCGCGCCAATCGACGCGATGGCAAAGCGCGCATGGGTGCCGCCGATATCGACTACCACCAGATCGCGCATCATCTTTTCTCCCGCGGTTGTATAAGCAAGCCGGTGTTAGCAGGCGGCGCACACAAATCCCACGTGCCGCATACTTATTCAGATTCCACATTCAGATTCTGCAATGGCTACTTGCGAATGATTATTAACTCGGCCATGGGGAATGCCAACCTTCGGTTTCACGTAAAGGACGATCCGTTCGATGAAAAGCACGCTCAAAATCTGGACTCAGCTTGGCCTTGGCACCGCGTTGGCGGGTGGCGTGCTGTCGGCGTGCAGCGACGAGGCGGGCGGCGAAGGCTCAGGCGGCGAAGGCGGGGGCACGCAAGCAGTCGCCCCCGGCGAAAGCGCCGCTGCCATCGGCGGCGGCACGGCGGGCGGTGAGGGTGAAGGCGGCGTGGCGGTGGTTGATGCGGGCCACGATCCGATCACCTATGGCATTGCGCTGGCCGTGACCGAAGCCCACGTGGTCGCCGCACGCGATGCCTATGCAGCGGGTGAGAAACAGGCAGCCGCCGAAATGTTCGCGCATCCCGCGGCTGAAGTGCTGGTGGAAATGGACCCGGTGTTCGCGCAGTTGGGGGTTGCCGATTTCAAGCAATTGCTGACCGATGCCTCGATCGCCGCCTATGACGGCAAAAGCGCCGCAGAGGTGAACAAACGCTATGACGCGATCATCGCCGCGCTGCGCGGTGCGGCGACCAAAGCGCCCGATAATGGCGCATCCGAAGCAGCGGTGGCCGCAGGCGTGATCGCCGACCAGATCGAACGCGCCAGCGCGATGTATCGCATCAGCGCCAGCGATGACCGTTACGAGCCGTATTTGGATGGCTATGGGTTCGCCAAGGTTGCCGCAACCGCATTTGCGGCATCGGGCGCGGCGATCAAGGCTGACAACCCGGCGCTCCACGCCCGCATCACCGAGGCGCTGGCTGTGCTGACGCAGGCCTACCCCACAGCCACCCGTCCGGATGCGCTTACCTTGAACCCCGGCGCGCTGTCAGCGGCATCATCCAAGGTGCTGCTCGCGCTGGGCAGTTGAGGCGCGCAACAATCACGGACCATGCGTCCGATACCATGATGTGCGCGCCGGACTGAACCGGGATCAGTACAGGAGGGCTGTCAATCTCCGATCCGGCTTAGGACTGGTCAGTTTTTTCTTGTGAGTTGGCAGGCGGGCTTGCGTCATCTGCGTGGCTTACTTGCGCCGATATCGCCTCGTCCTCTGACACTCTATCTGGTTTGGCGAGGCTTGCTTGGGCTTTGTTGATAGCGGTGCCAGCGACGCTACTTAATTGTCTGGTTGCATCCCCCATGCCTTTGCCAAGTCTGGCAAATTGCGCGCGCAGTAGCTCGCCATCATCAGTCTGAAACACCCCATTAGCGTCGAGACCGTCTTCATCGGTGGAGAAATACCGCGCTTCAGGGAAGCCCAGTTTTTCGGCGATCAGAACCGCTGGAAAACTTGACCGGAAACCGTTATATTTTTCAACTTCGGTATTCATGGCTTCGCGCTTGTTTTGCAGGTCGTTCTCAATCGTCTGTATCTGGCCCATCAAGGTGTTGTAGGTCTGATTTGCCTTCAATTCGGGGAATCGTTCGGCCACAAAACTGACCCCGGCCAACGCGCGGCTGGTGGCTGCGGCCATGACGTTCGGATCGGCCACGCCCTGATTCTGCCCGGCCACGGTGATATGCGCGAGCTTTTCGTGATCTCCGTACCCCTTGCAGATTTCAATCAACTGGTTTGCCAGAGTGGCGCGCTTTTTCAGCTCCCCCACAAGATTTGATTGCGATCTCTTCACAGCTTCGGATCGGCTGCGCAACTGATTGTAAAGTTTGACAGTCCAAAAAAAACCGCCGACCAGAACAACAAGCAATAAAAAAAGTATCTCCACGACTCAACGCCCCTCATACAAGCCTGTATACTGGCACCGTTATATTGAGATTGGCGATTTTGCCAAGGTTGCCTGAGGCGGGTTGGTTGCTGGGGCGTCCGGTAGCGAATTGCGCAAGCTGGGCACCTGAGCGCCGGGGCTATGCGCTCGGCGATCAGATCGCCGAACTGAACTTGCGCTGCGTGATCGCGCGGTAACTATCGAACAGCGATGCGATCACGCGGGCATAGGGCAATCCGTCAGGTGCGATGCGCAAGCTGTTATCGCTCAGCGTCGCCAATCCGGCAGCGATAAACGGCGCAAGCTTACCCTGCACCTCGGCCAGCAGGCACGGCGATAGCGCCGCCTCGCCCCGGCACAGCAACGCCTCTATCACGCCGCCGCGCAGCCGGTCTTGCGCCGCGCGGGCAATCCCGTGGCTGGCCGATAGCCGCCCTTCGCCGGACAGCTTGCGATAGCGGCCATTATGCTTGTCGTTCTGGGCAAGCAGGCCGGGAAAGCCGCTGATTGCCGATGAGCCCATCCCGATCAAAACCTCGGCCTGATCATCGGTGAAGCCCTGAAAATTGCGCCGCAGCATGCCATCCCTCGCCGCGCGCGCCAGCGGATCATGCGGCAGGGCGAAGTGATCAAACCCGATAGCGTCATAGCCGTTGCCGGTCAGGAAGGCGTGGGCCGCGCTCGCCATGGCAAAGCGCGCCTCGGCCCCCGGCAGCGCATCTTCGGGGATGACTTTCTGGCGCGGAACGAGATGGGGGACGTGAGCATAGCCGAACACCGCCACCCGGTCGGCCCCCAGTTTGCGCGTATATTCGAGGCTCTCGATCAGGTCGGCGGCGGTCTGATGCGGCAGGCCATACATCAGATCGAAATTGAGCGAGGTCACGCCGCCGCTGCGCAGCCAATCGACGCTGCGGCCAATCATCGCGGCGGGTTGTTCGCGCCCGATCACTTTCTGGCAATGCGGGGCGAAGGTCTGCACCCCCATGCTCGCGCGGGTGATGCCGACTTCGCTGATCACGTGGCTCCATTGCGCTGTCAGGCTGCGCGGATCGAGTTCGATTGACCATTCGGGTGCAAATAGCGGGAAATGGGCGTGAATCGCGTCAACCAACGCCAGAAGTTCGGCCGGTTCAATCGCGTTGGGGCTGCCGCCGCCAAAGGCGATGCGCCGCACCCGCGCGCCTTCGGGAAGCAGGCTGGCGACCGTGGCGATTTCCTGATGCAGCGCGGCAAGGTAGCTCTCCACCCGCGCGCGCTTGCCCGCCGCCCCGGTGTTGCAACCGCAATAATAGCAGATTTGTTCGCAAAACGGGATGTGGAGATAGAGCGAGATGTCGCCATCCGCCCCGGCAATCGCGCGTTCGATCGCGCCTTCGGGAAGCGCGCCGAAATCAGCCGCAGTGGGATAGCTGGTGTAACGCGGCACCGGCTTGGCGAGCAGTTCGGGATGATATTGCCACATGAGAGCGCTTAAAGCGGCTGCGCTGGCCCACGTCTTTGCGTGAGATCAAATTGTGCGTTTGGCCTTTTCGCGGCTGGTGCCCGCGTGGCATCCGCTGGGGTGGCATTGGCGGTTATCCATTGGCGCTTCGCCGTCACCCAGCGGGATGGTGCCCAGCTGGATGGTGAGAGTGCCGCCATTGCACAAGGGGACGGTCATCGATTGGCTGTCCACTGGCAAGGGGCCGATCAGCACCGGCACCAGCGCGGTGATGGCATAGGGCAGGGCGGCGGCGCTCATAATTCGTCCTCTTCATCGATCAGGATGCGGGTGGCGGCCCCGTCCATGTCTTCATACTGCCCATCGCGCAACGACCACAGGAAGGCGGCGAGGCCCATCAATCCCATGCCGATGGCAATCGGGATCAGGAAGGCGAGGCCGGTCATCGGGCCGCCCTCGCCAGCCGCAGCGAATTGGCGACCACCACCAGCGAGCTGACCGACATGGCGATAGCTGCGATCAGCGGGGTGACGAGGCCGAACAAAGCCAGCGGCACCGCCAGCACGTTGTAAATAATCGAAAAGCCAAAGTTCTGGCGCACGATCCGCATCGTCGCCCTGGCGACCCGCACCGCCAGCGCGACCGGCATCAGTTTCTCGCCAATAAACACCGCATCGGCGGCCTGCTGGCTGGCATCGGACGCGGTGCCCGGTGCGATAGAGGCGTGCGCGGCAGCCAGCGCCGGGCCATCGTTCAGCCCATCGCCCACCATGAGCGGGCGGCGGCCCTGTGCCTTCAGCGCTTCCAATGCGGCGAGTTTGGCCTGCGGGCTGACTTCGGCTGTGGCAGCAAGGCCCAATTCGCGCGCCGCAGCCTCCACCGGCGCGGCGCGGTCGCCCGACAGGATGCTGGCTTCGATCCCCTCGGCCCGCAGCGCCGCAAGCGTTGCCGCAGCATCGATGCGCAGCGGATCGGCAAAGGTGATGGTTTGCGCGGTCTCCCCGATCCGCAACCGGGTGGCGAGGGATTGCGCGGCATCGTCAGGCCGTTCAAGCGCGACCTCGACGCCGTTCCAGCGTCCCGAAAGCCCCGCACCGCTGACTTCGCGCAGATCGTCGATTACCGCAGGCACCACGCCTTCGTGCAGCAAAGCAGCCGCGAGTCCCTGGCTCAGCGGATGGCGGCTCGCCTGCGCCAGCCCCAGCGCGACGCTGCGCGCCTCAGCACCCAGCGCGGCAATATCCGCGCGCGGGGTGCCCAGCGTCAGCGTCCCGGTCTTGTCCAGCAGCGCGATGTCGCATTCGGCGAGGCGTTCCAAGGCGCTGCCATCTTTCACCAGCAGGCCCCGGCGCAGCAACGCGCCGCTCGCCACCACCTGCGCGGCGGGCACGGCGAGGCCCATCGCGCAGGGGCAGGTGATAATCAGCACCGCAATCGCGATGGTCAGCGATTGGTGCCAACCCGCGCCCGCGATCATCCACCCGACAAACGCCAGCGCGGCGAGGCTGTGCACCACCGGCGCATAGAGGCGGCTGGCGCGGTCGGCGATGCGGACATAGTGGCTGCGCGATTGGCCGGCCTCGTCCATCAGCCGCGCGATTTCGGCAATTGCGGTGTCATCTGCCACGGCGGTCAACCGCACGCGCAGCGGCGCGGAAAGGTTGATCGCGCCCGCGTGGACAATGGCCCCCGGCGCGACCGGTTCGGGCGCGCTTTCGCCGGTCAGCATGGCGTTGTCGATGGCGCTTGCCCCGTCTTCAACCGCGCCATCAGCGGCGAGCGCTTCGCCAGCCGCGACCAGCACCAGCATTCCCGGCTCAAGCTCTCCGGCAGCCACGCGGCGGGTGGTGCCATCGGGGCCGATCACGCTGGCGCTTTTGCCCATCCGGCCCAGCAAAGCGCCGATCCCGGCGCGCGTGCGGTCACGCATCACCGCATCGAGCACGCGCCCGGCGAGCAGGAAGAACAGCAGCATCACCGCGCTTTCAAAATAAGCGTGCCCGCCGCCGGTGATCGTTTCATAGAGGCTGAGCGCGGTGGCGAGGATCACGCCAATCGAAATCGGCACATCCATATTGGTGCGGCGGTGGCTCAACGCCATCCACGCGCTCGCGAAGAACGGGCGGCCCGAATAGGCAATCACCGGCATCGCGATCAGCGCTGACAGCCAGTGGAACAGATCGCGCGTCGGCCCATCCGCGCCCGACCAGATGCTGACCGACAGCAGCATCACATTCATCATCCCGAAGCCCGCCACGCCGAGCGCGCGGATCAAACGCTTGCGTTCCTGCGTTTCCACGCCCAGCGGATTGTCGGCCACCGGCTGCGCTTCAAACCCGATCGCCAGCAGCGCGGCGGTGAGCGCGGTTTCATCAAGCGCGGGATCATGCTGAATCGCCACCCGCTTGGCCGAAAAATTGGCGCGCGCGGCGATGATGCCTTCAACCTTGGGAAGTTCCCGCTCAATCTTGCCGATGCAGCCAGCACACCGCATTCCCGGCACGGTGAAGCGGGTCGAGATCAGCGCGGGGCTATCGGCAAGGATGGGGGCAGGGGCGTTCACGGCAGCTTGCTTTCCCCCGTCCAGGTCTGGCCGCCAGCGGTCACGGTGAGGTGCAACGTCCAGCGCCCTTGCGCCAGCGCCTCGTTGGCGGTCCACGCATCTGCGCCCGCCGGGGCGAAAGTGAGGTTGGCAAGTTCGTGCTGACCCAGCGGTCGGCGTGCAATCGCGGTGATGGCCGCGCCTTCGGGCACGTCGGCGGTGGTCAGCGCGATGCGCCCGTCGGCAAGTTGGCGCACTTCCACCTGCCAGCCAAGCGCACGCGATTTTTCGGCCTCATCCATCCAGCCGTTGAATTTCTGGCTGGCGACATAGGAGTTTTCGACCACCAAGCCGTGAAAGCCGCTGACCGCAAAGGACGCCATCACCAGATTGACCGCGATCACCACGCCGAACCCGCCGATGAACACCATCGCCATGTGCTTGCCGGTGAATTTGCTGTTGCTGGCCATCATTCGTTCCCCGGCATGGCAAATCTGGTTTCTGCCAGATCCTGTTCGCGCTGTTCATCAAGGCTGGTCAGGCGGAAGCTGAAGCTGTCCGCCGTCGCACCCGGTGGCAGCATCACATAGGCGCGCACCACCTTGGTTTCATTGGCGGGCACGGCGATCACTTGCACCGGCGCGGCGTTGTCCATGCTGACGGCTTCGGTCCACATCACCGCGCCTTGCGGCAGGCCGGTCAGCGCGACTTCCATATCGCGCGGGCGGGCCTCCATATTGCGCAGCCGCAGAGTGTAGGCATTGCGCACCGATCCATCCTTCATCAGCATGAACGGCGGGTTGCGATCAGGCGAGACGGTAAGATCGGTATGCGTGCGGGCGCCAAGTGCAAACAGCATCGCTGCGCCAATCGCGCCCCAAACGCCGAAATAGATGAACACGCGCGGGCGCAGCAGCGCCTTCCACGCAGGCGTTGCAGGCGCGCCCGCCGCCTCGGCCTCGCATTGTTCAAGCGTGGCGTAATCGATCAGCCCGCGTGGGCGGCCGATGTCTTTCATCACCTTATCGCAGGCGTCGATGCACAATCCGCAGGTGATGCAGCCGATCTGCTGGCCTTCGCGGATATCAACCCCGGTGGGGCACACCGCGACGCATTGCAGGCAATCGACGCAATCGCCGTAAGCTTCGGGGTTTTTCGCCGCTTTCTTCAGGCTGCCGCGCGGTTCGCCGCGCCAATCCTTGTAAGTGACGATGAGGCTTTTTTCATCGAGCATCGCGGTCTGGATGCGCGGCCAGGGGCACATATAGATGCACACCTGTTCGCGCATGAACCCGCCGAGCCAGAAGGTGGTGCCGGTCAGGATCGCCACGGTCGCATAGGCGACCATCGCAGCTTCGCCGCGCCAGAAATCATAGGTGAGAGTGGGCGCATCGGCGAAATACATGATCCACGCGCCGCCGGTCCAGAAGCTGATGACCAGATAGACGGCCCACTTGGAGGTGCGGCGGGTGATCTTGCCCGCCGTCCACGGTGCCTTGTCCAACCGTGCGCGGGCGTTGCGATCGCCATCGAAAAAGCGGTCAATATGCTGGAACAGGTCAGTCCACACGGTCTGCGGGCAGGCATAGCCGCACCACGCCCGGCCGACCGCGCTGGTGACGAGGAACAGCCCGATCCCCGCCATGATCAGCAACCCGGCGACAAAGTAAAATTCGTGCGGCCAGATTTCGATATCGAACATGTAGAACCGGCGATGCGCCAGATCGACCAGTACCGCCTGATCGGGTGCATAGGGCCCGCGATCCCAACGGATCCACGGGGTAATGTAATAGACCGCCAGCGTGACCACCATCACCAGCCATTTGAACCGCCGGAACGGGCCGTCGATCCGCTTGTTATGGACGGTCTTGCCCTTTTCATAGAGCTCGATCTTCGCCGGGCCCGCAGCAGCGGGTTGCGGCGCGGCAGAGCCGAGCGCACCACTCCAATCGCGGGGCTTGCCCGCTGGCGGATTGGTGCGCTCAGGCTCCTTGATGTCAGCCATCGGTTTCGGCCTTCGGCGCCTGCGCGACATCGGTTGCAGGTTCAGCCGCCGGGGCCGCCTGCTGCCCGCCGCCACGCGAGTGCACGTAAGCCGCCAGCATCTTGATCGTCACCGGATCAAGCCGGTCTTTCCATCCCGGCATCACGCCGTGGCGCGGGGCGAGGATCTGCTTGCGCACCGCCGCTTCGCTGCCGCCATAAAGCCAGATCGCGTCGTTGAGCGCGGGCGCGCCCATTTCGGGCATTCCGGCACCGGCCGGGCCGTGGCAAGCGGCGCAGTTTTCGGAAAATAGCGTCGCCCCGGCGGCGTTCGGCGTGGCCTTGCCGCTCAATGACAGGACATGGCTGGTCAGCGCCGCCACCTGGCCTGCATCGAACATCCCTTCGAACGCGGGCATATAATTCACCCGCGTCGCGTCAGACCCTTCCCAGCGGATACCGTGGGTAAGGGTGGTTTCGATATCGGTCAGCGTGCCGCCCCAGATCCAGTCATTATCATTGAGGTTGGGGTAGCCATATTCCTGATAGCCCGCCGCGCCCGCGCCGTGGCACTGCACGCAATTGACCTTGAACGCGGCCGCACCCCCGGCAATCGCCTGCGCCATCAATTCGGGCGAGGCGGGCAGGGCTTCGATATCGGTCGCGGCGATCTGGGCGATCATGCCCTGGCGCGCGGCATCGGCGGCGCTCATTTCCTTGGCGAGGTCGCCGCGGCTCGACCAGCCGAGCGTGCCAGCGGTCGCCTTGTCGATCATCGGCCACGCGGGATAGAGCACCACATAGACTACGCTGAAGGCGATGCAGGCGTAGAACGTCCACAGCCACCAGCGCGGTAGCGGGGTGTTGAGTTCTTCGATCCCGTCCCATTCGTGGCCGACGGTTTCGGTGCCGGTGGGTTGGTCAATCCGCTTATTGGACATCGTCTTCATCCTTGAAAATCGAATGCTTGGCTGCCTCCACATGGGCTTTTGCCCCGGGGCGGAAGTGCCACAGGCACAGCGTCAGATAGAGCGCGAAGATCAGCACCAGTCCGTAGGAATCGGCGAAGTGGCGCAGGATTTCGTAAAGGCTCATCGCCCTTTCTCCTCAGCCAGTTCCTCCTGCGCGGCGGCGCTGTTCACATCGACCAGCGTGCCGAGCATCTGGAGATAGGCGACCAGCGCATCCATTTCGGTAACGCGGGTGGGATCGCCATCGAAATCGCGGATCTGCGCTTTGGGGTAACGTTCCGCCAGATCGCCCGCGTCGGCATCGGGGTTGGCCTGCGCCATCAGATCGGCTTTGGCCTGCGCGATATCGGTATCGGAATAGGGCACGCCCACGCGCCGCAGCGCGGTAAGGTTCGCCGCCGGATCGGGCACATTCACCAGCGTATCGGCCAGAAAGCTGTAATTGGGCATGATGCTTTCCGGCACCACCGAGCGCGGGGCCTTGAGATGCTGGACGTGCCATTCATCCGAATAGCGCCCGCCCACGCGCGCCAGATCCGGCCCGGTGCGTTTTGATCCCCATTGGAACGGGTGATCATACATGCTTTCCGCCGCGAGGCTGTAATGGCCATAGCGTTCGACCTCGTCCCGGAACGGACGGATCATCTGGCTGTGACACAGATAGCAGCCTTCGCGGACGTAGATGTCCCGCCCTGCCTGTTCCAGCGGGGTATAGGGACGCATCCCCTCCACCTTCTCGATCGTGTTGTCGATCCAGAACAGCGGGGCGATTTCCACGATCCCGCCGATGGCGACCACCACAAAGGTGGCGGCGGCGAGCAGGGTGACGTTCTTCTCCAGCTTCTTGTGGCTTTCGAACACGTTGTTTTCGGGTGCGTTCTTGCTCATGTTTTGCGTTCCTTGCCTATCCGCTTATTCGGCGGGCTGGGCTTGCGGTTCGGACAGGATCGGGCGATCGGCGGCTTCATCATGGGCGGTGTCACCCATCGGCGCTTCGACGCGCTGCTTGCCGGCGATAGTCATCCAAATATTGTAAGCCATGATGACAGCCCCGGCGAGATACATCAGCCCGCCGACAGCGCGCAGGATGTACATCGGGTGCAGCGCCGTGACCGTATCGATGAAGCTGTTCACCAGATAGCCGTCAGACCCGTATTCGCGCCACATCAGACCCTGCGTGATCCCGGCGACCCACATCGACGAGGCGTAGAAAACGATCCCCAGCGTGGCGAGCCAGAAGTGCCAGTTGATCATCCGCAGGCTGTAGAGCCGCGGCTTGTTCCACAGGCGCGGCACCAGGAAATAGACGCAGGCGAAAGTGATCATCCCGTTCCATCCCAGCGCGCCCGAATGGACGTGGCCGATGGTCCAGTCGGTATAGTGCGACAGGCTGTTCACCGCCTTGATCGACAGCATCGGGCCTTCAAACGTGCTCATCCCGTAGAACGCCAGCGCCAGCACCATCATGCGGATGATCGGATCGGTGCGCACCTTGTCCCACGCGCCGTTCAGCGTCATCAGACCGTTGATCATCCCGCCCCACGATGGCATCCACAGCATTACCGAAAACACCATGCCCAGCGTCTGCGCCCAATCGGGCAGGGCGGTGTAGTGCAAGTGGTGCGGCCCGGCCCAGATATAAAGGAAGATCAGCGACCAGAAGTGGATGATCGACAGGCGGTAGGAATAGACCGGCCGCCCGGCCTGTTTGGGCACGAAGTAATACATCATCGCCAGAAAGCCCGCGGTCAGGAAGAAACCCACCGCGTTGTGGCCATACCACCACTGGGTCAGCGCATCCTGCACCCCGGCAAAGGCGGAATAGCTTTTCGATCCGAGGAAGCTGACCGGAATCGCCAGATTATTGACGACGTGCAGCATCGCAATGGTGACGATGAAGGCGAGGTAGAACCAGTTGGCGACATAGATATGCGGTTCATGACGGCGCAGCAGCGTGCCGACGAACACCGCCAGATAGGCGAGCCACACGATGGTCAGCCACAGATCGACATACCATTCGGGCTCGGCATATTCGCGGCTTTGCGTGATGCCGAGCAGATATCCGGTCGCGGCCAGCACGATGAACAGCTGATACCCCCAGAACACGAACCGCGCCATGCCGGGAAATGCCAGCGTGGTGCGGCAGGTGCGCTGCACGACATAAAAACTCGTCGCGATCAGGGCATTGCCCCCGAAGGCGAAAATCACCGCCGAGGTATGCAGCGGGCGCAACCGGCCGAAATTGAGGTAAGGTTCAAGGTTCAATTGCGGGAAGGCCAACTGCGTGGCGATCACCACGCCGACCAGCAGCCCCGCAAGCCCCCAGAACATGGTCGCAATCACGCCCCAGCGGATCACATCATCATCATAGCGCGATGGGCCGGGGGGCATTTTGAAAATGCCTTGCGCCTTGGCCAGCGGATCATAGCTGCGCAGGGTGGCAATGATCACGATCAGGGCTGCCAGCCCCACGATCCCCATATGAATCGCAAACCCGCTATCCGGGGTCAGCGCGATAGCGATAATGGCGAAAAGCAGGACGAACGCCCAGCCCCCCAGCCGCCTTACGACTGCTTCCATGTTGAATTGTCCCTTTCGTCGGCCCGCTGTAGGATGACGCGTTGTTCCCGTTATTGATTTAGATCAAATCTGTGTCAGTTTTTGGATGCTGATCAGATCGAAGAGTGCTGCCCCCCGGCCAGTTTGGCAAGGGCTGACACATCAGGCAGGCACACTTTTGAACGCCCTTCGGTGGCCACCAACCCGGCCTCGCGCAGTTCGGTCAGTTGGCGGCTGACGGTTTCGATGGTCAGGCCCAGGCTGTCGCCAATGTCGCGGCGGCTCATCGGCAGTAACATGGCGCAGGCCCCGTCGCGGCAATCGGCCAGCCGTTCGGCCATCGAAACAAGGAAATCGGCAATCCGCGCTTGCGCTGATTTGTGTCCCATCTGCATCATCCGCGTGCGGGAACGGTGCAGCGCCTGCAAACTGCGCGTCAGCACCGATCGCAGCACCGCCGGTTCAGCTTGCGCGATATCAAGGAACCGGTCGGCCGGGAAAATGACCAGATCGCAATTGGTCAATGCGATCAGCCGAAAGTCACCCCACGGTTCACTGGCGCTTTGGCGCAATACCGAAATCAGATCACCGCCGAAATGGAATGCCAGCACCTGATTGCCCCCAGATCCTGATCCTGCCCCGGACGGCGCAACCAGTTTGGCGGAACCGTTGGCGATATAGACCAACCGGTCATCGCGCCGATCGGGGGCGAGCTGTTGGCCCTTGGCCAGATGCGCGAATGTGCCGATGGCGCACAGCCGGTCAGCGGTGTCGGCACCGCGCGCTTCCTTCGGCAACGCCGCGCGGAATGCGGCCAAGCCAGCGTCCAGATCAGAGCGCAGGGATGAAGGGCTGAGGGTCGCCATGATGATGAAATATTGCCGCGAATATCGCCACGCGTCTTTGATCCTGATCAATGATCGCAGGCATCGGCCAAGCCTATCGGGCGGCCACAGGCAGCAACCATCCTGGGCCGCGCAAGGCGGCCACTGCTGCTGGATGAAGGACACGAAAATGAAGACTATTCTGATGCTTGCCGGTGCCGCCATGGCGATTGCTGCCACGCCCGCCATGGCGCAGGATGACACTGACCGAGCAGGCGATATCCAGTTTAAACTGCTGGGCACCGCGGTTCTGCCCGATGGCAAGATCACTGACATCAGGGTCAATCTGCCGGGCCTGCCCGCGACCACGCAGACCCGCGCGAACGACAATGTCACGCCCACCATCGCGATCGAATATTTCATCAGCAACAATATCTCGATCGAAACGATTGCCGGGATGACCCAGCATGATGTTGATGCCACCGCTGGCCTTCCGGTCGGCGCGGAGCTGGTATCGAATGCCAAGCTGATCCCGGCGACGGTGACCGCCAAATATCACTTCGATCTGGGCGCGGTGAAACCCTATGTCGGGGCCGGGCCATCCTACTTCCTGTGGGTGAATGATGATCCGGGCGCGGCGACTTTGCCGCTGGGCGTGACCAAAAACACCTTGTCGAACGAGTTCGGCATCGCGTTGCAGGCCGGGTTTGATGTGCCGCTGAACGACACCGGGCTTGGCCTCAGTGTCGATGTGAAGCGTTACTTCATCGACACCACCGCGCGCTGGTTTGTGGGCAACACGCTGGCGATCGAAACCGAACACAAGCTGGATCCGTGGGTGATCAGTGCCGGGGTTGCCTACCGGTTCTGAACCTGCTGGTAATGACGCGAAGCCCCGCTGGCATCATGTGATGCTGGCGGGGCTTTTTTGCGCCGGCCTAGGGTTGGGCTAGACCCCTGTTAGACCCCCTTCAGGTCGCGCTAGACCCCGCTTAGGGGCGGGTTTGGGCAATGTTTCACGTGAAACATCGCGCCGCAACGATGGTGTCAGATGCGCCGGGTGCCTGAAACGCCGTAAGCTCTTTGTCTGAACGCGCAGCGCGTGTAGCCTGCCGCCAACCAGCGTTCAGAATAGAGAGAATCGCCATGACCCCCATCGTCAAACGGCCAGAGCCCCACGCCCCGACCCATTGCACGCCCGAACAATATACCGAAATGTATCGCCGCTCGATTGAGGCGCCCGACGCCTTCTGGCTCGAACAGGCGCGGCGGCTCGATTGGGTCAAGTCCCCGACGCAAGGCGGCGAATGGGCCTATAGCCCGGTGGGTATCAGCTGGTTTGAGGACGGCAGCCTCAACCTGTGCCACAATGCGGTTGACCGGCACTTGGCGCAACACGCGAACACCACGGCACTGATTTTTGAGCCTGACGATCCAGCGAGTGCAGGACGCAGCCTGACCTATGGCGAACTCCACGCCGAGGTGGTGCGGATGGCCAACGCGCTGAAATCGCTGGGCGTGACCAAGGGCGACCGGGTCACGATCTACATGCCGATGATCATCGAAGGCGTCACCGCGATGCTCGCCTGCGCGCGGCTGGGGGCGGTGCATTCGGTGGTGTTCGGCGGCTTCTCGCCCGAGGCGTTGGCAGGCCGGATCGAGGATTGCGCCAGCCGCTTTATCGTCACCACCGATGAAGGCCTGCGCGGCGGCAAGCGGGTGCCGTTGAAAGCGAACGTCGATGCGGCTTTGCGCCTCTCCGCGCATGCCATCCCGGTCGATGGGGTGCTGGTGGTGCGCCGCACCGGCGGGGCCATCGCGATGCAGGAAGGCCGCGATCACTGGCTTGAAGACATCGCCAGCGACGATGATTGCCCATGCGAAGTCATGGCGGCAGAAGACCCGCTGTTCATCCTCTACACCTCAGGATCGACCGGTAAGCCCAAGGGTGTGCTCCACACCACCGGCGGATATGGCGTGTGGACGGCGAGCACGTTTCACTACGTCTTCGATTATCAGCCGGGTGAGGTGTTCTGGTGCACCGCCGATATCGGCTGGGTCACGGGGCACAGCTACGTGGTCTATGGCCCGCTGATCAATGCAGCGACTGCGGTGGTGTTTGAAGGCGTGCCCAATTACCCCGATCACGGGCGGTTCTGGGACGTGGTGGACAAGCACAAGGTGAACATCATCTATACCGCCCCCACCGCGATCCGCGCGTTGATGCGCGAAGGCGATAGCCACGTCACCAGCCGCAGCCGCGCGTCCTTGCGCCTGCTCGGCAGCGTTGGTGAGCCGATCAATCCCGAGGCGTGGCGCTGGTATTTCGACACCGTGGGCGAAGGGCGCTGCCCGATCATCGACACCTGGTGGCAGACCGAAACCGGCGGCTGCATGATCACCACGTTGCCCGGCGCGCATGACATGAAACCGGGCAGCGCGGGCCTGCCGTTCTTCGGCATCCGTCCAGAGCTGGTCGATAATGAGGGGAAGACGCTTGACGGAGCAGCCGAGGGCAACCTGTGCATCACGCATAGCTGGCCGGGGCAGGCGCGCACCATTTACGGCGATCATGATCGCTTCGTGCAGACCTATTTCAGCACCTATGCAGGCAAATATTTCACCGGTGACGGGTGCAAGCGCGACGTGGACGGATATTACTGGATTACGGGCCGCGTCGATGATGTGATCAACGTTTCCGGCCACCGCATGGGCACCGCCGAGGTCGAAAGCGCGCTGGTGCTCCACCCCAAGGTGGCAGAGGCGGCGGTGGTCGGCTACCCGCACGACATCAAGGGGCAGGGCATCTATTGCTACGTCACCCTGAACGTGGGGGAGGAGGGATCGGACGCGCTGCTGGCCGAGTTGAAAGCCCATGTCCGCAAGGAAATCGGCCCGATTGCCACGCCAGACATCATCCACTTCACCGACGGGTTGCCCAAAACCCGATCGGGCAAGATCATGCGCCGCATCCTGCGCAAGATCGCCGAGAATGACTTCGGCGCGCTGGGCGATACCTCGACCCTGGCCGATCCGTCGCTGGTTGATCGGCTGGTTGAAGGACGGCAGAACCGCTGAGCCCGGTTCCCGCATCTGTGTAGTCACAAAAAAGGCCGCCGGAGCGATTGCTCCAGCGGCCTTTTGAACCTGTATTTACGACGAAGCGATCAGGCTTCGCGCTGACCCGTCAGCGGCATCGCGCCGAACGCGCCGGCATTGACCGAACCGGTCAGCTGGTCGCCGTCCACGGTCGCTTCGCAATCCAGCGTCATCGGCATTGGAACGACCATGTTCATCTTCCAGGTCAGCGTGTTGCCGTCGATCTTGCCATCAACCACATCCATCGAACCGAGGCTGCCCACCAGCGAGCCGGTGAAGCTGTCACCGTCACCCGGAACGACCGTAAAAGTGCCCGATTGATCGCCCATCGGGCTTTTCACGACGGATTTATAGGTACCTGCAACCGACATAATCTAACTCCTCGATTGGCCCGGAGCCTTGCGGCGATCCGGGCGTTGAAACATGTGCGGCAAGGCGTTCCCGGCCACGCAAACTTGTGACCTGTTGTTTACACTTATGTCAGCGCGCTTCAACCGGATTTGGGCCAAAGCGCGCTGATCATGGCTTATTCGCCTTCCAGCTCGCGCTGTTCGATCGGCAGACCGAGCGGTTCAAGCTGGCTGCGCACCTTGCTGGCATCGCCAACCACCACCCATACGAACTTGCCGCTATCAATGCTCGCGCGGGCGATGGCATCGAGGCTGTCCGCCGTCTGCGCGCGGTAAAGGCTGGCGAGCGTTTCCTGATAATCGTCAGGCCGTCCGTAAAGCGCGTTGTTCTGCATTTCGCGCAGCACCGCCGGGGAGGTTTCGAACAGGCCCGGCAGCCTGCCAACCGCTGATGCAATGGTGCGATCCAGCTCTTCGGCGGTGACGCCCTTCTGCGTCAGGAACTCGTCGGTTTCGCGCAGCATTTCCGCCAGCGAATCCCCGGTGCGATCAGCCTGCACGCCGCCCGAAATGGCATAGATCACCGCATTTTCACGCGGTTGAGCGCCGCCACGCACGCCGTAACTCCACCCCTTGGTCTCGCGCAGGTTCATGTTGAGGCGGGCGAGGAAATCGCCGCCCAGCGCGTTATTGGCGCTGTTAAAGGCAACGAAAGCCGGATCGCCTGCATCCAGCGGGGTGACTTGGCCGCCGTAGATAAAGCTCTGCGGCGAATTGGGGCGGTTGATCAGGATGATGCGGCCCCCTTCGCTGACCTGCTCGGCCGTGATCTGCTTGGTGCCCTTGGGTGCAGCCGGAGCCGCCCAGTCACCAAACGCACTGTTCAGTTCCGTCACAATCTCGGCCAGCGGCCGGTCTGAGATGACGAAGACTTCGCCATTATCGGGGCGGATCCAGCTGTCCTTGAACGCGATCAGATCATCACGGGTGATCGCGCTGACGCTTTCGACGGTGCTAACCCCGCCATAGGGCGTGTCCGCGCCAAACAGTTCGGGCGTCAGCGTGCGCACGGCGACGCCTTGCGGTGACTTCATCGCCTGACGGATGCCGGTAACGGTCTGGGTGCGCACGCGCTCCAGATCAGCCGGGTTGAACGCCGGTTCGCGCATGATCTGCCGCATCAGATCAAGGCTGGGTGCAAGGTTGGCGGTCAGCGCCGACAGCGTGAAGGTTGACCGGTCATCACCGCCGCCGACCGAGATGTTCGCGCCCAGCCGTTCGCTCGCCTCGGCAATGCCTTGCCCGGTCAGCTTGGCCGTGCCTTCGTCGAACAGTTCCATGGCGAGGCTTTCAAGCCCGCGCTTGCCCGCGGGATCGGCGGCGCTGCCCGCATTGAAGCTCATCGCCACATAGGTCGCGGGCACCGCCGTGCGCTGGGCGTAAGTGACCTTCATGCCATTGGCGAGGGTTGCGCGTTCCAGATCGGGGAAATCAAGCTCAGCCACAGTGTCAATCGCGGGCTTGGGCCGTTCGACCGTGACGGTCAGCGTTTCGGCTGTGCGGTCGCGTTCGGAGGCGTTGTCTGCCTCCGCACCAACCGATGCGGCCTCTTCGTATGCCGCATCGCGCTCACCCGGTTCGAGCACCAGCGTGAAGGCGGGCTTGGTCATCCACCGCGCCATCGCGTCCTTGACCTCGGCGGGGGTGACTTTGGCGAGGGCTTCAAGCTGCGTGGCATAAAACGAAGCATCGCCCGCCAGCACTTCGCCATTGGCCAGCGTCACCGCCTTGCCGCTGAATCCGCCGACCTGTTCCAACCCGCGAATGGTGCGGGCAAGCTGACTGGTGGCCGCGCGGCGCACTTCGTCTTCGGTTGGGCCTTCAGCGATGAATTGCGCGACCAGTTCATCCAGTCGTGCCTCAAGCGCCGCAACATCCACCCCCGGCTTGGCCGTGGCGCTGACGCTGAGAATACCGACCCGCTGAAAATCGAAATTGCCCGCAGACACGCCGACCGCCAATTGTTCATCGCGCACCAGCACTTCATCCAACCGGCTAGAGGCCAGCCCGCCCAGAATGCTCGTGCCAACATTGAGCGCGGTCAGATCGGCGTCGGTGATGCCCGGCGCGGGCCAATAGCGGGTGACACGGGTGGCCGCGACCTGATCTTTCATCACTGTGCGCACATCCTGCGCCAAGGTTGGCACGTCGGCAGCCTTGGGCGTGTTGACCGGGCCGCGCGCAATCGGGCCGAAATACTTTTCGGCCAGCACCTTTGCCTCAGCCGCCGAGACATCGCCCGCCATCACCAGCGTGGCGTTGTTGGGGCCGTATTTGTCGGTGAACCACTTACGCACATCGTCCATCGATGCGGCGTCAAGATCAGCCATCGATCCGATTATCGAATGGTGATAGGGGTGGCCTTCAGGAAACAGGGTTTTCAGCAGTTCATAGAACACCAACCCGCCCGGCTGGTTATCGCCCTGCCGTTTTTCGTTCTGCACCACGCCGCGCTGGTTATCGAGTTTTTCCTGCGTCACCGCGCCGAGCAGATAGCCCATCCGGTCGCTTTCCAGCCACAATGCGCGCTCCAATGCCGGGCGGGGCACAGTCTGGAAATAATTGGTGCGGTCGAAATTGGTGGTGCCGTTGTAATCGGTCGCGCCCATTTCCGCGAGGTATTGGAAATAATCCTGCGGCGCATTTTCCGATCCGTTGAACATCAGGTGTTCGAACAGGTGGGCAAAGCCGGTCTGGCCCTTGGGTTCGTCTTTCGATCCGACATTATACCACACCGCAACGCCGACCACGGGGGCCTTGCGATCTTCGTGCACGATCACGGTCAATCCGTTGTCGAGCACGAACCGCTGATAGGGAATCTGCACCTGCGCAACCAGCGCGGGCAGATCAGCGGTCGCCTGCGGGGCGGCGCTGCTGGCGCCGTGGTTATCGGCAAGCGCCGGGGTGAGCGGTGTGGCGAGCGCAAGGGCAAGCGCCGAAAGGCTGGCGGCAGCAAAACGGATGGTCATTATTGGGGGCTCCGGTGGTGTGGATCGTTCGAAAGTGGCCGTCAGCGGATGTTGGTGGCGGAATTGGTCACCATGCGCCGCGTTCTGGCATTTGCCAGCACATCATCGCGCCAAAACCACACCGGCTTCAGCTTTTGATCGACGAACAGCCGCATCTGGTCGGTGTAATGCGGGCTTTGGGGCCGGGTGGAGGCTGCACCAAACGGTTGAACCGAGCGGGAAAAGACCCGCTGGCCCGGCTGCCATTCGATCCACATGATGAAACTGTCCCCATGTTTGAGGCTGAGCCGCCCGTCATCGTCGACATCCCATGTGGTTGAGGCGCGCAAGGTGTCCGACCCGCCATCCAGGGGCAGATCGACGTTGCCCTGCCGCAACCGCAGCAGATCGGCCATCGGCGGATCGAGCCGTCCGAAATGGGTGGTGAGATGATCGGCCGCCGCTTGCAGCTTCTTTTTGACGTCCGGGAATGGCTTGTTGGAGTAATCGGCCGACATGAAATCACGGATCATCAACAGCGCAATCGCATCGGCACGGCCATTATTGTCAGCGGTAAAATCCCAGCTCAGCAGCAGATCGCGCGCTTCGTCCAACTGCCCCTCAGCCTCCATCGTCGCGAGCGCATCGAACAGCCGCGCAACATAGCCTTCGCGCTCGTAAGCGGTATCATATTTGATGCGCTCCAGCGCCGCCCGGTCAAGCACGCTGGCTTCGCTCAGCAGTTTGTAAGCGCGCCACGAACGGTTGGTTTGCTTGCGTTCGATCCCCAGCACCGGCGAAAAATCATCGGGGGCAAGATCATCGCCCGCGCCCGCTGCGGTGAAGGGTTCGTTGTTGGAATTATACAGCCACCCGCTCACCGGGTTCACCAGCTTGGGCAGCGCGGCGTAATCGACCGCGCCGTTCCAGATCAGGTCTGACCGAACACCGGGCAGAATACTGCGCCAATCGACTGTCACATCTGCGGGCCGGTTGGGGATGGCGGCGTTATAGACATAGGCGATGGTGCCGGTCTTGTCGGCATAGATGAAGTTGGTTGAAGGGATCGCCATGCGCGCCAGCTGCGCCTCCCATTCGGCAAAGCTGGTCGCTTTGTTGATGCGGTAATAGGCATCAAGCTGGTCGATCCGGCCAATCCCGCCATAACGGATCGCGAAGGCACCCCTGGCGTTGCGGATCACCGGGCCGTGGACCGAACGCAGCACCTCGCGCCGGATTGGCAGCACCACCGGGCCAAGTTTGACCGGCAGCGTCACCCATGTGCTGTCCAGATCGCGCCATTCGCCATCCAGCCGGTAGCGGGTGCCTGTCTCGTCGAGTTCCAACTGGTAGATATCGATCATGTCCGGGGTGTTGACCGTGTTGGTCCAGCCCAGATGTTCGTTATGGCCGAGGAAGGGGAAGGGCGATCCGGGGAAGTTCGCGCCCGCAAAATGCCAGCCCTCGCCGCTTTCCACCACCAGTTCATACCACGCCACCCCGCCGCGCAAAGGCTGGTGCGAATTCGAAATCAGTGTGGTCGGCCCGCCCGATTTTTCGGGACTGACGGCAAAGGCGTTGGAGCCAAGGTGCTGCGCGTCTTCGCCCAGCGGCAGCACCAGCGCCTTGGCCTGCTTCGGCGCAGCATCGGCAGCCTCGGCAGCGGGCAGGGCTGCGCGCGGGAAGCCGGGGATGTCGGGGCCGTGTTCGCGCGGCAGGTCATCACCCGCCACCAAGGGGCCGATCACCGCGTCCAGCCCGAAAAAGAACGGCTGGCGCAGCGCAAACCCGGCGGCGACGTCCACACCAGTGACCGGAAACAGGTTGGCAAGCTTGAGCTCCGCAGGGTGCTGCTCGGCATAGTGGTTAAGGCCCGCCGCATAGGCTTCAAACAGTGCGCGGGTATCTGCGGGAAGTTCTGGATAGCCGCGTTCAGCCGTGCCGCGCGCGTCGATCAGGTGGTAGGCGTAATCAATCCTGGCCCCGTCCTCGCCCGCAATCGCGCCGTAACGCCCGCGCGACATGGCGACCACGTCCTGCAAGGTGAAGAAATCATCCTCGGCATGGGCGACCGCGACCCCGAACGCGGCGTCGGCATCGGTTTCGCCATAGATGTGCGGCACGCCGAATTGATCGCGGATGATTTCGGCTGAATAGGCGCGGGCTGCGGGCGCATTGGCGGCGCTGGCGAAATATGGCTCCCACGTGGCGAGCACCGTCAGGCCGAGCGCCAGCACACCGCCAAGCGCAATCACGCCGCCCTTGATCCATTTCATCCGATTTCTCTCCCAAATTCTGCGCGATATGCATCGCTTGTGCGGGCAATCCGGTCAAGCGGACGAGCGCCCTCTTGCCGAAGTCGGTTGCCCGACCCACCTAGTTAGATAATACACCGGGCACCAATTATTTGCCTGTCGGGCTCTTGTGTTGCCAATGTGCAACACTATCTCGGCGAGGCATGTTTGGAAGGGTTAGGCAGCATGAATCTCGAAAAGTTCACCGACCGGGCCAAGGGCTTTCTGCAAAGCGCCCAGACCGTCGCGATCCGTATCAATCATCAGCGCATCACCCCGCTGCACCTGTTGAAGGCGCTGCTGGAAGATAGCGAAGGCATGGCGTCAGGCCTGATCCAGCGCGCAGGCGGTGAACCTGCCTTGGCGGTGGCGGCGGTCGATGCGGGGCTGGCCAAGATTCCGGCAGTGACCGGCAGCGGCGCGCAGGCGACGCCGGGGCTGGATAATGATGCGGTGCGGGTGCTGGATCAGGCCGAACAGATCGCGGACAAGGCCGGCGATTCCTACGTCACGGTAGAACGCCTGTTGGTCGCGCTTGCCCTGTCGCAGACCGCCGCAGGGGAGGCGTTGAAGGCCGCCAGCATCACGCCGCAAGGCCTCAACGCCGCGATCGAACAGCTGCGCGGCGGCAAGCGCGCCGATAGCGCCAGCGCCGAAAACACCTATGACGCGATGCAGAAATTCGCCCGCGACCTGACGCAGGCCGCGCGCGATGGCAAGCTTGATCCGGTGATTGGCCGCGATGAGGAAATCCGCCGGACGATCCAGATCCTCGCCCGCCGCACCAAGAACAACCCTGCGCTGATCGGCGAACCCGGCACCGGGAAAACCGCGATTGCCGAAGGGCTTGCGCTGCGGATTGCCAATGGCGACGTGCCAGACAGCCTCAAGGGGCGCACGTTGATGAGCCTTGATATGGGCGCGTTGATTGCGGGCGCGAAATATCGCGGCGAGTTTGAAGAACGGCTGAAGAGCGTGCTCGACGAGGTGAAGGGCGCGGGCGGCCAGATCATTCTGTTCATTGATGAAATGCACACCCTGATCGGCGCGGGCGCGTCCGAAGGATCGATGGATGCATCGAACTTGCTCAAGCCCGCTCTGTCGCGCGGCGAATTGCACTGCATCGGGGCAACCACGCTCGACGAGTATCAGAAATACGTCGAAAAAGACCCCGCGCTCCAGCGGCGGTTCCAGCCGGTGTTCATCGCCGAGCCGAGCGTTGAGGATACCATCTCGATCCTGCGCGGGATCAAGGACAAGTACGAACTCCACCACGGCGTGCGCATCACCGATGGCGCGATTGTGGCGGCGGCGAAGCTGTCTGACCGCTACATCCAGAACCGCTTCCTGCCCGACAAGGCGATCGACCTGATGGACGAAGCGGCGAGCCGCATCCGCATGGAAGTGGAGAGCAAGCCGGAGGAAATCGAAACGCTCGACCGGCGGATTATCCAGTTGAAGATCGAGGAAAGCGCGCTCGGCAAAGAAAGCGATCAGGCGTCGAAAGACCGGCTGATCGCGCTGCGCGAAGAACTCGCCAATCTTGAACAGCAGTCGGCCGAACTCACCACCCGCTGGCAGAATGAACGCGACAAGATCGAGGCTGAGAGCCGGATCAAGGAACAGCTCGACGCCGCGCGGCTTGAGCTGGAACAGGCGCAGCGCACCGGCGATCTCGCCAAGGCGGGCGAGCTGTCTTACGGGCGCATTCCTGCACTCGAAAAACAGCTTACCGACGCGCAGGCGCTGTCCGAAAACGCGCTGCTGCGCGAAGAAGTGACCGAGGAAGACATCGCCGGTGTCGTCAGCCGCTGGACGGGTGTGCCGGTGGACAAGATGATGGCGGGGGAACGCGAAAAGCTGCTGGCGATGGAGGCGATCCTTGGCAAGCGGGTGATCGGCCAGCGCCAAGCGATCGAGGCCGTCTCCAAGGCCGTTCGCCGTGCGCGCGCGGGGCTGCAAGACCCTGGCCGTCCGCTGGGCAGCTTCCTGTTCCTCGGCCCCACGGGCGTCGGCAAGACCGAGCTGACCAAGGCGCTCGCGGGTTTCCTGTTCGATGATGACAGCGCAATGGTGCGCATCGACATGAGCGAATTCATGGAGAAGCACGCGGTCGCCCGGCTGATCGGCGCGCCTCCGGGCTATGTCGGTTATGAAGAAGGCGGGGTGCTGACCGAAGCCGTGCGCCGCCGCCCCTATCAGGTGGTGCTGTTCGACGAGGTGGAAAAGGCGCACAGCGATGTCTTCAACGTGCTGCTGCAAGTGCTCGATGATGGCCGCCTGACCGACGGGCAGGGCCGGGTGGTCGATTTCAGCAACACGCTGATCATCCTCACCTCAAACCTTGGCAGCCAATATCTCGCCAACCTGCCCGACGGCGCGGAGCCTGCCGCGGTCGAAAAGGACGTGATGGACGTGGTGCGCGGGCATTTCCGGCCCGAGTTTCTCAACCGGCTGGACGAGATCATCCTGTTCCACCGGCTGGCGCAGGAACACATGGCGCCGATTGTCGAAATTCAGGTGGGCCGGGTGCAGAAGCTGCTGACCGATCGCAAGATCACGATTGAGCTGACCGATGCGGCGCTGCGCTGGCTTGGCCGGGTGGGCTATGATCCGGTTTACGGCGCGCGGCCCCTGAAACGCGCGGTGCAGCGTTACCTGCAAGACCCGCTGGCGGAAATGCTGCTGGAGGGCAAGATCAGCGATGGTGCCAAAGTCAGCATCGACGAAGGCGACGGGGCGCTGGCGATCAGCGTGGATTGACGCGATTTCGAGCCGCGTCGGATCAACAGGCGATGACTATAGCTGGCTGGGCTGGCGGATGAAAAAGGGCGCATTGGTTGCCGAGCGTTGTCGGTGCCAATGCGCCCCATCATCAAACCGGCGCCGTCAGGCGGCGAGATCAGCTTGCGATGCTTGCGACCGATGATTGCGCAGGTTCCGCCGCCATTTGCTCTGCAGTTTCGGCATCCTGTTTTTCCTGCAACCGCTTGAGCATATCGATTGCGGATTCGTAACTCGTGATATTGGTGAACCGCTGGGCCGCTGAATCGGCAAGCCGTTTGCGTTTGCGCTTTTCGGAATCATCCCCATCGAACGAACCGAAGGCAGAAGGCTTTATGATCTCGATTGCATCGTCAATCAGGCCGCGCTGTTCGAAATCGCGGGCCAGAAGATAGCGAACTTCATCGTTTTGCGGCAGCAGTTGGAACGCCTCGACCAGGCGATTCTGCGCTTCGATACTGGGCAATACGCCTTGCTGTTCGTAGGTCTTGAACAATGCGATCCGCGGGTCAGACGCTACTGCCGAATTGGCGATTGCACGCTTCATCCAGTCACGCGCCTCGCTCCATTCTTCATCAGAAGATGTCGCCGTCAGCGGGCCGGCAAGCGCCCGGCCCATTTCGGTAAGGCCGATCACGTTCTGGGGATCCAGGCCGAGCAGGCGCTGCGCGGTCTGGCGTGCCTGATCATGGAGCCCCGCGAGGTTTTCCAGCCGGGCAACCACTTCCCATGCCATGATGCTGCTGGGTTCTTTAGCCGCAATTTCATTGGCCGTTTTAACCACCAGCGGCAATGTCGACACCGCGAAGCCGGAAGAAAGGCGGATCTGATACCGCATCATCTCGCTTTCGACGTCGCTCAATTCGCGCACTGCCAAAGGGCCAAAATCCATCGGTTTGAGTGACAGCTTCATGGCCTTCAGGCTATCCATGTGCGCCTTGAGGTCTTTATTGAGCTGATCGAGATCGCCAAAGGCAGCCTCTGCCGCCTCGGTATAATCTTGTCCGTCAACAATAGCCTGGAGATATTGCTGCAACTGCTTGCCACGATCCGACCGCTGCGAGGCCATATGCGTGAGCAGCCAGCCTTGGGCGTAAAGGGCAGATATGTTCTTTACATCGGCGTAAGATTTCGCAGTGAGCAGTTCGCGCACATGCATCCAGTTACCGCCCTTGATCGCGGTCAGCCGGAAGAACGGGGCGTGGCCAACTTCAACAACGCTTTCGTCGGGAAAGGCCATGGTGCCATAATATTCGGCGAAGCCTTCAGAATACCATGTCGGATAATTGGCATTGAAATACTGATACATGTAATGATGCAGGTATTCATGCTGGCGAACTTCTGGCCCCCACCTGTAGGATCGCTGCTGGGTTCTGTTAACGCTTTTTTCCGCCGTTTTCAGATTGTTGCGAAATGTAACCAGAAACGGCCCCATGTAGGTCGAGCTGTAATAGCCACCAACGCCTTGAGAAGGATAGGGGAACGTAGCATTAACATCCTCCATGGTCGCGACTTCGTAAATGACGACCTTCACCGGGCTAGGAGGCTTGGTGTTATTTGTAAGAGCGCGGACCAATGCGTTGAATTTTTCGAGATTCTTGGTGTTCTCGATAATTTCTTCCGCCGGAGACTGGCTATAATAAACAAAATTTTCGGTCTCTGCTACTTTCCAGTCCGCCAAAGCGGGGCTTGAATATAGCGCGCAGCCGATGATGCCAGCAAGCGCCGTGCGCCAAACCGCATTTTTCATTTTTATAATCCCCCACGATGGCATCATTGATGACCGCGCTGATAAAATTGTGCGGCCAACCCGTTCTGGCCGCATCCAACTGAAGCGCGAATTTAGCAAGTTGCGCCAAGGGGTCAATGCGTAAGCCCTCTGCATAAAGCTGTTTTCGCGGCCTTCCTTGCTGTGTTGAGCTGGTTAGGGATGGCGAACAACGTTCTGCATTCCGCGGCCATTTTGCCGCACACCGGAACCGCAACATGACACGAGCAATGCCGACCATCAGGCCGTAGCCGCGATCCGGCGAGCGGCGCGGAGAGCGATTACAGGGTGGTTCCCGGGCGCCAATAGTGGCATAGACCAATCCCGTTTTTCAGGAGGGATTGAGTATGCCGCTGCGCGAGTTGCACCTGTTTCATGCGCTTGGGTTGGGCTTGCTGGTGACAGCCAGCACGGCCGCAACTGCGGCTGAGGGCGATCCGCCGCCAAAGGCATTCGCGGATGTGATCGCCTGCCGCAGCATTGCCGATACGCAGGAACGCCTCGCCTGTTTCGATGCGACAGTTGCCGAGCTTGAAGGCGCAACAGACAGCAAGACGGTGGTTGTCCTGAGCGGTGAGGAGGTCAAGGAAACCCGGCGCGGCCTGTTTGGACTTTCGCTCCCGCGGATCGGCTTATTCAAAGGCGATAACGACGACGAGGAATCGCTCAAGGAAATCACCAGCACAATCACGAAACTGTCCGGGGGCACGGGCCAATGGGTCGTGACACTGGATGATGGCTCCGTCTGGGAACAGACCGATGGGGCATTTACCAAACGCCCCGCAGTCGGCCAAACGATTGTGATCAAGCGTGCCGCGTTCGGCAGTTACATGGGGCGGATCAACAATGGGGCGGCGTTCCGGGTCAAGCGCCGCAGTTAGTGGCTTGATCGAGCCAGGGCGACCCACGCCCGGGGGTGATAAATTTGCGCCGGACATGATCGGGGCTGCAGGGGTAAAAATCGTGATTTATCATGCACAACGCCTGATGCAGATCCACGCGTTACTCGATCAAGGCCAGCCGAATGAGGCGCGGGCGCAAATCGAACAGGCGGTGTTGCACGAACCGGACAATCCGGCGGCATGGCATCTGGCGGGCGTGATCCGGCGGCGAACCGGGGATCTGACGGGCGCCATCACCGCGTTACGGCAGGCAATCGCAGCGGGTCAGCCCGGGGCCGAGGTGTGGAACAGCCTGGGCCTGGCGCTCGAAGATTCCGGCCAGCCCCAGGAAGCGCTGCCCGCGTTCGAGCAAGCGATCGAGCGCGAGCCTGAATACGTGGCCGCTTTGACGAATCGCGCCCGCCTGCTGTGCCAAACAGGCGAACACCAGAGCGCCGAGACATCGCTGCGCGATGCACTGCAACGCCAGCCGCATTCGGTTGGATTGCTCAATTCGTTGGGAGCGACGCTGCTCGATGCTGGCCGCGCTGACGATGCGGAACCTGTTTATCGCAAGGCGCTCGCGCTCCAGCCCGATAACAGGGTTGCGACAATCCGGCTGGGGCAGGCCTTGCGCGAAATGGGGCAGGCTGCAGCTGCCGTGCAACTGTTCCGCGAAAGCCAGCCGAAGCTGGGCGGGACGCCCGAATTCGTCGAGGCGATGGCCGGGGCCCTTACCGAAAGCGGCGAATGGCGCGTGGCTGAAGCGCAGCTGGAGCAATTGTGCAATCAGGCGCCGGGGTATTTTCCGGCCCATCGCGCACTGGTCAGGCTGGGGCGGGAATATGGATCGGAAAAGGATTGTTACCGCAGTTTTCGCGCGATGGCGCAGCAGTGGCCGCGCGAAACGCTGATCTGGCATCATTGGCTATCGATCCTGCTGCAATACCGCGATTATGCCGATTTGCTGACAGTCACTGAAACCGCAGCGGCCAGCATCGGGGATACCGAGCAGGTGCTTTTTAGCCGGGCAATCGCGCTGGGTGAACTGGGCCGGGCGGAGGAGGCCGAGGCGGTTTTTCAGCGGCTTGAACAATCACCGACAGATGGCACACAGGCCTATCTCTCCGCCCGCGCGCGCAATGCGATCCGGTTGCATGACGGGGCCAGAGCCGAAAAGTTTGCCGCTCAGGCCGCGGCCCAAGATCCGCTTGACCAGTTCGCTCTGGCCTATCTGGGGCTGGCCTGGCGCCTGCTTGGCGATGAGCGCGAATTCTGGCTGCATGATTACGAGCGTCAGGCGCAGCAGATTGCCTTGGCGGGCTATGATACACCGGGCCGGATAGAAGAATTGTGCGACGTGCTGCGCGAACTGCATCGTGCCCGGCATCATCCCCCGGATCAGAGCCTGCGTGGGGGGACGCAGACCGAGGGGGCTCTTTTCCTCCGATCACACCCGGCCATCCGGCAATTGCGAGATGCGATTTCCGAAACCGTATTGGCCTATGTGTCGGGCATGCCTGATGATGACACGCATCCCTTTTACCGGCGCAAGCAGGCGGGGGTGCGGTTTACCGGGTCGTGGTCTGTCAGGTTGACCGAAGCGGGCTTCCATATTATTCACATCCATCAGGCCGGCTGGATCAGTTCGGCGCTGCATCTGGTTGTGCCCCCTGTAAAGGATGGCGAGCCCGACAATGCCGGCGCGCTGGTGTTGGGGGAGCCACCGGCTGAGTTGGCGCTTGGTTTGCCTCCGCGCCGAACAGTGCGGCCGAAGGAAGGGCATCTGGTGCTGTTCCCATCGTCGATGTGGCACGGAACCGTGCCGTTCGAGGGTGGGAACGAGCGGCTGACAGTCGCCTTTGATGTCGTTCCTGTCTGATATAATCCGATAGATCGTTAACTTGAGCGACCGGGCCTGCACCCGGGCAACCCGTGACTGTGCGCTGGCTATAGCCGGGCATCCGCCAATTTTGCCGCGCCCATAAAAAAACGGCGGGCCGCGAAGCCCGCCGTTCTCTTTTGCAGTTATGCCAGTCTTAGAAGCGCAGGCGAGCCTGAACCGTGTAGGACCGACCAAGCGCATAGGCATCGAAGAAGTTGATGTTGGTGTTGGCCTGTTCGAAGAACCCGGTCGCGGTCTGCGGCGGGAATTTATCAAGCAGGTTGTCAACGATACCCGTAATCTCGATGTTTTCCGTTGCGCGGACACGCAGCGAAAGATTGATCAAGTTCAGGTCAGGGATGCGAGCGCTATCGGGGAAGAAGCCTTCCAGCTCCGCACCTTCAAAGTTCTGCTTGCCGCCCTTCTTCCAGACATAACGGACCTGCGCAGTGATTTTTTCATTGCGCCACCCGGTGGTGAGGGTGTTGGCCCACTGGACTGTCACACCACCATTGCCCGAGAAGGACGTATCGACAAATTCACTGTTACCGATCTTGAACTTGTCAACATAGGTCAACACGTCGTTGACGTAGATCTGGCCGCCAAGAGCATCGAACGATGCATCGAAGCCAACGTCAATCCCCGCAGTCGTCAAAGGCACGTCCGAGTTGATCACGGTGGTGTTGATTGATTCAACCTGCCCGCTGGTCGGGTCGCGATTGATCAGATCGCAAGCAGACTGAATTCCCGCGCTGTGGCACTGGCTCAGGAAGAAGGCTGCGCCCTGTCCAGCAACGCGATTGGTCAGCTTGATGTTGTAGTAGTCAGCCGTGAACGACATGTTGACCGCGCCGAAGTTGCGGGGCCCCAAAACGATACCGGCAGTCCAGGTTTCGGCCTTTTCTTCCGTCAGACCGGGGTTGCCGAATGCAAAAGTCTGCACCTGGCTGTTGCTCTGCTGGAAAGTCGGCAGAACGATCGCCGGAACACCTTCTGCAAGGCAGCTGGCATCGTTACGAACCGGGTTGTTGGCGTTGCAAGGATCTTGGAAGGACGGGAAGCCCTGATCGCCGTTACGGAACAGTTCGAACACGTTCGGCGCGCGCGCCGCACGGTTGTATGTCCCGCGAACCTTGACCCAGTCGGTCGGGGTCAGTTCGGCTTCGGCCTTCCAGTTGAACAGCCCGCCAACCGACGAGTAATCCGAGTAACGGGCACCCGCACCAATCGCCAGCATATCAAGGATCGGAAGACGGACTTCACCGTAGAACTCGGTCACGTCGATCGAGCCGGCAATCGAACCCTGCGCGTTGAAACCGATGATGTCACCGGTCCGCTTGGCATCGTCAACCTGAGTAACGCCAGTGTCCTTACGGTATTCGAAACCAGCCGCAATCCCGACAGGGCCGCCTGGCAGTTCGAACGCCGAACCGGTGATGTTGCTGGCAAACCGCAGCTGTTCAAAGCTCTGCGTGTCGGTGGTGGTCAGCGCCACGAAGGATACCATGTCGGGGGTCAGCGTGTTCGCCCCGAAAATATCGATCGGGACGCAGCCCGGGCCAGACCCAAGCGGGCAATTGTTCAGACCCTGGGTCACCGCCGAACGACGGATGTTGCCCTGGTTCTGCACCTTGTTGTCAACCCGGCCAAAACTGCCGATCACGTTGACCTTCCAGTTATCGTTCAGGTCATGATCGAAAATGGCACGGAGAGTCTTTGCATCGCTGGTGAAATCACCAATACGAGGCCCGGTTTCCGCAAAACGACGGTTCATGACGAAATCCGCCGTGGGATCGGCACGCGAAGCCAATGCAATCGCCAGATCTGCGGGGATCAGCGGGCTATCGACAGGCACCACAAGCCCGGTAGCCGGGGTAGGTGCCAGCGAAACCTGCGTGTTGCTGTTGGTGAACGACGCATAGACATTCAGCCGTGATTTTTCCGAAAATTCGTAACGGCCAGTGGCGGTGAACGTCAGCCGGTCGTTCGGAATGATCAGAAAGTTGTCAGGAGCGAAGTTGTAACGCGTTGAACCGTTCGCACGGATCGGGATGAGACATGCCCCCGCGCCGTTGTTCGGGGAAAGTGCCCCGGCATCGTTGAACGACAGCGTGCCGCCGTTGACCGCACCGCCCGGAACGCCGTCACAATTCGTGTCGGTATTGCCGGCGCCAAAAGTGTTGGGCAGCAGGGTGCCGAGGTTCTGGAACGGATTGGCGGCGTTGTTGTTGATCGTGCCCCAAGGCGCAGTAGCAGAGCCACCCCCGGCCAGAGCAGCATAACCGGCCGGGATATCCGACGGATCATCAGCAACCACAACCGTACCGCCAACACCAACATCCACGTTCGGATCGAAGAAGAGCGCGGCCGAAGTGCGCGAGTAGTCAAAGCGACCCTGGCTTACGGCGTTACGATCATTCCACGAACCATACAGCGTGATGTTACCACGGCCATCGGCAAAGTTGCCGCCGACCATGCCGGTGATCGAGTAACGTTCACCAACGCCGACTTCAGCAACGCTGTATTGCGAGGTCAATTCGACGCCTTCAAAGTCATCACGCAGGATGAAGTTGATAACGCCGGCCATCGCGTCCGAACCGTAAACGGCCGATGCACCGCCGGTCACCACTTCGACCCGCTTGATCAGGCCGGTCGGGATCTGCGAAATATCCACCACACCCGTGGTGGTCGAGGCCGGAAGACGCTCACCATCAAGCAGGATCAGCGTACGGCCAGGGCCAAGGCCGCGCAGGTCGAGCGTGGCGAAGTTTTCACCGCCCGAGTTGTTCGAAACGCGGGTGTTGCCGGGGATCAGCTGCGGAAGTTCGTTCAGCAGCGATTCCAGAGAGACCGTCCCGGTCAGCTGGATCTGTTCTGCGTCGACCGAAGTCACCGGGCTGGCGGATTCAACGTTCGGACGCGCGATGCGCGAACCGGTGACGATGATTGCCGAGCTGGTGGTTGAAGTATCTGCACCCGCATCGGTAGCTTCATCCTGAGCCAACGCAGGCGAAGCCGCCAGCGCCAGACCCAGAGCGAGCGGTGCGGTGCTCGCCTTGAAAATTGAGATCTTTGTCATTTACTTTGTCCCCTCAGACGCCGGAACTGCTGCCGGCACTGGTTCATGGATCAACAGGGCAGCACCCAAAAACAACAGTTGCCCCCTGCTGTGAGGGGAGATGCGACAGATGCAGGTGTAACAGCAATTGAAAATGCCCACCTTCGGGGAATTGCGTCAGTGATGTGCCATTGTTGCAACAGTGTGTCTCTGGTGGTTGCGATGGGCCAGTCCGGCGTTCCGCTGCCTGTTTTGGCCTGGGCCTCGACGCACGGTGTGGCACAATGCTGGTTGACGCAAACGTAAGGTCTCCTTACGCGGTTCTCAAATCCAACTCAGAGGGACAATCATGACCACAGCCTATATCGTAGAAGCCGTGCGCACTGCTGGCGGGCGTCGCGGCGGGCGGCTAGCCGGGGTGCACCCGGTTGACCTGCTGGCAACAACGCTCGATGCGATTGTTGAACGCAGCGGGATTGACCCTGCTGCGATCGAGGACGTGATCACCGGCTGCGTCAGTCAGGCGGGCGAACAGGCGCTGCAGGTCGGGCGGATGGGCGTGCTGGCGTCAAAGCTGCTGCCGCAGTCAACGCCGGCGGTGACGATTGATCGCCAGTGCGGTTCCAGCCAGCAGGCGATCCAATTTGCCGCGCAAGCCGTGATGAGCGGGACGCAGGACGTGGTGATCGCCAGCGGCGTCGAAAGCATGAGCCGCGTGCCGATGGGCTCCAACGTCACGCTGCACATGAAGGAAGGCCTCTATGCCAAGGCCGATGGGCTTGAGGAAAAGTTCCCCGGCATCAACTTCAGCCAGTTCATGGGCGCCGAGATGATCGTCAAGAAGCACGGGCTGTCCAAGGACGATCTTGATCGCTTTGCCTTCGCCAGCCACCAGAAAGCGATCGCCGCGACCAAGGGCGGGGCGTTTGATGCTGAAATCGTGCCGGTGCCGATCGAAACGCTTGAAGGCGCGCAGTTGCACACGATTGACGAAGGCATCCGGTTTGACGCGACGCTGGAAGGGATCGCAGGGGTCAAGCTGCTGTCGCCTGACGGGGCGCATACGGCCGCGACCTCCAGCCAGATCTGCGACGGGTCATCGGCGGTGCTGGTGGTATCCGAGGCAGCGTTAAAGCGCCACGGCCTGACCCCGCTGGCGCGCATCCACAACCTGACCGTGACCGCGGGCGACCCGGTGATCATGCTGGAAGAACCGCTGTTTGCGACCGACCGCGCCTTGCAGCGCGCTGGCCTCAGCATCGCCGATATCGATCTGTATGAAGTCAACGAAGCCTTCGCTTCGGTGCCGCTCGCATGGCTCAAGCATACCGGCGCTGACCCCGAAAAGCTGAACGTCCACGGCGGCGCGATTGCGCTCGGTCACCCGCTCGGCGCGTCGGGCACCAAGCTGATGGCAACGCTGGTTCACGCGCTGCACCGCCACGGCAAGAAATATGGCCTGCAGACCATGTGCGAAGGCGGCGGGGTCGCCAACGTGACGATTATTGAGCGGCTTTGAGCCCACGGATACAACCCCGTTCGTGCTGAGCTTGTCGAAGCACTGTCCTTCTTTCGGGGACGCGGGACAGAAGAAAGTGCAGCCCTTCGACAAGCTCAGGGCGAACGGAGAAAAGGAAGTCTAAGAATGGAAGTTTCAGCCAACACCCCCGCCGTTGTCACCGGCGGCGCATCCGGCCTTGGGGCCGCCACCGCCCGCGCGCTCGCGGCCAAGGGCGCCAAGGTCGCGATCTTCGACATGAACGAGGAAAAGGGCGAAGCTGTCGCTGCCGAAATCGGCGGGGTGTTCTGCAAGGTCAACGTGACCAGCGATGACGATGTCGACGCCGGCTTTGCCAAGGCCCGCGCTGCCCACGGGCAGGAACGCATTCTGGTGAACTGCGCCGGGATCGGCAACGCGATCAAGACCGCCAGCCGCAGCAAGGAAGACGGATCGATCAAACACTTCCCCATCAGCGCGTTCGATTTCGTCATTCAGGTCAACCTGATCGGCACCTTCCGCTGCATCGCCAAATCGGCGGCGGGGATGCTGACGCTTGATCCGATGGGCGATGATGGTGAGCGCGGCGCGATTGTGAACACCGCATCGGTGGCTGGCGAAGATGGCCAGATCGGTCAGGCGGCCTATTCGGCATCAAAGGCCGGTGTGATCGGCATGACCCTGCCGATCGCGCGCGACCTGATGAACGAAGGCATCCGGGTCAACACCATCCTGCCGGGCATCTTTGACACCCCGCTGCTGGCCGCAGCCCCGCAGAACGTGCGCGATGCGCTGGCCGCATCGGTGCCGTTCCCCAAGCGTTTGGGCACCCCTCCCGAATATGCCAAGCTCGCCATGTGCATGATCGAAACCGGCTATTTCAACGGGGAAGATGTGCGGCTCGACGGCGGCATCCGGATGGCGCCGCGCTGAGTCCCGGCCTTCCCGAATAAACGAAAAGCCGCCCGTGCCCAAAGGCACGAGGGCGGCTTTTCTGTTTCTCATGCTGGTTGGAATGCTGCCGTTCTCCCACGCGCTCGCCGATCGGCAGCTTTCCTACTTGCGGAGGTTGGCGCTAGATTCCCCGTATGCCCCGCACGCCGATCGCCTGCCTTCGTGCCCGTCTTGAATGCGCGGCTTTGCGCGGGCTTGTTTTCCTGTTCTGGACAGTGTCACATGTGTCTCCAACAGGGCGCAGGCAGGCTGGCCGGTTGACCCGTCGAGGAAGAGAGAACCGCATGACCCAATACACCCAGATCATCGTCACCAAAGCCGATGGCATCGCCACCATCACCCTGAACCGCCCTGACAAGATGAACGCTTATACCCGCACGATGGGTGAGGAGATCATCGCGGCGATGGACGATATTGACGCCGATGATGCGGTTCGCGCGGTGATCTTCACCGGATCGGGTGAACGGGCGTTCTGCGCGGGGGCCGATCTGACGCCCGAAGGGGGAGGGCATGTCTTTTCTGATCCCACGCAGGTTGATGATCTGTCCGATCCGCGCGTGCGTGACGGCGGAGGGCGGCTGACGCTGCGGTTGTTCGAATCGAAAAAGCCGCTGATTTCCGCCTGCAACGGCGTCGCGGTAGGCGTGGGCGCGACGATGCAGCTGGCGATGGACATCCGCCTTGCCAGTGACACCGCGCGTTTTGGCTTTGTCTTTGCCCGGCGCGGGATTGTGCCTGAGGCTGCGTCAAGCTGGTTCCTGCCGCGTATCGTCGGCATCAGCCAGGCGCTGGAATGGTGCTATACTGGCCGGGTGTTCGACGCGGCTGAGGCCAAGGCGGGCGGGCTGGTGCGGTCAATCCATGCCCCGCAAGACCTGCTGCACGCGGCCAAAAGCCTCGCGACTGAAATTGCCGAAAATACCTCGGCCATTTCGGTGGCGATGACGCGGGCGATGATGTGGCGGTTGATGAGCGCGGATCACCCGATGGAAGCGCACAAGATTGATAGCCGCGCCATTTATAGCCTGTCACGCGGGGCCGATGCCAAAGAAGGTATCGCCAGTTTCCTTGAAAAACGCCGCCCGATGTATCCCGGCAAGGTCAGCGCCGATATGCCCGATTTCTATCCGTGGTGGGATGATCGCCCGTATGAGTGAGGAAACGGGCCAGCTCGGCGGTTTTTTGCCGTATCAGCTTTCGGTTGCCTCGAACGCGGTCAGCAGCCTGATTGCTGAGCGATATCGCAAGCGGTTTGGCCTCAAGGTTCCCGAATGGCGGGTGATGGCGGTGCTGGGCGATGCAGGAACGATGACCCAGCGCGGGCTGACGGCGGCCACGGTGATGGACAAGGTCGCGGTCAACCGCGCGGTCAAGGTGTTGGAGGAGCGCGGGCTGATTGCGCGTGTGCCCAATCCGGGCGACGGGCGTTCGCACCTGCTCGCATTAACGGGAGAGGGGCGTGCGATCCATGCCGAGGTGATGCCACTGGCCAAGGCGACCGAGCAGGAATTGATCGCAGGCTTGGCACCCGGCGAAGAAGCAATGCTGCGCGGCCTGCTGGCCGGGTTGCGCCAACGCGCCATGGAACTGGCGCGCCGTAACGATGCGGGGCCGGAGCAGGGTTGAAACCTGCCCCGGCCCACGCGCATCGGACTTTGGTGTTGCCGTTGCTATTTGATCAGGTTGTCCGAGATCGAACAGGCCGCCGGGCCGAGAATGACCACAAACAGCGTCGGCAGAATGAACATAATCAGCGGAATGGTCATGATCGCAGGCAGACGCGCGGCCTTTTCTTCGGCGCGCATCATACGTTCGTTGCGGAACTCAGCCGACAGCACGCGCAGCGCACTGGCCAGCGGGGTGCCGTAACGTTCGGTCTGGATCATGGTCGTCACCACACCCTTCACCGCTTCAAGATTGACGCGATAGGCGAGGTTGTTGAAAGCCATCTTGCGTTCGTTGAGGAACGACAGCTCGATCGCGGTGAGGGCGAATTCATCACCCAGTTCGGGATAGGCGCGGCCCAGTTCCTTGGCGACACGGTTGAACGCGGCATCGACGGTCAGACCGGCTTCGGCGCAGATCACCAGCAGGTCGAGCGCATCGGGCAGCCCCTTCTGGATTTCCGCCGTTCGCTTGGTCGCCTGGTTGCTGATGTAGATTTCCGGGCCTTTGTAGCTCAGGAAGACGACCAGCGCGAAGGCGGCGAGGCGCTTGAACGGGCCAAGATCGGGCCACAATTCGATGCCGTAAATCAGCAGTGCCGCAAGTCCGCCGAGCACCACCGGCAAGATGGCGCGGGCGCCGATGATCAGCACCGCCAGTTCCTTGTTGCGGTACCCTGCATGAGCGAGCTTCTGCTGAACCGCCTTGATCTGGCTTTCCTGCAGAATGTTGAGCTTGCCAAGGCTGTCCTTCACCCGATCGGTCGTGTCGCTGCGGCGAACGAGACTGGCGCGCTTCTTCGACCCCGAGATGATAATCCCGGCCTTGAGCTGTTCGCGCCGCGCTTCGAGCGCCTTGACACGTTTAGCCATCGGGTCGCGGATCGTGACTGCTGCATAGATGGCCAGCATCACGGCAAACGCGGCAAGACCGGCCAGCATGGTTCCGACGAGAATGACGTCGAAGCCGAGCAGCGTGGGGCCAGTGGGTTGATCAATCATGGTTCAGATTCCCCCGGCGTCAGATTTCGAAATTGACCATCTTGGCCATGATGAACACGCCAATGCCCATCCATACCCCTGCGCCCAGACCGGCCACGATCAGGCGATCATCGATGAAAAAGCCGCCCATGTATTCGGGGTTGATGAACGAGATCAGCCCGAAAACGATGAATGGCAGTGCACCGACGATATAGGCCGAAGCCTTGGATTCCGAGCTCATCGCGCGGATCTTGAGCTTCATTTGCGCGCGTTTGCGCAGCACTTCGGCCAGGTTCGACAGCGTTTCGGCCAGGTTGCCCCCGGTTTCGCGCTGGATCGCCAAAGTTATCGTGAAGAAGTTGAATTCGGAAATCGCAAGCCGATCGGCCGTGTCCTGCAATGCATCTTCCATGGTCTTGCCGACCTTGATGCGGTCGATCACGCCCTTGAATTCAAGACCCACCGGGCCGGGCACTTCCTGCGCGACAATCCCCAGTGTTTCGGTGACGGGCAGGCCGGAACGCAAGCCGCGCACCAGCAACTCGATGCCGTCAGGAAACTTCGTGATGAACGCATTGGTGCGTTTGCCGATCAGACGATTGATCCACATGTGCGGCAGGCCGGCACCAATCAGCAGGCCCACGCCAAGCGACAGGAAGGGCGCCTTGGTGGCGATGAACATCACCACGGCAATCCCCAGGATCAGCCCGATCGAGGTGTATGCATATTGCGTGACAGTCCAGTTCTTGCCCGTCCGGTCGAGCCGGGCGGCAAGCGCTTCCATACGCGAGCCTGAGCCCTTGATCTTGAAGGTTTTCGGCTTGCGGGCGGCGACGGCCCGTTTGAACTGGGCATCGACCTTGGCGTCAAGGCTTTCCGAATGGCGATAGCGCAGCGACTGCACACGGCGCTTTTGCGCCTTGGCTACGCCCGAACCGCTCGCCAGCAGATAGCCCATGACCAGCACGGCGAAAATCACCAGCGTGATGAGCAGGGTTTGGAAAAAGTCCATGCTGTTGCTTCCTGCCTTGTCCCGCCGGAATGTGGCGGTCCCCTTCCAATGCTGACCGGCGCGGGGCGGGCGCGCGTTGGCGCGTCACACCCCGTACCGTCACTTGCTTATTCGGCCTCCACGGGCTCGCTCTTCGCCTTTTTGGCGAGCAGCGACTTCAGATCGAATCCGCCAAGCAGCGATTTCTTCTCTTCACCCAGCGAAGCCAGATCGTCTGTGGTCGCGCCCATCACGCGTTCGGCAATTAGCCGGATCGCGGCCGTGGCCTTGCTTGACCGATTGGCATCGACGAACACCTGCCCCAGCTTCGCCGCGTTGGACGCAGCCTTGATGTCGTAGGGCACGACGAAGTCGACCTTGCGTTCGATAGACGCCTCGAAATCGGTGCGGCTGATCTCGGCAACGCCCGGTTGCACCTTGTTGGCCACAATCATCGGATGCGCGTGCCCGGCATTAGTCTTGAGCCAGGACAGTATGCGGATCGTGTCGCGCGCCGAGGCGAGCGTGAGCTCGCACGCCAGCAGCACCACATTCACGTCAGCCAGAAGCTGCGGGAAGTTGATGAGCATGTTGCGCGGCAGATCGATCACCGTCATTTCGAATGCCTGACGGAATTCGTCTTCCAGCTGCACAAACGCCGCACCATCGGTCATCAGTGGCTGGTTGATCGGTGCTTCGGCCGACAGGATCGACAGATTGTCACCCGCCCGCACCATCGCCCGTTCAATGAACAGCGGGTCGATGCGGCTGGGGTTTTCGATCGCGTCGGTCAGGCCGCGGCCCGGTTCAAGATCGAGCGCCAGCGCGCCGGTGCCGAAGTGGACGTCCAGATCGAGCAATGCGGTCGGTGACTTGTGCTGTTCGCTGAACAACCAGGCCAGCGAGGTCGCCAGCGTCGAGGCTCCCACCCCGCCGCGCGTGCCGACCACAGCGGTCGAAATGTGCCGCCGGGCTCCATCGGCATCGCCTCCCTTTGGCGCCATGAAGACTGCCAGTGCCTGATTAAGCGCATCATGCACCTGCTGCGGCGATAGCGGCTTCAGCAGATAATCATGAATCCCGCTCGACAACAGGTCGCGGTAAAGGCGTACGTCATTGACCTGACCCACGGCGATAACCACCGTGCCCGGTTCGCACACTTCTGCCAGCGCATTGATATCGTTCAGCGGATCGCCGCATTCCGACAGATCGACCATAAGGATCGCCGGGCTGGCGCTGACCGAAAGGGATTGCACTGCGTTGCGCAGGCCACCCTTGTTGCACTTCTCCGGCTGCCAGCCCAGTTCGATGGCTACGGGACGGATCACGTCCAATGCATTATCATCGCAAATATAGGCCGAAAACGGATCACGATTGCCGGGCAAGCCCGATTTCCAGGGAGCGTTCATTGGTCAGTTTCCTCCGCCGCCGCCGCCACCGCCGCTGCCAGCTGATGCATCGATCAGCCCGCCTGCTCCGGTGGGAGCTGTGTCACGATAAGTTGAGATCGCCTTGTTCGAAGTGGCGATCACGGTTTCGCTCGCGCCCTTCTTGCCTTCGAGCAGGTCCTGCGGATCGGCGACCATCGCCGCCAGGTTGCTGTTGATGGCGCAGCCATAGTTAGGGCTGGTGGCGTTGTTGTAATTCATGTCGGACTTGGCCGACCAGTCCGGGCAGCCCGGAACCGCGGCGGTCGAGCGGGTAATCACCACCCGGGCCTGCCCGGGTTCGATGAAACCATTGGTGACCGGTGCGGTATCGCTGATCATCAGACCATAACGCGATGCCAGATCGCCAACCGCAGTGGTTACTGCCAGGTTCTGTCCGGGGTTGTCGATTGCGACGCGATCACCGTAGCGCAGATCCATCGTATCGAACCAGCCAATCAGGCGCTGTTGTTCCGAAATCGGCAGGCCGCTTGCGTTAGTGGCCACGTCCATCGTGAAGGTGGCGCGTTCCACCACCGCCTGTTTGGTGCTGTAAAGCGAGGTATTGGTGGGCATCCCACCGCATCCCGCCAGCCCCAGTCCAAGCGTAACGGCAAGGGCGAGGGCGGGCATCCGTGCCAGCGTATTGTTTCGTGCAGGAGGCATCGTTTTGACCTTTCTCACGTTAGAGGCTGAAGCCCGGGGCAGCTGCGCTGGCCTCGCGTTCGTTCTTGCGGGTTTTCTTGTCGGCGCGGCGCGGCTTTTCAGGCTGCGTCGGGACGATTGCGGCCGGATCGGCTGCGCTCACTTTGGGCTCCGGCGCATCGGGCTGCGACGATGTCGGCGCGGGGCGCTGTTCACCCGAGACACCCGCATTTTCCCGGTAGCTAAGAAATTGCTGGAACTCGTTGGCGGCGCGGAAGCCATCAGTCGGCAGCTTGATGTCCTTGGCGTCCACCGGCTTGACCAGATAGGGGGTGACGACGATCACCAGCTCGGTTTCACCACGGCGGAATTCGCGGCTGCGGAACAGGTTGCCGAGGATCGGCACGTCACCAAGGCCGGGTGCCTTGTCGAGCGTATTTTGCGAATTGGCGCTCATCAGCCCGGCGATCATGAAGCTTTGGCCCGAACCCAGTTCGACCGTGGTTTCAGTCCGGCGGGTTGTAAGCGCAGGCACCTGGAAGCCGTTCAGGACGATCGACCCCTGGGTCGACAGTTCCGAAATTTCAGGGCGCACGCGCAGCGAAATGCGGCCGTTTGACAACACCGTCGGAGTGTAAGCGAGGCTGACGCCGAACTCGCGGAACTGCACGGTGACCTGGCCCAGACCCTGCGCGATCGGGATCGGGAACTCGCCGCCCGCAAGGAACATCGCGGTTTCACCTGAGAGTGCGGTGAGGTTCGGTTCGGTGAGCGTCGTCACCAAACCGAGGCGTTCGGACAGATCAAGCGCGCCGAGTGTGTTGATACCGAAAAGCCGACCAAGGCCCGCGATCGAAGTTCCGTCAGCCGAATTAACCGAAGGCCCGACGATTTCGGTGCCGTCCGGCAGCAGCATAGACGTCTGCCCGGCGCCATTCCCGACACCCAGCGGCCCACGATAGTTGAACTCCTCCCCGCCAATCGAGCGGCCAGTGCCTACCCCGAAGCGGAAGCCGCCGGTGCCATCGGCGGTCTGCAGATTGCCGCCAATCTCGCGCAGCAGGCTGCGGCTGACTTCGGCGAACTTCACATGGAGGTTCACCTGCAACGGCGTAGCGGTCTTGAGGCGGCTGATGACGTTGGCTTCTTCGCCAAGGAAGGCCTGGACAAGGCGTTCAGCCTCCGCAGCATCTTCGGGGGCAGCCACGGTGCCGGTCAACAGCACGGTATTGGTGCCCATCGTCGACACGCTCACCTTGGCATCGGGCATCGCCATTGCCAGCATCTGATCGACGCTGCCAATGTTCGATCCGACCCGGATATTGGCCGAAAAGATCACATCGCCGCTTGCGTTGCTGGCGTAGATGGTGGTTTCACCGCCCGCCTTGCCGAACACATACAGCTGGCGCTGCGATTTGACCTGCACATCGGCAACGGCGTCATTGGCGACGAACACGTCCGCCATCGCGCCGGGCACCGTTACCAGCTCGCCGCGGCCGATCGACAGGACGATTTCCTGCGCCGGGCTAACGACCTGCTGGGCAATCGCCGTGGTCGCGGGCATTGCCACCATCGGGACTGCCGCAAGGGCAGCCACCAGCAGCTTGGTCTTGAACTTGCGTGTCATGGGTTGTCCCCCCTCGGGTTTACCATTGCTCGCCTTGGTCGAAAGCGGACGAAATGAAGTGATGATCGGCATGGTGCGGTTTCCCTCAGAACGCCAAGGTCGAACCAGCGGCGGGCAGCTTGGATCCGGCGCTGCGCGTGCCGCTCGATTGAGCGCTCAGGATGGCAGTGCTCGTGGCCTTGCTGCTGACCGGCGCTTCGGTGGTTGCATTGCCGCGGGTCACCCGCACGCTTGGACCAACATTGGCCGGCGCGCTGTTGCCACCCGCCGTCCGGGGAGACGCATAATCATTGCTGGTCGGCGCATCCTTGACCCCTGCGGTCGAACGTTGGAAGCGCGACACGTCGGCACCGGTCACGAAGGACGCAGTCTTGTCGATCGGACGGGCCATCGCAGCCTTCAGCAGTTTTTCTTCCTGTTCGGGCGAGGCATTGGCCGGGATCTGGACATCGCCTGAGGCAATCGCCCGTTCGAGTTCCGACTGGTTGTCCGCGATCGAACGCAGCGCCAGATTGATTGTGCCAAAGGTCTGGCCCACCGCAATCTTCTCAGCAATCTTGGGTGTCACTTCGAGCGTGACGGTGCGGAATTCAGTCACCACGGTCTTGCCGTCTTCATCGGTGGTCTTTTCCGTGGTCTGGTCAGTGGCGAGCACACGCAGGTTGCGCACTATCGTTTCGGCAGCCCGCAGCGGCGGACCATCGTCCAGACTTGGGATTTCCTGGCTCAGCACCAGGTCGACACGGTCGCCCGGGAAGATGAACCCGGCAACCCCGGTCATCGCCGATACCGGCACCGTCACGGCGCGCATACCAGCCCCGAGCGCTGCGGCGAGGAAGCCGCGATCACCCGGTGCCACCAGCGAACCTTGCGTGACCGGTTCACCAGCGGTGACGGGATAACGCACCACGGTGCCTAGCAGCTTGTCCATGTCGGCTTCGCCGTCGATGAAGTAGGCATCCTGCACCAATTCTTTGGGCCAGGGCTGAAAGCCCAGCGCATCGGCGGTGATGATTGTGCCTGCGGGCAGAGCGCGCTTGGCGACCAGAACCCGTGGGCCGGTTGGTTGAGCGGCGGCCTCGGCTTTGGGGGCCGCGTCTCCGACGAAGATGCTCCGAGCGGCAAAGGCCGTTCCGATCGCGATGATCAGCGCGCCGAGCAGCAGAACCAGTTTCTTCCTATCCATGGCTTGTATAGCCCCCTCGTAAATGCCCTTAGGTGGTTAGCGGGCAGGTATGGTTTCTGCGTGTAAGTCCCGATTGGTTAAAATCGGGTTCACAGCGACTGAGCCGCAACTGCGGCGCTCGGCAGATAATTGGCGGCGAGCACCCACAGTCCGCCAAACGCGATGGCGACGCCGTAAGGAATCGCCAGCCGTTCTTTTTGTCGGCGCGCGGTGTGCCAGAAGAACATCACAATGGTCAGCACGCCCCCGGCGATCGCCATGATCACCAGCAGCTGCATGAACAATTCGGGCCGCACCCACAGTGCGAGCACGGTAAGCAGCTTCACATCGCCGCCGCCCATCGCCTTCAGCGCAAACAGTCCGGCCAGCAGCGCAAACGCGGCGAGCGCCATGCCAAGCTGGATCGTAACATCGGGCCAAAGGGACAGGCCGCTTGACCACCAGAACAGCGGCGCGCCCAGCGCAATCGCGCCGTTCAGCCAATTGTCGATCTGACGCCGGCGGATGTCGGTAAATGCGGCTACCACCAGTGCAATTGCCAAGGCGATCAGCAGTCCGTAGGTTATGGTGTTCGTCAACATTGTGCCCCCGAAGTTGCCGTGCGATGCGCACGTGCGGCCCTTCATGGGGGACATTGCTACAGCTTATGACTTACCAAATAGTAACCATGCTGGGAGGCTGGCCATTCACGATAATTCAACAAGCGCGGCAACGGACAGGAGAGCGATCCCCGCTGATGCGCGTGAGAGCACATGGCTGGCGGGCGATGGCCATGCGATCCGGCGGATCGACTGGCCCGGAGCAGGTGAGGGCGCGGGCGAGGGCGATACCCCGCGCGGGTCAATCCTGTTCTTTCCGGGGCGCGGTGATTTCTACGAAAAATATCTCGAAACGCTTGATCAATGGCACCGTGAAGGCTGGCGGGTTACAGCGTCAGACTGGCGCGGGCAGGCCGGGTCTGGGCGATTGGGCAAGGATGCAGTCACCGGGCATGTCGATGATTTCAACGTCTGGATCGATGACCTCGCATATTTCTGGCCGCGCTGGGTCGCCGCAACACCGGGGCCGCATGTGCTGGCGGCGCATTCGATGGGCGGGCATCTGGTGCTGCGCGCGTTGGTTGATCATCGGGTCGCGCCCGATGCGGCGGTGCTGAGCGCGCCGATGACCGGGGTCAGCGGCCCGCCATTGCCGCTGCCATTGCTGCAAGCGGTCGCCAAACTGATGTGCGCCGTGGGCGATCCCACCCGGCAGGCATGGAAGTGGAGCGAGAAGCCGGGTGAACTACCTGCCGACCGCGCCGACCTGCTGACTCATGACGCGGAGCGGTACGCCGATGAAATCTGGTGGCGCGATCACCGCCCACAACTGGTGATGGGCCCGGCGAGCTGGCGATGGGTCGAACGCGCCTATGCCTCAACACGGCGGCTGGAGGCGGCCGGCGCGATGGAGGCTGTGGAGGTGCCGGTGCTGATCCTTTCGACATCATCCGACAAGCTGGTTAGCCACCCGGCCAATGTCGCCGCCGCGCGCCGTCTTCCCAAGGGCGAATTGGTAGCATTCGGCGAAGAAGCGCATCACGAAATCCTGCGCGAAGTGGATGCGGTGCGCGACCGCGTGATCGCAGCCATCAGCGAATTTCTTGATCGGGAGGCACCACAAAAGTGACCGCCGCGACAATCTATGATTTTGCCGTAATCGGGGCCGGGATGGCCGGTGCCAGCATCGCCGCCGAACTCGCGCCCCATGCGCGCGTGCTGCTGATAGAAGCCGAAGACGCACCGGGATATCACGCCACCGGACGCTCAGCCGCGTTCCGCGAAGAATGCTATGGCGGGCCGGGCGTGGTGCCATTGACGCTGGCATCGGGGGCCTATCTTGAAGAGCACGGCTTTCTTACCCCGCGCGGCGCGCTTTATGTCGGGCGGGGTGAAGACCGCGCGGCGATGGATGCGTTCTTCACCACCTTCACCGGGACGGGCGTGACGATCGAACGCCTGCCATCCGCAACGCTGGCGGACAAGGTGCCGCATATCCGCCCCGATTGGAGCGAGGCGCTGTATCAACCAGCCTGCGCCGATATTGATGTGGCCGGGCTGCACCAGCATTATCTGGGCGCAGCACGGCGGCATGGGGTCGACGTGGTCTGCCGAGCGCGGGTGGCCCGGATTGATCGGCATGGCGGCGTGTCGACGATCACCAGCGAACGTGGGCAGCAATGGCGCGCGGCCACGATTGTCAACGCGGCGGGTGCCTGGGTGGACGAGGTGGCGCGGATCGCATCTGTGCGCCCCATCGGTATTACCCCGCTGCGCCGCACGGTCGCGGTATTGCGGGTCGCGCCGCACGCGCCCGCCGATCTTCCGCTGGTGCTCGACATCAACGGCGGCTTTTATTTCAAGCCTGACAATGGCCGCCTGTGGCTCAGCCCGCATGATGAAGTCCCGTCCGATCCGTGCGACGCCGCGCCAGAGGAAATCGATGTCGCCATTGCCATCGACCAGTTTCAGCAGGTGACTGACTGGCGGATCGAAGCGGTTGAACGGCGCTGGGCGGGCCTGCGCAGCTTTGCGCCTGATCGCCTGCCGGTTTACGGGGCGGACCCCGGTCAAACGGGCTTCTTCTGGTTCGCCGGCCAGGGCGGTTTCGGCATCCAGACCGCGCCTGCGGCTGCCCGGTTGGGGGCGCAATTGCTGCTGGGGCATGGCGCGGACGCGATGACCGCGCGGATCGATCCGGCAATGTATGCGCCGGGGCGGTTTTACCTGATCAGACAAGCGCAAGCGGGCTAGCCAAGCTTTGTCCGATCTGGCAGGTTCGCTTTGTCAATCAACCACAAGGGAAGGGGAAAGCCGATGGCTCACAAGTTTGAAATCTACAAGGACAAGGCGGGCGAGTTTCGCGTGCGGTTCAAATATAATTCGGAAATCATGTTCTCGACCGAAGGTTATTCCAGCAAATCGAGCGCGCAGAATGCAATCGATTCGATCAAGAAAAACGGCCCCGGTGCCGAGGTTGAAGATAATAGCTGATTTGTGACGGTGCTGGCGGGGGCAGGGTGACGGTTGTCAGACATTCCCCGCCGCGATCCGCGCGGCTTCTGCGCTGGCGAGCGCATCGACCCGTTCGTTCTCCGGGTGGCCATTATGCCCGCGCACCCAATGCCATGTCACCTGATGCGGACCCGCGGCTTCGATCAGGTCGTGCCACAAATCGGCATTGCGCACCGGCTTCTTGGAAGCATTCATCCAGCCATTCCGCTGCCAGCCGTGAATCCACTTGTTCATTCCATCGAGCACATATTTGCTGTCAGAATACAGATCGACCGCGCACGGCTCGATCAGCGCGTTCAGCCCCATGATCGCGGCGGTCATTTCCATGCGGTTGTTGGTGGTATCAGGCTCTCCGCCCGACATTTCCTTTTCGTGATTGCCCATCCGCAGCAGCACGCCCCAGCCGCCGGGGCCAGGATTGCCCTTGCACGCGCCGTCGGTAAAGATTTCGACCTGTTTCATAGGCAATAGCCTTGGCGGGCCTTGGTTCAGCCTGCAAGCACGTCCGCGCCTGCAGTGTCGTAAAACTTCCAGCGGGCGGCGAATTGCATCGGATCCTTGCGCATGACCAGCGCATCGTCGGGGGTGTCGAGCCAGTCTTCGGCGCGGCTGGCGACAAACCGCAGGCACGCGCCCTTCGCAATCGCTGGAAACAGCGTGCGCTCCGCCAGTTCAAGCGGGCGGATGCTTTCATAGCCCGCGATCAACGCGCTGCCGAGTTCGGGCTGAAAGCAATTCGTGCCATCAAAACACCACGCCGCATGGGTCACCGCCAGATCGAGCGCCATCGGCCCGGTGCAGGCGAAGTAAAAATCGATCAGGCCTGTCACCCGGTCGCCCAGCATCAGCACATTGTCGGGAAACAGATCAGTATGCGTTTGCGAAACTGGCAGCGCGGCCAAATCGAGCGCCGCCGCCGCATGGGCGTGATCCAGCATCGCCGGAAGCTGCGGGTGAATGGTCGCCAGTCGTTCTGCCCCGCAGGCATCAAGGATTGCCGCGGTTGCGGCGAAATCCATCGCATTGGCGCGGTTGCGCGGAAAATCGCGCGCAGCCAGATGCATCTGCGCGAGCACTGCGCCGACGCTGCGCGCCTGTTCTGCAGTGGGCCGGGTGGGTGAGACACCGGGGAGGAATTCGATCAGCGCCGCCGCCTTATCCTCAACCATGCGGAACGATGCACCTGACCGATCGTGCATGGTGCGCGGCACCGGGCACTCCTTGGCCGACAGGTGATCGAGCAGGTCGAGGAAGTAAGGCAGATCAGCCGTTTGGATCCGTCGTTCATACAACGTCAAAATGAACCGCGCGCCGCGCCCGTCAACGCCGGTGGTGTCCACCAGCCAGTTGGAATTCGACACGCCTTCGGCAATGCCTTTGGCCGATACCAGATCACCCACGTCATATTGCGCGATCAGGTGGGCAAGTTCTTCGGCCCCGAGGTGCGTGTAAACCGCCATAACGCGCGCCGTGCCGTTACTCGGTCAGCTGGCGCGGCAGTTTGAACACCATCTTTTCTTCCGCTGCGGTGATCGTCTTTTCGCGGATCGGGCGATAACGTCCCAGCGCGTCAACCACTTCGCGCACCAGAATTTCCGGTGCCGATGCGCCAGCGGTCAGGCCGAGAGTTTTCACCCCATCGAGCCAGGCAAAATCAATCTCGCTGGCGCGCTGGATCAGCTTGGCGGGCGTGCCCAGCCGTTCGGCGACTTCGACCAACCGCAGCGCATTGGATGAATTGGGCGAACCGATCACCAGCACCAGATCGCAATCCTGTGCCAGATCCTTGACCGCCGCCTGCCGGTTCGACGTGGCGTAGCAGATGTCCTCTGCCCGAGGCCCGCTGATATTGGGGAAACGCCGTTCGAGCGCCGCGATCACTTCGGCCGTGTCATCAACCGACAAGGTGGTCTGGGTGAGATAGGCCAATTGCTCGTCCGAATCGAACGCCAGTTTGCCCACGTCCTCGATCGTTTCGACCAGCGTCATCTGCCCCGGATCGACCTGACCCATGGTGCCGATTACCTCAGGGTGGCCTTCATGGCCGATGAAAATGATGTGACGGCCCTTTTCGATCTGGCGTTCGGCCTGACGGTGCACCTTGGAAACCAGTGGACAGGTGGCATCGACATATACCAGCTTGCGGCGTCTGGCTTCGGCCGGAACCGCTTTGGGCACGCCGTGGGCGCTGAACACCACCGGGGCATCATCGGGCACATCGTCCAATTCTTCGACGAAAATCGCGCCCTTGGCCTTCAGTTCATCGACAACGTATTTGTTGTGGACGATTTCATGCCGGACATAGACCGGCGCGCCATAGCGTTCGAGCGCCTTTTCAACGATTTCGATCGCCCGGTCGACTCCGGCGCAGAACCCGCGCGGGGCGGCGATCAGCAGGTCGAGCGGGAGGCGTTCGGCGGTGACGGCGGGGCCGGTGCCTGCCTGTGTTGCGGGAAAGGGCGCGTTCATGTCGCTCCCTCTAGCGCTTTGTGGCGTCTCTCGCTAGGGCGTGCTTGCGCACTTGAGGCGTATTGGATCGGATTTCGAGGACGGCTGTTGATGATGCTTCGCGCGCGTGCACTTTCTGCTCTTGCCATGACCGCAGCACTCGTCGGCTGCGGCAGGGAAGGCGAACTGGTAATCAATCAGGGCGTCGGTGTTGCCAGCGTGCTCACGCTGTGCCCGGCGGTCGGCATTCCTGACTACACCGGCGATATCACCACCTTCCGCGCCGCAGATGATCGCACGGCTGGCAACCTTGATGTCAGCGCAGCGATGACCAACTTGCGCTCCACCTGCAACGACACGTCAGACCAGATTTACAGCGAGGCCACATTCGATGTGAACGCCCGCCGCACTGACACGCGCGGGGCGCGCACTGTAACCTTGCCCTATTTCGTGACCGTGCTGCGCGGTGGCAGTGCGGTGGTGAGCAAGCGGGTGGGCGAAGTCACCCTGACCTTTGCCGATGGGCAGGAACGCGCGAGCGCTGCGGGCAAGGTCGGGTCGTTCATCAACCGCGCCGATGCCGCGTTGCCCGATGATATCCGCGAAAAGATCACGAAAAAGCGCCGTGCCGGTGATGCCGAAGCTGCGCTCGATCCGCTGGCTGATCCCGAAGTAAAGGCCGCGATTGCGCGCACCCGGTTCGAAATGCTGGTCGGCTTTCAGCTGTCTGAATCGCAACTGGTGTATAATGTGACGCGTTAGTTTGTTTTGCGAACGCGCCTCTGCGCGTTCGTCCTCGGCGCTGATCCGCCGCTGCGCGACAGGCACCTGCGGGCACGCACCAAAACCCTTTAGCAGCGCTTGCGACGCCTGCGGTGTCGAATGGGTGGAAGGTTAATCGCACTTGAAAATCATGCGAGTCCCCGCGAAGGCGGGGATCTTGTCGAAGAGGCTCCCGCCTTCGCGGGAGCGCACAGGGAACAAATGAACCAGACCACAACCCTTTATGCCGCCTATGCGACGCTGATCGAAACCGTGCTGGGTGAATTGGTGACAGAAGGCGTGCTGCCTGCTGGCACGTCGTTCGCCAATGTCACGCTCGAACCGCCGCGCGATCCTGCGCATGGCGATTTGGCGACCAACGCGGCTATGGTGCTGGCCAAGGGCGCAGGCACCAATCCGCGTAGCTTGGCCGAGGCGATTACCGCCAAGCTGCGTGCGCAGCCTGCGATCATCAGCGCCGACATTGCCGGGCCGGGGTTCATCAACCTGCGGCTTGCGCCCGGCGCGTGGCTGACCGAGCTCAAGACCATCGCCGCGCTGGGCGATCAATATGGCCGTTCCAGCATTGGTGCAGGCCGCCGGGTCAATGTCGAATATGTCTCTGCCAACCCGACCGGGCCGATGCACATGGGCCATTGCCGCGGCGCGGTGGTGGGCGATGCGCTGGCCAGCCTGCTCGAATGGGCCGGGCACCGCGTGATCCGCGAATATTACATCAATGATGCGGGCGGGCAGGTCGATGTGCTCGCGCGCTCGGTGCACCTGAGATATCGTGAGGCGCTGGGTGATGATATTGGCGCGATTCCCGATGGCCTTTATCCCGGCGATTATCTGAAGCCGGTCGGCGCGGCGCTGGCCGCAGAGTTTGGCGACCAATACCGCACTGCGCCAGAGGATGAATGGCTGCCATTGTTCCGCAAGCAAGCCGTGGCGCGGATGATGGAACTGATCAAATCCGATCTCGCGATGCTGGGCATCCATCACGATATTTTCGCGTCAGAGGCCGAATTACAGGCGGCGGGCAAGCCCGAAGCGGCGGAAGGATGGCTGCGCGCGCATGATCTGGTTTACGATGGCGAGCTGGAAGCCCCCAAGGGCAAGGCCCCGCCCGAAGACTGGGAGCCGGTCGAACTGCCGCTGTTCCGCTCGACCAGATTTGGCGACGATCAGGATCGCCCGATCAAGAAATCGAACGGCGCGTGGACATATTTCGGTGCCGATCTCGCCTACCATATGCAGAAGGCCGAAACCGCCGATGAACTGATCGACATCTGGGGCGCGGATCACGCCGGCACGGTCAAGCGGATCAAGGCGGCGGTCGCGGCGCTATCCGAAGGCGAAGGCCGCCCGATCCCGTTCGACGTCAAGCTGGTGCAGATGGTGCAGCTGATGCGCGGCGGCGAGCCTGCGAAAATGTCCAAACGCTCGGGCAATTTCATCACTATTGCCGATATGATCGATGAAGTGGGCAAGGACGTGGTGCGTTTCACCATGCTGACCCGCAAGCCCGAAGCGCAGATGGAGTTCGACTTCGTCAAGGTGGTCGAAGCGTCAAAGGACAATCCGGTGTTCTATGTGCAATATGCCCATGCGCGGATTCAATCGACGCTGCGCAAGGCGGCGGAGGCCGGGTTTGCGCCCGATCCAGCCGCGATCGACCGGTTGGGGGACGAAGAAATTGCGCTGATCCGCCGCGCCGCGCAATTCCCGCGCGAAATCGAGGCCGCCGCCCGCGCGCGCGAACCGCACCGGATTGCGTTCTATCTCTATGATCTGGCAGGCGACCTCCATGCCTTCTGGAACCTGGGTAATGACCGCGTTGAAAAGCGGTTCATCGTGGAACAGGATGCGCAGCTGACTGCGGCAAGGCTTTTCCTTGGCACGGCAATCGGGCAAGTGATCCGCAATGGGCTTGGCGTGTTGGGCGTCCAAGCTGTAGAGACGATGTAGCCGTTTTTGGGGGAAGGCCACGAGGTTCGCCATGATCGATGCTGAATATGAAGAACTGAACGAGGCTGACGGCAAACTTGACCTTGCCGACACCGATAGCCTGCCGTGGCTCGAATCCGATGAGGAGGATGATGGCGCGGGCGGGCTGGATACGGCGCAGATCCTCGGCTTCGCTGCGGCGTTGGTGTTGTTGCTGGGCGCGGTTGTTGGCGGCGTGTGGTTCTTCACGAACAAGGCGGCTGGCGGCGATCTGGTGGCCGATGGCAGCGTGATCGAAGCCCCCGCCGGGCCGATCAAGGAGCGTCCCGAAAACCCCGGCGGCAAGACCTTTGCCGGAACCGGCAATGTTGCCCCAGTGGTGGGTGAAGGCGGCACGCGCCCGGCCGTGGTGGCGACCAAGGATGCGCCTGCGGCAACAACAGCGCCCAAACCGCCGATTTCAACAGTATCGAGCACGGATGCTGATCCTGTCAGCGCGCCTGCCGCCATAACCGGCGTCGGCGTGCAGCTCGCCGCCTATGGCACACGCACGCGGGCCGAACAGGGGTGGAACGACCTGTCGCGCCGCACTGACAAGCTGGCGGGCGTGAAACACCGGGTGGTTGAAGGCAAGGTCGATATCGGCACGGTCTATCGCTTGCAGGCGGTGGCACCGGATCGGGCCGCAGCCGAACAGCTGTGCGCGGCGCTGAAATCTGACGGGCTCGACTGCCAGATCAAGTAAGGGCGGTGTCAAAGGCGACCTATGCCAGCGCGCTGAGATGCTGACGCATCACGCGCTGGATATGCTCAAGCGCCGCACGGGCTTAACCAAATCGCGATGGGCGATGCTCATCGCGATTTGGTATTAGATCGGCTTTTCCCCGCCCTAGACACCCCCTTGCCCTTGCTTGCGCCGCGCTAGCCTGCGATTTTGCCCAGATGATTCCGGCAATCTTCGGCCTCAGCGGCCCGCAACTAACGGCAGACGAGCGCGCGTTTTTCCGCGATGCTGATCCGGCGGGCTATATCCTGTTCGCTCGCAATTGCGCCAGTCCTGAACAATTGCGCAGCCTGACCGATGACCTGCGCAGCATCCATGGGCGCGACCACCTGCTAGTGTCGATCGATCAGGAAGGCGGCCGCGTGGCGCGGCTCCGCCCACCGTTGTGGTCGACCTATCCCTGCGGTGAAGCCTTTGATAGGTTGTATGAACTTGCCCCTGCCAGCGCGATAGAGGCAGCCCGCGCCAATGCCACCGCGATGGGCCAGGAACTGTCGGCGATGGGGATCACGGTCGATTACCACCCCCCGTTAGACCTGCGCTTTCCCGGCGCGCATGATGTGATCGGAGACCGCGCGCTGGGCCGCGATCCGATGCAGGTCGCCGCCTTGGGCCGCGCGATCCTTGACGGGCTGGCCGCAGGCGGGGTGGCCGGGTGCATCAAGCATATGCCGGGCCACGGCCGCAGCGATGTCGATACCCATAAGGCGCTGCCCACCGTTACCGCGAGCGCTGCTGATCTGGAGGCCGACATCGCCCCGTTTCGCGCTCTGAATCAGGCGCTTATCGGCATGACCGGGCATTTGCTGTTCCCGGTGTGGGATGCGCAAAACCCCGCCACGCTGTCCCCCACCATCATTGCCGATATTATTCGTGGGTTAATCGGTTTTGATGGTCTGCTGCTGACCGATGATATCGACATGGAGGCGCTGGGCGGCACGATCCCCGAACGCGCCGCCCGCGCCCATGCGGCGGGGTGCGATATCATCCTCAATTGCTGGGCGAAAATGGCGGACATGGAGGGGATTTGTGCGGCGCTTCCCACCATGTCAGCCGCCACCACCGCGCGGCTTGATCGCGCGCTGGCGGGCACGCGGATTGCCCCGGCGATGGCGCCCGACCATGCCGGATTGCTGGCGAAACGCGATGAATTGCTGGCGCTGACCGGGGCGGCGGCATGAACGACGTGGCCGAACCCTTCATGTTCCCGCAGGCCGATGCGGCCAAGCCCGATACAGACGCGCTCTATCTTGAACTCGATGGCTGGGAAGGCCCGCTTGACCTGCTGCTCGATCTGGCGCGGCGGCAGAAGGTCGATCTCAGGCAGATTTCGATCCTCGCGCTGGTCGATCAATACCTGACCTATATCGAACGGGCCGGCGCGCTCAGGTTGGAACTGGCGGCCGATTACCTCGTGATGGCGGCGTGGCTCGCCTACCTTAAATCGGCGATGCTGCTGCCCAAGGCCGAGCAGGAAGACCCTTCGCCCGAAGAACTGGCGCTGCGCCTGCAATTGCGCCTGCAACGGCTGGGCGCGATGCGTGAGGCGGCGGCGCGGCTGATGGGGCGTGACCGGATCGGGCGCGATGTGTTTGTGCGGGGCGCGCCCGAAGGCCTGCGCACCGATCGCAAGACCGTGTGGCGCAGCGATATTTTCGCGCTGATCCAGGCCTATGGGCAGGTGAAAGCGCGCACTGCCCCGCGCATCTATCACGTTGCCAATCGTCCGGTAATGACGCTCGATTCCGCGCTCGAACGGGTGTCGGCAATGCTGGGCGTGACGCTCGACTGGATGGATATCCGCGATTTTCTGCCGCCCCATGCTGAACCGGCACTGCGGCGCTCGGCGCTGGCATCGAGCTTTGTCGCGGCGCTGGAACTGGCGCGGCGCGGGCGGGCGGAGTTGGCGCAGGACGCGGCCTTCGCTCCCTTGCGCATCCGGCGGTTGAAGCAGGAAGCGTTCCCATGAGCAGCGAGCCTGCCACGCTGGAACGCGCGGTCGAGGCGGCCCTGTTCGCGTCAGACGAACCCATGACCATTGCCGCGCTGGCCGTGCATCTGGGCGGGGTTGAGCCTGCCGACCTGCGCGATGCGCTGACCGCGCTCGCAATGCAGTATGCGGCGCGCGGGGTGCATCTGGTCGAGCGCGGCGGGCGCTGGCATTTTGAAACCGCGCCCGATCTTGCCCACCTGCTGCGGCGCGAAAAGGAACAGGTGCGCCGGTTAAGCCGCGCGGCGACCGAAGTGCTGGCGATCATCGCCTATCACGAACCCGTCAGCCGCGCTGAAATCGAATCGATTCGCGGGGTGCAGACCAGCGCGGGGACATTGGACGTGCTGATGGAGGCAGGCTGGATCAGGCTGGCGGGCCGCCGCGAAGTGCCGGGCCGCCCGGTGATCTATGCCACCACGCCCGAATTCCTCGACCATTTCGGCCTCGCCAGCCGCCGCGATCTGCCGGGAATCGACGAATTGCGCGCCGCCGGGCTGCTCGATCCGGTCGATGATGCGCTGGAAGAAGCGATGCGGTTTGATCCCGATGATGCCGAAGCAGAAGGAGATAGCGCGTAACCGCGTTATCCTGCTACGGAGCCACCTGCGCAGCCGGGTGGCATCCCGGCGGCAAGGCCCCTATATAAGGGGCGCAACCCAACACGAGTCTCGCCCCATGAATATCGGTATCTGGCAAATCCTCATCCTCGCACTGGTCGTGCTGGTCCTGTTCGGGCGGGGGCGCATTTCGGAAATGATGGGCGATTTCGGCAAGGGCATCTCCAGTTTCAAAAAGGGGATGAGCGAGACTGATGAGCCCGCGCCCAAGGCCCGGATCGAACCGCCTGCCAACGGCGCTCCCCCGGCAGAAACCCCTGCTCCGGCAGATAAAAACGACACGACCGGCGCGTAACCTCGCCTGAAGGAGGCGGTAGAGCCGCACCTCGCATGTTCGATATCGGCGCCGCAGAACTGCTGGTCATCATCATCGTCGCGGTCGTTGTGATCGGGCCGAAGGACTTGCCGCTCGCCATGCGCGTGGCGGGCCGGTGGATCGGCAAGCTGCGGCGGGTCTCGGCCCATTTCCGCAGCGGTATCGATACAATGGTGCGCGAAGCCGAGCTGGAAGACATGGAAAAGAAGTGGAAGGCGCAGAACGAAGAAATCATGCGCCGTTCCGCTGCCCTGACCGAGGCTGAGGTTACGGCCAGTTCCGACGCGGAGTTGATGGCCGGGCCGCCCCCGGTGGAGGCGCCTTCTGACACTCCGGCCCAGCCTGCGCCCGAAACCAATCCCAAAGGCGGCGATAATGCTCAAGATTGATGATCTTGACGAGAGCCGCGCGCCGCTGCTCGATCACCTGATCGAACTGCGCACCCGCATCATCCGCGCCTTATTGGCGCTGGCGGTGGGGTTTGGGGTGTGCCTGTATTTCGCCGACGATATCCTCGGCTTTCTGGTGTGGCCATTGAAGCAGGCGTTTCCTGACGGCGAAGGCCAGCTGATTTTCACCAAGCTGCCCGAAGTGTTCTTTGTCGAGCTGAAAGTCGCGCTGTTTGCGGGCTTCATGGTCAGCTTTCCGATCATCGCCAACCAGCTTTGGGCGTTTGTCGCGCCGGGGCTGTATGCGCGTGAGAAAAAGGCGTTTCTTCCGTTCCTGATCGCGACCCCGCTGCTGTTTCTGGGCGGCGCGTCGCTCGCCTATTTCGTGGTGATGCCCACCGCGTTCCGGTTCTTCCTCGGGTTTGGCGGGGAGGCGGGGGGGATGCAGTTGCAGGCCTTGCCCAGCGCGGGCGAATATCTCAGCCTGGTGATGCAGTTCATCCTTGCCTTCGGGCTGACGTTTCTGCTGCCAGTGCTGTTATTGCTGCTGCACCGCGCAGGGATTGTGACCCGCGCGCAGATGGCGGGCGCGCGGCGTTATGTGATCGTGGGGATCTTTGCGATTGCGGCGATTGTCACGCCGCCCGATCCCGGCTCGCAAATCATACTCGGGTTGCCACTGATCCTGCTGTTCGAGGCATCGCTGGTGCTGATGCGGTTGCAGGAGCGCAAGGTTGAGGCCGGGCGCGTGGCCGACACCGAGGAACAGGCGGCGGCGGAGTAATTACTCCCCGCTCACCTTCACCCCGCCGATCCACACCTCATGCACCTGCGCGGCGCGAATATCGTCGGGCGAGGCGAGCAGCGGGTCGCGGTCAACCAGCAGGAAATCCGCGCGTTCGCCGGGGATCAGCCGCCCGAACCGCCCTTCGGCAAAGCCAGCATAGGCGGCGTCTGAAGTGAACCCGGCGAGAGCAGTCTCACGGCTGACGGTTTCTTGCGGCAACCACCCACCGAACGGCTGCCCATCGGCATCGGTGCGGCTGATCGCGGCGGCGAGGCCCGCGAAGGGATCGGCCGGTTCAACCGGCGCGTCCGATCCGAACGCCAGCCGCCCGCCCGCTGCCACGATGCTGCGCCACGCATAGGCTCCGCCCAGCCGGTCCGGCCCCAGCCGCGCTTCGGCCATCGTCCGGTCAGACGTCTGGTGCAGCGGCTGCATCGAGGCGATGATACCGTGCTGGCCCACCCGCGCGATGTCAGCCGGATCAATGATCTGCGCGTGCTCAATCCGCCAGCGCCGGTCGCCGGTATAGCTTTCGGAAAGCTCCTCAATCGCCGCCAGCACATCGGCATTGGCCGCATCGCCGATGGCGTGAACGGCGGTCTGGAAATTGTCCATCGCCGCGCGGCTCATCAGATTGCGCAATTGCGCCGGGGTGAGAAACGCCAGCCCCTTGACCCCGGCTTCATCGGCGTAGGGCGCCTTCAGGCTCGCCCCGCGTGATCCCAATGCGCCGTCGAGGTAAATCTTGATCCCGCCCATCCGCAGTTTGTCGTCATACAGCCACCCGGTCGGCTGCGGCCCGGCGACCAGTTCGAGCGTGTCGAAACTGTCGGCATAGGCCATGATCCGGATGCGCAGCCGCCCGGCATCGCCCGCGCGGCGATAGGTGCCCCAATCGGCCATTTCGGTGCCCATATCGGCAACCGCTGTCACACCCTTGGCCAGCAGCACTTCCTGCGCGCGAAAGAAGGCGAGATCGCGGTCTTCGGGGCGCGGCGCGGGGACGACCTTGGCGACCAGACCGATGGCGTTGTCGATGAACACGCCCGTTGGTTTGCCGCTAGCATCGCGGATGATCATGCCGCCTGCCGGATCGCGCGTTTCGGCGGTTACGCCTGCGGTGGTGAGCGCCAGCGTGTTGCCCCAATTGGCGTGATTATCCGCGCGTTCGAGCCACACCGGACGATCTGCCACCACTCCATCAAGCTCAGCCGCCGTGGGGAAGCGGCCAAGGCCCCACTTTTCCTGATTCCACCCACGCCCCAGAATCCACGGGCGACCGGGGTTTTCATCCGCAAACGCCTTGACCTTCGCCAGCGCATCTTCAAGCGAGGTCGTATCCGACAGGTCGAGCGTCAGCGCGGCAAAGCCGATATCCATCACATGGACATGCGCGTCGATCATGCCGGGGATCATCACGCGCCCCTGCCCATCCAGCCGAAAATCGACCGTGGGGCGTTCATCCCGGCGCCCCAGCACTTTCACGACCTTGCCGTCATCGTCGAATACCAGCCCGGTAAAACGCAGCACCTTGCCTTCGCCATCAATCGTCACGCCATCGACATTATCGATCAGCGTATCGGCCAGCGCAGGGGCAGAAAGGGCGAGCAACGAGCAGGCGGCAAAGGCAAAAGCAAGGGTGCGGCGCATGGGTTTCCTTTGGGCAGGGTGATTGTTCTGGGCAAAACAGATCGGACGCGGTGACTATCGCCTTGCCGCGCGCTTGCCAATCGCAGCCGAATAGAAAATCCCTGCGCAAACAAATTGCCCTTGACGCGCCAACCCTCTAATCGCCGCGGCATCATGTCGACACAGCCTGTATCATCCCGCCCCAAAGGTGCCGCCGCCAGCCCGGCCGACCTTACCATTGACGATGTCCGCGCCGCCGCCGCGCGGATTGATGGCGCGGTGGTCAAAACCCCGATGATGCATTCGATCACCCTGTCGGAAATTACCGGCGCGGATATCTGGCTGAAGTTTGAAAACCTGCAATTCACCGCTGCTTACAAGGAGCGCGGTGCGCTCAATGCTTTGCTGCTGCTCAATGATGAACAGCGCGCGCGCGGCGTGATTGCGGCCTCGGCGGGGAACCATTCGCAGGGCCTGTCGTACCACGGCACCCGGTTGGGCGTGCCTGTCACCATCGTCATGCCGCGCACCACCCCCACGGTGAAGGTGATGCAGACCGAAAGCGTCGGCGGCAAGGTGGTGCTCGAAGGCGAAACCTTCGACGATGCCTATACCCATGCCCGGATGCTGGAAAAGGAACTGGGCCTGACCTTCGTGCACCCGTTTGATGATCCCGATGTGGCAGCGGGCGCGGGCACGGTGGCGCTGGAAATGTTCGCCGTGAAGCCTGATCTGGATTGCATTGTCACGCCGATTGGCGGGGGCGGGCTGATTTCGGGCATGGCAACCGTGGCCAAGGCATTGAATCCGGGTATCGAAGTTATCGGCGTGCAGGCAGGGCTGTTTCCTTCGATGTTCGACCGGATCAAGGGTGAAAGCCATGATTGCGGCGGCGATACGCTGGCCGAAGGGATCGCGGTCAAACAGCCGGGCGATTTCACCGCGCAGGTGATCGCCGAAAAGGTCGATGATATTCTGCTGGTGGATGAACCCGCGCTGGAAAAGGCGGTGGCGCTGCTGCTCCAGATCGAAAAGACCGTGGTCGAAGGCGCGGGCGCGGCGGGGCTGGCGGCGGTGCTCAGCAATCCTGAGCGGTTTGCCGGCAAAAGCGTCGGTCTGGCGCTGTGCGGCGGCAATATCGACACCCGGCTGCTTGCCAATGTGCTGCTGCGCGATCTGGCGCGGCAGGGGCGGCTGGCGCGGCTGCGGATCACCTTGCAGGATCGCCCCGGCGCGCTGTTCAAGGTGATGCGCCTGTTTGACGAACACAACGTCAACATCATCGAAATCTATCACCAGCGGATTTTCACCACGCTGCCGGCCAAGGGCCTGATTACCGACATCGAATGCGAAGCGCGCGATGCCGATCAGGTTGATCGGCTGGTCGAAGGCCTGCGGGCCAAGGGATATTCGGTGCAGATGGTCGAACTGGCCTGATCCGGGCGAAACTTCGCCTTGCGGGGTAGGCGAAACGTCCCGATTCAAGCCATCGCCGATGATCTTCGTGCGGCAGACCGTGCATTCCCACGTATAATTCGCATGGATTTATGGTTAAGGGACTTTTACCGAGGGGCCAGTGCAGGCATAAGATTTTCTTAACGCTTGCACTGACGCGATTCACGCGTGAAAGGATACGCCCAACCCGTGACGGCACCGATCCGCTTTCCCCGGTTCTTCGTGACCAGCCCGGCGCCGTGCCCCTATCTGCCGGGGCGCAGCGAACGCAAGGTGTTCACTGAACTTAAGGGCCCCCACGCCGATCAGCTGAACGAGGCTTTGGGCCGCATCGGGTTCCGCCGCAGCCAGACGGTGGCCTATCGCCCGTCCTGCCTTGATTGTCAGGCCTGCGTTTCGGTGCGGGTGGTGGCCGGCCAATTCCAGCCTTCGGGCACGCAAAAACGCGATCAGAAACGCAATGACGATCTGATCGTCACCGAATGCCGCCCGTGGGCGACTGACGAACAGTTTGACTTGTTGGCGAAATATCTCGGCGCGCGCCATCCTGATGGCGGTATGTTGGCGATGGATGAACTCGATTATGCCGACATGATCGAACATACCCCGGTGTCCAGCGTAGTGACCGAATATCGCGAACCGGGGCTGGGCGGACGTCCAGGGCGGCTGATCGGTGCCTGCCTGACAGACCGGCAAAGCGATGGCCTGTCGATGATCTATTCGTTTTATGACCCGGATCATGGAACGCGTGCGGGGCTGGGCAATTTCATCATCCTCGATCACATCCGCCGTGCTGCCGCCGAAGGTCTGCCCTATGTCTATCTCGGCTATTGGGTGGAAGGCAGTCCGCGGATGCAATACAAGGTGCGTTACCGTCCGCTGGAACGGCTGACCCGCGAAGGCTGGCAGTTGATGGATGCGGAAGAACAGCAGCGGCTGATCGCTGCGGCGACCGCGCCGCGCCAGCCGCAGGACGCGTCGCTAGTCGGTGCGCGGGGCAAGGATGGCCAGCCTGTCAAGTTTCCGGAAAGCTGAGCTCCGCCGCTTTTTCAAGCTCGCTCTCGCACTCACCGCAGGATTGGGGCAGGGCGCGCTGGCGCTGACGGCGGTGCCGGTGGCGGCACAGGACGCGCCAGAGGATGTTAGCACCGCGGCAGAGCCGCCGGAGGAGGCCTTGCCCGCCCCTGAGGCTGCGCCCGAACCAGCGCCCGACCCAGCGCCGGTTCCGCTGTCGCTGGACGCGCTGATCCCGGTTGACGCGGTTGATGACCCCGATCTCTGGGCCGCAGCCGGGGTTGCCAATCCGGCCGCAGCATCGGACGAAGCTGGCTTTGCGCTAGATGCGTCCAGCCCCGTGCTTGACCCCGCCTTGACCGGGCTTGCTCCTTCGTCAGAATCGGCTTTGATGGCTGACATTGATGCGGTTTTTGCCGATCTGACACTCGATGCGCCAACCCCGCTGGAGTCCGATCCTGAGCTTGAAGCGCTCGCCAGCATCGCCGCGCCGGTGCTGGCTGAGCTGCCCGAACTGGAAGAAATCCGGATCAATAAGACTGTCGTGCTGGCGGTGCCGGTGGTGTCGGATGCCTTTCCTGAGAGTCGCAGGTTTATACAACGTTACAAAGAGTTGTCGAATATTCGCGAGCTTGATGATGGCGCGGATTCCGCCCCGCAGGTGGCTGCCAGCGCCCGTGCGGATGAAGAATTGCTCGGTAATATGCTGCGCACTTACGGCTATTATGATGGCGACGTGGTGCGCCAGCTATCGGGTGGCCGCCGTGCGCGCGAAAACGGCGATGCCGATGCCGATAACGTCGCCACACAGCCCAGCGTCCGGTTCGATATCATGCCCGGCACCCGCTACCAATTCGGCCGCGTTGACCTCGGCGCGCTGCTTACTCTGCCGGAGCCTGACGCCAGCCGGTTGATGGCGGCGTTCGCGATCAAGCCGGGCGATCCGCTTTATGCCGATCGGATCATAGAACGCGAGATCGAACTGCGTGTGGCGCTGGGCGAAAGCGGCTATCCCTTTGCCAATATTGAAGAACCTGAACTGCTGATCGATCACGCCCGGAGCGAAGGCGATCTGACGCTGGATGTCCAGCCGGGCGGTAAATATGTGTTTGGCGAAATCGTCAGCAGCGAACCGCGGTTCCTGTCCGGACGGCACCTTGGACGCATTGCCCGCTTCGACCCCGGTGATGGGTTCCAGAAGAGCCTTGAAACCGACTTGCGCCGCGCGGTGATCGCCACCGGGTTGGTGTCGAGCGTTACCGTCACCCCGCGCGAAACCCGCGCGCCCGAAGGCGATCAACCGGGCGAAGTCGCGCTCGACGTCGGGTTTGAACGCGCGCCGCTGCGCACCATCGCGGGAGCCATCGGGTATGGCACCGAGGACGGTTTCAAGGTCGAGGGTCGATGGGAGCACCGCAATCTGTTCCCGCCCGAAGGCGCGCTGCGGCTGCGCACTATCCTTGGCACGCGGGAGGCGCTTGCCAGTGTTGGGGTGCGCCGCAACAATTTCCTTGGCCGTGATCAGGTGCTCAGCGTCGATGTGTTCGCCAGCGACATCACTACCGAAGCGGTGGATTCGCGCGGATTCGGGACGCGTGCCACGTTTGAAAAGATTTCGAACCTGCTGTTTCAAAAACCGCTGAGTTGGCAAATCGGTGGTGAGTTGCTCTTTACTGACGAGCGCAATCGCACCGTCAGGATAGCACCCGGAGGCCCGCTGCCGCGCCGCAGCTTTCTGATCGGCGGATTGTTCGGCAGCGTCACATTGGATGGCAGCGATGATCTGCTTGATCCCACCAGCGGTTATCGCGCAACGCTGTATCTCGCGCCGGAAGCGTCACGTTCGCAAGGGACGGAGTCGTTCTATCTGCGCACGCAGGGCGATGCCAGCTACTACCAGTCGGTCGGAACAACAGTGCTGGCCGGGCGTGTGCGAGTGGCAACCATTCAGGGCACTGATGCCGATGATATCGCACCTTCGCGGAGGCTTTATGCTGGCGGCGGCGCATCGGTGCGCGGGTTCGGGTTTCAGGGCGTTGGCCCGCGCGATGCTTTCGGCAACCCGATTGGCGGGGCATCGCTGGTCGAATTCGCGTTGGAAGCGCGGGTCGATACGCCGCTGTTCGATGGCGCGCTCGAAGTGGTTCCGTTCATCGATGCGGGTTCGGTCAGGCGCGGATCGACCCCCGGGTTTGATGAATTTCGCGTCGGTGCCGGGATTGGTATTCGTTACAAGACCACCTTCGGCCCGATCCGTGTCGATGTGGCGACCCCGGTCAATCCGACCCCGTTTGATAGCCCGGTGGTGGTCTATGTCAGCCTGGGGCAGGCGTTCTGATGGCGGATATGCCTGATACCGCGCCCTCAAAACACCGCCGCTGGGGCAAGCGGCTTGGGTGGGCGCTGGCGCTGTTGCTCGCCCCGTTTGTGCTGGTTGCCGGGTTTCTGGCTACACCAATCGGTAAGCGTGTCATTGCCGATCAGATCGCTGCGGTCGCCCCGGCATCGGGCCTGCGTTTTACGGTCGGACGGATTGAAGGCGATATTTATAGCAAGGCGGTGCTGCGATCGGTCGAGGTGAGCGACCCCAAGGGCGTGTTCCTGACTATTCCCGAAGTCCGCCTTGATTGGCGGCCGCTGCATTGGCTGTGGAGTGGGCTGGATATTCGCGAGGTCACAACCCGGCGCGGGCGGCTCGAACGGCTGCCCGAACTGCTGCCCGGCGATCCCGATGCGCCATTGCTGCCCGATTTTGATATCCGGGTGGATAGGCTTGCGATTGAAGACCTTGTGATTGCCAAGGGGGTGGCGACCGACAGCGATGAACGCGCCAACCTGCACGCCAAGGTCGACATCCGCAAAGGCCGCGCGCTGATTGATGCCAAGGCGCAATTGGGCGCGCAGGATCGCATTACGCTGCTGCTGGATGCAGCGCCTGACGGCGACCGCTTCGATCTTGATGGCGATTACCTTGCGCCTGCAGGCGGGGTGTTGGCCGGGCTTGCCGGGTTTGAGGCGGGCTATAGCGCCAAGGTGGCCGGGGACGGAACCTGGGCGCGTTGGCGCGGGGTGGCAGTGGCGCGGCGCATTGCAAAATCAGCCGATGGCGACAGGGTTTCAGCGCCGGTGGCGGCGTTCCAGATTTCCAATGATGCGGGGCGTTACGGCGTGCTGGGGCAGGTGCGCGCCGGATTGGGCGACCGAACCGTGATCGCGCGCTCTCTCGGCGATCAACTGTCGTTGGCCGCGAATTTTGCGCTCAAGGACAGCGTGATCGAAGGGCGCGTGGCGGCGGTATCCAACGCGATTGACCTGCGCAGCGGCGGGGTGGTTGATCTGGCGGACAAGGCGGTGGACGGCGCGCGGGTGATGTTGACCTTGCGCGATCCCGATTTGCTGGGGGCAGGGCTGCGGCTGGAGGGCACCAAGCTGGCCGCCAATCTCAGCGGTGATTTTGATGACCTGGCGATCAAGCATCGAATTGATGTTGTCCGGCTGCAATCGGGTGACGTGACAGCCGATGGGTTGGTGCAGGAAGGCAGCGCGTGGTTCAACGGCACGGCGATTTCAGTGCCGCTGGCGGTGACGGCTGAGCGGGTGACGACCGGCATTGCGCTGGCCGATCCGCGATTGGTCAAAGGACGGCTGGGCGGCGCTCTGACCTATGATTTTGCGCGCCAGCGGCTTGATGCCGATAATGCCCGGATCACCTTCCCCGGGCTTGAAGCGGTGCTGGCGCTGCGCGGCGATGTGGCCGCCGGAGCCTATGCGCTGGCGGGGCCGATAACCGCGCGCGGCCTCAAGATTGATGGCGCGGGCGATGTCACCGCCAATGCCAAGATCCTCGCCAAGTTCGGCCCCACTGTGCCGTGGAGCCTGCGCGCCAATCTGGCGGGCGTGCTCGACGCGATCGGCAATCCCACCTTCGTCAATCTGGCGGGCGAGCAGGTTCGATTTAATGGCGCGTTGGGCATGGGGGCAGGCGAACCGATAATCCTGCGCGAAGTGGCGATCACCTCCGCCCGGCTCAACGCGCAGCTTGATAGCAAGCTGGTGCCGGGCAGCGATGGCACCCGCACGACGCTGGCGGGGAGCGGGCGGCAGGCGGACTATGGCCCGTTCACCTTCGATGCCGAAATCGCCGCCGATGGCCCGCGCGCGGTGCTGGTGCTGGCCGATCCTCTGCCAGCAGCGGGCCTCAAGGATGTGCGCGTGGCGCTTGCGCCCAGCGACGAAGGGTTCGGGTTTGATGTCGCAGGCCAATCGCTGCTCGGGCCATTTTCCGGCGCGCTCGAACTGTTTTTGCCTGATGCCGCGCCAGCCCGGATCGCGGTCAACCGGCTTGAAGTCTATCGCACCAATGTGACCGGAGCGCTCACGTTGGGCGAGGCAGGCATGACGGGCGACTTGCGGCTGGCGGGCGGCGGGGTGAATGGCACCGTGAACTTCCGGCCACAGGCCGCAGGGGCAGTTGGTTTTGCGGTCAATCTGGCCGCCCGCAATGCGGCATTCGCAGGGGAAACCCCGATCAGCATCGCCCGCGCCGACATCGCCGCCGCCGGCCGCTATGCCGATGGCAAGGCGCGGGTTGATGCCGATATCAGCGCGGCGGGGGTGGAATACGGCGCGCTCAACATTGCGAATCTCACCGCCAAGGCGGCGATTGATGACGGACGCGGCAGGGTTAGCGGAGCGATTGCCGGGCGGCGGGCGGATCGCTTTGCGCTCAATTTCGATGCCACGGTCGCGCCCAAACAAATCGCTGCCGCTGTGCGCGGGGAATATGGCGGGGAGGCGATGACCATGCCGCGCCGCGCGGTGCTGACCGCGCAGGACGATGGCGGATGGCGGCTTGCCCCGACGCAGATCGGCTTTTCGCGTGGTTACGCCATTGCCGAAGGCCGCTTTGGTGGGGACGAAACCGCTCTAGAGATCAAGCTGGCGCGGATGCCGCTGCGACTGCTCGATCTGGCGGGTGCGGGGCTTGGACTGGGCGGGCGGCTGTCGGGTATCATTGATTACCGCCAGCAGGGCCGCGCGCCGCCATCGGCCACGGCGCGGGTGCGGATTGACCGCTTCAGCCGCGCCGGGCTGGTGTTGTCATCCAAACCGGTCAATGTGCTGGGTGTTGTCGACCTTTCGGCAGATTGGTTGACGGCAGCTGGACGCCTGCTTGAAGGCGATGCACGGCTCGGTGATGTGGCGGTCAGGATCACCGGGCTGGGCGAGGACGGTGCGTTGATGGAGCGGCTGACGCGCGGGCGGCTGGATGCTCGGTTGGCGTTTGATGGCGCGGCGGAAACTTTGTGGCGGCTGGCAGCGATTGAGGCGTTCGACCTCACCGGCCCGGTGACCATCGCCGCACGCGCCACCGGAACGCTCGGCGACCCGCGCATATCGGGCACGCTGGCGAGTGATAATCTGACGCTCGAAAGCGCTGTGACCGGCACCCGCATCGAAACGGTGTCCGCGCGCGGGCGGTTCGCCGGTTCGCGGCTCGAACTCTCCCGCTTTGCCGGAAACACGCGCGGCGGCGGAACGATTACCGGCAGCGGCACGGTCGATCTTGCCGGGATCAGCGCAACGCGCGGCCCGCAGCTTGATCTGCGCGCTGCGGCCAAGAATGCGCGGCTGCTGGACGCAACCGGGCTGGAGGCGACCATCACCGGCCCCTTGCGTATCGTCTCCAGCGGGCGGGGCGGAACCATTGCAGGGCGTGTAACGATCAACCGCGCGCGCTGGGCGTTGGGGGTCGCGGCTGAAGATGTCGCGCTGCCGCAAATCGCCACGCGCGAAATTAACGGCGAAGGCGGGGGCGGGCGCACGCAGGTATCGGCGCGGGACAACGCTTGGCGCTATCTGGTCAATGCTTCGGCCCCGAACCGGGTCGCAGTGGACGGCATGGGGCTTGAAAGCGAATGGGGGATCGACATTGCCCTGCGCGGCACGGTGAATGATCCGCGCATCGGCGGCAGCGCGCGGTTGGTGCGCGGGGATTACACTTTCGCCGGAACCCGTTTCGAACTCACCCGTGGCCGCATCCTGTTTGACGAGAACGAGCCGATTGATCCCCGGTTGGATATTCTTGCCGAAACATCGCGCAGTGGCACCAATGTCGATATTGCGATCACCGGTAACGCGCAGTCGCCCGCAATTGCGTTTTCGAGCGAACCGGCGCTGCCAGAAGAAGAAATCCTGTCCCGGCTGCTGTTTGGCGGGTCGGTAACGTCGCTGTCAGCGACCGATGCTGTGCAACTGGCCGCTGCGCTGGCGGCATTGCAGGGCGGCGGCGCAGGACTTGACCCGATTGGCGAGCTGCGCCGTTCAATCGGGCTGGATCAATTGCGGATCATCAGTGCCGACCCGCTGATCGGGCGCGAAACCGGGGTTGCGCTGGGCAAGAATATCACCCGCAGCCTCTATGTCGAAGTGCTGACCGACGGCCGCGGATACAGCGCCACTCAGGTCGAATACCGGATCACCAGCTGGCTGGCGCTGCTGGGCACGGTATCGACCATTGGGCGCGACAGCGTGCTTGTGGAAGTGTCGCGGGATTATTGAAGATAGAGTTCAGCCTCAGCCGCGCGGCGACGCACAAGCCCTTTGAGCACCCGCCCGCCCGCGCGGTTCCAGCGCGCAAATTCGCGCGCGGCGCCTTGATAGTCACCCGCGATGTGTTTTTTCGTCAGCGTCGCACGGGCAATCGCGCCGGTGTTGTAGTGAAAGCTGACCAGCGCATCGAATTGTGATTGCGTGGCGGGGGATTCCCCCAGCGCGCGCACAACATCGGCGGCATAGCGCACCAGATCATCGGTCAGCCGGGCATCGGCCTGCGCCTGCGTCCAGACCGTGCCCTTGGCGATGCGCCCGCCGTGCATATGATCGCGCCCCGTCGCGCCCCAGCCGATGGTCCAAGGATCGCCGCCGGTGCCGGGATCGGGGTAGGCCTCAACCAGCCCATCGGTGCGCAGCCGTGCGCAGCCTTCGAACCGCTTGATCAGGGCGATTCCGGCGGCACTGATGGCTTGGGGAGGTGGCGGCGCAGTGTTGGTGCTGTTCATCAGGCGTTGAACAGCGGCGCGTAACGGGTTGGGCGATTGGTGGAGCATGGCAAGGGCCTCGTATCTGGCAGGATGGAACAGCGAGGCCGAGGCATTAGGCACAGATTTCCCGAGTAGGAAAATGCGCAATGTGGCCGCGACCGACAAATTTGCCGATCGTGACTGCGCTCCGTTGCTATCAGTCCAACCGGTCAGAAACGATAGGTCGCCGAAGCGCGGAAAACCTGAGCGTTGGCGGTATTGCGACCGATGGTGGTGTCAAAACCAACGCCGAACTGTACTGGCCTCTCACCAAATTGCGCGCCAATCCCCAGCTTTGGTCGGCTTCGTCGATCACGAAATTGGCATTCAAGCCTGTGCCGCAAATAAAACGAAACCGCGTAGGTATTACTATCGACATCCTGGCCAAGCGGGGTGTCCGCCTCAAGCGCGTTGTAATAGCCCGACACGCCCGCCATCGTGTTGTCACCGAGGTAAAATTCAACCCCGCCCGCGATGTAGAAACCGGTAACATCGGTATCCCGGGCTACCCCCAGGAGCGATTCTACATCACCAAAAATTGCGCCGCCAGCCAGGAAGATCACCATATTTTCAGGTAGATTGGCCTTGGTCATCGTGGTGTCGTTGGCGCTCTGAAACGCCATGCCGTTCGCGCCAAGCGGCTGGCCAACTGGCTGAAGGTGCTGCGGATGGTATCGGTGCTGGCGAAGTCCAGATCGAACAGATCAGCCAGCGCGCCGTTGTCGCGGTTCTGATCGAACAGCATCGGTGCAGAAATCGTCAGGCTCTTCAAACTCGACACAGACCGCGCCGAAATCGCCTTCGCTTCCGCCCCGGCCCAGTTGCGGCGTTGTCGGCAGCCCGTTGATAACCGAGCCGTTCGCATCGATCACGCGGTAAGACGGATCAAGCAGCGTTACCCAGTGATCGGCGTCTTCCCAATTGCCGTCCCCCGCCTGCGCGCCGACATAGCGGTAGGGGTTGGAAAAAGCTGGTGGTGCTCAGCGCGCCAAATGGCTGCGGGCCAAAGAAGCGCGACCCGCCCGACAGCACGCCAATCACCAGATCCTCGTCCGACAGCGTGTTGTTGGCTGCGTCCAGAATCAGTGGGCCGCCCGAATCCCCGCCTGCGGTAATGCCTTCGTTGGGCAGCGCATCATCGCGGTGGGCGTTGATATCGAACACGACATCGCGGTTCTGCAAGTCGAAATCGAGCTGGAATAGGTTTTGCGGCAAAAGACCGGCGGAGCCGCCGAACAGCACAGCATTGCGATCATCGAGCGACAGGAACCCGCCGAGCATGTTTTCCGCCGCGCGCCGCCGGAAATCGATCCCGCCCACCGCACCCTGCAGCGCATTGACGTTGAATGAAAAGGCGGCGGGGATGTTGTCGGTGTTGAAATCGGTGGCTGGCACGTCGTTCACGCAGTGCGCCGCAAACAGCACTGTGCGCGGGTTGATCAGTGTGCCGGTGCAAACAAAGCCATCGGCGCGGAAGAACATGCCGACACCGCGAAAGGCTTCATCGGTGTCGACGATGTCTTCCGGCGTTGTGTTCTCGTTCGGAACCACGGCCAGCGCCGGGGCAGCGGCCATCGACAAGGCGAGCGCTGCGGTGCCCGCCAACAGATGACGACGGCGGGTGTTCGTTATGTTCATGGATGCGTCCCGGAAAATCTTTACGACCGCATGGTGATCAAAGTTCGGAGGTTATCGCTTCAACCACTTGTAACAACCACTGATTGGCCAATTTCTGTATGAATATAGGGGCGTTGCGTGATTGCCTCACCGCAGCGCGAGGAATGCGGTATATCCGCAGTAAAGCACCACCAGCAACGCACCCTCAACCCGCGACAGCCGCCAGCCGCTGCGCAGTTGCACGATCAGCAGCGCGGTCACGCCAAGCATCACCCAGACATCGATCCGGGCAATTTCGGCTGGCACCTCAATCGGATGGATCATCGCGGTAAGGCCCAGAATGCCGCACAGGTTGTAGATATTCGACCCCACGACATTGCCCAGTGCGACATCGCCGTGCTTGCGGATCACCGCGATCACGCAAGCGATCAGTTCGGGCAGGCTGGTGCCGATTGCGACCACGGTGAGGCCGATCACGCTTTGCGAAACCCCAGCCGCGCTCGCCAGCACCACCGCGCCGTCAACCAGCAACCCCGCACCAAAAATCGCGGCGGCAAGACCGGCGATGATCAGTCCGCCCAACACCACAGGGCCCGTATCGGGCGGAACCGGGCGATCATCTGCCTCAGCTTCGTGGCGGTGCGCTTCATCGTCATCCGACGCGCTTTCGGACTTGTAGGCCCACCAGATATAACCGACGAGCGCGCAAAACAGGATGGCGCCCGGCACCATCCCGATCACGCCGAGCATCACTGCCGCTGTCGCCAGCAGGGCGGCCCCGCCCATTGCGATCGAATCGCGCTTGAATGATGCCGGGTTGACCGCGAGCGGAAGGATCAGCGCCGACACCCCGAGTACAAGCAGAATATTGGCGATATTCGATCCAACGACATTCCCGAGCGCAATTCCCGGCGAACCGGCCATCGCGGCCTGCACACTGGTGGCCAGTTCGGGCATCGAGGTGCCAAAGCCAACGATGGTAAGCCCGGCGAGCAGCGGTGATATGCCCAGCCGCGCCGCCATTCCCACCGCGCCGCGCACCAGCAATTCGCCGCCCAGTGCCAGCAGCACCAGCCCCCCGGCCACCAGCAGGATTGAATTGGTCATGATTGTTCCTGATGTTGTGACACGCACGCGGCCATAGCCTTGCGCGCGGGGCAGAGAAAGGGGTGACATTTGAGAAAAAGGGCCGCCCGGATTACCGGACGGCCCATTGCATTTTACCAGATTGCCTCTGCCCGTGGCGGGTTGAGAGGCGCAAAATCACATCGAATAATACATGTCATATTCGACCGGGCACGGGGTGGTTTCGGTGCGCATCACCTCTTCCCACTTCAGTTCAGCATAGGCATCGATCTGATCCTTGGTGAACACGTCGCCCTTGAGCAGGAATTCGTAATCGGCCGCCAGCGAATCGAGTGCTTCACGCAAGGAACCGCACACGGTCGGCACCTCGGCGAGTTCGGCCGGGGGCAGATCATACAGGTTTTTGTCCATCGCCTCGCCCGGGTGGATCTTGTTCTCGATCCCGTCGAGCCCCGCCATCAGCAGCGCCGCATAGCACAGGTAGGGGTTCGCCATCGCGTCGGGGAAACGGAATTCCACGCGCTTGGCCTTGTCGCCCGATCCGTAAGGAATGCGGCAAGACGCCGAACGGTTGCGCGCCGAATAGGCCAGCAGCACCGGCGCTTCGAAGCCCGGCACCAGCCGTTTATAGCTGTTGGTGGTCGGGTTGGTGAAGGCATTCAGTGCCTTTGCGTGCTTGATCACCCCGCCGATGAAAAAGAGGCACATTTCCGACAGGCCGGCATATTCATTGCCGGCAAACATCGGCTTGCCTTCTTTCCAGATCGAGATGTGGGTGTGCATCCCCGACCCGTTATCGGCCTTGATCGGCTTGGGCATGAAGGTCGCGGTCTTGCCATAGGCGTGGGCAACCTGATGCACGACATATTTGTAGATCTGCATCCGGTCAGCGGTCTGCACCAGCGTCCCGAATGTCAGGCCCAATTCGTGCTGCGCCGCGGCGACTTCGTGGTGGTGCTTGTCACACGGCAGGCCCATTTCGAGCATCGTGGTGACCATTTCGCCGCGGATGTCCACGGCGCTGTCGACCGGCGCGACGGGGAAGTAACCGCCCTTGGCGCGCGGGCGGTGGCCCATGTTGCCGCCGTCATATTCCTTCGAGGTGTTGCCCGGCAATTCGATGTCGTCGATCGCAAAGCCCGATCCGGCATAGCCATCTTCAAACCGCACATCGTCGAACATGAAGAATTCAGCCTCGGGGCCGACATAGACGGTATCACCGATCCCGGTTGATTTCAGGTAGACTTCGGCGCGCTTGGCCGTGGTGCGCGGATCGCGCGCATACCAATCGCCGGTTGACGGCTCAACAATGTCGCAGTTGATGATCAGCATCGGCGAAGCGCTGAACGGATCGATCCACGTTTCGGTGAGATCGGGCTTCAGGATCATGTCGGATTCGTTGATGACCTTCCAGCCAGCGATTGACGAACCATCGAACATCAACCCGTCTTCCAACTCGTCTTCGCCCATGACGCTGGCGACCATGGTCAGGTGCTGCCACTTGCCCTTGGGATCGGTGAAGCGCAGATCGATCCACTCGATTTCTTCGTCCTTGATCAGTTTCAGGACGTCTTTTGCTTTTGACATTTGTTTGGTGACTCCGAGTTATTCTGGCGTGTTAGGCAATGCCGGCCTGCCATTGCTGCAGGCAGGAGAGGGCGGAAAATCAGATCGCGTCGTCGTTGGTTTCGCCGGTGCGAATGCGCAGCGCGCTTTCGATTGCGGTGACGAAAATCTTGCCGTCGCCGATGCGGCCAGTCTGCGCGGCGGCGGCGATGGCTTCGACCACGCGTTCAGCCTGATCATCGGACACCACGACCTCAAGTTTCACCTTGGGCAGGAAATCGACGACATATTCAGCGCCGCGATAGAGTTCGGTATGGCCTTTCTGGCGGCCAAAACCCTTGGCTTCGATGACGGTGATGCCGGACACGCCGATTTCGTGCAGCGCCTCCTTCACTTCGTCGAGCTTGAAGGGTTTGATGATCGCTTCGATCTTTTTCACGTTTTCCCCATCCGCGCCTGGCTGATTGCTGACCAATTCTTAACAAGAATCGTGCCAAGCATCATGGTGCTCGCATTGAACGATCCTTGCCGCCTGAAGACTCAGGACGAAGGATGTCTTTCGTCGAAGGCCTGCGGTTAGCAAGATTATGGTGCACTGCGCAATGGTGCACAGCATCTGATCGGGGCTTGCCTAAATTTTAAGCAGCACAGGCCTGATTCAGAGCCGCAAGCCGGTGGTTTCGGGCAGGCCGTACATCAGGTTGAGGTTCTGGATCGCCGCGCCCGACGCGCCCTTGCCGAGGTTGTCGAGCACGGCGACAAGGCGGGCGTGCCAGCCACCGTCGTTGCCAAAGACGTGCAGCGACATCGAATCGGATGGCGCGGCCGCGCGGCCCAGTAGAATCTCGCCCGCGTCACAATTTTCACCAACCGAAATCACCTCTGATCCGGCGTAGAATTGACCGAGCGCGTCGCGCAGCCCGTCAGCGGTCGGCTCACCGCGCATCGCGCCAAGATGCAGCGGCACTTCGACCACCATCCCGCGATAGGCCGGGACGACTGCGGGGGCGAAAATCACGCCATGTTCCAGGCCCGCGTGCAGTTGCATTTCCGGGCGATGTTTGTGCGCCATGTCATACCCATAGGCGCGGAACGCGGGCGCGCCTTCGGCCTCGAACCGCGCAATCAAGGCATTGCCGCCGCCCGAATATCCGCTCACCGCGTTGACGGTATAGGGCCAGTCGGCGGGCAACAAACCCGCGCGCACCAGCGGCGCGATCAGCGCGAGGAAGCCGGTGGGATAACAGCCGGGATTGCTCACCAATCTGGCATTGGCGATGGCAGAGCGCCCGATGATTTCGGGGAAACCGTACGTCCAGCCCTCGGCCACGCGGTGCGCGCTGGAGGCGTCGATGATGCGAGTGCCCGACCCTTCGGCCAGCTTCACCGCCTCTTTCGCGGCGTCATCCGGCAGGCACAGAATCGCAATATCGGCGGCGTGGAGCGCATCGCGGCGCGCGGCTTCGTCCTTGCGCTGGGTATCTTCGAGAACGATCAGATCGAACTCGTCACGACCCTGCAACCGCTCGCGAATCTCAAGGCCGGTGGTGCCTGCTGCACCGTCGATGAAGAGGCGGACCGCCATGGCCTACGCGCCTTCCGGGGCGAGTTCGCCTGCCCGGCACCAGCCTGCGGGGCCGCGCGGGCCGGGGCAGCCCCACACCCATCCGCCCGCGACATCGAGCAATTCGAACCTTGTGCCGTGGGCAAGTTGCGCAAACACCTCGCTATCATCGCGCGGGGCGATCCGCAGGCCTGCGCCAGCTTCACCCACCACGCGCACCTGCGGGATCACGTAATGCGCGGCGAGATGCGTGCTAGCGAGCGCGATATGCGCCAGATCCCCGCGCAGCGGCAGCGCGCCGGGCGCAGGCCTTTCGACCGGGCCTTTCAGACCCAGCACGCCCGCAGGCACCGCGTATTCCGTTTCCTCGCGCGTCGCGCCGCTCATTTGCGTTCCGTCAGCTAAAGTCGGTGTGGCCGCGCTTTCCCCGGCGGCGGCGTGGGAGGCCCGTTAGCGACAAGTCGCGATCAGAGCAAGCGGGCGGCCATCACCGTCACCCGTCATAACGCGCCCTAATTGCGTGCCAGGCAGCGCGCAGCCCCAAACCGCGCCCGCCGCGCGCGCGTCCGGGCTTGGGCGCTGGGTTCCACGCGAAGGTATCGAAATGCACCCAGTCCAGCCCGTCCCCCACGAACCGGTCGAGGAACAATCCGGCGACGCTCGCCCCGGCAAAGGGGTTGGCCGAGGCATTGGTCATATCGGCGACGTCCGATGACAGATATTCGCGGTAAGCCTCGGGCAGGGGTAGTCGCCACGGCGGATCATCATTGGCTGTGCCCGCCGCCAGAAACGCCTCCGCCGTTGCGTCATTGCGCGCCATCATCGCCGGATAATCGGGGCCAAGCGCCACCCGCGCCGCGCCGGTCAGCGTGGCAAAATCGACGATCAGATCGGGGTTCTCCTCGCTCGCGCGGGTCAGCGCATCGCCCAGGATCAGCCGCCCTTCGGCATCGGTATTGTGGATCTCCACCGTCAGGCCCTGACGGCTCTTGAGCACATCGCCGGGACGGAAGGACGAACCCGAAATCGCGTTTTCCACCGCCGGGATCAGCAGATGCAGCCGCACCTTCAGCCGTGCGCCCATGATCAGATCGGCCAGCGCCAGCGCGTGGGCCGCGCCGCCCATGTCCTTCTTCATCAACCGCATTCCTGACGACGGCTTGATATCCAGCCCGCCGCTGTCAAAGCTCACCCCCTTGCCCACGATGGCGAGCACCGGGTCGCTGTCCTTGCCCCACACAAGGTGCATCAACCGCGGCGCATGGTGGCGCGTGGCGGCGCGGCCGACCGCATGAACCATCGGATAGCCTTGTTCCAAAGCATCGCCGCGCACGACGGTAAGCTGCGCCTTGTGCGCCTTGGCAAGGCGTTCACACTCCGCCTCCAGCGCGGCTGGCCCCATGTCTTCGGGCGGGGTGTTGACCAGATCGCGCACCAGACATTCGGCCTCGGCCTCGGCGGTGACAGCGCCGATTTGCCCGACCTGCGTGGTCAGCAGCACCCGCGCGCCTACCGGCTTGTCATCGCTGCGATAGCGGGCAAAGCGATATTGCCCGGTGATCCAGCCGAACATCGCCGGGCCGGGATCGGCGCCAACCAGCCGATAAGTGCCTTCGGGCAATTCCTCGGCCAGCTTGGCAAGGCACCAGCTCGACAGGCTTTCGGGATCGGCAACCCCGCCCACCGCGAACCAGCTATCGCCATCGGGAACGATCCCGACCTGATAGCCGCCGCCTTCAAACTTCTGGCCCGCAAGGCTTGCCCGCTGGCCAGCAGACAGGGTCTTGGTGAAGGCGGCAAAGCCATCCTTGTTCACCAGATGGATGGCAATCGCGGTTTGGTCGCGATCGGGCTGGATCAGTGCTTTGGGTTTGGTCATGCCTGTTTCATAATCGCGGCTGGCGGCTTGTCACCCATAGATTGAGGTTGCCCGGCAGCGCGATGGCGGCAAGCCGAATGTTTCACGTGAAACATTGACCTAGGCGGACCTAGAAGGGGTCTAGCCGGGGTCTAGCGCAGATTATGCGGCCGCTGACCCATGCGCGTGAAATGTAGCTTTTCGCCGCGCGCGTCGCTATATGGCCGCTATGCACCAATACCAACTCGTTGACAGCGATCAGACCGTCTACCGCGACGGCACCATCAAACTGCATGGGCCAGAAGGCTTTGACGCGATGCGCAAGGCAGGGCGGCTTGCCGCTGAAATCCTTGATGCCTGCGTTGATCTGGTCAGGCCCGGCGTCACTACCGGCAGCATCGACGATGCGATCCGGGGCATGATGCTGGATGCAGGCGCGGTGCCCGCGACGCTCGGCTATCGCGGCTATGCGCATTCGTCCTGCATTTCGATCAATCACGTGATCTGCCACGGCATTCCGGGTGATAAGGTGTTGAAGGATGGTGATATTCTCAACATCGACGTGACCCCGCTGGTCGATGGCTGGCACGGCGATACGTCGCGAATGTTCTACGCGGGTGAGCCTTCATTGAAGGCGAAGAAGCTGGTCGAAGTGACCTATGAATGCCTGATGCTGGGCATCGCGGCGGCACAGCCCGGCGCGCGGCTGGGCGATATCGGCGCGGCGATTGAAGCCCACGCATCGCAATTCCGTTACGGCGTGGTGCGCGAATTTTGCGGCCACGGCGTCGGCCGCCTGTTCCACGACGCGCCCGAAGTCGTCCACGCTGCCAAGGCCGGAACGGGGCCGGAATTGAAGCCGGGAATGTTCTTCACCATCGAACCGATGATCAACCTCGGCAAGCCTTGGGCGAAAGTTCTGGGCGATGGCTGGACGGCGGTGACGCGCGACAAATCGCTCTCCGCACAGTTTGAACACTCGATTGCGATCACCGAGACGGGCAACGAGATTTTCACGAAAAGCCCGACGGGGCGGGATTGCCCGCCTTACGTTTAGGTTTTTCGCACGCCCCTCCGGGCGCGCGATCCTCGCTAGACGGGCAGCAAAGCTGCCCCCGCTGCGGGCGGGCAGTCGCCCTTGCGGCCTTACGGGCCGAGGGGATTGAAGCTCATTCTCCCTGTTCGTCATCCCGGACTTGATCCGGGATCCCGCTTCTTCTCAATTCGTCATTGCGAGCGTAGCGAAGCAATCCATGGCCGGGTGTTGCGTTGCGGCGCAGCGTTGATCCATGGATTGCCGCGTCGCCTTCGGCTCCTCGCAATGACGAATGGGGGTCGCTAATTCTCTCGTGCCGCGCGGATTGCGGCTCCGGCTGCAAACGGCGCGATGCCCACCAGCGCGAGGCTGATCGCGGCCACGAAGCCGAGGCTGATCTGATCCTGACGCGCCAGCGCACCCGCGCCGAAAATCAGAATCGGCAGCGCGAGCGGTATCAGCAGCAGGCCGGACAGTGCCGCGCCGGCGCGCAAGGAGGCGGTGAGCGCGGCGATGATAAGGCCGATTGCCGCCAGCCCCGGTGTCCCCACCAGCAGGCCTACAGCCAAAATCTGCAAGGTCTCACCCTCGATCTTCAGCAGCGCTGCCGCGGGAAAGGTCGCCAGCACCAGCGGCGGGCCGAAGCTGAGCCAGTGGGCGATCAGCCGCACCGCCATCATTGCTTCTTCGGCAAGCCCACGCAGTTTCAACTGGTCAAAGAAACCGAGGTCAATATCGCGCGCCACCAGCTTTTCCAGCGGCAGGATCGCCGCCAGCAGCGCCGCGATCCACACCACCCCGCCGCCTGTCCGCGCCAGCAAGTTGGCATCCGGCCCAACCGCGAAGGGGAACAGCATCGCCACCGCGACGAAGAACACCACCGGCAGCGCCGCACCGCTTCCGGTGAAGGGAAAGAACTGCGCAAGATCGCGGCGGAGGAGCTGCGCGAGCATCACGCCTCGACCTCGTCTGATGGCGCGTAGTCTTCGATCGCGAAACGCGTCATCCCCGGCACATCCAGCGGCTGGTGCGAGGCGATCAGCGCGATCCCGCGCTGCGCGCAATGTTCGCGCACCAATTCGCTCACCAAGCCTTGCGATGCCGTGTCGAGGCCGGATAATGGCTCATCCAGCAGCCACACCTGCGCTGCCTGCCCCAGCAGGCGCGCGAAGGCGGCGCGTTTCTTCTGCCCGGTGGAAAGATAGCGCACCGGCACCTCGGCCAGAGCCTCCAGCCTAAGGCGCGCCATGATCGCTTGCGGCGCATTGCCAGCATCCACCACTGACCAGAACGCCAGCGCGCGGCCCAAGGGCAGATCGGGATCAAGCCCGCTGCGTTCATCGAGCAACCCCAGTGCGCCCTCGCGCCGCACCTCGCCCGCATAGGGCGTCATCAGCCCCGCCAGCGCGCGGATCAGCGTGGTCTTGCCCGCGCCATTCGCGCCCGTCACATGGCACGCCGCGCCGGGCTCCAAGGCGAAGGACAGCCGCCGGAACAGCAACCGCTCACCCCGCCGACAGGCGAGGTCATGCACAGACAGGGCGGGCGAGGGTGCTTGCATTGGCTTGCCGCGTTAGGGAAAAGAGCGCCTGCAAACAAGCGACACGCAACAAGGAACCTGCGCCATGGCCGTCCCCGAACTCGACCCCAGCGAAATCGAACAACTCCTCGCCGATCACCCCGCATGGAGCCTGGCACGCGATGGCAAGGCGATCACCCGCACGTTCCAGTTCAGCGATTTTTCGCAAGCCTGGGGCTTCATGAGCCGGGTTGCCCTGCTGGCCGAGGCGCAGGATCACCACCCCGAATGGTTCAACGTCTATGCCAAGGTCGAAGTGACGCTGACCACCCATGATGCCGGACCAAGCGGCGGCTTGTCACAGCGCGACGTGCGGCTGGCGCACGCGATTGATGCGCTTTTTTGATTTCGCACGCCGTCCGGCGTGCGGTATCCTCGCTCATGCGACCTGAAGGTCGCATCGCTGCGGGCGGCCAGTCGGCCTTGCGGTCGCTGGCGCGACCGTTTCAGCACTACCCGGTTGCATCCGTCGCTTAACTTACTTCCCCAGCAACCCCTGCCGCCCGGCGGCGCGTTGCTGTTTGCGCAGCTTGCCGGGCATCCAGCGCTTGGCAAAGGCCAGCTGGCGCGCGGTCTTGCCGACCAGATAGTGCAGATCATCACCGTGGACCGCGTTCCACACCGCCTCGGCAACCTGCTCTACCGGGGTGATTTCCAGCCCGGCGGCTTTGACCCGCGTGCGGATATCGTCGTTGGCGTTGCGATTGCCGGTGCCATCAAGCAGCGGGGTATCGATGAAGCTTGGGCAGATCGAGGAGACTTTGATCCCGTCCGGTGCCCATTCGGCATCAAGGCTTTCGGCAATCCCGCGCACCCCGAACTTGGTTGCGCTGTAAACGCTCATCCCGCTGCCGCCGTTAAGCCCCGCTGCGCTGGCGATATTGACCAGCGCCGATCCGGGCGCGCTCGCCTTGAGATAGGGATAGGCCGCCTGCGCGCCATACAGCACCCCGCGCAGATTGATGTCGAGGCAGGCGTCGATCTCGTCCTTGCTCAATTCGGCCAAAGCGCCGCCGGTGCCGATCCCGGCATTGTTGATCATCGCATCAATCCGCCCGCCTGCCGCGGCGGCAAAGGCCGCCAGCACATCGTCCCAAGCCGCGCGGTCACGCACATCAAGCCGGTGCGCGAATTTCGCCTCGCCAGCGATCAGGGATAGCGTTTCGGCCATCCCGGCCTCGTTGACATCGGCCACCCCGACAAACCACCCACGCGCGCCGAAATGGCGGGCGACGGCGCGTCCGATGCCCGATGCCCCGCCGGTGATGAAGATGCTGCGCTGCTGTGCCATGTGATCCCTCTCGATTGCGTTTTGCAACCTGTGTAGAGCGGTCTGCGGCGCTTGTCAGCAGTGCGAATGCAGCGTCCCCGGGGCTATCCCCCGCGCCTTGCCTCCAGGCCCTGCACGTGCTGTGCGCCTTCGACGATCTGCGCGCTTGACGGCACCAGCGCATCGCCCAGCGGTTCAGCCCGCCCGCCAAGACATTCGGCGAGGAAATTTTCAGCGATAGCGTAGAAGGCAATGCTGTTTTCGGGCCGGGCAAAGCCGTGGCCTTCATCCGGATACAGCACATAGGTCACTGGTATCCCGGCGGATGTCATGGCGCTGACGATCTGATCGCTTTCCGCCTGTTTGACGCGCGGATCATTCGCGCCTTGCGCGATCAGCAACGGCTTGATGATCTGGTCAGCCTTGTAAAGTGGGCTGGCGGCGCGCAGCAAGGCGCGGCCTTCTTCGGTATTGGGGTCGCCCATGCGTTCGTGGAAGGTCTTGACCACCGGTGCCCAATAGGGCGGGATGGTTTCCAGCAGGGTTTCAAGGTTCGACGGGCCAACAATGTCGACCCCGCAGGCAAAGGTTTCGGGCGTGAACGCCAGCCCCGCCAGCGTGGCATAACCACCATAGGAGCCCCCCATGATCGCCACCTTGTCGGCCTGCGCAATGCCCTTGCCGATCGCCCATTGGGTCGCGTCGATCAGGTCATCGTGCATCTTCAGGCCCCACTGTTTGTTGCCGGCATTGATGAAGTCCTTGCCGAACCCGGTCGAGCCACGAAAATTGACGCTGAGCACCGCGTAACCGCGATTGGCGAGCATTTGGTGGGTTGAATTGAAGCCATAGGTATCGCGTCCCCACGGCCCGCCATGCACCAGCAACACCATCGGCACCGGGCTGTCCGGGCGGCCATCGCCATCGGCATCGCTGCCCGGCGGCAAGGTGAGGTAGGACGGAAGGGTAAGCCCATCGCGGCTGGGGATTTCCAGTCCGTGCATCACTTGCAACGGCATCCCGGCCAGCGCAGGCCGCGACGTGTAAAACGGGGTCAGCGTCTTGGCGGTGCGATCATAGATGTAGGTCGATACCGGCTGGGTCAGCGGATCATTCCAGACGATCCATGTCTGGTCATCATCGGTGCGGCTGGACACGCCGAAATCGCCTTCCAGTCGTTCGCCCAGCCATGCCAGCGCAGCGCCGATATCGGGATCGATCGCAGTCCATTCGGTCTTGAGGTAATCGACCGCATAGGCCTGCACCTCGCCTGTCAGCGGATCGCGCATGGTGCTGCCGATATCGGCTTTGGCATCTTCGGCAATCACCCGCTTTGCGCCGGTCGATGTGTCTTGCGCAAACACGGCGGCGGTGTTGCGTCCACGGCTGTCGATCCAATACAGCGTGGCACCATCAGTGGTGTATCCAGCGGGCGTGGTGGTGAGCGCATCCTCCATCGCCGTGGTCTCGAACGGCTCAGCCGCGACAACATCATCTTCAACGCTGAAATAATCAGTTCCGCCCGCCGCGTTCTGGCGCATCGCCATGCGCAAGGTCAGGCTGTCATCGGCCATGAACCGGGCGTAGGAATTATTCTCCAGCACCAGCGAAAGCGCGCCAGTCGTCAGATCAAGCAGGTGGACATCGTGCCAGCGCGGATCGCGGTTATTGATGCCGATCAGCAGCTTGTCCTTGTGGGTGGTCGACCCGCCGACGATTCGAACCAGGGTGTTTTCAAACGGGGTCAGCGTGGTTTCTGCGCCACTGGCGATATCGATGCGGTAAAGCAGGAAATTTTCGTCCCCGCCCTTGTCCTGAATATACAATACGCCGCGCGAATCCGGCGACCAGAAATGCTGACGGATCGGACGATCAGTCGCGCTGGTGATGGCGCGTGCGGCAGCCGGATCATCGGCCGGAGCGACCCAGATATTGAGCACCCCGTCCTTCGGCGCGAGCCAGCTGAGCCATTGGCCATCCGGGCTGATCTGCCCTGCCGCACGGGTCGGGTTGCCGAACAGGGCACTGCGCGCGATCAGCGGGGCGGTTTGCGTTTGGGCGGTCATTGCGGTTCCATCAGTGGCGGTGTGATTATTGGCAAGAACAGCAGCAGGCAACGCCACAATGCTCGCCGCTACGGTGGTCAGGAAACGGGCCCGCGTGCGTGTGAATGACGTCATGACTGCTTTCTCCCGATCAGAGCCGGACAGGCTAAGTGTATTGCATACGTAATACACAAAGACAGCAAGCGCAAGCGCTGGGATACGCCTTACAACGCCGGGTTGGCGTAGAAATGCCACGTAAAAATCGCCATGCTGCCGCGCTGCGGGGCCCAGGGTTCGGCGAGCGTGCGGGTAGCCTTTTCCGCCGGGCGTTCGGGCAGGTCGAGCAAGCGTTTCACCCCTTCCTGCACCGCCAGATCGCCCGCAGGCCAGATATCGGCGCGGCCTTCGGCGAACAGCAGGTAGATCTCGGCAGACCAGCGCCCGATGCCCTTGATCCGGGTGAGGTGTGCGATCGCGGCTTCATCGTCGGCAGGCAGCCCGCCCAAATCAAGTTCGCCAGCCTCAACCAATTCGCACAAGGATCGCGCGTAACCCTGTTTCTGATGCGACAATCCGCAGGCGCGCAGGGTATCGAAATCGCGGGCGAGCAGGCAGGCCGGGGTGAAATCCGCGCCCAGTTCGGCCTCCAGCTTGCGCCACATCGACGCCGCCGCCGCAACCGAGACTTGCTGGCCGACGATGGTGCGCAGCAGCGTCTTGTAACCGCGTTCCCGCAGGCGCGGTTCGGGATAGCCGATCCGTTCAAGCGCAATCGCCAGTCGCGGCTCGCGCAGCGCCAGCGCATCCAGATCCGCGCGCAATCGTTCCGCCGTCAGCCCCACTGCCACTTTCCTTAACTTGCCTTGCGCTTCAGACTATCTTAGCAGCCCGTCAAACACCCTCACAGCGCAATCCCTTGCGCGCAATAGCCCAAAAGGAAGTTTGATCCATGCCCAGACTGGTCGTCACCAACCGCGAAGGCGAAACCAGCGAGATTTCCGTCGGCGATGGCCTGACCGTGATGGAAGCGATCCGCGACAATGGTTTTGATGAACTGCTGGCGCTGTGCGGCGGGTGCTGTTCGTGTGCGACGTGCCATGTCCATGTTGATCCGGCCTTCGCCGACAAGCTGCCGAAAATGAGCGAGGACGAGGATGATCTGCTCGAATCCTCCGATCATCGCGCCGCGACCAGCCGGTTGTCGTGCCAGATTGCACTGACTGCCGATCTTGATGGGCTGCACGTCACGATTGCACCGGAAGATTGATCGCGGGGCGTTGGGGGCAGGCCGGTGGACGATGATCTGGCCCGTTTCCTGCGCGAAGAACTGGGCCATGCGCCCACTGGCTCTGCGGGGCCGTGGCGGGTGTGCGGGACGGTGTTGCTGTGGCAGGGCAGCGCTGGCGCTGCGACCAAAGGCAGCTGGTTTTTCCTGACCATCGACGGCGAGACGGCAGCGGCGATCCGCGCCCACGCTGTCAATGCCGCGGCTTGGGGATCGGTCTATGTCGTGGCGACGATTGGCGCGACGACATGGCGAACGTCGCTGTTCCCTTCCAAAGCGGCCGGTGGCTGGTTGCTGCCGCTGAAGGCCGCCGTACGCAAGGCCGAGGGGATAGACGAGGGCCGCGCGGTCGAGGCCATGCTCGCGCTGGCAAACTGATGGCCCGATGTGCGCCTTGACCGTTGCGGCGAGCGGCGCGAGCGACTAATCCCTGCCGCATGAACATTACCCGCCCCTTTGGCGATACGCTCGCCCTGATCGGTAACACCCCGATGGTAAGGCTTGCCGGCCCCAGCGCGGCGGCGGGCTGCGACATCTGGGGCAAGTGCGAATTCGCCAACCCCGGATCGTCGGTCAAAGACCGCGCGGCCTTGTGGATCATCCGCGATGCCGAGGCGCGCGGCGAATTGCTGCCCGGCGGCACTGTGGTTGAAGGCACGGCGGGGAACACCGGGATCGGCATCGCTCTGGTCGCCAATGCGCGCGGTTACAAGACGATTATCGTCATGCCCGACAACCAGTCGCAGGAAAAAATGGACACGCTGCGGGCGCTGGGCGCGCAGCTCGTTTTGGTGCCGCCGACCAAATTCGCCAATCCCGGCCATTTCGTCCACACCTCGCGCCGCTTGGCCGAAGAAACGCCCGGCGCGGTGTGGGCCAACCAGTTCGACAATATCGCCAACCGCCGCGCCCATATCGAAGGCACCGCGCCCGAAATCTGGAAGCAGCTGGGCGGGCGCATCGATGGCTTCACCTGCGCGGCGGGCACCGGCGGGACGATTGCGGGGGTGGGCCTTGGCCTGAAAGCGCAGGACGAAAATATCCGCATCGCGCTAACCGACCCGCACGGCGCGGCGCTGTATAATTACTACGCCCACGGCGAATTGCAGGCCGAAGGCTCCTCGGTCGCCGAAGGGATCGGGCAGGGGCGCATCACCGCCAATCTCGAAGGCGCAGCGATCGACACGCAATACCGCATCGGCGACGAAGAAGGCCTGATGTGGGTCGCGCGGTTGTTGAAGGATGAAGGCCTGTGCCTTGGCCTGTCATCGGGGATCAATGTGGCCGGCGCGGTGATGCTGGGCAAGGAGCTGGTAGCCGAAGGGCGCGCCAATCCGCAGGTAGCGACGATCCTTTGCGATACGGGTTTTCGTTATCTTTCAACGCTCTATAACCCCGAATGGCTGGCAGCCAAGGGCCTGCCGGTGTTCGATTGGCTCGTGAGCGCGCAGGAAAGCGGCGCATGACCCGGCCTTCGCTGCTTGATCGGTGGCGGCGCATGAACCAGCGCAGCCTGTTCGGGCCGGGAAGCGGTCGTCGCGGACTGTTTTCCGATGAGCCGGGCGAGGGCGAAGGCCCCGCACCCGCGAGCGAGGCGCGCGCCGAGGCGATCCAGCGGCTGCAGGTCGGGCTGTTCGGGATTGGCGCGATGGTGCTGCTTGTCGGGTTGGCGAGCATCATCGGCAGTCAGGCCGATCTGGCCGATGAAGCCGCCGTGCCTGACGCGGCGCCGACCACCGAACCCAAGCCCGCGCCGACCCGCGCCAATCCGCTTGCCGATGCAGGCGTGGTGCCTGATATCGACCCCGCGCCCATTCCCTCGCCATCACCCACCCCGCTCGACCTGCCGCCGCCGCCGCGCCCATCCGGTTCGGGCAATGCCGCGCCGTCGCAGTAATCGCGGCCATGTTCTGGCGGCGGTGCTGCTGCTGGCGCTGGCCGGATGCAACCCTGCGCCGACCGACGAGACGGGTGCAGCGCGATCGCCGCAGCAGACGATCGGATTGATGACCAGCCTGCCGCTATATTGGCCTGAGGGGGCGGAGCTGCACGAGCTGGCCGCCGGAAACACCGCGCCGCCGTGGCAGCGCCAAGCGATTGAGGGACGCTATGCGATTGTCCCGCTCGACACGCTCTCCCCCATTCCTGCGCTCCCCCCGGATGCGACCGAGGTTGATCCGCTGGCCGGACTTGCACGGCTGGCGGTGATTCAGCCGCGCGGATTGTCGCCTGCGGATAATGTCGCGCTGGATGCATGGGTGCGGCGCGGGGGGCGGTTATTGCTGGTGCTCGATCCAGCGCTGACGGGGGATTACGACGCGCCGCTGGGCGATCCGCGCCGTCCGGTGGATGGCGCGCTGATCCCGCCTGTGGTGGCGCACTGGGGGCTGGCGATCAGCTTTGACGAAGGCCAGGAACTGGCAGTCACCACCACGACGCTGGCCGGTGCGCAATTGCCGCTGGCGCTGGCGGGGCGCATTGCCATCACCGATCCCCGCGCGGCTGATTGCACGCGGCTGGCCGCAGGCGCAGCGGCAAGCTGCCGGGTGGGCAAGGGCCGGGTGATGGTGATCGCCGATGCGGCGCTGTTCGAGCATCCGGAACTTGCGGGCGAAGGCGGGGCGCGGCTGCGCGAAGTGCTGGCCGCCGCGCTGGATTAACCACCCTTGGGGAAATCGCGGGAGCCGCCAGACTCGGAGTCGCGACGCCCGGCAAAAATCACCACAAATTGGCCGATTCGCGTGCGTTTCACGGGGAGATATCGCGTCAATCGCCTGTCGAGTGAGTGCCCTAATATTGGCATTAATCAATTAAAAACAATATTATAGCAAGTTATCCCGCATTTTCCCGTAAAAATCCCTTCCATCTCCGTGCCTTCCCCGATATTACCGGGGGGTATCAGACATGCTTGTTGCACCGCGCCCGGCTGATGGGCGCTGGCGCACCGCTCGCGCTTGCGCGGGCGGCGGGGAAGAAGGCGTGTTGCACAGGGCGAGAGGGGATCAGGGAGGGTGTCTGCGTTTGGAGGATATAGCGGCCAAGCTTACTCGCCTTCGGGCGACAAAGGCCGCTTTGTCCTGCCGCCCGCCTTCCGCAAGGCTGTAAAGGAAAGTTCAGGCGGCAACCGCATCCTGTGCCTTGCCGCGCATGACCGGTTCGATTGCCTGATCGGGTTCGGCCTGTCGCGCACCGACAAACTCAACCAGCAGCTCGAACGCGAAGAAGAACGCGCGATCCGGCTGGGCGATGCCGATTTCGACCGTGATGTGCGCGCCCAACAGCTCTTCGGCTTCGAACAGCTCCCCTTCGACGACAGCGGGCGCTTCATCATGCCTGAACATCTGCGCGATCTCGGCAAGGTTGGCGATGGGCTGTATTTTCAGGGCGCGGGCGATTTCTTCTTCGTCTGGAACCCGGTCGAACTCGCGCGGATGGACCTCGCGTGGAAGGGCGCGCAGGCCGCTTGCGCCAAGTTGATCGCCGCCGCAACCAAAGGGGCGGCGTGATGGTTGAGGCTCCGCACATCCCCGTGCTGCTCGATGAGGTGATCGCCGCCATCCAGCCTGCCCCGGGCATGACCATCATCGATGCGACCTTTGGCGCGGGCGGTTATACGCAGGCGCTGCTCGATGCGGGCGCGCAGGTGCACGCGTTTGATCGTGACCCCGATGCCATAGCTGCCGGGCAGGTGATGGTGGCGCATTATCAAACCCGCCTCGCGCTCCACCCGGCGCGGTTTTCCGCGATGCGCGATGAATTGGCGCGGCTCGGCATTGCGCAGGTCGATGCGGTGGTGATGGATATCGGCGTTTCATCGATGCAGCTTGATCAAGGCGACCGGGGCTTTGCCTTCATGCATGACGGCCCGCTCGATATGCGGATGAGCCGGGATGGCGAAAGCGCGGCCGATTTCCTCAACACCGCCGATGAAGAAGCAATTGCGAACGTGCTCTATCGTTATGGCGAGGAACGCCAGTCGCGCCGGGTCGCCCGCGCGATTGTCGCTGCGCGCCCGCTGGCGACCACCGGCGAACTCGCCCGCGTGGTGCGCCGCGCGCTGGGGCACAAGCCGCACGACAAGAAAGACCCCGCCACCCGCACGTTTCAGGCGGTGCGGATCCATGTGAACGATGAATTGGGCGAGCTTGAAGCTGGCCTTGCCGCGGCTGAGGCGCTGCTGGGCGAAGGCGGGGTGTTGGCGGTGGTCAGTTTTCACAGCCTTGAAGACCGCATCGTCAAACACTTCCTGCGTGAACGCAGCGGCGCGGGGCGTTCCGTATCGCGCCACCTGCCCGGCGAAATCCCCGGCCCGCCGCCGACCTTCGCCAACCTGTCAAAGGGCATCCGTCCGACCGAAGCGGAACTTGCCCGCAACCCGCGTGCCCGTTCATCCACCTTGCGCCATGCAATCCGCACCGGCGCACCAGCCAGGAGCATTGCAGCATGATCAGCAGCACTCAGGCAAGGTCGCTGGGATGGATGGCGGTGCTGGCGGTTTGTTTTGCGCTGGTCGTCATCCTCAGCTTCAAGGTTCATGCCGTCAAAAGCCAAGTGCTGCTGGCCGAACGCCAGGTGATCGCGCTGCAACGTGAAACGCTGCTGCTGGAAACCGAATTCCAGACCCGCGCCAGCCAGCGCCAGCTTGCCATGTGGAACACTGTCGAATTCGGTTACGCCGCCCCGCGTGCCGGACAATTCCTTGATGGCGAACGTCAGCTTGCCAGCCTTGGCCAGCGGCCCGGCCCGAATGCGCCCGCACCGATCCGCCTTGCGCGGGCGGACATCCCCGATGGGAGCCTTGCCGCCGAAGCCCCGATGCGTTCACCAGTGTCGGGCGCGACCGTCACGCTCGCCTCGGCCGTCGGCGAAAGGGGCGCGGGCGAAGTGTTCAGCGACGCCTTTGGCGATTTCCTGATCGAAGCCTCCCCGATCCGCGCCGCGCAGGCCCAAACCATCTCCGCCAAGGGTGTTGGCGAATGAACACCATGACTGCCGCCACGGTAGTCCCTTCAATTCCGGCTGGCCGCTTGCAGAGTGTCAATCTGCGGGCGCAATTATTGTGGACGGCCCGGTTCCGGGTGCTGTGGATTTTTGCTGCATTTGCCCTGATTACGCTGATCGCGTTGTTGCGGATCGCCTCGCTGGGGCTGGCCGGGCAAACACCGCAGCGCACCAGCCTGCAGGACGCCTTGCTGCCTTCGCGCGGTGAGATTACCGATCGCAACGGTGCCCCGCTGGCGCGCGCATTTCCGGCCTATGCCTTGTGGTTCGATCCCAAGGCAATGGGCGATGTTGGCGCGCCGCTGGTGCGCAGCCCGCAGGAGGTGGCGCGCGAATTGAAGGCGATTTTTCCCGATATCGACGAAGCCCGCATGGCCAGCCGCCTGGCATCGGGCCGGGCGGGCTATCTGCGCCGCCGCCTGCTGCCCGAAGAGGCCAACCGCGTGTTTGCGCTGGGCGAAATCGCGCTGGAAATCCCGCGTGAGACTGATCGTTACTACCCGCAAGGCACGCTGGCAGCCCATGTTCTGGGCTATGTCGTCGAAGGCAAGGGCGGTCAGACCGGGATGGAGCAGGTGCTTGATGCGCGGCTCAGCAATCCCGATACGCGCGCAGAGCCGGTGGCGCTGTCGATCGATGTGCGGGTGCAGGGCGCGCTTGAGGATGAATTGCGAAGCGGGATGCTGGCAACCAACGCGATTGGCGCAGCGGGGATCGTGCTGGATGTCGATACCGGCGAAGTGATGGCGATGGCCTCCTTGCCCGAATTCGATCCCAATACCGCGGGCGCGGCCGGGGCCGAAAACGGGTTCAACCGCGTCACCAACGGGGTTTATGAACTGGGTTCGACCTTCAAACCGCTGAGCATTGCCGCCGCGATTGATGCAGGCGTGGTGCGCGATCTGGGCAAACCGTGGAATGCCACCCCGGTTGAAGTCGGCCGCCGCACGATCAGGGACCTCAAGCCCAAGGGCGAAACGCTCAATGTCCCGCAGGCGCTGGTCTATTCCTCCAACACCGTGACCGCGCGGGTGGCGGATGAACTCGGCCCCGAACGCCTGCGCCGCACCATGATCGATCTGGGCATGGACAGCCGCCCGTTTATCGACCTGCCCGCGCGCGGGTTTCCGCTGTGGCCCAAGGGCAAGTGGAGCCGCATTACCAACATGACCGTCAGCTATGGTCATGGCCTCGCCGTCACCCCGCTGCATCTGGCGAGCGCCTATGCCGCGATGGTCAATGGCGGGATCTGGCGTCCGTCGACCCTGATGAAGCTTGATCCTGCTGATGTGCCGCGCGGGCGGCGGGTGTTCAAGGAATCGACCTCGTCGCGGATGCGGCAGATGCTGCGGATGATTTCGCTTTATGGCACCGGCAGGAACGCCGATGCGCCGGGATACCGGGTCGGAGGCAAGACTGGCTCGGCTGAGAAAGCCTCGGGCGGGGGGTATAACAAAACCTCGCTGGTATCATCCTTCGCCGCTGCGTTTCCCATGGATGCGCCGCGATATGTGGTGGTGATCGTGATCGACGAGCCCAAAGGCACAGTGGCATCATCATTCCAGCGCACCGCCGCGTTTAACGCCGCGCCGGTGGTGGGTCGGCTGGTGCCGCGCATCGGCCCGATGCTGGGGGTGCAGCCTGATGAGCGGCGCGATGTCGATATTTCCGATCTGCAATATCTGGTGGACAAGCACTGATGCGGCTGGCCGACCTGATGCAGCGCGCGGGGATTGCGCCGGGCGGGGCGAGAGACGTCAGCGTCACCGGCTTTGCGATCGATCACCGCAAGGTTGCCCCCGGCACGGTGTTCGGCGCGTTTCAGGGCGCGGCGGTCAATGGTGAGGATTTCATCGCCGCCGCGATTGAAGCGGGCGCGGTCGCCATCGTTGCCCGGCCCGAAGCGCGGGTTGCAGGCGCGCTCCACATTGCCGATGCGCAGCCGCGCCGCGCCTTTGCGCAGCTGGCGGCAGGGTTCTTTGCCCCGGTGCCGCACACCATCGTTGCGGTAACGGGCACCAATGGCAAAACCTCCTGCGTCGAGATGACGCGGCAAATCTGGCGCATGGCGGGCGAACGCGCGGCGAGCATCGGGACGCTGGGCGTGACCACCCCCGATGGTTCGGTTTCGACCGGGCTGACCACCCCAGACATCGTCACCTTTCTCAGCAATATGAGCGGGCTGGCGCGCGAAGGCGTGACCCATGTGGCGTTTGAGGCATCAAGCCACGGCCTGTCGCAATACCGCAACGAAGGGTTGAGCGTGGCAGCCACCGCCTTCACCAATTTCAGCCGCGACCACCTTGACTATCACGGAACGATGGAGGGCTATTTCGCGGCCAAGATGCGGCTGTTTACCGAAGTCGCCGCGCCCGGAACCCCGGCGGTGATCCATGATGCGGGCGATGGTTCGGAATGGACAGCACAGGCGATTGCCACCGCATCAGCGCGCGGCTTGGATGTGCGCACCGTGGGTGAGGGGGGCAGTTTTTTGCGGCTCGTCAAGCGGGAACCCGGCCAGCTTGGCCAGACGCTGGTGATTGCGCATGGCGATGAGACGCGCACAGTCAATCTCCCGCTGATCGGCGCTTACCAGGCCGCCAATGCGCTGGTTTCTGCTGGGCTGGCGCTGGCGACGGGGATCGCGCCTGCTTCGGTATTTGATGCACTCACCCGCCTGCAACCGGTGCGCGGTCGGCTGGAACGCGCCGCGCTCAACCCCGCCGGTGCGCCCGCCTATGTCGATTATGCCCACACCCCCGATGCACTGGAGGCCGCGATTGCCGCGCTTCGCCCCCATGTGGCAAGCGGCGGCCGGTTGATCGTGGTGTTCGGCGCGGGCGGTGATCGTGACACCGGCAAACGTGCGTTGATGGGCGAAGTCGCCGCGCGCACGGCTGACCTTGCCATCATCACCGATGACAACCCCCGCAGCGAAGACCCCGCCGCCATCCGCGCCGCCATCATGGCAGGCGCAGGCGGATCAGCGCGCGAAATCGGTGATCGCCGCGCCGCCATCGCCGCCGCAGTTGGGGAAGCCGGGCCAAGCGACATTGTGCTGATCGCTGGCAAAGGGCACGAGCAGGGACAAATATTCGGGTCTGGAGAAACTATGCGGATCGAAGCCTTCGATGATGTCGAGGTCGCACGCCAATGCGCCGCGTTTGGCGGGAGCGCGCCGCGATGAATGCACTGCACCCGATGCTGCGCCAATGGCCCGTTGCCGCGCGCGATGCCCTGCAACAAGCACTGTGGAGCGCTGCTGAAATCGAAGCGGCGACGGGCGGTATTGCCAGCCACGATTTTCAGGCCGCGGGCGTCGAAATGGATTCGCGCGATGTCAAACCGGGCGATGTGTTCGTGGCGCTGCGCGGCGAAGCGATGGACGGTCACAAGTTCATCGCGCAGGCCTTTGAAAAGGGCGCGGTTGCCGCGATTGTCGATCGCCCGGTCGATTTCCCGCACGTGCTGGTCGCAGATACAACCGCCGCGCTGCAAACGCTCGCCCACGCCGCGCGGGATCGGGCTGCGGCGGTGCGGATTGCGATCACCGGATCGGTCGGCAAGACCGGGGTGAAGGAAGCGATTTTCGCCTGTCTTGACCGTGCCAGCCGGGGCGCAGCGCATCGTTCTGTGCGTAGCTACAACAACCATGTCGGTGTGCCATTGAGCCTTGCGCGGATGCCTGCGCGGGCCAAGTTCGGCGTGTTCGAAATGGGGATGAACCACGCGGGCGAAATCGCGCCGCTGGCCGATCATGTGCGCCCGCATATCGCGCTGATCACCACCATCGCGCCCGCGCATATCGAAAACCTTGGCAGCCTTGCGGCAATTGCGGACGAAAAGGCGCAGATATTCTCCGGTCTGGTTCCCGGCGGGACGGCGATTATTCCCGCCGATGCCGAACACGCCGACCGGCTGATCGCCCATGCGAAGGCGTGCGGGGCGCGGGTCATCACGTTCGGGCGCGCAGATGACGCGGACGTGCGGCTGCTCGATGCGATCCCGACCACTGGAGGCACCGGGGCGCTGGTCACGGCGGATTTGGGCGATATCCGGCTGTGCTACACGATTGCCGAACCGGGCGAACATTGGGTGCTCAATTCGCTCGGCGTGATGGCTGCGGTGCGCGCGGCGGGCGGCGATCTGGCGAGCGCCGGGCTGGCGCTGGCCGAAATGGGCGGGCTGAAGGGGCGCGGTGCGCGCCATACCTTAAACGTGCCCGGCGGCAGCGCGTTGCTGATCGATGAAAGCTACAATGCCAACCCTGCATCGATGCGCGCAACGCTCAAAACGCTCGCCGCCACCAATGCCCTCCGCCGTATCGCGGTGCTGGGCAGCATGAAGGAACTGGGCGATTTCGCCCCCGCCTTTCACCGCCAACTGGCCGAGCCCTTGACCGAAGCCGGGGTGAGCCACGCAATTCTGGTGGGTGACGAGATGCGCGCGCTGGCGGAGGAACTGGGGAAACTGCCCGCCGCCGCGCTTGGCAAGCCCATCACCTTCGCGCATTGCGGAACACCTGCCGAAGCCATCGCGGCGCTCGGGCAATATGGTCTTGCTCCGGGGGACGCGGTGCTGGTCAAGGGTTCCAATTCGGTCGGGTTGGGCCGGCTGGTGACACATTTTACCGATAACGCCCCTGCCGGAACCGCAGCGGGAGGCTGAGGCCCGAAGCACCGGGCGCCGAGGAACGATTAAATGCTCTATCTGCTTGCCGAGTGGCTTGGCTTCGAAGGCATCTTCAATCTGGTGCGCTACCAGAGCTTTCGCGCCGGGGCGACGCTGATGACAGCGTTGCTGATCGGCCTGGTGATCGGCCCGCGGTTCATCAACCTTTTGCGCGTGCGGCAGGGCAAGGGCCAGCCGATCCGCGAAGACGGGCCGCAAACCCATTTCGCCAAGCGCGGCACACCCACCATGGGCGGGTTGATGATCCTGACCGCGCTGACGCTGTCGCTGCTGTTGTGGATGGATTTGGAAAGCCCGTTTGTCTGGGCCTGTCTGGCGGTGACAATCGGGTTCGGCTTCATCGGTTTCCTTGATGATTATGACAAGGTATCGAAGAACAGCCACGCAGGCGTTTCGGCGCGGGTGCGGTTGGCGCTGGAATTCGTGGTGGCCGGGGTGGCCAGCTACCTGATCGTCAGCCAGATCAACACCAACCTTTACCTGCCGTTCCTGTCAGACGTCAGCATCCCACTCGGCCCGGCCTATTACGTGTTTGCCGCGTTTGTGATTGTGGGCGCGGGCAACGCGGTCAACCTGACTGATGGCCTGGATGGGCTCGCGATCATGCCGGTGATCATCGCGGCCGGCACCTTTGCGATCATCGCCTATCTGGTCGGCCGCGCGGATTTCAGTGCCTATCTCGGCATTCCCTACGTGCCCGGCGCGGGCGAGTTGGCGATTTTCTGCGCGGCGATCATGGGCGCGGGGCTGGCGTTCCTGTGGTTCAACGCGCCGCCCGCTGCGGTGTTCATGGGCGATACCGGATCGCTGGCCCTTGGCGGGGCGCTGGGCGCGATTGCGGTGGCTTCGCACCACGAAGTCGTGCTCGCCATCGTCGGCGGGCTATTCGTGCTTGAGGCGGTGTCGGTGATCGTGCAGGTGTTCTGGTTCAAGCGCACCGGCAAGCGAGTGTTCCGCATGGCCCCGATCCACCACCATTTTGAACAGCTCGGCTGGAGCGAAAGCAAGGTCGTGATCCGGTTCTGGATCATCGCCATCGTGCTCGCGATGATCGGCCTTTCCACGCTGAAGTTGAGATAGGCCGGAGCCGTGATCACCTCCCCCTCTTTCGCCGGTCAACGCTTTGCGGTGCTGGGCCTCGCCCGATCGGGCGCTGCGGCGGCAGAGGCGTTGATGGCCAGCGGGGCAGAGGTGGTCGCGTGGGATCGGCAGGACGTGGCGCGCGCGCCGTTTGAAGGCCGGTGCCAGTTGGTCGATCCGCTGGAACTTGACCTGACCGGGTTTGCGGGCGTGATCGTGTCGCCCGGCGTGCCGCTGAACACCCACCCCATCGGGCCCCATGCGTGGCAATATGGCCTGCCGGTGATCGGCGATATCGAGCTATTTGCGATGGCACGGTCAAGCCTGCCGCCGCACAAGGTGGTCGGCATCACTGGCACCAACGGCAAATCGACCACCACCGCGCTGGTGCATCACATCCTGACCGAGGCTGGCGTGCCATCGGTGATGGGCGGCAATATTGGTGAGGCGATTCTGGCGCAGGAACCCTTGGCCGAAAACGGTGTCTATGTGCTCGAACTGTCGAGTTTCCAGCTCGATCTGACCTTCACGCTCGATTGCGATGTCGCCGCGCTGACCAACATCACCCCCGATCACCTTGATCGCTATGCCGGGTTTGCCGCCTATGCCGCGTCCAAGGAACGCCTGTTTGCGATGCAGGAAACCGGCACCGCGCTGATCTGCGATGAGGATGCCCCGACCAGCGCGATTGCCGATCGCATCGCCGCCGCGGGCAAGCCGGTCGTGCGGGTCAAGACCGATGATCTGGCGGCCGCCGGGTTTGCCGAAGGGCGTTCGCCCTCGCTCGCCGGGCCGCATAATGCCCAGAACGCGGCGGTGGCGGTTGCCATCTGCCGCCAGCTTGGCCTGAACGATGCGACCATCGCCCGCGGGCTCGCCTCCTATCGCGGTCTGCCGCACCGGATGGAGCGGGTGTGCGACGTCAATGGCGTGGTCTATATCAATGACAGCAAGGCGACCAACGCCGCTTCTGCCGCCCCGGCGCTGGCCGCGTTCACGCCCGATGCGGCCATCAATGACGGCGCGCCGCGCATCCACTGGATCGTCGGCGGCCTGCCCAAGGAAGATGGGCTGGGTGCCTGCGGTGATCACCTTGGCAATGTCGCGGCGGCCTATACCGTGGGTGAGGCCGGGCCGGTATTTGCCGACCTGCTCGAAGGGCGCGTCCGGGTTGAACGCTGCGAACTCATCAGCGAAGCCGTGCGCCGTGCTGCAGAGGCTGCGCGGCCGGGCGAGGTGGTGCTGTTGTCCCCCGCCTGCGCCAGTTATGATCAGTTTCGCGACTATGAAAAGCGCGGGCACCATTTCCGCCAGATGGTCGGCGCGATCACCGGCTGCGATACTGGCGCAAGCGGCGCTGCGAGCCGGAGCCCCTTGCCATGACCGCGCCGACCTATACCGCAGCGGCGCGCGGACGCAGCAATTCCCTCGCCACGGTTTCGATCCAGCGCCGCTGGCGTGATGCCCTCCGCATCTGGTGGAGCGAAATCGACAAGGTGTTGCTGGCGCTGATCGTTACCCTGATGGCGGTCGGCATCGTCGCGGTGGCCGCCGCGTCACCCGCCAGCGCCGATCAGCTTTCGACCGCCACAGTCACGCTCGATGAATTCATGTTCTTCAAACGCCACATCGTGTTTCAGCTGATGGGCCTGACGCTGATGATCGGGCTGTCGTTTGCCAGCCGGGATCAGGCGCGCCGCATCGGCATTCTGGTCGGCGCGATCATGTTGGCGCTGATGTTTCTGGTGCCGATCATCGGTGAGGAAAAGAACGGCGCGCGGCGCTGGATCAATTTCGGCATGTCGCTGCAACCATCGGAGTTCCTCAAACCCGGCTTTGCGATCATCTGCGCGTGGATTTTGAGCTGGCGACTGCGCGATCCCGGCCTGCCGGTGATCCTCTATGTCAGCGCGCTGATGGCGCTGATCGCCGGATTGCTGATGGCGCAGCCCAATCTGGGTGATGCGATCCTGTTTGCGGGCATCTGGCTGGTGATGGTGCTGCTGGCGGGCATCCCCTGGCAACGCATCGGCGCAGTGATCGCACTGGGCACGGGCGCTTTGACGCTGGCCTATTTCTTCTATGACAATGCCCGCCACCGGATTGACGGGTTTCTGGGCGGCGGCACCGCGTTCGATCAGGTCGATCTGGCGCAGCGCACGCTGACAGCGGGCGGGTGGACGGGCAGCGGCTTGTGGCTCGGCATCCGCAAGATGAACCTGCCCGAAGCCCACACCGATTACATTTTCTCGGTGATTGGTGAGGAATTCGGGCTGATCATCTGCGCTCTGATCGTGTTGTTATATTGCGGGCTGGTGCTGCGCGCGTTGATGCGGTTGGTGAACGAAGACAACCTGTTCGCGCTGCTCGCGGGCGCGGGGCTGATCACCCAATTCGGTGGGCAGGCCTTCATCAACATTCTGGTGAACCTCAAACTGTTCCCGTCCAAGGGGATGACTTTGCCGCTGATTTCCTATGGCGGATCATCGACACTGGCGGTGTGCTTCACGCTTGGGCTATTGCTGGCGATCACCCGGCGCAATCCGTTCCTCGCTCGTGAGGGCGGCGGATTGCGCGGGTTGATCGATCGCAAGGAGGAACGCGCATGACCAGCGAGATACCGACAGGCGCGTCACGCCATTTCGTGCTGGCGGCGGGCGGCACCGGCGGGCATTTGATCCCGGCCTTCGCGCTGGCGGCAGAACTGCACGCGCGCGGGCACCACGTCGCGCTGATCACCGATGAACGCGGGGCGAATATCCCCGGCAAGCCCGATTACCTGACCGCCCACGTCCTGCCCGCAGGCCGGTTCGGCAAGAACCCGCTGGGCTGGCCCAAGGGGATTTCCGCGGTGCTCGAAGGGCGGCGCATGGCGCTTCGGCTGTTCGACGCGTTCGAGCCTTCGGCCATCGTCGGCTTCGGCGGATACCCCGCGTTGCCCGCGTTGCTGGCGGCGACTTCGGCGGGGTTGCCGAGCGTCGTGCATGAACAGAACGCGGTGCTGGGCCGGGTCAACCGGCTGCTGGCGGGCCGCGTCGATGGAATCGCGACGTCTTATGCCAAGGTTGACCGGCTGAACCCGAAACACGCCGACAAGGTGCACCTGACCGGCAACCCGGTGCGCGCCGATGTTCTGGCCCTGCGAGAACAGGATTTCCCTGCCTTTACCGAAGACAGCCTGCTGCGCATCCTTGTTACCGGCGGCAGTCAGGGCGCGCGGATATTGTCCGAGGTCGTGCCTGATGGGCTGGCGATGCTGCCCCCGGCGCTGCGTCAGCGTTTGCAAGTGACCCAGCAATGCCGCGCGGAGGATATCGACGCGGTGCGGGCGCGCTATGCCGAACATGATATTCCCGCCGAACTCGGCACCTATTTTGAAGATATGCACGAACGGCTGGCGGACGCGCATCTGTTTATCGGGCGCGCGGGCGCTTCAACCATTGCCGAGCTGACCGCGGTCGGGCGGCCCGCGATCCTGATCCCGTTGCCGATTGCGACCGACGACCATCAGGCGGCCAACACCCGTGAGATGGTCAAGGCGGGCGGAGCGCGGATGATCCGGCAGGCTGCGTTCCAGCCGAAAGAACTGGCCAAGCAGATACAGGCGATGGCGATGAACCCGGCCAGCCTCGCCAACGCCGCGCATTGTGCGTTCAATTGCGGGCGGCCCGATGCGGCGAAGGACTTGGCCGATCTGGTCGAGAGCATGAGCGGGATCGATCTGATGGACGTGATCCGGGTGGGAGAGGGCGCGCCCCGCGCCGCTCAAACCGCCACGCGCCCGCAGACCGCAACCCGCAAGGCTGCCAAGGATAGGGCCTATCCATGAAGGGCGTCCTTCGACAGGCTCAGGATGCGCGGACGACACCCTTCACCGGAGGTGTCCGATGAAGGGCGTCGGAACCGATATCGGCACCATCCACTTCGTCGGCATCGGCGGGATCGGGATGTCCGGCATTGCCGAAGTGATGCGCAACCTTGGCTACATCGTGCAGGGCAGCGACATCGCCGAAGGGCCGAGCGTTGAACGCCTGCGCGCGCGCGGCATCACCGTGCATATCGGCCATGCGCGTGAGAATGTGGAGGGCGCGGCGGTCGTCGTCACCTCCACCGCAGTGCGCCGCACCAATCCCGAAGTCGCCGCCGCGCTGGAAAACCGCATCCCGGTGGTGCGCCGCGCGGAAATGCTGGCTGAACTGATGCGGCTTAAATCCACCGTCGCGGTGGCGGGCACGCATGGCAAAACCACGACGACCAGCATGATCGCCACGCTGCTTGATGCGGGCGGGGTCGATCCCACCGTGATCAATGGCGGGATCATCGAACAATATGGTTCGAACGCGCGGCTGGGCGATTCCGACTGGATGGTGGTTGAAGCCGACGAAAGCGACGGCAGCTTCCTGCGATTGGACGGCACCATCGCAGTCGTCACCAATATCGATCCCGAACACTTGGATCACTACGGCGATTTTGACGGGGTGAAGCGCGCGTTTGTGGAGTTCATCCACAACGTCCCGTTCTACGGCGCGGCGGTGCTGTGCATCGATCACGCCGAAGTGCAGGCGGTGATCGGGCAGGTGCGCGATCGCAAGGTGGTGACTTACGGCTTCTCGCTGCAAGCCGACATCTGCGGGGTCAATGTGCGCAGCAGCGCAGGCGGGAACACCTTCGATGTGATCGTGCGTCAGCGCGGGGCGGAGGACAGGCGTATCGAAGGCGTGCACCTGCCGATGCCGGGGCGGCACAATGTCCAGAACGCGCTCGCCGCGATTGCGGTGGCGATTGAAATGGGCTGCTCTGACGAAGTGATTCGCACCGGATTTGCCCGGTTTGGCGGAGTGCGGCGGCGCTTCACCAAGGTTGGCACGGTGGCGGTGGACGGCGGCGCGGCGACGATCATCGATGATTACGCCCACCACCCGGTGGAAATCCGCGCGGTGCTTTCCGCCGCGCGTGAGGCTGTTTCAGGCACGGAAGGCCGCGTGATCGCCGTCGCCCAACCGCATCGCTATTCGCGGCTCAATGATCTGATGGAGGCGTTCCAGTCCTGCTTTGACGATGCCGATATCGCCTATGTCGCCCCGGTCTATTCTGCGGGTGAGGAGCCGTTGCCGGGGGTCGATCACGCTGCGCTGGTCGCAGGGATGAAGGCGCGCGGGCACCGGGCGGCGCGGGTGATCGACGGGGCCGATACGCTCGCCGATGTGCTGGCGGACGAGATTGCGCCCGGTGATATGGTGGTGTGCCTTGGCGCGGGGGATATTACCCGCTGGGCGGCGGGCCTCGCCCCGGCGATTGCGGCGAAGCGGGGCGCGGCATGAACCAGCCCGGCGATGATTATGAATATGATAGCGGCGCGGCCCCGACCTGCGCGGTTGATGGTGCGGTTGCATCGCCCATCCCGCTCGAAGGTATTCGCGGCAAGCTGACCTGCAAGGCACCGCTTGCGCCCTATGTATGGTTCAAGACCGGCGGCGCGGCGGACTGGCTGTTCGAACCGGCGGATCTGGATGATCTCAAGACCTTCCTCGAACGGCTCGGCGGGGAAATCCCGGTGATGGCGCTGGGCCTCGGATCAAACATGATCATCCGCGATGGCGGGGTTCCCGGCGTGGTGGTGCGGCTGGGCAAGGCGTTTGCGGGCTGCGCGGTGACGGGCGCAAACGAACTGACCTGCGGCGGCGGGGCGAGCGGCATTCTGGTCGCCTCCACCGCGCGCGACAGTGGCATTGCGGGGCTGGAGTTCCTGCGCGGTATCCCCGGCACGGTCGGCGGGTTCGTGCGCATGAACGGCGGGGCTTACGGGCGCGAGGTCGCCGATATTCTCGTCACCTGCGACGTGATTTTGCCCGCTGGCGAGTTGGTGACGCTGCCGGTGGATGACCTCGGCTACACCTATCGCCACTCGGCGCTGCCTGACGGGGCGATTGTGGTTTCGGCGCGGCTGCGCGGCCACCCCGGCGATCCCAAAGAAATCGGCGCGGAGATGAACCGCATCGCCGCCGCGCGCGAAGAATCGCAGCCCTTGCGCACCAAGACCGGCGGTTCGACCTTCAAGAACCCTGCCCCTGAAACGTCTGGCGGCAGGAAGGCGTGGCAGCTGGTTGATGAGGCCGGATGCCGCGGCCTGACGCTTGGCGGCGCGCAGGTCAGCGAAAAGCACACCAATTTCCTCATCAACACCGGCACCGCCACCAGCGCCGATATCGAAGGGCTGGGCGAATTGGTGCGCGAGAAAGTCTATGCGAACTCGGGCGTGAGCCTTGAATGGGAAATCCAGCGGGTGGGGCGGCCATGAGTTTCGACACCCCCCTCCACGTCGCCGTCCTGATGGGCGGTTGGGCGAATGAGCGCGAAGTTTCGCTGTCGAGCGGCGCGGGCGTCGCCGATGCGCTGGAAAGCAAGGGCCACCGCGTCACCCGGATCGATATGGGCCGCGATGTGGCGCTGCGGCTGGCCGAGGCGAAACCCGATGTCGTTTTCAACGCGCTCCACGGTGTTCCGGGGGAGGATGGCAGCGTGCAGGGGATGCTCGACCTGATGGGGCTGGCCTATACCCACTCGGGCCTCGCCACCTCGGTGATCGCGATCGACAAGCAGCTGACCAAACAGGCGCTCGTCCCCCACGGCATACCGATGCCCGGCGGGCGGATTGTCACCTGCGAAGAACTGTATGAACGTGACCCGCTGCCGCGTCCTTACGTGCTCAAGCCGGTCAATGAAGGCTCGTCCGTGGGTGTCGCCATTGTCACCGAGGGCAGCAATGTCGGCAATCCGATCAGCCGCGACGCGACCGGCCCGTGGCAGGAATTCCCCGAATTGCTCGCCGAACCCTTCATCAAGGGCCGTGAGTTGACCACGGCGGTGATCGACAGCGCGCAAGGCCCGCGCGCGCTCGGCGTTACCGAACTCGTAATCGACAACGGTTTCTACGATTACGAGCACAAATACACCGCTGGACGGACGCAGCACATTTTCCCCGCGCAACTGCCGCCCGAAATCACCGCCTTGTGTGAACATTACGCGGTGCGCGCGCATCAGGTGCTCGGCTGCCACGGCACCAGCCGCACCGATTTCCGCTGGGATGACGAAGCGGGTGAGGCGGGGCTGTTCGTGCTGGAAACCAACACCCAGCCGGGGATGACCCCGCTCAGCCTCGTCCCCGAACAGGCGGCGCATTGCGGCATTCCCTATGCCGATCTGGTCGAAATGCTGGTGGCAGAGGCGCTGCGGGTGCACGCGTTGAAACAGGCAGGAGGATCGCATGGCGCAGCAGATCCGGCGTAATGGCACCACCGGGGTGCGCCGCGCCGCCAAGGCGCAGAGCCGCAGCCTGACCGCGCGCCGCGCACAAGGGCGGGCGAGCCGGTTCCTCGATTGGCTGATGGGCCTGCTGCCCTTCACTGAAGACCAATGGAGCCGCATCTGGCTCGCCATGATCATCGGCGGCGCGGTGGGGATCGCCTTCGTTATCGCCAGCCTCGCCGGTGTGCCTGCGCTGGCCGAGGCGCAGGTGGCGCGGATTGCCGCCGATGCGGGCTTTGAAGTGCGCAACGTGCGCGTAACCGGCACGTCCCGCATGGACGAGCAGCAGGTCTATGCCCGCGCGCTTGCCCAGCGCAATCAGGCGATGCCCGATGTGGATATTGCCGCCCTGCGCGCCGAATTGCGTGCACTGCCGTGGGTTGAGGACGCGCGGGTTTCAATCCAGCTGCCGCACACGCTCGCCATCGATATCGTAGAACGCACGCCCCACGCGGTGCTGGAAAAGGCCGACAGGTTGGTGTTGATCGACGCAGGCGGGGTTGAGCTTGAACCGATCAGCGCGGACAAGGCCAAGGGAATGTTGCACCTGTCCGGGCCGGGGGCTGCCAAGCAGGCTCGTAATCTGGAACAATTGATCGCCGCCGCCCCCGCGCTTGCCCCGCAGGTCGAAGCCGCCGAATGGGTCGGCAACCGCCGCTGGAACCTCACCTTCCGCACCGGGCAATTGCTCGCGCTGCCCGAAGGCGAGGTTGAGGCCGCCACCGCGCTGGTCAAATTCGCGCGGCTGGACGGGCAGAACCGCTTGCTGGGCGGCAAGGTGCTGGCATTCGATATGCGCTCACCCCCGCGCCTGTATATGCGCCTGCCCGAAGGCGTGCGCGAAGGGCCGGCCATCGCCGCCAATGATGGAGGAGGCGAATAATGGCGTCGCGCGCTGCCCCCGCTCGCCGGCTCGCCCGCACCTTTGCGGCTGTGAATGTCGGCAGTTTCCGCATTTCTGCGATGATCATGGGCGAAACCGAAAGCGGTGAATTGCAGGTGCTGGGATCGGGCCACCGCGCCAGCGCCGGGATCAAGCGCGGCTATGTCACCGATATGGAAAGCGCCACCTTCGCCATCCGCGATGCGGTGGAACGCGCCGAAAAAAGCGCCAACAGCAACGTGCGCAGCGTGTGGATCGCCTGCGCCGGGGCAGGTCTGGCGAGCAGTGTGGTCGCGGTCGATATCGAGATTGGCGGGCGGCGGATCGAGGACGAGGATGTCGAACAGCTGTTGATCCATGCGCGCGCCATGATCCAGCCTGACGGGCGCACCGTGCTGCACGCGCAGCCCGCGCATTACACGCTCGACGGCGCGCACGGGGTCGCCAATCCGCGCGGGCTCCATGCCGAGCGGCTGGGGGTCGATATCCACGTGATGTTGGCCGATGGTGCGCCGGTGCGCAATCTGACCGAAGCGGTGCAGAACGCGCATCTTGAGGTTGAGGGCGTGGTCGCCGCTCCGCTGGCAGCGGGCCACGCCTGCCTGTCGGTCGAAGAACGCGAATTGGGCGTGGCGCTGGTCGAAATCGGCGCAGATGTGACCAATGTGGCGGTGTTTGCAGGCGGGATGCTGCTGGGGCTGCGGGCCTTGCCAATCGGATCGGCTGATATCACCGATGCGATTGCCAGCAGTTTTGGGATCCGCCGTTCGCAGGCGGAGCGATTGAAATGCGTCGCCGGATCGGCGGTTGCCAGTCCGGCCGATCACCGCGAACTGATCCCGGTCAGCGCGCCCGGAGAAGCAGGGGGCGAAGGCGGCGATGGCACGCCCGTCGGCCCGCTGGCGCGCGGCGCGGATGACAAGAACCGGATCGTGCGCGCCGAACTGATCTCGGTCGTCACCCAGCATCTGGAAATCCTCACAGGTGAGGTCGGCAAGGCTCTGAAGGAAATGGGATTTTCCGGCGCGCGCGCTGGGCAGGTGGTGCTCACCGGCGGCGGGGCAGAAATGGCAGGGATGGCCGATTTCGTGCAGGGCGCGCTGGGGATGCCGGTGCGGCTGGGACGACCGCCGCAGCTTGCCGGAATGCCCGAAGCGCATCACGCCCCCGGTTTTGCGACGCTGGCGGGGCTGTGCCTTTACGCCGCCGAAGACCCGGTTGATATCCGCGCAGTGGGCGCTGGGCGTGGCGGGGTCTATCGCGGTTTCGCGCGTGAAAGCGGGACGATGGCGCTTGCAACGCGGCTGTTTCGCGCGCTCAAGGAGTATTTCTGAGGTGGCTGATCATAGGTTCGCCGCGACCTGCCACCTGACCGAGCATTGTGGATAAGGCCTTCGCAGCTATAAAATGTGCAACCTTATTATGTCACAGAGGAAATAATGTGGGGCGCGTGTCGAACATTCTGATTACCTGCGCCTGGAGGGCAAGCTGATGAGCATCAATATCGGACCTGCGGTGATCGACGATATGCGTCCGCGCATCACGGTTATCGGGATTGGCGGCGCGGGCGGCAACGCCATCGCCAACATGATCCAAGCTGAGATTGAAGGCGTCGAATTCATCGTCGCCAATACTGATGCGCAGGCGCTGAGCACCTCGCCAGCCGAACGCCGCATCCAGCTTGGCCCCGAAATCACCGGCGGCCTTGGGGCAGGTGCGCGGCCCGAAGTGGGCAAAGCCGCCGCCGAGGAAACCGTTGCCGAAGTCGAAAGGGCGCTCGAAGGCGTCAACATGTGCTTCATCGCGGCGGGCATGGGCGGGGGCACCGGCACCGGGGCCGCGCCGGTCATCGCCGAAGCCGCGCGCCGGATGGGTGTGCTGACAGTCGGCGTCGTCACCAAACCGTTCCTGTTCGAAGGCACGCGCCGGATGCGCGCCGCCGAAGCCGGGATTGCCGAGCTGCAAGACCACGTCGACACGCTGATCGTCATCCCCAACCAGAACCTGTTTCTGGTCGCCAAGGCCGAAACCACCTTCAAGGAAGCGTTCCAGCTTGCTGACGAGGTGCTGCAGCAGGGCGTGCGTTCGATCACCGATCTGATGGTGATGCCCGGCCTCATCAACCTCGATTTTGCCGACGTGCGCTCGGTCATGAGCGAGATGGGCAAGGCGATGATGGGCACGGGTGAGGGTGAGGGTGAGAACCGCGCGCTCGAAGCCGCCGAACAGGCCATCGCCAATCCGCTGCTTGACGGGGTGAGCATGGCTGGGGCCAAGGGCGTCATCATCTCGATCATCGGCGGCGAGGATATGCGCCTGCTCGAAGTCGATGAGGCCGCGAACCATATTCGCGAACTGGTTGATGAAGATGCCAACATCATCTGGGGCAGCGCCTTTAACCCCGATCTCAAAGGCAAGATCCGAGTATCGGTGGTCGCCACCGGGATCGAACAGGGCGCGGTTGGGGCGTTTGAACGTTCGCAGCCGGTATCGCTCGGCGTTTCGCGCGCGCCCAAGCGGCCGGTGCTGGAACTGTCGGAAGACGATGGTCTGATGGAACTGCCATCCGAAGAGGCCGAACAGCCTGCCGCCGCCGCTCCTGTCATCCCCGCGTTTGAACTGACCCCGCCCGAAATGTCGCCAACGGCTTATTCGGATGGGGACGGGGACGGGGACGAGGCGCTGGAGCTTGCCGATGAGGCAGAGGAACAACCGGCAGCTGCTGCGCCGTTTGATCTTAGCGGGATGCAGGAATCAGACGGTTACGCAAATGAATATGATGACGATGTCGATGGCATTGTCGATCCGCTCGCCGGACTTCGCAGCGATGAAGATGAGGGCTTGGGCTCCGATTCGCCCCTGGCCGCCCCGGCGGTATCGGGCGAAGATGATGACGCGCTTGAACTCGGCGATGAATACACTCCCTACTCTGACGCGACGGATGAATCCGATGCGCAAGGCGGGCCGGTGCAGGATGATCTGCTCGCCAATGCCGACAGGCTGGCCGCCGAAGACCGCCCCGTTGAAGCGAAGCTGGGCGGCAATCGTCGGCGCTCTCTGCTTGGCGGTGCGGAGGGTGATGGCGGCGATGCTGGCGCGGCTTCCAATGCTGGCAGCACGCTGTTTGAACGCATGGCCAACTTGTCGCGCAGCACCGCGCGCGATGACGATGATGATGGCGACGATGATGGCCCCGCGCTCAGCATTCCGCGTTTCCTCGGGCGGCAGAATAACCAGTAATCGTTGTCAGCCAGCAATTGCCGCAGGAATGCGCCCGGCGATCCATCCGGCGTATTGGTGGTGCCATTCGCCGCTAAGGCAGGCTGATGGCTCTGGCGGGCGGCGGTTGGTCGGCTAAATGCGAATGATGAAAGCTGGTTTCCTTGGGTTTGCCCCTCTGACGTTGGCGCTGACGTTGGCGGCGGTCGCCGTGCCGTTCGTCGCATCCCCCGCAGCGGCGCAGGATGTGATTGCGCGCGAAGTGGTGCAGCCGCTGCCTTCGCCAGAAGTGCAGCGCCTGAACCGCGCATTGGTCGCGCTGTCCAAGGCCCCGCGTGACCGCGATACCTTGGTTGAGGCCGGGGCGGCGGCGATGGGCGTTGACGATCTTGATGCCGCGATCGGGTTCTTTGGCCGGGCGGCGGAACTTGACCCCAATCATCCGCGCGTGGCGCAAGGCTTGGCCGGGGTTTACCTACGATCGGGCCGCGCTGGTGAGGCGTTGGTGCAGTTTGAACGGGCGCTGGCGGCGGGGGTGCCGGCGCGTGAGGTGCTCACCGATCAGGCGCTGACGCTTGATCTGGTGGGGGAACAGGCGGCGGCGCAGGCGGCCTATACGCGCGCGCTGGAATTTGATCCGGCCAATGACGAGGCCCGCCGCAGGCTCGCGATCAGCCATGCGATTGCGGGCAACCGTGTGCAGTTTGAAGAAGCCTTGCGCCCGCTGATCGGCAAGCGTGATATGGCGGCGCAGCGTGCCCGTGCCTTCGGCCTCGCGATCCTCGGCGATAGCGACCGCGCGGCGGCGATTGTCGAACAGATCATGCCGCGCGATATGGCGACCCGGCTGGTGCCCTATCTCGGCTATATGCCGCGCCTGACCAAACCGCAGCAGGCGGCTGCCGCCAACCTCGGCATTTTCCCGCGCGCTGCCGACATTGGCCGTGATGATCCGCGTTTGGCTCGGTTCGCGGCCGAAGAACGCGCCGATAGCAGGCTTGCCCCGGCAGGCCCGCCGCTCGATGCGCGCACAAGGCCGCCGTCAACGCTCGCAGAACTCGTGCCGCCCGCTCCTGCCCCGGTAAAGCCCCCGGTTGCGGTGCCTGCGCCCGCGCCAACGCCCGCCCCTGACCCCGCCCCGACGCCAGCGCCGCCCCCTGCTCCACCTGCGCGGGTGGCCGATGCCTTTGCTGATCTCAGCAGCGCGGCGCTACCCGATGCGCGGGTCAGCGGCGATGCGGTTGACCTCAGCCGTATCACCGTCAAGCGCGAAGCCCCGCCGCCGCCGCCCGAAAAGCCCAAGCCCAAAGAACCGGTCAAACCCGTCCACCCCAGCCGCGTGTGGGTGCAGGTTGCGACTGGTAAGAATGCCAAGGCGCTGGGGTTCGATTGGCGCCGCATTTCGCGCGGCGGCGGTGACACGCTGGCCAAGCTGAAACCGCACACCACCCGCTGGGGTGAGGCGCATCGCCTGCTGGCCGGGCCGGTCGACACCCGCGAAAAGGCACAGGCGCTGGTGCGCGAGCTTAAGGGCAAGGGGATCGACAGCTTCCTCTATGTCAGCCCAGAAGGTGAAGAAATTCAGCTGGTTAAATAGTAATTTCCGGCTCTCCCCCACTTTCTTTGCACAGGCTTTGCACAGCTCTATCCGGTTCTCCCCAGCCGCTGGGCGATGGTGCATTGCCAACCCCCGCGCTCGGCGTCCAAACGTGCTTCGGACGGCGTGATCGTGCCTTCCCCCCAAGCGAAAGAGCGCCGATGAGAGTGAGCAATATGGAATATTCCGCCGAGGACGATGCCGCCCCCGTCGAAATGCTCGCCAACCTGTTCGCAGCGCGTGGCTGGCCGTATGAGATGGTTTCCGACGACGAAATGAGCGGTGAGGTGCAGGGCAGCTGGGCCAATTACCAGCTGCGCGCGATCTGGCGCGCTGAAGACAGCGTGCTGCAATTCCTGTGCCTGCCCGATATCCGCGTCACCGATGACAAGCGCGCATCCGCTTATGAGTTGCTGTGCCTGGTCAACGAACAGATGTGGCTGGGGCATTTCGATATCTGGTCGAACGGCGATGTGCTGCTGTATCGCCACGGCGCGCTGCTGGGCGATGACGGGCGGCTGAGCCTCGACATGGCGCAGGCGCTGGTCGAATGCGCGATCGACGAATGCGACCGGTTCTACCCGGCGTTCCAGTTTGTGCTGTGGGGCGACAAGACCCCGCGCGCGGCGCTGGAGGCGGCAATGGTTGACGCGGCGGGCGAGGCCTGAGAGGTTCGACCTCTTATGATAAACCAACTTCTCATTATCGGATGCGGCAATATGGGCGGGGCCATGCTTGCCGGGTGGCTGGCGGCGGGGGCTGATCCCGCGCGGTTTGCGGTGCTCGACCCGGGCCTGCCCGCTGCGCCCGATGGCGTAACACTTTATCGCAGCGCCGATGATGCCGCAGCGGCGGGCGCGCATGACGCGGTGATGTTGGGGTTCAAACCGCAGCAATTGGGCGCGCTTGCGCCTGGATTGCAGCGACTGACCGGCAGCGGCGTAACGGTATGTTCGCTGCTCGCCGGGATGACCTTGGCGCAGCTGGCGCAGGCGTTTCCCGATGCGGGTGGCCATGTGCGGGTGATGCCCAATCTGGCGGCGCGGATCAACAAATCGCCGGTCATCCTGCTTGAACAGGGATTGGATGAAGCCGCCCGCGCCGATCTGTTTTCACTGTATGATCTGCTGGGCAGTGCCGTGTGGCTGGACGATGAAGCGCAATTCGATCTCGTCACCGCGCTGGCAGGGTCGGGGCCGGGCTTTGTCTATCGCTTTATCGATGCGCTGGCGGGCGCGGCGATCGATCTGGGGCTGGATGCCGATACGGCTGCGCAGCTTGCGCTCGCCACGGTTGACGGCGCAGCGACGCTTGCCGCCGCAGCCGATGTCAGCCCCGCCGCGCTGGCCGACCGGGTGGCAAGCCCCGGCGGGATGACCCGCGAAGGGATGAATGTGCTCGACAATGGTGACGCCTTGCGCCGGTTGCTGGCCGAAACCTTGCGCGCCACCCGCGACAAGGGCGCGGCGCTTTCCAAGGGTGATTAACATTAACGCCCGTTAAGCTGAATGAAGTGCATAGTTTGCAATCCGGTTTCGCTTGAAAAGCGCACAGGAAAGCCCGATATTGCCGGTTATGGAGAGCGCGACGTTTCGCGCTTTGATTGCAAGGATTAGAGGTTTAGCAATGGCTGACTGGAAAGACACCTCGCGCGATGCGCAGCGATTGGGCTCCGTGCCCCGCGCGGGCGGCGATGTTGCCGGCCGTGCAGGGTATGATGAGGGCCTGCGCTCATACATGCTCTCGATTTACAATTACATGTCCTCGGCGGTGCTGCTGACCGGGATCGTGGCGCTGGTGGCTGCCAGCAGCGGCTTTGCCGCGGCGATGGCGGGCACTCCGTTGATGTGGGTGGTGATGCTTGCCCCGCTTGGCTTTGTGCTGGCGATGAGCTTTGGCTTGCACAAGATGAGCCGGGCGACGCTGAACATCCTGTTCTGGTCATACGCAGCGGTGATGGGCCTGTCGCTGTCAACGATCTTCCTAGTCTTCACCGGGGAATCAATCGCCGTGACCTTCTTCGCGACGGCGGGTGCCTTTGCCGGTCTCAGCCTGTGGGGTTACACCACCAAGAAGAACCTGTCCGGTTGGGGCAGCTTCCTGATCATGGGGGTGATTGGCCTGATTATCGCCAGCGTCGTCAACCTGTTCCTGCAGTCGGGCGCGATGTCGTTCGTGATCAGCGGGCTGGGTGTGCTGATTTTTGCGGGCCTCACCGCCTATGATACGCAGCGGCTGAAAATGCAGTACGAACATCTGCGCGGCACCCAGTTCATGGGCAAGGCCGTGATCATGGGCGCGTTGACCCTGTATCTCGACTTTATCAACATGTTCATGTTCCTGCTGCAGTTCCTCGGCAATCGCGAGTAGCCCCTAGTTTCGGGTTAAAACCTGACGCGGACGCTGAATATCCGATGCCCGGAACCTTTCGTCAGGTTCCGGGCATTTGCTTTGTTGCGTGACGCCGCTATCTCGCGCACTTCAGCTTTGAGCAAGCTGGCGGGCGCGATATAGGCTCGTCAAAGCGGCTGCACCGCTGACAACAAGAGAGGTTGATTGATCCATGAGCGCGGCCATCCACAAGCCTTCGTCAACGTTCCAAAGGCCCAGCGCCGCGCCGCGCGCGCCATTCGGGTTGAAGATCACCACGGTTGCGGTCGGCAGCGCCTTGCTGGCGGCCTGCGCCACGCCCGCTCCGCCTCCTCCTCCACCGCCGCCGCCGCCCCCGCCTCAGGCCGTGGTTGAGGCCGCGCCCTACCGCCCGCTGCCGCCGGGCGGCGCGCATTACCTGATGGAGATTCCGGCCCGCGGGCCTGATGGGCGGCGCGTCACCGTCAACAGCAACCTGTCCGAAGATCAGCTGGTGTGGAATTTCCGCTCGGCCTGGAACGTCGCGGCGCTCAATTGCCTTGCGCCCGAATATCAGCCGATCCTGGATGGCTATCGCGCCTTTCTGAACGGCAATGTCCGGCCATTGAAAGCGGTGAATGACCGGATCGAAAAGACCTATACCAGCCGTTTTCGGGCGCGCCGCGATGCGATGGTGGCGCGCGATGGCTATACCACGCAGGTCTATAATTTCTTCGCACTACCGCCCGCGCGCGCCGGGTTCTGCCGCGCTGCGCTTGATGTTGCCAACCGTATGCTGGCCGCGCCGCGAACCGATCCGGCCAGCTTTGCCCGCGCCAATTTTGATGTGCTGTTGATGCCGTTTGACCAGTTCTTCAACGAATACGAAGCCTATCAGCAGGCCTCGGCGCAGTGGGATGCCAAGTGGGGCGCGCAGTATGGCCCATCGCAGCCCGGCTGGGTGGTGGTGCAACAGGCCCGCGCCAGCGGTGCCGCCGTGCCCAGCTTCACCAGTCTGGTCAGCCAGACGGCGGAGGCGCAGACCGTGATCGACCCGGCAACCGGCGTCGCGGTGCCGGTGATCCCGGTCACAGAAGGGTTCGTGTCGCAGCCGGTGGTAGAACCCATCGCCGCCGCGCCCGGACGCCAATCCGGCGAGTAGTGGTGCCGTGCCAGCAGCGGTAAAATCTTGCGTTGCATGGGTGCGTGCTTCGGGTTAATGCGCGCGCTTGCCTGATCGGGGTGCCCGTCAAGCCAACCTGGAACGGGGCCGTAGCTCAGATGGGAGAGCGCGTCGTTCGCAATGACGAGGTCAGGGGTTCGATCCCCCTCGGCTCCACCAGGTGTTTTTGTTTTCGCCCTCAGACGCTGGGGGCGGGCGAAAACAAAAACCACGATATTGCGCTCGCGGAGGCGAGCGCCTAACGCGACAACGCGCCAAGGTAACGGGAATGCGGTTTGATTCCGCAGCTGTCCCTGCAACTGTAAGCGGTGAGTATGCGGTGTGCGCTCCTCTAGCGGGAGCAGCCACTGGAGCGGCAACGCTCTGGGAAGGTGAACACCGGATGCGCTGATCCGTGAGCCAGGAGACCGACCGGGGCGTGTCGCTCTTTGCTTGGCTCAGGGATTGGTCAGGCGCGGAAAAACACTTCTGTTGTGAGCGACATCACCGGGCTGTGGGGAATGAAACCCTCGCGGTCTTCATGTTGCTGATGACGGGAGAAATCCGTGAAGAATTTACTATTGTTGAGCGGCGTTGCGAGTGCAGCGCTGGTTTTTAGCGCGCCACTGGCGGCACAGGCTGGCCGCGACGGCGAACCTGATTACGATCAGATTGTCATTGCCGATACCAAGCGCACCGATATCATCGTCAGCGCCACGCGTTCCGGCGATATCCTGCTGCCCGAAAACTACACGGGATCGGCAACGGTGCTGGACGCTGACACGCTCGAAAACCGCCAGACCCGCGACATTGCCGATGTGCTGCGCGATGTCCCCGGCGTCGCGGTCGCAGGCATCGCAGGGCAGACCCAGATCCGCCTGCGCGGCGCTGAGGCCAATCATGTGCTGGTGCTGGTCGACGGGATCGAAGTGTCCGATCCCTTCGCGGGCGAGTTCGACATCGGCACGCTTCAGGCCGAGGTCGGTGCGCGGGTAGAGGTGCTGCGCGGGCCGCAATCGGCGCTCTACGGGTCGGACGCGATTGGTGGGGTGGTCGCCTATGAAAGCGCCAGCGGGCGCGCTGTGCCGGGATTGGCCGCGCGGGTCGAAGGCGGCACGCAGGCCACTGTCAACGGCGCGCTGCGTTACGGCGCGTTTGGCGATAGCTGGGACGCGGCGCTGTCTGCCACCGTCGTCAGCACTGGCGGGCAGCCCAATGCGCGCGGCGGCACCCGCGATATCGGGCGCGATAGCTACACCGTCTCGGGCAAGGGCAGCGTGGACGTGTCGGGCAGCTTCGCCCTGCGCGCCGCCGCCCGCTTCATCCGCACCGAGGGCGAGTTTAACGACAGTGATTTCGACTTCGCCAGCCCCACCTTCGGCCTCACCATCGACAGCCCCGGCACCGGCTATGTCAACGAAGCGGTCTATGCGCTTGTCGGCGCGCGGGCCGAGGTGCTGGAGGGGCGTTGGACCCATGATCTGTCCGCCCAGCGGGCCGAAATCGACCGCAAGACTTTTGGCCCCTTCGGCCCGACATCGGGAAGCGAGGGCGACCGGATCAAGGCGTCCTACGTCACGGCGCTGCGGCTGAATGACGCGCACAATCTCACCTTCGCCGCCGATTGGGAGCGTGAACGGTTCCGCAATGCCGATCCATCGGGGTTTGCCTTTGCCGGGCGGCGCGCGATCGAAACGGTCGGGCTGGTCGGCGAATATCGCTATGCGGGCGCGGCGTTCGACCTGACGGCGGCTGTGCGCCACGATCTCAATGACAAGTTCCGCGATGCCACCACCTTCCGCGTGGGCGCGGGATACCGCCTTGCCGATACCACCCGGCTGCGCGCGGCAGCGGGTTCGGGCGTCAAGAACCCCGGCTTTTTTGAACTCTACGGCTTTGTCGATGGTCGCTTCATCGGCAACGACGCGCTGCGGCCCGAAAAATCGACCGGGTGGGAAGTGGGCGTGGATCAGGACGTGGGCGACAGCGCGCGCCTATCGGTCACCTATTTCGACAGCGAGTTGGACGGCGAGATTTTCACCACCTTCCCGGCCCCCACCTTCATCGCCACTCCGGCCAACCGTGTAACGGAAAGCCAGCAGCGCGGGGTGGAAGTGTCGTTCAATGCCCGGCTTGCCGATCAGTGGAGCCTTGATGCGGCTTACAGCTACCTTGATGCCGAGGAAAACGGGGTCGAGGAAGTGCGCCGCCCCGACCATATCGCCAGCGCGGCGCTGACATGGAGCGCGCCCGGCGATGCCGCATCGGCCACGCTGGTGGTGCGGCACAACGGCGCGACGCCCGATGTGGCCTTTACCGATCCCAGCTTTGTGCCGGTGCGTGTGCGGCTGGATGATTACACGCTGGTCAACCTTAATGCGCGGGTGCGGCTGGCCGAGGGGATCAGCGGCTTTGCCCGCGTCGAAAACCTGTTTGATGAGGATTACGAACAGGTGTTCAGCTTTGTGTCGCCGGGGCGCAGCGCGGTGGTTGGTGTTGAGGCGCGGTTCTAAATCCAAGTGTGCGCTCCCGCGCAGGCGGGAGCCTTGTTCGTCAATGCACGAGTTCCCCGCCTGCGCGGGGACTCACCCCTGCTTTTTCTACCCCCTCGCAATTGCAGCAAGAAATGCGTAGGGGACGCCGATGCATTTTCTCGACCAAGCCAAGATCTATGTGAAATCCGGCGGGGGCGGCCCTGGGGCCGTTTCTTTCCGGCGTGAAAAATACGTCGAATATGGCGGGCCTGACGGCGGTGACGGCGGGCGCGGGGGCGATATCGTGTTCGAAGCCGTGGCCGGTCTCAACACCCTGATCGACTTTCGCTACACCCAGCATTTCAAAGCACCGCGCGGCGGGCACGGGATGGGCAAGGATCGCACCGGGGCCTCGGCCAAGCCGCTGGTGATCAAGGTGCCGGTCGGCACGCAGATCATTTCCGAAGACAAGGACGAAGTGCTCGCCGATTTCACCGAGGTCGGGCAGCGCGTCGTGCTGCTTGAAGGCGGGATGGGCGGGCGCGGCAATGCCAGCTACAAAACCTCCACCAACCGCGCCCCGCGCCAGCATCAGCCGGGCATCGCGGGCGAGGAATTGTGGGTGTGGCTGCGGCTGAAACTGCTCGCCGATGTCGGGCTGGTCGGGCTGCCCAATGCCGGCAAATCGACCTTCATCAACGCGGTCAGCAATGCCGGGGCCAAGGTCGGCGATTATGCCTTCACCACGCTGGTGCCCAAACTGGGCGTTGTGCGGCACAAGGGGCGCGAATTTGTGCTGGCCGACATTCCCGGCCTGATCGAAGGCGCTGCCGAAGGCGCAGGGGTGGGCGACCGTTTCCTCGGCCATATTGAACGTTGCCGGGTGCTGATCCATCTGATCGACATCACCGGCACCGAAGCGGCTGACCCGGTCGAAGCGATGCGCGTGGTCGAGGAAGAACTTGCGGCATACGGCGCGGGGCTGGAAGACAAATCGCGGCTGGTGGCGCTCAACAAGCTCGATCTGGCAGACGCCGAACTGGTCGATGCCTTCCGCGCCGAACTGTTGGCGGCAGGGGCGGAAAAGATGTTCGCAGTATCCGGCGCGACCGGAGCGGGCATTCCCGAACTGCTCGACGCAGTGCTCGGCTATCTGCCTGATCGCACCTCAACCGAAACCAAGGCGGTCGAAATCGAAGATATGGACGCAGACGGGGCGGCCGACTGGTCGCCGCTCTGACAATCGAACACCAGATACCCCAGAGGAAGCCATGAAAATCGAGTCGTTGCTCGACTTCCGCGAAATAGACAAATGCCCCCGGCTGGTGATCAAGCTGGGTTCGGCGCTGTTGGTGCATGGCGACGGCGAATTGCGGTATGAATGGCTGCGTAGCGTCGCCGCAGAAGTGGCTGGCGCACGGGCGCGGGGGCAGGAAATCATCGTTGTGTGTTCCGGCGCGGTGGCGGTGGGCGCGGCCAAGCTGGGTCTGCCGGGCGGGGGGCGCGAAACACTTGCCCATGCGCAGGCGGCGGCGTCTGTCGGGCAGGTGGTGCTGATCGCCACCTGGGCGCAATTGCTGGCTGAACATGGGTTGATGGCCGGACAGATGCTGCTGACGTTAGATGATCTGGAGGGGCGGCGGCGTTACCTCAACGCTTCGGAAACCTTGCGCCAATTGCTGGACAGCGGGGCGGTGCCGATCATCAACGAAAACGATTCCATCGCCACCTCCGAAATCCGGTTTGGCGATAATGATCGGCTGGCCGCGCGCGTGGCGCAGGCGGCGTCGGCTGATGGCATCCTGTTGTTGACCGATGTCGATGGGCTGTATGATCGTGACCCCGCCCACCCCGAGGCCGAAATCCTGCCCGAAGTGCGCGGCGTGACCGATGAAATCCACGAGATGGCGAGCGGCAAATCATCGTCGGGCAAGGGTTCGGGCGGGATGACGTCCAAACTGCTCGCCGCGCAAATTGCCGAGCGTGCCGGGATCGCGCTGGCGATTATCAAGGGCGTGGACGAAATGCCGATTGCCTGCGCGATGGCGAGCGGCCTTGGCACCGTGTTCCTGCCGACGCGCGATGACAATGCATGGAAAAGCTGGATCGGCGGGCGGCTGCGCTTCAACGGCGGGATCCGGGTGGACGCGGGCTGCGTCGCAGCGCTGGGCCGCGGCAAGAGCATCCTCGCCGCCGGAATCACCGAAGTTTACGGCAATTTCGAACGCGGCGATGTGATCCGGGTAGAAGATCAGGATGGCAGGCTGATTGCCAAGGGCATGGTCGAATATGACTGGAACGAATGCGACGTGATCAAGGGCCTCCGCCGTGAGGAATTGGTTGAACAACTGGGCTATCTGCCGCGTTCCTGCGTGATCCACCGCGATCATCTGGTGTTGATTTGAGCGTGCTGGCGTGAGTGTGCTGGCAATCACGGGCGCAACCGGGTTTGTCGGCAGCGCGGTGATGGAAGCGGCGCTGGCGGCAGGGCATCAGGTGCGCGCGCTCGCCCGCCGGGCGCAGCCGGAACGCGCGGGGGTGGAATGGGTGCCGGGCAATCTGGCTGATCGGGCCGCGCTTGCCGCGCTCGCCCAAGGCGCGGATGCGGTGATCCACGTTGCGGGCCTTACCAACACCCCCGATTCGGCGGAGTTCGAGACGGCGAACGTCACCGGCACCGCCAATGTCATTGCCGCCGGGAAGGGGGCAGGCACCCGGCGTTTGGTGTTCGTTTCGTCACTGGCGTCGCGGATGCCTGCGCTGTCAGCCTATGGCGCGTCCAAGGCGCGGGCCGAAACTTTGGTGGAGGCGAGTGGGTCAGACTGGACAATCGTGCGCCCGCCTGCGGTCTATGGCCCGCGTGACCGCGAAATACTCGACCTGTTTCGCGCGGCGAAATGGGGCGTGGTGCCGTTGCCGCCGGGCGGGGCGACCTCGATCATCCACGCCGATGATCTGGCAAGACTCCTTGTTGGGCTGGCCGACCCTACCGCTTCGCTACTTGAGGGCACGGCCAGCCGAAGAGCGACTTACAAACAAATCTACGAACCCGATGATGGGCGCGAAGGCGGGTGGAGCCACAAGGAACTGGCGCAGGCGATCGGCCATGCGGTGGGAAAGCGCAGCGTGTTCGCTCCCCACCTGCCGCGCGTGGTGCTGGAATCGGCCGCAGCTGCAGACCGTCTGCTGCGCGGCGATCGGGCCAAGCTGACGCCCGACCGGGTGGGCTATATGTGCCACCCCAACTGGGTCGCGCGGTTTGATCGGGCGGTGCCGCCGGGCATCTGGCAGCCGCGCATTGCCGGTGAAGAGGGGCTGAAGGCGACCGCGCAGTGGTACGCCCGCGAAGGCTGGCTCTGAATAAAAACTCGACATAGCTATCGGAAGTCTTATCGCTGGCGGCGGGGTTGCAAATAGCGGCAAAAATAATTGCCATTGTTCGCATTGTAAAATGGGGGAAATCATGAAGAAATTTGCATTTATAGCCGTGCTTGGTGCTTTGGCGGCCTGCACACCGGAAGCCGAAGCTCCAACCGAGTCGGCAGTCGAAGAAACCGCAGCAGTCATCACTGCTGCCGATGGCGGCACACCATATGGCACTTTCCGCATCACCGAATCAGACGGCAAAGTCTCCATGGAAGATATTCGCGAGGACGGCACCTGGACCAGCACCGCTGCCGATGGTGCGGTAACAACCGGAACCTGGGAACAGAAAAGTGCAAACCTGTATTGCACCACCAAGGATGAAGAAGGTGCCAAACAGGTTTGCCATGAAGAAACCATCGATGAAAACGGGGTTTGGACCTCGAAGAACCCGGATGACGGCACGGTTGTGACGGTCGAGCGGGTCGAGGGCTGAATTTTACTGATCGGCGGGAAGGCGATGTCTGGTCGCCTTCCCGTCGCATCACTTCACAAAAACGGTTCCTCGCCCGGCCTGTGGATGCCGCATTCGGTCTTGTCCCAGCCTTTCCACCGGCCCGAACGCGGGTCTTCGCCCGGCGCGACCTGGGTGGTGCAGGGCGAACAGCCGATTGACGGATAGCCAGCCGCGATCAGCGGGTGGCGCGGCAGGTCATGCTGAATAAAGTAGCCTTCGATCTGGCCCGCATCCCAATCGATCAGCGGATTGATTTTGAGCCGCCCAGCTGCGTCCGACGTATCCACTTCAAAGCGCGGCAGATTGGCGCGGGTGGCAGCCTGAAACGCCTTCCTGCCGGTGAAACTGGCATCGTAGTGTACCAGCGCTTTTTCCAGCGGGCGCACCTTGCGGATTTCGCAGCAGCCATCGGGATCATAAGACCAGCGCAGCCCGGTTTCGTCCCGCGCCGCCAGATCAGCCGGATCGGGCGTCAGCACCACAAGGTTCAGCCCCAGCAGCTGCACAAGGCGATCACGATAGGCCAGCGTTTCGGCAAAATGCTTGCCCGTGTCGAGGAACAGCACCGGCACTGACGGATCAACGCTGGCGACCAGGTGCAGCAGCACCGCGCTTTCCGCGCCGAAGCTGGACACAATCGCCAGATCGCCCGCCAGATTATCGCGGATGACGCCTTCGAGCATGTCCCGCGTCGTGCTGCCCCGGAACATCCGGTTCAATCGCAAGGCATCATGATCGGTAAAGCGCGGCGCGAGGTTCAGCGTGTCGCGGGTGCGCGCGGCGGTGGGCAGCGACAAGTCAGGCTTCATGGCGTTTGTCCGCGATCGTGCGGCGCGTATCGGTCGCGCGTTGATAGACATTGTCCCATGTGGCGAAGGCGCGGGCGGCGTCGCCTTCGTCCAGCCGTTTGTCCGGGGCGAAACTGTCAAACCCGCAGCGGCGCATATGGCTAAGCTGGTCGATCAACACATCGCCCACCGCGCGCAATTCTCCGGTGTAGTCCGCCTCACGCAGAATCCGCGCCGCCGAATAGCCGCGCCCGTCGGTGAAGCTGGGGAAATTGACCTCAACCAGCGCCAGCCGGTCAAGGAAGGGCAGCAACAGCCGCGCATCATCGCCCGGTTCGATCCGCACAGCGGTGGCGTTGGTCTGATCGCAGCAGGAGTCCACCGTGACCGTGCCGTGATCGACGGGTTCATCATCGCGGAACCGGAACTGTACTTCGTCGGGGCTGGTGCCGAGATCGCGGGACTCAACCATACAATGCCTCCTTGAACGGTTCCATGCCGATCCGGCGGTAGGTGTCGATGAAGCGTTCGCCATCAGCGCGCGCGTCGAGATAGACGTCGGTGACAGTCTCAACCGCCGCGATCACGCCGTCTTCGTCAAAGCCGGGGCCGGTGATCTTGGCGAGGCTGACGTCCTCCGCCTCCGACCCGCCCAATGAAAGCTGGTAATTCTCGGTGCCTTTCCGGTCGACGCCAAGGATGCCGATATGGCCCGCGTGGTGGTGCCCGCAGGCGTTGATGCAGCCTGAAATCTTGAGCTTCAATTCGCCCACCACCTCGGTGCGCCCGGTCTGCGCAAAGCGTTCAGAAATGCGCTGCGCCAAGGGGATCGAGCGGGCATTGGCGAGGCTGCAATAATCAAGGCCTGGGCAGGCGATGATATCCTCGATCGTGTCCATGTTCGGCGCGGCGAGGCCAGCCGCGTCAAGCGCCGCCCAGATCACGGGAAGATCGGCAATCCGCACGTGCGGCAGCAGCAGGTTCTGGGTGTGCATCACCCGCAGTTCGTCAAAACTGTATTCGCGCGCCAGCTTCGCCACGATCCGCATCTGATCGGCGGTGGCATCACCGGGAATGCCGCCCACGGGTTTGAGGCTGATGACGGCGGAGACGTATCCCTGCGTCCTGTGCGGGTGGGTGTTGCGGCGCACCCACAATCCAAACCCGTCATCCCAGCGCAGGCTGGGATCTCCGGCGGCTTTGTTCTGCAATTGCTCCAGGTCCCAGCTTTCGCTGGGATGACGGAACGTGGGCGGTGCGAAGTACTCCGCAATCCGCGCCAATTCCTCACGCGGCGGCTCCACCCCCACGCTCAGCAGATGGGCGAATTCTTCCTCGACCTGCCGTGTACATTCTGCCGCGCCCAGTTCGTGGACTAGGATCTTGATTCGCGCCTTGAACTTGTTGTCGCGCCGGCCGTAGCGGTTGTAGACCCGCAGGCACGCCTCGGCATAGGTGATCAGCTGATCGATCGGCACGAAATCGCGCACCAGCGGCGCGATCATCGGGGTGCGGCCCATGCCGCCGCCGACATAGAACTGCGCGCCCGTTTCTCCGGCCGCGTTCTGCACAATGCGGATGCCGATATCGTGCAGCCGCATCGCCGCGCGGTCTTTTGCGCTCGCGATCACGCAGAACTTGAACTTGCGCGGCAGGTAGGTGAATTCGGGGTGAAAGCTCGACCATTGGCGCAGCAATTCGGCATAGGGGCGCGGATCGGTGACTTCATCGGCGGCAGCGCCCGCGAAGTGATCGGCGCTGATATTGCGGATGCAATTGCCGCTGGTCTGGATCGCGTGCATTTCAACCTTCGCCAGATCGGCGAGCGCGTCGGCGGCATCCTCCAGCTTGATCCAGTTATACTGGATGTTCTGCCGGGTGGTGAAGTGGCCATAGCCGCGGTCATATTTCTCGGCGATGTCGGCCAGCGCCTCCATCTGGCGCGCATTGAGCGTGCCATAGGGGATCGCCACGCGCAGCATATAGGCGTGGAGTTGCAGATAAAGGCCGTTCATCAGCCGCAGCGGCTTGAACTGGTCTTCGCTCAAGCGGCCTTCCATGCGGCGGCGCGCCTGATCGCGGAATTCTTCCACGCGGGCATCGACCATGGCCTGATCGTATGAGTCGTATTGGTACATCAGATCACCCAGTCCCAGCCGGTTTTGTCCGCAGTTGGCACCGCCAGATCGCGCCGCACCGTCGGGCCGAGCGCGCGCACCCGGTCTTTGATATGCGCGGGGCGAACGTGGCCGCCTGCATCGATGGCGGCGTCAATTGCGTATGGCACATTGACCCGGCGCGCGGCCTCTTCACGGGCGAGAATTTCTTCTGCCCCCTCACCATTGGAGGCGTCACCTGCATCGACTGCATCATCGACGAACAGCGACCAGCCGGAGCCGTTCCACCACACCACCGCGCCCGAACGCAGATCATTGCCGGTGAGGATTTTCATTGTGGCCACGTTCCTTCGTCATTCCGGCGCAGGCCGGAACCCAGTTCCATCGTCGCTGCTGGTTCCCGGCCTGCGCCGGGATGACGAATGGAAAGAATATCACGCGCCGTAACCTCACCAATCACGATCAGGGCGGGGCTTTTCACCGCTTCGCGTTCAACCAGTTGCGGCAGGCCTGCCAGCAGCCCGCGCAGTACCCGCATTTCGGGGCGCGCGGCGTTTTCGATCACGGCGATGGGCATATCCGGGGCGAGCCCGTCTGCCATCAGTTTCTCGGCAATTTGCGGCGCGGTGGACACGCCCATGTAGATCACCAGCGTGCGGCCCGCGCCCGCAAGGCCTGACCAGTTCTGTTCGCTCAATCCCTTGCACTGACCAGCGACAAAGCTGACGATGCTGGATGCGTCGCGGTGCGTCAGCGCAATCCCGCTCGCCGCGGCTGCGCCGTTAGCCGCCGAAATGCCGGAGACGATTTCGACCGGAACGCCGGCTGCGCGCGCGGCCTCTGCCTCCTCACCGCCGCGCCCGAAGATGAACGGATCGCCGCCCTTCAGCCGCACGACATCGCAGCCCGCCAGCGCTTCGCGCACCAGCAGCGCGTTGATATCATCCTGCGCCATGGTGTGGCGCGCGCGGCGTTTGGCGACCGATATCAGCCGCGCATCGGGGCGCGCCAGTGCAAGGATATCCGGGCCGACAAGCCCATCATGCACGATCACCCGCGCAGCTTCGATCAGCCGCGCGGCGCGCAGGGTGAGGAGGTCTGCCGGGCCCGGCCCCGCGCCAACCAGATAGATGGTGCCAATCTGCATGACACCGCAAATGGGCGAGCGTGCGCCGCCGTGCCAGCGAGAATGGATTGGAGCCGTAAAAGCCCAGCTATTGCCCGCTGCTATCGGTGCCTTTGTCGGCGTTCTCGTTGCGCTGCGCCAAGGCCGCGATCAGCGCCTTCATTTGTTCATTGTCGCGCAGATTGAGGTCGCGCTGCGGGAAGGGGATTTCGATCCCGTGTTCCTTGAACAGCCACCACAGGTTTTTCAGCACTTCGCTGCGGACATTGCCCACCCCGTCTTCGGGATCGGTGATCCAGCAATGGATGGTGAAATTGACCGAGCTATCGCCATATTCGCTCATCCACACGGTCGGCGGCGGGGTTTTCAGCACCCGTCGAGCCTTGGCCGCCGCTTCGAGCATCAGCTTTTCGGCCAGTTCCATATCGGCATCATAACTGACCCCGACATTGACCTGGATGCGCACATTTTTGGATGAATAAGACCAGTTTTCAACCTGATTGATCATCAAATTTTCGTTGGGAATAAGATATTCACGTGCGTCACGAGTCACGACTGAGATGGCACGAATACCGATCCTGCGAATCTGCCCGAAGGTGTGATTGCCCGACTGATCGGCCACCGCAATCACATCGCCCGGCTTGATCGATTTATCCATCAGCAGGATGATGCCCGAAATCAGGTTGCCGAAGGTTTTCTGCAGCCCGAACCCGATGGCAAGCCCGAACGCGCCCGAAAATACCGTGAGCGCGGTGAGATCGATCCCGAGCAGATCGACGCCCATGAAGAAGGTCACCACCCAGATGATGATCGTGGCGATTTTCTCGGTCAAAACACGTTGCGTGCTGTCAAGCGCGGTCAGGTGGCGTAGCGCGCTGCGGGTCAGCCGGGTGGCAGCCCACGCAAATCCCACCAACAGCAGCACCGCCATCACGGCGAACAGCACGTCGAACGCGGATATTCGCCAGTTGCCGACCGCCACCGCCCAGCTATCCATCCGGTTGAGGATATCGCCGATGGTTTCATTTTTCGCCGCAATATCTGCGCGCACATTATCCGCGCCGCTGACGATTTGTTCAGGGGTAACGGTGGGGGCAGATGTCGGCGCAGGGTCGGGGGCGGTGTCGGAGGCGGGATCGGGAGTTGGAATTGGCGCAATCATCCGACAGTCTCCAAAGCCTGCGCCAGATCGGCGATCAGATCATCCGCATCCTCCAGCCCGATGGCGAGCCGGATCGCCGGGGCGCCGGTGCCGGGCATGGTGCTGCGATGATCCTCGGGCCGGATCGGCAGGGCCAGGCTTTCATACCCGCCCCAGCTATAGCCAATCCCGAACAGTTCCAGCGCATCGGCCACCCGGGCCGAGGCCTGCGGATCATCGCTCCCCAGCACGAAGGCGAACAACCCGCACCCGCCAGTGAAATCGCGCTGCCATAGCGCGTGGCCGGGATCGGACGGCAGCAGCGGGCACAGCACCCGCGACACCTGCGGCTGGCTTTCCAGCCACTGCGCGATTTTGAGCGCGGTGCGGGTCTGCGCGTCGAGCCTGAGGCCCATGGTGCGAAGGCCCCGTGCAGCCAGCGCGGCATCATCGGGCGAAACCACCTGCCCCAGTTCCTGCGCGGTGCGGCGCAGCGCGGTGTACCAGCGTTTGCCCGCGCTCGCCGCGCCCATCATCAGATCAGAATGGCCGCCGACGTGTTTCGACAGGCTCATCATCACGATATCGCAGCCGTGGGAAAGCGCGGCAAAGCCAAGCGGCCCCGCCCAGGTGTTGTCGATCAGGCTGACCGCGCCATGTTCGCGCGCGATAGCGGCAAGGGCGGGCACGTCGCATATTTCAAATGTCAGACTACCGGGGCTTTCCAGCCACACCGCACGCACCGGATCGGCAAACAGCGCGCGATAGGCGTCGACATCGCGCGGGTCGAAGAAGGTCGTCGTCACCCCTATCCGTTTGAGGAGGCCGGTCGCCATGGAGCGCGATGGGTCATAGGCATTGTCTGCCATCAACAGGCGGTCGCCGGGTTTGAGCACTGCCAGCAGGCACCCGGCAATCGCCGCCACCCCGCTGGGATAGAGCACGGTGCCGTGCGCGCCGGGTTCAATCTGCGTCAAGGCTTCGGCCAGCGCCCACTGCGTCGGCGCGCCGCGCCTGCCGTAGAAGAACTGGCCGTCAGCATTGTTGCCGCCCGCCGCGTGGCGATCAGCGTCCTGTTCATACAGGTGGGTCGATGCGCGCCATATCGGCGGGTTGACCACCGGCCCGGTCCATTCCTTGCGCCGGCCGCCGCGCACCAGCTTGGTCGCGGGTTTCAGATGCTTGCCATCGCCGCCGCTCATGCAGCCGGCCCCAAATGTTCGGGGCCCTGCGCCTTGGGGGTGGCGGGGTCGGCGCTCCATTCGCTCCAGCTGCCATCATAGAGTGCAATGTCGTGCTTGCCGATCAGGTGGAGCGCGAACAACAGCACGCTCGCTGTCACCCCGCTGCCGCAGGTGGTGGTGACGGGGCGCGTCAGGTCGACCCCGGCCCCGGTAAAGGCGGCGCGCAGATCAGCGGGCGATTTGTAGGTGCCGTCCGCGTTCAACACCTCGGTAAATGGCAGGTTGAGCGCGCCGGGAATGCGCCCGTTCGGCCCGCCATGCACCGGATCGGTGCCGCTGCCGAATACCCGGTCGGCACTGCGCGCGTCGAGCACCTGTTCGGCCTGCGTATCGAGATTGGCGAGCATCTGCGCCTTGCTGCGCACGCTGCGCGCCGGGGCAAGGGGGGCGGGCGATGCCGGGAGGATTGCGGGCGCGGCGCTCTCCATCGCGCGGCTCTCGCCGCGCCACTTGGCCAACCCGCCATCAAGGATCGCGACCTTATCCCACCCGCAAGCGTGCAGCATGAACCACGCCCGCGCCGAGGTGCGGATCGTGCTGTCATCATAAAGGATGATGGTGTCGTTCGGGGCCACGCCCAGCTCTCCCAGCCGCTCCGCCAGCTGTTCAGGCCGAGGCAGGGCAGCGGGCACGCTGGAGGTTTGATCGATCAGGCTGGCGAGGCCCAGAAACTGGGCACCGGGGATATGCCCGTCGGCAAATTCAGCCGCAGCATCGCGTCCGGCAGCGGGCAGGTGGTGCGAGGCATCGAGGATGGCAAGGCCCGCCGCATCGCCGTGCGCGGCAAGCCATTCGGTCGAGACCAGATCGGGGATGGGGTTTGTCATGGCGCATCCCTAGCGCGCTCAGGCGGCAGGCGCAAAGCGCAAGCTGTGCTCTATGCGCTTGCGCCGATCCCGCATTCGCGGCAACAGCGCGGCATGGAAAGCACACCTGAACAGCCCGCGGCCAAGCCGACGCTGGCCCCGCAATTCCTCGGCAAGGATACGCCCATGCCAACCTCGCCAGAGGATGCGCGGCTCGATTACGTGCCCAATCCGCGCCCGGGCCTCACCTATCTGGTGCGGTTTGCCGCGCCCGAGTTCACCTCGCTCTGCCCGGTGACGGGCCAGCCCGATTTTGCCCATCTGGTGATCGATTATGTGCCGGGCGAGACGATTGTCGAGAGCAAGAGTCTGAAATTATTCCTTGGTTCGTTCCGCAATCACAATGGCTTTCACGAAGATGTGACGGTCGGAATCGGCGCGCGGCTGTTTGATGAAATGCGCCCGCAATGGTTGCGGATCGGCGGATACTGGTATCCGCGCGGCGGCATTCCGATTGATGTGTTCTGGCAATCCGGCACGCCGCCCGAAGGGGTGTGGCTGCCCGATCAGGGGGTCGCCCCCTATCGCGGGCGCGGTTGATAAGAGGCGGTTAGATTCCAATATCCAGCTGCAAGAAACGCGGCGTGGTTTTGTTCGCTGCGCGCCATTTCGCCAACGGGAATGCACCTGCGCCCAGCGCCGCCAGCGGGATGCCCGCTTCGGCCAGCGAATAGGGTGAAATCCGGTTGCGGGTCATGAACCCGCCCCCGCCGTCGCTGATCAGCGTGGTTTCGAATTGCAGTCCCTGGCTGCTTTCGGAGGCATTCACCACCTTGCTCACCACCAACTGGCCGTGGCCCAGATCAAGCACCACATCGGTGCCAACCGGCACCCCGGCCAGCCCGCTTATGCGCGCGCCCGATTTGGAGAGGTTGCGCAGGATCACCTGATAATAGTGATCCTCATGAATCAAGCCGACCTTGCGGAAGATCGAAATGCGATCGGAACGGTGGCGCGGCGGGCCGTTCGGGGTGACTTTCATGGTGCCGTTGCTGACCTGCGCCAGCACTTCTTCCTGCGGAAGCGCTTGCGAATAGATATAGCCTTGCACCAGATCCGCGCCGCGCTGCTTCACCAGGTCAAGCTCGTCCATCGCCTCGACCCCTTCGGCGACGGTTTCCATGCCCAGCGCCTTGGCCAGTGCGACGATGGCGGTGATGATCGCCGGGTTGGTATCACCATTTTCGGTGCAGCCGCGCACGAAGCTCTGGTCGATCTTGAGCTTGTCGAAATGCCCGTGTTTGAGATAGCCGAGCGATGAATAGCCGGTGCCGAAATCATCCAGCGCCAGCCTCACCCCCAGCTTTTTGAGATCGCGGAAGATCGCGTCCACTGTTTCCAGATCGCCCACAAACACGCTTTCGGTGATTTCCAGCTCCAGCCGCGATGGTGACAGACCAGACACTTCGAGCGCAGCGGCGATTGTATTGCGGAACCCAGCCCGAACGAACTGCTTGGCCGAGACATTCACCGCGACCTTGATTGTATCAGGCCATGCCATCGCATCGATGCAGGCCTGACGCAGTGCCATGTCCCCGATCTTGACAATCAGATCGTCATTTTCCGCAATCGGGATGAATTGCGTTGGGGAAATCACCCCCTGTTCGGCGTCATGCCAGCGCAACAGCGCCTCAAAACATCTAACCTCGTTGGTGACCGGATCGACCAGCGGCTGATAGGCGAGGGTGAGGTCGCCCCGGTCCACCGCATCGCGAAGGCGATCGCCCAGCACCGCCGTGCGCGATGCCTCATCGCGCAGTTCGGTTGTAAAAAAGCAGAAGGTGCCGCCGTTGGTGCCTTTGGCGGAATAGAGCGCCATGTCCGCCGCGCTGGTGAGTTCGTCAGCGTCAATCCCGTCATAAGGCGCAATCGCAATCCCCACCGACGTGCCGATAATCGCGCGGCGTCCGCTGACCTGATAGGGCTGCGACACCGACTGGACGATCCGGTTGGCCAGTTCGCTCAGGATCCCGCGGTCATCCATGTCGGGCAGCAGGATCTGAAATTCATCGCCGCCCAACCGCCCGACCTCGCCGCGATCCTTGACGATGGCGGTCAGACGCTGCGCGACCTGTTTGAGCAATTCGTCGCCCGCCGGGTGGCCCATCGTGTCGTTAACCTGCTTGAACCGGTCAAGGTCCAGCATCATCAGTGCGCAGCTGCGCTTGGTAGCGCGGAACGCGGCCAAGGTTGCGGTCAGCCGTTCGTTCAGTTTCCGACGGTTGGCCAACCCGGTCAGCTCATCAACCTGCGATTGCCGCGCGATCTGCGTTTCGTAGAAATACTGGCCCGAAATATCGACCGCGCTGCCGCGATAGCCGAGAAATTCGCCAGTGGCATCGAGCAATGGCCGACCATTCAGCCGCCACCAGCGGGTGGTGCCGCGGCCGCCTTCGAACGCGACGATCTGTTCTTCCAGCTTCGACCGCGCCTTGAGCTTGAACGACAAGGAACGCTGGGCCGGGGCACCCGGCTCGCTATCGATATCGCGGAACGTCTGCGTGATCGGCTTGCCGATCAGGGATTCGCCATCCTGACCAAGGTCGTCGAGCGCGCGCTGCGACAGGAACGTCAGGCGATCATCGGCATCGGTCGCCCAGAACATACCGACGCCAAGTTCTTCAATGTCACTGAGCACCGCCGTGCGTTCGGGCCGGGCGTCACATGGCGCCGGCGCGGGAACATCAGCCTGCGCCTGCCCAGCCTGCCCGCGCACGGATTTGAAGAAGCCCAGTGCCATTGCCTGTCCCTGTTTTTACGTCGGCATTCATGCGTGGGCTGCACTGCTGTATCGGCCTATGACCTTGGTCATTGGCAAGGTTTACCCCACCAGCAGGCCTATAGCCCCGCCGGGATTGAAAAAACGTTACAGCAACTTGCGGTGGGGCTTTATTCGATGTTGGTTGAATTATCACGCAGGGCCCGCCGCTTGGTGCGCCTGCCGAACCTTACGGTAAGGCCACCGGCAAATCCGTTTCCAACGTGGCCATCAATTCGCGGCCTTGAGGGATACGACCGCTTTTGCCAGTGATGAAAGCAGCGAACGGCCCTGCGGCGATAACGCCTCCAACGGTTGCCACCGTATTGCCTTCGCCTTCCTGACGATAGGTTCCGTCGATATTGATCCGGCGGCGTCCTAGCTCCAGGTATTCTAGCTCGACATCAATTTTGCCGGATTTGCCAAATGCCCCCTTGCTGGTCAGCCACTTAATTCGTCCGATGCCGCGTGTGCCTGCAGGGATAACAACGAAATCGCCGAGCATCACGTCGTGCACGACCGCAAGTGTAAATGTATCCCCCTCGGCCCAAGTTTTACCCTTGGTTGTTACCTCCTGCGTTGTCCTGAGCAGGATTTCGGTATTAGCGGGCAATTGTTGAGTCGTGGCGGGGCGCATCGGTTGCGCCTGAACAGGGATTGGCGCAATCGACGCTTCGGGTGCAATTGCCTGCTCTGCGGGCGCGGCATCCTGCGCCTGCGCCGAAGACGTAAGTGCGATGGCGGCAACGCCTGCCGCGATAAATATTTTCATTATTTCCCCCCTTGGAAATTTCTAATCTGGTCGGATTGGACGCATGTGAATAATTGACTTGCGGATGGCCAGTGAAAACGCGCTTGCTCACAGCTTTTCAGTAAAGTGGCACGTGGGCTTTGCCAAACTTTTCTGGCGTCCCACAAAAAACTGGTGCCGGCTACAAGATTCGAACTCGTGACCCCCTGATTACAAATCAGGTGCTCTACCAACTGAGCTAAGCCGGCACATGGCTTGTCCGAACGCGCCTTTAGGGCAAACGTTCCCCGCCCTCAAGTAGCGAAGCGATAGGGCGCACAAACGCCCTCAAGTAGCGAAGCGATAGGGCAAACTAAAACGCGCCGAAAGTCCAGCCTTCGGTGTGGGCGATGGCCGGGGTTAGGCTGGGCGGGTGCCACAGATCGCGGGTTTCGTGGACGCGGCGCAGCCATGCGGCGGTGATCAGGGCGTCGGAGGCATGGTCGTCAATCGCGCCTGCGCCCTGCACCGGGGCGGTGTCCAGCGTATCGAGCGCATTGTTCAGCGCCTCGTAAGTGCGCAGCTTGGTTGCCGCGCCGGTTACGCCGCCAAGCCTCGCGGCAAGCGAGGTGTAAATCTCAGTCACCACCGATCCGCTGTCCGGCAAGGGGTCAACCGGCCACACCGGCACGCGTCCAGCCAGACGGTGCAGCATCCGCATTCCGGTGAGGCTCGATTTGCCGACCTGCGCCGCGCCGACGAGGTTGAAATTGCTTACCGGCCGCACGCCCTGTGCCCGCTGCGCCGCCTCGGCCACCCGGAACCGCCCTTCGCGGGAGGCCGCGCCGGGCAGGTGGAAGCGGTCGCCCTGATGATCCTTGCCGTGGCGAAAATAGCGCGCGGCCTCGGCGTGGGTAACGAAACCGCCCGCCTCAAGGTTGGGATCATCGGCGCACAGGCGTTCGATCAAGGCCCACAGCGCGCGCGCATCGCCGGGGCTGGCGTCCCACCCGGGAAAGAACGCGCCTGCATCGGCGAACGGCAGGCTGATGCCGAGGTCGAGACCCACCAAACTATCGCCCGGCAGATCGCACAAAAGCGCCAGCACTTCGCTGCGCGCCCAGCCTTTCGGATCGGGCGGGGCGATCAGCACGGGCGGCCCGCCCTCCGCCAAGGCAACAGCCAGCGCGATGCCTTTCTGGCGCGGGCCTTTCGCGCCTGACCAGTCAACCGCGAGGAAGTGGGAGAAGCGCAACCTAGTGTGCGCTCCCGCGCAGGCGGGAGTCTCCGGCGGCTCGGCGCAATCTCGCCCGAGATCCCCGCCTGCGCGGGGACTCACACTTCATTGTTGACGCTCGCTGCGCAGCTTGTCCCAGTACTCCAGCCGCTTCTTCACCTCACGTTCGAAACCGCGTTCGACGGGCGTGTAGAACACCTGCGGTTCCATCCCTTCGGGCCAATAATCATCGCCCGAAAAACCATCAGGCGTGTCGTGATCATAGGTGTAGCCCTTGCCATAGCCGAGGCTTTCCATCAGCCCGGTGGCCGGGTTGACGATGTTCATCGGCGGCATCAGGCTGCCGGTGTCCTTGGCCGATTTCCACGCGGCTTTCTGCGCCAGATAGACGGCGTTGGATTTGGGCGCGGTGGCGAGATAGAGGCACGCCTGCACCAGCGCCAATTCGCCTTCGGGGCTGCCGAGGAAGCGGTACGCCTCCATCGCTGCCATGCATTGCGGCAGGGCGTGCGGATCGGCGAGCCCAATGTCCTCCACCGCCATTCGCACCAATCGCCGGGCGAGGAACAGCGGTTCTTCGCCAGCGGTCAGCATCCGCGCGAGATAATAGAGCGCGGCTTGCGGATCGCTCCCGCGCACCGCTTTGTGCAGCGCGGAGATGAGGTTGTAATGCCCGTCGCGGTCCTTGTCATACACCGCCACGCGGCGTTGCAGGAACGCCCCTAGCGCCTGCGGGTCGAGCGGATCGGAAAGGCCGGCGGCATAAAGCGTTTCGGCCTGCCCCAGCACAAACCGCCCGTCGCCATCGGCCTGCGCGATCAACGCGGTGCGGGCCTCTGGCGTCAGGGGGAGCGGGCCTTCGAGGCCTTCCGCCTTCGCCAACAGCGCCGCCAGCGCGCCTTCGTCCAGCGGGTTCAGCACCAGCACCTGCGCGCGGGAAAGCAGCGCGGCGTTGAGCGCGAAGCTGGGATTTTCAGTGGTTGCGCCCACCAATGTCACCACCCCGCGTTCGACAAACGGCAGGAACCCATCCTGCTGCGCGCGGTTGAAGCGGTGAATCTCGTCCACGAACAACAGCGTCTTGCGCCCCGCGCCCGCGAATTTCTCGGCCTCGGCAAAGGCTTTCTTGAGGTCGGCCACGCCGGAGAATACCGCGCTGATCGCGGCGAAGCGCATTCCTACCGCGTCGGCCAGCAGGCGGGCGATGCTGGTCTTGCCGGTGCCGGGCGGCCCCCACAGGATCATGCTGGAAAGCCGCCCCGCCGCCACCATCCGCCCGATTGCGCCTTCGGGGCCGGTCAGATGTTCCTGCCCGACGACCTCAGCCAGCGTCGCGGGGCGCAAACGGTCGGCCAGCGGCGCATCGGCGGCCGCCGCGGTCAATGATGGCTCAGGTGCGTCTTGTCCGAACAGATCAGTCATTCATCGGGCGTGATAGGCGCATGGTCGGAAAAAGAAACAGCCGACCGCTGCGCCCCTTGTCAAGATAGGTCTAAGATATATCTTGGATGTATCACAACGCACGGAGGAACGAGCAATGAGTTGGAACAGATATGGTCGCGGCAATGGCTGGGACAAATTGGGCGAAGCCATCGCGATGGTGGCTGCGGGCGGAAACGCCAATTTCGGCGGCCCGCGCATGAAGATGGGCTGGCGCTGGGATAGCGACGAGGCTGGTGACGAGGAGGAAGGCTCTCGTCGCGGCCGCCGCCAACGGCGCGGGCGGATGTTTGCCACCGGCGAATTGCGGCTGGCGCTGCTGGCGCTGATCGCGGAGCAGCCTTCGCACGGTTACGAACTGATCAAGCAGATCGAGGAAATGACCGGCGGCGGCTATGCCCCCAGTCCCGGTGCGGTCTATCCGACGCTGCAACTGCTCGAAGATGAAGGCGCGATTGCCGAGGCTGAGGCTGAGGGCGCGAAAAAGCCCTTCGCCGCAACCGATGCGGGCCGCGCCGAACTCGACGCACGCAAGGACGAGGTCGATACGCTGATGCGGCGTCTGGGCCGCCATGCCGAGCGCGCGCACACGGTGCGATCACCCGATCTGTTCAGGGCGATGGGCAACCTTGCCAACGTGCTGAAAAACCGCGCGGTCAGCGGCAAGCTGGACGAACGCACGATCAACGAAATCGTCGACATGATCGACGAAATGGCCAAGCGGATCGAGCGGATTTAGGCACGGATTGCACCCGAGGTCGCAGGCGCGTATCCTTCCTCCATTCGGGTCGCACCGGATGGGGGAGGGAACGCCTGTGAACACTGAGACAATCGGCGGCGTACGAACGCCGTGGCACCTGTGGCTGGTGGGCATTGCCACGCTGCTGTTCAATGCGATGGGGGCGATGAGCTATACCATGACGCGGTTGGACAAGCTGGCCGATCTGGGCATGACACCCGATCAGATCGCTTTCATGGAAAGCTATCCTGTGTGGGCCAATGGGCTGTGGGCGCTGGGTGTGTGGGGCGCGCTGGCCGGGTCTGTGCTGCTGCTGTTGCGATCGCGCTTTGCGGTTGCAGCCATGGTGGTCGCGCTGGTCGGCCTGACCGGCACCACGTTTTATAATTATGCGCTGGTCGAGATTCCGCCAAGCATGCAGGCACCCGCGCTTGACGTGGCGATCTGGGCGGTGACGCTGTTTCTGCTGTTCTACGCCCGCCGTATGGCGCTGGCAGGGGTGCTGAGATAGCCCAAACGCCAAGCAGGGGTTGAAAAGCGCAGCCTTTGGCGAACCGTCAGGCCACTTTGGCGGCAGCGCTTGCCCGCGCCGCGCGGCGGGATTCTATCACCCGGATATAGGTATCGGCGACCACCTGGTTGATCGCTTCCCAGCTGTATTCGGATGCCCGCGTTTCGCCCGCCGCGCCGTGGGCCGCGCGCAGCGCCCGGTCGGTGCAGTAGGGGGCCAACACATCGGCAAAGGCGGCTGCGTCGGCATCTGTGCTGCCCGATGGGGCCACCAGCCGTCCGGTCACGCCTTCTGCCACCAGACTGGTGCTGCCGGTCGCGCCCGCAGCCACCACCGGCAAACCGCTTGCCATGGCTTCCAGGGTGACATTGCCGAAGGTTTCGGTGACGGACGGGTTGAAGAATATGTCCCCGCTGGCGAGCGCCTGGCCCAAACCATCACCGGTCTTGAAGCCAACGAAGGCCGCGCCGGGCAGGTTCGCTTCGAACCAGCCGCGCGCCGGGCCATCGCCGATCACCATCACCTTGTGCGAAACCTTGCGGCGGCGCAGTTCGGCGATGGTTTCGGCAAAGACATCCAGCCCCTTTTCCATCACCAACCGGCCCAGAAACACGATAGCGACATCATCATCGGCAAGCCCGATGCTGCGCCGCCATTCCGGGTCACGGCGGGCAGACGAGAAGATCGTGCGATCCACCCCCCGGCTCCACAGCCCGATATCGTCGTGCATCCGCATCGTGCGCAGTTCATCAATCATGCTCTGCGACGGGGCGACCAAGGCATCGCAGCGGTGATAATAGCGCCGCAGCATATAGATGATCAGCGGTTCCAGAAACGCCATGTTGTAATAGCGCGGGTAGGTTTCAAACCGGGTGTGCACCGAAGCGAGCACCGGCACATCATGCGCCAATGCCCAGCGCAGCGCCGCGTGGCCCGATGGATCGGGCGATGACAGGTGGACGATATTGGGCGCAAACTCAGCCAGATCACGCTTTACCCGCGCGCCCAGATGGGTCGGCATCCGGTAATCGCCGCGTCCTTTGACCGGCATCGGCACATTGGGCAGGCCGACGAGATCACCCGTGGCGGCAAAATCAGGGTTGGTGACCTTGGGCGAATAGATGCGCACCGCCGCGCCATTGCCGAGCAGCGACCCAACCAGACGGTTAAGCGCCTGATTCGCCCCGTCGAGGGTGTAGTTATAATTGCCGCTGAACAGGGCAATGCGAAGATCGGAGGTGTCCATATCCGCGTGTGACATAATGAGCCTGCGCCCGCTTGGCGAGGGGGACATTTGTCTTCGCGCAAATCACTTGCCGATCGTGGCAGGCAGGCCCGCAAAACAGGAATGGCGCGCGGACGTGCCGCGCGCCATCATGTCTTGAACCTGACTTATACCCGCCATTCCCGGGATGACCGGGAATGGCGGGGCTAAATTCAGCTTCCTGAAAGGCCTTTCACACCGCCCACCACCATCTCATAGAGACGGCGTGCGACAAGCGAGGCGGCAGCCCCCGCGGCGAAAACGCCAAGATTGCCGAATATCGCGTCAAGATATCCGCCCACCACCGGCACTCCGCCAAGCGCTGCGCCGATTACAGGCAAGACCAGAACGGCCAGGAACAACCTGATCGCATTGTCCTGCTGTGCGCTTATCCCTGCGACGACACCCAGCAAAACGATTGCAAGTGCGACGTCGATTCCGGGAATGTTGATCACGCCCGCAACGATTGCCAGTAATATGCCAATGGCAGTTACAAGGCCCCCAATTTTCTCCATCGGTTTATCCTCTCCATACTCCCCTAGAGACCTGAGAGACTAGCCGAGAACGCGATTTGCACAAAATTTTATGCTGCGCGGTAAACAGATGTATTTGGGCGAGTAATTATGATTTCCACTTCTTTCTTCCAACGCCCATGCTGCAGATGATGCGGGATGGGCCGGTATTTACCTGCGACGGATCGTTCAAGATTGGCCATTAGCGCAGATCAATCCCGCGCTTGACTTGGCCCGCGCCGCCACTAGAGCGGCCAGCGGGCCACGCGGTCCCAACGCCGCGCGAGCTCTCTGCAAGGAGAGAATACATGACTGAGTATGCAAGCGGGCTCATGCACGAGCCTGCGCTTAAGCCTGAACGCCCGTTTTTTTCGTCGGGCCCCACGGCAAAATTCCCCGGCTGGTCGCTGGATAAGCTTAAAACCGAATCGTTAGGCCGCTCGCACCGTTCGGCGCTGGGCAAAGCGCGGCTGAAATATGCCATCGACCTCTCCCGCGAACTGCTCGGCATTCCCGATGATTACCTGATCGGCATCATGCCCGCATCCGACACCGGCGCTATCGAAGCGGCGATGTGGGCGATGCTTGACCCTGCGCGCCCGGTGACGGTTGCCGCGTGGGAAAGCTTTGGCAATGTCTGGATTCAGGACGCGGTGAAGCAGCTCAAACTGCCCAACCTGCAAGTCCTCACCGCCGATTATGGCGAAATCCCCGATCTGACCACCATCCCGCAGCGCAATGACGTGGTGTTCACCTGGAACGGCACCACCAGCGGCGCGATGATCCCGGACACCGACTGGCTGGAACCGGGCCGCGAAGGGATAACCATCAACGACGCCACCAGCGCGATTTTCGCGCAGGAAATGGACTGGTCGAAACTCGATGCCACCACCTATTCGTGGCAGAAGGTGATGGGCAGCGAGGCGCAGCACGGGATGCTGATCCTTTCGCCCAAAGCCGTCGCCCGGATCGAAAGCTACGATCCGCCGTGGCCGCTGCCCAAACTGTTCCGCATGAAAAAGGGCGACAAGCTCAACCTCGGCATCTTCGCGGGGGAGACGATCAACACCCCGTCGATGCTGGCGACCGAGGATTACATTGCGGCGCTGGAATGGGCGAAAAGCATCGGCGGGCGCAAGGCGCTGGTCGAGCGGGCCAATGCCAATGCGCAAACGGTCAAGGATTGGATCGAGGCGACCCCGTGGCTGCGCAACATGGCGTCTGACCCGGCGCAGCAGACCAACACCGGTGTGTGCATGGTGTTTCAGGGCGAATGGTATGACAACCTGTCGCCCGAAGATCGGGCCGCGGTGCCCAAGAAAATCGTCAAGCTGCTCGAAGATCGCAATGTCGGCTTCGATTTCAACGGCTACCGCGATGCGCCGCCATCCTTGCGCATCTGGTGCGGTTCGACTGTCGAGCAGGAGGACGTGAAACGCCTGCTGCCGTGGATCGAATGGGCCTATGAAAGCGTCAAGAACGGCTGATTTCTTTAGGGTGTGAGCCCCCGCGCAGGCGGGGGCCTTCCGCAGCCATTTTCAGTATTTTCCCGATAGAGATCCCCGCCTGTGCGGGGATTCACACAGGATTTAAATCATGACCCGTCCCAAAGTACTCATCTCCGACAAGATGGACCCCAACGCCGCGCGCATTTTTGAAGAGCGCGGCTGCGATGTCGATGTGATCACCGGCGAAACGCCCGAACAATTGATCGCGCGCATCGGCGACTATGATGGCCTTGCGATCCGTTCGTCGACCAAGGTGACGGCGGCGATCCTTGATGCGGCGACCAATCTGAAAGTGATCGGCCGCGCCGGGATTGGCGTCGACAACGTCGATATTCCCTACGCCAGCGGCAAGGGCGTGGTGGTGATGAACACCCCGTTCGGCAATTCGATCACCACCGCCGAACACGCGATTGCGCTGATGTTCGCGCTCGCGCGGCAATTGCCCGAAGCCAACGCGCAGACGCAGGCGGGCGAATGGCCCAAAAGCGGGTTCATGGGCGTGGAACTGACCGGCAAGACGCTGGGCCTGATCGGCGCAGGCAATATCGGGTCGATCGTCGCATCGCGCGCGTTGGGGCTGCGCATGAAGGTGGTCGCCTATGATCCCTTCCTGACCGAAGACCGCGCGGTCGAAATGGGCGTGGAAAAGGTCGATCTCGACACGCTGCTGAGCCGCGCCGATTTTGTCACGCTGCACACGCCCTTGACCGATGAGACGCGCAATATCCTGAGCCGTGATCGGCTGGAAAATGCCAAAAAGGGCATCCGCATCATCAACTGCGCGCGCGGCGGGTTGATCGACGAAGCAGCGTTGAAGGATTGCCTGACAAGCGGTCAGGTCGCGGGCGCGGCGCTCGATGTGTTCGCGGTTGAACCGGCCAAGGAAAACCCGCTGTTCGGCGCGCCCAATTTCATCTGCACCCCGCACCTTGGCGCATCGACGACCGAAGCGCAGGTCAATGTTGCCTTGCAGGTGGCCGAACAGATGGCCGATTATCTGGTCAACGGCGGTGTCACCAACGCGCTCAACATGCCGAGCCTGTCGGCGGAAGAAGCGCCCAAGCTGCGCCCCTATATGGCGCTGGCGGAAAAGCTGGGCAGTCTGGTCGGCCAGCTTGCCCACGGCAACCTCACCCGCATCAGCATCGAACGCGAAGGCGCGGCGGCTGAGCTTAATGGCAAGCCGATCACGGCGGCGGTGTTGGCAGGGTTGATGCGGCAATATTCCGACACGGTGAACATGGTCAACGCGCCGTTTCTGGCGAAAGAGCGCGGGCTGGACGTCAGCCAAATCCGCCACGAACGCGATGGCGCGTTCAACACGCTGATCCGGGTGACGGTGGACACCGCGCAGGGGCAGCGTTCGGTTGCGGGCACGCTGTTCGGCAATGAAGCGCCGAGGCTGGTCGAAATTTTCGGGATCGGGATCGAAGCTGATCTGTCCGGGCACATGCTCTACATCGTCAACGACGACAAGCCGGGCTTCATTGGCCGGATCGGCACGTTGCTGGGTGCGCGCGGCATCAATATCGGCACCTTCAACCTTGGCCGCCGCGAAGCGGGCGGGGAAGCGGTGCTGCTGCTCAGCCTTGACGAAGCGCTGACGCCGGACGTGGTGGCCGAGGCCGAAGCGCTTGACGGGGTGAAGCTGGTCAAGGCGCTGGGGTTTTAGGGAAGGCTTGCATTTCATCGTCACCCCGGCGAAGGCCGGGGCCCAGAAGCGCGGGGTGGGCTGGGTCCCGGCCTGCGCCGGGATGACGTGCGAGTGAAAATGACCAAACCCAACGATCTCCTGCCAGAAGGCCTCGAAGACCGCCTGCCGCCCGAAGCGGCGCGGATTACGGCGGCGATGCGCGCCTGCCTCGCTGTTCTCGATGCCCACGGCTATGACCGGGTGCGTCCGCCGCTGCTCGAATTCGAAGCCTCGCTGGCGGGGCGGATGGCGGGTATCGCCAAGGGTGAAGGGCGCTCGATGTTCCGCTTCGTCGATCCGGCGAGCCTGCGGACGCTGGCGCTGCGCAGCGATATCACCCCGCAGGTCGGGCGGATTGCCGCGACCAGCCTTGCCGGTGCCGCGCGCCCGCTGCGGCTTGCCTATTGCGGCGATACGGTGGTGATCAAGGCGAGCCAGCTCGACCCTGCGCGGGAACGCCTGCAACTGGGCGCCGAACTGATCGGCGCGGATAGTGTCGCCGCCGCAAGCGAGGCGGTGATGCTGGCGGTTGAGGCGTTGAAGGCCGCCGGGCTGACCGGGATTTCGGTCGATTTCACGCTGCCCGATCTGGTCGACACGCTGAGCGCCCACGCCCTGCCGCTCGCCCCCAACAGCATCGAAGCGGTGCGGCGCGAGCTGGATACCAAGGATGCGGGCGGGTTGAAGGCGGCGGGCGGTGAGGCCTATCTGCCGCTGCTCTATGCCACCGGGCCGTTTGCCGCGGCCCTTGCGGCACTGCGCGAAGTGGACGCGGGCGGGGCGCTTAAATCGCGGCTCGATGGGTTGGCGGCGATTGCAGCGGCGGTGGGGGATGCGGCCCGCATCACGCTCGACCCGACCGAGCGGCACGGGTTCGAATACCAGTCATGGTTCGGGTTCACGCTCTATGCCGATGGCTTGCGCCGCGCGGCGGGGCGGGGCGGCACCTACCGGATCGCCGGAACCGACGAACCGGCGACCGGCTTCACGCTCTATCTCGACCGGCTGGCCGACGCCGCGCCCCAGCCCGAAGCGGCGCGGATGGTCTACCTGCCGCTAGGCCACGACCGCGCGGCGGCGGCGGCACTGCGCGCGCAGGGCTGGCGCACGGTTGCGGGGCTGGCCGAGGGCGAAGATGCGGCGATGCTGGGCTGCGGGTTTGTGCTGGACGAAGGCGGGGTTCGCCCCCTCTAACCCAACACCTTCTTCAACCACGCGTCCATCACCGGGGTGGCGGGGTAATCCGGCTCGCCCAGCTTGCGGTTGATCTCGGCATGGCCGCGCAGTCCGGTGCCGGGGAAGCTGGCGATTTCCACCCGCGTGCCGCCGCGCTTCAACGCCGCGGCGAACGCATTGGCCTGCGCCACGCCATCATCGCGCTGGACGTGCAGCAGCAGAAAATCGGGCGCATTGGGCGCGGCGGCGTGGCGGGTGGGGGACAAGGCCTGCTGGCGCGCCACATCAGTGCCGAACGCCTGTTCATAGGTGCGCCCCATGAACCGCCCCGCCTGCGCCATCTGCGCCGGCACGTCATAGGCGGCGCCATCATTGGGCATCACCCCGTCAATATCGGCAAAGGACAGGCCGGCGGCGCGCAGATATTGTTCGTCCGTCCCCACCAGCGCCACCAGATGCGCGCCTGCGCTGTGCCCGGTGATCACCACCCGGCTGCGGTCGATCCCCAGCTTGTCTGCCTGCGCCAGCAGATGCGCGAGCGCCTGCGCGACATCGCTTGCCTGCTGTTCGACCGTGGCAGCGGGCACCAGCCGGTAATTGATCGAGGCAAAGGCATAGCCCTGTTCCAGCATATGCCCCGGTAGTGAGCGGCTGCCCGCATTGTCCTTCGACCCGCGCTTCCACCCGCCGCCGTGAACGAACAGCACCAGCGGCGCGGATTTGGCACCTTCTGGCACCCACAGATCGAGCGCCTGCAACGGATCGCTGCCATAAGATAGCGTTTGCGGGGCCGGAGCGTTGATTGGCGCCACGCTGCCCCCGCGCCGCGCCGCGCCATCACGCCCGCCGCGCGCCTGCATCCGTTCGCGCAAGGCGGTGCGGCAGGTTTCCGACAATTCACCCGCCTTTTCACGCAGGCAGGTGTGCATTTGCGCCCGATCACCCTGCCCGTTCTGCGCGCACAGCGCGGCAATTTGCTCACGGCAGTCGGCAGGCAGGCGTGCGCCCGCGCGTGGATGGGCAAGGATCGGGGCCGCCAGCACAGCGGCGGCGGCAACGGCTATCATGGCTTTGGCGGCAGTGTTCATCGCAGTTCCTCACAGGTGGCTTATACGTTGCCAACGGCGCAACCGCCATAACCCTTCGTCATTGGCCTTCGCATTTGGCCTGCGCGCGCTTGCCCTGCCGCCTGCAAACGCCTACGCGCCTGCCCGGCCAAGCGCCACCAACCAGACCGCCATCAGCTAAGGATAAACATGGCCAACGTCACCGTGATCGGCGCCCAGTGGGGCGATGAAGGCAAGGGCAAGATTGTCGACTGGCTCGCCAGCCGCGCCGACGTGGTCGTGCGCTTTCAGGGCGGGCACAATGCCGGGCATACGCTGGTGATTGACGGGACGACCTATAAACTCAGCCTGCTGCCATCAGGGATCGTGTCGGGCACGCTGTCGGTGATCGGCAACGGCGTGGTGCTCGATCCGTGGGCGCTGCGCGATGAGGTGAAGAAGCTCGAAGGGCAGGGCATAGCGATCACTGACGAGAATCTGGCGGTGGCGGATAACTGCCCGCTGATCCTGCCGTTACACCGCGATCTGGATGGCTTGCGCGAAACGGCGGCGGGCAAGGGCAAGATCGGCACCACCGGGCGCGGGATCGGCCCGGCTTATGAAGACAAGGTTGGCAGGCGCGCGATCCGGGTGTGCGATCTGGCGCATCTCGATTCGCTCGAACCGCAGCTTGACCGGCTGTGCGCGCATCACGATGCCTTGCGCGCAGGGTTCGGCCAGCCCCCGGTTGATCGCGCTGCGTTGCTCGAAGAACTGCGCGAGATTGCGCCGTTTGTGCTGCGCTTTGCCCAGCCGGTGTGGAAACGGTTGAAGAAAGTGCGCCGCGCGGGCGCGAAAATCCTGTTCGAAGGCGCGCAGGGCGTGCTGCTCGATGTCGATCACGGCACCTATCCGTTTGTCACATCGTCGAACACGGTCAGCGGCACCGCGGCCAGCGGCAGCGGGCTTGGCCCCGGATCGACCGGCTATGTGCTGGGGATCGTCAAAGCCTACACAACCCGCGTCGGTTCTGGCCCGTTCCCGACCGAGTTGGAGGACGACATCGGCCAAAGGCTGGGCGAACGCGGCCATGAATTCGGCACCGTCACCGGGCGCAAGCGCCGCGTCGGCTGGTTCGATGCGGTGCTGGTGCGCCAATCCTGCGCGATTTCGGGCGTCACCGGGATTGCGCTGACCAAGATCGACGTGCTCGACGGGATGGACCGGGTCAGCATCTGCACCGGATACCGCCTACGCGGCAAGGTGTATGACTACCTCCCCAGCCACGCCGCCGATCAGGCCGAATGCGAACCGATTTACGAAGATATGCCCGGCTGGAGCGAGAGCACAGCGGGCGCGCGCAGCTATGCTGATCTGCCCGCCAATGCGATCAAATATATCCAGCGCATTCAGGAATTGATCGAATGCCCGGTGGCGCTGGTATCAACCTCGCCCGAGCGTGACGACACGATCCTGATGCGGGATCCGTTTGTGGATTAGGCCATATGTAGATTGATTACAGGCCATCCTCTTGCGGAAGAGTTGGGATGGGTTAGATTTCGATAACATTCATGCGCCGATACTTGCTTAAGGCTCACGCATGGATTCGAATGATTCAATCACCATATTTTTCTTCACAGATTCAATTTGGGGCTTGCGCGACGCGCGACTCAAGCTTGCTCCACGCGTCGCGTGGTCGCGGGCCTCGATCAGACCCGCCCAATCGCAATTTCAGGGTTCTGAAGCGTCCTGGGTTTTCTGGAGGCGGTTTCATTTGAGTTATGCGACCATATCGAGGGTCTCGTTGGCTGCATAGTAGTTGGCTTCGGCCTCGGCGGGCGGGATGTGCCCGATGGGACCGAACAGGCGGTGATTGTTGAACCAGTCGACCCAGCGCAGCGTCGCCAT
>Ga0209347_1000117_pt1 | contig 229480 bp, 198 predicted proteins | sample AutmiccommuBRH23_FD_187382 | JGI IMG/M metagenome (GOLD analysis project Ga0209347, IMG submission 187382) | Deep subsurface microbial communities from Mt. Terri, Switzerland - Autotrophic microbial communities BRH/23 (SPAdes) (version 2) | ecosystem: Environmental > Aquatic > Deep subsurface... | reverse complement strand
GGCGAGGTTTGAGTCAACTAAGGCGCGATAAACGCCTCACTAAACCATTGATGTTGCTAGTGGCCCTGATGTCGCGCCAAAATCGGACGAGGTTGCGGCTATGATGCGATTTTGGCGCGACGGGCCATTAGTGTGCTTTCGTCAGGCTGAACGGTCTTTAGACTCCACTCGAAGCGGCAAATTCTCTAATCATCGGACCATGAAGCGCCCACTCAACTGGATAATCGGCACGGCTGCCGTCGTATTCTGGATCTTTGCCTTCGGTTTCATCCTGTTCGCCGTCGATGTGATGCGCGTTCCGGAGACGACGGCGCGGCGCGCGGACGGCATCATCGTGCTGACCGGCGGGCAACTGCGCATCAAGGCTGGACTTGAGCTGCTCAAGAACGGTCGCGCGAAAAGGCTGCTGATTACGGGCGTCAACCCGCAAACCAAAATGGCTGATATCGTGCGTATCGCCGGTGGCGAGTCGAGAAACCTCAAGTGCTGCGTCGACCTGGGGTATGAGGCACTGAACACGCAGGGAAACGCGGACGAAGCCAGGGCGTGGGCCGCGGAGCACGGCTTCATGTCGCTGATTGTGGTGACCTCCAGCTATCACATGCCGCGCAGCCTGATGGAGCTCAACGGACGCTTGCCGGAGATCGAGATCATCCCGCATCCTGTCATCCCCCAAGGATTCCGCGATAACGCCTGGTGGCTCGACGCAAAGACTGCGCGCGTACTTTTATCAGAATATATCAAATTGTTCCCGGCTGCCGTGCGGCTGGTTGCAATGCGCGCGTTTTCAGGCGAGACCCGTGCGACCGGCAACAATGCTGCCGCCCGCTCCACGGGAGCGTTGTAGCTTCTTCTCAATACGGGAGCGCCGATGGTCCGTTCGATCGCCTTCGTTGCCGTCTTCTACATCAACACTGCAGTCTTCCTGTTATTCGGATCCCCTCTGTTGTTTGCGCCAAGAAGCTGGGCAATGGCGGGCCTCAGGGCGCATGCGCGTACCTCGTTGTGGTGGATGCGACGCATCGTTGGGACGGGCATGGAGGTGCGGGGGCTCGAAAACCTCCCCGAGGGACCTGCTCTGATCGCTGCCAAACACCAATCGGCCTGGGATACGTTTGCTCTGATCCCGCTGTTGCGCGATCCGGCGATGATCATGAAGGCGGAGCTCGGCTCGATACCGTTCTACGGCTGGTTCTCGCGCAAGTTCGAACACATCCTGGTGCGGCGCGACAAGGCCGCCGCCGCCCTGCGCCAGATGATCGCTCAAGCGCGCGATCGCGCCAGCCAGAACCGGGATATCGTTATCTTCCCGGAAGGGACGCGGCGGCCGGCTGGGGCGCCACCCGACTATAAGTCCGGCGTGCTTGCGCTCTACGACGGCCTGGAGCGGCCGTGCGTTCCGGTGGCGCTCAATTCGGGGATGTACTGGCCGAGAGGCACGCTTCTCAAGCGTTCGGGCACCGTCGTCGTCGAAATCCTGGAGCCGATCCCGCCCGGCCTGCCGCGCGCTGAATTTCGTAGGCTGCTGATCGAGCGGATCGAAACGGCGTCCGAAGCGTTGCGCCAAGAGGCGCTCGGTGACATTGGCGGCGCAACAAAAGCAACCGACTGCTCCACGCCTCATGGGAACAAAAATAAAACTTAACAAGAACATTAGTTGACTGACGGGGCTGCAGACGGCATAGTCATGGGTATGTGGCAGGCTCATGGACACGCGTCTGCCAAGAACACGGCGCCCGGAAAGCGGACGAAGCAGTGATGATCCCTATCGCAGAAGAAATCTGGAACCTGAAATACCGGCTGCGCGAGCCCGACGGCGGTTCCCTCGATCAATCGATCGATGACACATTCTGGCGCGTGGCGCGGGCTGCTGCTTGCGCAGAACCAGGCGGAAAGCGCGTGCGTGAGGCGTGGGCCAAGAAATTCCACGCCGCGATAGCCGATTTCGGATTCCTGCCCGGCGGGCGAATCCTCGCCGGCGCCGGGTCCAAACGCAACGTCACCCTCTTCAACTGCTTCGTCATGGCAGCGGTGCCCGATGATCTCAGCGGCATATTTGACGAAGTGCGCAAGGCGGCGCTGACGATGCAGATGGGCGGCGGCATCGGAGTCGACTTTTCGACGCTGCGCCCCCGCGGGGCGCTCGTTCGCAGTATCGGGGCGGATGCCTCCGGGCCGGTCAGTTTCATGGACGTGTGGAACGCAATGTGCCGCACGATCATGTCGGCTGGCGCGCGGCGCGGGGCCATGATGGCAACGCTGAGGGCCGATCATCCCGACATCGACGAGTTCATCGAGGCAAAGAGCAGCGCCGGCCAATTGACGAATTTCAATCTGTCGGTGCTGGTCCCGGACGCGCTGATGACGGCGGTTGCCTGTGATGACGACTGGGACCTCGTGTTCGATGGCAAGGTCTACCGGTCGGTCAAGGCGCGCGATCTGTGGGAACGGATCATGCGGGCCACCTACACGAATTCCGAGCCGGGCGTTATCTTCATCGACAGGATCAACGCTGCCAACAATCTCGCCTACTGCGAGACGATTCACGCGACAAACCCGTGCGGGGAGCAGCCACTGCCGCCTTACGGGGCGTGCCTGCTTGGCGCACTCAATCTGACCGTCTTCGTGCGCGATCCCTTCACCGACCGCGCCAGCCTTGATCTCGAGGCGCTCGCCGGGCGAACGGCGATCGCGGTGCGGCTGCTCGACGATGTCATCGACGTATCGCTCTATCCGCTGGCGGAGCAAAAGAAGGAAGCGCTGTCAAAGCGGCGGATGGGACTGGGCGTCACCGGACTGGCCGATGCGCTCATCATGTGCGGCCAGACGTACGGCAGCGCGCAGGCCGTGCAAGCCGCTGCCGCGTGGATGCAGACGATCCAGGAGACTGCGTATAGGACCAGCGCCGGACTTGCCGTGGAGAAGGGTGTTTTCCCGCTGTTCGACAAGGACAAAATTCTCTCAGCGCCAATGATTGCGAAGCTGAGCCCCGACATCGGAAAAGCCATTGCCGAAAAAGGCCTGCGCAACGGTTGCCTGACGACGATTGCCCCAACGGGCACGATCTCGCTCCTTGCCGGCAATGTTTCGAGCGGCATCGAACCGGTCTTCGATTTCGTCTATTCGCGCCGTGTGCTGGAAGCCGACGGCAGTCATCGCAGTGAGCGGGTAGAGGATTATGCCCATGCGCTCTTCAGGCAACTCCACCCTGGTGCAGCGGAACTTCCCCCGTATTTCGTACGCGCCGGCGACCTTGCGCCCGAGGCCCACTTGAAAATGCAGGCGGCCCTGCAGAACTACGTCGACAGTTCGATCTCAAAAACCGTCAACTGTCCGGAGGATCTGGGCTTCGCAGACTTCAAGGGTATCTATAAGCAGGCCTACGACCTGGGTCTCAAGGGGTGCACGACCTACCGTCCCTCGCCCTTGCGGGGAGCGGTTCTTTCGCCGCTTCCAGATGCGGGCGAACCCGGCGGTGGCGGAGACGATCAAATTGAAGACGTTGCGCCGATCGAAGCACGCGGAAGGCCCTCGAGCGGCGATCCGGCAGCGGCGACGCCGGGTGCCGGCAGGGCCGCTGAAGTCGTCTATTTATCGAAACCGCTGGCGCGCGAACCGATCCTGCACGGGGCGACGTACAAGCTCAAATGGCCCGGCAGCGATCATGCTCTCTACGTCACCATCAACGACATCGAACGCGGCGGAAGGTGGCGACCCTTCGAGGTGTTCATAAATACCAAGAGCCTTGAGCATTATGCCTGGACGGTGGCACTGACGCGAATGATCTCGGCGGTGTTCCGGCGGGGCGGCGACGTCACGTTCGTTGCCGAGGAACTGCAGGCGATCTTCGACCCGCAAGGTGGGCGGTGGATCGCAGGGCGCTATGTACCGAGCCTACAGGCGGCAATCGGTGAAATAATCGAACAGCACATGAAGCGCATCGGATTTCTCGCCAATGATGAATCCGCTGAAGTTGAGCCTTCGCGGGTGGCTTCGGTAAGCGCCGCCGAGCCGCCGCAGAATCACGATGGACCGCGCAGCGGCAGCAGGCGCGGACACGGTGCAACGCCTTCTGCGCTTGAATATGCCGAGGTCCGTGACGGGATCGACCGGCTGCGCCAATGTCCACGCTGCGGCACGACTGGCTATGTGCGCCGGGAAGGCTGCTGGACGTGCGAACGCTGCGGGTTTTCCCAATGCGACTAGTGTTCCGGTTCTGACATTTGCTTCCCCCTGCTGCCAGGTTCGGAGCAAATGTCAGAACCATAAGGAACACGAGCAACACTATGATTCTAGTGTAGCTTTTGCACCTGACGTTTGGTTTCGAGTCCAGCCGCTAGCGGGTACCAAACGTCACGTGCGCTACACTAGTGAGGCGTCGCGCCTTAATTGACCGGCGGTGCGGCGAGGCCGGTGTCAATGAAGGCGTGATAAACGCCTCACTATGTCATTGATGTTGCTAGTGGCCATCATGTCGCGCCTAAATCGAACGAGGTTGCGGCTACTGTGCGATTTAGGCGCGACGGGCCACTAGAACTGAACATGCTCTGGAGCGGACGCAACCGTTCATGGAACCCGGCGGGTGGTTAACGGTTCTTTAACCGGTAACGGGTTGATTCGGAGATATCGTCGCTTGGAACTTGCGGCGGTTGCAGCGGCCCAGGCCTTCATGATGCAGATCAATTCTGGCAGAAGTTCCCGAATTTCTCTGGAATTCGTCCGTAAGCACGATGTATGATTTTTAGTGCAGCGTTCCAGCCTAGCCGATTGGCGGCGGGAACCGAGTGAGGCGGCGATGTGTGCGCAGGTTCTTAAGTTCCGGTCGATCAAAGCGGATTCAGTTTCCGGCGGGAAGCCCGCGGGCGAAAAAACTGGCGACCAGCGTTCAGGCCCGGTCTCGACTGCCGATTCCTCGGCGCAGCAGTTCTGGATAGGTGCCTCGGGGGCCCGCTACATCCATACCATTCACAGCCTGCTCTACTGTCCCGAATTACCGGCGGTCAATTATCTGCTCGTCCGCCGTGATAGCTTAGGCGTGCAAACGGTTCTCGCCGCCGGCCATACGGCACATTACGCGCCTTCGCTGAACCTCGCAGAAATCCGCAGGCACGGCGCAACGCTCGGTGCTAACGAGGTTCACGTGCATATGCTCGCTGACAACGTGTCGAGCGCCAAGGTGATCGAGCAGGACCTAAAAGCGGCCCAACTGGCAGGCACACTTCCGCCAGCGTCTTCATCGAAGCATTAATCTGTCGCCGTAATCCCGGACTGTGTCGCCGCCGCAGGTGGCGTCGCATCGTCAACCGGTGATCCCGCGTCGTGCGCGATCGTCGTTTAAGCCGGTACGCGGATCAGTTGTCATCCATCTTGAGGGCGGCGATGAAGGCTTCCTGCGGGATTTCCACCTTGCCGAATTGGCGCATCTTCTTCTTGCCGGCCTTCTGCTTGTCGAGCAGCTTGCGCTTGCGGGTGATATCGCCGCCGTAGCACTTCGCCAGAACGTCCTTCCTGAGCGCGCGGATGGTCTCGCGGGCGATGATGCGACCGCCGATCGCCGCCTGCACCGGGATCTGGAACATGTGCTGCGGGATCAGCTCTTTCAGCTTTTCGCACATTACCCGGCCACGGCTTTCCGCGCGGCTGCGGTGGACGATCATCGAGAGAGCATCGACGGGCTCGGCATTGACGAGTACCGACATCTTAACGAGATCGCCCGGCTCGTAGCCGATCAGCTGATAATCGAAGGAGGCATAGCCCTTCGAGATCGATTTCAGACGGTCGTAGAAGTCGAACACCACCTCGTTGAGCGGCAGTTCGTAAACGGCGAGTGCCCGGCTACCGGCATATGTCAGGTCCTTCTGGCGTCCACGGCGATCCTGGCAAAGCTTCAGTACCGGGCCAAGGTACTCGTCGGGCACCATGATCGTCGCCTTGATCCAAGGCTCCTCGATGCGATCAATCTTCATGGGATCGGGCATGTCCGCAGGGTTGTGCATCTCAATCACCGAGCCGTCGGTCATGTGCAGGTTGTAGACCACGGATGGCGCCGTCGTGATAAGATCGAGGTTGAACTCCCGCTCGAGACGTTCGGTGATGATCTCGAGGTGCAACAGGCCGAGAAAGCCGCAGCGGAATCCAAACCCGAGGGCTGCCGAACTCTCCGTCTCGAAGGAGAAGCTTGCATCGTTGAGGCGCAGACGGCCCATGGCTTCGCGGAGGTCCTCGAAGTCGGCGGCATCGACTGGGAACAGTCCGCAGAACACCACGGGCTGGGCAGGACGGAAGCCCGGCAGCGGCTCGGCGCACGGTTTCTTGTCGTCCGTCACGGTGTCGCCGACGCGGGTATCGGCGACTTCCTTGATGCCCGCGGTGAAAAAGCCGATTTCGCCGGGACCAAGTTCCGGCAGCATCTCCTGCTTGGGCCGAAAGACGCCGACCCGCTCCACCGGGTGTACGGCACCCGTCGACATCAGCTTGACCTTCTGTCCCTTCCTGAGCACGCCGTCGATGATGCGGACGAGCACGATGACGCCCAGGTAGGCGTCATACCAGCTGTCGACCAGCATGGCTTTCAGCGGCTTCGTTGCATCGCCCTTTGGCGGAGGCAGCCGCTCGACAATGGCCGCCAATACCGCCTCGACGTTGAGACCGGTCTTGGCCGAGATCGGCACGGCTTGTGAAGCATCCAGACCGATCACGTCCTCGATCTGCTCCCTGACCCGGTCAACATCGGCCGCGGGAAGATCAACCTTGTTGAGAACCGGCAAGATTTCCAAGTCGATGTCGAGGGCGGTGTAGACGTTGGCCAGCGTCTGGGCTTCAACGCCCTGGGAGGCATCGACCACCAGAACAGCACCCTCGCAGGCGGCGAGCGAGCGGGAGACCTCATAGGCAAAATCGACGTGGCCGGGGGTGTCCATCAGGTTCAGCTGATAGGTCTCGCCATCGGTGTGCTGATAGTTGAGGCGCACGGTCTGCGCCTTGATGGTGATGCCGCGCTCGCGCTCGATATCCATTGAATCGAGCATCTGCTCCTTCATCTCACGGGCGGTCGCGCCGCCGGTCAGCTGGATGAGCCGGTCCGACAAGGTGGACTTGCCGTGATCGATATGGGCGATGATGGAGAAATTGCGAATGTGTGATGTGTCGGTCATGGAGCGCTCATTTACACCACGGCGGAGCCAACGCCTAGCACCACATTGACGCCCTTAAGGCGTCACTGGATGGGGCCCTGCATATCCCTCGCCGGAGACGCAGCTTGTCATTTTTTGGCTTTGGCCGGGGCGGCCTTGCGCGCCTTTGCCGAGGTCTTGGCGACTGCGGGCCCAGTCTTCGGCTTGGCGGGTTTCGGGGCAGGCGGTGCTGCGTAGCCCCGATCGTCGCCGGCGCGGCCGGCTTCGATTGCTGCCTCGACAACGGATTCGAGCCACGCAGGAAGCGCGAACGAGCCGATATGGACACTTGGCGTCCAGTATTTCAGGCCGTCGACCCCGCGCTTGCGGGCGCGCTTGGCAAGCGTCTTAGCGTCGTTCGATAACAGCATCTTGTCATCGGTTGCGAGATTCAGCGCAAAGAGGCCGCCGAAATAGCATGGCTGATGGCAGATATAGGGCGCAGCGCGCTTGAACAACGAGGCAAAGACGCGGGTGGTTCCCGCCAGATGATCGGGGAATAGCTGGGCCAACCCGTTCTGGGTCACGAGGATGCCACCCTTGAGAAGCGCACGGCGGCAGTCGGTGAAGAATTCCTTGGTGTGGAGGACGGCCGAGGGGCCGATCGGCTCGGAGCTATCGACGATGATGCAGTCGAAGCGCTGATCCGTCTCGGCCATGTACTTGAGGCCGTCGGTGATTATGACCTGCGAGCGGGGATCGTCGAAAGCGCCGCCGGGGATCTCTGGATAATATTCGAGCGCGGTGTCGATCACTTCGCGGTCGATCTCGACCAGCACGGCCCGCTCGACACAGGAGTGTTTGAGGACTTCGCGCATAACGCCGCCATCGCCGCCGCCGACGACAAGCACGTTCCTGGGCTTGTCGAGCGCCATCAACGGCACGTGCGCCATCATTTCATGGTAGACGTGCTCGTCCTTGGTGGTGAGCTGCGTGACGCCATCGAGCATGAGCACCTTACCCCAGGTGGGGTTGTCGAAAATGACAAGGTGCTGGTGCTCGGTCTTGACCTCGTGCAGCACCTTTGAAGCGCGCAAGGAAACCCGCCAATCGGCGTGAAACGTCTCTTCGATCCAGCGGTCGCTCATCGTGGCTGTGCTCCTGCAGCGGCGGACAGTGCGTGAAATGAGGTAGCAGAAATGCAAATCCCGGGGAATGCTCCCCGGGATTGCTGGTTCAGGCGGCGGCCGGAAAACTCAGGCGGCCTTCTTCTGGCCCGAGATCATCACGTGGCGGACCGGAGCGATGCGGGAAGCGGCGGTCTGCCACTTCAACTCATCCATCTCTTCGCCGCGCTGATGTTCCTTGACGACCACGTCTTCAGCCTGGAAGGCTTCCCGCAGGACTTCGATCGCCAGATGCGGTTTTGCTTCACCGCACATGAAAACATCAAAGGCCGCGTAGTCGGCTTCCGGCCAGCTGTGAACCGAGATGTGGCTTTCGGAAAGAACGGCAACGCCGCTCACCCCGCCATTCGGCGTGAAGTGATGCAAATGGATGTGCAGGAGAGTTGCTCCGGCCACTTCCACGCAGCGCTTCAAGGTTTCTTCGACCCACTTCAGGTCATCGAGCCGGCGTGCTCCGAACAAATCTATAATCAGATGAGTTCCTGCGAAGCGAACGCCGTCACGCTCAATAAAGAAGTCGTTTCGTTCTTTACGCGAATCCTCGACAGAATTCGTGTATAGATCTTCCTCTTGGGCGGTGCTTGAACGAGTCAAGTCCATCCCCAATTGGAAGAGGGTGTCGTCATAGGCCATCGGACCCTCCCCAACCAGCAGATAGATGTGACCCGTCCGCTCCTTACCTTTGGGGCGTTTTGAACCTTGGGGGCTCTCCTTGACCTTAGGGGCAGGTGGACGAACGGAGGGGCGTCTTATGATGCGATTGCCCCCCTCATGCAAGAAAAAAATCTTGTCGGGGGATGAAAAAATTTTTCAGCATTTCACCTTGAATTAACAATGGCTTCGACGAACGGCCTCGTGCGGAACAAGGCGTGGCTAAACAAGCAGCAAATAGAATACGTTGGCATGTCATGGTCGACGCCGCCGCGCCATCCGACCCGGGATACACCGGCAGGGATCACGGATGCTTTCATCGGCGCTCTCTCGCCCAGCTGCTGCTCTCTCTAGCCCAGCATTCCTGAACAAACGGCAGTCCGGGCACTCAACGGCCGCCGAACAGGTCATCGAGTAGCTTCTTGGCTTTGCCGTTGCCATCGGCGCTGGCGCCGCCGTCCCCGCCGCCCAACAGGTCGTCGAGGACCTTGCCGGCCTTTTCGCCGCCGTACTGGCGGCCGAGTTCGCGGATGGCCTTGGTGGTCTGCTCCGGATCCTTCAAGACGCCGTTCAGATCCGGCGTGTAGCTTAGTTTTTCGAACGGCCCGTGCACGCGGACCGGGATTTCCAGACCGCTCGCGGACCTGTCGCCGCCTTGACCCGACAGGCTTGCTACGAGCTTCGGCTTGAGCGTGTAGTCGACCTGCCGGTCCGGCAGCATGACCTGGCCGTCGCCGGTAACACGCAACAGCGGGCTCAGCATTTCGAGGTCCTTGTTCACCGCGACGCCGTTCTGGATATTGAACGAACCGCTGAGCTTGGTGAAATCTGTCTGCTCGTTGGGCGCGCCCTTCAGATCGTTGAAGCGCCCCTGCTGCACGGCGCGGACGATTTTCGGCACGTTAACGCCGACAACCGCGCCATCTTCGAAAGCAAAGCTGGTGTTGCCGTTAAGACTCGATACGATGTCCTGCTGGGTGGCGCCCGCACTCGTCAGGGCAAGCAGGATCTGACCTTTGCCGGCGAGCCAGTCGATATCGGCGGCGTCAGTCAGAAGCGGCTGAGCGGACACCCCGCTGAGATTGAAGTTGGCACCGTAAACGGGCGTCTTGGGCTGGGCGTTCAAGGTGAGAACACCGCGGCCAACGCCATCGTAGAGTTCCATCTCGTCAAGCTTGGCAGTGAGCGACTGATTGAGCAGCGCCACATTCAAGCGTGAACGGCCGACCTTGATGTTTTCATAAAGAAGCCTGCCAAGCGCCAGATTGAAATTAGCATTCAAGGCTTCGAGAGGCGAAACATCGATCGGCTCGGTGCTCCAGCCGTCGCGCCTGGAGTAGCCCTTAACGCGCGGGCCGGGTTCACCGATGAGATCTTCGATAGAACCCGGCGCCCGTTGCGCCGAGTTCCTGGCGCGCTTGTTGGCGGGGCCGGCATCTTTCGACCGGTTACCGGCCCTGCCACCCGCACGCTGCCGATTCCCGGCGCCAGCGGGCGGCAGATACTTGTTCAAATCAAGTTCCGAAAGGCTGAGGTTGCCGGACAAGTCGGGTCGCGATCCCGATGTATCGGCCTTAATATTGCCGGTTCCATTGGCGCCATCGACCTCAAGCTCGACCTTGGCGAGCTGGTAGACCGGCCCGTCCGCCTTCAGACGTGCGGCAATCTTGAGCGGGCCAAACCCTGTTGCGGGCGGAAGCTTGACGCCAAGCCATCGGGCCAGATGACGCACCGACTGGGTTTCCATCGCGACATCGCCATTGAGCCGCAGATTGCCCGAAACGTCTAGCGAGCCGTTGTATCTGGCGTCGATCTTGTCCGACTTCACGTTGGCTTCGAGATCGGCCGGATTGTTTCCCATGATCTGCTTCAGCGATTTCAGGACGGCCTGGAAATCGACCTTATCGCCGCGGTAGCGCAGGTCGCCGATGGCAGTTAGCGGTTTGCCGAGCGACTTCAGCGCCAGCGTGACGTTGATGTTGTCGACGTTCTCGCGCGCGGCAGCGGTTGCGTCGGTGTAGCGGATTTTACCCTTGAGGATGCGCACGTCGCCCAATTCAAGTTTGTCGAGGGCAGCCAGGTTGACGTTGCCGCCGGACGCGGGAGGCCTGGCGGCGGCATCGTTGAGGCTCCCACCGGCAGCCTGAGCAACGTCAACCGGACCAGTTCCGGCAAGGGCAGTGAAGTCCCAGCTCTTGCGTCCCTTGTTATCGACGCGGACGTCGAACGTCGGCTCGTCGAGCACGAACTGATCGACGGACACCGTGCGCGACAGCAGCGGCAGAAGTTTCACCTGGACGTTCAGCGATTTCATACGGACGAAGGGAGGGCCCTGCATGCCGGGAGGCGGCGACAGGCTGACACCCTGCATCGAAAAGCCGAGGCCGGGGTAGAAAGTCAGGCCGGTGCGGCCGGTGATTTCGAGATCGCGGCCGGTCGCCGATTTCACCTGGGCGACAAGCTGATCGCGGATCAACTGAGTCGGCGGCGCCACGAACAGGACCGCGAGACCGGCGCCGATGAGGACCAGGAGGCCGACGGCGAAATAGAGCATCATCGAGCCGAACCCGCTGGCGCGCTGGCGTTGCGGCTTGCGGCGGGGCGCGGGCCGGCGGCCGCGCCGGGGCGGACCGGATTGCGCCGAAGCGTAGGGGGCTCCGGGAGGATCGCCGTTCTCCGAGCCAGGGCGGTAGGTTTCAAAGCCCGGTGGTTTGCGGTTTGTCATCTAGTCCTCTCTACGATCTTCACACGAGGCGGGGACTGCACCTGGCCATTTCCGTGTGCCCGCAGTCGCGCCTTCATACTTGCGCGTTGTGAGGCGCAGTGATTCTCCGGCTTTGAGTACAGCTAGGCTGAAATTATGTCACGCGCGTGCAGAAGGGCATCGCGTTCTGGGCAATTGTGCATGGCTGCTCGTGCAAACCGGCGGTGCAAGCAGAGCGCGGGCCAGCCGCACTAAATGCCCCATATGGTTGCATCTCCGCCGCAACCTGAAACAGGTAATTCGTCCATATGTCAAGAGGCTTAACCAAGTGTCCGGTTCTGACATTTGCTTCCCATTGCGGTCAAGTTCCGAGCAAATGTTAGAACCATAAGGAACACTAGCTGCTCTATGATTCTAATGTATCTTTTGCACCTGACGTTTGTTTTCGAGTCCAGCCGCAAGCGGTACCAAACGTCAGGTGAGCCACACTAGACGGTGGAATGCCTTGAAATGGACATGGTGGGGCCGCCCGACTCGGTTAAACACAACTTATGGGTGTGTTTCTTCAGAGACGTTCTGCCGGATGGCGGGTGGCGTTTGCGCTTGCCGGAGGCATTCTCGCAGCCGAAAGCATGATCGGCATGGGGCCGGCGGCGCCGAAGGCCGCAGGCCCGATGAGTTCGGCACGTGCGGCGGTCGATGTATTTTCAGGAGCCGCGCGGGTCGTCGATGGCGACACCATCGTTGTCGCAGACCAGCGAGTTCGCCTCGAAGGAATCGATGCGCCGGAGTCGGCACAAACTTGCCCCGGCCGCTACGCCGCGGGCATCCTACGTCCATGGCAGTGCGGAGTTGCCGCGAGCCGCGGCCTTGCCAGACTGATCGGATCGGAAGCCGTCGTCTGCAAATCCCATGAGAAGGATAAATACGGCCGATTGGTCGCCACCTGCTTCGTTGGCGGGCGCGACATCAACCGCGAGATGGTGCGTCTTGGCCATGCCTGGGCGTTCGTGAAATATTCGTCGACCTACGTCGCCGAGGAAGCCGAAGCGCGGTCGGCGAAGGCGGGGATCTGGGCGTCGCTAGAACCGGCGCAACCAGCGTGGGAGTACCGTTCGCGCCGATGGGCCAGCGCCGAACAGACGACGCCAAAAGGCTGCGTCATCAAGGGCAACATCTCGGCGCGCGGCGAACGCATCTACCACACACCGTGGAGCCGGTGGTACGCAAAGGTGCGCGTAAATGTTCGCGATGGCGAGCAGTGGTTTTGCGACGAGCGCCAGGCAATGGAGGCAGGATTCCGGCCGGCGATGGGGCGTTAGCAACACCCGGAGCGAAGGAGATTATGGCGGGCTGGCGCCCGGTGTGCGGCTCTCAATCTTTTGATCGAAGACATTGCAATCTGGATGACGGCTTGATGAGGGCCATCGCCGGCGAAGCCCACATGCGGAACACCGACAAAAGGAGGTGCATTTGCACCGATGTGGATCATGTCCGTCACAGGTGTCGCGTTGAGTTTCCAGTTCGCCGCAACGGTCGCAACGTCTTCGCGCAACGCGGCGATAACTGGTTACCGTCTTGAGCTTTCAAGGGCTTGATGATCGCCATATTTTGCTTCATCAAACTTGAGTATTCGACATCACGCCCGACAAGAATTCCACGCCCGTCTACCAAGGGCGGATTGCGATCCTTGGAACAACGCGTGCGAACATCCGCAACAATCGTCGAAGCGGATCGAACCCGTCATCAATTAAAGGAAGACACCATGTTTCGAACTCTCCTCGCAGGCAGCGCACTCGTGGCGGCCGTTACGACGATCGCACTCTGCGTACCCGCCAACAACGCGCTGGCGGCAGCCCCTGAGAAGCTCTGGGAGTGGTCCAAGGCCTACGGACCCGAGTGCGTGTTCTTCGATAAGAAAGAGGGCGTGCTGTACGTCAGCAACGGTAACAACGACGCCATGAAGAAAGACGGCGACGGCTACATCTCCAAACACTCGCTCGACGGCAAAGTGATCACCGAAAAGTGGGCGACGGGCCTCAACGCGCCGAAGGGCATGGACGTTGTCAACGGCCGTTTGTTCGTGAGTGACGTCGACGCACTCGTCGAGATCGATCTGAAGGACGGCAGCGTAGTTGCCACTCACGCGGCTCCCGATGCCAAGCTTCTCAATGACGTTGCCGCCGATTCAACGGGCGCCGTCTACGTCTCTGATACGATGGGCAACCAGATCTACCGACTGGCTGACGGCAAAATCGAATCGTGGCTCAAGGGCGACACGATTGCTGGTCCCAACGGACTGCTGGTCGATGGCGACAACCTGATCGTCAACTCGTGGGGCGTACTCACCGGCAACGGCTGGGAGACCTCGGTCAAGGGGAACGTCTACTCGGTTTCGCTGGCCGAAAAATCGATCAAGCCGCTTACCGTCAAGCCGGTCGGGAACCTCGACGCCATGCAGCCGCTTGGCGATGGGGCCTATCTTCTCGGTGATTTCTGGGTCGGCAAGATCCTGAAGTTCGCGAGCGACGGCAGCGTTTCGGAAGTGGCCGCACTTGAGCAGGGCACCGCCGACTTCGACTACGATCCGTCGACGAAAACGGTCTTCGTGCCGAACATGATGAAGGGCACGGTCACAGCGTATACGATTGCGCCATGATTCTGGGTTCTGGCTGATTGAAGCGGCGCTGGCGGGAAACTGCCGGCGCTGTTTTTTGGTGGGGCTGCAGGGTGGCGGGTTCACTCTCTTGGACGGCCCCGGTTTGGCAAGCTGGCTTTTGAGGACGTCGCGGCGGTGGTGTTGATCGCTTCCGGAGGCTGTTATTTTCCGCGACGATCCTGCCACCCTTGCCGCAACTTCCGTTTCCGTGCAGAATATTGCCGTCTGCGCTGCGTTGACACGGGGCGCGGGGCCGTCGGCGTGCGCGGATTTGCACCGCCAAGGGCCTACTTCAGATTATACGAGCCAAGGGGCTGCCGGATGATGCGGACGCACAAAATCGGGGTTGCGGGTCTTCTGGGTGCGTTTGCGCTGGGCTTGTCGTCGATGGCCGCTCAGGCCGGGGCGACCTGGGACTGGCTGAAGCTGGAAGTGTTCGGCGAGCGGGTTGTGCTCGACGGTCAAGGCATTATCGATTTCAGCGCCCCCGACAGGCCGATGGATCAGAGCCACGTGCCAGTGTCGATTCATGCGAAGCTCGGCGACGGACGTACCATCAAAACTGTCTACTTCATCGTGGACGAGAACCCCTCGCCGGTTGCCGCCATGTTCCAGATGGGCGAAGGGCGCAGCGAAGTTTCACTTGCGGCACTGTTCCGCTTCAATTCGGCAACCGACACACGCGCGGTTGTGGAAGCCAGCGACGGCGCGCTTTACATGGTCGAGCATCACACGAAGTTTGCCGGCGGGCAGGCATCGTGCTCCGCGCCTCCGCAGGGTGATCCCGCGGAGATCGCTGCAAACATGGGCCGGATGACGCTGGAGCACATCGGCGCGAAAACGGCAATGACGGAGCTGCGGCCCAAGATGCAGCTTACGCTTTCGCACCCCAACCACACCGGCATGGTACTCGACCAGATTTCGCTGCTCTATGTGCCGCTGAAGATGGTCAGCGATATCGAAGTGCGCCAGGGCGACGATCTCGTGTTCGCGATGACCGGTTCAATCACGCTGTCGCAGGACCCGACGATCAACTTCGACTACCGCGTCAACGGCGCGACCAAGATGATCGTGAGCGCGCGCGACAGCGACGGCGGCGAGTGGTCCAAGACATTCCCGATCGGCCAGGGGAGTTAACGACACTTTGATTCGCCCTCCGGATGCCCACTGCGCATCCGGGCCCGTACGATTTTCCGGGGCCATAGGGTTACGAGAAGTAAGAATCGGGCGCGCCGGGATCAACGTCCCGGCGCTTTCATTTTGACTGAAGCGGTTACCGTTTCCAGGCGCTCCAGATGGCGACGTCGAGGCCGAGGCGGTAGCGGGCGACGGCATACTGGAGCAAGGCTGTCGCGATGAGCGAAAGGGCCGTCGCGGCGGCTGCGCCATTGAGCCCGAATGCGGGGACCAGCATCAGGTTCAGCAGGATGTTGAGGACAGCCGTGAAGACCAGCACCATGGCGCAAGCGTTCTGCTCACCAAGCATATTGAGCAGGAACTCCGAGGGACCCATCGCCGAGCGGAACAGGAAACCGGCGACCAGGATCAGCATGACGGGATAGCCTTCGAGGAAGTCCGGGCCGAAGAGATAGAGCAGCGGCTGACCGAGCAGCAGGATCAGCACGGCGGCTGCGAGCGAGGGCCAGAACGTCCAGTTGACGGCATCGCGTACGAACTCTTGCAGGCCTTCGCGGTCGCCGCGCGCGTTGAGTGCGGAAAAGCGGTTGGCGACGGCGCTGCCGACCGCGTAGTGCACGAACATGATAAGGCTCATGGTCTTGGCGGCGGCGAAGTAGACGGCGACCGCGTGCGGCGACATCAGGCTGGAGACGATCAGCACGTCAGCATTCTGCAGGGCGAGTTCGCAGGCACAGATGACCCACAGCGGCAGCGATGTCTTCAGCCACAGACGCCAGTTGTAGGTACGCGGGGCGGCCGGCACGGTTTTCGACATGCGCAGTGAAACAAGCGTGAACTGCAGGAGGGCGGCAAGCCAGGTCGCGAGGATGGCGGCGCCGGCGGCCGTAGTGGCCGTCATCGGCAGGCCGATCTCGTGGGCGCCGATCATGGCGGCAAGCACAATCAACGGGCGCAGGATGTAGGGTGGTACGAGGGCGATGCTCATCCAGGCCTGGCCGCGGCCAAGCCCGTCCTGCATGTCGCCCAGCGCGTAGATCGGAATGCAGACGAGGGCTAGATAGAGCGGCAGGACGTAGTAGTTGGCGACGTAGGACTCGAACAACCACAGCCCGGCAGCGCCGAGAAGAGCAACCGACGTGCCGATCGCGAAGGCCGCCAGGTTGGTCCCGAAGGTGACGCCGCGGACATTGTCCAATTCGCCGCGCTCGCGATATTCGGGCACGAGGCGGATGACTGCGAGGTTGAGCCCAAGCGGCGAGAGGCCGCCGAGGACCAGGACCCAGGTCCAGATAAAGACGTAGATGCCGTATTCGAATGCGCCCATCCAGCGGGCGAGAAGCACCTGCGTCAGGTAGAGAAGCGCGGCACTGGTAACGCGGACGCCAAAGGCAATGACGGCGTTGCGCTGCGCAAGGGCGCGGTCGTCGGCGCCTGTCAGGATCGAGCGGGCGACCGAGATGGCTTTTTGCGCATAACCGGAAAGATCCGGCTGCGGAGCCATCTCCGGGCGGGAGCGGGCAACAGCTTCCCTCATGACTGATCCGTTCTGAGGGTGGGCCAAGTCTCGTTTCTCTTTCTGCCAACCTCGAACAACAGACGATGGCTCTTGGGTTCGGAAAATGCCTCAAAACGCCGACATGTGCTGGCGCTCGCCCTGGCGTTTGCGCACCAGTTCGGCGACGCCGGCCCAGGCCCATGACCGTCCGGCATCGCCCTGATGACCGTGCAAGGTTGAGAAAAAGTCAGCAATCTGAGCGGCAAGCAGGCCGTGACGGCCCTCAAGCGTCGCCGCCATGAATTCGACTTCATGCGGGTTCGGAGTCACGTCTTCATCAGTATGCCATGCGGCGGTCATGGTAATCGAGCCCTCGTGGTGCGGTGCGGCCGGTCGTCGGTCCTTATCCGACGGCCAAGTAGCAAAATCAGCGCCAGTGCAGCCGTGCCAAAACGGAACGAGGTGAAAGCATGAGGAAAGGGCTGGCCTGCGCGTGCACACTTGCGGGGCGGAAAAGAGCGTGTGAGGCTGGGTTTGCAGAATGAGCGGGAGCGAAGCGCAGGAGACATGGACGCAGGAGACATGGAAATGTTCCGATCCGAAGACCAGCGACGTTGTCCACCGAGCCCCAGCCGGCGCCTTGCCGGGCTCATCATCTGTGTCGCGGCGCTGTTGGTTGGCCACGGTCTTGGGCTCGCGCAGGACGGACCGGCGGACCCATCGTCGCCCAAGGCTCCGCAGTCAGGGACCGCCGTTCCGGAGGCCGGCCAGCGGCCCGACGGCGCGCAGGGTGGACGTCCTGAGGTTCCTGACGGAGGCGGACGGGACGGAGCCGCAGAACCCGAAGCTCCGAGCGGCTGTCCGTATCGCGACAGGCCGCTCAATCTTCTGGTGTGATTTGATGGCCGCGTTCGCGGACCTCAGTTGGCTTCGGCCGGTTTGGCAGCAGTCGTCGTCTTTGCCGCGGACTTCTTGTCCTTCTTCTCGGCCTTCTTGGCTTCGCGGCGCTTGACGCGCTGCTTGGCAGCCCTGAGGCGAGTCGCTGTCTTGCGGTCGCCACAGCTCCAGGACGTCACCGTATGGCGCACGCTGCGGACATCGCGGGCGCTCGAATCCCGAGGGACGTTATCGATCGTGTCGGAGTTGAAGAGCTGCTTCCAGCTCCATTGGCGGAAACCGTGCTCAAGCAGGCTGGCAGCACGCACCGTTCGGTCGGCACCGGAAGGCTCGCCGAGCACGACGGCCATCAGCTTGCGGCCGTCGCGGGTTGCGCTGGCAACGACGTTGAAACCTGAATCGCAAATGAACCCGGTTTTCAAACCATCGGCGCCATCGAACGTCTGAAGCAGTCCGTTATGGCTCGCCAGGCGGATCTTGCCGAGTTGAAAAGAGGGCAGCGACCAGTAGTGAGCGTGCTCCGGGAATTGGGTCGTAATGGCGCGGGCCAGCTTGGCGAGATCACGCGCCGTCGTCACCTGCGCCTTGTCGGGAAGGCCGTTTGGGTTGGTGAAATGCGTGCGCGTCATGCCAAGCTTAGCTGCTGTCGCGTTCATGCGTTCGACGAAGCGGTCGTGGGTCGGGCCAAGCGCTTCGGCGATCATTACGGCAACGTCATTTGCCGATTTCACGATAAGAGCCTTGAGGGCCGTGTCCATCTTCAGCTTGGCGCCGACCGGCAGGCCCACCTTGCTCGGGGGCTCCTTGAAGGCAAGCTCGGTGCAGGGGATCTCGGTCTCAAGTGTCACGCGTCCAGCCTTGATCTCTTGAAAGGCGATATAGGCCGTCATCATCTTGGTCAGCGAAGCGGGATGCCACTGGTCATCCATGTTCTCGGAATAGAGAACCTTGCCTGAATCGGCCTCGAACAGCAGCGTCGGGCCGGCGCCGGCGCTGCATAACAGTGCGCTCGCAAGCAGGCCAATGGTCGACAGGAGAAGGCGCATCATACCTCCCTTGGGTTCGTTTTCTGGCGGTTCGGGTACTTCGGCTTAACACAGGGGCGCAAGGCGGCACAATCTTTGGCCTGAGCTGCAGCCACGTTACCGCCAGAGGAGTGTGGTTATGCTCCCACATTCTTGACGGCCTATCGGCCCGGCTCTCGGCTGGGGCCGCGCTCTCTTGGTAAACACTCACCGAGTTGTTGTTGGGCAGCCGGGCCACAGTCGTAGCATTGGGGTGCTTTTGCCCCAGTTGCAAGCTCACTAGTGTCCCGTCTCCGAAGTTCGCCTCCACTGTGCGGCAACCACGCGAGCGAACTTCGGAGACTAAAGGGACACTAGAATCAGAAAGTTGCTAGTGTTCCTCATGGTTCTGACATTTGCTCCGAACTTGGCCGCAACGGGGAGTAAATGTCAGAACCGGAAAACTAGTGTGATTCAGATTGAGAAGTTCGCTCTGAACATAGCCGCAGGTGGTAGCGAACTTCTGAATCATCACACTAGCAGATAAGCACCCTTTGACGGATCGCCCGCCGTGGCGGTAGGAGCGATGCGACAAGGTGGCAGGGCCAATGGGGTATCGGCGGTTCGGCAGGGCGACGAGCAGGACGTTACTTCGGCTGCTCTTCAATCGCGATCAGTCCCTTGCGGGCGTTGACGGCAAATGCCGTGAAGCGCTGCCGGTCCATGTCGTCCTTCGCTTCAACCGCCCGCTTGATGTTCAATTCGTAATCCCGCTCCAGCCTTTCCTTCTGGCTCTCGCGCAGCCGTCTCTTGATGTCGTCGGCGACGTACTCTTCAATCGACAGGGTCATGATCAGGACTTTCTCTAACAAAAAGTAAATGCGCGACCTCTTGCGTTCTGGATTCACTAACGCTTGACGACCTTCGCCCGGAATCAAGCGTTAGATCCAGAACACTAGTGTCCCGTCTCCGAAGTTCGCCTCCACTGTGCCGGCAACCACTAAAGCGAACTTCGGAGACAAAGGGACACTAGAATCAGAAAGTTGCTAGTGTGATTCAGATTCAGAAGTTCGCTCTGAACCTAGCCGCAGGTGGTAGCGAACTTCTGAATCATCACACTAGTGTATCCAGCCCCGCCGTAATCGGGCGGGGTGGTGGAGGGCAATTAACTCTTTAAAGGAGAAGTGCTAAGTAATTGGCCGTACCAGTCGAATGCGATCGAACCCGAGTTGCCACACTCAGTTCCCGCGATCCATTAAGTGCCGACCAGCGCGATTGCTCCAACCAGGATCAGGCTCAACGGCCAGACGGTTTCAAGATTAATCCAGCTCTTCGATATGAATTTCGGTCCAAGCCATTCGTAGACAGCGAACGCCATAAGTCCGCCAGCTGCAACCATGGCGCTCGCATGCACGATAGCCACCTCAAGGGCGGTTAACAAATTGCGGCCCATCAAGCTGCGGGCAGCAATGTGCCCGGCGTCGAGTTCCTCGGCACGGCATAAATTGAGATAGATCGGCAGCAGCATCAGGCCGGCTCCGTGCGCCAATGCGACGGCGAAGGACCACAGCGTCAGACGCGTGGGACCGATGCGGGCGAGGAAGCGGGGATGGCGCCGGTTGACGAGCAGATAAAATCCGACCGCGATGACAAGAAGCCCGGCGGCCATCCTGATCTCCGTTTGCCACCTGACGAGTGCCGAAACCGCCGCGAATGGCAGCAGGATACCGGTCATAGCCAGAAAATGGCCGATCGCCAGCGGGAGGAGAGCGCCAAGGAGATCGCGACGGCCATTGCCCATGAGGCCGGCGGATACGGCCAGCGGCCAGCCCATGCCGGGGTTAAGACCGTGATAAATTCCGCTGCCGACGACGGCCAGCCACAGCGCGGCCGTCGTCCAATCAGCTTCAGTCACATCTACACCGACGGGTAGCAATAGGAATCTGTCGAACAATCCCCGCCTTCGAGGCGGATCTGATGGCTGCGATAGCCTTTTGGGAATTCGACCCAGAAGTTCTCATCGAGCGTCAGGCCGCCATTGTCGCCGACTTCGGCCATCACCATCGCCGCGCCCCTTTCGCCGGGATAGAACTGATCGTCCCATGTCGAATAAAGAGAGTTGGACCAGTAGACGCGTTTGCCGTCGCGGCTGATCTCGACCATCTGTGGGCCGTAACCGAACTCTTTTCCATTCGGATGTTTGGTCTTGGCGACTATGCCGCCAATCTCAACCTTGCCTGTGAGTTTGGGGTTCATCGGATCGGTCACATCGTACTGTTGCATCTGGCCCGTTCCCCAGCAGGCGACGTAGAGGTATCTGTCGTCAAGGCTGAGATCGATATCGGTGACGAGCGGCGGCACCGCGCCGAACCCCTTCAAGAGTTCGGGGAGATCGGCAGGATCGGCAGGAACAGGTGGGATGGCAATGGTCTTCTTTGCGTGGAACTTGCCGGTGTCGTCGCGCCACCACGTGAAGATTGCGCCTTCAAGATTGGTCGTATCGACAACGACGCCGCAGAACCCGTATTGTTTGGCAGGATCATGCGCAGGCCGGATTTCCAGCGCCATCTGGTGGTTCTCACCCAGGTCGATGGTCTGGATATTCTTGCGTGCGCGCAGGTCCCAGAAATGAATCGAGTGACCGTATTTGTTGCTGAGCAGATCCTCTGGGACGAGGCCATTTTCGAATTGCGGCGGCAGGCCCCACTCGGAACTGACCATGTAGTCGCGCGGCAAATTCCACCAGAAGTCATAGTGCTTGTCCTGCGTTCCGCGGTCGATCTCGTAGCGCCCGAGAATATCGAAGGTCTCGCAGTCCATGATGAAAATGCCAGGCGGGCCGTCGGTACCGTCCTTGCCGCCGCCTCCGAGCGTCGAGACATAGATGCCTTCAGGACCGCAATGGATCGTATGCGGACGCGAGTAGCCGGTTTTCCGCATCAGCTCTTCCGGCTCGATCGTCTTGTGGATTTTCGCATTCAGAGGATCCTTCACGTCGATCACATAGATGCGTGAGGAGCGGATGCCCGGGATGATCAAGTAGCGCCTTTCGAGGAAGGCATGGCCGCTCAGCGGCGAGAGGGCCGACGAACAGGCGTTCCAGCCGAAATGATGAAACTCGTCGCCCTTGTTTGGCATGAAGAGACTATGCACGATCTGCCCGTACGACTTCGATTTAGGATCGACGTCGACGACCGCCAACCCGTCGGGCTGCGAACCGTCGGGACTGAGCATCAATGCGAAGGCCAACGTTTCAGGCGGGCCTTCCATTGCCAATTTCGCGGTTGCATAAAAACTTGGATCAGGCCTGAGGTTCATGACGGTTGCCCTTTCTGTCTTGGCGTCTTGCTGGACGCCTACTTTGCAAGTTTGAGGTGGAGGTCGACTGGAACCGAACGAATCAAATCGTCGAGCACCGGGCAATGCGCATCGACCGTCTTTTGCAGCATTGCCAGCTGTTCGGCGGTCGCGGGACTGTCGATCATCACGTCGCCTTCGATCTTTATGAACCCTGCCGGCACGGCGTCATCGACACCCATGAACCCGCGCAGGTCCTGCGTTCCGCGCAACTCAATCGAAATCCCGTTGATCGGGATGCCCAGGCTGTCCGCATAGAGGCGCCAGGTAACTTCCTGGCACGCAGCAAGTGCGGCCAAGAGCAATTCGCTTGGCTTGGGCCCCTGGTTGGTGCCTTCGAATCCATAGGGCTGGTCGGACGTGATCGTATGGCTGCGCATGCTGATCTTGCTGCAGAAGCCACCCTGGTTTTCGCTGGTGACGGTCACCGTCAGCGGGTTGGTCGCGCTGCCGTCCTGGAGCGCGACTTGGGTGCGCTTGTGAAGGTCTGCGAAGGATTTCTGCTTCATCGGCGGCTTCCTGGCTCGGTTAGGTGCTGATATCCGACCTTCAAATCTGCTGATTGAGACGCGGCTTCCAGAATGGACGGAACAGTTCGATCTTGGGGCAGCGATTCATGACCACCTTCAGACCGGCGGATTCGGCAAGTCTGGCGGCCTCATCGTCACGCACCCCGATCTGCGCCCACAGAACCTTGGCCCCGATGTCGATGGCTTCCTGCGCGATTCCGTAAAGCGCAGGGGATGCTCTGAAGACCTGCACCATGTCGACGGGGCGATCGATATCCTTCAGCGTGGCGTATACCTTGAGCCCGCGAATTTCTCCGCCCGCTTCATTCGGGTTGACGGGTATCATTTCATAACCCGTCTCGTGCAGGACGCGGAGCACGCCATAGCTGAACTTCGTCGGATCGGAGTTGGCGCCGACCATGGCAATCGTCTTCACGGACTTGAGGATGTCCGCCAGATAATCCTGCGGATACTCATCGTCGTGATTCATGAAGGTGGCAGCGGTCATGGCTTGTCCTCCAGCGGTGTTGCGACATTCGGTTTCAGCTCGTGGGGCGCCAGCGGGTGTGCGAACGGATTGCGGTAAAGCTTGTCATGGCTGTCGACACCAACATCGAGCGTGCAATCGCCCAATGGGCGGGCGACGCAAAGCAGGACGTAGCCGTCGCTCAACTGCTTGTTGTTCAACGCAACTGCGGCGCGCTGATCGACCTCTCCCTCAAGCAGCTTGGCGGCGCACGAAATGCAGCCGCCATACTTGCAGCCAAACGGGAGCGAGACCCCCTGTGCTTCAAGCGTGGCAAGCAATGGGCGGCGCCGGTCGACCGAATAGGTCCGCCCTTCCCTATTTGCCAAAGTGATAGTGACGTGATCTTGCATCGCGCTAGAGCCAGATGTCAGAGGTGCAGTCGCCGCCGGGATAGCGAGTCTCGTGGCAACGCGCAGGACCATTCGGCTCCTTGCCGAAATCGACGAAGAAGTCCTCGTTGATCTTCATTCCGCCTGTCTCCGTGTTGCAATCGACCATCACCATGCAGCCGCCATTCTCACGGATTTCGGGATAGAACTGGTTGTCCCAGGTGGAGAACAGCGAGGTTGTGACGTAGAGCCGTTTTCCGTCGAGCGAAAGTTGGATCATCTGCGGGCCGCCGGTGATCTTACGCCCATTGACGGTCGGCGCCTTGCCCAGCAGGCCGCCCATCCAGACTTGCCCCGTCAGCTTCGGGTTCGACGGATCGGTGATGTCATACTGGCGAAGGTCGCCGTGCAACCAGTTCGAGAAATAGAGAAACCGGTCGTCCATCGAGAGCAGAATAACCGTGATCAGACCCGGTACGGGGATCGGCCATTCCGGATGACGCTCGTTTTCGACGTCGATGATCTTCTCGACAATCCACTCGTTGCCCTGTTTGTACCAGTGCAGCACGTTCGATGACATCGCCGCGCCGACAAAGCCGTGACTTGATGCAGGATCGTGATGGAACCGCACTTCGAGCGGGACAAGTCCATCCTCTCCCATATAAACGGAGTGTTCGACTTTCTTCTGCTCGAAATCCCAGAAATGCAGTTCGCGGCCGTATTTCAGCAGACCGACTTCCTCAAGATCGAAGCCCGGCATGAATGTGTTGGGACCCGCCCATTCGCTGGAGACCATGACGTTGTGGCGCGGCTGGTACCAGAAGTCGTAGTTGAACTTCATCTTGCCGAGATCGGACTCCCAGCGCCCGACGATCTCGAAGTCCTCGTTGATGTGAAGAAACCCGCCGGGCGGTTCGCCCTTCTCGTCACCGAGCATCGATATAATAATATCGGAGCCAAGGCAGTGGACGGTGTGCGGCGCCGACAAACCCGTCTTCGCCTTGATTTCGTCTCCCTTGATGACTTTGTGCAGCCGGGGATTGCGTGGATCCGTGGCGCAATCGACGATGTGCAGGTTCGAGGAGCGCACACCTGGAACGATGAGGTAGCGCCGCTCCTTGGTGGGATCGCCGTGGCAAGACGAGCAGGCATTCCATCCCATGTGGTGGAGCTCGTCACCGATACCGGGCATCTCGAGCCGGCTGATGACCTGACTGTAGGTCGGACTTACGGGGTCGGCGTCGATGGTTGCAAGGTAGTCGGGCTTCTGAATGCCGGTGCCGATATAGAGTGCGACGGTGTAGAGAAGCTTCTCACGCGGCGCTCTCATCGCCTCGGCCGGCGATGCATAGCCTGGACCGCAACAGGTCGGGCGGTCAGTCGTCGATCCATTGGCGCAGGTCTCGGTCGGCGGCGGCGCGGTCCCTGCCTCGACGGGCTCCGCTTTGAAGGTCGCAATCCGCACGGGCATCTGTTTCGCGATGGATTCTGGAATGGAGGTATGTCCAGCAGCGGGTTTGCCGGGCGCGTTCGAGGATCCTGTTTCTGCAGCCATTCGTTTGCCACTCCCATATCGGCCATTACTGAATTTGCCCCGAAAACGGGAATTTCCGCCCGTCCGGGCGTGCGCAATCTACGCGTTGGCTTCCTCGCCCTGACCTGCATACAGTGCGGCCAAGGCCTCCTGCTCGAGTTCGACGTAGCGCTTCGTCGCGGTGCATGAGATTTCACGCGGGCGCGGCAGATCGACGTCGATGATCTTCACAATCCTGCCCGGCGCGTCCGACATCAGATAGATGCGGTCTGCGAGAAACAACGCCTCCTCGAGTTCGGCCGTAATGAAGACGGTCGACAAGCGCGTGTCTTCGAACAGTTTGATATAATATTCCTGCATCAGTTCCCGGGTCATGACGTCGAGACCGCGGAAGGGTTCGTCCAGGATCATGACCTTGGGGCTGTTGACGAGTGCCTGGGCGAGCTCTGCGCGTCGCATCATGCCTCCCGACAATTGGCCGGGGTACTTGTCCTTGAAGTCACCAAGTCCGAACCGTTGCAGAAGATCGTTCGACGCGGCAACGGCTTTGCTGCGCGAGCCACCGCGCGAAAGAGGGCCGAAAATGACGTTCTCTTCCACGGTCATCCACGGCCAAAGAGCGGTTTCCTGGAACACCATCAGACGGTCTGGCCCGGCATCCGTGATCGGCACGCCGTCAATCGTCAGCGTTCCCTCGTCAGGACGGACGTAACCGGCCAGCATGTGAGCTAACGTCGACTTGCCGCAGCCCGAAGTCCCCATCACCACGTTGAGCATTGCGGGCTCGAACTCGAACGAACAATCCTTCAGGACTTCGACCGGAGGTTGATCCTTCACGTGGTAGGTCTTGGCAAGATTGGTGCCCACGAGGGCTCCTTGCGCACTTCTCATCTACTTCCTCCGTAAGCCACGGCATCGTGCACTTCATCGCTTGTACTTCCACGGCATCATGCGTCGCTCGATCATGTCCACGACAATCGTCGACAGAAAGCCCGCAAGGCCGATGCTGATCATGCCGACGATGACCACGGGCGGCGTGCTCGAGACATACCCTTCCCAAGTCAACCGGCCGAGGCCGCTATCGCTGGCGATCATCTCGGCGGCGATCACGACGTTCCAAGTCACTGCAATCCCGAGCGTCATTCCGACCGCGATGGCCGGAAGTACGGCAGGAAGCATGATCCGGAGGAAGATGCGCGAGCGACTGGCGCCAAGAGAGCGGGCCAGCCAGATGTGCTCCTGCTTGATGGAGCGGACTCCGTCGTAAATGTTGATCGTTATGATGAAGAAAGCGCCGATGAATGTGATGAAGATGATGCTCGATTCGTTCGTCGGCCAGAACAGGATGGATAGCGGCACCCAGGCCAGCGGCGGAATCGGCCGCATCATCTCAAAGACCGGGAACACGAGATTATTGAAAACCCTACTCGTGCCAAGGAACAAGCCGAACGGAATCCCGATGATCTGGGCGAGCGCAAAACCCCAGAAAACGCGTTCGAAGCTGACTAGCCAGGAGTGCCAGTAGTGGGGTGAGAAGAGATAGTCACGGACGAACGTTTGGACGACTTCGCTCGGGCCTGGAATTTTCGTGAACCCGGGAAGTCCGAACGATACGGCACCTTGCCAGGCAAGAAAGAAAATCACGATGGAAACAAATCCACGCCAGTTCCATGACGAGATCGTCCACCGCGACTTCCTAAGCCGCTTTACGGGCGGGTTTGCTGTATCGTTTACCGTTGTCGACATCGGATCGCTCATCACGCCATCTCCCGCTCACCGCGATCGAACGCGCGTTTTGCTTCCTCGCGCACGGCAAGGACTGCTTGTTGCTTCATAGCGAGGTAGGCGTCGCTGGCCATCAGCGCATGATGGCGGGGCCTGGGAAGATCGACGGCGATGTCCAGCTTCATCGTCCCCGGGCGCGTCGTCATCACGATCACCCGGTCGGCAAGAAATAGGGCCTCTTCCAGATCGTGGGTGATGAACATGATCGTCTTGCGGGTGGCCTGGTAGATCCTGAGAAGATGCTGATGCATGCGGTTCTTGTTGACCGTGTCCATTGCGCGGAAGGGCTCGTCGAGCAGTAGAATCTTCGGATCGTTGATGAGGGCCCGAATGATCTCGACGCGACGCTGCATGCCCGAGGACAACTGGGTTGGATATGAGCTGGCGATTTTCGCGAGGTTTCCGGAACGCTCGAGAAACTCCAGACCCTTCGCGTCGGCCTCCTCCCTTGTCAGCTCGCCCTTCTTCATAAGGCCATACGTAACGTTCTGGAGCACCGTCATCCAGGGAAAGAGCGCGCCTTGCTGAAACACGACGACACGATCCGAACCGGGCAGAGGTTTCGTTCCCGGGCCAGCCAAAAGCTGGTCATCGAGATAGACTTCTCCGGTGGAGAGCGTGTCGAAGCCGGCCAGGATGTTCATCAATGTGCTCTTACCGCAACCGGAGGGCCCGACAATCGCAACAAAGTCGCCTGCCTCCATTTCCATGGAGAAACCATCGAGTGCCACGACGTGCGCGCCTTCGGGATCGTATACTTTCGTGACGTTGCGTACGCTCACCTTGCCGGTCGCAGGGCGATCCGCGAGAGTCGGCGATGGGGTCCGGTCAGACGCCGTCGAAGCTTTCGTCATTCCTCCACCTATCCCGCCATTCCGAGTTTTTGCTCATGCCACACCATCAGGCGCTTGCCGAACCAGCGCACGATACTGCTCGATACGTATCCAACCAAGCCGAGTGTCGCCATGCCGATGACGATCGTGGGGTACTGGATCAGGTTGTAGGCCTCCCAGATGATGAATCCGAGACCGTACTGGGCCGCGATCATTTCTCCCGCAGCGAGCGAAAACCATGCGGCGCCCATGGCAATCTGCAGCCCTGTGAAAATGCTCGGCATTGCACCGGGAATGACGATGTCCCACAGCACATCCCGGTCGGAAGCCCCAAAACAGGAGGCGGCTCTGAAGTAATCCTCGGGGATGGCCTTTACGCCGACCAGCGTGTTCATCGTTGTGGCGAAGAACGCGACCAGGAACGTCACAAAGATGACCGCGAGTTCGACGCCGGGGAACATCAGAATGGCGATCGGAACCCAGGCGAGCGGCGGCACCGGGCGGAGCAGGCCGAGCAGCGAAGAGGCATAGCTGCGAACGCTTTTTTTCCAGCCCATCATAATGCCCAGCGGCACACCAAGGATCACCGCGAGGAAGAACGCAGCCAAAGCACGGTAAGTACTGTAGAAAATGTGGGTGTAGTAGTCGGCCGTGAAAATCGAAATTCCGTAGTCCGGGTCCGGACTCGTCCACTCCACGACAACCGATAACGGGTCTGGCAGTCGATTAAACGCGTCAATCGGCAGCCACTTTACGCTCGCATACCAGAGGACCACGAACCCAACGAGGCCGGTGGCCGTGAGCAGGTACCTTTCCACAGCCCGATTGGAAGCGCGTCTTGCCGGCAGACTTGTAACATTCATCGGGAAGCGACCTGTCGATCGATTGACTGGGGGTGATCGGGCAGTGACCGAAACGAGGCGGTCACTGCCAGCGTCAGCTTTGGATCACTCGACTTCCTTGCGGGGCACACCCGGGATCTCGCCGATCGGCGCCGTCAAACCCATTTGCTTCAGGGCTTCCGTGACCGGCATGTCGTTGTAAGCATTCTCCGGCGCATCCGGCGATTTGAGAACTTTCACCGAATGAAGAAAGGCATAGCCCTTCGTCATGATATCGATGACCTCATCGTCGAAGATCATTTTGCCGACGTAGTTGATTGGATCTCCGCCGATGAGCTCTCCATTCTTCTCGTAGAGCGCCGACCATGCTGTCTGCGGCGTGTATCCAACCGTTTCGCTTGCGACGATGCGAGCGGTTTCTTCCGGGTTTTCGATCATGAACTTGACGGCTTCGATTTCCGCCTTCATCCAACCGATTGCAGCCTCGGGGTGCTTTTCGATGAAATCCTGGCGCATGAGGGTGAAATCCGCGTCGGTTTCATTCCATGGAGCGCCCGTTGACGCATACCTTGCATGACCGAGCTCGACGGCCCGGCGGGCATGCGGCTCCCACATTGCGGCTGCATCGAGTTTTCCGGCCTCAAAGTTTGATGCGATCACTTCGATCGGCATGTTGAGGACCTGGCTTGGAGTGAACCCGCCCTTTGCGATGACTGCCAGTGAAAAGCGGTTTGTACATGTACCGCGATGAACCGCGAAATCCTTGCCGCTAATCCAGGCCATCGCCTCCTGATGGGTCTTGAAATCAGGCGCGTCCTTGCGGACCAGGATCTTGTTGCAATTCTGACCGTTCGAGAACATCGGCACAGAGACCAGCCGCACGTCGGCGACTGAGCGCTTGGTGGTAGCGACAAGCGAGGGCATGTCGCCCATCGTGCCGATCTGCATCTTGTTTGCGAGAAGCGCGTTGACCATCGGCGGACCCGTCAGATGGGCCTCGAAATTGACGGTACTTCCTGGTGGGAGGTGCTGCTTCCAGAGACCCTTGCTCTTGATGATCACGCCATTCCAGCCGCCAGTCCAATAAGGATGGTAGCCATAGGTGATGTTGACGGGATCAGCCGCGAAAGCCTGCTGCGACGGCGATCCGACACCCACGAGCGCGACCAAGGCCAGACCCAATAATCTTACCATAAAACGTCCCTCCCGGTTTTGAGATCTCAGACTTCTTATTTTTGTAGCGGCTGGATCGGAGTCGTGTAATTTTTTTCTGATTTTTGGATGTCCGGCGGCGACGATTAATGCCCTTGCGCCTGCCAATTGATCACCTTATTAACAGTCTTAAGTTATGAGACAAATGTCTGTAAAGTGGGAATCTGGAGAAAAGTGCATATCGAGAGGCTGATCCACGTTCTTGAGACGGTTGCAGTGGCTGGTCGGCCGGTTTCTGCAAGTGAGCTGCAATCGGCCACGGGCCTGCCGCGTCCGACCTGCTACCGGTTGCTGCAGACCCTCGCCGAACACCGGCTCCTCGGCGAACCGGAGGGTGCGTCACGCTACGTGATTGGCGAACGCCTTGTTCGCATAGCCTTGCTTGGGCAGTCAGACATCGACGTCTGCAATGCGACTGCACCGACATTGAAGGCTGCCGCGATCGAGCTTGGGGAAGCCGTTTTCCTGTCGCGGTTCCGGGCGCAAAGCGTGGAAATCATCCACGTGGAAACCCCGGCCGACCCGACAAGGTCTTTCATTCATCCAGGGCTGGGGGATCGGCCCATGCACGCCTGCTCGTGCTCGAAGGTGATTGCTGCATTCGCGGAAAAAACGTTCCGAGACGAAATTCTCGCCGGTCCGATGCGCGCCTACACCGAGCACACAAAGACATCGAAAAAAGCCGTCGACCGAGAGTTCGCGGCTATCCGTTTACGGGGATATGCCGAATGCGTCGAGGAACTTGAGCTTGGCGTATCGAGTGTTGCCGCACCGGTTCGCATCGGCAATATCGGCGTCACCTTCAGTATCGGCACGACGGGGCCGATCCGACGGTTCAACGCGGCGCTGCGTAAACAGGTCGGCGAGCGCCTTATAGAGATCTCAGCGAAGGTCGCGGCGGCGATTCGACTACACGACGCCCGCCAGTCGGCATGAGCCGGTCAGGCCGAGGCTGGCGCCCCATCTCCATCCGCGCGGACATTGGCAGCCAGCGAAAGCGCGCTTTTCGCACCCCGACGTTGCGCGCGCCCTCCGCTTTGCCGCGTCGTGAAGCGGGGCTGTCTTTCTGCCGGGGTTCTTGCCAATGAGAATTCTGCTCGGCTACGTTCGTGTATGGGAACGAGAGGGGCGCAAGTGGCGGCGTTGATTGACTCCAAGAGGAACACGTTCTTCGGACTCGCTGAAGGACGCCGGGAGCGCGTACTCCTGCGGTCGGCGTTGGCGCTGACCTGCATTGCCGGATCCACCAGCGCTGCTCTTCCACAGAGAGCCGAACCAGTACGCATCGAGAGGGACGGCCTTAAATTCGAGCTTGCCGCATTGAGCCAGGATCAGGTCCGCGCCTTTTTCCTGGCTCGCGGATTTGCGGCGCAGCAGGTTGAGCAGATTGTCGAGACGGCGTGTCTGCATCGGTCCGCGATCGGTAGCGCTTTTACCATCGCGGAAGCGCCGGAGGTGCGTGTGGCGCTGACCGAATGGCAGGTTGCGGCAGCAGGCAAAGAGCCCCATTCTCCCAAGGTACGGGAGGATTGGGAGACGGTGTGGAAGCGGCCCGATATTCCCGAGGATGCAGCAACCGCATTTTACTGGGCATTGTTTCCGACCGACCAGACGTTCAAGCCGACCGACTACAATTGGGGGTTCCTGACGTTCGGCCTGCCACCCGGGACGGTCTTCGATCTGAGAATCGTCTGGAGGACGGACGGCACGGCGCACAGGACAACAATCGAAGGACTGCAATGCGCTCAGTGAAACCATCATTGCATGTATCGCGCCGCGCGATCGTTGCGGGGGCGGGAGCATCGCTGGCTCTTCAAGCGATAACGCCGGCTGCCTTCGCGGCCAACCCGATGCTGATGAACGACATCGCGAACAAGCCACAGGGCCCTGATTTCACATTGCCCGATCTCGACGGCAACGAGGTGCGCTTTTCCGACCACAGGGGCAGGGTCGTGCTTGTCAATTTCTGGGCGACATGGTGTCCGCCATGCCGAACCGAAATCCCGTCGATGGAGCGGGCATGGCAACAATTGCGAGACGACTCGATCGTTTTCCTGGCGATCCACGTCGGCGCCGGCGGCGATCGGATCTGGGAATTCCTTGCCGAGTTCAACGTCACATTTCCCGTGTTGATCGACAGATCATCAGCGGTCTCGAAGGAATGGAAGACGATCGGACTTCCGACGACCTACGTGACGGACGGAGAGGGCCGCAAGGTACTGAGCGCGGTCGGCGGGCGCGAATGGGATCACCCCGATCTCATTGCCAGAATTCGCGCTGTGCGCGGTTGAGGGACCGCGAAAGTCGATCGGCCAAGTCATTGGTGCCCCTGGCCCGACTCGAACGGGCACTTCCTTGCGGAAAACAGATTTTGAGTCTGTCGCGTCTACCAATTCCGCCACAGGGGCTCGGTGGCGTGGCCACTGAAGAGCGCGCAATATAGCTATCGGCGCCCCGCCGTCAACGCGCTTGGCTCCATCATCCCCGATGATGCATCCGGAAACAAACCGTCAGGAGCGTCGCCGGGAGTGCCCTGCTATTTCGCAGTGAAGGTCGAGCGGCCGGTGTGGTGGTGGTGTTCGGTCACTTGGATCGGTTCGCCGGCGTGCTTCTCATTATCCTTGCCGGCCAGAATGTTGACGCGGCGGCCGTCACTGAGCTTGACGCCGACGCGCCAGCCTTCCGGGCCGCCCTTACTAGGCACGAAGCGCTCGACTTCGTCGACCGTTCCAGAAAGCTCCTTCTCGTCGACTGTGGCATCGAGGTTGGTCAGGTAGAATACCCCGCCGAAGAGGACCGCCCCAGCGAGCCCGAGCAGACCCCACATCAGGCGGCGACGCCAGAATTCGCGCTCCAGCTTGATCCGCGTCTCTTCCCGCATCTGCCCGCGCATGGCGGCCTCCCGGTTGGCCATTGCTATGCCTTAAGAGATCAGGCCGATCGTGGCAGAGGTCAACTGGGCGGAGTGTCGCCGGCAGAACATCAAGCCGCCTTGGAGCGGGCTTCGAGGAGGCGGACGATGTCGGCCATGATGTCGTTGAGCTGGAAGTCCTTGGGTGTATAGACGGCGGCAACGCCCATGCCCTTGAGCTTCGCGGCATCGTCGGGCGGGATAATGCCGCCGACGATCAGGGGAATATCGCCGATGCCTTCGGCGCGCATCTTCTCCAGCACGTCCTTGACCAACGGCAGGTGGCTGCCGGACAGGATCGACAGGCCGATGACGTGTACGCTTTCGTCGACGGCGGCACGCACGATCTGGGAGGGCGTCAGGCGAATACCCTCGTAGACGACGTCCATGCCGCAGTCGCGCGCGCGCACAGCGATCTGCTCGGCGCCATTGGAGTGACCGTCAAGGCCCGGCTTGCCGACGAGGAACTTGACGCGGCGGCCGAGGCCCTCCGAGACAGCTTCCACAGAGGCGCGGACCTCCTCTATGCGACCGCCTTCGGTGACGCGGCCCGATTGGGAGACCCCGGTCGGCGCACGGTAATCGCCGAAGATGCGGCGCAGCGCTCCGCCCCACTCGCCAGTTGTAACGCCAGCCTTGGCGCAGGCAATGGAAGGCTCCATTATGTTGCGACCCTCTTTGGCAGCGGACTCCAGACCCGCGAGAGCGGCGGCGGCCGCCTTCGCATCGCGGGCTTCGCGCCAGGCTTTCAGCTTGCCGACCTGCTCGGCTTCCATCGCCGGATCGACGACCAGTATCGCACCTTCGCCGGCCGAGAGCGGCGACTCTTCGGTCTCGACGTACTTGTTGACGCCGATGACGGCCTGCTCGCCGGTTTCAATCGCGGCGAGGCGTTGCGAATTGCTCTCGACGAGCTTGCGCTTCATGTAGTCGATGGCGGCGACTGCACCGCCCATCTTGTCTATTGTGGCGAGTTCGGCGAGGGCTTCTTCCTTCAATTCGGCAACCTTGGCATCGATTTCTTTAGAGCCATCGAAGATGTCGCCATAGCCCAGAAGATCGGTCTCATAAGCGAGGATCTGCTGCATCCTGAGCGACCATTGCTGGTCCCACGGGCGGGGCAGACCGAGCGCCTCGTTCCAGGCGGGGAGCTGCACCGCGCGGGCGCGTGCGTTCTTCGACAGCGTCACGGCGAGCATCGAAATGAGGATGCGATAGACGTTGTTTTCGGGCTGCTGCTCGGTCAGCCCCAACGAGTTGACCTGTACACCGTAGCGGAAGCGGCGGAACTTCTCTTCGGTGACGCCATAGCGCTCGGCGGTGATCTCGTCCCAAAGCTCCGTGAACGCCCGCATCTTGCAGATCTCGGTGACAAACTTTAGTCCGGCGTTGACGAAGAACGAGACGCGCCCGACGACGCGGCCGAAATCCTTTTCCGCCACAACGCCGGAGGCCTTGACGGTATCGAGGACGGCAATACCGGTGGCGAGTGCGAAGGCGAGTTCCTGGACCGGCGTCGCGCCGGCTTCCTGGAGGTGGTAGGAGCAGACGTTGGTCGGGTTCCACTTCGGCACTTCCTTGTAGCCGAAGACAATCGTGTCCTTGATCAGCCGCAGGGATGGCTCGGGCGGGAACACATAGGTGCCACGTGAAAGGTACTCTTTGATGATGTCGTTTTGAATGGTGCCGGTCAGTGAACCGCGCGGAGCGCCCTGCTCGTCGGCGAACGCGATGTAAAGCGACCACAGCCACGCAGCCGTGGCGTTGATCGTCATCGAGGTGTTCATCTGGTCGAGCGGTATGCTGTCGAGCAGTTCGCGCATGTCGCCCAGGTGGCTGACCGGCACGCCGACCTTGCCGACCTCGCCGCGGGCCAGTTCGTGGTCGCTGTCATAGCCGGTCTGGGTCGGCAGGTCGAAAGCGATCGAGAGCCCGGTCTGACCCTTCGACAGATTCTTGCGGTAAAGCTCGTTGGACTTGGCCGCCGTCGAATGACCCGCATAGGTGCGGAAGATCCAGGGATTGTCGCGCTCGGAAGGGGTCGTCGAACTGTCGGCCATCGTCATCCTGCTCTTTATCTGTCCAGCCCTACACCGGGGCGGCACCGGTGCCAATATTCACGGCGTGGCGCCACATTGCAATGCAGCAACCGGCTGGGACAGTAGCATTTGGTGGCAGAGGCGCGAAAGGCCGCCAAACAGCGGGGCCGGAGAGCGCAGAACGGATGGCGAGGGCGGCCGAATCCGGCTCGGTCTATTTGGCGCGGCCGTCAAGTTTGCGGTTCTTGATGATGCGCTTGACGTTCCAGCCAGTCACGAGGCGGACGAGGTCCATCAGGACAAGGAAAACCAGGAAGGAAATAGTAATGCCGAGCGCAGCAGCGATGATAGCCTCGATCTGGTGATCGCCGACGACCACTAAATAGTTGTAACGAAAGATGTAAAGGCTTGCGAGTGAGGCAAAGATGTAGACCGGAACAAATAACATCGCCAGGAGATCCGAACCCAGCAGATCTCGCTTAAGTACTGCGGCAATGATGCAGACGACGACGATAATCGTGAAAACATCCTTTTCCACATCGATCATCTTATAAATGACGTCCAGCATCGGCCGGTTCTTTCTCAACATCTCGGATTTATTGAATTTCGTACCGAAGGCATTGCCACCAGTATCACCCCCAAGTGCTTAAGTTTGCGTTACATTCCGCCGACTTCCGCAAACCTATCCGATGATGGGGCTTGCCACGCGCTGCGCTCCACGCTCTATTTGCCGCGATGCAACAATTGCTGCGGACTCGATCCGCAGCCGTCAAGATTGGGGAGAGCGCAAACCTATGTCGAGCCAAGCCGCGGCAGCACAAAGTGGAAATGTCTCAACGAACGAAAACGGTGCGGAGCCTGGCGCGCCTTTGAAGGACCTCTATGAGGTCGGCGAGATCCCGCCTCTGGGGCATGTTCCCAAAAACATGTACGCTTGGGCAATCCGCCAGGATAGAGAGGGGCCGCCCGATACGGCGATGCAGGTGGAAGTCGTTCCGACCTGGGAACTCGACAGCCACGACGTGCTGGTTCTCGTGATGGCTGCCGGCGTCAACTATAACGGCGTCTGGGCCAGCCTGGGCACCCCGGTGTCGATGTTCAACGTCCACAAGAACCCCTTCCACGTCGCCGGTTCGGATGCCTCTGGCATCGTCTGGGCCGTCGGTTCGAAGGTGAAACGCTGGAAAGTCGGCGACGAAGTCGTCATCCACTGCAACCAGGACGACGGCGACGATGAGGAATGCAACGGCGGCGATCCGATGTTCTCACCCTCGCAGCGCATTTGGGGATATGAGACTCCGGACGGCTCGTTTGCGCAGTTCGCTCGCGTGCAGGACCGCCAGCTCCTGGAGCGGCCCAAGCACCTGACCTGGGAAGAGAGCGCCTGCTACACGCTCGTTCTGGCGACCGCCTACCGCATGCTTTACGGCCACCGCCCGCACGTTCTGCGGCCGGGACACAACGTTCTCATTTGGGGCGCCTCTGGGGGGCTGGGCTCGATGGCCGTGCAGTTGTGCGCGACCGGAGGAGCCAACGCCATCGGCGTCGTATCCGAAGACGACAAGCGCGACTTCGTCCTGCAGCTGGGCGCCAGAGGTGTCATCAATCGCAAGGACTTCGAGGGCTGCTGGGGGCAATTGCCAAAGGTCAACAGCCCCGAATTCAACGCCTGGAGCAAAGCGGCGCGCGATTTCGGCAAGGCCATCTGGAATGTCACCGGCAAGGGCAACAATCCCGATTTCATCTTCGAACACCCCGGCGAAGCGACGTTCCCGTTGTCGGTGTTCCTTGTGAAGCGCGGCGGCATGGTCGTCATCTGCGCCGGGACCACGGGCTACAACCTGACGATGGATGCGCGGTATCTCTGGATGCATCAGAAGCGCGTCCAGGGTTCGCACTTCGCCAACCTCAAGCAGGCCTCGCAGGCCAACAGGCTGGTGGTCGAGCGGCGTATCGATCCGTGCATGTCGGAAGTGTTCCCGTGGACGCAGATTCCGAAAGCACACATGCGCATGTGGAAAAACGAGCACAAGCCCGGCAACATGGCCGTGCTGGTGTCTGCGCCAACGACCGGGCTGCGCACGCTGGAAGATACCCGCGAAGCCAGCCAGTCCCGGTTCGGGTAACCGGCCGCTCGACGCGATCACCCGATCCGGCATATATGAGCCGGCAAGCTGCAAGGCTTGGCCCGCCCGCAACACTGCGGGCGGGCGTTTCTTTTGAGAAGTCGCCATGTTGTTACGCCTCGCACCGCTGCTGTTTGTCCTCCTCTGGTCAACCGGGTTCATCGCCTCGAAGGTTGGTGCGCACCACGCCGAACCGTTCAGCTTCCTGGCGGTGCGGTTTGCGTTTGTATTAGCCATCCTGCTGCCGTGGGCGCTGATGCGGAAAACGGTCTGGCCATCGCGGCAAGTGATGGTACAGGCGGCGCTAACAGGGCTGTTGATCCACACCGCCTATCTCGGCGGGGTTCTCTCAGCCTTGCGCGAGGGAATGGCGACCGGCCTCATCGCGATCGTGGTTTCTACGCAGCCGATCCTAACTGCGGTGCTGGCCGGCCCGCTCCTCGGGGAGTGGCCCGGAAGGCGCCATTGGGCGGGGCTCTTTCTCGGGCTGATCGGAGTGATCCTTGTGCTTGGTCCCAAACTTGTCGACGTTGCGACCGAGGAGGCGATCAGCACCCTGGCGCTCGTGAGCGTCGCCGCGTCCCTGCTGGGCATTACGCTTGGAACTCTGAACCAGAAGGCGCACGGGATGAGCGGCGACCTAGTAGCGCTCACCATCGCGCAATACGCCGCCGCCTTCGTGTCGGCGTTCATGCTGGCAGCATTCACCGAAACGATGAATATCGATTGGACGCTGGAATTTGCGCTGGCGCTGGCGTGGCTGGTAATCGTTCTCTCGATCGGCGCGATCGGGCTCCTGATGTTGATGATCCGTGCGCGCGAAGTTTCGAGGGTGACGAGCTTGTTCTACCTTGTGCCGCCAACAACGGCTTTGATGGCAGCCGGCATGTTCGGCGAGACGCTCGGGGCCGTCCAGGTCGTCGGCATCCTGCTTGTCATGGCAGCGGTGTTCGTCATCCGGCCCACGGCGCAGGCAGTGCCGGTGAAACCGGTATAAGGCACTGCCGCCCAGCCACCTTATCTTCAGTTGCAAAATCCGGCATAATCCGGTTCGAATTGCTTTACCCGCCTTGAGTCGATTGGACCATCCGCACGCATGGACAGATTTCTCACGACAAAAGAACTGGCCGACCTGCTCCGGCTCAAGGAGCGCAAGATCTACGACATGGCGGCAGCCGGCGAGGTGCCGTGCACGCGGGCGACGGGCAAGCTGTTGTTCCCGAGTGAGGCCATCGATGCCTGGCTCGCCGAACATACGGAGACGGGCGATATGGCTTCGGCCAAGCAGCGGCCGGGCGTCGTGCTCGGCAGCCATGATCCGCTGCTCGAATGGGCCTTGCGCGAATGCCGCTCGGGGCTCGCGACCTACTTCGATTCCAGCCGCGACGGGCTTGAACGCTACGGTGCACGAGAGGGCGTCGCGACGGGGCTGCACATCTATTCGCCCGAACTCGATGACTGGAACGCCCCCGAAGTCGCGCGCGGGCTCGGCGGTGAACCCGTCGTTTTGCTCGAATGGGCGCGGCGTCAGCGAGGACTTATCGTTGCGCGCGGCAATCCACATCGCATCGTCTCGATGGCGGATCTCAGAGGACACAGAATCGTTCCACGTCAGGCCTCAGCCGGCAGTCAGGTGCTGTTCGAACATCGGCTTGCGGCAGCCGGCCTATCGGACAACGACGTTTTGGTCACCGCGCCCGCGCTATCGGAAGCCGATGCGGTTCTGGCGGTGCAGGAAGGCAAGGCGGATGCCGCGTTCGGCCTCGGCGCGCTCGCCGGTCAGTACCGGCTCGAGTTCGTATCGATCACCGAGGAGCGGTTCGATCTCTTGATCGACCGGCGCAGCTACTTCGAACCGCCGCTGCAATCGCTGTTCAAGTTCGCGCAAAGCAAGGCGTTCCATACCAAGGCTGGCGAACTGACGGGCTATGATGTCGCGGGCCTCGGGACGGTGCATTTCAACGGGCGTTAAGGGGGGCGTTTTGAGGCCGATAGAAGGCGGCGTGCCCGGTGAGACAGCCGGCACCATAGCGCGATATTTTCCTTGAGAATGGCCGTTCTGGGGTACCGGCTTGGTCAACTCGACGACATTATCGTTGGGCACAGCATATCGCCCCTTCGCTGCTTTCCTACAGACAAGGCTACCGAAGGTGTCTCCGAAACCCCACATGCATTTTCGATGATCAAGCACAGGAGAGACGACATGCAGTTTCAACTGAACACCGATGCGAATATCCAGGGGGATGCCCGGTTGGCCGAGGTAGCCGAAAACAGTGTTGTATCGGCGCTGGGTCATCTCACGAGCCGCCTTACCCGGGTTGAGGTGCATCTGGTCGACGTGAACGGTGCCAAGGGCGGGGCTGCCGATATCCGTTGCACCATAGAGGCACGGCCCCAAGGAATGCACCCACAGACTGTGACGCATAGCGACGCCAACGTCGAAGCAGCTCTGCGCGGTGGTGCGAAAAAGATGCGCACCCTATTGGACAATGAATTCGGCAAGCTTGGACGCCGCTGAGACGCAAGACACGGCAGTCGGCCTTCGACACCCCAAGTATGCGCATTGGGCAGTAGCCCCGGTGATCGACCGCTCGAGCGCACAACCTTGAAAGGTTGAGTCTACAGCTTCTCGATGCGGATGACCTGGGGACGGGCCGTCACCTTGTCGTTCGTCTCGATGCCTGATACCGCCCTGCGGATGGCGTCTTCGGTCGTTTCATGCGTGATCATGATCACGGTCGCCGCGCCGCCGGCCGTTGTCGGCTTGCCGCTGCCGGGCAGCGCCTTCATTTCCCGGCGCTGGACGACGCTCTCAAGGGAAACGCCCTCGTCGCCCATGCACTTGGCGATGCCGGCCATTGCGCCCGGCTCGTCGCGCACCGACAGGCGCAGGTAATAAGCGCCGCAGTGCTCGTCGATCCTGGCGCGGCGGTGCCGGGTGAGACGATCCGCCGGCGTGATGAAGGGCGGCAGGACAATGCCTCGAGCAATGTCAACGATGTCGCTTGCAACTGCAGCGGCTGTCGGTTTGCCGCCCGCACCCGCACCGACGAGAAGCAACGAGCCGGTGAAGTCGCCGTCGAGGGCGACGCAATTGGTGACGCCGGAGACTTCCGCGATGGCCGAATGTGTGGAGACCATCGCCGGGTGGACGCGCGCCTCGATGCCGCTCGGCGTCTCGATGGCGACGCCGAGAAGCTTAATGCGATAGCCGAGTTCACGGGCGGCCTCGATATCGGCTTCGGTGATGGTCTCGATGCCTTCGACGTGGATCTGATCGGCGGCGATTTCGGTGCCGAAAGCGAGGCTCGTCATCAGCGCGAGCTTGTGGCCGGTATCGAAACCGCCGACGTCGAACGTCGGGTCGGCTTCCGCGTATCCCATCTCCTGGGCTTCCTTGAGGACGTCGGCGAACGAGCGCCGGTGCTCCTCCATGACAGTGAGGATGTAGTTGCAGGTGCCGTTGAGGATGCCGTAGACGCGCGATACCTTGTTGGGAATGAAGGCTTCGCGCATGGTCTTGATAACCGGGATGCCGCCGGCGACGGCGGCCTCGAAATTGAGCGCGACGGAATTCTCTTCCGCCAGCCGTGCGAGCGCCACGCCGTGCTTGGCGAGCAGCGCCTTGTTGGCGGTGACGACGTGCTTTCCGGCACTCAGCGCGGCCTCGATGGCAGCCTTCGCCGGGCCGTCCTCGCCACCCATCAATTCCACGAACACATCGATGCCGGGATCGGCTGCAAGCGCCACCGGATCATCGAACCAGCGCATCCTGTCGAGCGAGACACCGCGGTCCTTGGCGCGCGAGCGGGCCGAGACGGCGGTGACCGCCAGGGGCCGTGGCAGGATGGCGGCAAGGCGGGCGCCGTGGGTGCCGATGAGTTGCAGGAGACCGGCACCCACCGTGCCGAGCCCGGCAACGCCGAGTTTGAGAGGTTCACTCATTGCGGGGTGCAGCCGTCCTCGTGTGCGTTTTAAAACTGCCTAGCATTCCGACGCTGACACCTGATTCCCACGCGTCAGCCCGAAACCCTAGGCTGGTTGCTTGTTGGTGTTCTGGATTCACAAACGCTTGAAGACCTTCGCCCGAAGCCAAGCGTTTGATCCAGAATACCAGTGTTCACCTGACGTTTGGTTTCGAATCCAGCTGCAAACGGGTACCAAACGTCAGGTGCGCTACACTCGTGTTCCGGTTCTGACATTTGCTTCCCATTGCGGCCAAGTTCCGAGCAAATGTCAGAACCATAAGGAACACTAGCAACTGATTGTTTCTAGTGTAGCTTTTTTCACCAGACGTTTGGTTTCGAATCCAGCTGCAAACGGGTACCAAACGTCAGGTGCGCTACACTAGTCGGCATCCGTTTTCCCTCGCAAAGCTTCAGCGGCTGGCTTTCTGGCTCAATGGAATGACGTTCTTCATGGTTTTTTGCTCGTCGGAGAAGAACTTCTTCAAATTGCGGCCGGCCTGACGAATGCGCTGCTCGTTTTCGACCAGTGCGATGCGGACATAGCCTTCCCCGTATTCGCCGAAGCCGAGACCGGGAGAGACGGCGACATCGGCCTTCTCGATCAGCAGCTTGGAAAATTCGACCGAGCCGAGGTGCTGGAACGGCTCGGGAATGGGCGCCCAGCAGAACATTGTCGCCGGCGGCGGCGGCACGTCCCAGCCGGCGCGCGCGAAGCACTCGACCATGCAATCGCGGCGCGCACGATAAACGTTGCGGATCTCGTCGACGCAGTCCTGGGGGCCGTTGAGAGCAGCGCTCGCGGCTACCTGGATCGGCGTGAAGGCGCCATAGTCGAGGTAGGACTTGACGCGCGCCAACGCGCCGATGAGGCGCTCGTTGCCGACCGCGAAGCCCATGCGCCAGCCGGGCATGTTGTAGGTCTTCGACAGCGATGTGAACTCGACGGCGACATCCATGGCGCCGGGCACCTGGAGGATCGACGGCGGCGGGTTGTCCTCGAAATAGATCTCCGCGTAGGCGATATCGGAAAGAATGATCAGATCGAGCTTCTTGGCGAGCGCTACCGCGTCCTTATAAAAATCGAGGCTCGCGACCATCGAAGTCGGGTTGGAGGGGAAGTTGAGTACCACCGCCAGGGGCTTGGGCACCGAATGGCTCCAGGCCCGCTCGAGGGAGCGCAAAAAATCCTCGCCATTGCCGGCCGGCAGGTGGCGGATGGCGCCACCGGAGATGATGAAGCCGAACTCGTGGATCGGGTAGGTCGGATTGGGCACGAGGATGACGTCGCCCGGCGCGGTGATGGCTTGCGCCATGTTGGCGAAGCCCTCCTTGGAGCCAAGGGTGGCGATCACCTGCGTCTCGGGATTGAGCTTCACGCCGAAACGGCGGTCGTAGTAGGCGGCTTGCGCACGCCGCAAACCGGGGATCCCCTTGGAGGCGGAGTAGCGATGCGTGCGCGGCTTCGCGACCGTTTCGATGAGCTTGTCGACGATGTGCTGGGGCGTCGGCAGATCGGGGTTGCCCATGCCGAGGTCGATGATATCGGCGCCATTGGCCCGGGCGGCCGCCTTCAACCTGTTGACTTCAGCGAACACGTAGGGCGGCAGGCGCTTGATGGAGTGGAATTCCTCGATCACGGGATGTTCTCTCGGTTACGATGCAAAGTTGATCCGCCGGCCTTGAGGGGCAGCGCCGCACTCAAAACATTCCACGAATCAATCGCGTTGTTCTTGCTGGCCGGGTCTCGATGCGCCGGTTTGGGGCACGCCGGTTCAATCTAATTACGCCTTTCGCCGTGGACTCGTCCAGCGCCACAGCCTCAATCCCGCAGGTTTCGATACGGCGTCAGGGGTGTTTCTCTGGGATCTTGTAGGTAATCGGCGTGATCCCTGCCGCCCGCCGATGCTGGTCTTCGGCGAGCTTGTCCATTTCCTTCAGTGCCTTGTCCTTCTGCTTTTGGTTGAGGAGCGTCGCCGGACGGCTGTGATCAATTGCAGGAAGCGCAATCACCGGGCTCGACACGCCGCACCCGGCCGCAGCTATAGCCGCAGCAAAGACGGCAGCAATCACTGCCACTTGCTTACAAACATCCCGCCCAAGTTCCCGCATTTGCGATATGCGCTCCTCTTGACCCGAATTCGCGGCTGTGCGCCAGTCGACCACATACGATGAGCGAAGGGGCCGGCTAACTAATGTTGCGTTGCCGCATGGGCTGTCAAAGAACTAAGTTATTCGTAAATTCTCCGCAAGACGATTCAGGCCGGCAGGCCCTGCAACGCCAGGGTCCGGCGGCTCCAATGACGAAGGCGAACATCGACCATGAACGACGAAACAGACCGCAGCAGGATGGATCTGAGCAACTATCAAATCACGAATCCCGACCAGTTCGCCCAGAATATGCTGCAGTTCCTTGAAGGCGCCAGCAAAGTGATGGGCGACTTCATGGACCGGGCCGACAACAAGCAGACGCCGTTCTCGACCGCCAGCGAAATCCAGGACGCATCGAAAACGTTGAACGAACTGATTGCTCACTGGATGACGCACGATCCGGCCAAGCTCGCCGAAGGTCAAGCGCAGCTGATGCGCGATTATGCTGCGATCTGGAACAACTCGCTGATGCGGATGATGGGCGATACGCCCGAACCCGTCGCCGAGCCGGACGCCGGCGACAACCGATTCAAGGACCCCGACTGGTCGGCGAACCCATACTTCGATTTCTGGAAGCAGGCCTATCTCGTCACCAGCCGCTGGGCCGAAGACATGCTGAAATCGACCGACGGTTTGTCGGAGCGCGACCGGCAGCGGGCCGAATACCATTTCCGGCAGCTTTCCAGCGCGTTGTCGCCGTCGAACTTCCCGATGACGAACCCGGAAGTGGTGCGCGAGACCTTCAAGACGGATGCCGGGAACCTTGTCAACGGCATCATCAATCTGGCCGAAGACATGAAGAAGTCGGGCGATCTCTTGAAGATCAGCCAGACCGACCTCGAAGCCTTCGAAGTTGGCCGCAATCTCGCAACCACACCGGGCAAAGTGGTGTTCCAAAACGAGATCCTGCAGCTCATTCAGTACTCCCCGACGACAGAGACCGTGCGTAAGACGCCGCTGTTGATCGTGCCGCCGTGGATCAACAAGTTCTATATCCTGGATCTGACACCGGCCAAGAGCTTCATCAAGTTCGTCGTCGAACAGGGCTTCACGGTGTTCGTCATCTCCTGGGTCAACCCGGACGAATCGCTTTCGGACATCCGCTTCGACGACTATATGACCCGCGGCGTGCTGGCGGCCGCCGAAGCCGTGCAGAAGGAAACCGGCGAAGAACGTATCAACGGGCTTGGCTACTGCGTCGGCGGAACGCTACTTGCCACAACACTCGCCTATCTGTCGAAGCGCCGCGAAAACATGTTCCGCTCGGTCACCTTCCTGACCACGCAGGTGGATTTCACCAAAGCCGGCGACCTCCTCCTGTTCATCGACGACGCCCAGCTTGCCAGCCTCGACGAGATGATGGCGGAGCGCGGCTACCTCGACGGATCCCGGATGGCGAACGTGTTCAACATGATGCGGCCGAAAGATCTCGTCTGGCCCTACATCGTCAACAATTACATGCTCGGCAAGAAACCGTTCCCGTTCGACCTGCTGTACTGGAACCAGGATTCCACCCGGATGCCGGCAGCCAACCACCATTACTATCTGCGTGAGTTCTACCACGAGAACAAGCTGGCAAAGGGCGAACTGGAAATCGCCGGCGAAAAGGTTTGTCTCAGCGACATCAAGATCCCGGTGTTCGATCTTGCCACCAAGGAAGACCACATCGCGCCGGCGCAGTCGGTGTTCATCGGCGCGCAGCTGTTCGGCGGTCCGGTTGAACTTGTGGTCGCCGGTTCGGGCCACATCGCCGGCGTCGTCAATCCACCCGCGAAGGTGAAATATCAGTATTGGACGGCATCGAAAGCCGCCGCAGATTCGCTTCCAGACTGGATGGCAATGGCCCGCGAGACGCCGGGCTCGTGGTGGCCCTATTGGATCGACTGGCTGACGAAGCAGTCGGGCAAAGAAATCGCCTCGCGCGAACCAGGGCAGGTTCTTGGCACGATCGAGGATGCGCCAGGTTCATACGTGCGCGTCAGCAGCTGACAAGACGGTATTGGAGATGGCTGAGGACGCGAGAGCGCTCGCATTTACCGTGGCTATCGTGAAGTCGGCGAAGGCCTAATTATGCAGTTTTTTGCAGGCTTCGAAGGCCCTTCTGCCACAGGTTTGGGATAATCTGACTGCTCGCCGTCGGGAGACGTAAATCCGTTAACCATGGAGGAACGTTGACTGCTATTCATTGGGGTGAAGCTCGCTGAGAGGTCTTATGATTCGCCGTTCCACTTTCGGACTCTTCGGATTTATCGCCCTGGCAACCGGTGCTGTAGCACTTGCGGCCAGTGCGATTGTGGCGGGCCCGATGCCTGCGTCCGCCCAAGACGCCTCCTACGGTTACGGCCAGGCCGACGGCGGGGGCTTCAGCCTCGGCGTTGGCGGAATGGTCGGGATCAAGCCCAAGTACGAGGGCTCGGACGAATACGAAGCGTTCGGCTTCCCAGTCGTGTTTCCGAAGTTCGGCGGCAACGACCTTGGCGGTCGTGTCAAGGTCCGCGGCGCTGACGATGTCCGTTTCAAGCTTTTCGAGGCCGGCGGATTCGAGATCGGGCCGCTGGCTGGATATGCTTTCGGACGCGACGAGGACGACGGCGACCTGCTGCGCGGGCTGGGAGACGTCGACGACGGCCTGGTGCTAGGCGCCTATGCTGGCTATCATGTCGGCCCGGTGCTTTTCGACGTATCGTATCACCAGATCGTAACGGGCGACGACGACGGTTATCAGATCCGGTTCGGCGCTGAGGTTAACACGGCCTTTTCCGCAAGCTGGCGGGGAACGGCCCGCGTGGGCACCACCTTTGCCGACGACAACTACACCGACTCCTATTTCGGAATCACGCGCGCGCAGTCCCTCAGCTCCGCGGCTGGCTTGGGTGCCTATGATGCAGACGCCGGTATCAAGGACGTGCATTTGGAGCTGGGACTCACCTGGGATGTTACGGACCGCTGGCAGCTCAAGAGCGGCTTTCGTTACGGCCGGCTCGTGGGAGATGCGGCAGACAGCCCGATCGTCGAAAGCGAAGACCAATTTTCCGCGCTGCTCGGTGCAACCTACACATTCGACGTCCAGCGCTAGTGAGGCGTCGCGCCTTAATTGACCGGCGGCGCGGCGAGGCCGGTGTCAGTTAAGGCGTGATAAACGCCTCACTAAGTCATTGATGTTGCTAGTGGCCCTCATGTCGCGCCTGGCGATCGTATGCGGGTGGCCAAACCTTCGTTGCCGGAGCACGGCAAAGCTAGCCTGCGCCGCATGCAAATCTCGTCTATTTCCCCTAAAGGCGTTTATGCAGTCGCGCTGCTGCGAGGCCGGCCCTTACGCGGCTGAATGGTCGCCTTGGAGCGGGTTGTGCTGGCTGGTTCATTTCCGCTACGCAGTCGCGAAGGGGACTCTTCGCCAGTATCCTCGCTGGTGGCGAAGGAGGCCTCGACGGAGTCGTGGGCAGGCCGCCCCAGGTCGGTCTTGGCCTTTTTCCGCACCGGCTCCTTGAGCCAGTCCGACAGGAAATCGAGAAAGGCGCGCAGCCGCGGCAGCATATGCTTGGTTTTGGGAAAGATTGCCCATACGGCATTTTCGCCGGAGGTATCGAATTCGGTCAAAACAGGAACGAGATAGCCTGCCTTGACGTCGTCCTCGACGTGGGCCGCCGACAGCCGCACCAGTCCGAGCCCGTCGCGTGCCGCGCGGCGCAGAAGTTCAACATCATTCGATCGCATGCGGCCGCTAACGCGGGCGGAGCGGTCGGCCGATTTGCGCCGGAAGGGCCAGTGGCAGATGTCGGCATGAACGAGGCAGGAGTGACGTTCGAGATCCTGCGGAGTTGTCGGCGTGCCGTTCAGTTGCAGGTAATCAGGCGACGCGACGATGACCATTGGGTCGTCGGCAAGGCGCTTTGCGATCAGCGAGCTATCGAGCAGCGCGCCTGTCGTGATGGTGATGTCGAAACCGTCTTCACCGGCGCCGTTGTTGCGGTCGCACAATTCGGCGTGGACGTCGATCTCCGGGTAGGCTGCCATGAAGTCTGAGAGGCCAGAAGTTATATCCCGGTTGCCGATGCGCCGCGGCACGCTCATCTTGATCAATCCGCGGGGGCTGCCGCGATTGCCGTCGACGCTGGCCTTCGCCGCATCGAACTCGGCAAGCATCCGCTGGGCATGCTGGAGAAAGATCCGGCCCTCTTCGGTGATGCGGATCGACCGCGTCGAACGGGCGAAAAAACGGGCGCCGATTTCGTCTTCAAGCGATTGCAAGCGCTTGGAGATCGTGCCGGGCGTCAGCGAAAACTCATTCCCGACGGCAGACAGATTTTGCAGCGCCGCAACGCGGTCAAAGATTCGCAGATCCTGAATGTCCATTACGCAGCCTGAACGCTTGCCGCGAACGCACGTTGGCTCGGAACCGGCCCAATGACCGCGTCCGGCTCAGTGTATTGCGGAAGCTCCTCCCCAACGGCCACCGGTATGAGCTCGCCGCCAGCAGACTGGCGGTCGTCGCAATACCGGGTGGGCCTCCCACCAGATCCCGTTCGCCGTGTGCCGGTTTGTTTGTCGAGCAGTTCAAACCGGGACGGGTCGTCGAAATCACCGTCCCCCGACGGCCATAGGAACTTAACCGCACGGCAGGCAAGGTCAATTCGCGGCGCCCGCGCCCCGTCCAGTTTTCGACCCGCTGTGGCCCAAACACCGACATCGCGAGATGAGCGGTTGCAAAAGGCTTTCGCATGAGCCAGGGGCTCGCCAGCCCAGCGGTGCTTCTCAGTAGAACCGCAGCAGGCGCTCGATGTATTCGAGCTCTTCTTGCGGACGCTGGGCCTCGCCGAGCCGGCGGCGCAACTCGTTGAGAAGTTCACGGGCGCGCTGGGTGTCGATCTCGTCTGGCACCTTGACGGAGCTACCCTGATCGGGACCGCGTGAACGCTGCGGACGGCCAAGCGGATCGCGCGGCGTATCGCCGTTCTGTCCGTAGCGCTGAGGCATGTTCTGCATCATCTCCTGGGCCATCTGTTGCGCCCCCTTGCGGAGTTGATCGAGGGCGCGGGACTGCTCCTGCGTGGCGCCGTCGAGATCGCCCTGTTTCAGCGCCTGCTCGGCGTTGCGCATGGCCTGCTGGGCCTCGTCGATTTCGCCGGGCTGGCCCATGCCTGCGCCTTGCATGTCGCGCTGCAGCTGTCCAAGGCGATTGCGAAGCTCCTGCTGGCGCTCGCCGAGCTGGCCGCGACCGTTCTGGCCGCGTTGGCCTTGCTCACCTTTACCGCCCTGAGCTTGTCCCTGCGGCCCGCGGCGTTGCTGGCCCTGCTGGCCCTGCTGCTGGCCTTGCTGCTGGCCTTGCTGCTGGCCTTGCTCGCCCTCCTGCTGGCCCTGCTGGCCTTCGCGTTGCTGGGAGAAGGTATCGTCCATCAAGCGCTGCTGCTTGCCGACGATGTCACCCAGGTCCTTCATCATCTCCATCTGCTGGATGCTCAACTCATCCTGCGCGCTCTTCTGTTCGGCGGTCTGGAGCTTGTCGAGCAGGTCGCGCAGCTCGCTCAGCATCTGCTGGGCGGCGTCGCGTGCACCCGACTTCGCCATTTCCTCGATCTCCTTCATCATGCGTTCGAGATCGTTCTGGCTCAGCTGTTGCTGCTCGCTATTCTGGCCGTCCGGCAAGGTCGGGTTTTCCTTGGCCTCCTGGGCCAGCTTTTGCAGGTAGTCGTTGAGGGCCGTGCGCAGTTCGTCCATCGCCTCCTTGATTTCCTCATCGGAGGCGCCATCCTGCAGCATCTTCGAGAGCTTTTCCTGGGCTTCGCGCAGACGCCGCTCGGCGTCACTGAGATCGCCGTCCTCGATGCGCAGCGCAACGTCCCACAACTGCGCGATTACACTGTCGAGGCCTGGGCGTGTTTCGTCGCGCTGCAAGCGATAGCCGGCGGTGCGCAGTCCGAGATACACCTGCACGTCGTCAATGAAGCCTTCCGGCTCCATGGTGAGCGCCTCGAGCGCCTGCACGACAGAACCACTGTTGCGCGAATCCTCGACGATCTTTCGCCGCTGCTCGATAATGGCGCGCGCGAAAGGTTTCTTGAAGATCCTCTGCGGCAACTCCATCTCGACCGGCTTCGAACGGCCGGTCTGTCCGGCGGCGTCGCTCGCTTCCAGCGTCATGACGACCTTGAGGCCCGCCCACGGGTGGTCGCCGAGTTCCAGGTGGGTGACGCCTTCGCCTTCACGGGCGTTGGCTTTTGGCAGCTGCAAGGCGAGTTCCGGAGGCCGCGACAGGGGAAGGCGAGGTCCGCGCAGCGTGTCCTTGCGGGCCCATGCGGTACCTGGATCCTGTTCCTCGGTCTCGGCCTTAACGACCTTCACACGGGCAGAGACGACGCCGTAGTCGTCAGCAACCTTGTACTCCAGCTTCATGGACCCGCGACCGGTCGGCATCGGCGTTTTGGTGAGTTCGATCGTCGGCGTCAGGTCGGTGACCACCGAGAATGTCCACGCCGCGACTTCACTGCTTGCGTGCATCAAACGCACGCGGGCCGACAAATTTAGCGCGGAGCGCAACTCGGCGACGTCCTTGACAACGCCGCCTGGGGTCTTGGCGGCGTCGGCCGTAACGGTTGCGACCTCTTCGCCAGCGCCTGCGATTTCGAGCCGCACGTCACCGGCGCCCTCACCGCTGGCGCGCACGATCAGCTGGCTGCCCTGCGGCACCTCAACCAGCCCCAGCGCTGCGATGTCGGACTTGTTGGCGTTGGCACTCTTGCCGCCATCGGCAAGCATCACGGGCGCTTTTGCCGTATAGCCCGGAGGGGTCACCCAGGCATCGATGCGCAGCTTCGAAGCGATGGTCTCAGGCTCGGCGATACGGAACGCGGACGCCAGCCGGTCGGACCATTGCTCTCCGGCAAGCGCGGTGAGCGCGACGACGCCGACAAGCAGCGCTGCGCGCAACGCCCATGGGTCATGGCGGGGGGTATCGGGACGCGGGGCGACGACGCGGAGTTTGCCAAGGAGGGCTGCAAGCCTTTGGCGATGAGCCTGCCAGACGGCCCGGGTGGCGGGATCGGAATCACCGGCAGTCAGCGTGTCGTCATAAGAGGACGCCGGACGGTGCGGCACGCCGGAGAGCTTTTCGAGACGTTTCAGGCCCTCGTCGCGGGACGGCCATGGTGTGCGGCCTGCGATGATCAAGGCGAGCCCGAGCGCAAGCGCGAAGACGCCGAGCACGGCCTTGTGCACCAGGGGATCGAGCATCGGCCAAATGCCGGTCATCGAAAGGCCGACGAAGGCGGTAGCTACGGCCAGGACCAGCCAGATCCTGGGCCACATCCGCTCCAGGAACAGCATCCAGATGCTGCGTTCCACCTTGCGTTCAAGTGCCTGGTCGGCATGTGCGCGCGAGGAACCGGAAGTGCGTCCAGGCAGGGGGGCGTTATCGGATGGGCGAGCGATTTTCATGAGCAGCACACTAGTGTTCCGGTTCTGACATTTGCTACCCTGTCCGGCTAAGTTCCGAGCAAATGTCAGAACCATAAGGAACACTAGCAACTCTATGTTTCTAGTGTAGCTTTTGCACCTGACGTTTGGTTTCGAGGGTAGCCGCAGTCGGGTACCAAATGTCAGGTGCGCTACACTAGCATGGACCGGCAGACGCGATCCTCAAATTTCCGAAGGCTTTTGTTCACTTTTTGTTTGTCGCCCGTCGGCGTCAATGTCACTCTCTTCGCAGCCAGCCCGGCACCTGATCCTGAGCGATGAGGTCGTCAAAGGCCAGACGCGGGCGGACCACGGCGACATCTTCACCGCGGACCATGACTTCTGGGATCAGAAGCCGGCTGTTGTATGTCGATGACATCACCGCACCGTAAGCGCCAGCCGACATCAGGGCCAAAAGATCTCCCTCCTGAAAGGGCGGCAGCGAGCGGTCGAGGGCAAGGTAATCACCGGTCTCGCAAACGGGCCCGACTACGTCCTGAATAACCGGCGGCATTGACTTCAATTCCTCCACGACCGGCCAGACGTCGTGATAGGCATCATAAAGCGTCGGGCGGATGAGGTCGTTCATGGCTGCATCGACGATGAGGAAGGTCTTGTCGGCGCCCTCTTTCACATGCACCACGCGAGTGACGAGGATGCCAGCGTTGCCGGCAATCATGCGGCCCGGCTCCAACACCAGTTTCAGACCGATGGCGCCGAGGCATTCCTTGACAACGGCGGCATATGCCGCCGGCGACGGCGGCACCGGGCCGCCAGCTTCGTATGGAATTCCGAGACCACCACCGAGATCAAGGTGACGCAGCGCGATGCCGTCGGCGATCAGGCCGCGGGCCAGTTCCGCCATCAAGGTGAATGCCGATCGCATCGGGGCCAGGTCGGTAATCTGGCTGCCGATGTGCATATGGATGCCGGCGACGTCAATTCCCGGCAATCCGGCGGCTTCGGCGTAGAGCGCGCGTGCGTCGGCAAAGGGCACGCCGAACTTGTTCTCCGACTTGCCGGTTGAAATCTTGGCATGCGTCTTGGCATCGACGTCGGGATTGACGCGGATGGCGATGGGGGCCTTGCGGCCGATTTCGCTGGCGACTTCGCTCAAGGCGCGCAGTTCAGGCTCGCTCTCGACGTTGAAGCCGAGGATGCCTTCGTTCAGCGCGTAGGCCATCTCGCCGCGCGTCTTGCCAACGCCTGCGAAGATGATTTTATCGGCTGGCACCCGCGCGGCGCGGGCGCGGCGCAGTTCGCCTTCGGAGACGACGTCCATGCCGGCCCCCTGGTGTGCCAGCGCCGTGAGGACGGCCTGATTGGAATTCGCCTTCACGGCAAAACATAATAGCGCGTCCTGGTCGGCGAAAGCTTCGGCGAGGACCCTGTAGTGGCGCTCAAGGGTGGCGGTGGAATAGCAATAGAACGGCGTACCGATACCGTCGGCGATGCTGACGAGATCGGCGTCCTCGGCATGCAGGATGCCGGCCTTATACGTGAAGTGATGCATGAAAGCTCGTTAACGGCGAAGGAACGAAGGACGGCGGCCGGGCCGCGTCCCCATCCGTAGGGCCGCTGCCTTCATCGAACTCTAACGCAGGATACCGTCGAGAATGAAGGGCTTGTGTTCCTTTTTCGGACCGGACGAGTTTTCTGCGGTCCCCCGGGCATCCGGCGATGTCGCCGTGCCCGCGGCTTTCGCTTCAGGCGGCGCATCAAGCGAACCTTTCACGCCACAGCCCGCAAGCGGCAGCGCAACAGCGAACAGCAGGATAGCAATCGTTCTAACGCTCGACATGCTCTTGGCGCCTAACCTTCCAACGGGCTCTAGTGTTCCGGTTCTGACATTTGCTACCCAGTGCGGCGAGCTCCTGAGCAAATGTCACAGAACCATAAGAAACACTACCAAGCCTATGATTTTAGTGTAGCATTTGCATTGAACGTTTGGTCGAGACGCCAGCCGGCCAGTGGGTACCAAACGTTTGATGCGCTACACTAGTGCTCCGACCCTGACTCCTGGTCCCCCGGCGTCAGCCCGTAACCCCCAGTACGATCCTTGTTCGTGTGGCCAATTTCAGACTTAGCCCGTCTGTTGTTCCTTTTCCAACCGGCTGACCCAGTCAGCCGCGTTTTTTTCGACGTTGTGTGGCGCTGTTCCCCCATAACTGGTGCGGCTAGCGACCGAATTTTCGACGCTCAGGACCGATAACACGGCGTCGGTGATGCGCGGTTCGACCGATTGCATTGCAGCCAGCGGTAGTTCGGCCAGGTCGACGCCATCCTTCTCGGCGAGCGCCACGATCGAGCCCGTGACATGGTGGGCTTGGCGGAATGGCATCTTGAGCTCGCGGACCAGCCAATCGGCCAGATCGGTGGCGGTCGAATAGCCATAACCGGCCGCCTTCCGCATCGCCTCGGGCTGGGGTTGCATGTCCTCCACCATGCCAGTCATTGCGGCAATGGCCAGATTGAGGCTGTCGAAGGCGTCGAAGGCGACTTCCTTGTCCTCCTGCATGTCCTTGGAATACGCAAGCGGCAGTCCCTTCATGACGATCACGAGGCTGCTGAGGGCGCCGGCGATCCGCCCGACCTTGGCGCGACACAACTCGGCGGCGTCAGGGTTGCGCTTTTGCGGCATGATCGATGAGCCGGTGGTGAAGCGGTCGGAAAGCTTCAGGAAGCCGAACTGCGGCGTCACCCATAGAACGATTTCTTCGGCTAGGCGGGAGAGATGCACCGCGCAGATGGTGGCCGCCGCCAGCGTCTCCAGGACGAAGTCGCGGTCGGACACAGAATCGAGCGAGTTTGCGGTCGGCCGGTCGAAGCCAAGCGCGCTGGCGGTGGCGTGGCGGTCGATCGGGAAAGAGGTTCCTGCGAGGGCCGCGGCGCCGAGAGGGCATTCGTTCAAGCGTTTGCGGGCGTCCTGGAAGCGGCCACGGTCGCGGGCGACCATCTCGACGTAGGCAAGAAGGTGGTGTCCGAAGGTGACGGGCTGGGCCGGCTGCAGATGTGTGAATCCCGGCATCACGGTCGCCGCGTGGGTCCTCGCATTGCGCGCCAACGCAACCTGCAGCGCCGCCAATGCAGAATCAAAGGCGTCGACCTGGCCGCGGACGTAAAGGCGGAAGTCAGTAGCCACCTGATCGTTGCGGGAGCGCGCGGTGTGAAGGCGTCCGGCCGGTTCACCGATCAGCTCTTGCAGCCGCGATTCGATATTCATATGGACATCTTCGAGGGCGCGCGAATATTGGAACGTACCCGCTGCGATCTCGTCGGCGACCTGGTCAAGACCCTTGTGGATTGCCGCCTCATCCTCAATTGTTATAATTCCGGCCGCGGCCAGCATGGCTGCATGAGCCTTGGAGCCGGCAAGATCGTCGCGGGCCATGCGCTGATCGAAGTCGATGGACGCGTTTATCCGCTCCATGATCTCGGCTGGTGACATTTTGAAGCGGCCACCCCACATCTTGTTCGCGTCACTGTCGCTCACGGCATCGTGCTCCGTTTTGGGTGGCCTGCTGACCGCCGGACGCGTATGCCGACGGGCGAGTCTAACATATTGACAAAACAACCGGGATTGAACGAAGCGATGGAACGAAGCTCGAACGAGTCCTCCCAGCGAGCAACCCGGGCGATTTCGCCCTCCGCGATATCATGGATCGCGTCGACGCTCGCGCTGTTGGCTCTGGCGGCGGTATACTTTACCGCAACACCTCCTGACAACGCCGTAACGCGAATTGGCGCGGAGACAGCCGACACGGCAGTCGTTCCGGCCGCCGAACCGGCGCGAAGCGGGCTGACCGCGTTCGTCAGGCACTCACAACCTGCAGAATTGCTCGAGGTCGCGTTCACCGACGGCAAAGGTCAGCCAAAAACGCTCTCCGATTTCAAGGGCAAGACCGTTTTGTTGAATTTATGGGCGACATGGTGCGCACCCTGTAGGGAAGAGATGCCGGCTCTCGACCGATTGCAGGCCGAGCTTGGAAGCGACAAGTTCGAGGTGGTGGCCCTCAGTCTCGACAGGGGCGGCATCGAAGCTTCCAAGAAATTCCTCGATCAGATCAACGTCAAGTCGCTTGGCACCTACGTCGATGCAACTGGGAAGTCGAGCAAGGCGCTGCGGGTGATCGGTATGCCGACGACACTGCTCATCGATGCCGACGGCCGCGAATTGGGCCGTCTGGTGGGCCCGGCGCATTGGGACAGCGAGGAAGCAAAAAAACTGGTCCAGGCCGCGATCCAATGACGCCGACTTAATGAGCCCTAATCAGCCGGTCGGATTCACGGGCATCACCTGTCGACACCGGCCAAGCGGCGGGCGAGCCAGATCACGAGCCGGATTGCGGCGCCGACCACCAGGCCGATCAGCAAAAGCAGCATCGACTTTGGCGCAAGTTCTCCGATAAGCGTGGCGTTGGCGGCATTGGTGAACGAGGGAAACCAGCTCTCGATCTGGCCGATGGAGAAATTAAGCACCTCGCGCGAATGGCCAATCAGCCAGCCGAACCATTCGCGCTCGAAGATCGCGAGGTATAAGTAGGTTAAGAGCGCCGCCATCAGTTCTACGACAAGCAGCGCCAGGGAACTGACGAGCGCCCACAAAAAGGCGCCCAGTCCACCGACAATCGAGTAGCTCAATGAATTTTCTTGCTGCACGGCCACCTCCCGCAGTTTGACGTCGCGTGCTGACTAACAAGCCAAGTTAGCAGAAATGCTGCCTTGCCGCAGCTTTGCGATGACCGGAAGAAAAGCAGCCCGAAATCAACCACCACCCATGCGCATTTTGTGATTGTCCCACCTTTCCATGAAGCTGCGCGCCTCAATATCGCTCATGTTCTCGAAAACGAAGTGGACCTGTTGCACCGGCAGTTCCATTGAACCCACTTGCTCATCGCCTTGATATACGAGCTTTATTTCGACGCGCTTATCGCCGTCGCGCAACAGGATTTCGTCACCTTCCACCGAATATGAAAAATCACCGATGGCATCGGGTAGCTGGCGGATAAACTCGTCTTTGCGAATCTGAACTTCGCGGATCAACACTCCTGTCATCCGGACCTCCTTTGTGCTGCTGGCGCCAAGGTAGCTGAACGTGCGAGGCTGGCGAACCGTTCCAAGACCCGCACGCCGATTGACTTGACCGGCGGCAGGGGCGAAAAGCGCGGATATCCAAGGCGAGCGCCGTCGGCGCGAACGCATTCCCGATAGATCACGTCAAACAAGAAACGGAACGACCCGTATGAGCCACGCCGAGCTGATCAAGACCATCGAAGAGGCCTTCGAGGCGCGCGACACCGTCACCACTGCGACCAAGGGCGCTGTTCGCGAGGCGGTGGAAACCGCACTTGACCTGATGGACAGAGGGCAGGTTCGCGTCGCCGAAAAAAACAATGCCGGGGAATGGGTGGTCAATCAGTGGGCCAAAAAGGCGGTGCTGCTGTCGTTCCGCCTTTCCGACAACGAAATCGTGCCGTTCCAGAAGAGCGGCACTTACGCCAGCCGCGTGCATGGCTGGGACAAAGTTCCGCTGAAGTATGGAGACTGGCAGCCACAGCAGTTCAAGGACGCCGGTTTCCGTGCCGTTCCTGGAGCCATCGTGCGCCGCTCAGCGTTTATTGCGCCGGGCGTCGTGTTGATGCCCTCGTTCGTCAACCTCGGCGCTTACGTCGGCAGCGGCACCATGGTCGACACCTGGGCGACGGTCGGATCGTGCGCACAGATCGGCAGGAACTGCCACATCTCGGGCGGTGCCGGCATTGGCGGCGTACTTGAGCCGCTGCAGGCGGGCCCTGTCATCATCGAGGACAACTGCTTCATCGGCGCGCGTGCCGAAGTCGCCGAAGGCGTAATAGTGGGCGAAGGCTCGGTCTTGTCGATGGGCGTCTATCTTGGCGCTTCCACGAAGATCGTCGACCGGGCAACCGGCGAAGTGCATATGGGCCGCGTGCCGCCCTATTCGGTCGTGGTTTCTGGAACGATGCCGGGTAAGAACCTTCCCGACGGATCGCCGGGCCCCGGCCTCTACTGTGCGGTGATCGTCAAGACGGTCGACGAAAAAACCCGCTCCAAGACCGGTATCAACGAGCTTCTGCGCGATTAGGGATCTGCTAGTTTTGCGCATCTGACGTTGATACCCCCGGAGCGGCTCGGCCTCTCCATCAAACGTCAGGTGCAGAAGCTAAACTAGAATCATAGAGTTGCTAGTGTGGTTCAGATCGTGAAGTTCGCTCAGAAGCGAGCGTCAAGTGGTTGCGAACTTCGCGATCACCAAACTAGTGTTCGTTACTATGTCGTGGCCGAGCCGTTCGCCAGCCGAAGGCAGGACCCATGTCTGACAACTTGCCCAACGATTGTTTTACACCGAGCGCAGGGCTGATGCAGCACGGCGAGGCCGTCGGCCTGCTGAAGTCACAGATCATACCTGTTGGCGGAGTCGAGGCCGTCGCGCTATCGGCAGCAGGCGGGCGGATTCTCGCCGAAGGCATCTGTGCGCCGCATGACGTGCCGAGGCATACGAACGCAGCCGTCGACGGTTACGCATTCGCTTCGTGGGACTATTCCAGCACCGAAGGCACCTCATTTGCCTTGGCGGGCCGCGCCGCGGCCGGTCATCCACTGCAGCAAAAGGCCGGTACCGGAGAGGCTGTTCGCATCCTGACTGGCGCCGTCCTACCGGAAGGCGTCGACACCGTCGCGATGCAGGAAGATGTCGAACTCAGCGACGAGGCGGACAGCAGCAGCGGCGGGCGCGTGCGCATCCCCGGAGGTTTGAAACCCGGAGCCAACGTGCGCAAGGCCGGCGAAGACGTGCGCGCCGGTCAGGAATTGTTCTCCAGCGGGCACATTCTACGGCCGCAGGATCTTGCCGCTCTCGCTTCCGTCGGCCGCGGCAGCGTTACATGCAGCAGGCGGCTGCGCGTGGGCATCGTGTCGTCGGGCGATGAAGTCATCAGGGCGGGTCAAAGGGATCTCGGCATCGGCGAAGTCTATGATGCGAACGCACCGATGCTCGAAGCCCTCGTGCGGCTAACCGGTGCCGAGATCGTTGATCTCGGCATCTGGCCGGACAGGCGCGACGACGTCACAAGCAGGCTGGCGGAAGCCGCGAAGGCCCTCGACGTGATCATCACCAGCGGCGGCGCCAGCCAGGGTGAAGAAGACCACATGTCGGCGGCGCTCGGCATGCTCGGTTCGTGCCATTTCTGGCGAATCGCAGTGAAGCCCGGCCGGCCGATGATGTTCGGCCAGATCGGCAGCGCTACGATGATCGGTCTGCCGGGCAATCCGGTCGCCGTCTTCGTGTGCTTCCTGATGTATGTCTATCCCTTGCTGCGGCGGTTGTCGGGCGCCGCGTGGCCGGAGCCGCGCCGCTTTACTCTTCCCGCAGCCTTCGAATTCAAAAACCGCAAACTGGGGCGGCGCGAATTCTGGCGCGCGAGTCTTATCGAGGGACCAGCCGGGCTGATGGCGGAAAAGTTCGCCCGCGACGGTTCAGGGCTGATTTCCGGGCTACGCGTAGCCGACGGGCTGATCGAAGTCGGCGAAGACGTGCCGGCGGTCTCACATGGAGACGCAATCGCATTCATCCCGTTTTCCGAATTCGGCATCTTGGGCAGATAGCGCCGCTGCGCCACTGTTGGAGCGAGCGCAGCGGGCGGGTCATCACGCTCAGTGCGACAGCAATACCGGAACGTTCTGCTTTTCAAGAACGGTTCGCGTCACGCTGCCGAACAGGGCCGCGGAGAATGTTCCGCGACCGTACGCGCCCATGACGAGCACGTCGGGGTCCGTTTTTGCACAGTGTTCGAGAATCGCACCAGCGATCGAGGCGCCGGATTTCTCGAGCCTGACCTCGTTGGCAGTCACGCCATGGCGCTTCAGGTGGACAAAAATATCCAGGCCCGGCATCCGGGACTTTGCATCGCTCGAAGGACTGGTCTCTGCGGTAAGGACGTCAAGTGACTTCTTGGTTTCGAGGATCTGCATGGCATCGGTGAGGGCACGCGCGGCAAAGCGGCTTCCGTCCCATGCGACCGCCGCGGTCTCGTTGAAATCGCGGACGGTGTAACCCTTCGGTACGATGATAATTGGCTTGCCTGCGCGCAACAGCAGTTCCTTGGGATCAACGGTACGGTGCATCTCCGGGCGGAAGGCGGATTCGAACTGGCCGATCAGCAGGAGATCGTAGAAGCGCGCGGAACGGGCGAGCATGACGTCGGGCTGACCTTCCTCGACGATCCATCCGGTTTCGCCCTGGAAACCTGAAGCTGCAACGTGGGCTTCGAACTTCGCCTTGATCGCAGCGGAAGCCTCGTTTTGTGCCTCGGCCATGCTTTTGAGGACGTCTTCGGGCATCCAGCGGCGGACGTGGCTGTCGAACTTCGGGGGGGTGTTGACCTTCATGCCAGTCACCACCGCGCCGTACTTGGCGCCCATCTTCAACGCAAATTCGAGCGCCTTTTCCGAAGCTTCGTTGCCATCGTAGGCGACGAGAAGATCTTTGATGGCCATCCGTACTATCCTCCTTGTGGCGCCCTGAGTGCCGCCGGTGCTCGCGGTTCTACAGCCCATTTTCGGTTTGGTTCTGGCCCTTTGGTATACCACATACCAGCCCCGTGCCGCCAGTCACGATTCTTGTTGCGCGCACGCGAAGCGGCACTGAGCTGGATCAAACTTCGAACTACTTTTCCGCCCAGTCGGCGAGGCGCTTGAGATAGGCCATGCACGCAGCAAGTTCACTTTCCGCGACCCATTCATTGGCTGTGTGCGCCTGTGCGATTTGGCCAGGGCCGCATACGACGGTATCGGGACCCTCGTTCTGGAAGAGGCCTGCTTCGGTGGCGTAGGAGACTGCCGAAATACGGTTGGCGCCAGCAAGATGCAATGCGAGGGCGACGGCTTTCGAACCAGGACGGGCCGCGAACGGCGGGACGTAATTGACAAGCTCGATGTCGATTGCGGCTTCTTCAGCCACCGTGCGCATGGACGGGAGGCACCGCTCGCGCGCGAAGTGGCTAACGCGCCGTTCGATTGCGTCCACGTCGACGCCCGGCAAGGCTCGCACTTCGAAGCCGAAGCTGCAGGACAGCGGAATGATGTTGGAGGCAGCGCCTCCCTCGATGGTCGTGACCTGCAAGGTCGCATACGGCGGTTCGAAGCGCTCGTCGCGGTGGTTGTTGCGAAGTTCATCCTCGATGCGGCGGAGTTCGCCGATCATTTGTGCGGCGACATGAATCGCGTTGATACCGAGATGGGCCATGCTGGAATGGGCAGCCCTGCCGGTAATCGTCACGTTCCAGCGGGCGGGTCCCTTGTGGGCGTCGACCACCTCCATGCCGGTCGGCTCGCCGACGAAAACGATCTCCGGCATCGGCAGGTCGACGCCGAGCCGGGCCAGCATCGGGCGGACACCGATACAGCCGATCTCCTCGTCGTAGGAAAACAGGATGTGTATCGGGCGCTTCAGGGGGCGTGCGGCGAAGTCGGGAACGGCGGCCAGCACGCAGGCGAGGTAGCCTTTCATGTCGGTGGTGCCGCGGCCGTACAGGCGGCCGTTCTTTGCCGTCAGCTCGAAGGGGTTGGTATCCCAGTCCTGGCCGGTAACCGGCACGACATCGGTGTGGCCCGACAGCCCGATGCCGCCGCCGGCGTCAGCCGGGCCGATCGTCGCGCACAGGTTGATCTTGTCACCGGTTTCGTTGGGGATGAGCTTTGACTCGATGCCATGGCGACCGAGGTAATCGGCAACGAACCGGATCAGCGCAACGTTGGACTTGTGGCTGGTGGTATCAAAGGCGACGAGGGCCTCGAGCAGCTCGATGGGCGACGTCTCAGCGGGGATATCGGGTTTCACTGCGGACCGGCCGTTTAAAAGCTGTTGGCGACACTAATTGACGGTCGGAACCGAGAACGGACTGTCGAGCGAGAAGGCCGGAATTGCGACATCGAACATGCGGCCTTCCTGATCGACCATCTGATAGCTGCCGACCATGATGCCCGAGGGCGTGCGCAACGGGCAGCCCGAGGTGTAGGTGAAGCTCTCTCCCGGTTCGATGCGCGGGGTCTGGCCGACAACGCCTGGACCGCGGACCTCCTCGCGGTGGCCCCTGGCATCGGTGATCTGCCACAACCGGGTGCGCAACTCCACAGGCGCCTTGGTGTCGTTCGAAATCGTCACCGTGTAGGACCAGAAGAAATAGCCCTCATCGGGAGAGGACTGATCCTCGAGATATTCCGGCTCGACATGAACCCGGATGCCCTTAGTTACGGCTTCATACATCGTGGAACTTTCTATGGCGATGGTGCCGGCGAACGCTTTACAATGCGCACACTGATTGCGGCCTACTGCCTACGGGTTGCGGAACGGGCGGATACTACGACAGCACGGCCAAGGGTCAACCGGTCAACCAGGTCCAAACTTCCAATCTTCAACGCGATGCCGCCAGCGCCCGGTCGAGGTCGCCGATCAGGTCGTCGGCATCCTCGAGGCCGACGGACAAGCGCACCATGCCGTCGATGATGCCGAGTTCGGCACGCGCCTCCGGCTTGAGGCGCTGGTGGGTCGTCGTCGCGGGATGGGTGACAAGGCTCTTGGCATCGCCGAGGTTGTTGGAAATCTTGACGATCTGCAGCGCATTGAGGAACCCGAATGCCTCCGCCTTGCCGCCGTTGACCGAGAATGTGACCACCTGGCCGCTGCCCGTCATCTGGCGTCGCGCGAGTTCGGCCTGGGGGTGATCGTCGCGGCCCGGAAAGAGGACCTTGGTTATCGCGGGGTGGTCTGCCAGATGATCGGCGATGCGGCGCGCATTCTCGCACTGGGCCTTGACGCGCAGGGGCAGGGTTTCCAGGCCCTTGAGGAGAACCCAGGCATTGAACGGACTGATCGAGGGACCGGTCTGGCGGATGAAGACGGACAAATGGTCGTCGACGAATTTCTGCGTGCCCAAAACCGCGCCGCCGAGGCAGCGGCCCTGGCCGTCGATGTGCTTGGTCGCCGAATAGATGATGACATCGGCCCCATGCTCCAGCGGCCGTTGCAGCATGGGCGTGGCGAAGACGTTGTCGACGAAGACGAGCGCGCCGGCGTCATGGGCAATAGCGCTGACGGCTGCAATATCGACGAGATCGAGGGTCGGGTTGGCGGGCGTTTCGAAGAAGACCGCCCTGGTGTTGGGCCCGATTGCCGCCTTCCAGGCTTCGATGTCGCGGCCGTCGACAAGGGTTGCGGCAATGCCGAGGCGAGGACAGAGATCCTCGATGACGTAGCGGCACGAGCCGAACATCGCGCGGGCGGCGACAACGTGGTCGCCCGCACTCAGATAGGACAGCAGGGCTGCCGTGACGGCGGCCATGCCGGTTGCGGTGGCGCGGCAGGCCTCTGCGCCTTCGAGTAGGCGCAGGCGCTCTTCGAACATCGACACGGTGGGGTTGGCGAAGCGGGAATACTGGTAGCCCGGATCCTCGTTCTTGAAGCGGGCCTCGGCCTGCTCGGCGCTTTCGTAGACGTAGCCCTGCGTCAGGAAGAGCGCTTCGGAGGTCTCGCCGAATTGCGAGCGCAGCGTGCCGCCGTGGACAAGTCGGGTTGCAGGCGCCCATTCGGCCGGGCCGGATGGAGTTTCGGGTTTCGAGGTTGCAGGTTTCGATGTCACGGCGCGGTCCTCAACTACTCTTCGGCCCGGCGCAAGCGCGCACGGGCAAAGCCGGCGATAAGGAAAGCCGGGCCCCCACGGGCTTAAACCAACACGGATAAGTGTCGAGCACGATGAGCGGAGCGCGCGGCCTTTTAGCAAGTTGTTTTTCGTGGCTGCAAGCCGGCCAGCCAAATCACCACGGTTCAACGACCATGGGGACTACAGGCAATCAGGTCTTGGCGTCAAGATGCGGTTGGTCTAGGCCGGGTATCAGGAAATTCGAAACACACCGGCAAGGGCGTTGAAATTGAACGAAAAGGCGAGCCAGGACATGAGCAGGACCGAAGGAGTGTTTCCGGTCCAGGCGATCGAAGCATTGATCGCGGACGGGGCGGTACGGCTCGAAGCGCCTGCCGCGGACAACCAATTGCAGCCGGCAAGCCTCGATCTGCGCCTCGGCAGAACTGCCTACCGGGTGCGGGCAAGCTTTCTTCCAGGCCCCGGCGTTAAAGTCTCGGAGCGGCTGGAAGACGTGCTGCTGCACGAAATTGACCTGACCGGCAGTGCTGTCCTGGAAACGGGTTGCGTTTACGTCGTGCCCTTGCAGGAGGCGCTGGCGCTGCCGTCGGGCGTGTCCGCGTCAGCGAATCCGAAGAGTTCGACAGGGCGGCTTGACGTCTTTACGCGCGTCATCGCCGACGGAGTGACTGCCTTCGACCAGATCCCGGACGGCTACAACGGCCCGCTGTTTGCTGAGATCTGCCCGCAGACCTTTCCAATCGTGGTACGGACAGGCTCGAGGCTGTCGCAAATTCGCTTCCGCAGCGGTTCGCCGCAACTGGACGACGTGGCGCTGGCCGCCCTGCACGCGAGCGATCGGCTGGTCAGTTCGCAAACTGCGGATATCGACGGCGGCCTCGCGCTGTCAGTCGATCTCAAGGAAACGGGGGAAGGACCGATAGGCTATCGCGCCAAGCGCCACTCGGGCGTCGTCGACGTCGACAAGCCGGGAGCGTGCGCGGTGCTCGACTACTGGGAACCTATCTTCCTGCGCGGCGCACGCCGCCTGATCCTCGATCCCGACCAGTTCTACATTCTGGCGTCCAAGGAAGCGGTGCACGTGCCGCCGAACTACGCTGCCGAAATGGTGCCGTTCAACCCGCTGGTCGGCGAATTCCGCGTGCACTACGCGGGGTTCATGGATCCGGGCTTCGGACATGCGCCAGCAGGCGGGGCGGGATCGCGCGTCGTCCTCGAAGTGCGCAGCCACAAGGTGCCGTTCATCCTCGAAGACGGGCAGATCATAGGGCGGCTCATCTATGAGCTTCTCAGCGAGCCGCCGCGCGTACTCTACGGCAGCGACCTTGGGTCGAACTACCAGGCGCAGGGGCTGAAATTATCGAAGCATTTTGCTTGAAACCGTGCGCTCACGGCTATTCCTCCCGCCGGCCACCCTCTTCAGTCGACGGGTCGTCGCTTACTGCACTGCAGGCGAGAAAAGGAGCTTTATGTAGGAACGCAAAAGCATAATCTGCTGAGCTGTTATCTGCGGTTCGCCAACTGCCCGCGACATGATAATTCCGCCCTCAATTACCGAACTGACCATGTCGGACAGATGATCGAGATCCACAGGGTCGTTCATCGGGTAACATCCGGCGACTGCGTCGAACATCGTTCGGAAGCGACGACGCCACCCAAGCACCGCGCGACGGTTTACTTCACGCACATCACTATCAAACAGCCGATCCTGATATGCGGCGGTGGCGACGATGCAGCCAGGGTGCCCGTCCGGCATGTTCTCGATCAGCTCAGCCAGTAGCTTCAAGCCGATCAGTACGGACTGCAACGGATCGTCGGACAAGTCCCGTGCGCGGGCAAACAGGTCATCGAAAAGTTGATTCTCGACTTCGATGTGGCGTTCAATCAAAGCGCGTGCGAGCGCGTTCTTATCCCGGAAGTGATAGAAAAAGCCGCTCTTCGTGATCTCTGCGCTGGCGACAATCTCGTCGATCGAGGTGGCGTCGAAGCCCTTCACCAAGACGGCCTCTTCGGCGACATCCAGGATTTTCTTGCGTGTTTCTCGAGCCCGCGCCACAGCAATTGCCTCCAGAACCGTACCGCAAGTACAGTACCGCTGGTATGGATTCTAATTTTTTTCCCTGCGCCCGCAAGACGCGAGCCGCGTATCCCTCTGATTCTAACCTAGAAATTTGTTGATCCGGACTGTACCGCAAGTCGCCTTTCATCACCAGTCCGTTTGAAGGCATACCCGTCTCAACGCACCTCGCGTCAAACGGAGATGTAAGATGACAGACGTGGAAAGATTGTTGAGGACGCGCCGTCCGTTTCTGACCGATGGCGGTTTTGAGACCTGGTTGTTCTTCCAGCAGGGCTTCGAAGCTCCCGAATTCGCCGCGATCGTACTGATGGACGACGATGAAGCGCGACAAGCGATGCACCGCTATTTCGACGGCTTCCTGAGCATGGCAGCGGCAGCGCAGACCGGATTCGTGCTCGATACCAATACCTGGAGGGGCTGTACCCATTGGGGGCCGAAACTGGAGCGAACCGAGCAGGAGATGCTTAGGCTCAGTTCGCTCGCGGTGGCCTTCGCCATGAAAATCCGGTCAAACTGGCAGTCGCGCGTTTCGCCGATACTCGTCAACGGCGTCGTTGGCCCTGCCGGCGACGGATATGCTCCGGGCCGCGTACCCGACGCAGCCGAAGCACGTGAATTGCACCGGCCGCAAATTAAAACATTTGCCCAGGCAGGGGTGGACATGGTTTCGGCAATAACCATGACGAATACCGGCGAGGCTTCCGGCATAGCACAGGCAGCAATGGAAGTGTGTCTGCCGGTCGTAATCTCGTTCACGGTGGAAACTGATGGGCGACTGCCGACGGGCGAGACACTGGGCGAAGCGATCGACCATGTTGATGCGGCCACCAACAGCGCCCCGATCTATTACATGGTCAACTGTGCCCATCCGGATCATTTCCGCCAAGCCATAGCGACTGGGACAGGTTGGGTGAAGCGCGTGGGAGGTGTTCGTGCGAACGCTTCGCGTCTAAGCCATGCCGAACTCGACCAGTCCGAGCGACTGGATGAAGGCAATCCCGCTGAGTTTGGACAGTTGCATGCCGATCTTGTCGACCTGCTGCCAAATCTGCGGGTTTTTGGCGGGTGCTGCGGCACCGATCACCGACATGTGGGCTGTGTTTCGCAGCACTTGCACAGCAGACGCGCAGCTTAGTTTGCCATTGCGGGCAGCGTCAGCGGCGCTGCCCCATCGATACGCGATTCATTCTTGAAGTCTGGCTTGAAGTCTGGCTTGAAGTCTGGCTTGAAGTCTGGCGATTGAGGCGGCGGCTCATCGACAAGCGTCTCAGTGAGCCGCCGCGTAATCTACGGCAGCGACCTGGGGTCGAACTACCAGGCGCCGGGGCTGAAATTGTCGAAGCAATTTGCTTGCTGGGCGATCGCAAGATGGTTGACACCGTAAGTTCGCCATAGATGCCTCGAAACGGAAATCTATTTCCACTTTTTATTGTGCAAAACCAGTTTCCGTGGCGGGATTGCCATAACTCAAAAAGCCGACACTTGCGGCGCCTTTTGTTTTCCGTCATGACTGCCTGCAGGGAACGTTTCAACGATACAATCGCGAGTGGCGAAACACGGAACGCCGAAACGCCATCCGTTGTTGCGGTGCGGAGGAATACCACAGTGGTGAACAGCTTTTTTCGGCTTGTGAGTGCTGTCCTGTTAATCGGCATATGCACCGGCGGTGCGGTTGCCGACGAAAATTCGCAAAGACTCGCAACGTGGACGGAAGCGCTCGACGAAATCGACGAGGCTTCAGGCATCGGCTATCTGGCTGATACCGGATGCATCTTCGTTTCCACGGCCTGTGAGAGGGCGTTCAAGCTTGCCGAACGGGTCGCCGTGAAGTATCGCCGCCTAGCCAATAAATCCTGGCGCGCCCGCGGGATCAATCTTCCCGGAGAGTGCTTCCAAATCAAGCTTGACGGCGCGCAGCTCGACCGTGTTATCGCCGCCTACAAGCGCGCACAGGGCCAACTGCAATACAAACTCTATGGCACGGCATATGATTTGATGGGATACGGCTTATTGCCTTGGAACGATCTGGAATGTCAAAGCCTGGCACGCAATGAAATTCTGCGCATTCGGAAACTGGTCGTCGCGAGTGCCGGATAGCGTGGCAGTATAGTTTCCTGTTTTCCTGCAGGGTCGGCCTGGAGCAATTAGCTTGGTTTAGTAAAGCGTTTTCACCTTTCTTGAAATCGCAGCCGCTCATCTTAACTGTTCGTTTTTTCGCACGTGCGATTCTCACGATTGAGCCCGTCTTCGGCAGGACGCCGTGTTCGTCCCCGTCGGCGAGGGCAGCTCCAAGGATTCCGCGCTTCAACTTGCCGAAAACGAGCTGCCCGACATCATGCTCCTCGACATGGCTGAAGTTGTGAAAGTCGAATTCTATCCCGACGGAATCCAGATCGAGTATTCCGACGGTTCAAAGGAAGAGATCCGAGACGGCCGCTACGAGAGTAAGAGTAGCGACGGCGATACGATCGTCGAACGGACCGCTACGCAACAGGACATTGCGCGGCTCGACGCGTTGGCGCTGATCACCCCGGCGGGCGCGGATGATGACGACGGAACTCCGGACCAAGGTGCCGGCGACGCAGGTGGCGATGCGTCGACCGAATCCGAAAGGCTGAACGCGACGGCTACTCTCGCGACCCTGTCAGGTTCCATGGACGACGACGGTACGCCTGACCAGGGTTCTGGCGATGCACCGGGCACGCCGACCTCTGGCGGATCGGCCGACGATGACGGAACAGCCGACCAAGGATCCGGCGACGCGCCGACAACTGCCACCCGCGCCGCGGCGAAGCTTGCGCCTGCCGCATCCTCCTTCGACGACAGCGCAACCGGCACGGCGGGCGACGACACGATCCGCACCGGCAACGGCGACGACAAGGTTCGTTCAGGCGCAGGCAATGACATCATCGTGACGAATGGCGGCGATGACAACATCCGGTCCCATGCCGGCAACGACAGGATCAGTTCCGGTGCCGGCGACGACGACGTGCGCGGCGGCAGGGGCAACGACATCATCAATGGCGGCAGCGGCAACGACGACCTGCATGGCGATGCCGGGAACGACGTCATTCGCGGCGGTTCCGGCAACGACAAGATCCGCGGCGATGCCGGTAACGACCGCTTATTCGGCAACGGTGGCAACGACGACATCGGCGGCGGAGCGGGACGCGACCTGGTAAATGGCGGATCGGGCGTCGACAAAATCGAAGGCGGTTTCGGTCGCGACCTGCTGATCGGTGGGGGCGGGCGCGATGAATTCGAGTTCGATTTCCTGCGTGACAGCGGCGTCGGGGTACTCAGAGATATCATCCGCGACTTCACGCAGGGATTCGACCTCATAGACGTCAGCAGAATCGACGCCGTATAAGGCGCCGGCAACGATGAGTTTACTTTCATCGGCGACGCGGCGTTCAGCAATTCAGCGGGCGAACTTCGTTACGAAAAAATTGGCACGAACACGCTCATCGAAATGGATGTCAACGGCGATGGGAACGCCGACAGCCAAATCCTTCTCAACGGTTCTATGGATCTTACCCGGTTCCACTTCGACCTGTGAAATGCGCCGGGAGGTCCGGCTGGCTGGAAGAACCGTCGCCGCAGCTGCCAGGCTGCGGCCAATTCGGCTGGTCGATAAACTTTCCCGTGTCGGTCACGCAATGCCGAAGTAGCGTTCGATGAAGCGTTTGTAGATGCGCGTCAGCGTCTCCAGATCTGCAAGCGGAACATGCTCGTCGACCTTGTGGATCGACTCGTTGACGAGGCCGAACTCGACTACAGGGCATGCATCCTTGATGAAGCGTGCATCGGAGGTCCCACCACCCGTGGTCAAGGCTGGCGTGCGGCCGGTGATATCTTGCACGGCTTGCGAGATCGTTTCGACCAGCGGCCCAGGCTCAGTGCAAAATACGTCGCCGGTTCCCCAGAACGTGAGAGTGAACTCGGCGCCTTCTTCCGCTGCCGCGTTGACACATATCGCGCGGGCCCACGCTTCCAGGGCCGGTTTCGTCCAGTGATCGTTGTAGCGGATGTTGAAGGACGCGCACGCCTCGCCCGGGATGACGTTGGTGGCGGTATTGGGTACGCTGATGACAGTGACGACGAGGTGCGATGGCTGGAAGCGCTCACTGCCGTCATCAAGGTGCGCGGACGACAGGCGGTCGATCAGGCGGGCCAGTTTCGGAACAGGGTTATCGGCCTTGTCGGGGTAGGCGGCGTGGCCCTGACGGCCCTTGACAATGAGTTCGCCGTTTAGCGAGCCACGGCGTCCGATCTTGATCTCATCACCAAGTGCGACAGGATTTGACGGTTCGCCGACGAGACATGCATCGATCTTTTCGTCGCGATTCTCCAGCCAATCCAGCATCTTTGCCGTGCCGTTGATGGCCGGTCCTTCCTCATCGCCGGTGATCAGGAGAGAGACCGAGCCGGGCAGTGTGCCGCCGCGTTCCTCGATGGTCTGGGCAAGGGCCGCGACAAAGCATGCGACTTCACCTTTCATATCGACTGCGCCGCGGCCATAGAGGATGCCGTCACGGATCTCAGCTGCAAACGGCGGGACGCTCCAGGCGGCTTCGTTGCCCGGCGGCACCACGTCGGTATGGCCTGCGAAACAGAGATGAGGACCCGCCGCGCCAAGACGCGCATAAAGGTTATCGATGTCAGGGGTACCTGGGGCCGTGAAGGGTAGCCGGTGGCAGGCGAAGCCGAGCGGCTCAAGTACGCGCTGTAGCAGATCGAGCGCGCCGCCTTCGGCAGGAGTGACGCTGGGGCAGCGGATCAGTGCCTGGGCGAGGGCCACGGCATCGGTCGGCGCGGGCGTAGCGGGAGAATGTGAAGTATCGGTCATGGGCGATGAATAGCAGATCCTGCGCTGCCGGAAAGAGGGGCGGGTGAACCTGGCAGGTTCTACACCCAGGTATACTAAGCCGGCTGAAGACTCATCATCCGTAGCTGACCTAAACTCGTGGACGCGGAAGTGTGAAGGCGAAAAGCAGACCCCCAAGGGGTTGCCAAACAGCGTTGCCGCGATGGCGCGATCGCCGAGGTAGCGGCGCGGGGCGGATCCTGTTTCAAGGGCTATCGAGAGGCTGTCCCAGCGAAGATGTGCCGCGGGACATTGCCGATACCTCGAAGCTTTCGGGGGGTTCGGTGGCGATTTGGCGCTGCACCAGAGTGATTTTCTGCCAGATCTTCGAAGAGATATCCGACGTAATCTGACCGAGATCGCTCGACGTCTCAATGATCAGCGGATCGCGGGTGCCCTGCGCATAAAGGGCTGCAATCTTGGCGCAAAGCGACAGCATCTCCGAGCAATAGTCGAGATAGCGGGATAATTCGAAGGGCGACATGGGGCGCTGCGGGGAAGACGGCGTCTGGGTACCAACGGTTGCCGTGCGGCTCGGATCCTTGGTGAGCTGGTGCATGTCGATGACGTGGATGATGGAGCGCAGCTCATGCAGATCCTTCAGCGCGAGATCGCGATGCCAGCGACCTTCGAGCGTGGTCAGGAAATAGATGCCAGCACCGGTGACGATGAGCGTGTTGACGGCGGCATCGATGCCTTCGAGGACGCCGAACAAATTCTCCGAATCCCGCTTCACCTCGATAATGGTGCCAACATAGGCCAGAAGCGCGAGACCAAACAGCACAACCATTCCGACGCTGATGCGCAGCGGCATGTTGGGCTCGGAGGCGGCGGCAACCTTCCGGCGGCTGCTGCGGGCGATGTCGGACAGCTCCGTGCAAACTTTCGACAGTCCGCAGCCGGGAAAACGCTCCGTTATTCGGCGCTCCAGCTTTTCGACGGTGATGACGAGGTGCTCGGAACTGAGCGTGCGATATGGCATGGGGTAGGTTTAGCAGAACCAGGAGTGGTGCGTGAAGGCGCTGGCGGAAACTTCGGTGCGGACAAGTTTGCGCAGGTGGCCCGATTGGTTAGCCAGTTGGCTTATCTTTATTGTTGCAGCGCTTGGCGACATCGCATAACCTAGGCATATGCCTAACCAACAAGCCGCACTCGACACTGTTTTTCGCGCGCTCGCCGATCCAACACGGCGAGCGGTCGTGCAGCGGCTGAGCCGCGGGCCGGCCTCGGTCACGGAGCTTGCCGAGCCGTTCGAGATGGCGCTGCCATCGTTCCTGCAGCATCTCAAGGTGCTGGAGATGAGCGGGCTCGTGCGCTCGAAGAAATCAGGGCGGGTGCGGACATGCGAGATCGCTCCAGAACAACTTGCCGTTGCTGAACATTGGATTGGGAAGCAACGAGAGATCTGGGCCGGCCGGCTCGACCGGATGGAAGACGTCATCAACAAACTCAGGGCAGGAGCGGCGCCGGATGGCCAGTCCCGACGTTGACGCGCACGCCGATCGCGTCGTCGTGTTTACCCGACTGATCGACGCGCCGCCTGAGCTGGTCTGGCGCGTGTGGACAACACCGGAGCATGTCGCGGCATGGTGGGGCCCGCCGGGCTGCGAGAACTCCGGCTGCGAAATCGACTTGCGCGTTGGCGGAGCGTTTCGCTTGAAGATGCTGGCGCCGAATGGCGAGATCTACCCGTGCGCGGGGCGCTTCCTCGAAGTCGATCCGCCGAAACGGTTCGTCATCGCTGGCGACGACGACATCGAACACGCCTGCGGAGCCGGCCTGCCGCCGGGCGCGCGCGTCATGCTTAGCCTTGAAGAGGTTGGCGGGAAAACCGCGCTCACGCTCAAGACGCTGTTTGACACCGCGGCTGCACGTGAAGCCGCGAACGTTCATGGGTACTCGACGAGTTGGCCGCCGTGTCTGGAGCGGATGGTGCAATTCGTCAGTGTGCAAATAGATGACAGATCTTAACTTCAGCGATCCGCACCTGCCTTTGGTTCGACGAAAATGGAGAAGAAGCCGCCTTCCGTGGCGAGGCTCAGGGTCGCTGAGTGGGTCTTCCATACATAAAATCGTCGAAGTCCGCTGATCAAAGTCAGTATCCCGGTATCGGAGCCAGCACCATGACCAAGCGTGTTCTCATTCTCGTCGGAACAAAAAAAGGCGCGTTCATTCTCGATGGCGATGCGGCTCGCCAATCGTGGCAGTTGCGCGGGCCCTTCTGCGAAGCCTGGCCTCTGAACCACGTCATCGCAAATGCCGAGACGCGAACCGTTTATGCGACCGGCGGAAACGAATGGTTTGGGCCGGCAGTCTGGAAATCCGAAGACCTCGGTGAAACGTGGACGCATTCCTCAGAGGGGCTGAAATACGCGGAAGGCGAAGAGCCGATCAAATGCGGCTGGTCGCTGTCACCGGGCAAGGACTGCATCTACGCGGGCGTCGAGCCGGCGGGGCTGTTTCGCAGCGAGGATGGCGGCGTGACGTGGGCCCATGTCGAGGGACTGCGCAACCATCCGACTCGACCAAACTGGACGCCTGGCGGAGGCGGCCTCAACCTGCATACGATCATCCGCCATCCGGGCGACGGCAATCAATTGTGGATCGGCATATCGGCAGTCGGCGTGTTCCACACCAGCGATGGCTGCAAGACTTGGACGCCACGCAACGTCGGCATTCGCAACAACTATATGCCGGAGGGCCAGCAATTTCCGGAAGTCGGCCACTGCGTGCATTCGATTGCGATGGCGGCAGGCAGTCCCGGCCGGCTCTACCAGCAAAACCACTGCGGCATGTACCGAAGCGACGACGGCGGAAAGTCCTGGTCCCAGATCGAGAACGGGCTGCCGTCCACGTTCGGATTCCCATGCGCGTCGCATCCGCGCGACAAGGACACATTTTTTCTTATCCCGCTCAACGGTGACATCCTCGGACGCTACATGCCGGATGCAAAGGCTGCGGTTTACTGCACGCGTGACGGTGGCGAGACGTGGGAAGACCTTCGTGAAGGGCTGCCACAAGAGCAGGCGTTCTTCGGTGTCCTGCGTCAGGCGATGGCGACAGACAAACTCGATCCGGCAGGCATCTACTTCGGCAGCAGCTCGGGCTCGGTGTTTGCCAGTGCCGACGAGGGCGGGAACTGGAAGGAAGTCGCCCGGCACCTGCCGACCATCACCTCGGTCGAAACGCTGGTGGTGGAATAAGGATGACAAACGTCGGTCATAACAGTGGGGACGCAGCCGCCAGCCAAAGGCACGTGGTAACGGTCTCACTGCCGACGGCGCTAGTTCGGCTCTTCCCAGGTTCGCCAAACCAAGTCCAAATCGAAGCCCGCGACGTCGCGGAAGTCGTCGATGGACTCGAGGAGCGCTGGCCGGGGATGCGCGACCGGTTGACGGATTCGCGGCCGTCGATCCGCAAACACCTCAACATTTTCGTTGGCGCAGACAAGGCACAGCTCGATACGCCGGTGTCAGCTGGAACCAAGGTAACGATCCTCACCGCCATGAGCGGCGGATGAGGGCGGCATCACAGGCCGATGGGCGCCAACGTCGTTCAATCAAGCGTGTCGGCGGAAGCGAAAATGTCAATTTTTTCGGTGCCAGAGATTAGCCGGCCGCTGCCAAGTGGAACTCGCTGCAGCAGCAAAGCGGTGCAGCGTAAGGGATTAAACCGGGTAATATTCTGGCCCATCCCAAGCTGAATTACGCAAGTATCCGGCTAGCTCAAAGGTTGTTGAACAAAACGAACAACCCGATTCCAATCGCCGGACCCGCCAGGGTGGCAAGAACCACCATAACGAACGACTTCGTCGCCATCACAAGAGACCCCGCATCACTTACCCAGGGTTGCGACCCTTGACATCGGCAAAACAGGCCTTTGTCCGCACCCTTACGGTTGTACAATAATATGGAAAGAGAGTTTTGAAACCCCTATTTTCGCAAAAGTGTAATATCTCCTGCCGGTAAATCCAGTTCAATCTCAATGCGCTATTGTGCACCTTCCTGTTTGCTCAATAAAATCATGATCTTGCAAATCCACGTTCGGCAGGTGACACGCCTGCCGCTGACGCGCAATTTTCCGTTAGTAACTTGTGGAGCCGCATTGTTCAAGTAGATAGACGGTTGCGTGACGCCCTCCGGCAACGCAATCGGCTAACTCCCGGTGCAACCCCGGCTTTACGAGATCTCACACCGCGACCGCTACTTCCGGCCGAACAGCGGCAGTTGCTTCTCGTCCTGGCCGCGCGTTTCACGCGCAAGCTGCTCGATGCGGTCGAACGGCACCTGCTCGGCGGTGATGAGCGAACGCTGCGCCTTCAGTGGCCTGACATTGCCCTCCTGAACGAGGTGGAATTCGCCGACCGTCTGGCCGGGCAGAACCGCTGCCGCATCGAGACCGCTTTCGCTCTGGAAGGCGGCCTTGAGTTTGCGGAGCGCGGTATCTTCGCGAACCCGGCCGATGAACCAGCTGGTTATCTGGTCGCGGCTTTTGTAGTCGAGGTCGCCCGGCGACTGGGTGGCGAGCATCAGTCCGAGACCCGCCGAACGGGCCCGCTTCAAGAGGCTCTGCAGCGGCTCGGCGGTCGCCGGCTTGGCGTTTGCAGGGATGTAAAGGTCGGCTTCGTCGAACATGACGATCGACTGCAGTTCGTCGTTGGGGTTGCGCTGGCAGAAGCGCAGGGCCTCGGAAAGGAACTGTGACACCCAGAACAGGATGTTCTCGTTGTCGCCGAGGAAGCCGGTGTAGATGATCGACAGGCGGGTACGACCCGGCCGCGCGAACGGGCCGAGGCCGAGGAACGATTCCATGCTCATCGGTTCGCCGCCGCCATCGAAAAGTGCCGAGTTGCGGTGACGAAGGCTGTCGAGTTGGGCGACGAGGTCGCGGCGGATCTTGCCCGACGGGTCCATGCGCTGTGTCTGGTCGGTGAGTTCGGGATCTTCATCTTCCAGCAGCGTGATGAGGTCCGTCAGCGTCACCTCCGACGTCGAGCGGCTGCCGAGGATCTTGAGCGCGACCGATAGCGTTCCGGATTGCTTCTGGTGGGTTGCCGAATTCTTCAGGTGCAGCATTTCGCCCAAAGCCGCAGAGGACAGATTGGCCAGGAGCTGCTGTTCGTGCTCGGGCAACTCGGCGATGCCATTCGGCAGAAGAGTGATGGAAATCGGCCGGCCGGAAGCACGACCGGGAGTATAAACGGCGACGTCGATGGCGTCGGCGAGCTTCTCGCGCATGGAGTGGCGCTCGGCGATCTCGTCGAGGTGCGTGCGCCAGACGTCCGGGTTGGCATAAGAACAGAGGTCGCCCTTGCGGTCGATGAGGATCGCGGGGATGCCCTGCAGGAGAAGCTGTTCGATCAAGCAGAGTGCGAGTGTTGTCTTACCGGAGCCGGAGCCGCCAAGCACCGCCGAGTGGCGCTTCATGATGGACCGCTTGAGCAGGATCTGACGGCCCTGACCACTCAGTTCGCGGCCGACATCGAGGCCGCCTTCTGGATCGTCCGGGTCGAACTTCCAATCGGTCTCCTCATCTTCGAGCGGATCGGGGTCGGGGTCGGATATTTCGGCATCCTCGACGGCTCCCCAAGGCGCCATCAGCGCTGGAAGCGGTTCTGCGGGCACGGGTTTGCCCGTCAGTATGCCACCGTCGAGGATTTCACCGTCGGCATCGGATTCTTCGCCGGCGGGCACAGTTCGCAGCTGCGGCTTGGGACGCGGCCGCGAGCCGTCGGCCTGTGCGGGCAAAGGGCGCCCCAAGAGATCGAGCCGCAACAGCTGGATGATCGCGATGACATTCGAGAGGAGCTTGGCGTTCGCGAACCAGCGGTCGAAGCCGGGGTCGTTGCGGTGGCGCCCGTAGAATTCGAGCACGGTGATCATGCGTTCCCACTCGGGGATCGGCACGAGGAGGGAGCGCCCCCCAGCATCGCGAAACTTGCGGAAGGCCTGCGCCGTCTGGTTCTTCTTGTTGGGCGGGAAGTCAGACGCGCGCAGGATGAAGCACTGGCGCGACCCCATTGCGTTGAGCACTTTTTCGAGTTGCCGCTTCAGCCCCCCGCCCTGAGTGGGGCGGTTGCACAGGAAGATGCGCGAGGTCTGATCCAGGCCTGAAGTGTGCTTCAAAAAGAGATCGAAGACCGGCAGGTCGTCGGCGATTTCGACGCGCTCGATGCGGACGCTGACGGCTCCGTCCCACTCCTGGGCTGCAAGCGGCAGCGCGCCGACGAGATTGTCCATCAGTTCGTTGTCGTCGGACGGCATCTCGGCTTCGAACTGGCTATGGAACGGCTCCCAGATCTCGCGGTAGTTGATTGTGGGAGCGAGCGAGGTGACCGTCTCGGCTGCAGGCGAGACCCAGCCGCCGAGCGCCTTGGCCAGTTCGGAGATGAAGCCACCGGCCCCTTCGAGTTCGTCGTCCTCGATCGCCGGCGTTGTCATCGTCTGCAGGCGGCTTTGCGCATGCTCCAGGAGACGGCGTGTCGAAAGCCCGGCGAATTCCTCGAAGAACGACGGCCCGAAATAGGCGCTCGGGTCGCCGACCGACAATTCGCCGCCGGTGCCGTCCGCATAATGTTCAAGGCGCTTGGCGATTATCTGGCGGGCTTCGTCGGCGGTGCGGCTTTCGTAGAGCGGAACAGGACCCGACTTCTCGATGCGGTCACGGAAGGACTGAGCCAGCGGTTCGCGCACGCGGTCGTAGAAGTCATCGAGGCACGAGATGATGATGACCGCGCTCGATACCCGGTTGGTGATCTGCATGAGATCGCCGACCGCCTTCTGGAAGCGCACCTCCGGATCGGAGAAATTGACGAGGTCCTCGACCTGATCGATGCAGAAGACCATGGCGGCGCCGTCGACCACCCACATAAGCTGGCCAAGTGCTGCAATGATCTCGAATGCGCGTCCTTCGCCATCGTTTGGATCGAGGGCTGCGACCGCTTCGTGGGCGAGTGCGGTGAGTGGCCGGCCGTAGAGGTACTGGCGGATGCGCTGGTCGATGCGGGGATCGCGGCGCTGGAGGTAGAGAAGAGCACGTACAATGTTGACGTCGGGTTCAGATTCAGCAAAGCCGGGCTCGGCGACGATCTCATCGGCAAGCCTGAGGACAAGACGGGCAAGTTCGTCATTACCCAGGGCAGCGTCGCGCAGGGTTGCCAAGTCCTTCGGCGACAAGTCGCGGCAATGCGCCATGAGGCGGTCCGTCAGGCGCTGCAGGCCGCTCTCGCCGCCGTTGTCGGGGTCGTAGGGCTTCTCGAGGGAATGGATCAGGCGGCGCAGAAAATAGTCGGCATAGCTTGAAATGTCGGGCGTCATCTGCGCGTAGCCGAAGTAGGCCGTCCGGTTGCGGTGGGCCCCGGTGCGCAGCGCGCGGATAAGGTGTGTCTTGCCGGCTCCGGACTGGCCGTGGAACAACAGGATGCGCGCCTGTGCGGTGCCCTGCTCGCGCACCGAAGTGACAACGTCTTCGAATTTCCTACGGGCTTTCGCGTGCACGCCATCGACATCGACGGGATCGGCCCGCCAGATATCATCCTCCCAAGTGATCGAATGCTCGAAAGCATCCGACAACCCATCAGGAGCGATCGCGTCTTGTGCTCGCTGTTGCATAAATCAGTCGGTCCTTACGCCTATCTCTAAGTGTCGTGTTCAATGGCCGTCCGCGGATTCGCGTCAGCCGGCATCAACAATTCGGATGAGATGCCATTGGGTGTTCTTGTAGGTGATTGCAGACGCCTCGATCTCGGCGGCGCTGGACTTGTCCTTGAGATCGGCGGTCGCGAGGCGTAGGTGGCCGGTGCGGTGGGCTTCACCGAGCATGCACTTGAATTCGATCTCGGACAGACCCCACTCAGGGTGCGTGACAGCCAGCTTCTGCCAGACGCGCGAAACGAATGCCTTGCGGTTGCCCGCCCAGCCTTCCGCGCAGGTGGCTGCCAGTTTGAGGACCTCTTTAGAGAAGCCTGCCGGATCGGGCCGGCGGGCCGGCGGCAAGGGCGCGCCCGGAAGGCCGGCATCGTTGGCGGCGACCGGCTTCTCAATCGGCGATGTCACGGCACCGCGGGGCTTTGCAACCGACAGGCCTTCCAGCAACGCCCTGTCGGCCAGTCGACGCAGGAGCGCTGCGCGCAGGGCATCGGCGTCCGTCTGGCGCGCATCGACAGCTTCGGCGGCAAGTGCCGCAACGAGGCGGCCATCCGAGCCGAGGTCCCGCGGGCGTGACGAGAGCTGTCCTGCAAGCAGGCGGCCGGCCTTGGCGGAAAAACCGGAACCGGCACCAAGGCCTGTCTTGATCTTGTTTCCGAAGGCGCGTTCCAGCGCGACGACGGCCAGCTGAGCCCTGAGTTTGGCAGTCGTCTGCGTGCCGCTCGGCGGCAGGGAGTAAGCCTGCTGCAGGATAAACGCGCGCAATCCGTCGGGCGTCAGAATGGCCTTCAATTTTTTTGGACCGACCGCGTCCAGGCCAAGGGCCATGGCAACCATGCGGCCGTCGCGAACATCGGACCAGGCGCCGCCGCACGCACCCTTGCGCCCGAGAAAGGCGTCGGCTTGAGCCACGCCCGCTGCGGCGACCGTCAGGCGACCGCGCGCGTCCTCGATGGCCTGGTCGGCAAGAAGCACCTCGACATCGCCGAGAACCAGCTTGCGAAGCTCCGCTGGCGATAGCTTGTGTGAAAAAAGGGGTGCAAAGTCCCGGACCAGATGCGCACGGGTCGCACCGTTCGCGCAGGCGATACGCGCCAATACGAGGCCCGTTCGGAACGGGATCGTGTCGGCTGTGCGATTACCAGCAGATGCGGCGGCCCCGGCGGCATGCATCGGTTCGGCGTCCCCCCCAACGGATTGTCGCCAAGACGCGGCGCCATTGGTCGAGAGGCGGCAGCCGCGCGCAAGGCGAAACATTGGTCCGGACGCGCGAATCACCGGACTTCAGCTTCCATACTGCGTGAATAAGCTGCCGGTTCCAAGCCCTCAGAATAAAACGGGTTTGGACAATCGACGCCGGTCGTCGGGCGGCCGGCGCGAGGAAATAATTGTTCCAGGCACTTCGGCCCGGTTAGTTGGCACGCTCAACGGGAGCAAGGAAAACCTCCAAGCGCTTGTCGTACAATAACGAGAGTGCCTCGCCAATGTGCTCGGCGACGTCGTCCAAATCTCCGCTCTTCTGGAGACGGCTATGGATCACGTCGAGCAATGCAGCCATAACAGGAACCGACATGTTGCATGCCGCGACTTCCAGCTCTCTCAAAGCCTGTTCAGGCACAGCTTCCCTCCCACTAGAAGACCAGTCCCATTTGGTCGAGCATCCGCAGACGCCCAATCCTCTCGCCCACAATGGAATATTAGCACGCACATTACTGGATTGACCTCCTCAGTTAGCCAAGCGTGGCTGTACTGCACCACGTTTCGTTGAATATCCTAGGGGTTGGCATCAGCGATTGTATGGCGGAGATAGGCGACCGAGAGATCCACACTGTGTGGATTCCGGCAAATAACGCCCGTCTTTTGCCGCGCCTCCGCCCAACTGGCGACACGATGATCGAGGGAAATAGACAGAAGCTGGGGAGTACTCACGAATTCGTGATTCGGATGGCCGGGAGGGGCTGATCGCAGATGTGTCAGCACACCGGTATCTTGAAGACGCCAGCCAGATGGGACGCCCATCAACGGGGGGTTAGCGTTAACGCAGCGTTAAGGGTTTGTTGCAATGGTGCTGTCAGTTCTCGCGCGTAGTGTCTTGGGAGTATTGCGTATGTTTCGCGTCGCGCTGGCGGCAGCCCTAGTCGGCTGTCTTGCTGCAGCCTGCAGCACAGGACCGGGTGATATTTCCGCCGGCTTCACCGGCAGCGGCTCGGATTCGCCATCCATCACCAGCATCAATCCGGCCGCCGGAGTGGGACTTTCCCGCAAGCGATCACGCTCTGTCGCGAACTCGGATGACGGGACGCGCGTTGCGGCGCTCAATGACAAGATCCCCGTTGGAACATATGAAGCGGCGCCGAAGGGCGCGCTTGCCGACCGGAGCTACGACGCCACGCGCCTCGATCCGGAAAGAGCGCTCGCGGTCATCAATGAATACCGCTCGCAGAACGGCCTGAGGCCGTTGAAACTCAACGCCAAGTTGTCGGCCGCCGCGAAAGCACACTCTCGCGACTTGTCGAAATGGGACCGCATCTCGCACTACGGATCGGACGGATCCAACCCGTGGGACCGCGTCAAGCGGACAGGCTACAGACCGCGGCTTGCCGCCGAGAACGTTGGCACAGGCCAAGTCGACTTCGCCGAAGTCATGCGCGGCTGGAAGGAGAGCGACGGGCACAACAAGAACCTCCTGCTGGCGGATGCCAGCGAGGCCGGCCTGGCCCTCGTCAACGACCCGCGCACGGAGTTCAAGTCCTTTTGGACGCTGGTGCTCGCAAGCAGCATGTGATTAACGCCGCCCTTTTCGCGCGGCGGGTCCTGCCTGGTGCCCAGTCACGCGCCTCCGCATTCCTTTGCTACACCGGCCGCCGATGCCCGTCGGCCGCAGCCAACCGGCGCGGAAACGCCAAATGACCGCAAAAACGGCAGCCTTTCCGCTTGCCGCCCGCCCGCAAATTTTGCATATTCTCGCCGTGAAATGGCAGGGGCAGTAAATTTTGCAGGATTTTGCCGAAGCTTTCCGGATGGCATTCGCGCTTGTCGCTTCAGGCGATGGCGACCTCTATGAAATCATCGGGCTGTCGCTTCAAGTCAGCCTTACAGCCCTCTTCGCCTCCTGCATCATTGGGTTCGGGTTGGGGACCTTCATTGCGGTCACGCGGTTCCCCGGACGTGCAGTGGCCATCATCACCTTCAACACGATGATGGGTCTGCCTCCGGTGGTGGTTGGACTGCTGGTCTATCTGGCGCTATCGCGCTCGGGACCGCTCGGGGTTCTAGGACTGCTCTACACGCCGGCCGCGATGATCATCGCTCAAACCATTCTCATAACGCCGATCGTCACAGCACTCTCCAGGCAGATCGTAGAGGATCTCTTCAATGAGTACGACGAACTGTTCCGGTCCCTTAGCGTGCCGACGCTCCAGGCGATGGGCGCAGTGCTGTGGGATGCCCGATTCAGCCTGATCACGGTAGCGCTTGCCGGTTTCGGCCGGGCGATCGCCGAAGTCGGCGCGGTGATGATCGTCGGAGGCAACATCGATCACTTGACCCGCGTCATGACAACAGCGATCGCACTCGAGACGTCGAAAGGCGATCTCGCGCTGGCGCTGGCACTCGGCATTGTTCTATTGGCTATCTCCATGACTGTTAACGCACTGGCGCTGTCGCTGCGCTCCACCGCTGCGAGGCAGGCCTATGCATGATGCTGCACAGCCAATGGGCGGGCTAGGCTGGATCACCGCCGACGAAGACGGCCACTGCTTTGCGCCGCTTTTGCCGCTGACCGTACGGGGGCTTTGCTACGAAGCCGGCGGCCGCAATCTGGTGGACGGCCTCGACCTTGACCTTGGGGCGCACGGCATCTCGATGGTGATGGGCCCGAACGGCGCTGGAAAATCGCTTCTTCTGCGAATGCTGCACGGCCTTATCAGCCCGACGGCTGGGCAGATCAGCTGGGGCGCTGCACCCATCAGTCCGCGCGTGCGACAGAGACAGGCGCTGGTGTTCCAGAAACCGGTGCTGCTGCGCCGCTCCGTCGGCGACAACATCGATTTCGTGTTGCGGCTGAGGGGGCGCGCGAGCCCCGGACGGCGTGACGAACTCCTCAGCCGCGTCGGACTCCTGGGGCTTGCCAATCAACCCGCGCGCCGACTTTCGGGCGGCGAACAGCAGCGCCTGTCGCTGGCCCGCGCGCTGGCAACCGAACCCGAAGTGCTGCTGCTCGACGAACCCACCGCAAGTCTCGATCCGGCATCCGTGCACCTGATCGAGGGCATCGTGGCGGAGGCTGGACGGAGCGGAGTCCGCATCGTCTTCGTCACCCACGACATCGGACAGGCGCGCCGCCTTGCCGACGACGTCGTCTTTCTGCACCGGGGCCGCGTCGCGGAGCACTCAGCCAGCCAGGACTTCTTTGAAGCGCCTGCCAGCGAGGTTGCACGCGACTTCCTGGCGGGACGCATCGTCCTGTGACGAAAAACGACCAACCAGGGAGAAATCGTCATGAGTTCAAGACTATTTTGCGCCGCTGTCGTCGCACTTGTCAGCGCCGGAGCGCTGTCCAGCGCATCAGCACAGGCAGAAGATAAATCGATCATCGTGCAGTCGACCACTTCGACAGCGAATTCAGGCCTCTATGACCACCTGCTGCCGATATTTAAGGAAAAAACCGGAGTTACCGTGAATGTGGTCGCCGTCGGGACGGGGCAGGCCATCAAGAATGCGCAGAACTGCGATGGCGACGTGTTGCTCGTCCATTCCAAGGCCTCGGAAGAAAAATTCGTCGCCGATGGCTTTGGCGGGCCGCGGACCGACCTTATGTATAACGACTTCGTCATCGTCGGGCCGCCGGCCGATCCTGCCGGCGTGGCCGGATCGAGCGACGCGGCGGCAGCCTTGAAAAGGATCTCCGACGCGAATGCCCTATTCGCCTCGCGCGGGGACGATTCGGGTACGCACAAGAAAGAGAAGTCGCTGTGGAAGGCGGCCGGCGTCGACACGGCTGCGGTCTCGGGCAAGTGGTATCGCGAAACCGGTTCGGGCATGGGCGCGACGCTGAACGCCGGCATCGGAATGGGAGCTTACGTCCTGACCGACCGGGCCACCTGGATCAGCTTCAAGAACAAGGGCGATTATACAATAGCGGTCGAAGGCGATAAGGCGCTGTTCAACCAGTACGGTGTCATCCTCGTCAACAAGGAAAAATGCCCCAGCATCAAAGCCGACCTCGGCCAGTCCTTCATCGACTGGCTGTTGACAGGTGAGGGGCAGAAGGCGATCGCGTCTTACAACGTCAACGGCCAGCAGCTGTTTTTCCCGAATGCGCCGACAAGCTGAACAAAATATCCACGTCATTTTCATCCCGGCGCTAGGCGCCGGGATTTTCTTTTTGCATCTCACCGGCGCGATCGACGGCCTTTGCCAATCATTGAAGTTATCCCCGTGGCCGCCTCGTGGGGCACCCTCGAATCGGAGTACACGCGACACTCGTGTTCCGGTTCTGACATTTGCTTGCCCGTGCTGCTTAGGTTCGGAGCAAATGTCAGAACCAAGAGGAACACTAGCAACACTATGATTCTAGTGTAGCTCTTGCACCTGACGTTTGGTTTTGAGTCCAGCCGCAAGCAGGTACCAAACGTCACGTGCGCAACACTCGTGTTCCGGTTCTGACATTTGCTTGCCCGTGCTGCTTAGGTTCGGAGCAAATGTCAGAACCAAGAGGAACACTAGCAACACTATGATTCTAGTGTAGCTCTTGCACCTGACGTTTGGTTTTGAGTCCAGCCGCAAGCGGGTACCAAACGTCACGTGCGCTACACCAGAGGGGGATTTCCGATGGGCGCAGCGCGAAAACTGACCGATTCCGAGGCAAACCAGCCGGCCGCATTCCTTGGCGTTACGGCATCGGTGCGCGGCTACGAGTGGCGCGAACGCCTCAATGGTCACGGCCACGCCATCGCGGCGGCGATCTCCCAGCGGCACGGCCTGCCCGACCTCCTCGGGCGGGTGCTTGCCGGACGCGGCGTCGGCATCGACGACGTCGAGGTGTTCCTCGATCCCTCGCTCAAGGCCCTGATGCCGGACCCCAGTGAGCTGCGCGACATGGACAAAGCGGCTGGGCGGCTGGCTGACGCCATCGCCAAAACCGAAAGTGTCGCGATCTTCGGCGACTACGACGTCGACGGGGCCTGCTCGTCGGCCCTGATGGCGCGCTTTCTGCGCCAGCACGGCCTGGAGCCGCGAATTTATATCCCGGACCGCCTCTCAGAAGGATACGGGCCAAATCCGAAGGCGCTGGAAGAACTGGTGAAGGGCGGCGCCGGCCTGATTGTCACCGTCGACTGCGGGACGACCAGCTTCGAGCCGCTGGCGCACGCCAAAAAACTAGGTGCCGAAGTCATTGTTATCGACCATCACCAGTCCGACGACACGCTGCCCGACGTGCACAGCGTCGTTAATCCGAACCGTCAGGACGACATTTCCGGCCAGGGGCATTTGTGCGCGGCCGGTGTGGTTTTTCTCGTACTCGTTGCGACCGCGCGGGAGCTTCGCAAAAGAGGTTTTTACGCCGGCTCCAGAAGCGAGCCGGCGCTAATCGGGGATCTCGATCTCGTTGCCCTTGCAACCGTTTGTGACGTCGTGCCTCTCGAAGGCCTCAACCGCGCCTATGTGACCAAGGGCTTGCAGGTCATGCGGCAGCGACACAATCCTGGGCTGCGCGCCCTGTACGACGCAGCCGGCCTCGATCAGGCGCCGACGCCCTACCACCTCGGGTATATCCTCGGGCCGCGCATCAACGCCGGCGGGCGTATCGGCGATTCGGGGCTCGGAGCGCGGCTGTTGGGTCTCGCCAATCCGCGCGAAGCGCAAACAATCGCCGAGACGCTCGACCGGCTCAACCGCGAACGCAAGGCGATAGAGACGCAGACGCTGGAACAGGCAATGGCCGAAGCAGACGGCATGCTGGCCCAACAGCCCGACCTGCCGATCCTCGTGCTTGGCGCGGAAGACTGGCACAAGGGGATCGTCGGGCTCGTCTCAAGCCGGCTGACCGACCGGTTCCACCGCCCGTCCTGCGTATTGTCGTGGACGCGCGATGCCGCAAGTGGTGCAATGAGCGGTACAGGCTCACTGCGCTCGGTCAACGGTGTCGACATCGGCCGTGCGGTACGCGCTGCGGTTGCCAAGGGGTTACTTATAAAGGGTGGCGGGCATGCCATGGCGGCCGGCCTGACGGTTGCCGAAAACAAACTTGAGGACCTCAAGGCCTATCTTGCCGCCGAACTTGCCGTTGCGAGCGAGACGGCCCGTTCCGCGGCCACGCTCGAAATCGACGGCGCACTTACTCCGTCGGCGGCCAACGACGATCTCATCACGCTTCTCGACCGCGCCGGTCCCTACGGGCAGGGCAACCCGCAGCCGCGCTTTGTTTTCCCGGCGCACCGGGTTCGGTTCGCCAAAGTCGTCGGGGAGGCCCACATCCGTGCGGTCGTCGAAGCCGGCGACGGCTCGCGCCTCGATGCGATCGCTTTTCGCGCTGCAGGCCAGCCCCTCGGCGATCTGCTGCTGGCTTCAAACGGCGGCATGCCGCTGCACATCTGCGGCACGATCAGGAGGGACACGTGGGGCGGACGCAACCGTATCGAATTAACAATCGAGGACGCCGCCGAACCCCGCAAACAGGCGTGAAACGCGCCTCAAAGCGCCTGCGTCCGGCGGTCACACGAAACACTCGCGCAAAGGCTTGAAAAGCAAACCGAACCTCAATATAAGGCGTGTTCCTGCGGTCCCTTCGTCTATCGGTTAGGACGCCAGATTTTCATTCTGGAAAGAGGGGTTCGATTCCCCTAGGGACTGCCATCCCCGCGTCAGGTCTGGCTGCCCCCGCAGGCGCTCCTCAAACCTCTCAAAATCCGATCCCGTCGACCCCGGTGGCGCTTCGGGCAACAGCGCGTGGTGTGGTTCGCGCGTGCCACTGAAGACCCGATCACTTACATTGTAGGTGCAAATGATGTTGCATAAGCCGCAACATTTGCGATGATGGACACTTGAGGGTAGGCGTGCGTGCGACTTGGCGGTCTTAGCAGCCGCTGGCCATAGTCTGATTTCTGTCACGATTCGTATCAGATTAACCGCCTGTGACGCGGCGGTTCCATGTCGTCGTTCCGTCAAGACGCCATGCCGCATGAATTATTTTAATCGATTTACCCGCACACTGGTGAGATGCCGAAGGCGCCGCCATACCCGCAACCAGTTTCAGTCCTATATACTGAGAAGGAACATTTGAGCTGGGCCCTGCTTCGGGCCACTCTACGAGGAACATGGAGTTCGCTATGACAAAGCCGACAGAAGAACCGATCTTCGACGAGTTCGCGCAGTCATTCGAAATGCATCGCCCGGTCGAGAAGACGCTGAAGGAATACCTCGAGGGCTGCCGAACCGACCCGACTTTCTACGCCAGTGCCGCAGAGCGCATGATGGCCGCAATTGGCGAACCGGAATTCGTCGATACTTCTCGCGACCAGCGTTTGGGCCGCATATTCATGAACCGAACGGTCAAGATCTATCCTGCTTTCAAGGACTTCTACGGTCTGGAGGAGACGATCGAGCGCATCGTCGGGTTCTTCCGCTCGGCGGCCCAGGGCTTGGAGGAAAGAAAGCAGATCCTCTACCTGCTCGGTCCGGTCGGCGGCGGCAAGTCGTCGCTTGCCGAACGCTTGAAGGAATTGATGGAGCGGTGCCCCATCTACGTCCTGAAGGCGGGTGACGAGATCAGCCCGGTCTACGAAAGCCCGCTCGGCCTGTTCGACCCGGCGCGGATGAGCAAGATCCTTGCCGACAAGTACAACATCCCGGCACGGCGCCTGACCGGCATCATGAGCCCTTGGGCGATGAAGCGCCTCGATGAATTCGGCGGCGATCTGTCGAAGTTCACTGTCGTCAAGGTGCACCCTTCGCGGCTACGCCAAATCGGCATCTCGAAGACAGAACCCGGGGACGAGAACAATCAGGACATCGCTTCCCTGGTCGGTCGCGTCGATATCCGCAAACTAGAGTTCTTCGGCCAGAACGATCCCGACGCCTACTCCTACTCGGGCGGCCTCAACCGCACGACTCAAGGCGTCATGGAATTCGTCGAGATGTTCAAGGCGCCGATCAAGATGCTGCATCCGTTGCTCACGGCGACGCAGGACGGCAGCTATGTGGGCACCGAAAACGTGGGGTCGCTGCCCTACCAGGGCATTATCCTTGCCCACTCCAACGAAAGCGAGTGGCAAGCGTTCCGCAACAACAAGAACAACGAAGCCTTCCTCGACCGGATCTACGTAGTGACGGTGCCCTATTCGCTGCGGGCTACGGACGAGAAGAAGATCTATGAAAAGCTTCTTGCCTCGAGCGAGCTTGCCAATGCGCCGTGCGCGCCCGGAACCCTCGAAATGCTGGCGCAGTTTTCCGTCCTGTCGCGTCTGCGCGAACATGACAACTCGCTGCTGTACTCCAAGCTTCGCGTCTATGACGGCGAGAGTCTGAAAGAAACGGACCCGCATGCGCGCAGTGTCCAGGAATATAAGGACGCAGCCGGCGTCACCGAGGGAATGGATGGCGTCTCAACGCGGTTTGCCTACAAGATCCTGTCGGAGACGTTCAACCACGACACTCATGAGGTCGCCGCCGATCCGGTCCACCTGATGTACGTCCTGGAGCAGGCAATCCGCCGCGAGCAGTTGCCCAACGAGACCGAAGAACGCTACATGGAGTTCATCAAGGAGGAACTCGGCCAGCGCTACGCGGAATTCATCGGCAACGAGATCCAGAAAGCGTATTTGGAGTCCTATAACGAATTCGGCCAGAACCTTTTCGACCGTTATGTCGCCTACGCCGATGCCTGGATCGAGGACCACGACTTCAAGGATCCCGATACCGGCCAGCTGATGAACCGCGAAATCCTCGATCAGGAACTCTCCAAGATCGAGAAACCGGCTGGCATCGCAAATCCCAAGGACTTCCGCTACGAGGTCGTCAAATTCTCGCTGCGCGCGCGGGCCAAGAATGGCGGAAAGAACCCGAGCTGGACCTCGTATGAGAAGATCCGCGACGTGATCGAGCGGCGCATGTTCAGCCAGGTCGAGGACCTGCTGCCGGTGATTTCGTTCGGCGCCAAAAAGGACGGGGATACCGAGAAGAAGCACGAAGACTTCGTGCAGCGGATGGTCGATCGGGGCTATACGCCACGGCAAGTGCGCCGGCTCGTCGAATGGTACATGCGCGTGAAGAAATCGAGCTAACCCTTCCGGGCCGGTGCCTCGAAACCGCGCCGGCCCGGTGTCACTACCAAGGATGATCCGGCCTCATGCAGATTGTCGATCGCAGGCTCAATCCGAAGTCGAAGTCGCTCGGCAACCGCCAGCGGTTCCTGCGTCGTGCCCGGGCGGAAATCAAAGAGGCGGTGCGCGAGGCGGTGAAATCGCGCAAGGTGGCCGATCTTGCGTCCGGCGAAAACGTCAAGATCTCATCGAAGAGCCTGCGCGAGCCGACGTTCTCACTCGACTCCAAATCCGGTTCGCGCGATTTCGTGCTGCCGGGCAACAGCGATTTCGTCGTCGGCGATGCCATCCCGAAGCCGCCTCCGGGGGGCGGGCGCGGATCCAAGGGCTCCAAGGACGGATCGGGCGAGGACGACTTCGTGTTCTCGCTGACACGCGAAGAGTTCCTCGACATCTTCTTTGAAGACCTGAAGCTGCCGAACCTCGTGAAGGCCAAGCTGAAGAACGTCAAATCCAAAGAACTGACGCGTGCAGGCTTCTCGTCCGACGGGCCGCCTTCCAAGCTCAACCATGTGCGCACGATGCGCAATTCGCTGGCCCGCCGTATCGCACTCCACCGGCCGAGCCTCAAGACGCTGGAAGCGCTGGAGGCGGAGATAGCGGCCGCCGAAGCCGAAACGCCGCTCGACGAAGAGCGGCTTGCCGAGTTGCGCGCCCGCCACAAGCGGACACTCTACCTGCGCAAGACGGTCGCCTATCTCGATCCGCTCGATCTGAAGTTCAATCGTCACGAACGGCGGCCGAAGCCGTCGACGCAGGCGGTGATGTTCTGCCTTATGGACGTGTCGGCCTCGATGACCGAACGGCTGAAGGAACTCGCCAAGCGGTTCTTCATGCTGCTCAATATTTTCCTGCAGCGCCACTACCGAGAGGTACAGGTCGTCTTCATCCGCCATACCAACGTGGCCGCCGAGGTCGACGAGGAAACGTTTTTTTCGGGGCGGGAAACCGGCGGCACGGTGATCTCCACGGCGCTCGTCGAAATGCAGCGCGTAATCAATGAGCGCTATCCCGTCTCCGATTGGAATATCTATGCGGCGCAGGCGTCAGATGGACACAACTTCTCCGACGACATGGAGGAATGCCTCGACATCCTGCAGATGAACCTCTTATCGCAGTGCCAGTACTTCGCCTACATCGAAGTCGGTTCGTCGGACGACGGTCCCTATCCGCCAAGCGAAGTCTGGGAGGGCTATGAAGAACTGGTTGGACAGCATCCGAACTTCGCCATGCGACGGGTCAGCGAGGCGGGCGATATCTACCCCGTGTTCCGCAACCTCTTCTCGGACGAAAAGAAACCCGCGTGACGTTCATGAGCAGTTGAATAAGACCGAGGCCCATGCAGACAACCGGTAAGATTGCCACTTCCAAACCGCTGTTCGAAAGCGCCGACTGGACGTTCGATCTGGTCAACAAGGCCTATGACGCGTGCGCTGAGATCGGCCTTGGAGAACTGGGCCTCGACATCTATCCCAACGTCATCGAGGTCATCACGTCGGAGCAGATGCTCGACGCGTATGCCTCCATAGGCCTGCCGCGCATGTACCGGCACTGGTCGTTCGGAAAGCAGTTCGTGCGCGACGAGTTGCACTACCGGAAGGGCTCTCGGGCGCTGGCCTATGAACTGGTGATCAACTCGGATCCGTGCATCAACTACATCATGGAGGAGAACTCCATGACGATGCACACGCTCGTGCTGGCGCACGCCGCGATGGGCCACAACCACTTCTTCAAGAATAATTACCTGTTTCAGGAATGGACGCGGGCCGACGCGATCCTCGATTACCTCGACTTCGCCAAGACCTACGTCTCCCGCTGCGAGGAGAAACATGGCGTCAACGCCGTCGAGCAGGTGCTGGATGCCGCCCACGCGCTGATGAACCAGGGGATCAGCCGCTATCCCGGCGCCAACAAGCACGTGTCGCTGGCCCGCGAACGCGAACGGGCATTGGCGCGCCATCTCTACGAGGAGCAGTCGTTCAACGACCTGTGGCGAACCGTGCCGAAGCCGCACCAAGACGTGGTCGAGGGCGAGGAGGGCGACAAGCCAACCGCGCCGCCGCCGCAAGCCCACCTGCCGGAAGACAACCTTCTCTACTTCCTGGAGAAAACCGCGCCGAAGCTCGATGACTGGGAGCGTGAACTGCTACGCATCGTGCGCAACCTTGCGACCTATTTCTATCCGCAGCGCCAGACCAAGGTGATGAACGAAGGCTGCGCGACGTGGACGCACTTCTACATCATGAACCGGCTCTACGATAAGGGACTGCTGAGCGAAGGCTCGATGCTGGAGTTCCTGCACTCGCATTCCTCCGTCACCATGCAGCCGGCATGGAGCGACCGGCGCTTCTCAGGCATGAACCCTTACGCGCTCGGCTTTGCGATCATGCGCGACATCGAGCGCATGGCGAGCGAGCCCACGGACGAAGACAAGGAATGGTGCCCGGATGTCGCCGGTTGCGGCGATGCGATCGGTGCCCTGAAGCGGGTGTGGGCGGAATACCGCGACGACAGCTTCATCCTGCAGTACATGTCACCAAAGGTGATGCGCGACTTCCGTCTTTTCGGCATTCACGACGAATCCCAGCACCCGCACGTGTTCGTCTCCTCGATCCACGACGAGCGCGGTTACCGGCGGGTGCGCAAGGCGCTGTCTGAGCAGTATTGCGTTTCGACGTCGGACCCCGACCTGCAGATCATCGATGCCGACCTGCAGGGTTCGCGTCGTCTCGTCGTTTCGCATAACGTCCGCAACGGGGTGCTGCTCGACCGGGCCAACTGCGAGCGCACACTCTACCATCTGGCGCGGCTGTGGGGCTACCGGGTCAAGCTGATCGAGGTCGACAACGAGACCGGCAAGATCCTCAAAGAGCACGAAAACCTGCGGATGCCTTGAGATAGGGCAATCGAAGTCTGGTTATTCGCTGTCGTACTCGCGCCTGTCCCAGGGCCCATATCTCCCCTTGGCGCTCAACCTTTGTTGACGGCCGCTACATCTTCAGCGGCCCGGCAACCTCTGGGCAACCTCTTCTGCCGCGTTGCCGTTGGCGCGGCGTTCGGCTAGTGTGGCGCCTCGCAATTACCGACCAATAATTCGGCTGGGTTCGTAGTCGGTAATTGCGAGACAAGCACCACACTAAGCTCATGTTTTTGCTAGTGCCCCTTTGTCTCCGGATTGCCGATGAACGGGTGCCGCAAAGGTGTTGGCAATTCGGAGACAGGACACTAGGTTCCTTTCATTCACGGCATCCTCGCTGCGCTCGGGCCTCCACAGGGGCGGCGCTTGCGCCGGATCGCGGTCGCGATCTCGACTTTGTTTCCAACAAAGTCGGAAAGAGTGCATTCATCCACATGGCAAAAGAAGTGAAGCGTAAACGGCCGGCGGCCGGTGAACCGAAACCCGGCGTGATCCACGTGCGCGGGGCCCGCGAGCACAACCTGAAGAACGTCGATCTGGAGATCCCGCGCGACGCGCTCGTCGTTTTCACGGGACTATCGGGCTCGGGCAAGTCGTCTCTCGCGTTCGATACAATTTACGCGGAGGGCCAGCGCCGCTACGTGGAGAGCCTTTCGGCCTACGCGCGCCAGTTCCTGCAGATGATGCAGAAGCCTGACGTCGACCACATCGACGGCCTCTCGCCGGCGATCTCTATCGAGCAGAAGACGACTTCCAAGAACCCGCGCTCGACCGTAGGCACGGTCACCGAAATCTACGACTACCTGCGCTTGCTGTTCGCGCGGGTGGGAGTGCCGCATTCGCCCACAACGGGTCTGCCGATCGAAAGCCAGACCGTGACGCAGATGGTCGACCGGGTCCTCGCATTGCCGGAGGGCACCAGGCTTTACCTGATGGCGCCCATCGTGCGCGGGCGCAAAGGCGAATACAAAAAGGAACTCGCAGAGCTTCAGAAGAAAGGTTTCCAGCGGGTCAAGATCAACGGGCTGCTTTACGAAATCCCAGATGCGCCCGCCCTCGACAAGAAATTCAAGCACGACATCGATGTCGTCGTGGACCGCCTCGTCGTGCGGCCGGACGCCGCGGCGCGACTGGCCGACAGTTTCGAGACGGCGCTGGGGCTCGCCGACGGCATTGCCGTCGTCGAGTTCGCCGACAAGCCGCTCGGCAAGGAGACGACATCCGGGGCCAACAAGTCGAAGAACGAAACGCACGAGAGAATCGTTTTTTCGGCCCGCTTCGCATGCCCGGTGTCCGGTTTCACCATCGACGAAATCGAACCGCGGCTGTTCTCGTTCAACGCTCCGGCCGGGGCCTGTCCAACTTGCGACGGGCTCGGCACGCAGCTGCAGTTCGAACCCGATCTCGTGGTGCCGGACGGGACGCTGTCGCTGTCCCAGGGGGCGGTCTACCCGTGGGCGAAAACGGGGGCGTCTTCGCCCTACTACGAGCAGACGCTGGCGGCGCTCGCAAAGCACTACGGCGTATCGATGAAGACGCCGTGGGAGCGGCTGCCGAAACACGTGCAGCTTGCGATCCTGTTCGGCTCGGCCGGCGAAGAAGTCGAGTTCGTCTACGAGGACGGCCTGCGCAAATATACGAACGCCAAGCCGTTCGAGGGCGTCATCGGCAACATCGAGCGGCGATGGCGGGAAACCGATTCCGACTGGGTGCGCGAAGAACTCTCGCGCTACCAGATGGCGCACGCCTGCGAAACGTGCGGCGGTTACCGGCTCAAACCGCAATCGCTCGCCGTCAAGATCGCCGGCCTGCACATCGGTGAAGTGTGCGACATGTCGATCCGCACGGCTGCGCCATTCTTCGTGGACCTGCCCGAAAAGCTGACGAAAAAGCAGCTCGAAATCGCTACCCGCATCCTGAAGGAAATCAACGAGCGGCTGAAATTCCTCAACGACGTCGGCCTCGAATACCTGACCCTGTCGCGGAATTCGGGCACGCTGTCGGGCGGGGAATCGCAGCGCATCCGGCTTGCCTCCCAGATCGGCTCGGGGCTGACGGGCGTGCTCTACGTTCTCGACGAACCTTCGATCGGTTTGCATCAGCGCGACAACGACCGGCTGCTCGGCACGCTGAAACACCTGCGCGATCTCGGCAACACCGTGCTGGTCGTCGAGCATGACGAGGACGCCATCCTGACCGCCGACCATGTCGTCGATATCGGCCCGGGGGCCGGCGTGCATGGCGGCGAGGTCGTCGCGCAGGGTACGCCGGACGATATCATGAAGGCCGAGAACAGCATCACCGGAAAGTACCTCTCAGGCGAATTGTTCGTGCCGGTACCGGAAAATCGCCGCGAACCGAACTGGAGGAAATCTCTCAAGGTCGTCGGCGCGCGTTCCAACAACCTGCAGGACGTGACGGCTGAAATTCCGCTCGGCCTGTTCACCTGCGTCACCGGCGTCTCCGGTGGGGGCAAGTCGACACTGCTGATCGACACCATCTACCAGGCCGTCGCCCGCCGACTCAATGGCGCGCGCGCGCATCCCGGCGAGCACGATAAGCTCATCGGCCTCGAACACCTCGATAAGGTCATCGACATCGACCAGTCGCCGATCGGGCGCACGCCGCGTTCCAATCCGGCGACCTACACCGGCGCCTTCACCCCCATCCGCGACTGGTTTTCCGGCCTGCCGGAAGCGAAAGCGCGCGGTTATGCCCCGGGCCGCTTCTCCTTCAACGTCAAGGGCGGGCGCTGTGAAGCCTGCCAGGGCGACGGAGTCATAAAGATCGAGATGCACTTCCTGCCCGATGTCTACGTCACCTGCGACCAGTGCAAGGGCCAGCGCTACAACCGCGAGACGCTGGACGTGAAGTACCGCGACAAGTCGATTGCCGACGTGCTCGACATGACAGTCGAAGAGGGTGCGGAGTTCTTCAAGGCGGTCCCCTCGATCCGCGACAAGCTGGAGACGCTCAAACGGGTCGGGCTCACCTACGTCAAGGTCGGCCAGCAGGCGACGACGCTTTCGGGCGGCGAAGCCCAGCGCGTGAAGCTTGCAAAAGAGCTGTCAAAACGCGCGACCGGGCGCACGCTCTACATTCTCGACGAGCCGACGACGGGGCTGCATTTCCACGACGTGGCGAAGCTGTTGGAAGTGCTGCACCAGCTCGTCGAAGCGGGCAACACGGTTGTCGTCATCGAGCACAACCTCGAGGTCATCAAGACCGCCGACTGGGTTATCGACATGGGCCCCGAAGGCGGCGACGGTGGCGGCCGCGTGGTGGCGGCTGGAACTCCGGAAGACGTGGCGGCCGTGCCGGAGAGCTACACGGGCGGGTATTTGAAGAAGCTGTTGCGGCGGCGCCCCCTCGGGGCGAAGGCGGGCGGGGCGAAGAAAGCGGCGGGGGCGGGGACGGGGGCCGCTGCGGGTGCCAAGCGCGGCGGGCGAAAGCAGGCGGCGGAGTAGGAGTTCGCTTGCAGCGAACATGAGGGGCTATCCGCCCCTCAAACTCCCGGACCAGGGCGAGCCCCTGGTCCCGGCACGTTATCATCTTGATGCGTCTGCCTGTCGGGACAGCAACGTCGGCTGGAGGGGTGGAGGGACTGCCGGTATGCGGTCTATACTCATCGCGCCTGACCGCTCTCACGATTGAGACTCAATGCGATTATTATTTGCCATTACTGCCGCCGTCGTCTCGCTGACATGCGCCACCTTCATCGCCCCCGCCTTCACCGCCCCCGCCTTCACCGCCGAAGTCGGCGATCCATGCACCTTCGGGGTCGAGGGGCAATGCGGCGAGGGCAAGTGGTGCGATCCGGAGCCGGGGATGTGCTGGCAAGCGGTGAAGACGGGGAAATGCGTCCGTCGCAAACGCGCCTGTCCGAGACACTTCCGCCCGCAATGCGGCTGTAACGGGCAGACGTATGCAAACGCCTGCGGGCGTATCTGGGCGCAGCAGCCGATGAGCCACGACGGCAAATGCCTGGAGGACCTGCTCGATCAGAAGAATCCGCGCTGACTTGATCGGGGTTCAATCGTTACACTCAAATTCGCACATCGCGCCTCGCTGCTGATGGGGATTGCACGCCACCATATGTTCACTTATTGTTCTGCTATTCAGACGTCGTGTAATTTGGGGGTGAAAATGGATTTGAGGGACGAGATCGAGGACTTGAAGCGCCGGGTGGACGAACTCGAAGGGGCCGTAAATGTGCTCGTAGGGCGTATCGGAAGCGTGCACCCCGAGATCGTTTCGCTGAAAACCGCGACGGCGCAACGATTCGACGGCGTCGATGCCGGGATGGGCCGGCTCATCAAAAAGCTGGACGACATGAATACGCAGGTGTGGTCGCTGAGGGACGATTTTCCCGGACTGCTGGGAGACGCGGTGGAGTCGGCACTGAAACGGACGACCGATTGATCGCAATCCGGATCGGCGTGGATTCGCATTATCGCGAAGCGCAACCGATGCAGGTCGGGATCGATGGGTCGAACTCAAGGCGCTTGAGCGCGATAGGGTCGCCGCACACGAGGCAGTCGCCGTAACTGCCATCTTCGAGGCGCTGCAGGGCGGCGTCGATGCGGACGAGTTCCTCGTCGCGCTGCCGGCCGGAGGCAAGCGCCATCTGCTGCTGCTGGATCGCATCGATACGGGAAACGCGGCCGACGCTGGTCTGGTCGAGTTCGACGGCGCCGCGGCTTTGTGCGCTCATATCCTGCAACGCCATCAACTCGGCACGTCGGGCCTGCAGCTGCACCTGGAACTTTGCGGTATCGATGGGAGTGATCATCTCCGAAATCTATCCATCGCGATCAGTATGCGCAATTGCGGGGAACTGCCGGCCGCGTTCGCACGGGTACGGTGCGGACAAAAAAAATGCCCCGGAGAGAAGGCTCCGGGGCAAGTCAGGCTCGGGGGAGGAGGCAGTCTGGGTTCCGGTGACTTCGTTCCAGTTGGGCGGCGGCCCGGCGGATCGCGGGGGTGCGGGGAGGGGAGGAGAAAGCCCGCCGGGCGCGCCGTAGTGATCTTCGAAACTGGGCTCAGTAGCAGGTCTGTTCCAGTTCCCACTTGACGATCTTGCAGACTTCCTTGCTGCCGTTCCAATTGCACTTGCGGACCGGGAAGCGCTTGTAGGTGCAGTAGTAGTTGGGGCCGGCGTGACCTTCGACGCCATGCAGCGGTTTGTCCAGCGTGTAGGATTTCTGGTAGATTTCCTTGCTGCCGCGCGCCTCGGCGTCGGTGGACGCGAAGGCGACGAGGGCAACGGCTGCGGCGGCGCCGGCGAAGATGGCGGTGGTGATCATGTTGACTTTCATTGGTGGTCTCCCTTGGAGTTGGCTGGACTGAGCGTCGTGTGTCCGCCTCGATGAAGCCAATCTAGCCGCCAGCGCTTGAAGGGTCTGTTCCAGGTGGAACACCGGCGGAATCTTTCGAAAATGGCGTTCCCGACGGCCAAAAACCGAGCGGCGGCAGGATCGAGGCAACGCCACCTGCGGGCGGGCGCGGCAATCGCGTGGGCGATGTCGACCGCCGTCGCGGGAACCGATCCGGCAACCGCTGAACCGGCCGACCTGCGCCCCATCGCTCAACGGTCCGGCGACCTCGATTCGAAGAGCGCCGATTTCGAGCTTTACCTCGACCGGCTGATGATGGCCGAATCGGACGGACGCGACTTTCTCAAAAACCCGCGCTCGAGCGCGCTTGGGCCCTATCAGTTCATCAAGGGTACGTTCCTTCATGTCGTGCGGCGGCGCTTTTCCGAGCGGGTAGCGGGTCTCAGCACACCTGAGATACTGGCGCTGAGAACTGACCGGGTTTTCGCACGAGAGGTGGTCGCCGAGTATTCCCGCGAACTCGCCCGCCATCTCGACCGGCACGGCCTGGCGACGACTTATGGAAACCTGAGGCTTGCCTACCTCATCGGACCCAGCGGTGCGACTCGCGTGCTTTCGGCCAAACCGAATACGGCGCTTACGAAGCTGATTTCGGCCGAAGCGATCGCGGCCAATCCATTCCTGTCGGAGATGACGGCGGCCGGCATCATTGCACGCGCGCACCGGGACATCGCGATGGAACGGAATAAGCGGCTGGCGGTGGCGAGGGACAGGAAAGGGAGCAACTCGGCTAACCTGGAAGCGGCGAAGATCAAGGTCCGCTGCAATCTGGCGCGGCCGAGCTGCCGGCGCTGGCTGGCGCTGCGCAAGAACCAACTGCGCAAGCAGGCGGCAGCACGCTGAGCCGCCTAGTACCCACTTTCCGAAGTTCGTGAGTCACCCGCGGCGACCTCCGGAGCGGACTTCGGAAAGTAAAGGGTACTAGCAAGATATTGTTTCTAGTACCGCCGATCAGAAGTCCCTGACAGTGTTTGACTGGCATGATGCAGGGACTTCTGATCGTCGGTACTAGTGTTCCAGTTCTGACATTTGCTACCCTGTTCGGCTGGGTTCCGAGCAATTGTCAGAACCATGAGGAACGCTAGCAACTCTATGTTTCTAGTGTAGATTTTGCACCTGACAATTGGTTTTCGAATCCAGCCGCAAGCGGGTACCAAACGTCAGGTGCGCTACACTAGTGGATGGCAGCCGCGCCGGCGCGATCAGTTTACAGGAAAGCGAACCAGCGCGGCACGCGGGACCGGTAGTCCGTATAGGCGTTGCCGAACTCGCGGGCGAGAACGCGTTCCTCGGGCTTGATCACGAGGAACGTCATGGCGGCGACATAGACGATGCAGGTAGCTAGTGCGGCGACAAGAGACATGCAGGCCAGGGATGCTAACGGCATCAGAAAGGCGACGTAGATCGGATTGCGCGAATAGCGGAATACGCCGTCGGTGACGAGGCGGACCGGGTGACCGAATGTGCTCGCGCGGAGTGAAAGGTGCATGTGCTGCTGGATCGTGGCTGCGGTGGCGAAGAATGCCACGACGGCGGCGATCAGCAGAAAGGCGGCAGGGCCGCCTGCACGAAGCTCATTGGCAGCAGCAGGCGTCGCGGCGACAAAAAAGCCGGCGGAGTAACAAGCCCAGCTGATCCAGCTGCTGAGATCGATGCGACCGATGGTACGCGCCATGAAGGTTTCGCCGTCAAATTGAGGTGCTGTCACGACCTGCATTGCCAGTCCCTATCCGTTGTCTCGACTTGGGACGCGTTTTAAGGATTGCCGGTCGTCCCGCCCCTTGGTGTGCCGTCCCGGGATTGGCTTACGCGGCCAGCCCCGATTGAGGACCAAATTTGCAAGAGGGGTGCCAGGAGCCTGACGTTCCGCGGGTTTTACTGAGTCCGGAGGGCGACAGCCGGACGGTTTTGTGGGGGCTTCCGGGGCGGGCCCTTGAACTTGTGGGGCGTCGCTGCGCATTATCTGCACATGTTAACGGTTTGGTCGCGGTGCGCGGGTCCAGGCCAATTGCCGCCAAAGCAGTACCAGGAACGCCAAAAGGGGACGCATCATGTCGATCCGCACTACCGCCATCGCCGCCGCAGCAGCCGGCCTGCTGTTCGCTCAGCCGGTCCTCGCCATGGATTGCCCCGAAAATCCCGATGCGCTCGGCGTGTCGCGTACGGTCGAGATCGATACCACCGGCGGGCCGGGGTTCGGGCTTGAACAGTACAAGATGTACGATTTCCTGCAGCCCGGCGAGATCGTCCTGACCTTCGATGACGGTCCCTGGCCGGGCAACACGCCAGCCGTTCTCAAGGCGCTGAAGGACAACTGCACGAAGGCCACATTTTTCACCATCGGGAAGCACGCCCTGTGGCATCCGGACATCCTGAAGCAGGTGGCCGCAGACGGCCACACGATTGGGACGCATACATTCTCGCACGCCAATCTCGCCAAGGGGAAACTGAAGGGCGAACCGGGGCGTGCCGAGATCGAGAAGGGCGTCAGCGGCGTTAAATTCGCGCTGGGCGCGGCGCCAGCCCCGTTCTTCCGCTTCCCGTTCCTGCAGGACCCCGATGATGTCGTCGGCTATCTCGGCAGCCGAAACCTTGCCATCTTTTCGATGGATGTGGATTCGTTCGACTTCAAGCACCGGGATCCCAAGAAGGTGGTCAAGACCGTCATGGACAAGATTACCAAAAAGGGCAAAGGCATCATCCTGATGCACGATTTCCAGAAGTCGACCGCCCTGGCGCTCCCGGATCTCTTGAAGGAGCTGAAGGCCAAGGGCTTCAAGGTCGTGCATCTGACGGCGAAGAGTTCCGCCGTCTCGATTGCGACATATGACGAGGCCATCAAGAAAGAATTCGCCGGACCGATGGGCGATGCCAAGCCGCTGGCGAGCGTCGTCAAGACGATCACCGGGAACTAGGTGCCGCGTTCAAGGTTCCGAGTACGAGTCCAGGAGACAGCGGCGACCGTAACACGCATTTTCGTCACGTCTCTCGTGTCAAGGAACCGCAATGCAGACTGCCAGATTTGTCTGTTCCTCAGCATGGCGCGGTGTCGTGGCCGCCGTCGTTTTGTGTCTCGGGGGCGGCCTGAATGCCGTTCCGGCCGTCGCGGATACCTGTCCGGCGTCGGAATTCTCGCGCGAAGTCGATGCCGCAGGAGAAGCACTGCGCCAATTCAATACCAGCATGGCGCCGGAACTGGGACAGCGTCTCAGGCAGCTCAAGGCGGCAAAGGGCTGGAGCGATACCGACGCCGAGAGGCTAGCGCAGGATTATCTTTTCGACGCGCGGATCGCCGGGCTCGACCGCAAGGCCAACGACCTCTTGACCAAGCTCGACGAACTCGGCAGCACCGGGGAGCAGGGCAGCGCCGACTGCGCCAAACTGAACGAACTGAAAGCGACCGGCGTCGAATTGCTCGCCGTGATGAAGGCGAAGTCCTCCTACACTCTGGCCAAGATCGATGACGAAATTGCCGCCGGGCGAGGTGTGGGACGGCCGGATAGCGGGGCGAGGGCGGACTTGCGCCTGCCGGAAGGCGAACCAAGAGACCTCGCCGCTGCGCCGAAGGATCCGGTGAAGCCGAAAGCGGCAGAATCCCGTCCAGCCAAGCAGGCCGATGACGCGCCTAGACCTTCTGCGAAACCGTCCAACGCGCCGGCGGCGAAAACTCGTGCGTCAGCGCGCGAAGAACGAGCGCCTGCCGATAGTCTGCCGTGGGAGACGACGACGCAGCATTCACCGAACTCGGCAGCGCCGAGGATCGAAGTGGCTCCGAATGGGACTGCCGAGTCCGGCAACTGGGGGCCGCCCGGTGATCTCGCGCTTAACGCGCCGCCCCCCGGCGACGGCGAGACCGAAGACCTGCAGCGGCTCCCGCCACCGGACTCCTTCACCGCGACGGATGAAGGCTACACTCTCGAAGAGATCCGAGATGCGACGCGCGGATTTTTCGGCACGATCTCAACAAACCTTGCCACCGTCATGGAATATGCCTTCAGCCAGTGGGGGCAACCAACGGGATACGTTCTGGGCAAAGAGGGCGGCGGGGCGTTTCTGGCGGGCCTGCGCTATGGCCAGGGAACCGTGTTCATGCGCAGCGGCGCCCAGCGGAAGGTCTACTGGCATGGGCCATCCATCGGCTATGACTTCGGCGCCGAGGGATCGCGAACGCTGTTCCTGATATACTCTTTGACCAACCCCGATGGACTGTATCGAACTTTCACCGGTGTCGACGGGTCGGCCTATCTCGTCGGCGGGGTCGGCGTGACATTGCTTAAAGGCGGTCCGGTGATCATGGCGCCGATCCGCTCAGGGCTGGGACTGCGCATTGGCGCCAACATCGGCTACCTGCGCTTCTCGGCGGAGCCTACGTGGAATCCGTTTTAGTTTGAGTGGCGCTTTGGATGCCCACCGCTGCGCGGTATCCGCGCCCGTACGATCGTATCCGCAGTCTTTTGGCCAAAAACAAGAGGCCCTTCATCAGGGCGCGTTGCCAAAACCTTTGGCAAAAAAGCGCGGCAGCGGTCATGCGGGGCCACGCTTCCGACTTGTCGCTATCAGGCTCGATCGCCTCGACTAGTTGTCGCCGGGCCAAGTGTACTTCGGCTTGTAGTAGGAATAGCTGTAGGAGGGCTTGGCGGCCTTTTTTGTACGCGCCTTATAGGTCGCGGCCGGCTTCGGCTTGCTCGGCTTCCAGTAGCCGTTGTTCCAGGAATTCGTGCCAGAGGCCGTGTAGGTCTTGCGGTGGGTCTTCTTGCGCTTGGCGTAGACGCGCGCCGGCGTCGAACCGGTGACGGCGATACGCGTGCGGGCTTTGCCGTGCTTGCTGACGAGGCCGTAGAAGGACTTGGCGTTTGCCGGCGACAGGCGAATGCAACCGTGCGATGCCGGGCTGCCGAGAGCGCCCGTGGCATAGGTGGCGTGGATTGCGTAACCGCCATGGTAGAAGACCGAGTACGGCATCGGTGCGTTATCATACTTCTTCGAGTAGTGCATGCGGGTCATCCACTGCGGGCGGTAATTGCCCGTCGGCGTGTGGTAGCCGCTGCGGCCTGAGGAGATCTTCCATACGTGGGTCGTCTTGCCGTGTTCGATGACCGTCATCGTTTGCGACGTCAGGCTGACAGAAACGCGAAGACTTGGCGCAGTCGGCTTCGGCTTGGCTTCGGGTGCAGCCGGCTCGGCGGCGGCGATTTTGGTTTCAGCTTCGGCCTTCGCGGGATTGCCGGTCTCAGCGCCAGCGCCGGTCGTCGCCGCAGCGACTTCAATTGATGGTGGGTTCGGTTTACCGGTGTCCGCCACCGGTTCGGCTGCCAACGGCCCGGCCAGCAAAAATGCTGCCGCAGCCGCGCTGATCGTCACGCGTGCCCGCATCGTCTCCATACTCCAACGCTCGTCTGTTACAAAAAACTGCCGGGGTTTTGCGCCCCCGACAACCTTCTCAAACGTTAGCGTCTGACGACTGCGGAATGATTAATTTGACTGATCTTTCGTCGGCTTAGGCAGACTTTCCAAAGGGTGAAAGGACGGCCTTCTCCGATTGAAACACTAAGGTTGATTTCGGCAAGATTTCAGCGGATGTGGATACGCGTGGCGGCTGGGCCGTAACGGCTGACGAGCGAAAACAGCTCGCGTGCGTTGCCTGGCGCAAGGCGAATGCAGCCGTGGGACGCGCGCCGGCCAAGCCGCTTCGTTTCGTATGTTCCGTGGATCGCATAACCGCCGCGGAAAAATATCGAGTAAGGCATAGGCGACCAATCGTACTTACGGGAATGCCACATGCGCTCCAGCCTTGTGGGGCGGTAGCTGCCGGCCGGCGTGCTATAGCCCCGCCGCCCTGTCGAGATCGGCCAGGAATATTCGAGATAACCGCCGACAAAGACATGCATGGTCTGCGCGCCGCGATCAACTTGCACCGTAACTCCTGCAAATGCTTGCGCTGTCGGGAGTATGGCGATCGCGGCGATTGCAATCGGCAGAACGAGAAGCAGCTGGCGGAACGAACTCATTACTTTGGCCCCATATTCGATTGCGGTTGCTGGATCCAAAGCGGATCAGCTTCGGCCGATTGTTGACGATTATCTGCATGGGCTCAACTATCGAAGCCGATAAAACGTGCAGACCATTAAAGGTGTGATCATTGTCGCCTCGTTGAACGCTGGCCAGCCTTGAGATTTCAGTTCTTCACCTGCGCATAGCCGGCAAGCGCGCGCTTGCGGGCTTCGGCGTGATCGACGATCGGCCGGGGGTACGACGTGCCGAGCGCGACGCCGGCCTTGGCAAGCTCCTGGTCAGGCGCCTGCCAGGGGGCGTGGATGAATTTACTTGGGAGCTTCGCCAACTCGGGCACCCAGCGACGCACATAGTCTCCATCGGGGTCGAACTTCCAGCCCTGGGTCATAGGATTGAAAACGCGGAAATAAGGGGCGGCATCGGCGCCGCAGCCGGCGACCCACTGCCAGCTTGCAGCGTTGCTGGCAAGATCGGCATCGACGAGCGTGTCCCAGAACCATTTCTCGCCCTCGCGCCAGTCAATCAGCAGGTCCTTGATCAGGAACGAGGCAACGATCATGCGGACGCGGTTGTGCATCCAGCCAATGTGCCAGAGCTGGCGCATGCCGGCATCGACGATGGGGAACCCGGTCTGCCCTCGCTGCCAGGCGCGTAGCGCTGACGTGTCGTCGTGCCAGGGATAGCGCTCAAATTCCGTGCGAAGTGGCGCGTCGGGCAAACTCGGGAAGTGGTAGAGCAGGTGGGCCGAAAACTCCCGCCAGACAAGTTCCTTGAGGAAGACTTCGAGACCCCTGCCCTCATAGTCCCCGCTGGCCGCCCACGACTTCACGGTGTGCCATGTTGCAGCCGGGCTGATCTCGCCAAAATGCAGGTGAGGGGAAAGGCGCGAGGTACCCTCGCTATCCGGGCGGTCGCGGCCATTGGCGTAATCGGTCAGGGCGTTTTCGAGGAACGTTTCAAGCCGCTCGCGTGCTCCCTTTTCTCCAGGTCTCCAGGCCTCCTGGAATCCGCCTGCCCAATTGGGCCGGGTCGGCAAAAAATTCCAGCTTTCGAGCGCATCGCTATCTATTTTTAACGCGCAGCCCTCGATCTTTTCGGGTGCTGGGAGCGGCTTGCGCGGCTCGCCGAGCTCATTCAATGCACGCCAGAAGGGCGTGTAGACTTTGTAGGGGTTGCCGTCCTTTGTGGCGATGTCTTCGGGCTCCTTCAGCAAGGAACCGGCATAGCGGCGAAGCTCGGGGCTCGGTTCGCCGCTATTTGAAAACGCCGCGTTGATGACCGCCTCCGCTTGTCGTGCGGCGGGCTCATAGCATCGGGAAAAGAAGACCGCTGATGCACCCACCTCGCGGGCGAATTGCGGGACGACCCGCGCAGGCGAACCGCGGCACAGGATGAGCCTTGCACCGCGGTCCTGCAGGTCTGCGGCCAACGATTGCAGCGAGTGGTGCAGCCACCAGCGCGAAGCTGCGCCAGGCGTCCAACCGGACGCCGCCTCGTCATCGAACACAAACAGCGGAATAATCGGAGCGCCGGTTGCGACCGCCTTCGACAAAGCGACGTTGTCGGTCAAGCGCAGATCCTGGCGGAACCAGACAATGACGGGTGGGGCGGACATGGTGGAGCAGTGACTTTCGCAGCGTTGAAGGCGGTTTTAGCCTGGCGTCGCGAAACACATTGCCGGATCTCCCGGGCGGTGTCGTGATCGCGATGGTGTGACGCCGGCATTCATCAAAACGGCACGCAAGAGCGATTGGTTCAACGCAGGCGCGCAATCTTTGCGCTGGGGCAGGTCTGTGCGACCACAGCGACGGCACGCGCATTTCGCCGGCGGCAAGTGGCAGGTTGTCACCGCGCAAGATCAGTTGAAGAGGAGGTCGAAAATCGATTTCGGCTTGTTGCGCTGACGCTTGCGGCTCGTTTTCCGGCGGTTGCCATGACCGGTATTGTTGAAGGAAAAGCCGCCGTCTTCCGCCCACGGAGCCCAAGAAGGGGTTCCACCGTATCTGCGTTCCCGACTCCTTTGGGTCTTTCGGCCTGCAAACGCCGTAGGAGGTGCGGCAATGCCCTGGCGCAGCTGGAATTGGTCGGTCACGCCGTCGACGCTGGCAACCGTGACGGTGCCATTATCCGACCAGTTCCAGGTCGCGACCTGCTTGCCCTGTCGCTGCGGCTGTATCGCAACCACGCTTGCCGACTTCAAATCGACGATCGCAGCCGTCTCCATTTCTTCAGAGCCGTTGGCATCTTCAATGACACCGCTGTGGTAGGTCAGGACACCAATTTGCTGGAAGGGCCTCTGCTTTTCCTCCCATGACAGCAAACGGGGCTTGCCCACGCCCAGCATTTCCAGGGGGACGCGGAGCTTGGGGACATCGGGAAGGATTGCGAAATAGGTGCCATTGTTGACGACAACCTGCCACCCGGCGGTACCGAGCCCGTCGACGACGGTGTCGCCCTTGGCCGCATCCCCGCCACCAAGCCGCTGCAAGGCATCAAGCGCCAGCTTGTAATTCGGCTCGGCGGCGAGAGCTGCGCGATAGCTGTCGATGGCCGTATCGGTCTGACCCAGGGTTTCCTCAATGAAAGCGCGTGCCCATAGCACCTCGGCGGCATCCGGAGCGATTTTCGACGCGGTAGCTATATCGCTGCGGGCAATCTCCGGCTGCCCGGTGCGGGCATAGGCATAGGCGCGGTAGGCGAAGGCGATCGCGGAGCGCTGGTTCAATTCGATGGCGCGGTTGATGTCGCTTAGCGCGGCTTCGGGGACATCGGCCATGGCATGCGCCAAACCGCGCATTTCAAAGCCTCTGGCATCCACAGGTCGCAGCTCCGTGACGCGCGTGAAATCGGCGATGGAAGCTTCGAAGTTGCCAGACGACAGGTAGGCTTCGCCGCGTAGCAGGTGCGCGTCGGCATTGTTTACGTCGAAGGCAATGGCGCGCGAGAGATCCTCGATCGCTTCATCGTAATGGCCAACCCTGAGTTTGGCTTCAGCGCGGCTGCGGTATCCAGAGGCGAAGCGGGCGTCCGAGCCGACAGCGCGAGAGAAGTCGCGGATTGCGGCATGCGGGCGGCCCAGTTCCATGTGGGCGCGGCCGCGGCCGGCGAGCGGAGCTGCGGCTGCCGGCAGCAGCTTGACGGCCTGGGTGAAGTCGCGGATCGCCTGCTGCGGATTGCCGATCTGCATCAGCGCGCCGGCCCGGTTGTTGTAGGCGGCAGCGTATCCAGGCGCGAGTACGATGGCGCGGTTGAAATCCTTCAGCGCTTCGTTCGGCAGTCCGAGGGCGAGAAGCAGGTTGCCGCGATTGTTGTAGGTTGCGGCGTACTCCGGAAATAGCTCGACGGCCTTGTTGAAGTCGTCGATCGCTTCGCGCGTCTGGCCGAGCCGGACATAGGCGACGCCGCGATCATTGAGGATGGTGGCGCGGCGGTCGTCAGTGAGAGTTCGGTCATCGAGGGCGGTGGTGTACTCGCGCACGGCTTCGTCGGAATTGCCGCGTTGCAGGGCCAATGCGCCATTGCGGATGTGCAGAGCCGTTGCCTCGCCGACCGGGGCCTGGGCGGCGAGCGGTGCAGGTACGAAGGCGAGGGCTATCGTCGCGGTTATCAAGGCAAGCGCTGCTGGGATGTGCGCAGGCCTTCTCGCTGATGTCTTCACGACTTTATGACTGGCGCCGTCCCGTCTCATCAATGCTTCCGTCTGGTCCTGGCTGCGGCCGAGTCGGGTTTTCCGTCGAGCTGTCAAACCTCAAATTCGAATGTCCGACGAGCAGAGATTTGGGTCCCCGGGGCAAGCCCCGGGATGACACGTTTGGAGTTATAGCAGCATTCGGCCTGATTTGTGTTGCATAGCCGCGGCAATTGGGGAGGAACCTTACGACTCGCCGCGTTGCCGGGCTTTTCGCCGTTCGGCGCGCTGTTCCTCCTCAAATTCCTGTTTGCGGGCGTAGAGGTCGCGGAGGACTTGCGGGACAATTTCAGGCAGATCCTCGGCGATGAGGCCGGGGCCGAAGCGGTTGGCGCATTCGCCGTGAATCCAGACCCCGGCGCAAGACGCTTCGAACGCGGGCATGCCCTGGGCGAGAAGGCCGGTGATGAGGCCGGCCAAAACGTCGCCGGAGCCTGCCGTGGCGAGCCAGGGTGGGGCGTTGGTGTTGAGCGAGACGGCCTTGCCGCTCGGGTCGGCAACAACCGTATCAGGGCCTTTGAGGACCACGACAGCTCCCATTCGTTCGCCAGCAGTCCGGGCACGATCCAGCTTCGATCCACTTAGATCCGGGAACAGTCGCCTGAACTCGCCTTCGTGCGGCGTGAGGACGACAGCGCGGCCGCTTGAAGATGCGATCATTGCCGCGAGTTCGCTCAACTCGTCAGAGAATGTTGTCAGTGCATCGGCGTCGAGTACGCAGGAGGCCCCGGATTGGAGAGCTATCTTTACCATGTCTCTTGTTTCCGGGCCAACGCCACAGCCAGGACCGAGGAGGACTGTGTCGCGCCGTCTGTCAGCGAGGATTTCGGCGAGGCCTCCGGGTATTTGAAACGGCAGAACCATTACTGCCGTCAGATGCGAAGCATTGACCGGGAACGCCGCCTTCGGGCTGGCGACGGTGACCAAACCGGCGCCGACGCGAAGGGCCGCACGGGCCGCGAGCCTTATGGCGCCGGTACTTTGCGCGGGACCGGACACGGCTATTGCGTGGCCGCGCGTGTATTTGTGCGATTGCGAATCTGGAAGGCGCAGCGCACTCAGCCAAGCTTCAGGAGCGTTGCGTTTGATCTCAATTGGCCGCTGGTGCTGGCTGGCACAGGCGACAAGGACGGCATCGGGAATACCGATGTCGGCCAGGACAACCGTCCCGCAGGTGTTGCGACCAGGGTAGAGAACGTGGGCCGGCTTCAGCCGGAAGAACGTAACGGTTCGGTCGGCGCACAATACGACCTCGCCAAGAGGCTGACCCGTCGTGCCACTGAGGCCAGTTGGAACATCGACGGCAAGTTTCGCTGCAGGCGCCTGATTTGCAGCCGCGACGGTCGAACTCACGGCTCCTTCCAGTGGCCGCACCAATCCCGCCCCAAACAGAGCATCAATAATGAGGTCGGCTTGCTCGACAGCGGAAGAAGCCATGTCCAGCGGTTCGACAGTCCCCAACTCCGCCCACCGCTTGGCCATCTTCGCAGCGTCGCCTTTCAGGTTCTCGACCTCGCCGTATAGGTAGACTGAGACACCGTAGCCGCGCTCTTTCAGGTAACGGGCGGCGACGAAGCCGTCGCCGCCGTTGTTGCCGGGGCCACAAAGGACGACGATTTTTGGAACGCCTTCGGATGCCCACGCTTCGGCTTCGCCTCGCGCATCCGGCGCCGGACGATTCTCCGCGGTCCGGCTGGCTACCGTCGGTAGCGCATCGACCATCTTCTCGGCTTCGTCGGCGACCGCGCGGCCGGCATTCTCCATCAACGTCAGGCTCGGCACGCCCATCTGGACGGCGAGGCGGTCGGCTTCGGCCATTTGTTCATTCGTCAGAATTTCAAGCGGCGGTTCCTTCACGTGCGGCTTCCTCTAAGTCAGAGCCAGTGCGTAGAATTATCGTTTGTCGTTCGTGCCGTTCCATCGAGCCTGCTCAATTTTCAGCATCCAACTCACGATTTTCCGCCTAAGCTTTAATCATGCTGCTTATTCTATGTGCATGGACTGTGTCCGCACACTGCGCCATGATCCGCCCACACGCGCCAAGGGGTTCGAAACACACATTTTTATTTCTCGTTCACCAATTGGCACAGGGCATGCTAACCATCGCGCGTCTGCCGGATCTTCTCCACATACGACCGGCCGGCCAATGGAGGTCCCAGGGAACCATGAAAAAAATCGAAGCCATTATCAAACCTTTCAAGCTCGACGAAGTGAAGGAAGCACTGCAGGAAGTCGGCCTGCAGGGGATCACCGTCATCGAGGCGAAGGGATTTGGCCGCCAGAAGGGCCATACCGAACTTTACCGCGGGGCCGAATACGTCGTCGACTTCCTGCCCAAGGTGAAGATCGAGGTGGTGCTTGCCGACGACCTTCTCGACAAGGCTGTGGAAGCGATACAAAAGGCCGCCAAAACCGGCCGTATCGGCGATGGCAAGATCTTCATTTCGACGATAGAAGAGGCCATCAGGATCCGTACCGGTGAAACCGGAGCGGAGGCCATCTGAGGCGGAGACTTCCGCCGTGTCCTGTAGATTTCACGTCAGCACGCAGACCCGTGCAATCCTCCGCTTTCTTAAAACTCGCTCGCAATACGGGGAGACTTCATGAAAACCGCCAGCGATGTTGTCCAGCTCATCAAGGACAAAGACGTCAAGTTCGTCGACTTCCGCTTCACCGATACGCGCGGCAAGATGCAGCACGTTACAGCCGATGCCTCGTGCATTGACGAAGAGATGCTCAACGAGGGCTACGCCTTCGACGGCTCTTCGATCGCCGGCTGGAAAGGCATCGAAGCCTCCGACATGCTGCTGATGGCCGAGCCCAGCAGCGCCCATATCGATCCGTTTTTCGCCCAGACAACGCTTGCAGTCTTCTGCGACGTGCGCGAACCCTCGACAGGCCAAGCCTACGAGCGCGATCCGCGCTCTATCGTCAAGAAGGCGGAAGCCTACCTGAAGTCGACCGGGATCGGCGATTCGGTCTTCTTCGGCCCGGAAGCTGAATTCTTCATGTTCGACGACGTGCGCTTCTCGGCGGAGCCCTACAACACCGGATTCCGCGTCGACTCGACTGAACTGCCATCGAACTCGGCCACCGAGTATGAAATGGGCAATCTTGGCCACCGTCCGCGCGCCAAGGGCGGCTACTTCCCGGTGCCGCCGATCGACAGCGCCCAGGACATCCGCTCCGAAATGCTCGCCGTGATGGCCGAAATGGGCGTTTCTGTGGAAAAGCACCATCATGAAGTGGCGTCCGCACAGCACGAACTCGGTATCAAGTTCGCCGATATCGTGACGATCGCCGACCACCTGCAGATCTACAAGTACTCGATCCACAACGTCGCGCAGGCCTACGGCAAGACCGTTACTTTCATGCCGAAGCCGGTGTTCGGCGACAACGGCTCGGGCATGCACGTCCACCAGTCGATCTGGAAGGGCGGCCAGCCGCTGTTTGCCGGTGACAAATACGCCGACCTCTCGGAAACCTGCCTGTTCTATATCGGCGGCATCCTGAAGCACGCCAAGGCGATCAACGCGTTCACCAACGCATCGACCAACTCCTACAAGCGACTGGTGCCAGGCTACGAAGCGCCCGTGCTGCTCGCCTACTCTGCGCGCAACCGGTCGGCCTCCTGCCGTATCCCCTACACGACCAGCCCGAAGGCAAAACGCGTCGAAGTCCGCTTCCCGGATCCGACAGCGAATCCGTACCTCGCCTTCGCCTGCATGTTGATGGCCGGCATCGACGGCATCAACAACAAGACCCATCCTGGCGATCCGATGGATAAGAACCTGTACGACCTGCCGCCGGCGGAACTCGCAGAGATCCCGACGGTTGCGGCCTCGCTTCGCGAAGCCCTCGACTGCCTCGACAAGGACCGCGAGTTCCTCAAGGCCGGTGGCGTCTTCTCCGACGACATGATCGACGCCTACATCGAGCTCAAGATGGAAGAAAACATGCGTTACGAAATGACGCCGCACCCGGTCGAATACGACATGTACTACTCGGTCTAGTGAGGTGTCGCGCCTTAATTGACCGGCGGGGCGGCGAGGCCGGTGTCAATTAAGGCGTGATAAACGCCTCACTAAGTCATTGATGTTGCTAGTGGCCCTCATGTCGCGCCTAAATCGAACGAGATTGCGGCTATGGTGCGATTTAGGCGCGACGGGCCACTAGGTACTACTCGCTCTAGGCCCATCGAAAGACTTCAGGGGCACTAACGAAAGAGAGGCGGCCAAATCGGCTGCCTCTCTTTTTTGCGTTTTCGCGCAACAACCGGATGGCCGCGTGCGATCTTCAGTAATACAGCAGCACGATCGCGAAGCCGAGCGACAGGCCGACGTAACTGAAGCGCGAACTGTTGGAGGTAAACCACGCCGCAGTGCGATGAGGCAGGTATTCCCAGCGGATGCCGAGCAGAGCATAAACCACGGCGCCAGCGACCATGCCGAGTGCAAAAGACGGCCAATGGACGGCGAATGGCAACTGTGGTGTCGGCAGGCTGGCCAGCGTGTGCAGTATCCCCATCACGTCAAAGCGCCCTTCGGCAAGGACGCGCACACCAAGTATGATGCCGATCAGAATTAGTATATCGGTTACGAAACGTGCCATTGCCGCCAACTCGTTACTGCAACGCAAAGCGCCCTCTGGCGCACCCATCGGGTAAAATACCGCGCGTTTGGTCAAGCTTTCGTAAACTCTCCTTTGGGCTTATCGGCTGCCAACACTCCTCGGCTTGACACTTCGCAAGCTCGTGCCAGATGCAAGCCGCTGCTGGCGGGCGTATCCCGCCCGTCAGTGGACACAGCGTTTCCCTTCATCGCAGCTTTGCGAATGCGATACGATGCGCTGCAAAAACGAATTCGCATTGACATAGAAACTTCGAGGGAGCAAAATTAATTAACGATCGAAAAGGAGGTTTACGAAAATGACTCCACCTGGTCGAATTTAAAGGACTGATTTGGCGCCCGTGATCATTACACTGCGTTACCAGTCCGGAACGGAACATTGCCAAGCTTTGCGCAGGCAGAGAGCCGCTCGAACACTTCGTCTCGTCAGCTGAATTGTCGGATACATTCAGCGCGAAGCAGCGAGTCATATTGCCAAACATGCTGCTCCGGGATGGGTTGAGAGAGCTGATCGAAGCCTGAAACAGACCTGATGTGATCAGGCCGGCGTACTAAAAGGTGAGAAAACGACAGCGCATCCGATCTTTGAATTTCGACCTATTGAATTAGGTGAATTCATAAACACGATCAATCGCGCAAAGAAACTCTCCAGGATATAGAAACGCCAAATCCTTATCACGAGACGGAGCCCGGGGGATCGGAAGATCCTCACGGGCTCTTGATTTTTCTCAAGCGCGCCTTCAGATCCCTATTGCCCCTGTGGGCCCACTACCCTCGTGCCGCCGCCACTGCTTCATGAAGCACTTCGGCGAGCAGGTCGAGTTCGGCGTCCGGGCCGGTCGATATGCGGATGCATCGGTTCAGCGGGGCCGCACCCGGCATGCGGATGAAGACGTCGCGGGCCAGCGTCTCTTCGAGGATGCGGCGGGCGAAATCGGCATCCTGGTGGCAGTCGATGGCGACGAAATTCGTTGCCGATGGCAGCGCGCTGAGGCCGCAACCGGCCGCGATGGCGGCAATGCGATCGCGGGCGCGGGCAATCCGGGCCACCGCTTCGGCGAGGTAGTCCTGATCGCCCAGCGCGGCCAGCGCGCCGACCTGTCCGAGGCGGTTGATGCCGTAGTGATTGCGCACCTTGTCGAATGCGGTAACCAGGCCTGCTTCGCCGACGACGTAGCCGACGCGCGTGCCAGCCATCCCATAGGCCTTGGAGAACGTCCGGTAGCGCAGAACCTGCGGGTTCCCGATATCGATCGGCGGCGTCGTGCCGGGCGGGGCGGTGTCGCAGTAGGCTTCGTCGAGGATCAGCAGCGTTTCGGAAGGCAGGCCGGCGATCAGTTCCTCGATTGCCTCTGCGGGCCACCACGAACCCATCGGGTTATCCGGATTCGAGACGTAGAGGATCTTGGCGTGCTCGCGCCGTGCGGTGTCGAGAAGCGCCCCGATGTCCTCGCGGTTATCGCGGTAGGGCACCTTGACCAGCCGCCCGGCATGACAGGCGACGTGGAAGTTGAACGTCGGGTAGGCGCCTTCGGAGGTGACGACGGTGTCGCCGGGAGAGAGCGTCAGCGCCAGGGTCAGACCGAGCAGGCCGTCGATACCTTCGCCGATGTTTACGCTCTCATTTCCAACGCCGTGCAAGGCGGCGATGGCCTCGCGCAATTCGTAGTTCTCCGGATCGGCGTACATCCAGTTTTGCGGCACTGCCTCGTGCATGGCGGCAATGGCCGTGGGGGAGGGGCCGAAACCCGATTCGTTGGCGCCGAGACGCGCCTTGAACGCGCGCCCGAGCTTGCGCTGATGGGCCTCGGGACCGACGAAGGGAACGGTGGCGGGGAGTTCGGCGGCGTGCGGGGTCAAAAAGCGGGACGGTGTTTTCATAGGAGGCCCAGTTCAGCCAGTTCGCGGCGCATACGCGGTGGCATGCCGGCCATACCGGTGCCGGCTCCACCGCTGAGGTCGGGAGGTGCGTCTTCCCCGGTCAAATACCGCCAGCCCTGGAAGGCCCGGCGCGGAGTAGGGCGCACCGGCACCAGATCGGGATCAAGCAGCAGAAGGCAGCAACGGCGGCCGTCGTCTTTGGCTCCTTCGTCGAAGCCGATGAGGCGCTGGCGGACCTGAATCACACCTTTGATGACCCAGTAGATTGAACCGCCGTCGAGTAGTTCCTCGGTGCGCTTTGGTGCCTGATAGGTCGTGTGGAAGAGCTGCCGTGGGCCGCCGCCACCTTGTCTCGCCTCGGCTAGGCGGGCGGCCTGCCATTGCGCCAGATCCTCAATAGACTGGGCGCCGACACACAATTTGACGAGATGCAGGGTCATCGAGTCGCTTCATGGTTGAGAATACTGATGCTTGGAGCCGGAAAGGCTTTCGGACGTGGATTGAAGACCGACGGTCGATCCGGCGCAAGCGGCTGCGTTCCAAGAAGCGTGGATGAGGGTGCGATGGGGCGCAATCGTCTCTCTGCGTTGACCACGATTTCCACAGGAGTGGTGGGCATTTGCGTGTACATTCGGGTCCGTTTATCTGTGAGAGATTGACGGAATCAGCGCTCGCATTCAAACGAACAGGAGGTGACCCATGCTGATCGTGGCAATTAAAGTGGCATCCTCGTCGCAGGTGACGCCTCACAACAGCCCGCATTTTTCGCTCCAGTAGCGGCGGGGGTTTTGTCTTTCGAAGGATCTGGCGGCTTTTGCGGGCTCTCGTCCAAATCTCAGCGATCGCGCTGCTGGCTGGTTGCACCGGGGCGCTGCTGTTCGGCTGCGCTGGAACCGCCGGCCCAGGACTCGAGCCGGCCGCGCAGGCGGGCGCCGAACAGCCGGAGACCGATTGCGGTCGGATTACCGGGCGGGTGCAGATCCGCATCCTTTCCTTGCGCAGTTCAGGAGCGCGCTCGCAGACGACGTCGATTTCGCGCGGCCTGAACTCGGTGACATCCACAATCGGCATGAGCGAAGGCCAGATTGAAGCTCCGGATGCCCGGCAGGCCCGCGAGATTGCCGAGTTGCAGGAGATGAACGCGCGTCTGAAATCGCTCGGGTGCAAGTCGTTCGATCTCGATGCGACGCTGCAGGACACCAGCGGCGGCACGCCCAAGCCGACACTTTAGTGGTGCCTTCGGATGCCCACTGGCGCATCCGGCACCCTACGAGCCTCCGCGACCGGAACGCCCACTGGCGCATCCGGCACCCTACGAGCCTCCGCGACCGGAACGCCCACTGGCGCATCCGGCACCGGTGCGCTTCGGGCGAAAGTGCAGCATGAGTCAAAACAGGCCTACTCGATGACCTCGCCTTTTTCGACGCCCCATAGCTTCTGTTGCGCGATATAACCGCGGAATTCACCGACGGCGACGCGGCACCAGGCGCCATCGCATTCGTGAAGATCGGCAATGACGCCGGCCTCGACGAGGGCGACGGCGCGGCTGCCCTCGCGGGGGCGTTCGGTCAGCGGTTCCTGGCGGCGCGGCTCATTCGGCTTGACCTCCCAGGGCAGAACCTGGGCGGTTCGCCGGCTCGACAGAAGCGTGCGAATGACCCAGCCGGTAGTGCCTTCCGCATCGACGATTTCGCGCCACGCCTCGAATTCGCGGGTGATCTTGACCGGCAGGCCTGCGCGCTGAAACACCCAGGCAATCGGATAATCGGTGCCTGGGCCCTTGCGCAAATTCACTTCGCTGGCCTTGAGGCTGGCGAAACGCGGAGCCGGGGCGGTCTCGGCAAGTGCCGGCGCGGCCGCAAATGCGCCTGCCAGTGCCGCCAGCGCAAGCCGAACGTGCCTCATTCTGGACGTCATTTCCCGTACCCCGCAATTCGACCGGCTTTTTCGTCGCCGTGGCGTAAGGTGAACCCAGAGCTTTGTCATGGGTGTGACTGTCTGATAGAGAACTCGGACGACAGGAGAACGCGGGTTAGCCGCGCAAGCCTGGACGCAACTCCGCAACACACTTTACCGAGACTCCCGGAACACCATGCCGAACAGCCCGAAGAAGCCCACCGTCATCGTTACGCGCAAGCTGCCTGACGTCGTCGAGACCCGCATGCGCGAGCTGTTCGACGCCCGGCTCAATGTCGATGATAGGCCAATGACGAACGCCGAACTCGTCGAAGCCGTCAAAACCGCCGATGTACTGGTGCCGACGGTCACCGACCGGATCGACCGCGCCCTTATCTCGCAGGCCGGCGATCAGCTGCGTCTTATCGCCAATTTCGGAACCGGCGTCGACAACATCGACCTCGATACCGCCAGCAACCGCGGCATTATAGTCACCAACACGCCTGGCGTGCTGACCGAAGACACCGCCGACATGACCATGGCGCTGATTCTCGCCGTGCCGCGCCGGCTGGCAGAAGCCACCCTCTACATGAAGAACCCGAATACCGAGTGGGCCGGCTGGTCGCCAACGTGGATGCTCGGACACCGCATCTTCGGTAAGCGGCTCGGCATCATCGGCATGGGCCGCATCGGGCAGGCGGTGGCACGCCGCGCGAAGGCGTTCGGGTTGCAGATCCATTATCATAACCGGCGGCGGCTGCCCGAATCCATCGAACAGGAGTTCGAAGCGACCTACTGGGACAGCCTCGACCAGATGCTTGCGCGCATGGACATCGTCTCGGTCAACTGCCCGCATACGCCGGCGACCTACCACCTGCTGTCGGCGCGCAGACTGCGGCTCCTGAAGCCCGACGCCTACATCGTCAACACCGCCCGCGGCGAAGTCATCGACGAGAACGAACTGGCGCGGTTGATCGAGCACAACACGATTGCTGGAGCCGGCCTCGACGTGTTCGAGCACGAGCCCGCGGTCAATCCGAAGCTGCTGCAATCGGACCGCGTCGTGGCCTTGCCGCACCTTGGCTCGGCGACCATCGAGGGTCGCATCGACATGGGCGAGAAGGTCATCATCAACATCAAGACCTTCATCGACGGCCACAACCCGCCCGACCGCGTGCATTCGGCGATGTTCTAAGCGGGGGAGGGCAGCCGCAGACGTCCGGGACTGTGAAGGCTTTCGGATGACAGCTTGGCTGGGCGTGGCGGTCGGCTGTGGGCCAAGGGCAGAACAAGTCTCTCGCGGAAAATCGGTCGGCATGTGCTTTTCGAATAAGTCTACGCGGCGAAAATCGCTGCAATGCATCATGCCCACGTTGGTTCCGGCGCTCCCGACTGCTTTGGGGCCTACCTCGTCTGTCGATGTTCGGATGCCGAACTGTGCATCCTGACCCACTGCTGCCATTTACAGCACCTCCAAATGCGGACGTTCTCCATCCACAAGACCACGCCCGCGCCGCCTTTGCGATTACCGTCAGCGCATCGACTGATGCTTGCTGGCGAGGAGGGCTGGAACAGGCTTTCATGCGGGCCTCTTGAAAAGCCTCTACTCCCGTTTATTCGCAGCGACCACGATAAAGGCGGCACCGATGGTCGTCACTGCCGCGAAGTGAGAGTCGTGCGTGGCCGACCAGCGGGCGCATCTGTCAAGCTCGCTGGTGCGCCAGGAGTGTTAGGCTTCGGGAACGCAGCGAGATCAATGGAGCGAGCATGCTCCATGTCAGTTACCGGCTCTGCCGACCGTCTCGCTGATCTTGGCCACAACAGCATCGATCTCATCTTGTATCGTTGTGCGACCGAGGCTGAAGCGAATGGCACCCATGCCGACCTCGGGGGCGATTCCCATGGCCCGAAGCACCGGGGACAGTTCGATATGGCCGCTATGGCAGGCCGAGCCAGTCGATGCCGCAACGCTTTCGAGTGCGGCGAGGATCTCGGCCCCGACTTGTCCAACGAAGGAAACGTTGAGTGTGTTGGGCAGACGGTCAGTTGGATGGCCGTTGAGGACGACGCGATCGCCCAGAGCGTCCTCAAGTTGCTGCCAGAAGTCATCGCGTATTTCGCGGATACGCGTCATTGGTTCGAGATCGGCGGCAAGTTCGGCCGCCGCTCCGAGTGCGGTTGCCAGCAAAGCGCTTTCCGTTCCCGCACGGCGGCCGCCCTCGTGACCGGCGCCGTGGATCAGCGGCTCGATCGGTGCGCCGCGGCGGATATACAGAGCGCCGACTCCTTTGGGTGCATAGAGCTTGTGCCCGGCGATCGACAGCAGGTCGACACCCAGATCGTCGACCCGTGTCGGGATCTTGCCAACGGATTGAGCTGCATCGGTGTGCAGCAGGATACCGTGCTCGCGCGTGATGCGGCTGATGTCCTCGATGGGCTCGATCGTGCCGACCTCGTTGTTGGCGTGCATGATGCTGACGAGGATGGTGCGCGGGGTGATGGCGCGGCGGACGCTTTCGGGATCGATCCGGCCTGTGCCATCGACCGGGACGTGGGAGATCTCGAAACCGAGCGCCGCAAGGTGCTCGCACGGCTTGAGGATCGCTGGATGCTCGATAGCCGACGTGACGATGTGATTGCCTTTGTCCTTCAGGGCAAAGGCGACGCCCTTCAGCGCATGGTTGTTGGCCTCGCTGCCACCGCTCGTGAAGATGACTTCATCGTCGGCGCACCCGAGAAGATGGGCCAGTTGGGCGCGCGCCCGTTCGACTGCTTGGCGTGCGGGCCGCCCTGCCCAGTGACCGCTTGAGGGGTTGCCGAAGGCATCCCCCAGATAGGGACGCATGGCCGCGATGACCTCGGGGGCGACCGGCGTACTGGCGTTATAGTCGAGGTAGATGGGCTGCATCTCTAAAACACCAGCACCTTATCGGCCGCGATGGTCTCGGCAGCGAGTTCGTCCATCGTGCTGCGGCGCGCTCCGTCCATGACCTCTGCGTCCGATATGCCGCGCGCATCGAGACATGTGCCGCACAGCAGCAGCCGACCCTTGGCGGCCATTACCCGCTTCAACATGCGCTCGACATTGTAGTAGCCGTCGGGTGTCTTCTGGCCAGCTTTGGCGGAAAGAACTGCGTCGGCCATCAGGAACACGGTGAACTCAGCATCTGCATCGTTCTTGGCGAGCGCATGGGCCATGCGGAGCCCGTTGTACACCCGCTCGGTGCCGTAGGGCGGATCGTTCAGAATGATCAGCGTTTTCATGGTTCACCTCCAGTTAGGCTGGCGACAACGACCGACCGCACTGCTCTGTTGGCGCTATCCTTGCGCCAGCCCTGCGGGCCGCTGTGCACATGCACGGGACGTTTTCGCAGTCGGCGTCTCAAAGGATACGTCTGTTTTCACTCAGCCGCCTCCCGCCGGCCAAGCGCATAGGAGCTGTCGCCTTCGCGGAACGGCTGCGTCAACATACGGTCGAGGCGCTGTTCTGCTGAGTCGCGAATTTCCTCGACGCCGATGGTCATGCGCTCGTGCCCTGCCGAAGGCTGAGCCCGATAGGTTCCGAACAATCGGTCCCACCAGGGCAGATTGAAGCCGAAGTTGGAGTTGGTCTCGCGCACAACGACCGAGTGATGCACGCGGTGCATGTCTGGTGTGACGACGAACCAGCGCAGGACGCGGTCGACACCCGTCGGCAAACGCACATTCGAGTGATTGAACATGGCGGTCGCGTTTAACAGCACCTCGAAGATCAGCACAGCGACGGCGGGCGCGCCGAGTGCTGCGATCACGGTGAGCTTGATGACCATCGACAGGATGATCTCGATTGGATGAAAGCGCGCACCCGTCGTCAGGTCGAACTCGAGGTCGGCGTGGTGCATCCGGTGCAGCCGCCAGAGAGCCGGAACAGCGTGGAACAGCACGTGCTGGAGGTAGATGACGAAATCGAGGATGATAACCGAGGCGACGACGGCCAGCACGAAGGGCGCCTGCCAGGCGTTGAAGAGGCCGAAGCCCTGTGACTCCGCTAGCATCGCCAGCCCGACTGCCGTCGTCGGAAACAGGATGCGCACGACTACTGTGTCGAGGATCACCACGCCGAGGTTGCTCGGCCAGCGCGTGGCACGCCCGATCGCCTGCTTGCGGCGCGGGGCAAGAACTTCCCACAGCGCCATGACTGTGAACACCGACGCGAACGCCGTCAGCCGGATGAAAGGCTCGTAAGCGAAAAGGACATCTGACATCGCGCGTATCTCCAGATCAGCGATGGGTAGAGCTGGTGTCATGACCTGCCGGCTATGTCGTCGCGGCGCCGCAGATACTCCTCCCGATCGATCTCACCACGGGCGTAGCGTTCGTCGAGGATTTCGTGCGGCGTACGTGGCGGCGGGGTCGTGCCAGAGGTTCCACCGCCGAGCCAGCGCACCACCAGGACAATCACGGCGACCAAAATGGCGAGCCAGGCAATCATGAACAGCGGCCCCAGGAACATGCCGCCCCATCCCGATCCCCAGCCCATGCCGTCGTGCATTCGCCAGGGTCCATCCTGTTGAGCCGAGGTCGGCACGGCAGACATCAAGAGAGCAGTTGTGACGGCGAGGATGATGCGGTTCATGGCGACCTCGATTGGCTAGTGTGCTGAACCAGAAGTTCGTCACCATTTGCAGCTGGCCGATAACGCACTTCCGGTTCACGAAGGACACTAGCAAGTCTATGTTTCCAGTGTGGTTTTAAGATCCAGAAATTCGCTCGGTGCGTGCTGCAGAGGGGCAGCGAATTTCTGTATCACCACACTCGTTCCGTCTCTCGCGCATCCATGCACTGGGTAGAGAGCTTGACATCCACTGCACAATATTCAATTATTTGATTGATTGATATACAGCGAGGTTGGATGTGTCAAGCGAGAGTCCCAAGCGTCTTTTGTTCCGGCAGTTCGCCGCGGTCGCAAAGGCGGTCGCGCACGAGCACCGGCTTGAGCTTCTGGAGGCCCTTGCCCAGGGCGAGCGCAGAGTTGAAATTCTTGCTAATCGTACGGGTATGTCGGTTGCCAACACCTCCCAGCATCTCCAGCTGATGCGGCGCGCCGGCCTGATCGAATCGCGCCGAGAGGGCAAGTTCACGTTCTACCGGTTGTCGGGTCCCGCTGTGCTCGACCTCCTTGCCGCGCTCATCCTCATCGGTGAGCGCCACGTCGGCGAGGTCGATAAAATCGTACGGACATACTTTCTGAGCCGCGATGAACTAGAGCCGATATCGCGCTCCGAACTCCGGAAGCGCATCAAAGGCGGCGATGTGCAGGTGATCGATGTGCGGCCCCAGGACGAGTTTGCATCGGGGCATTTGCCGAACGCCATCAATATCCCGCTCGAAGAACTCGAAGCGCAACTCGCCATGCTCGATACGAAGAAAGAGATCGTTGCTTACTGCCGCGGCGCCTACTGCGTACTCTCATTCGACATGGTCGAGCGATTGCGGGCACGCGGGTTCAAGGCGCGACGACTTGAAGATGGCTGGCCGGAGTGGCAGGCGGCGGGATTGCCAGTGATGGTGTGCGGTCAAGGCAGCAGGGCAGGTACGTAAGCCAGTCCGCCGGCTGCAAGTGCGCAAAGAACGACGACAAGCCACGGCGTCACCTTCCACATGAAGAGCGCAAGAAACGCCGCCATAGCAAGTGCGAAATCCTGGGGGCTCTTGATTCCGGCTGTCCAGACTGGATTGTAAAGCGCAGCGAGCAGGAGGCCGACCACGGCCGCATTGACGCCGCCAAGCGCCGATTGCGCCCATGCGCGGCGCCGAAGTTCCTCCCAGAACGGCAGGGCGCCGATCACCAGCAGGAACGACGGCAGGAACACGGCGACGAGGCAAAGCGCGGCGATTTCCCAGCCGCCGATGACGGCGCCGAGATAGGCCGCAAAGGTGAAGAGCGGACCAGGCACCGCCTGTGCCGCACCATATCCGGCCAGGAACTGATCATTCGTGACCCAGCCTGCCGGTACCACCTCCGACTGCAGGAGCGGCAGCACGACATGGCCACCGCCGAAGACGAGCGCTCCGGAGCGATAGAACGAGTCGACGAGGTCGATCGACTTATCGGTGGTTTCGGACGCGAGAATCGGAAGCCCGATCAGCAACAAGAAGAACAAGAGTAAAAAGATGGCGCCCGTCATGCGCCCAACCCGCAGCGGAATGGCGGCGTGGTCGGCCGGAACCGACGCACTTCTCAGCAACGTGAGCCCGATGATCCCGCCGAGCACTATCGCGCCCACCTGACCTACGGCTGTCGGCACGGCGAGCGCGATGAGCGCCGCTAGAACGGCCAAGGTCGCGCGTTCTTTGTCGGGGGCGAGCTGGCGCATCATGCCGAGCACAGCCTGCGCGACGACGGCGACGGCGGCAATCTTGAGGCCTTGAAGCCAAGCACTGCCAGCCGCATCGCCGATGGCGGCAACACCAAAGGCGAAAAGGACAAGGGCGATGGCGGAGGGCAGCGTAAAAGCGGTCCAGGCGGCGAGCGCTCCAGCGTAGCCCGCCCGCGAGAGGCCTATCGCCATGCCGACCTGGCTGCTGGCGGGCCCCGGCAGGAACTGGCAGAGCGCCACGAGGTCAGCATATGCCCGTTCCTCGAGCCACTTGCGGCGGACAACGAACTCTTCGCGGAAGTAGCCAAGATGCGCCACGGGACCGCCGAACGAAGTCAGGCCAAGGCGGAGGAAGACGAGAAAAACTTCCGCCACGCTTGATTTCTGGCTTGCCTCTTCGGCATGTGTCTCAGTCTCCATTTTTGCCCCCCTATTCGCACCATTCGACAAGCTCGCCGACCAGTTCTCTCAGCTTTTCCTTGGCGACGGCCAAGGCCTTCTTTCCCTTCGAGGTGGCACTGTAGAGGCGCCGGACCGACCTGCCGCAACGCTCTTTGCGAGACCGGAGGTAACCCTTCTTCTCCAGCCCATGCAGCATCGGATAGAGCGTACCCGGGCTGATGCGGTAGCCGTGGCGGGCCAGCTCCTGCATCATCCACTGGCCATAGATCTCTTCCTGGACTGCATGATGCAGCACATGCAGGCGGATGAAACCGGCGAGCAGGTCCTGATGCTCCATTGAACTTACGGCTCCCGTTCATCAATATTGCATTTCGATATCGATTGTCGATTAATAATCTTGGCAATCGCATCTCTGATCGTCCAGCACAGCAAGATCAGTGCGGCGCGATTTCGGCAGCAACCGCCGCCAGGATGTGCACGGAAAAAGAATTCATGCTGTCCGTTTTCCCTGTCAGATGCGGTGCGGCAAACCCGCATTGCTGATCTGGATGTCGCCGGCCCGCTTCGTACGGACCAACCCGCGGATGGGTGCCTCGTGCGTCTGGAGTCGACACGCGCGTTCGGCGACGGCGAGCGCTAGGGTGCGCAGTCAGCGGTGCGGAGGAGCGGCTTAGGCGGACCAGTCTACAGGTCGAGCCATCCGCGTTTCGCTGCATGATAGCCGAGAACGCCGAAGATGACGGCAAGACCGACGTTGAGCACGGCGAGCGCAGCGGTTGCAAGTACGAGAAAGCGGTCCACCTTCTCGGGGCCCGGCTCCTTGCTGCTCATCGCCAGCTCTGCACCGGCCATAAACAGGATAACCCCGAGTACACTTTGCGGAAACACGCGTAAGAGGAGGCTGATCGAATCCCCGAAGACGAGCGCCGTTGCCGTCAGTAGAACGCCAAGCATGACGGTGGCCCCGCCGGTCGTCGCGCCGAACCGGATGTGGCCCGCCATACCGCCGGCTCCGTGGCAAAGCGGAATGCCGCCTATTGCGCTAGACCACAGGTTCATGATGCCGGTGGAGACCGCGACCCGGTTTTCAGTGGTCGGGTGATTGGGGAACAAACGATTGTTCTCGTCCGTAATCGCGACCAGCGCGTTGCCGAATGTGAGGGGAAGCTGCGGCAGGGCGAGCAAAATGGTGCCGAGCCAGACGTCGCTCCACGTCAGTGCAGGCCAGGCGAGACTGGGTAGTTCGATTGTAGGGTTAATAGTGCTAAGTTCGGCTGCCAACTCAGGTTGCTCGATGAGCGCGATGGCGCAACCGATCAGGAGGAGCACAAGCATCGCGGGGAAACGCGGGCGACTAAGCATAAGGAGAGTGAGGGCAAGCAGCCCTCCACCGACCCACGGATTCGCCGACAACATGCGCAGCCCTTCGAGCATAAAGCTGAGGCCGAGTCCGAGGATGACTCCGAGAAGCGCCGGTCGCGGGATGATGTCTGCAGCACGCTTGGCAAGTCCAGTAGCACCGAGAATCAACCAGATGATTCCGGTGACGAGCCCGGCAGCTACGACCGCGGAGGCGGTCAATCCCGCGACGGCCGCCTGGCCCACGGCGACCGTCCCGATTGCCTTCATCGGCTGCACAGGGAACGGCGTACGGTACAACGCGCCGACGACAATAAGTGCCGCGCCCATGCCGAGCAGAACCGCAGCGCCGTCCATCTTAAGAATGACGATATAGGCAACAACGAACGGCACGAGCGTGCCTAGGTCGCCAAAAGCGCCGGCCAGTTCGTTGAGATTGTATCGGTTTCCCGTTTCGGGGATGCCTTCTTTGGTGCTCATGTGATCTCAATCATGTGACAACGCACGAATCCGGTTCATCATTCCACGGCCGCGAAGGCTGGGTCTCGGATCGGGCGCATACTCAGCGTGTTGCTCGTTGCCTAAAAATCCGCGGAGTGATCGCGGGTATCACGATCAAGTAGAATGGGGAAGTATCGAATGAGAATTCTCTCCTTAGCGACCGTTCTACTGTCCACGCTGCTCAGCTGGCCTGCGCTGGCACTCAATACCGTGGAAGTCGCGGCCGGCATCTATGCGTTTGTCGGCGAAAAGGCCCAGCGCTCACCCGCAAACCTTGCCAACAACGCGACCTTTGGTCTGATCGTGACCGATGAGGGGGCAGTGCTCGTCGACCCCGGTGGCAGCTGGAAAGGTGCCGAGGCGCTCGATACCGCCATCGGCAAGGTGACTGATAAACCGGTCCGTTACGTCATTAACACGGGCGGCCAGGACCACCGCTGGCTCGGCAACGGCTACTGGCGCAAGAAGGGCGCCACTATCATTGCTTCCGATGCTGCTGTCGCCGACCAGAAAGAGCGAAACTCGCTGCAATTGACGATGCTCGACCAGCTCATTGGCGCTCAGCTCGAAGGAACCGAGCCGGCCTACGCCGACGTGACGTTCGAGGCCTCGCATACCCTGACGCTCGGCGGCACCACGATCGAGATCCGGCACGCCGCACCGGCGCACACGCCCGGCGATGCCTTCGTCTGGGTACCGTTGGCCAAGACCGTCTTCACGGGCGATATTGTCTATACCGAGCGGATCCTTGGCGTGCTGCCCTTCTCGAAATCAAAGACTTGGCTCGAAGCCTTCGACGCCGTGGCGGACCTGAATCCGGCACACGTCGTTCCGGGCCACGGTGCACCGACGACTCTCGCGCGCGCAAAGGCCGACACCTACAAGTACCTCGTGAACCTCAGAACCAGAGTCGCCGAGCATATGGACGCCGGCGGCGACATGATCGGCGCTCCAAAAGTCGATCAGTCTGCTTTCAAGCACCTGGAGGAATTCGAGGCGCTCGCAGGCCGCAATGCCCAGGCCGTGTTTGGCGAGTTGGAGTTCGAGTGAGGATCGTTGACGTTTTGCGAGCAGAATCCGCGTAGACGCAGCGTCGATTGCACCACTCCTGTTGATCCCTTCCCGTCGAGTTAGTCCGGCTCTCGATGCGCCATCAGGTCGGAAGAACGTCTCTTTGTGGCCCGAACCACCATTTCGCTGCATTGCCGCAAGACTGTCGGTATCGGGGCGCGTCGACATTCCTTGGTCGGCGCACCTTCAATGTTTGGAGCCGGCACTTATCCTGACGGCCAGCATTGATTTGTCGACACGACCCGTCAGATCTCCGGGACACCAGCTTTCCGAAGGCCAGCCGTGTAGAGTTCGATTTGCTGCGGTAGCTTGATATAGAACAGCTTCTTCCTGGCGAACGCACAGGAAAATTTTGGCTTTTCTATAAAGAGTTCCTGAACGAGCTTTTCGGCTTCGTCCAAACGGTTCAAATGGGCAAGTGCCACCACCATGTGCGATGTCGTCCAATACTGGCAATTTGGAATGATACGCGCGCGCTCCGCCCATTCGAGGGCTGTTTCAAAGTCCCCTTTGAAGATAAGTGCCAGAGCCCCGTAGGTCAGAAAGGCCCATCTTTGCGGGTCGTTCGTACTCAACTCCAAGGCTTGTTCGAATTGCTTGATCGCTTCTTCGTACCTTCCTTCGTAGGCAAGCGAGTCGCCGAGCCCACAATAGGCGGCGGCAAACGACGGGTTCATCTGTATTGCGGTCTCGTTTCCCGAAATAGCCGAGCGATACTCTGTGCGAGCCAATTTGATCCGTGCCTGGAGTGCATAGAAGGTCGCGTTCTGGTCGTCTATTTCCAGCGCACGCTGGGTTGCGACAATCGCCTCGTCAAGTAATTCGTCGCTTGGTTCGGTGTCCCAATAGACCATGCCGATGACCGTCGCATAGGCCCACCAGGCGTAAGCTTCGCCGAAGGCTGGGTCTAGCTCGCAGCTTTGCTTGAGGAGACGCTGGGCTTCCAGATTGTCGGATGCGGTGAACTTGAAAAAGTGCGCGATACCGAGGTGGTAACAATCCCAGGCTTCAAGATTGGCAGGCCTCTTGCGAACGACTTTGCGACGCTCGGCGGCACCCAATTCCGGTTCAATACGGGCGACGATCGTATTGGTGATGGCATCCTGGACGTCGAAGATTTCGTCTAGATTTCGATCGTAGCGCTCGGCCCAAAGTGTCTTGCCGCTCGATGCGTCAACAAGCTGCGCGCTGACACGGATGCGGGAACCGCTTCGTCTGATACTGCCTTCGACGGCATAATCCGTACCAAGTTCGTTGCCCACCAATTTTATATCAGACGAGCGGCCTCGATAGGCAAACGCACTGTTGCGCGAAATGACATCGAGCCACCGGTGCTTCGACAGTCCTGTGATGAGATCCTCTGAAACCCCATCGGTGAAGTAGTCCTGCTCAGGTTCTCCCGATAGATTGTCAAAAGGAAGGACCGCCACGACAGGTTTTCGAGATGTAACAGTACCGATAACACTTGCAGTTTGAGGCTTTGCGACCGCCACTTCCGCCATGGAATGGTGGCCGGTTTCCAGCCTGGCTTCGTCGCGAATGCTTTCATAGAGCGCTCGCGTTTCTTTGTTTGGTACAGTGCCGAGTTCGCGCTCGGTCAGTTCCGAAAAATACTGATAGTGCTGGACAGCAGCGCTTCGCTGTCCAACACTTGTCAGTCCTTGCATGGCAATCTGGCAAGCGCGCTCGCTAAGTGAGTCGAGGGAGGCAAGTTTAACGGCTGTCTTAACAGCGCTGGCTGGTTCGCCCATTTCGAGCTGCAGTTCACCAAGACAAATCAAAGCGTCGGCTGCCCATTGACCGTAACGTTGTCGCTCGGCTTGAAGCCAATCATCAAACTGGGGAGTGCGGGTTATAAGTCCTTCTGCGATTTCTCCTCGCAAAAGACGCACAGCCTCGGCCAGCGAGGTTGGTGAAGCCTCCGCAGAGAGTTCCAAAAATTGTGTTGCGTCAATCGTGACTTTTTTAGTGTTAAGTCCGAGATAATCGCCGTCGAATATCAGCGCATCACTTGTCGTCACCTCAAAGATCCGGCGGAGCTTTGCAATGGCCTGACGCAGACTTTGCCGCGCCTGCTTGTCGAACCGGTTTCCCCATAAGAGCCCGACGAGCTTTTCGCGCGATGTGCCGCTGTCGCTGTTGAGGGCGAGAAAGGTCAGCAGCGCCTGAAGCTTGCTGCCTGGAACACTTATTTCCTTTCCTGTGCCGTCGGTTACATGCAAACGGCCTAAGATTTTGATGTTTAGCATGACTGTTCGCTAGTGCACGGGCAGGCTTCGTGCCAGGTCCATCGGCCTATGCGCGTGCCTGCGGGCATCGTTTCTACTGAAGACTTAATAGCATGTTTCGCGATTGCCTGTCCCCCAATGGACGGGATGGGCCATGTTTCGGTTTACGCGGTGATCCTGTGTCGCTGCATTTGCGAAATGGTCAGACCAAGCAGCGCAAGCGGGCGGAAATCACGGCCAAAACATTCAAACAGACGCATAATTCACGCTGAAGTCACGCTTGGCTGACCTTCTTCGAACGTCAGGATCACGCCTCCTGGGCAAGATGGTCACATCAACCACGCACGCGGGAGATTTACGATGTCACATTGGTTGGCAGCATTCGGAAGCGTCTTTTCTTTCCTAGCCTGCAAAGGCCTTCTGGTGCTCTTCGGGGCTATGTCAGCAGCCGGAGTGTCACTGTCGCTTGATGGCACAATCTGGATGTCGCTGATCGTGGCGGGCGCAAGCGTGGCGCTTGTTGGATTTGCTCTGAACTTACTTCGCCACAACAACCTATTCCCCTTGGTAATGGCCGTGATTGGTGCCGGAGCGATCTACTACTCGTATGGCGTTCAGTATTTCGATCGTGTGGAGACAGCGGGTTTGATCACCCTCTTGATTGCTGCGGTCATCGACTACCGCGCGCTGCGCAGCCGGGAGTTCAAGTCAGGACGCATCACGGCCTAGAGGACGAAATCTCCAACCGGCTGGCCTCTGGGTCTCGAAGTCCGATCCGGTCGGCCAACTTTTTAAAGAACAAAGCCAACTCGCTGATTTGGGATGAGCAGGAGAACATTATTATGGGCAAACTCTATTCAAGCATTCTGCAGACGATCGGCAATACTCCGGCGGTTAAGGTCAATAACCTTGCGTCTACGGACGTTAACCTCTACGTGAAGCTGGAGGCGTTCAACCCGCTTGGTTCGGTCAAGGACAGGCTGGCTCTCGGAGTGATCGAAACTGCCGAACGCGACGGCTCCTTGAAACCCGGACAAACGGTCATCGAGGCAACCAGCGGAAATACAGGCATCGGCCTGGCAATGGTGTGCGCCCAAAAGGGGTATCCGCTTGTCGTGACGATGGCGGAGAATTTCAGCATCGAACGCCGCAAGCTCATGCGGTTCCTTGGCACCAGGGTTGTGCTGACACCGGCCTCGGAGAAGGGCTCGGGGATGCTTGCAAAGGCCCGGGAGCTTGCCGAGAAGCATGGCTGGTTCCTTTGCCACCAGTTCGAGAATGAAGCCAATCCGGACATGCATTCCAAAACGACTGCCGAAGAAATCCTGTCTGACTTTGAAGGCGTGGGCCTTGATTATTGGGTCTCGGGATATGGCACGGGCGGCACCCTGAAGGGTGTTGCGCGGGTCTTAAGAGCCAAGAGCCCCTCGACGAAAATCATAGCATGCGAGCCGGACAATTCGCAGCTACTGGCCAGCGGGATCGCGCAGCAATACGCCGAAGATCATTCGCCGGCAGCAAGCCACCCGAACTTCCGGCCGCACCTCATGCAGGGGTGGACGCCCGACTTCATTCCGAAACTTGCAAACGACGTTTTACGGGATAGATTAATCGACAGGCTTGTTCCTGTCAGTGGCGCCGATGCCCTCGAGATGAGCCGATTGCTGGCGCGGAAGGAGGGGATCTTCTGCGGGATCTCGGGTGGCGCGACATTCGCGGCGGCTTTGGCAATCAGCAAGCAGGCGCCGGTCGGCTCACATATCCTCTGCATGATTCCCGATACGGGTGAACGCTACCTTTCTACACCGTTGTTCGAGGGCGTGCCCGCCGACATGTCAGATGAAGAAAAGGAGATTGCCGCATCGACGCCGCGTTTCCGGTTCGATGTTGCCGCTGAACCGGCGAAACCTGCGGTCGGTTCGAATGGGTCGACTAACGTCAAGCTTGAGGCGCGCGAATACATCGATCAAGCGATCCATGGAAAGGACGAACCGGTCGTCATGTTTGCTCTGGAGTGGTGCGAATTCTGCTGGTCGGTTCGCAAGATGTTCGGCGAATTGGGCGTGCCGTACCGCTCGATCGATCTCGACTCGGTTCCCTTCCAGGAGAATGATTGGGGTGGCGAGATCCGTGCCGCGCTCAAGGAACGAACCGGCTCACCCACGATCCCGCAGATATTCATCGGTGGTGCGCACATCGGCGGGTGCACCGAGACATTCGATGCCTATAACGATGGCCGGCTGCAAAAACTTCTGGAGCAGAGTGCCGTGCTGTTCGACGGCAACAAAAGCTTCGACGCCTATTCCTTCCTGCCGGGATGGCTGCATCCCAGGTGAGGCGCGCACTTGATGTCAGCCATTGGCAGGTGGCTGGCGTGCAACGACTGGAAATCCACGGCAGGTGCCTAATGATGAACGAAGCGGAAAAAAGAGCCCTTGAGTTTGCAGCACAGCAAGGTGCGTCATACCGCTGCTCGGGGGGATCCGACACTCCCCATGCAAGGGCTACCGCCAGCGACCTACGGAAGCTTTTCGATGTCGGTTTACCTGAAGAAGGTCGGGACGCTGACACGGTCATCGAAGACCTCGTCCGCGCAGCTGAGCCCGGTCTTGTCGGCAATGTCCGGCCCGACTTCTTCGCGTGGGTCATGGGCGGTTCGCACCCCGCAGGCGTCGCCGCGGACTGGCTTACGTCTGCTTGGGGGCAGAACTCGGCGATCTACCAGTGTTCGCCAGCCGCTGCCACAGCCGAAGAAGTCGCGGCCAAGTGGCTGCTGGATCTGATGAGGCTTCCCCAGCAGTGCTCGGTCGGTTTTACGACAGGGGCGACGATGGCAAGTTTCATCGCCCTGGCGGCGGCGCGCAGTGAAGTGTTGGCGCAGTCCGGGTGGGACGTGGAAGCAGATGGTCTCCAAAGTGCGCCCGCCATCAAGATTTTCATCAGTGAAGAAGCCCATTCCTCGGTGTGGTCAGCGTTGAGGTTCTTAGGCTTCGGGCGCAGCAACTATGTGGTGATTGGAAGTGATGACCAGGGCCGGATGCTCATTGACGAGCTATCGAGCCGGGTAAAGGAACATGAGGCGCCCAAGATTATTGTTTGCCAGGCCGGGCATATTAACTCCGGCGCTTTCGACGACTTTCAGGAGATTGCTAAACTTGCCGCCAAGCATGGCGCTTGGATGCACGTAGATGGCGCGTTCGGCCTTTGGGCAAATGCAGTGCCGCATCTGGCACACCTTTGTATGGGGGTGGAATTGGCCGACTCGTGGGCCGTTGATGGTCACAAGTGGCTCCAGGTGCCCTACGACTCAGGCTTTGCCATCGTAAAGAACACCGATGCGCACCGGAGGGCGATGGACATCACGGCGAGCTATCTAAATGAGAGTGAAGGAGATGGGCGCAATCCGACGCATTTCGTCCCTGAGCTTTCTCGCCGCGCGCGTGGGTTTGCGGTCTGGGCCGTTATCCAAGTTTTGGGCCGGCAAGGTGTTTGCGAAATCGTCTCTCGCCATTGTGCATGTGCGGCGCGGCTTTCCAAGATCCTGGCCGACGAGCCGGGCATCAAAATTCTCAATGACGTCTGCCTAAACCAGATCGCTTTTACGGTCAGCTCCGACATGCCGGCCGAGGATAGCGAGGCCATAACGAATGAATTCCTGTCCGAGATCGGAAGCGATCACGGACCATTTCTGCGTTCCGCAAAATGGAAGGGGCACACAATTGTTCGCGTCTCGGTCATCTCTCCCGACACGACCATGCAGCACATCGAGGAATTGGCACGGAGAATACTGTCAGCCTACAGAAGCGTCGCCTACTGCACAGTCCGTAGAATTTCAAAGCAGGGGCCGCCGAGTGTCCCAATGCGTGGACTTCGCCTGCCAACATAACCTACGCTTGGCAATCGATTTCAATTGGGAAGACGACGTTCATTGCAGTCGCGTTGCCAGTGAACCATTTTTGCGGCACCAGAGCCGCTTCTCTCGAATGGAAGATCGTGCGGATTAGAAATTGCGCTAAAACACTTGCCCCTGGTCAGTCTTGCGCCGCCCCATCATCGCACGCCCCCGCCGATATCTGCCTCACATCGCCGGAATCACGGTTCGCCCGATGCCTCCAGCCGGTTTTGCTACATCGGCCCTCAGTGAGATCGAAAACCAACTGCTTCTGGGTGTGAACCAGACATTCAATAATTATGTCGCGGCATCGCGTGTATTGCGGCGCACACCTCGACGCGCAGGCTGCCACAGTCGCGTGCAACATCAATGTTGCGCACCGGCACGATTACGGCAGTGGTCAAAATCCGCCTCTCGACCCAGTTCACCAGTCCGTCCGGTATCGCACCTACAGCGCCCGCCCGCCAATCGGGCGCGGCAAGCAATCACCTGCGGAACAGCGCCACATCCTTGTGAGGCTTAGTGATGGCAGTCAGGTCACGCCAAACCTGATCGTCAACATTGATAAGGATGAGTTTCATGATCGATACATTGAAGACGTCTGCCCTCATCACGCTTCTATTCACTGCCCTGGTGACAATCGCATTCCTCGCCACGCCATCTTATGCCGGGCCGCTGACGGGTGCACAGACCGCGGGGGCGACCCAGTCCACCGGCACGCTCGCGCCCATGACGGTCGCCGCGCGCAAAGGGCCGAGCGGGCTGAGCGGCTCCGCCGGGGCGAAGAAGCCGTGCAACGGCTCCACAACCTCGGAGTGCTGCAAAGGCCTGTCCTACTGCTCGTGCCTCTACATGCCAGGCAGTTCATCGGACAATCACCCGACCGCGTGCTTCAAGGGCTCGAAGCCCAGGGGCTGAAAACTCTGCAGTGAGCAAGGATCGCCGGCGGCTTCAGAGCCGCCGGTGTGATTCCTGGCGCATGAGGATGGTCCGCCCGCTCACCCGTCAGCGGCCGCAGGCGACGGCCTCTTCGGCACCGTCGTGGATCGACAGGTCGGTGATGGTGGGGTTCTCGCCGGAAAGTGCGTTGCCGGGGTCCCAGGCGACGTTTACGGTCTCGAAGCGCGAGCCCAACGCATCGTAGATCAGGAGGCGGCCGGCGAGCGTTTCGCCAGCGCCGGTGATTTCCTTCAGCACCTCAACCGCCTGCAGGGTGCCGATGACGCCAACGACGGCGCCAAGCACGCCGACTTCCGAGCAGTTCGCGACCGTGCCGGGCGGCGGAGCTTCCGGGAACAGGCAGCGGTACGTCGGGTAGGGCTTGCCGCCGGGGCCCGCTTCGTGGGGCTTGAAGGTCGTCACGTAACCGTCGAAGGGGCCGACTGCGCCGAACACCAGCGTCTTCCTGGCGAGATAGCAGGCGTCGGAAACGAGGTAGCGGGTGGCGAAGTTGTCAGAGCCGTCGCAGACGATGTCGTAGCCGGAAATAATATCGAGGGCGTTTTGCCCATCTAGGCGGATGGGATGGGTCTCGACTTTCACGTGCGGATTCAGCCGGCGAATCGCATCGCGGCCGCTGTCAACCTTCGGCTGCCCGACGTGGGGGGTGTCGTGCAGGATCTGGCGCTGCAGGTTCGAAAGGGAGACGACGTCGTCATCTATGAGGCCAAGAGTGCCGACGCCGGCGGCGGCCAGATAGACCGCAAGCGGCGACCCGAGGCCTCCGGCGCCGACTAAAAGCACGCGGGCGGCTTTCAGCTTCTGCTGGCCCTGTCCGCCGACCTCGCGCAGGACGAGATGGCGCTTGTAGCGCTCGATTTCTTCAGTCGCCAGGGTCATTTCTCATTTCCAGTGGGTGTTCCGAGGGCCGCAAGTTTGACGCCTCACCGGGCAAGCGGCAAGTGGACGCTGCAACCGCATTGAATATGCCGTGTTGCTGCGTCGGCAGTAATTCCCTATGTATACATCGATGCGGCAAATTGCTGCACAGCCGGGCTCGATTGGGCCAATCGCAACAAGGGACGGAAACATGTTCAGAGGACTAATCGTAACAGCGGCCGCAGGCGCCGTGCTGGTTGCCGGGGCTGCCCCAAGCGTGAAAGCGGCGGAAGCGCGAGACTACATTCTCGCAACCGCCAGTACGGGCGGCACCTACTATCCGGTCGGAGTCGCAATCGCGACCCTGGTCAAGGTGAAGCTGCAGCCGACCATGAAGATCGGCATGTCGGCGATCAACTCAGCGGGATCAGGCGAGAATGTCAAGTTGCTGCGAGATAACGAGGCCCAGTTCGCGATTCTGCAGGGCCTCTATGGCTACTACGCCTGGAACGGCAAAGGTCCGGTCGAAGCCGACGGGCCGCAAAAGGACATGCGCGCCGTCTCCATGCTCTGGCAAAACGTCGAGCACTTCGTTGTTCAGGCCGATCTGGCCAAGACCGGAACGATCGAGGACATGGTCGGATTGAAGGGCAAGTCGGTTGCGCTCGGCAAGAAGAATTCGGGTACGATCGGGTCAAACCAGGTGCTGCTCTCAAATCTCGGCATCGATATCGACAAGGACTACAGCCTCGTCCACGTCGGCTATGGTCCATCCGCAGACGCCTTGCAGAACGGTCAGGTTGCCGGAATATCGACGCCGGCCGGTGCTCCCGTCGGTGCGATCACGAAAGCCTTCGCTTCGCTGGGCGACAAGATCAAGCTTTTGGGCTTCACGCCAGAGCAGATGGAAAAAGCAGACGGCGGCCTTGGACTGTGGACACCCTATAAAATCGCCGGTGGAACATATCCGAGCGTCGATGCCGACGTGATGACGATCGCGCAGCCGAACTTCCTGGCTGTACGCAAGGATGTCCCCGAGGAAGACGTCTACCAGATCACAAAGACGATGTACGAAAACCTCGGTTTCCTCAATGCGATCCACTCGGCGACAAAGGCGATGGCACTTGAAAGCGCGATCGCGGGTCTGCCGATGCCGCTGCATCCTGGCGCCAAGCGCTACTTCGAGGAAGCAGGCCTTAAGATTCCCGAGAAGCTCGTCGCGCAATAACCGGCTGGCCGGGCTAATGTCCCGAGACTTGACAAATGGAGCGAACCAGAGGGCGGTTGAGGCGATTGGCCTCCGCCGCCCTCGTGGCATTGCTGGAACTTTCGGGGAGGCTGGCGGCCAATGGCGACTGAGCAGAACGAGGCAACGGGTTCAGGTCTAGACGTTCCGCAGTGGACCGGATCGACTAATGACCGAGCGATCTTCGTCATCGGCATCGCGCTTGCGCTGGTCCACGTCTACTTCAATATCTTTGGGGTGCTGTCCGGGCTGTGGCGCAACGCCATTCACTTTGCCGGCTTCGCATTTCTGTGCGCGCTGATCTACCCCGCGTTCGAGGGACGTTTTGCGCAGACCCGGGCTTTCAAATTCCTCGATGTCGCTTTCGGGCTGCTGGTGGCCGGCTCGGCACTTTATCTCATTGCCGCGGAAGACGCCGTGTATGCGCGGGGCGTACGCCTCAGCCCGTTGGAATGGACGGCTGGCGGCATTCTCATTCTCGGGGCGCTGGAATACACGCGGCGGACCACGGGCATCGTTATTCCGGTCCTCATCGTACTGGCTCTGACCTACGTGAGCTGGTGGGGACAGCACATCAGCGGCGTATTCCGCTTCGGCGGATTAAGCGTGGAGACGATCCTGTTCCGCTCGATCTACGGCGACGACGGCATCTTCGGCAACATCGCAAGTATCTCCTCCTCGTTCGTGTTCATGTTCATCCTGCTCGGCGCGTTCCTGCTACGCTCGGGCGGGGGCGCATTCGTGATCGACCTGGCGCGTTCGGTCGCCGGAAGACTGACGGGCGGGCCGGGGCTCGTCGCGGTTCTCGCCTCGGGGCTGACAGGCACGATTTCGGGTTCGGCGGTCGCAAACACGGCATCGACCGGGGTCATCACGATTCCGCTCATGAAGCGCGCCGGTTTCCCGCCCAAGTTCGCCGCGGCGGTTGAAGCTTCCGCGTCCACCGGCGGGCAGCTGATGCCGCCGATCATGGGCGCGGGCGCCTTCGTCATCGCCAGCTACACACAGATCCCCTACACCACGATCGTTGCCGTCAGCGTGCTGCCGGCGATCCTCTATTTCGCTTCGATCGCTTTCTACGTGCGCATCGAGGCGAAGCGGCAGGGCGTGCAGGCGGTCGAAGAGGACGTACCAGGGTTCATGGACCTTATGCTCGGCGGCGGGCTGCCGTTCCTCATCCCTATCGGCGTGCTCATCGCACTCCTCATCTACGGCTACACGCCAACCTATGCGGCAGGGATCGCGATCCTCGCCGTGATCGCCGCATCCTGGCTGACGCGCAATCCGATGGGACCAGTGGCCGTCCTCGAAGCCATGGCGCTGGGGGCGCGCAACATGGTGATGACTGCGGTGCTGCTGTGCTCGGTCGGGCTGATTGTCAATGTCATCGCCATGTCCGGCGTCGGCAACACCTTCTCCTTGATGATTACGCAATGGGCCGGCGACAGCCTCATCATCGCAATGGTGCTGATCGCACTTGCCTCATTGGTGCTTGGCATGGGGCTGCCGGTGACAGCCGCCTATATCGTTCTCGGGACGCTTTCAGCGCCTGCCCTGTTCGAACTGATCGCCAATCGGGAACTGATCGAAGCGCTAATGGCCGGCAATGTCGCGGAGGAAGCGAAAGCAATTTTGATGCTGGCTTCGCCGGAGACCGCAGCCCAGCTCGGAACGCCGATGTCGGCCGAGGCGGCGAAAGCGCTGCTCGACAAAGTGCCGGGCGAACTCATCGGGCCGGTGCGTGAAGCGCTCATTCCCGTGGCAACGCTGACGTATGCGCTTTTGTCGGCGCACCTCATCATTTTCTGGCTGAGCCAGGATTCGAACGTCACGCCGCCCGTTTGTCTCACCGCTTTCACGGCCGCCGCCATCGCCGGAACTCCGCCAATGGCGACGGGCCTGACTTCGTGGAAGATCGCCAAGGGTCTTTATCTGGTGCCGCTGTTGTTTGCCTACACTCCGTTCATTGGCGGCGATATTGCCGACGTTCTGAGAATTTTCGGTTTCGCGCTTGTCGGGCTTTACGCCTTTTCGGGCGCGATGCAGGGACACCTGGAGGCTCCGGTATCGTGGCCGCTGCGGATCGCTCTTGGCGTTTGCGGCGCGTTGTTGCTGTTGCCCTTGAACTTGTACCTGGACCTTGCCGCACTCGCCGCATTTGCAGCAATTTTGACACTCAATGTGCGCAGCCAAAAGTTGCCGTATCCTGTTTGAAGCGGCCGCAAATGGCGGTTAGGGTGCCCCACCCTGAAGCAAGAGGACGTTCCAAATGCACAGCCTGAAGCTTGCGGCGATTGCCGCTGTCATCGTCAGCGTCGCCGCGCCAGTGCATGCGCAGGATCGCAGGGAAGCCGGCGCGCACCAGCATGGGCATGGAAAGCTCGACATCGCAATCGACGGAGCCAAGGCCGGCTTCGACTTGCGCGTGCCGGGTGCGGACATCATCGGCTTCGAACATGCGGCCAACACGGAGAAGGAAAAGGCGACTCTCAATGCCGCCAAAGAAATTCTCGGCAATCCGCTTAAGATCGTCACGCTTCCCGAAGCGGCGGGCTGCGTCGTCGAGCAGTCCTTCGTTCACTACACGAAGGATCCCGAACACGCCGCCCATCACGAGAAAGAACATGGCGCCGGCCATCATGGGAAGAAGCATCACGGCGGCCATCACGACGGTCATCCCGGCCACCAGGACGGCCACGCCGAATTTCACGCCGGATATCAGTTCACGTGTCTCGCGCCCGAAAAGCTGTCAACGCTCACGCTTGGCTACTTCGATCATTTCCAGAATGCGCTTTCGCTGCAAGTCAGCATCGCCACGGCGAAGGGGCAGACGCAGTTCGACGCGACCCGGGATCGAACGACAATCGATTTCGGCGCCACGATGTAACCTGCGGGCGCTGCCCAAGCTATCGGGAGACCACCGATCAAGTTCGGCATAGAACGGAATCGCGCAGAGTCAGGCGAGGCTGCCGGCACACCGGTAGTGGCGATGAGCGCCGTGCGCTTCACATGGCCAGGACAGCCGCGCTTCAGACTCAGCATCGACCGGTTCGAAGTCGTAAAGGGCGAGCGGGTCCTCTTGTTGGGTCCATCGGGGGGCGGCAAGTCGACGCTCCTCAGCCTGCTCGCTGGGATCGTCAGCCCGCAAACCGGCCAGGTCGATGTACTGGGAACCAATATCGCCAAGCTGCCGGGGGCAGCGCGCGACCGCTTCCGGGCAGAGCACTTCGGCATCATCTTCCAGATGTTTAACCTGTTGCCCTACGGCACGGTGACGGACAATGTTCTGCTACCGCTGAGCTTCTCCCAGCAGCGCCGCGCCAATGTCGCCGCCAACGGCACTGCAGCGGATGAAGCCGCGCGCCTGCTGCTACGGCTTGGTTTGCCCGGCGACGAAATCGCCTGTCACCGCGCATCAAGCCTGAGCGTCGGCCAGCAGCAGCGCGTCGCGGCGGCAAGGGCGTTGATCGGGCGGCCGGAGATCATCGTCGCCGACGAGCCGACATCATCGCTCGACAGGGCCTGGCAGAAAGAATTCCTCGATCTCCTGTTCGAGGAGATCGAGGTGGCGGGCGCAACGCTCATCATGGTCAGTCATGACGAAACGCTGGCCGAGCTTTTCACGCGATGCGTGCGGCTCGACGACATCGCGACAATCGGGCGGGGTGCGCCATGATCGTTTTGCGGCTCGCCCTGCAGTCGCTGCGCGCGCGATGGCTGACGGCGCTTCTGTCGGTGCTCGCGATCGCCTTTTCCGTCATGCTGCTGCTTGGCGTCGAAAAGGTGCGTAACGGCGCCCGTCAGAGTTTCGCCGATACCATCTCGGGTACGGACCTCATCGTCGGCGCGCGCTCGGGCGGGGTGCAACTGCTGCTCTATTCGGTGTTCCGCATCGGCAATGCGACGAACAACATGACCTGGCAGAGCGCGAGAGAGATCGCGGCGCTGCCAGACGTGGCCTGGACGGTGCCAATGTCACTTGGAGACAGCCATCGTGGCTTCCGCGTGCTTGGCACGACACCGGATTTCTTCGCGCACTACCGCTACCGCGGCGACCAGAAGCTGGCGCTCTTTGAGGGACTCGTATTCAGCGATGTGTTCGAGGCGGTGATCGGCGCCGACGTGGCGACGGCGCTCGGCTACGAAATCGGTGACAGTATAGTCATCGGGCACGGGCTCGGTTCGGTTTCTTTCCTCGATCATGGCGATAAGCCGTTCCGGGTCGCGGGCATTCTGCAGAAGACCGGGACACCGGTCGACCGTACGGTGATTGTCGGGCTCGACGCGATCGAGGCAATCCATGTCGACTGGCAGCAGGGTGCCCCTGTCCCAGGTCAACGCGTCTCCGCAGAAGATGTGAGGAAGATGGATCTGACGCCGCAGTCGGTGACTGCCATGCTCGTCGGCCTGAACTCGCGGCTGGCTGTGTTCCGCGTGCAGCGGGCGGTGAACGAATACGCGGCTGAACCACTCTCGGCGATCCTGCCCGGGGCGGCTCTGCAGGAATTGTGGGGGCTGGTCGGCATCGCTGAAACTGCCCTTGCCGTCGTCTCCGCGATGGTCGTCGTGACCGCGATACTCGGCATGGTGACGATGATCCTGACGACGCTCAACGAACGGCGCCGCGAGATGGCGATCCTGCGCTCGGTCGGCGCCAGACCGGCAACGGTGCTCGGCTTGCTGGCAACCGAAGCCGGGGTCTTGACGCTCGCGGGGGCGGTGCTGGGAACGGGGTTGCTCTACGCCGTCCTGGCGACGGCCCGGCCGTGGATCGACCGTGCCTACGGCCTGAGCCTGCCTCTTTCGGCGCCGACGTCGTGGGAGCTGACAACGCTGAGCGGGATCGTGGTCGCCGGCGTCGTCGCGGGCCTCGGTCCTGCGTTCCTTGCCTACCGGCGCTCGCTTGCCGACGGCATGACAGTACGGGTATGACTCGAGATGCTGGAAATGGCGGGCAGCTTGGCTGCGTCCAATTCCTCAATACAGTGCAACAGTTTGCCGACCGCAACTGGTTCCCAAGCGCCTCCGCCGAAGCACCGGCCAAATTTTTGTTGTGTTCTGGATTCACAGTCGCTTGATGACCTTCGCCCGGAATCAAATGTTCGATTCAGAATACCAGAAACGGCCGAACGTTAGCGAAAGGGTTTCGACATGAGCCGCAGATCAAGCGCCATCGCAGCAGGCCTCGCACTCGCCTTCGCAGCAACCGCAGTTCTGCCGGTTCATGCCGAAGTGCGTGAGTTGAAGTGGGCCGACCTCGTGCCGCAGACCGCGGCCGCCACCAAGAGGCAGCTGAAGACCTTTTTCGGTCCGCCTGCCGGCGCCGCACTAGACGGCAAAGCCGCCTATCTCGAAAGCTTCGACATCCGCTCGCGCCCTGAGGATGCGGAGGGAGCGCCTCCGCCGCGCATTCCGGAAGGCAAGTTCATGTCGCGGCCGGCTCGCCAGACATCGACGGAACCGCCCGAACTCAAGACTGAACTCGACGGCCAGAAGGTGAAGATCGGCGGCTACGTCGTGCCGCTCGACTTCACCGCGACCAAAGTCACGGAATTCCTGCTGGTTCCGTTCGTCGGCGCCTGCATTCACGTGCCGCCGCCGCCGGCCAACCAGATCGTCTACGTCAAGGCCAAGGATGGCTTCACGGTGAAGGGCGAGTTCGACCCGGTCTACGTGACGGGCAAGATGTCGGCGAAGATTACACCGACCGGACTTGCCGAGACGGGTTACACGATCGAAGCGGATGCCGTGGAGATGCGCTGAGAGTTCCGCCCGGCTGCCGGCGGTCAGGTCCTGCCCCGCCCCTGATGTAGGACAGCATAGACAGCGACGCGATTGACAATCGTCAAGGATATTTTGTCCGCGATCGGTAGGAATTTCCGACATCGAGAGAGCCCGAACTATCCGAGGGAGACTTCGATGCGATTGCTGCTGACACTTGTCGTAGTCGTTATGGCTGGCCCGACGATTGTCGGATCGTTGATTATTCCTCTGACCAACCCCTCCTGGGGTTTCGACGGCGGGAAGCACTTTGCATATGTTATCGTCGCAGGCTTCCTGATCGCGCTACCGGTCAGCTACGTCATTGCCGGCATAATCGTGAAGGGCATTGAAACACCGGCGGGCAAGTAAGCCCCTCCACCTGCCAGTATTTTCAGCCCCACACGCGCTGCCGCTGCTTGCCTGCCCATCGCGACGTCACGTCCTGGACGCGAGCGGGATCGGTGAAAAGCTTCAAGCGACGGCGCAGATGGCCGTTCTCGGTCCTGGCCCTGTGGCTTTCCATCCGAAGTACATCGCCTGGGATATTGATCAACGTACGCCAACGCGGCCAATAGAGCCTCTCGATGGCCTGGGCCGCCCAGGCTTCGGCGCTTGGCGAAGCCTGAGTGACCCTGGGAGCACCAGTTAATTTGCGCCAGACTTCCAGTAAAGCGGTGACGGCTTCGCGATGGACCGGGTCGCGACAGCTCGACAATATTTGCGACCAGCCGAACCGCCCGGGGTTGCGGCCTTGCAGCATGATGAGATCGAGAACGTCCTTCAGAACGAGCCGCTGGATCGCATGATTGCGGTTGTGCAATTGCGCATGAATGAGCAGGTGCGCAATCCGGTGGCTCATCGCGGGGACGAGAAGTTCGGCGCCGTCGTACGTATGAAGCGTCGCACCGGCCATGACCGCCTCTGGAGAAAGTCCGAAGTCGTCGAGCCCGAAGAGGCGCGTATGCAGTTCCACCGAGAACGTGCGGCAAGGGCTGATGAGGGGCGGGAAGTGGGCTTCGAGCAGAGGATCGTACGTTTCATCCGCTGTCACGAAGCCGAGGCCGTTCATGGCTTCAACACATGCTGCCAGATCTTCTTGCGGCACCAGCAGATCCAGGTCAGACATGAAGCGCCATGAAGCAGGCCGTGGGCCATCGTCGGTCAGGAGAATAGCCGCGCCCTTTAACGCACAGGGGACGACGCCCTTAGCATTCAGCGCTTTGGAGATGTCGAATAACGCGTGCAAAAGCCGTGCATTGCGTTCCACATTCGCTCCGTGAAACGCTGCTAGGAAATCCTCTACATCGCCGGGCACTTCAACCGCCGGGGCGGCGTTTTTCAGCGGCTCGGCGAGAGCCTGCAGAACGAAATGCGCGCTGGCGAATGCAATCAGGCGGTGCCATGAGGCTTCGCGTATCCCGGCTCCATCGCCAGCACCGCCTTCAGCTCCCCGGAATCCGCCGCTCTCGCCGGACAGCGCTCTCAGCAGCGAAAAGGTCAAGTCGACTTCCGTGCGAGGGGATTTCATTTCACACCCGCCAGCATCTGCATCTGCACCGCTTCGAGGCCGGCCCGGAGGTCGGGGAAGGTCAGGCTCCAGGCGGGCGTTTCATTGACGAGTGCCGTCACAGGCTTGATCGACCGGTGCTCTCCGACGACCTCGCTGCCCGATTCGAGCAGCCGGCTCAGTGCTTCCTCCGGCCCGATGCGGGCGATCGAGGCTGCCCGGAATGCTGGGTCGAAGGTTGGAAAGACGAGTGCGCCAATGGGCACCGCGCCGTGGCATGCCGCTTCAGCCGGTGCGGGATCGACGTAACGAACAACGCGATCACCGACGTGGTGGACGCGGCAGCTTTGCAGCCGGGGGAACTGCCTCGAGAGCACACTCCAGCTCCCCTTCTTGACACTTGCGGCGAGGGGGAAAGGCGAGACGGCTCGTCCGTTCGGTTGCAGGGGGGTTAGGTCGTCTGCGAGATAGGTGGCGCCCGTTGCGATCAGCGCCATCATCAAGGTCGTCTTGCCGGAGCCCGTCGCGCCAGCAAGGATTACCGCGCGGCCGGCGATCGAAACCGTGGATGCATGCAATAGCGCGGCGACCGTCTCAGTCGGGAGCAGCGCCATCAACATGGCCTGGAGGCAGATCCGGCGAACGACAGCCCTGTCAAGACCCGTGGCAATGGCTACTCCGTCGCGCCAGACTGCGAAGCTGCCAGCCTGCCCCGGCACGACGATTTCAATCTCTGGCGCACAATTGCAGTCTGCCTGTAGCGGCTGCAAGGCGGCGGCCAACAGGCCGGACAATTCTTCGTCCTCGCATTCGAGACGGACGGCTGGCCCGCCTTCGAGCCGATAGACCGAGTGCAACCCTGCGTTCTGCGGCGCGTGGAACGCCGGCGGGACGATAGGGGCGGCAGCGCGCTGCTTTGGGCCATCGAGAAACCCCTCCGAACGCAGCTGCGCCAGTAGCATTTCCTTGTGGGAGGGGTCGCGGTCGATAGAAGGATCAGCATCGTGCGGGCTGAACAGCGGCTTGAAAGCCTGAGTATCGACATCGTCGATGCAAGCCAGAAGCAATTTCGCTGCGCTCTCGTTGATGAGTGCGAGTGCTTTGTTGTCGCGGCGGAACAGGCAGAAGTTTTTACCGACGTTGACGAGTTCGGTTGACGAAACGGAAACGTCTGATGTTGCTTCTCGAGCCATCAGCAGCCGGAGTGGCCCGCGCGTTTCAGGCCAAGTTGCCATGCGGGATTACCGCAATCCGGCGTCGCCTGGCTCTTGCCGCTCGTCAGCACGAGCATGGCAGGCGCGAGGCTTGCCGCATACACGCTCATCTTGAGCATGGCAGCGCGCCGGGCCGCATCGGGCTGGTCGTTCGTTTCCAGGGCCGAGCTTTCGAGGCGCGGCAGGTCGTCGTCCTTGTCAGACTTGCTCATATCCGCATCTATCCTATTGGTTCGGAAAGGATAGTGAAAAAAACTAAACAACTGTTAAACGGTTGTCTGAAAAAGCCGGGTCCGTAGAAGGCGGAGCCAGCCACTCGAGCGAGGGAGCGCTGGGGTTGCCCGGCAAATTGCGCTGATACCGGGGGCCTGCCTTGGGTCTTGTTGACCTCATGGATTAATTCATCGTGCCGGTCAGCTGTTGGTGCTATCCCGGCCAGCTCGAAGACTTCATCTTCGGGCAGATTGTTTTTTTGGGGGGCACTTATGATCACAGACAGAAACCTATGATGCGCGTTCCAGGGCGCATCCTTCCGGCCATCGTGATCTCCCAGTTTGCAGGCACCTCGCTTTGGTTTGCCGGGAACGCGGTTCTGCCCGATCTGCAACGCCGCGGTGGGCTGCCGATCGAAGCGCTGGGCGACATGACGACCGCCGTACAGCTCGGATTCATCGCCGGTACGTTGACGTTCGCATTCCTTGCAATTGCCGACCGCTATTCGCCGCGACGGGTTTATCTGATCTGTGCGCTGCTTGGCGCCGCGTTGAACGCGATGACGGTACTTGCCGGTGCGGATCTCTGGCCGCTTCTGCTTTTCCGTTTCGCGACAGGATTCTTCCTTGCGGGAATCTACCCGGTCGGCATGAAGATCGCTTCAGGCTGGTTTCATCGCGATCTCGGCAAGGCGCTCGGCTTTCTCGTCGGTGCCTTGATGCTCGGCACAGCGCTGCCGCACCTCATTCGGGCGATTGGCCATGACCTGCCGTGGGAAGGCGTCATGCTGGCGGTCTCGGCGCTCGCTGCGCTCGGCGGCGTTCTGATGTACGTACTGGTCCCGGACGGCCCCCACCTGAAGGTTGGTACGCAGTTCAACTGGGGAGCGTTCGCTGCTATTTTCCGGTCGGCCGACTTTCGCGCGTCGTCGTTCGGCTACTTCGGGCACATGTGGGAACTTTATGCCTTCTGGGCGTTCGTCCCGGTCTACCTTGCGGCTCACAGCGCCAGCTCGCACATGAATGGTTTCAATGTCTCGCTGTTATCGTTCGCGGTGATCGGTGCGGGATCCATCGGTTGCATCGCGGGAGGTTTCGCCTCGCTGCGATATGGCAGCGACAAGGTCGCATTCGCGCAGCTCTCCGCCTCAGGCGTCTGCTGCCTGCTGTCGCCCATCGCCTTCTGGTTGCCGGAACCGGCTTTCCTGGCATTCCTGATTTTCTGGGGCATTGTTGTCGCTGGGGATTCTCCACAGTTCTCGGCGCTCAATGCCCACTATGCGCCGCCGCTGCTCGTCGGCTCGTCGTTGACGATCGTCAACTGCATTGGATTCTCGATTACCATCCTGCCGATCCAGCTGATCAACAGCGTGATATCGCAAACAGGAGCGCAATCGGTGTTCCTACTGCTCCTGCCCGGGCCGATTGTGGGCCTGATGGCCCTATCAAAGCTGGTCCGAAACAGAGCGAAATGATCAAGCAGCTGCTGAAGCGAAACGACCGGCAGGTTCTTCACGTTTGAGATGACAGCCAGATCTTCCACGATAGCAGCTCGCCATAGCGGAAGCAGTCAGTGTTGCTTCAGGTTGCTGGCGATCAGCAGCGGCGACCTGCCGAGGCTGAGGAGCCCCTCGTCATTGAGCCGTAGCGGCGAGCGAGTGGCGTTGTCGCGTTCGGCCCTCAACTCGTCTTCCAGAAACTGCAGTTCCTGGCCGGCCGCGTTCAACTGGGCAATCACCTCCTCGGTCGGCTGGTGGCGGACGGCGACCAGGGCCCACAGGATGGCGGCGCGCGTCCCGGACTTGCAATGGGCGAATATCGGCGCCGGCAGCTCGACCAAAGCCCGCTCGAAGCGATCAATAGCGTCGGTTTCGAAGATCGCATGATTTTCCGTCGGTGCATGGATGTAGCCGAGGCCCGCGGCGGCCGCCTGACCGGCGGCCTCTTCAGACCGGAGGAACTCACCGTCTTCCGTATCCGGACGCGCGTTGATGACAGAGCGGAACCCAGCCTCGGCGAGGCGCACGATATCGTCCGCTGCGATCTGCGGACCGATGGCGAATTGCGCCGTGAGAAAATTGGGCTTGAACACGCCGCTGCCGCCTCATTGACCGCGCGGATCATGCACCGCGTGACGGCAGACCCGGATTTCTTGCATTGTTTTCGACGATCTCCGACTATACCTTTGCGTTCCGTCTTCGAGAACAGTCAAGACGATGGGAGGGCAAAGTGCTAGACCGCGCGGACGCAGAAATTCTCAGATTGCTCCAACCGGACGCAACAGTGCCGGTTGCCGAAGTTGCCAAGCGTGTCGGCCTGAGCGAGCAGGAGTGCCAAGACCGAATCAGCAAGCTCGAGGCCGACGGCGTCATCAAAGCGCGCGTCACACTACTTGATCCGCGGAAGGCTGGAACAGGTGTCACGGTTTTCGTCGCCATCACCCTTCTGGAGCACAGCCAGGAATGGCTCGATCGTTTTCACAGCGCTGTCCAGGAGTTCCCCGAGGTCGTGGAGTTCTACCGGATGAGCGGTGCGGTAGACTATCTTCTGCGCGTTGCCGTCGCCGACATCGACGGCTATGACGCCTTCTACAAGAAGCTCATTGCTATCACCAAGGTCAAGGACATCAGTTCGACGTTTGCGATGGAGCAGATCAAGTTCACAACCGTACTTCCGCTGCACGCCGGCAGCTAAAGGCGATCACAACAGCCAGATCGACGCAAGCCCCAGAAACGCAAAGAAGCCGATGACGTCGGTGGCTGTGGTGATGAGGACGCCGGACGCCGGAGCGGGGTCCAGGTCATAGAAGTCGAGCAGGATCGGCACGAGGATGCCGGTGACGGCGGCGACAAGCAGATTGACCACCATCGCCGCGGCGATAACGAGTGCCAGCGGACCGGAGCCGAACCAGTAATAAGCGACCGCCGCGCTGATCACCGACAGGATCAAGCCGTTGGCCAGGCCGACGATGGTTTCACGCGTAATGACCCGCTGGGCGTTGAGGCGGGAAAGCTTGTTCATGGCAAGCGCGCGCACGGTCACCGTCATGGTCTGGGTGGCGGCATTGCCACCCATTGAAGCAACGATCGGCATGAGTACGGCGAGCGCGACCATCTGCTCGATGGTCGCGTCGAACTGCTGGATGACGAGAGAGGCAAGGATCGCGGTCCCAAGGTTGATCACGAGCCAGGGCACGCGCGAGCGCACGGTCCAATAGACGCTGTCGGTCAGCGTTTCGTCGCCGACGCCGCCGAGAGCCAGCATATCCTCCTCGGCCTCGTCCTGAATGACGTCGACGACGTCGTCGACGGTGATGACGCCGACCAGCCGATCGTTTTCATCGACAACCGGTGCGGTCATCAGGTCGTACTTGCGGAACTGGCGGGCGACGTCCTCCTGGTCCTCGGTGGCGAGGATCTGATAGCGATCAGGGTTCATGATTTCGCTGACGGGAACTTCGCGCTTCGTGCGCAGGAGGCGGGACAGCTGCACCGCGCCCAACACCTTGAAGCCGGGGTCGACGACGAAGATTTCCGAAAACGTGTCGGGGAGTTCCTCACTCTCGCGCATGTAGTCGATGACGCGGCCGACGGTCCAGAAGGGCGCGACGGCGACATATTCCGACTGCATGATGCGGCCGGCGGTGTCTTCCTCGTATTCGAAGTTGCGCTCAAGGGCGGCGCGGTCCTCAAAGGAGATCTGCTCGAAGATTTCCTGGCGGTCGCTTTCCTCGAGGTTTTCGATAAGGTAGGCGGCATCATCTGTGTCAAGTTCGGTGACGGCTTTGGCCAGAAGTTCATTGGGAAGCTCTTCGGAGAGGTCGTCGCGGACGGTCTCGTCGAGTTCGGAGAAAACCTCGTAGTCGAAGTCATCGCCGAGAATGTTGATGAGGCTGACACGGTCATCGCGGTCGAGAAACTCGATGGCTTCGGCGAGATCGGGGGCGCGCAGGTCGGCTGTCAGAGACCGGATGGTTTCCCGGTCGCCGGATTCGATCGCCGCCGAAATGGCGCCGACAAGCTCGCTGACGACTTCGCCGCGCTCTTTTTCAACAACGTCGTTGGCACCGTCTGTCTTGTCGACGACTGCCTCTTCTGAGTTGGGATCCATGTGCTGCCGGCCTTCCGTCCGTTCGTCGCCAAACTCTGCTGCGCTGCAGCATAAGCCGCTGACGTTCGTCAATAATTCAAGCGCTGCGTTACCATACTTCTGAGGCAGCGGCGCATCACGCACGCTGGAAAGTTTGGACGAGTGTCCCGAAAAGCTGTGTTTCGTTCAGACTTCATTCGTAAAGTGCGCATTAGGAGCTTATGAGCCAAGGGCGAACGGCTCGGTTTAGAGGACGGGGGGAATAATGCGGGTTGTAGGAACCTTCCTGGGCGGGGCGCTGCTGACGGCGGCAGGCTTGGCACTGGCCGGGGCCGGCGTGGCGCACGCGGACAACGACAAACCCGCATGCTCGGACCGCAAGGGTATTCTTGGCGTGTCGCGAGTCGTGGAAATCGACACCGCCGGCGGCCGCCGTTTCGGCAACATGCAGTATAAGGACATCGATTTCCTGAAGCCCGGCGAAATCGTGCTGACGTTTGACGACGGGCCGTTACGAGGCAAGACCACGGCCGTACTGAATGCGCTCGAAGCGCACTGCACCAAGGCGACGTTCTTCATGGTCGGGCGCATGGCTCTCGTCGACCCGGCGATGGTGCGCGAAATCGACAGGCGCGGCCACACAGTCGGGACACATACCTGGTCGCACAAGATGCAGGGCAGCCTTAGTCAATCCAGCGGCGAGCAGGAAATCGAACTTGGCGTCAGCGCCGTCGCGCTGGCTCTTGGAAAGCCCGTGGCGCCGTTCTTCCGATTTCCCTACCTGAGCGATCCGGCCCGCATGCAGGCACACCTGAACGACCGCGACCACGGCATCTTCTCGATCGATGTCGATTCGCTCGACTTCCGTACCCGTTCCGGATCGACCGTGATGCACCGTGTTTTGAGCGGCCTCAAGCTGCACGGGAAAGGCATCATATTGATGCACGACATCCAGCGTTCGACGGCCGCGGGCATTGCCGACCTGCTCGATGCGCTGGCCCGAGAGGGTTACAAGGTCGTTCACCTCGTTTCGAAGCGGCCGGCTAAAACCTTGAAAGCCTATGACGAAATGGCCCAGAAGGAGGCAGACAGGCGCAAGAAGTACGCCGATTCCAGGCCTCTGGCCGATCGTTCCATCGTCTGGCCAGTGTCTTTGGCGAGCGATTTACCAACTGTCGTGCCGCTCAAAATTGAACCGCGCGGGCTATTCAAAGGTCCCCTGCCGGAGCGCTCCGGGCTGACCCGGCCTCCAGTCGAAAAGCCGCGGCAGTCGGACCCGGACGACGAACGGCGTGCGGATGCTTCCGTGCAGCCGCAGACTCCCGAGAGCCCGGCGACGCTCAAAGTGCCCGTCGAGGAGGATTGGCGCAAGGAAGTCTTCAAGAACTAAGCATTCCTGGATGGTGTGTATGGCTCACCGGACGAATACTTCGGCCGTCCCCGACTGTCCTGGCTTCTCCCTGGGCGCGACGCTGGCCCGCATGGCGCCCGGGCGCCAAAGACACTATAGTTGAATCCTGGCTGGTTCGCCCTATTTGTTGCGTTGCGCCATCAACCGGCCTTTTCGCAGGATTACCTGGGTCCTGGTTTGCATCGTCGCCCCGGCTGACCGGCCCCAGCTGCGGGCCGCGCCGTCCCAGGTAATCAACCGGCGATCCAAAGCAAGGCAGCCAAACAGGAGTTGCATGCGCACAGCACTGGTTACCGCCCTGGTTCTTGGACCCCTTGCAGGCTTGGCATCCGGCCCGGCCACGGCGGCAGAGTGCGCGTTTGCGGAGACAGCCGTTGGACTGGAGCGGGTGGTCGAAGTGGATGCCTCCGGGGGGCCGCTGTTCGGGGTTTTGACGCACCAGCAGCATGAGCCGACATTCCTGCGCGACAAAGAGGTCGTCTTGACCTTCGATGACGGACCAAGCCCCTGGGTGACGCCGAAAATTCTCGATACGCTGGAACGTCACTGCACGAAGGCGACGTTCTTTTCGGTTGGCAGGATGGCGGTGTCGTACCCGGATATGGTGCGCGAAGTGCTTGCCCGCGGTCATACTATCGGCGGCCATACCTGGTCGCACCCGCGGCAGTTGCCGAAGATGAAGCTCGATAGCGCCGAGGCTGAGATCGAACGTGGCTTTGCCGCGCTCGAGGCGGCCACCGGCGGCGGCATCGCGCCGTTTTTCCGATTCACGGGCCTCAACGATTCAGCGCCACTGTTGAAATACTTGCAGAGTCGCGGCATCGCGACGTTCTCAGTCGACGTCGTATCGGATGACAGCTTCATTGCCAGCCCCGACGAACTGGCGCGCATCACCTTGCAGCGTCTCGACAATCGCGGCAGCGGCATCTTGCTTTTCCACGACATCAAGCCCGCGACGGCCAAGGCATTGCCGGCGATCCTCGACGGCTTGAAGGAGCGGGGCTACGGCGTCGTGCACCTGCGCTACCGGACACCTGTGGTCGCCCAAGCCGAACTCGTCCAGGGGTTCAAGGATCAGGTCGCCGAGAAACTTGCCAAAAGCCAGCGCACGCCAAGGCTGATGCCGTTCTACGGAGCGATCTCCAAGTTGAGCGACGAACGAGGGTCGGCGCTGGCGGCGGCGGCGCCCCCGGTGACGCGGATCGCGCCGGAACCTCGCGACCGCACGAAGCGCCCGCCGGTCGAGTTGAAGATACCGCCAAAGATGCCGGCCAATACTGGGGCAACAGAGATTGGGCCAAAGCCGGTTTCGGCTCCCAAGGCGGCGCCCACGGGGAATCCGATCCAAGGCGCACCGCAGCCGGCGAGCGGTGAGGATCTGCCCTGGAAAAGCAGCGCGTCCGGCGGGAAGCGGGATGCAGCACCTGAGGCAAGCACTTGGAGTTCGGCGGTATCAGGAGCTGCGGGCGTCGGCGGGCCCCGGGCTCGATGAAGCCGGGCCGCACGGAGCCAGCTCGTTGCAAAGGCGAGGGGCATCCGACCCATGAAATCGACCTGGTGCGTTTTTCGCTGACCGTCGGCGGCGCTGAACTGCAACGGCTCCATTCAACTCTCTCCGGCGAGGAAGCCGCGCGTGCCAGGCGGTTCGTGCAACCGGGGCATGGCGACCGGTTCGTTGTCGCCCGCGGCCGGTTGCGTCAGATCCTCGGCCGATATGCCGGCTGCGAGGCGGCAGCGGTCGCCTTCGACATCGCCGCTCACGGAAAGCCTTCGCTGCGCGCCGCTGCCGGGGCGCCAGAACCGGTTCACTTCAATCTCACGCATAGCGGCGATGTGGCGGCAGTCGCCCTTTGCCGGAACGCTGAAGTCGGCCTCGATATCGAGCGCATTCGTCCCGTGCGAGAAGGGCTGGCGCGGCGCTATTTCGCAGCCGAGGAGGTGGACAGCCTAGAGGCTCTGGAGGAGGCTCAGCGGCTGCCGGCATTTTTTCGGTGCTGGACGCGCAAGGAGGCCTTTCTCAAGGCAACCGGCGAGGGCATCGGGCGCGGACTCGGTAGCTTCGTCGTCACGGTTCGCGCGGACGAAGAGCCAAGCATTCTGTCGATCGATGGCAACCGGGCTGCCGGCAAGGCGTATTTTCTTGCCGATTTCGATGCCGGCCCAGGTACGGCTGCCGCGGTGTGCGTGCATGCCAGATGCGGCCGCAATTGCGTGTCGTTCAGGTTGCGCGACTTCGGTTAGGCAACAGGCCACGCGTCCGTTCCGCCGATCAGCCCGATCAGCTTGTCGGAACGTCGAGCTTACGGGTGAGATTCTCGAATTCCTTGCGCAACTCTTCGTTCTTGAAGATCTGATCGAAGGTCGGCGCTTCGAGTTTCTGGATGGCTTCGAAGGAAGCTGCCGAATCACGCATCAGGTTGCGTAGCTGGAAACTCGCCTCGACGGTCTCGAAGGTATTGTCGGCGATGCGCAGATCGTGCGTGGCCCGCGCGCGGGCTTGAGCCAGCTGCTCGCGCTGCTGCTGGAGATAATCGCGATAGCCGCGGGCGGCTTCCTCGGCGATCTCCTGGCTCTTGCGGTTGGCTTCAAGCGCGCGGATCTGGTCGGGGCGATTGCCGCCCTCCTTCAGGAGCCTGTCGGTCTTTTTACGCGCCACCTTGATGTCATTGAGGATGGCGTCGAGTTTGGGGACGTAGTTCTCGTCTATCTTGGCAATGGTCGACTGCTGGGCGTGCACGAGCATGGCAAAGAGGGCTGCGTGCATGGCGAAGTAACGCCGCGCGGCCTTCATATTGTCGCCGCTCGCAGAAAGGCGCTCGGCAAGCTGGGAGTCGATGAGCTTAGCGGCATTGAATGCTGCGACGAGGCGTACGAGGTCGCCGGAGAGCACGCTCTCAAGCAGCATGTCGATCTGCGCGTCACCCAGTTCGATGCCCGAAGCCAGGAGTGCTTCGCGGATCTCACTCTTGGCTTTGGCGATCTCGGCCTTATTACCCTCGATGCGAGCCTCGGCATCCTTGATCTCGCCGGCAAGGCTGGAGACGGTATCGCTCAACATGCCGGGCAGCAGGGAGTCTTTTGGCGCCGCCAGCTGGCGCTCCTTCAGATTGACAATCTGGTCTTCGAGTTCGGAGATGTTGCGGCGGAGGCCCTCAACCTTCTTTTGCACTTCCACGACGGGGGCATCGGTCACGATGCCGAGCGCAGCGTCGAGCAGGCTGCGGATGCGGCCCTCGCGGTCCTCGCGCGTTTCGGTCCACATCGGTGTGACGAGAAACTCGTCCCTGCCGGGAAGCTTGCGGGCATCCGAACGTTGTTCGGCGGCGTCTTTCAGGATGGAGTCGATGGCCTGCATGAGATCGCGGGCCTGCTGGTAGACCTTGTCGTCTTCACGCGGATCGGGGGCAGGCTTCGCCTGGGGCTGCGCTTCGCCGGCGGGGCCGTCGCGGCCGGCGCCCTGGGCTGCTGCGGGGCTTGAGCCGGTGGCGCGGGACAGCAATTCGCCAATGGAGTCGCGATACGAGGTTTGCGCCGCAGCAGGCGCAACAGCCATCCCCAGCAGCGACAGAGAGCAAGCCGCAGACAGCAGTAAATCGCGAATGTTCGCCGTCATCCAGGACCCTCCAACCACGTTTCATATCACCACGTGATGATGGCAATCAGATGGTTGCGGCTCTTGCGAATGGCAAATCAAATTCCGGACGATAGTGGCTTAACCCATGAATTTCCTGAATATTCCATTTATTGTTCCACCCGCGCACTGGCGGCACGCAAGGTCTTGAGAAAAGCGTCGTCGATTTCGCGGGCATCACTGAGCGACAGCATATGCGTGAGAAGCGGAGACAACGGCGCGCCCAGATTGGGCAGGCGCGCCTTTTCAGCTGGCGGATCGAAGCGGCCGGGTGGGCCGGAAAAGGCGAGCTTCAATTCCTTGCCGCCGATGGCGAGGAGCGCATATGGAAGCGGCCCGGCGTACAGCTCTATGTGCCGTCTTCCTGCGCGGAGCTGCGTTGCGGGTAACGTCTCGCAGATCCGCCGGATGAGGAAACCTGCAAGTGGCGCGTAGGCCTTCGCGCCAGCGACGACGGCCATGACTTCAGGCGGCACGGCAACTGCCGGCGACGCAGGCTGCGCGATTGCGCGCAGAGGCGGCGGGGGGCTGGCGGGTCTGCCGCCGGGGAACCGAATGACAGAAGCGCCCTCGATCCGGATGGGAGGCGGCGCGCTAACGCGTTCGGCCTCGCGTTGCGGCGGAGCGGGAGCCGTCGCCGGCGGCGCTGGCGGCCGGCGCGGCGGCTGGACTGGCGAGCGCGCGGGGGTGGGGGCGGTTTCATCATAATAGATCGGCTGGCCGCCGTTGTTGTGAATTCGCTCCAGCCAGGATGCCCAGGCGAACAGAAAGCCTTGCTGGCGCAGCCAATCGATGGCGTCGTTGCGGTGGGCGAATTTCTGCTCGCCTATCGCCATCATCCAGCCGTCAAGGTCGCGGCCGGTATCGGCCTTGAGGCTCTCGATGAATTCCCGCTCCTTTTCGGCGTAGTCGCGGCTCATGGTTCCCCCAGGGCTTTGCCAGTGTTCCGACTCCGAAGTTCGCCTCCACTCTGCGGCAACCACTCGAGCGAACTTCGGAGACTAAAGGGACACTAGAATCAGAAAGTTGCTAGTGTGATTCAGATTCAGAAGTTCGCTCTGAACCTAGCCGCAGGTGGCAGCGAACTTCTGAATCATCACACTAGCCAGATCTTTGTTTGTATTCTGGATTCACTACCGCTTGAGGACTTTCGCCCGGAATCAAGCGCTAGTTCCAGAACTCTAGTGATTTGCTCAAATCCAACGGCGCGTCCTCGCCTTGTATGCGCGATAGGCGTCGCCGAATTTGGCTTCGAGGTAGCGTTCCTCCGGCAGGATGGCGAGCCAGGTGACCAGTCCGGCGAACACGGGTGCCAGAAGAACAAACCAGATATTCTTGGTGATCTCGCCGGCGGCAAGGAAGATCAATACGTCGCCGAGATAGATCGGGTTGCGCAACCAGCGGAAAGGACCTGAGGTGACGAGCGCGCTTGATCCCCTGTGCGGCATCACTGTCGTGTCATGACGCCACAGCGTAAAAGCCGCCCAGAGCATCAGGGCGGCACCGAGGACACCGAGACCGATGCCGACGGCGCGCGCGGGAAAGTCATCAAGGCCGGGCCAGGGCAGCGCCACCAGTTCACCAAGCGCCACCGCAGCGAGGACGATCGCTGCGATGAGAAGCGGCGGCCAGGGTATGCGGGTTGGACGGTCGGCGGTGCTGTTTGCGTGCTCGTTGGTCATATGTCGTTGCCCTCTGAAACGAATCATATAGCCGAATCGGGGCGGTGAAGTCTTGTTTGCGTTTGCAGTCAGGGCGGTCGCCGCCTTATCGGCGCCCCGCGACGAATGCTAACGATGGCTGATCATTCGACGTCACTTTCGTGGGTTTTCGCCAATGTACTATTTCGCCTCCAAGGTTTTCTGGCTTTTCGCGCAACCATCTTCGCTCAGCGTCATCGCGATGGCGAGCGGGCTCGGCGTGCTCGCCTTGACCCGGCGGCGGCGGCTGGGATTTTCGCTCGCGTTCGGAGGGCTGATCCTGATGTTAGCCGGCGGACTCCTGCCGCTTGGCAACTACCTCGTGCTGCCGCTTGAGCAACGCTTCGCCAAAGTCGTGCTGCCCCGGGGCCGGCGAGCCGGTCGCCGGCATCATCATCCTTGGCGGATTCGAAGACGGATGGGTGAGTGCGGGCCGGCCCGGACTTGCCGTCAATGAAGCTGCCGAGCGATTGACGGAGGGCGTGCGGCTCGCCCGGCGGTGGCCGCAGGCAAAGCTCGTCTTCACCGGTGGCGTCGGCGGGCTGATGGGCCACGGCAGCGATGCGGCCGGGGCGGTCGGACAGTTCCTCGAAGATGTCGGCATCGCGCGCGATCGCATCGTGCTGGAGCCTGAAGCGCTGAACACCTTTCAAAACGCGACGTTTACGCGAGACCTCGTCAAGCCAAAGCCCGGCGAAAAGTGGCTGCTCGTCACTTCGGCCTATCACATGGCGCGCGCGGTCGGCGTGTTCCGCTCAGCCGGTTTCGACGTCATCGCGGCACCCGTCGACTATCGCACGCGAGATGCTCGCGACCTCGTGCGCATGTTCGCTTCGATCCCGGCGGGGTTGGAACGATTTGATCTCGGGGTGCGCGAATGGATAGGGCTGATCGGCTACCGGCTGACCGGGCGCACGGACACGCTGATGCCGGGGCCGAAGTAAGCGCGTCATTCCGTTTCTATGGTGCCGCTGCCGGGCTGGCGCCAAAGCGCACGCCGATGCCGCCTATCGCCTGGTGGCTGATCAGATCCTTGGAGAGAATGCCGCCGGGAGGCGGTTCGCCCGACCACCAGCGTTGCGCCTGCCGGAACAGATCGGCGAAGAGGCCGATTTTCGTTCCGTCGAGTTCGCTCAGCGGCACGTCATAGTGGGTGAAGGTGAATTTGTACTCGAGGAAATAGCTCATGCGCGGCACGCGGAATTCAATGCCGACGAGGCCCTGGGCCACCGGCCCGGTGTAGAGATATTCGTATGTGCGTCCGGTCGCGCCCTTCATCATTTGGATTTCGGAATGCGGCAGGTTCACGCCGGCGCCCAGTCCTGCGTACAGCGACAGGCGCGGATGCAGATCGAACAGCCGCATGAGGCCGTTGAGCGTCAGCATGTTATGCCCGTGGCTCGCTTCGAGGCGCCGGAAAACGTCGCCGAGCCTGGCCGTACCCGGTGCCGGTTCGCCATTGATCGTGCCCTCGAAATTGGCTTCGCGATCAAGTTCGGCTATGGCTTTTGAGTGTGTGAAATCGAGCATCGCGCCGGTGCGGCCGCCAGTGAACCAGTTGACGACGCGCACGCCGTAGTAGATCGGATCATTGAAGGGTTCGGCGCGCCATTCGACCGGCGCAACAGAGAAATCGTGGACGCCGTCCTTCTTCAGAGTGACGCGGCTCGGGTAGGTGTATGGGGCGCCGCCATAGAATGCGACCATCATCTCTTTGGTGGGGGGAGCGGCGCGGGCGGAGGCGAGTTCGTCTTGGGAACGTATGGCCGCATCGCGCTCGGCGTCGACTGGATCCTGCTGGGCCGCTGCGACCCAGAGGCCAATCGCAGCTACGGCGATGAGGCGAATGGCGATGTCCACCACATGCGGCGCGCCGGCCAGCGAATTCGTCCGGTGCCAGTTCGGCCAGACGGAGGCTACGGCTTTCTTCACGATCAGCAAAAGATCCCCCCCGGAAATTTGCATGCTGGCCTGCCGGCGGCCGGCTCTTGTCTCGATTTCGTGCTTCTGGTGAGGCGTCGCGCCTTAATTGACCGGCGGTGCGGCGTGGCCGGTGTCAATTAAGACGTGATAAACGCCTAACTAAGTCATTGATGTTGCTAGTGGCCCTCATGTAGCGCCTAAATCGAACGAGGTTGCGGCTATGTTGCGATTTAGGCGCGACGGGCCACTAGAGCGCATTCAGTTTGTCCAAAGCGCGTTTGCTGCCGGACAATAGCCCTTCTGCAGTGTGCTGCAACACTTCGGCTGCTCGCGGCAGTAATCTAGTCCGGCTGACACTCCCTGCTTTGACACTTCGCAAGCTCGTGTCAAACGCAATCCGGTGATACTCGGTGGTCAACACTCGGCAAGCCGGTGTGATTCTTGTCAGTCAACACTCGGCAAGCCGGTGTGATTCTTGTCAGTCAACACTCGGCAAGCCGGTGTTGAGCAGGCTACCTACCACAGCGCGTCCAGAAATTGCCGGAAGGCGTTGCGCTTCTTGATAATTGTCAGTTCTTTTGCTGCTCGCCTGCCAGCCGGTCGAGCATCCGGCGCACGGCCTTAATCTGGGGAGCGTCCCGCGTCAGATAATCGCGACCGGTATAGCCCCACCAATCCCAGCAACCCATCGGGTTCAGTGCCGATTTTTCGACTTCCGGAAACAAAATGATGACGCTGTTGGCGTCCGCCCAGCGCCCGTAACCGGTGTCGCGGGTGAAGGCCGCCTCTACGGCATCGCGGTTCTGCTGGCAGCCGTGGAAAGCGACATGAACGCGGCAGCCTCCGCCGTCGCACGACGGCGGAACGTAAACGACCGCGGTCGGTGCCAGTCCGGATTTCGGTAGATCGCTGGTGAAGACCTGCTGGTCGAATTCGACAAAACGGCCGGCTGCAGGTCCCGCCGGCTCGACTGCCGACACGTAGAGGAACTGGAAGAACGCTCCAACCTGATCGTAGTCGCAGTCGACGATGTAGGGGAGATCATTGACCGCACAGCTGCCCCCCTTGTCGAGGGTGATCATGGCGTGGCCGGCCGGCACGTTCATGACCGCCTCGATGTTGTCTTCTGCAACGCCGAGGTTGCGGTAGAACTCTACCGTCTGGGCGACGATGCGCGGGCGTACGACCTGATCGTTGGTGCCCGAGAAGATGTAGATCCGGTCGTTGACGGTGTCGGAAATCTTGCCGATGCGACCTTCCTCGGACAGTTCGCGGGCCCGATCGGCGAGCTTCTTTGCGTCCGGCACACCGTAAAGTGCGAGCGTGTCGAGCATGCAGCCGCTGGCCGCGCGCGAGGCGCTGAGGATCTGAACGCCCGCATCGGGCATGAAGCCGGTAAATGCGCTTTCAGCGCACGCGTATGGGCCGCCGGCGATGATTGCTGCCCCGGTGACGATATCGGCATGAGAAAGCTGGAACTGTTCGGCCATATAGGCCCCCGATGACAGCCCGGAAACGGTCGTGCCGGCGAGGGTCGCACGCAGATCTGGGAGCAGTTGGCGTTCGCTTGACTGTTGTTGCGGGGGTGTGCAGGAAACCGGGCCAAGCAGAAGCACGGACAACAGCGCGCCGCAGGCGATCACAAAGAGCATCCAGCGCCGCCAGGCTTCGAGGAATGGGTTGCGTCCAAAACGAAAAGCCATGCGGTCGTCGCGCCCCCTGGAAAATCGCCATTGCCTTAGTTTCGGCAGGACTGTAGGTCGCGAACGTCTCTAATGCCAGGGAATGAAGGTCATTCCCGCAGGCGCACGGTGACGCGGTCGACGCGGCCTTCCGCATCGATAACGGATACCTTGACGAAGCCGGGCCCGCCGGGCTGCCACTGAGCGTCGCGGCGATGAGGTGGGGAGCTTATCGGCCTGCCGTCGATGAGCCAGGTCAGCGGCAACGCTCCTCCCTCAGCCTTCAAGGGCAGAGGATCGGCATCAGTTCCACCAACGATTTCGACTTCGGAGCGATCTGGCGGAAACGAGATCGCCAGCGGATCGCGACGGAATTCCGCGCCGCCGTTGCCGACTGATGCGAAGCGGGCGAAGCGCTTGAGGTTGGGGGGAAGCTCGGCGCCGCTGACACGCAGCGTGCCGGGCGGCGCTTTCGGCAGGGGCGCGCGCTCGACCGACAGACGTGCGAAGGCGTCGAAGAGGATGGGGGCGGCAGCGGTGCGGCCAACAAGGCCCGGCGTCGACGCGCCATCGGGGCGGCCGACCCAGACGGCGATGGTATAGCGTCCGTCGTAGCCGATGGCGAAAGCATCGCGGTAGCCGTAAGACGTTCCCGTTTTATAGGCGATGCGGCCGCTGCGGGCGTCGGCGGGGGCGGGCGCGTCCTTGAGAATATCGGTGATGTACCAGGCGGCAACGGGAGCCAGCAGCGATTTCTGCTGGTCGCTGGCGATTTCGCCGGAGAGGCGCTTTTGCGCCGCTTCGCCCAGCCTGTGGGACAGTTCAACATGGCGTCCCCCTTCGGCCAGGCTGGCATAGAGGCTGGCGAGATCGTGCAGCGTCAGTCCAAGTCCGCCGAGTGCAATGGCCAGACTCGGCTTGGCGGCGTCCGGCAGCACGGGTTCGAGACCGGCACGCCGCAGGCGGCCGATGAGAAGATCGGCGCCGAGTTCGTCAAGGACACGAACGGCGGGGACGTTCAGCGACGAGCCCAGCGCATCGCGGATCGTTACAGTGCCACGATAGGTTTCATCGAAATTTTCCGGGCGGTAGGATCCAAACCGCGAGGGGCGGTCCTCGATCAGCGTTTCGGGATGGGCGATGCCGCGTTCGAAGCCGAGGCCATAGACCACCGGTTTCAAGGTCGAGCCGGGCGAGCGCAGGGCACCGGTCATGTCGATGGAGCCGAAGCGAGCGCCATTGAAATAGCCAGGCGAACCCACGTGGGCGATGACTTCCCCCGTCGTGTGGTCGACGGCAAGGAGGGCTGACGACAGCCGGTCGCCGAGAAGCTCGGCACGCTCGGCTACAAGCGCCTGCATGGCCACCTGTTTGTCACGATCGATCGTCAGGCGGTGGATAGCGCGCTTCGGGAAGGCGGCGACTTCGGCTTCGGCAAGATGAGGGGCGAGCATCGGGAACTCGCGCCGGCTGGTCGGCACGATTTCAGCGCGCGCGCGTTCGGCTTCCGGCTGAGTGATGACGCCGGCTTTGAGGGCGCGGTCGAGGACGCGGTTACGGGCACGCAGGGCGCTAGCGGCAAAACGGTCCGGGCGGCGGGCCTCCGGCGACTGCGGCAGGGCGACCAGCAAGGCGGCCTGGGCAACCGATAGGCGGTTGGGCTCTTTGCCGAAATAGGCGAGGGCTGCGGCGCGAACACCCTCAATATTGCCGCCGAACGGTGCGAGGCGCAGGTAGAGGTCGAGGATCTCGTGCTTGGAAAGTTGACGCTCGAGCTGCACAGCACGCAGCATCTGCAAGGCCTTCCCCCCAAGCGTGCGCTCGTGGCGCTGGTCGAGGAGGCGGGCGGTCTGCATGGTCAGCGTCGAGGCGCCTGAGACAATGCGACCATGCAATGCAAGCTGAAGCGCTGCGCGGCCCACAGCGAACATGTCGACACCGCGGTGCTCATAGAAGCGGCCATCCTCGAAAGCAAAGAGCATGGCGAGGTAACGCTGATCGACGTCCTTGCTGGTCGCGGGCAGGCGCCAACGACCGTCAGCGGTGGTGAATGCGCGCAGCAGCCGGTCCTTGCGATCGACGACGGTCACAGAGACTTCGTCGGCCTCTTCAAGAGGAGGTGGCTGTAGGCTGGAGAGCGCGGCTTCGAAGCTGCCCCAGGTTGCGAGACCAAGAGCGATAGCTGCGGCGGCCACGAGAGCCGCGCGCCGGAGCCATCGCCCCGCGGCCCGGCATCTATCGACCGCTGGACCATTCACCGGCTCCACGCCGCCGGCGATGGAACGAGATGCGGCGCCGCCCGGCTCAAACATGCCGTGGCGATGCTGCTCGTGTTGTGCTTCAGCCATCCGTGCCGGCCTCAGTTCGTCGCGACCGAGAGGCGGCCGGCGGCGGTGCGGGCGTGGCGTTCTGGAACGTACATGTCCTCGACGATCGCCGCGGGATGAACGAAGCTTCCCGGCGTCACGGCGCGCACCATGTAGGCGAGCGAGACCGATTGGGCATCCTTGTTCTGGGCGCTGAACAAATCGAATGCCGCGACCACGCGATCATCGCGGAACTCGGTGTGCTCGGCGCCAATGTCGGTCTTGAGCCAGGAAAGGCTGGTGAGATCGCCCGATGAAACGAGGCGAGGGTTCTCGACTTCGAGGCCGGCCGGCATGCGGTCGGCAACGAGGATGCGGCCGCCGGCCTTGTCGGCTGTCACCGTGACGACAACTATGAAGCGCTCATTCTGCTTGACGGTCGAAGTCCCGCCCTTGGCGCTTTGCAGATCGACCGCGGCGCCATCGAGCGTGTAGTAGGCGCGCTCAATCTTGAAGCCGTTCGCCGCAGGTGGTTCCGGCGTCTTCGCCGCACCGGTGATCGAGATCACCGCCGTGGTGTCCTCGTTCGCGTCGTTGACGATCTTGAGCGGGTTAGACTTCACCTGCAGCGCCGTCATCGTGCGGTTGAACGGTGCCTTGAACGTTTGTGCGCCGATTCGCAGCGCCGACGTCTTGTCGCTGTCGCTGAGCGCTTTGACGGCGAGCAGCAGCCAGGCCTGTTCCTGTGTCGAGGTGTACCGGTCGGCAATGGCGGCAGCGGCGACTCGGTCCGACAGACCATCGGTTGCGGCAGGCCTGATGCCGGTTTCGGACGACAGCGCCAGCAGTGCAGCACCGTCGCGCAACCATGAACCATAGTCCTCGCGGTAGTCGCCCTGTGTGGCGGCGGCTGTACCCGCCAGATCGCCGGCAGCGGCAGAGATGGCCGTCGTGGCGCGCTGGCGTTCGCCCATCAGTCCGAGTGCGGCGCCGAGCTGAGCCTTGGCGATCGGCGTCGAGAAACGCTCAAGGCGGGCATCGGCGTAGTAGCGCAGTTCGCCCATCGGCGCGCGGCCGTTGCGGGCCAGAACGTAGAGCGCATAAGCCCGGTCACCGCCACCCGATTCGAAGTCCTGGGCGTAAGCAATGAAGTTGGCGAGCCGGTCGAGCACACTGTCGTAGCCGCGGGGATCGACCCTGTAGCCGGCTTCGCGCGCACGGGTAAGGAAGTCGGCGGCGTAAGCGGTGAGCCACATGTTCGTCGACGAGGGGCCCCAGGAGCCGAAGGCGCCGGAAGAGTCCTGCATTTCGAAGACACGGTCGATGGCTTTCTGGACGCGGTCCTTGACCTCCGGTTCCATGGCGATGCCGGTGCGCTCGGCGACCAGTTCGGCATATACGAGCGGCAAGGCCTTCGAGATGGTCTGCTCGGTGCAGCCGTAGGGATAACGGTCGAGGCTGGCGATCATTCCGGCAGCATCGAAGCGGGCGGCCGGCCCGACAGAGACACTGAGTTCGGTGCGCTCCGGGATGAGATCGGCGACCAGATCGGCGGAGAGTTCGACGCTGCCGCCGGCCTTGAGGGTGGCGACGGTCGTGCGGCGGATGTCACCGGCCGGCGCCTTGATGTCGATTTTGAGATCGCGGCCGACGGCAATGCCCTCAGGGCCTTCGACCAAGACGCGATAGGCCTGAAGACCGAGGGTATCCGCCTTCAGCTTGACGATCTCGCGGACGCGCTGACCAGCATCCAGGGCAACATCGCGCGATGCGATCGTTGTTTGCTTTTCGCCAACACTTCCTAAAGTCGTGTTGGGCGCTGCCTGACTGCCAACACTTTCTAAAGTCGTGTTGGGCGCTGCCTGACTGCCAACACTTTCTAAAGTCGTGTTGGGCGGACCACCATGCATGACACTCAGCTTGTAGGAACCCTTCGGGCCTTCGACGTTGTGCAGGTCGAAGCCGAGTTCGACTTCGTCGCCAAGCGTCAGGAAGCGAGGGGCGGCGAGCGTCAAGGCGACGGGATCGCGGACGATGACGTCACCGGAGGCATGGCCGACCTTGGTTTGGCTCCAAGCGACCGCCATCAGGCGCACCGTGCCGTTGAACTCGGGCAGGTCGAAGCCGACCGTAACCTTGCCATCGGGGCCGACTTCAACGATGCCGGAGAATTCGGCGACCGTCGCTTCGACAGGCGGCGCGCCTTGCGATTGAAGACCGTCGTCGGCATCACCGCCGGAGCGGAGCGCACCACGCTCCGCGCGCATGCCGTCGATCAGGCGGCCGTAGTAGTCGCGGATCTCGGTGCCCAGTTTGGTCTGTGCGTTGAACCACTTCTCGGGTGCCGGGGTCTTGAAGCGGGTCAGGTTGAGGATGCCGAGATCGACGGCGGCGACCGCGATCCGGGCAGGCTCGCCTGGGGTCAGGCCTTCGAGGCTGACCGGTACTTCGAGGCGGGCACCCGACTCGATCTTATCGGGCGCGGCGAGACTGATCTTGATCTCGCGGGCCGACTGATCAAGACCGAGCCAGGTGAGGCCGAGTGCGCGCTGCGGCATGCGCTTGGCGGCCTCGTCCATGGGACGATAGAGGAGGGCTGTGGCGTAGGCCCCCGGCCCCCAATCGCTACCGACCGGGACATCGACCGACCCGCCGCCATCGGGCAGTTCGACTTCCTGCATGGCGTGGAGCCGTGATCCCATCACCGCGACCAGGACGCGGCCACCGAGTTTCGTGGCGATGCGAAGTTTGGCCGTGTCGCCCGGATTGTAGCTTTCCTTGTCGAGTGCGACGTCGAGAACTTCGGGGCTGTCGGGCTTGTCGGCGGAGGCGAACCAGCCCGCATTGAACGCGAGTGAAGAAGCGGCACCATCGGCCTCTGCAGTCGTGACCTCGAGAATATAGCGGCCGTAATCGACAGGTGTTTCAAATTTCTCCGAGGCAGCGTCGCTTGCTGCAAGTTCGCCAGAAGCTACCTTGCGGGAGACAGTTACCGCTTCGTAGTTCCAGCTGCCGTCGCGAGTGTACCACTGCCAGCGGGTATCAACACGCTTAAGGGTCCAGTTCAAACCCGTCGGCGCTAGTGGCTTGCCATCGCTGCCAAGCCGGACAATTTCAAAGCCGGCAGATGCGCCTTCAGCAAGCCGGTCGCCTTCGAACAGCGGTTTGATGCCGATGCGTTCGATGCCGAGATCGACGGGAAGCGTCGTCGAACGCTCGATGGTGCGGCCACCGGGTTCGGCAAGTCGGAGGATGAGCTGCGCTTCTAGGGGCTGAGCGGTTTCGACGAGTTCAGGCAGTTCGACGGTAATGACGGCGTGGCCCTTGTCATCGGTGCGCGGCAAGTCGGAGAGCTGTGCGCGCGTTGGCGTCACCAGTTCGTCGGCCAATCCGAAGCGATAGCCGGAGAACCCAGGTACGCCGCCTGGAGCCGGTCTGACGACAATCTCGCCTTCGAGCGCGAGGTCGGCGGCAGGCGGCCCGTAGAGGAAACGACCGTCGGCCTCGATTTCAGCGGCTGCGCCGCGCTTGAGAACGTCCGACTTGGCGGCGAGCGTCATGTCGAGACGCTCGGGCACAAAGTCTTCGACAAGGAAGGCGGTCTGCGAAATGGCGGGGGATTGCGGATCGACGTGGATGCGCGCGCGCCATGTGCCGGTCTGGGCGCCGCCGCTCAACGTGAGAAGCGCGGTGCGGCCGCCAAGTCCGCCATCCGTGAGCGTCAAACGGCGGTGCTCGACGCCGTCGGGCCGGGTCAGAATCAGCGTGACGGGCAGGCCCGAAGCCTTGCCGGCGGCATCGCGCACAAGCGCCGTCAAGTGCACGTCCTCGCCGGGGCGGTAGACGCCGCGTTCAGTGTAGACGAAAGCGTCGATGGGCCCGGTCGGGTCGCGGCCCTTGACGCCGCGGTCGGTGAGGTCAAAGGCGGCGGTCGTCAGATCGAGGAACGCGTAATCGGTGGCGCCATTCTGGGCGACGAGGATCGCCGGCTGAAGGCCGCCTTCGCCGCGTGCGAGGGCCGATTCGAACATGGCATGGCCGTTGGCGTCGGTCTTGGCAGCCGCGAGGATTTCGTTGTTGCGGGCAACAAGGCGGACTTCGGTGCCGGCGACCGGCGCGGCCGTTTCAAGCGACCGGACGAAGGCGTGGATGCCATCGCCTCCATTGAGCGCGGTGAGGCCGAGATCAGAGACGATAAACCACTGCGTTGCTATCTGATAGCTGTCATCACCGGTTGGCTTGGCTGGCTTCGCAGTGATCGCATAGACGCCGGGCTTCAGTGTTCCAAGCGCCTCGCCGACGGGGAATCCGGTGGTGACTTCGGCGTTCAGCTTCGGGGAAACGCTGAGTTTGCCTTCGTAGGTCTTTTCACCTTTACGTTCCTTGATGCTGCCGACTTCCCACGTCGAAAGCTGACGCGCGAAGTCGCCATCTCCGAGTTGACCGGCCAGGGCGCGGTCGCCGATGCGGTAGACTTCGACATCGACGCTGTCGGTATTGACGGATACGAGCGGAATGCCCTGCTGGCCGTGACTCGGCAGGACGTAGGCGCGGCCGGTGAAGCGGACTGAGGGTTTTCGGTCAGGGACGTAGGCGGCGATCGGAATCGTCTTTTCGAGTTTCTCGCCGGCGATATCGGAGGGCAGGCCTTCGCGCAGTTCGATTTCGTAGCGTTCGCCATGACTGAGGCCGCCGACGCAAAGACGCTGCCCTTCAACAGTCACGGACTGGGGATCCTTGCCGCCGACCGAAACGAAGTCGGAGAAGTCGGCCTGTTTCGTCGACAAGGGTTCGGAGAATTCCAGACAGATGCGCGGCTCGCTGGTGTCTGAATCGGTCGTGTAGGTCGTCATGCGGAAGCCGTGCTCGGCCTTGAGAGCGGCTAGGCGCTGGCGGATGGCTGCGTCCGGCTTCAGTGCGAGGCTGGCTTTCAGGGCTTCGATCGCAGGGCGCCAGAAGGAGCGGCGGACGAGGGCCTCGGTGAGGACGGCGAGCGCCTCGGCCTTGGCGGCAGGGCTGGCAGACCGCTGATAAGCGCGGTAGGCGGCGCCGGAAGCATTGACCGGAACGTTGTAGCGCTCGGCGCCTTCATAGGTCTTGGGGTCGTAGGCGAGGAGCGCGTTGGCAAGACCGAGCCAGGCCTGCGAACTTTCCGGGTCAAGCGCGACGGCGACGGCATAGCTGCGGGCTGCAACGCGCGGGTCCTTGGGCAATTGCGCCGCCCCCTGACTTAGGAGTGGCGCCAGACTGGTTTTGCCGCTCTTGGGTTTGAACCGCTCCAGATACTTTTCGTAGTTCGTCGCTTCCCGGTCGATCTGCTGATGGGCAAAGTTCGCGGCGCCTTCGGCGCGGGCCTCGTTTGTCGAAACCGCGGCGGCCAGGGCGAAGAAAGCGGAAACCAGCAAAATGGTCCGGACGTAGAAGGAGGGGTTAAGTCGCAGAACCGGCATGGAACGATCCTCAAAAGGGGGAAGCCTAATTTGGGAAATCTGACCACTCATTCGTGTCGGAGAAAAGACTATTCCCACGGCGTGACCAAACGCAGGCGGTAAGAATGACTTGCGGCGACTTTCTGATGCTTGCCTATTATTGCGGCCCGTTATTGCGGCCGGTTACTGCGGTTGACCAACAAAAAAAGCCGGCCCAGGGCCGGCTCTTTTGAATTGGTAAACGTCTTGGCACTCGCCGCGAACGGCTCAGTGACGAGTCAAAGCTGTCGGCGGTGAACTTTCGCCATCCGCGAGGGGATGGGAGAAGATACCGGCTTCGTGGGATTCCTTATAACCGATCGCCGGCATGAAGCGGGATATCGGTACCGTCGCCGATCCTGCCCTCCAAAGATGGGCGAAGGTCAGTTTGGCGGCGTGCGCGGTGGCGGCCGACGAGGTCGCGTAACTTTCGTATGCGTCGCGCTTTGCGGGTTCGCGGCGCATGCAGTCACCGATCCAGCAGGTCTCTTCATCGAGAATGAGTTGCTCATGCGCCTCATAGAGGCGGCTGTCGCAGACGATCCGGCTTGTCGCCATCTGGAGGAGCTTCGCGGAAGCCGCCAAATCCCCCTGGAAGGCACCAGTATCGATCGCCGTGAACACCACGCGAACCGCGATCCTTTGCGCTGCAAGTTCCGGTGCGAGGGTCGAAAGCGCCCGGCAAACGGGGCTCTCGGGCGAACGTGCAACCAGGAGATACTCGACGGGCTGCCGATCCGGACGCCGCTCGAGCTTCTCGATATGCTGTTCGATGAACGCCTTGACCCGCGGTTCCTTCTCTTCCTTCGTGACGACCTGGAGACCGGAGGTGTTTTTATCGCGCATAGTTTCTTCCTTTGTCGTTTCCGGGCCAGGTAACCCGCCGACCGGCAGGCTGCCTTGTTCGAGAGCCATTAAGGGCCACAGACGGTTAAACAACCGTTGAGACTTGGCTCACTGTGAAGGGCGTTTTTGCCAAACCCTTTATTGGTCCCCTGACTGCTGCCGTAGGGTTACACCCCGGACTTGCCGCCTTCCGGGCGAAGCCGGTGGGCGATGGTAACGATCGTCTGGTCGTCTTCCTCGTCGTCCTCGAAGCCAAATGGCGCACTTGCGAGCTCCCAGCGGCCGTTGGCAGCGGGTTCCGTATCGGTCTCGGCGTCCGTCTCGAAGATTTCAGCGTCTGCGATCGACTCTCCCTTTGCCGGCGGCGGTTCAAGGGCCCAAGTGGGAAGCGGCGGCGGCGTCACCGGCTGCGTATCCGCGATCGCCAGCGTCGGCTGCGGCTCGACGGTCTGGGCGGCGGCGAGCGCCGACGACAGGCGTGCATCGGTCGAGGGCAGGGCAAATGTTGCGGTTTCCCGCATCAACGTCACGGTCGTCTGTGGTTCAACGTTGGCGCTGAGGCCCGCGGCGGCGGACTGAAGTGCGGACTGCGCCGCCTGGAACGTCACTTCGGAGGCCGCGATGCCGTTCTGCCTCTTGTCGCAGAGTGCCACGACAACATCGGTACCCGGGGCCGCCGCTGCGGTGGCTTTCGGTGCCACTTCCTGCCTCACCTCGGCGCTGGGATTCATCTCCACACCCGGCATCTGGCTAACGGCGGGCGCCGTGTTGCCGTTGGCTGGAATGACAGGCGTAAGCGAAGTCATGTCGACATACTCGGAGTCGGGTTCCGTCTGGCTTGAAAACTCAGCCGCTGCGCTTGGGGCATAGCGGCCGAAGGCCGAGCGCAGGACCTTGTCGTCGGCAGCCTCACGTGAAGTCGCGCTGTCTGCGGCGCGGCTGCGGCGGCGCTTACCGGCCATACCTGCACTGACAGCGTAGCCGTTCGCCTGTTGGGGTCCGCGGGCGGAACCGTTGGCGCCCCTGGCGGCGAATTCCGCGCCTTTCTCGAGGCTGCGCCCGGAAACATTGCGCGTTCCGTTCATCGCAGCCGGATGGGTCAGGCCGGCGCCGTTGACTTTGGCGTTGGCATTGCGGCCGGCCTCGACGTCGGGGGCCAGCTTCAGGCCGGTATCGAATCCCCGCAATGGATCGCGGCCGTTCGCCTTACGCCGATCGGCGGCGGGCGGCGCAGCTGCCCCCGGAGGCTGACTTGCTCGCAGCTCAGCTTCGGCTGCCAATCGCTGGCGCTTGTCTTCCTCGGCGCGCTTGGCCGCGCCCATCACCGCCTGGAGGATCATCTCGGACCAGGCACCGTCTCGGAACCGGTAGACACGGAAGGCCTGGCAGCCGGCGAACTTGCTGCCCTGGCGCCAAAGCTTCTTCTGAATCGCCTTGGTAGTCAGGAACGGATTGTAGACGCGCGAGAAAATCTTCTGCTGCTCGAAACCGGAGAACAGATTGGCAAGCAGGTGCGCCTCGTGCTGCAACTCCTGGGCGTCGCTGGAACCGTAGCCGAAACTGGCCTGGGCGCTGCGGCCAGTCGGCCGATATGGGGCATCGAGCGGAACGGCGACGTAATAGGCGCCGTGCATGTCGAAGACGACATGGCGAAAGACCTCGAAATTCTGACGGATCTCCGGGTCGCGGTGGATATCGTTGAAGCGTGACAGAATCTTTATCATCGGCCCGCGCTCGGCTTCGCGCATGACCGGCACCAGACCGTTCAGCCGGTTGATCGGGCGGCCAATGGAGACGAGCAGCAGGCAGAAGTCGACGAAGACCGCAATCGCCAACGGGACGTAGTCGCGCTTTGAAAGGCCTACCGGCTCGGCATAAACCGAGGCCGTCTGCACCTTCTCGCCGGCGGTGGCCGACTGCACGGCCTTCTTCTGCAGAGCGCGCATTTCTTCAGCCGAAGGCGGCAGCTGGAACACGAGCGCACCCATCATGGTCGCAGCGAGGCGGCGGAAGGCCTCGATGGTCGCTTCGGAACCTTCGACGGCTGCCACTTGGGGGCGCTGCATCACCGGCAGCTGGTCGATGGCGCGCACGACGCCGCGCAGGGCTGTCTGCAACTGGGCGTCGGGACAGGCAAAGGTACCGCCGGAGCCGTTCGGAAAGACGGCCTGCTCGGCGCGGGCTGCCAGATCGCTGCGGATCTGGCCGAGCTGCGGATCGCCGCGGAAGGCGTTGAAACCCGCGACTGTCATATCGAGGCGGCGGTTGAGAGCGCGCATGAATTCGTTGCGGTTGCCTGAATTCGGGTCGACGGTGGACTGGGCGCCGTCGACGACTTTTTTCAATTCGGTGTCGAGGCCGGTGATCTCCGACTTGATCGAATTGATGCGGCCGCGAACGAACTCGCCGGCGAACGAGAACTTTTCGGCGTCCGAGTCGCGCAGTTTGCGGCGCGGACCGTCGCCGGGCTTGGAGTTCGGGCAGCTCGTGCCCTTCTCGCGCTCTTCCACGGCCTTGGTGGACGAAATCTGCGTGAGTTGCGCCAGTGTCTCGGACAGCTGTTCGATTCGAATCGAGCCCGCGTGCAGCGAGGTCTGGACCTGGGATATCGCCGACTCGGCGGAGCGGGTTGCTTCGCCGCGACTTTCGAGAACCTTCCAGTAGAACCCGAAGCCGAAACCGACGGAGATCAGGGTCAGAAACAGATAGCCGAAGACGTAGACCGCCTTGGTGGTGAAAGGGACCGGGCTGAAGATCTGATCAAGAAGCCAGATGATCATCGTCATCAGCATTGCGACCGAGAAGCCGATTATTAATTTATGCAGGATCGGAAGGTCGCCCATGTTCGACTCGATCAGTTCGAGCATGCCGACGTAGGTCGCAACCCAGGACAGCGCACCGAGACCGAACACGAGGAACAGCTTTTTCCAGTCGCGCGGCTCCTTTTCGGGCTCAATCCAATCGCCGCCGCCAAGCCGTCCATAGCCTGCGCTGCCGAGCGACAGCCCCGGCTGGCGGCGGGTCGTTTCATCAGAAAAAGCCATCGGCTCGACCATCCCGTTGCCACGCGGCGCTGCGGACCGTGTTCGGAACGACCGGTGAATTCTGTCCAGCCGCTCGCGTTCGCGCGCTGAAACCAGCCCGGCGTTCCAATCTGCCCCGCAGGAGCGTGATGTGTTGCCTCGTCGTGCGAGCCGCTTGACTGGCTCATGACGTCGGCGCATTCAGCCGATTATCGGATTCCGCTGCCGCATGCCGCCGCCACTGCAAAGAGGTAGAGCCGTTTTTGGGCTTCAACGGGGCGCGAATGTGTCGCAATGCGGCCACTGTCAATAACGGGAGATGAACGAACAGGACATTTGGGGGTGAGGTTTTGGTTCAGCGAACATTGCTTCTAATTTTCTCGTCATCCCTGCGTCCATGGACGAACCCGTTTGACCTCGCCCAGTCGTCATTCTCCGCGGCTCGATTAGGTTCCCGCCTGCGCGGGAATGACGGTGTGGGTGTGGTTGCTTCACTCGAAAAGCGGACAACGGGCGAGATGTGCAGGCCGGGTTTGGGCTTTTGGGGGCCAGCACTTCCTTGCTCAACACAAGCCTGCGCAGTGTTGACGTACTATAGTCGTGTTGGGGCTAGTGGCCCGTCGCGCCTAAATCGCATCATAGCTGCAACCTCGTTCGATTTAGGCGCGACGCCTTCACTAGTTAAATCCAAAGGCGGCGTTGCGCTCTTTTTCGGGGAGGGCGCGCCAGCCGGAGGTCTTCGCACCTGGGGGCTGCGGAGCAACGCGGGCGGACTGAGGAATTCCGGGAAGAAGGTCCGGCCGCGGATGGGCCTTGGCATCGGCGGCCAGTTCGGAAAGCAGTTCGGCGAGCAGAGGAGCGGCTGCCTGAGAGGCATGAACCGAGCGCGCCCAGGGTGAAGACGCCGAGCCGGTACCGACGACGACGACATAGGAATAGGCTGCGCCGTTGCCGAACTGCAGACCACCGGTCGTCCAAGTGTCGACTGTCGCGTCAGGATCGAGCGTCACCTGGGTGCCGGTCTTGGCGAAGTGCAGGCGTAGGTCCGGGCGGCGGACAGCGCACCAGTCCGCGAGACTCTTCAGGGTCCCCTGCGAGGACTTGTAAGCGCGGTAGCAGAGCGGCGCTTCGAGCAAGGCCTTCAGGACCGGCGTTCCGCCACGGCGGATGACCGAGCGTGGGATCAGCGAACTCGCCACCTCATTGACGGAAGACCCGTCTTTCTCCTCGTCGCCCGTGTTGTCGTAGCGCTCGATCAGCGTCGGCGGGCGTACCTTCAAACCGTCGCGTCCGATGAGCGCGTTGAGGATGACCGACGACATCTGATGGACGCGGCGCGGCGAACCGGAGATCTGCCCCAGAACGGCCGCGGTCGAGGGCGGCGTTCCTTCGCCATCGGCGTTCTTGGGCGGCATGTTGAAGCCGAAGCGGTCTATGAGATCTTGGAGGCGCGACTGGCCGATCTGCGCAGTCCGCAACAGTAGGGGTTCGTTGAGAGAACATGCGAACGCCACTTCCGCGCTGCGGCCCCGCCTCAGGCCGCCACCATGCCGGCAGGTCTCAAGGCCCTTATCGGGTGCGTTAGTGTCGAGGTAGAGCGTGGCGGGCGTGTCCTTGCCTTCGTTGGCGATGGCGATGGCCGCAATCATCTTGCCGATCGAAGCGATCATGCGTGGCTCGCGGCCGCGCTCGTAGAACCCGGTGATGGCGTCGCGGGCGATGGGCGAACCAAAGTAGGCGGCGGTAGCGGTGTTCTCGTAATAGCGGACGATGCGGCCGTCGGCATCGGCGGCAACGACGGCGACGTGGGGCATCTCGACCTGGTCTGCAACGCGGGAGGGATCGAGCGTGAAGCGCGGATCGAGACGACCGGAAAGAGCGGCGTTGAGCTTGACGAGCGACTCCCCCATCCGCCGCGTGAAGGCGAGGTTGTCGCCGGCGTCAAAACTTGCGGTGAGACCGCGGACGTGATTGCGCCAGTTGAAGCCGTAGATCTGCTTCATCTCTTCGCGCAGGCCGTAGCGGGCGGCCGGCATCAGCAGGTTGGCGCGGATCACCGGGTTGGCGCGGGCGCGGGCGGCGACGTCGGGGGCCAGCTGTTCGAGCGATTTGTCGAGGCCGGGCTGAACACGCGGATCGGGCGGGCCGCCGGCAAGAGCGATGAGATCGAAGACGACGGCTTTCTTCTGCTCCTCATCCTCGATGAGCGCTTGAGCACAGACGCGGGCGCGGACCTCGGCGATGTAGCGCCAGCGATCGAGGCGGACCTTGTTGAGGTCTTCGCTTCCCTGAAGCAGGATGATCGGCTTGTTGACGGCGGAGGCCAGCACGAACTGTTCGGCTACCGTCAGATCCTTGGCCGCCTTGCCGAAAACAATGCGACTTGCCAGCTCCACGCCGTGCAGAGACGTGCCCCCGGTGCGTTGCGCCAGCCACAGATGGTTGGCCGCCCATTGCCGGAGGCGGCTGTTATCGCCACCCTGGGTCAGCTCGAAGTAGATGACCGGGGCAAGCCACCATTCGGAAAGCTTCCGGCTCAGCTTCGCGAACGGGCCTTCGCTCTGTCGCGGCGGGGTCTTGTAGATTACGCGGGCGAACTGCATCGGCAGCGTCGAGCCGCCGACGCCGAGTGCGGGACGGCGCAGCGCGATCGAGCGGCGGATCGTTGAATAGGGAATCTTGAGGACGCCGATCAGATCGATGCCGAACGGGTTGAGCGGCGTGCCGATGTAGCGGTCCTCGTGATGAGTCAGGCACTTCCAGTAGTATTCGGGCACTTCGCGGACGGGGATGGACTTGTGATCGGGGTTGGCGGTGTAATCGCCGATATCGATCGATTCACCGGTCCAGTTGACGTCCTGCTTGCTGTCGAGGCGAGGATCGAAGGTGCCGACGAAATTGCCGGACCTGTCGTAGATCGCGGTGGCCAGCCAGCGTTCGGCGTCGTATCGCAAGGCTTCAGAAAGGTAGAGCTGGCCGGTGAAGCCGCGGATCGGGGCGATGACGTAGACGAGCAGCAGCGCGAATACGACATAGCCGACGGCCGCAATCGCAACATAGCGAAGCGCACCCAGGCGCGGATTGAAGGCAATCCACTCGGTAAAAAAGCGTGCAATGCGGATCGGGATGGCGACCGCCATCTCGACCAGACGCATCAACAGTCTTGCGATTTCAATCATACGCCGGCCACACAGCCACCCCTCCACGCAGATCACGCGGTTAGCTGCCTATTGTGGCGGGGACGCGGCCCGCAGCTGGCGCTCAAGTGAACGTCGGAGCGCAATACGTTGAAAACTAAGGCCGCCAGCTGGCGGCAACGTCCGATCTGAAGCAACTGCCAAGCGCTCTCGATTAACTGAGCGTCAGATGCGCTACACTCGTGAGGTGTCGCGCCTTAATTGGCCGGCGGGGCGGCGAGGCCGGTGTCAATTAAGGCGTGACAAAAGCCTCACTAAGTCATTGATGTTGCTAGTGGCCCTCATGTCGCGCCTAAATCGAACGAGGTTGCGGCTATGATGCGACTTAGGCGCGACGGGCCACTCGTGAGGCGTCGCGCCTTAATTGACCGACGGTGCGGCGAGGCCGGTGTCAATTAAGGCGTGATAAACGCCTCACTAAGTCATTGATGTTGCTAGTGGCCCTCATGTCGCGCCTAAATCGAACGAGGTTGCGGCTATGATGCGATTTAGGCGCGACGGGCCACTAGGTGCCGTCGCGTTCTCCGAAGACATAGCCGGCGCCGCGAACGGTGCGGATCGGATCCCGTTCATTGCCACGATTTAACGCCTTGCGGAGGCGGCCGATGTGTACATCGACGGTGCGCTCGTCGACGAAAGCATCCCGTCCCCAGACCCCGTCGAGAAGCTGGGTGCGCGAGAGCACGCGGCCGGGACTTTCCATCAGGTACTCGAGAAGGCGGAACTCGGTGGGGCCGAGGTGAACCTCGCGAAGTCCGCGGGTGACCTGGTGGGCGGCCCGATCCAACTCGATATCGGACACCTTCAGCACCTCGGCCAAGCGTTCAGGGGAGGCCCGGCGCAGGATCGCCTTCACGCGGGCGATCAACTCGGGCACGGAAAACGGCTTGACGACATAGTCGTCGGCCCCGGTTTCAAGCCCGCGGACCTTATCGGTTTCCTCGCTGCGGGCCGTCAGGAGGATGATCGGGATGTTGCGCGTTTCCGGCTTGGAGCGGAGACGGCGGCAAAGCTCGATTCCGGAGACCGATGGCAGCATCCAATCGAGCAGAATGATGTCGGGCAATTCTTCGGAAACCGTCAGCTCGGCATCTTCACCGGACTCGCAAACGGTGACCAGGTAGCCTTCAGATTCGAAATTGTAACGCAACAACTCGCTCAGCGCCTGGTCGTCCTCGACAATGAGAAGCTTAGCGGTCATCCGGTCGTGTCCCATGTGTTGCGCTCGCATCGGGGCACCGCTCAGACCTTATTGTCCCAGTCCGGGCTGATAAGCGTCGTGCTCGTCTGGTCGCCCTTGGGGCGGTCGTCGGTCAGGTTCTGTCCGGTGACGAGGAAATGGACGGTTTCGGCGATATTGGTCGTATGGTCGCCGACCCGCTCGATGTTCTTGGCGCCGAACAGGAGGTGCGTCGAGAGCCCGATATTGCGCGGATCCTCCATCATGTAGGTGAGGAGTTCGCGGAAGATCGAATTGTAGAGATTGTCGAGCTTGCTGTCGGCGTGCCAGACGGCAACAGCACGCTCGGCGTTGCGCGTGGCGTAGGCGTCAAGCACGTCCTTGAGCTGGTGGGAAGCCAGTTCCACCATGTGGTTCAGACCGGTGATGATCGGCTTGGGATGGGACTCGGGCGCAATTGCAAGCGCACGTTTGGCCATGTTTTTCGCCAAGTCACCGACGCGCTCGAGATCGCCGCTGATATTCAGGACGGCCATAATCTGGCGCAGGTCGATGGCGATCGGCTGGCGTCGGGCGATAATGGCGATGACTTGTTCCTGCACTTCCCGCTCGAGCGCATCGATCCTTACGTCGCTGGCAATGACCTGCTCGGCGAGACGCGGGTCGCGGCGCTCCAGAGCGTCGAAGGATTCAGCAAGCTGACGTTCGGCAAGTCCGCCCATTTGCGCGATCTTCCTGTCGAGGAGTTTCAACTCGTCCTCGTACGATTTGACCGTATGTTCCAGCATGACAAGTGCCTCGTGTTGCATAATTAATCGCGTCTTCCGGGCAGCGAAATCCGGGCTCAGCCAAAGCGCCCGGTAATGTAATCCTGTGTCCGCGGATCCGCCGGATTGGTGAAGATGGTGTTCGTCTCGCTCTCTTCGACCAGCTTGCCGAGGTGGAAGAAAGCGGTTCGCTGGGAAACGCGCGCCGCCTGCTGCATCGAGTGCGTGACAATGATGATCGTAAGCGTTTCTCGAAGTTCGTCGATGAGTTCCTCGACGCGGGCCGTGGCGATAGGATCGAGCGCCGAGCAAGGTTCGTCCATGAGGATCACATCGGGGCTCGTTGCGATCGCGCGGGCGATACACAGTCTCTGTTGCTGACCACCTGACAGTCCGGTACCAGGTTCGTTCATGCGGTCCTGAACCTCTTTCATGAGACCGGCCCTGCGAAGGCTGTTCTCAACGATCCCGTCAAGTTCGCTTTTCGAGTTGGCAAGACCGTGAATCCGCGGCCCGTATGCGACGTTCTCATAGATCGATTTCGGGAACGGGTTCGGCTTCTGGAAGACCATGCCGACGCGGGCACGCAACTCAACGACGTCGAGTTCGGGATCGTTGATGTCACGGCCGTCGATCGAAATCGTGCCTTCGACCCGTGCGATGGGAATGGTGTCGTTCATGCGGTTGATGCAGCGCAGGAACGTGGACTTACCGCAACCCGATGGACCGATGAAGGCCATCACGGAGTTTTTCGGTATGTCGACGTCGACATCGAACAATGCCTGCTTTTCGCCGTAGAACACGGAGATGCCGCGAGCAGTGATCTTCGTCTCCGCTACTGATTCGGCGAGCGACGGCTTGACGGTCGATAGCATTTCTGAGGCGCCTATGCGTAGCTGTTGCATCGTTTGCGTTCCTACCTCACCATTTTCGTTCAAGCTTGCTGCGCAAGTAAACTGCAATCAAATTCATCAAGATCAGAAAGCCGAGCAGCACCAGGATCGCCGCAGAGGTTCGGCTTACGAAACCGCGCTCCGGACTGTCCGCCCAAGAAAAGATCTGGGTCGGCAGAGCCATTGCCGGCTGAGTGAGGCCGATATTCTCGACGCTGGGAATAAAGGCGTTCATCCCTATCAGGAGAAGGGGTGCTGTCTCGCCGAGCGCCTGCGCCAAACCGATGATCGTGCCGGTCAGGATGCCAGGCATTGCCAATGGCAGAACATGGTGCATCGTCACCTGCTGTTTGGAGGCTCCGACGCCGAGTGCGGCTTCGCGGATTGACGGCGGGACGGCCTTCAGGGCGGCACGCGTGGCGACAATGATCGTTGGCAATGTCATCAGTGCTAGAACCATGCCGCCGACCAGCGGAGCCGAACGCGGCATGCCGAACGTGTTCAGGAACAACGCTAGGCCCAAAAGACCAAACACCACCGATGGGACGGCCGCCAGATTGTTGATATTGACCTCGATGATATCGGTGATCCGGTTCTTCGGGGCGAATTCTTCGAGGTAGACCGCCGTTGCGATACCGATCGGGAAACTCAACAGGAAGCACACGAGAAGCGCCAGGAACGAGCCTGACAACGCGCCCATCAGGCCAGCGAGTTCAGGGAAACGGCTATCCGCGTTGAAGAAGAGTTCCCAAGTAAACGGATTGGCGATCAGGCCGCGCTCCTCAAGGGAATCGAACCAAGCGAACTCGTCGTCCGAGCTGAAGCGCGGGTTGCGCATCGTCGCCTGTCCGGCCAAAAGGAGATTATCGTAATTGGCAGCCAGTGGCAGCTCTACGTCGATCGTCTTGCCGACGAGAGAAGGATCGGACGCGACAAGGGCTTTCAGGTTGCCGGCCGCAGCATCCGAAATGATTTCCTCGTAGGACCGGCTGTACTCGTTGAGGAACAGGGAGCGTAGCCCTTCCTTGACCATTGCATCATAGTCGGCGGCTTCTAGGCCGCCTTCCAAAGGAACCTTTGATGGATCGATGTAAACGGTGGTTTTGGCCACACCTGAACCGTCAACGACGCTGAGGACGCCCTGCTGTTTGAGCGCCTCGAAGAGTATGATGCGGTCGTTCGACAAAGCGTCGATCTGGCGGGGGATGATCCGCTTGTACAGCTGGTCGAAGGGATCGGAAACGGGGACAAGTAACTTCACCGTCTGCCCGATCTTATCGGTGTTTGCGACGACGTAATCGCGAACGATGTAGTCGGCGCCGTTGCTCAAGATCTTGTAGAGCTCGCGTTCCTGCGAACGACCCGTCACATCCGGAAAATAGGCCTTGAACGCGCCGCGCACGAGCTTGCGGTAATTCGCCTCTGCGGGTTTTTCCCGGTCGATCTGCGTCGGGTCGAGGAAGATAGCCAGTTCGACCTTGGTGGTCGTGAATGCCGCAATACCGGCATGAATCAGCGACGTGAACAGGATTGCGAGCAACGCCATTGCCGTACCGATTGCCGCAATCCCATAGAACTGGAGGCGACGGTCAGCAGCATAGCGGCGCTTGACGCGGCGGCGCGCGGCTTGCGAGCTCCAGTCGTGTGTCGCACGCATCGATTCGGCTGCTATTTCAGTCATATTGCTCTCGGTATCTACGGACGATGGTCAGAGCGATCACGTTCAAGACCAGCGTTGCGATGAAGAGGACAAGGCCCAAAGCGAAAGCTGCAAGTGTCTTCGGGTTATCGAATTCGGTGTCGCCAATCAGGAGCGTCACGATTTGAACGGTGACAGTCGTAACCGGCTCGAAGGGATTCAGCGTCAAGGCGGCGATAATGCCGGCGGCCATGACGACGATCATCGTTTCGCCGATGGCGCGGCTGACGGCCAGCAGAATGCCACCCATGATGCCAGGCAGCGCCGCTGGCAACAGGACCCTGGTTATAGTCTCACCCTTTGTCGCGCCAAGGCCGTAGGACCCGTCGCGGAGGGATTGTGGGACTGCGTTCAACGCATCGTCCGACAGCGATGAGATGAAGGGTATCAGCATAATCCCCATGACTCCGCCCGCGGCAAGCGCGCTGTTGGGTGCAATCGAGAACCCTAACAACTCGCCGAATTCGCGCATGGCCGGAGCAACGGTGAGGACGGCGAAAAACCCATACACAACCGTTGGAATGCCGGCCAGGATTTCAAGCAGCGGCTTGACAACCGCGCGCAAACGGTCGGAGGCGTATTCGGTCAGATAGATTGCGGAATACAATCCGATGGGTGTCGCGACCATCATGGCGATGAGCGCAATCAGCAGCGTGCCGATGTAGACGGGAATGGCACCGAATGCGCCGCCGGCCGTCACCTGGTCGTCCCGCATTGCGATTTGCGGCTCCCAGTTAAGGCCAAAGAAAAATTCGAGCGGCGAGACCATCGAGAAGAAGCGCATCGTTTCGTAGAGCAGTGACGTGACGATGCCGACCGTGGTCAAAATTGCGATGAGCGAGCATGTGATCATCAAGATCGTAGTGATCGACTCGACGTGATTGCGCGCACGAAAGCGCGGGGCAAGCATCGAGCGGGCAACAAACAGTGCGACAACCGTCAGGCTCAACACGGAAGCAACCATTGCCCATGACGCGATCGCGTTCCAGGAATTGTAGCGCTCCGCGGCGGCAAGAACGACTTCATCGGGTTCGCCGAATATATTGCCCTTGGCGACCGACTTTATCTCGCTGACAAGAAGATTGAGCTGGCCCGCATCGAGGTTCTGTATGCGCTCGACAGGCAGGCTGGCAATCAACAGCTGATCGACAACAGGCCCCTGAAACAGCAGCCAGAGTACGACCAAAAGAAACGACGGGATGCCCGCCCACGCCGCCACGAAGGCACCGTGATAGCCGGCCAGTGAATGATGGGATTTATGGGGGCCCGTTGCGGCAGCAAAGGATCGAGCCTTGGCTAAGCCGGCATAGTAAGCCGCTATCGTCAAAACCAGCAGCGCCAGGAGAAGATAGGACAGCATTGTTGTCGTCGGCCCCTAGGGTTTAACGGTGACTGTTAGGACGATGCCGATCGGCCCAGTGAGGCGTCGCGCCTTAATTGACCGGCGGTGCGGCGAGGCCGGTGTCAAATAAGGCGTGTAAACGCCTCACGAAGTCATTGATGTTGCTAGTGGCCCTCATGTCGCGCCTAAATCGAACGAGGTCGCGGCTATGATGCGATTTAGGCGCGACGGGCCACTAGCTGCTAACAGAGCGGACGGCGGCCACATGCGCGGCCGCCGTCAATTATCACTAAGCGCAAACATTTGCACCAAGCCGGCTACTTCGCCGCAGCCATCTTCTTGGCGTTGAGCGCTGCATCCTGAACCTTCTTCAGCTCACCAGCCGGAAGGACGACGAGACCGCGCTCGGACAGATAGCCGCCCTCACCCATGGCCTTGTCGGACACGTATTCCTTTATGAGGGCTTCCATGCCGTCGATGACCTTGCGGTGGGCGTTCTTGATGTAGATGAACAGCGGGCGCGAGATGCCGTAGTCGCCCGAAGCAATAGTGTCCATCGAGGGCTCGACGCCGCCGATCTGGATTGCTTGCAGCTTGTCCTGGTTTTCGAACAGGAACGAGTAGCCGAAGATGCCGACAGCCTTCGGATCGGCATCGAGCCGCTGAACGATCAGGTTGTCGTTCTCGCCGGCTTCGATGAACGGGCCGTCTGTGCGCATGGCGGTGCAGTCGGACTTGATGGCCTTCTTCTGAGCTGCCTTGTCTTTCGCAACTTCAGCCCAGTAGCCTTCCTTGGCATTCTTGCAAACGCTATGGAACGTGAGTTCGACGAAAGCATCGCGTGTGCCGGAAGTCGGCGGCGGACCATAGGCAAGGATCGCCTGATCGGGAAGCGCCTTGTCGATGTCCGACCACTTCTTGTAAGGGTTGTCGACGAGTTTGCCATCGACTGGAACCTTCGAAGCGAGCGCCTGGTAAACCTGCTCTTTGGTTACGCTGAACTTCGTGCCATTGCGCGAGTTGGCGATCGACAGGCCGTCATAGCCAAGAAGAACCTCTGTCACGTCGGTGACGCCGTTCTTGTCACAGAGTTCCTTCTCCGACGACTTCATGGCGCGCGAAGCGCCGGTGATGTCGGGATGAGCCTCGCCAACGCCCTGGCAGAAGATCTTCATTCCGCCGCCGGTGCCGGTCGATTCGACCGTCGGGGCCTTGCCACCCGCCCTGGCGAACTCTTCGGCAACCGCCTGTGTGTATGGGAAAACCGTCGACGAACCGACGATCTTGATTTCACGTGCTTCAGCCGCACCTGCGACCGCGAACGAGCCCACAGCAGCAACAGCTGCCGCGATGGCGATGAACTTGTTGTTCACGCTAGAATCTCCTTAGGTATGCTCTAGGAGTGCATGTCAAAATGTCGGCAGCATACCGACATCCAGCCGGAGCTCCCCGCGCCGGCACCGGACTCCTAGACCATCAACGCAATCGTTTTTTGACAGTTATTTAACAGTTATATGAAGAGGCAAGCGTTTGAAATATATGATGTTATTTCGCCTCACATTATTTTGCACCTGTGGGTAACTCATCGAACGACAAAGTGAACGTCGATCCGCGGCCAACTTCGGAGGAAATTTCAAGGTCGCCGCGGTGGCGCGCCATGATGTGCTTGACGATCGCCAGACCCAGTCCGGTGCCGCCTTTCTCGCGGCTGGACGCCGGATTGACGCGGTAGAACCGCTCGACGAGGCGCGGCAGGTGGTGGGCTGCGATACCCGGGCCGTCGTCGATCACCGAAATCGTCAGTTTGCCCGCGCGCCCACTCGCTGCCGCCTGACGCGCCACGACGACTTCGACGTTGCCATTGTCACGTCCGTATTTCAGAGCGTTATGAATGAGGTTCTGCAAGGCCTGCACGATTTCCTCGCGGTCAGCGCGGACGAAGGCTGGCGCGTCGAGCCGTATCAATTTGAGCGCCGTGTTCTGCTGTACCGCCAGCGGGTCAAGCGACTGGACGACATAGGCGGCGATTTCATTGATATCGGCCCTGCCCTGCGGCATCAGGTGAGCGCGCATTTCAACGCGCGACAACGACAGGAGATCGTCGACCAGCCGCGACATTCGCTGGGCCTGAGACCACATGATGCCGAGAAAGCGTTCGCGCGCGGCCGGGTCGTTACGGGCCGGCCCCTGCAATGTCTCGATGTAGCCTATGAGGGACGCGAGGGGCGTGCGCAATTCGTGGCTGGCGTTGGCGACGAAATCAGCACGCATCGTCTCGACCTTTTCGCGCTCGGTGAGATCGCGGAACGTGACAAGCAGGCTGGCGGCTTCAAGACCTGGCTCGAGCCGCGCAACCGTCGCCGCGATACTGCGGGCCACAGGGACCCTTTCGGCAAACTTCACGACGATGGCAGGCCCCGATGACGTTCGCGCCATTTCAATTGCCGTCATCAGGTCGGGGTTGCGCAAAAGCTGGCTCATCGCCTTGCCGACGCGCATCTCGGGGAAAAGCGCGGGAATGAGGTCGTTTTGGTGTGAGATCATGCCGCCGGTATCGAGCGTCAGGGCCGCCTCGGGCAGCGCATTGATGATCGCGCGCCAGCTGTCGACCGAGGACAGCTGGCGAGCGTCGTGGGTTCGTGGCGCCGACCCTGCACTCGCGGACGCAGGCTGCGCCGCAACGTTGGCGGGATTGATCAAACTAGACCGGATCATAGATAGTACGAACTCCGAACCGTGCGGTCGTTAACGAGGCGACAAGCGTTCGAGGACCACTGGCAGGCAACTTACAGGAGCAGCTTACAGGAGCAGCGCAAATCGCGCACGCGAAGCCCTCGCGGGGCCGGGGCACATACGATCAGCGTCATTGTCCCGCACCCGCCGGCTTTACTGAATAAGCCGCCCCAGCCGGGGCACCGCCCCGAGTTCGCCCCGGGCCGCCCTGGCACTGGGCGGGTTGCCATGGCTCCGAACAGACGAAAGAGTATCGCAGGTTCACATGACAAATCATGGCACGGTTCTACGGAGGAAAGTGAAAAGATGGCCGACGGGAAGAAATCGCGCTCCGCCAAAGGGGCAAAGTCGCCGGAGACTGCAAACGACTTCGCCTCCTTTGAACTTAACGATCCCAAATTGCCGCGATGGATCGCAGAGCATGCGCTGCAATCAGGCGGCTACCCTTATTCAAAGCGGCTAGCTGAGGACGAATACAAGGAACAACTACAGTTGCTGCAGATTGAACTCCTCAAGTTGCAGGGCCACATCCGCAAGACCCAGGAGCGGATCGTGATCGTTTTCGAGGGGCGCGATACGGCTGGCAAAGGCGGCTGCATCGCGCGGTTCATGCAGCACCTGAACCCTAGGCACGCGCGTGCCATTGCCCTGACGAAACCGAGCGAGACAGAACTCGGACAGTGGTATTTCCAACGCTACGTGCAGCATCTGCCGACGAGCGGCGATATGGTGATGTTCGACCGATCCTGGTACAACAGGGCGGGCGTCGAAAGGGTCATGGGATTCTGCAACGAGGACCAACTCGCTGATTTCCTGCGCGAAGCACCGCAATTTGAAGCGCTGGTGGCGCGGGACGGAATCCAACTCTTCAAAATCTTCCTAACGATCGGACGCGAAATGCAGCTCAAGCGCCTGCACGACCGCCAGCACGATCCGCTGAAGCGCTGGAAGCTGACGCCGATCGATCTGGCGGCGATCGATAATTGGGATGCCTACACCGATGCCAAGGAAGACATGTTCCGGTTCACGCATACGACCGAAACGCCGTGGACGGTGATCCGCTCCAACGATAAACGGCGCGCCCGCCTCGAAGCGATCAGGCTCGTCTTGAACCGGTTCGAATACGAGGAAAAGGATGACCAGGCGGTCGGCAAAGCCGACGAGCGCATCATCGGCTCAGGGCATGAGTTCTTTTATGATTCGAAGCCGGACAAGGCCGGCTGAGGCAGAGGAAACGCAGTCATTCGGGCGGCTCACGCCTTGAAGGCGTCGACACGGGCGGTGAGGTCGGGGTCGTGGAGAAGGGCGAGGCGTTCTGCTGCGGCGCGGGCAAAGCGCAAGGTCAGCGCCTTACGGCGGGCGGCCGGCAACGGCGTTTCTTTGGACGGTCGCTCGATGACTCCGCCATAACGGTCGGCGAGGATGAGGCCGGTTGCTTCGGGTAACATCTCAATTGGAAAGTCAGGCGCCACGGCAAAGAAGAAGCGGTCGCAGAACTCCAGATACTCCGGCCATTTGGTATCGGCGCGGAAATCGGCCTTCGATGACTTAATCTCTATAATCCAGATGGCGCCCTTATCGGAAAGCCCCATGACGTCAGCGCGGCGGCCGCACGCAAGCGTGAATTCGGGTATCGTCACGAGGCCATGAGTGCGCAGAAGCCGCACGACGCCGCGAGAAATATCAATCGCGGCGTCCGACTGGCGACGGTCTTCTCTGGGAGAATTCGCCGGCGCAAACGGGTTATTGGTCGGAACCGTCATGGAAGCGCCCTAAATTCGTTGAGACAAAGGTGATCATAAGAGGCTGCGGCAAGCTCGCGGCCGCCGTCAAGGCCGGCACGTCAGGGTCGCAGCGGCAGTCTCGCAACACCGGACCCGGAACAAAAATATGTCGGCGGCAACTATCGGATGAAACGGGGGTGGGACGGATGATTTTCGGGCTGGGAAAAAAGGGCGGGAAGGAAAAGGAGCAGGAACAAGACAAGGACAGGAAGCTCGAGTCCGCCGCACCCGTTGGCGCGAAACCGTCTTCAGGCAAAAGTCAGCCCGCCGGCGCGCGCCCCGCAGCGCTAAGCTCCGACAAACTCCGGCGCGTCGTCGACCCGGAGTCACTTGGAATCAAGACGACCGAGGAACTGGAGCCCCTGACCGGCTTGATTGGACAGGACCGTGCTTTGCGGGCGCTCAGCTTCGGCGTGGGCATGAAGAGCAACGACTACAACATCTTCGTCCTGGGACCCGATGCGTCCGGCAAAACTGCCGCGGTGCGCACAATGCTGGAGGGACTAGCGGCCAGCCAGCCGCCGCCGGGCGACTGGGTCTACGTCAATAATTTCGACGAACCAAACAAACCGCGATCCTTGCGCCTCAGGCCCGGCCGCGGACGGGAACTCGAAAAGGCAATGGTCGCGGCCATCGATGAATTGCGCGCTGCACTTCCCGCAGCCTTCGAGGGCGAGGACTACCAGGCGCGCAGCCGGGCAATCGATGCCCAATACGGCGGGCGGACCGAGGAACAGATCCAGGAACTCGGCCAGAAGGCCGAAGAGCATGGTGTGGCGTTACTGCGGACGCCGCTTGGATTCACCCTTGCGCCGATGCTTGAAGGCAAGGTGGTCAAGCCCGAAGCCTTTGCAGCCGTGCCGCCGTCGATGCAGGAGGAGGTTCGTGCGACTATCGAAGCGCTGCAGGAAGATCTGAAGGCGATCCTCGCCGACGTGCCCCGCGCCGACAAGGAACGCCGCCAAAATCTGCGCGCTCTCAACGACGAGGTTGCCGCAACGGTGGTAAAGGCCGCGCTCGACGATGTTGTCGCTGAATTCGGCGACGAACAAGTCCTCGCCAGCTATCTGTACGCTGTCGAGGAGGACCTGATCGCCAACGCGCTGCACTTCCTCGCCGATCCATCGCACGAACAGGAAGAATTCTCGGGCCAGCCGATCGAATCCGCACGCGATCCGCGATTCCGCCGCTACATGGTCAATGCCGTCGTATCGCAAAATCCGGAGGCCCATGGCGCGCCGGTCTTCGAGGAAACCAATCCTACCCATGGCAACATCATCGGACGGGTCGAGCACACCGCCCACATGGGAGCACTGGTCACCGACTTCCTGCTGATCAAACCGGGTGCCCTGCACATAGCGAATGGCGGCACCCTGCTGATCGATACGCGCAAGCTTCTGTTTTCGCCGTTCGCTTGGGAAGCCCTGAAGCGGGCATTGAAAACAAAATCAATTCGCCTGGAGCAGCCGGTCGAAAGCCTCGGGCTCGTCTCCACCCAGACGCTCGATCCCGAGCCGATCCCGCTCGATATCAAGGTGGTGCTGTTCGGCGACCGGGAGCTCTACTACCTCCTGGCTGAGGGCGACCCGGAGTTTCAGGAACTGTTCAAGGTCCAGGCCGACTTCGACGACACCATCGCGCGGACAGCGGAACACACCGAGACCTATGCGCGGCTGATCGCGGCCATTGTCGGCGAGTATGCCTTGCGGCCGCTCGATGCCGAAGCCGTGGCCGGCGTCATCGAAGAGGGCGGCCGCATGGCGCGCGATCGCGACAAGCTGTCGATCGAAGTCTCGCGGATCGGCGATATGGTCCGCGAGGCCGACTACTGGGCCAGTCAGGCCGGCCGCTCCCTGACCACCAGAGCGGACGTGCGCCGTGCGGTCGACGAACAAGAACAGCGTGCCGACCGCATGCGCGACCGCGACCAGGAGACTTTCGAGCGCGGCATCGTGCTGGTCGATACCGAAGGCCGCAAGGTTGGACAGATCAACGGGTTGTCGGTCTTGCGGCTTGGCACATTCGCATTCGGGCGGCCAAGCCGGATCACGGCTCGTGTGCGCTTCGGCGGCGGCCGGATGGTCGATATCGAACGGGAGTCGAAGCTCGGCGGTCCGTTGCATTCGAAGGGGGTCATGATTCTGTGGGGGTATCTAGCCGGGATGTTCGCCCAGGACCACCCGCTGGCCCTGTCTGCCTCACTCGTGTTCGAGCAGTCCTACGGCGGCGTCGAAGGCGACAGCGCCTCCTCGACGGAACTCTACGCCCTCTTGTCGGCGCTCTCGGACGTTCCGATCCGGCAGGGAATAGCGGTCACCGGTTCGGTCAATCAGCTCGGCGAAGTTCAGGCGATCGGCGGGGTCAACGAAAAAATCGAAGGCTTCTTCGACGTATGCAAGGCGCGCGGACTAACCGGCAGGCAGGGCGTCATCGTCCCGGCGTCCAATGTCCAGCACCTGATGCTACGCGAGGACGTCGTCGAAGCCGTGCACAAGGATCAATTCAGCGTCTGGCCGGTAACGTCGATCGCAGAGGGTATCGAGATTCTCACCGGCATTCCGGCAGGCGTACGCGGCGAAGACGGCACGTTTCCAGCCGACAGTGTCTATGCGCGCGTCGAAGCGAAACTCAAGCTGTTCGCCGAACGGGCCAAGGCGGCTGGCAACGCGATGCGCATGGCCGTTTCATCGGGTAGCGATGGTGTTGCGTCATGATCGGTCACGTCGCTTCCGCTGGAGAGGCTCGTGGCCGCGTCGTCTTGCGCCTCAGTTGCGGTGCGCCGCCGCACGAAGCGGCGTTCGAGGCAGCCGCACGAATCGCGCAGGCGTTCGAATCGGAGATCGAGGGCCTGTTTGTCGAGGACCTGCAGCTTCTCGATCTGACCGGCTATCCATTCGCGCGCGAGGTTGCGTTCAACGGGCGCGTGTCCCGGGCACTGTCAATAGCGAACGTAGAAGCCGAATTGCATGCTGCGTTCCGAGCGATACGCCGCCGCATGGAAATTGTCGCCAAGCGCTACCAGGCGCGCAGCTACGCAACCCGGGTCCGCGACGAGCCGCTGAGCGCGCTCGCCCGGGCGTGCGCGCGTGCCGGGCCGTGGAACGTTATCGTCATCGGCGAACCTTTTTCGTCGCGCGGCGGGACCGCGATCGCAGACATCCTGGCGACCGTGCGCGATGCCACCGGAGTCGTCACTATAGGACCGAGGTCGCGCAGGACGCACGGTCCGGTGGTTGTCATGGTCGAAGAGCCCGAGCGCCTACTCAGCATGATGCGGACTGCCGAGCGCCTTGCCAACGCCAGCGCCGGACGCAACGGGATCATCGCGGTACTTGCCGGCGACGATGCCGATTACCTGGCGTGGCTCGAAGGTCAGGCGCGGCTCATCCTGGCGCACGGGCCGGAACCACGCTTCGTCACGGCACCGCCGGCGCGCGGCGAACCGGCCGTCATCGCCGAAGCACTGCGGCAATTGAAGGCCGGATTCGTCGTTGCTCGGTTCGGCGGACTGACGGTTCCCCCCGAAGACCTGCGGCCGCTCGCTGCGGCGCTGGAAAGCCCGCTGTTCCTGGTGCGTTAAAAACGCAGTCGGCTCAACTCCTGCATGATCTGGCGCTGCATGCGCTCAAGCTCGGCCGGGTCCGGCAGCTGTTCTTAGGCGGACTTAAACGCCGTCCCGACGCGGGCCGCTTCTTGAGGCCAACGCGTCTTGTTGCAAATCGCGGCAGGCCGGTGCTGGAATAGCAAGCTCGTGTTGGGCGCTTCTTCAGGCCAACACGTCTTGCTCCAACACTCCTTGACCTGACACTTCGCAGGCTCGTGTCAGAGGCAAGCCGGTGTTCCTTAAGTTGCTGACACTCGGCAAGCCGGTGTTCTTTTAGTTGCCAACACTCGGCAAGCCGGTGTTGGGCTATTTCGGCGCGCGTTTGGCGAGGATGCGCTGCAGCGTACGGCGATGCATGTTAAGGCGGCGGGCCGTTTCGGAAACGTTGCGATTGCAAAGTTCGTAGACCCGCTGGATGTGCTCCCAGCGGACACGGTCAGCGGACATCGGGTTTTCCGGCGGGGCTGCCTTTGAGTTTGCTGGCGCGAGCAGTGCGTCAGTCACTTCGTCAGCGTCAGCTGGTTTCGCCAGATAATCGACCGCACCGAGTTTCACGGCCGTCACGGCGGTGGCGATGTTGCCATAGCCCGTCAGAATGATGGCGCGGGCGCTCGGGCGGACCTTGCCGAGTTCGGCGAGCAACTCCAGGCCGTTGCCGTCTTCGAGGCGCATGTCGCAGACGGCAAAGGCAGGCGGGTCCTGGCGGATCAGGTCAACGCCTTCGGCCACCGAATCTGCCATGCGAACCTTGAAGCCACGCTGCTCCATTGCACGCCCGAGGCGCTGCAAAAACGCCTTATCGTCGTCGACGATGATGAGCGAGGCGTCCTCGGGCAGTTCGTCCTGCTTAAAGGAAAGATCTTCTTCGTTGTTTTCCACGGTCCTCGTCCTCTTTCATAACTGCGTGAGCATAGCGATTGGGCGGCTCAGGCCAAGTCCTTCGTCAGTCTAAACAAAAACGACAACGAAAAACCCATGGCATCACTCGGCAGCCTGACGGGTTACAACGTTGTGAGCGCGCCAGCCATCGGGCACGGCAAAAGCATCGCGCGGCCATGTCAGCCGGACCTTTGCGCCGGTCTCCGGGGCTTTACGGTTTTCAAGTTCGACGACGGCTCCCGAGCGTTCCAGCAAGGTCTTGGCGATGAAAAAGCCGAGGCCAAGGCCGGAGGCCGCCGTCGAAGCTTTTCCGGAACCAGCCCCGCGCGAGGTCACATATGGATCGCCGATCGAGTCGATCAGGTCAGGCTTGAAGCCGGGGCCGTCGTCGACGATTTCGACGGTGACCTTGGTGCCGTCCCAACGGGCGATAATGTCGACCTGCGACTTGGCGAAATCAACGGCGTTCTCGATGATGTTGCCTAGGCCGTAGTGCAGGCCGGGCTGGCGCAGGCCGACAGGCTCGGCGGCGGCCACGCCCTGCGCGCCTTCGACCGGCGAACCGGAAATGTTCAACTTCTTGCCGAGTTCTCGGTAGGGGGAAGCAGCGTCGCTCAGCACCTCGATGATCGAAACCGACTGGTGCATCGGATCCTGGGCGTCGGGCGTGCGGGTCAGCTTGCGCAGGATTTCCCGGCAACGGTCCGCCTGCGATTGCAGCAGAGCCAGGTCTTCTGCATGCTTATGGTCGGGTCCGAGATCGCGCTGCAGTTCGCGGGCGATGAGATAAATCGTCGAAAGTGGGGTGCCGAGTTCGTGAGCGGCGGCGGCGGCGAGACCGTCGAGGGCGTGCAGTTTCTGTTCGCGGGCGAGGATGAGTTCGGTCGCGGCCAGCGCAGCCGACATTTCGCGGCCTTCGTGGGCAAGACGGCGGACGTAAAAGGCAACAAACAGCAGTCCCGTCCCGACTGACGTCAGGATTGCCGTCTTGTAAAGAAGCGGCAGCTCGAAACGAATGCCGTCATACCAGGGCATCGGCCAGTATTCGTAAGTCAGTCCGTAAGTGCACAGCAGCGTCAGGGCGCACATCGCCGCAGTATAGACCACCGGGAGGGTAGCCGCCGACACGATGCAGGGGGCGACAATCAGCATGACGAAAGGATTGCCGATGCCGCCGGTGAAATAGAGAAGGACCGCGAGCTGCAGCATATCGTAGGTGAGGAGCGTCGCTGCGAACGGTGCCGTCAGGCGATGGCGCGGCGGAAACTGGATGACGAGGAAGACGTTGAGCCAGGCGGAAAGGGCGACGAGCGCCATGCAGTAGGCCAGCGGAACGTCGAAACCGAGCCAGAAATGCACAAAGCCCAGCGTCAGGAGTTGTCCGGCAACGGCGACCCAGCGCAGGCGCACGATGGTGGCGAGGCGGACGTTGCGGCCGATGTGGTCGCGCACGCCGGGGAAATCGATCATCGAGGACTTGTTTGGCACGCTGTGTCTCTAAGGGTTCGTTAGCGGGGAGCACCGGCTTCCTCGCGGACCACTCCAGAGCACTGTCAGCCCTGACGGCAGTCCGCCGGACCATTGATACAGCACGTGGAGCACGCCTTGGGAAGGAAGGCGCGCCAGCGCACAGGCAGCAGCAACCGGCTTTCCGGACAGGCTCGAAATCTCCCGCGTGAATAACGTTCCCTCGACAACCCGAATCAGGGCAATCTTGGGAATCGGAAAAATTCAGCCGCAAGCAACATAATGGTGGTGCGGCACGGAGTCACAAGGCATTTGTCGCAGGGAGTACGGGGGAAGACGACTTTCCGGATTGGGGCTTTAGCGCCGCATCGCTGCTGCTGCGAAGCCTCGACGCGCAAGGGGGACGGCAGGCGGTGCTCTATCATTGGTATGAACTCAGCCATGCGGCGGTGCGACCGGCGCGGGCGGCCGCAGGCAATACACAGGCCTTTTTCGAGAACCCTTTCAACCCGCTGGCGCACACCTCGATGGGCCGCCATGCGGCCGCTGCGTGCGAAGTCTTCGAGCGAACCACGCGGCGCTACGGAAAACCTTCCTTCGGCATCGAAACGACCCGCGTCGACGGCCAGAAGGTGGCGGTCCGCGAAGAAGTGGTGTGGCAGCGGCCATTCTGCCGCCTCCTTCGATTCGGGCGCGGCATCAGCACGGAACGTGCAAACCGGGACCCGAAGCTACTGATCGTGGCGCCGATGTCGGGTCATTACGCAACACTCCTGCGCGGCACAGTGGAGCGCTTCCTTCCCGATCACGAGGTGTACATCACCGACTGGCAAGACGCACGAACGATCCCGATGGCGGCAGGACGTTTCGATCTCGATTCCTACATCGACTACATGATTGATATGTTTAACCATTTCGGTGGCGACGTGCACGTATTCGCGGTCTGCCAACCGGCTGTCCCGGTGATGGCCGCAGTGGCCCTCATGGAAGAAGACGGCGATTCGAACGTTCCAGCAACGCTGACGCTTGCCGGAGGGCCACTCGATACGCGCATCAGCCCGACCGCGGTCAACGAACTCGCGGAAGAAAAAGGCATCAACTGGTTTGCCAGCAACGTCATTGAAGTCGTGCCGTGGACCAACCTCGGCTACGGGCGGCGGGTCTATCCAGGGTTCCTGCAGCTCACCGGCTTCATGACCATGAACCTCGACCGCCACATGACCGCGCATAAGGACCTGTTCCTTCACCTGGTGCACGGAGATTGCGACTCAGCCGACAAGCACCGCGCGTTCTATGACGAATACCTGTCGGTGATGGACCTGACTGCAGAGTTCTATCTACAGACTATCGATACGGTCTTCGTCCGGCATGCGCTGCCGAAGGGGGAGATGATGCACCGCGGCCGGCGCGTCGATACGGGCGCCATCTGCCGGGTGCCGATCATGACCATCGAGGGCGAGAAGGACGACATTACTGGGCTCGGCCAGTGCCGCGCGGCCCATACCATGACTCCGTCACTCCCAAAGCACCTCAAAACCCATTTCGAAGTCAAGGGCGTCGGCCACTACGGCATCTTCAACGGCTCAAGGTTCCGCAACGAAATCGCTCCGAGGATCACGCAGTTCAACCGCGCTTACGACTCCAGGGCCACGCTGATAGCGGAAATGCCGGTCGCTGCTGTCGTAGCTGCGAAGCCGGCTGCGCATGGATCGGACTGCGAGATTTCGGACGTGGCGTTTACATTCGCGCCGGCCAACGACGTTGCTCCCGACCCGGTGTCGGCGAAATGGAAAAAGCGCGGCATTGCCGTTGTCCCGAGTCGCTACGGTGAACCTCGTGATGAGCGACAGCAGGAGGACGGCGAGGAAGGTGATGGAATGATCTTTCTTGCACCATTCCGCATGTGGGCACTCGCCTCGCAGATGATGATCGAGGGCATATTCGGTCCACGGCGAAATTCCGGGCTCTGATACAACGATTCGCATTGTTTCTAGGCGGCTCTGTAACAACTGCCTGGCTGTGGCATCGCTACTCATAAATGCAACGTCCGTTGCATTTATGCATGAGTTGCAGAAAACCTTCCTTAACGAGTAAGTGCCTTATGTAACTACACAATATTCTGTTTTTTGAGCAGGTCTTGTGTTGTGAATAAGTCTCGGTGCCGCTGTGCATCAGTTGTATGCACCAGAAATGTTGTTGTCGGAAGTCACTGGCGCATGGCGTTTTGAAGCTCTAGACTTGGTCGATCGTTCGGTTTGAAAGCTGTTCGAAGACAAGCGATCCAAGGCTACCAAAGGTTCCTCGATCGAACTGTCTTTCACCCGCTTCCTTGCCGTTCTTCCAAATAACCAGCGCCCCTCGCTAGCAAGGTTTTCCAATGCCGCGGCCTTCAGACGATCACAGGGCTGTCTCACTCGACGACCCCAGACTTGGCGACCTCGGCGCCCCGGTCGAAATTCGGCGGCACCCAAAGGCAAGGCGATTGACGCTACGCGTCAGTCGGACACGGCGCGCGGTCATCGTGACATTGCCCAAGCAGTGTGACATCGGCGAAGCGGGATCGTTCGTCCATCGCCACATCGATTGGGTGCGGGAAAGACTGGGCACGCTGCCCGAACCGGTTCCGTTCTCCCACCGGCAGATGATGCCACTGCGCGGCACGCCGCACCGGATCATCTTCATACAACCGCAGCGCGGCAAAGGCGTCGTCCACATCCACAAGCCGGCACGCGGCTACAAGGAGATCCGCGTCGCGGTCGAAGGCGACAACGGCCCACCACGACTGCGCAACTGGTTGTTCAAACAGGCCCGGCGGGACCTAGACGCGCGCGTAATGTTTCATGCCCAGCGCCTCGGCCTGCGTCCCAAAAAGCTGGCGATTCGCGACCAGACCAGCCGCTGGGGCTCGTGCTCATCGACGGGGGCGCTGTCGTTTTCATGGCGCCTTGTGATGGCGCCGCCATTCGTACTCGACTATGTGGCTGCCCACGAAGTCGCGCATCTGCGAGAAATGAACCACGGACCTCGGTTCTGGGGACTCGTCGACGGTTCCGTGCCGCGGATGGACGAAGCCAAGACATGGCTGCAGATCTATGGAATGGATCTCCACCGCTACGGTGTCAGCGAGTAGGAGCGGTTCTTCAAGGATGCTTCGGATGCCCCCTCTCGCGGCATCCGCGCCCTTTCGCTCGGCGCAGACTCCGGATTTTCACCACCTACCTGCCGGTGTGACCTCCGCCGAGGGCCATGTAAGGCTTGTGCCGATCCTTTTGGGCGGGCGCCTCACCGAGACGGCGACGGATCTCGTCCAGATCAATACCTGTGGTGTTTCCTGCCAGCTGGCTTTCCTTGTTGGGAGGGTTCGCCAGCACCGCTTCGAGGGCTTCGGCGATAAAATCGTGCGAAATGCCTTCAGCAGGATGAGCGCGATTGCGGGCCAACCGGTCGAGGCCGGTCTTTTTGTGGAGCTTGGGCAGCGGCGGGGGAGTAACCGGTGCAAAGCTCTTGCCGGTCGGCTGTTGGGCAACCCGTCTCTTGGGCGGCTCGATCCTGTTGCGTGTCGGTGACAACCGTTTTGTGGCTCCGCGATCCTGGCCGCTGTTGCGTGCCACCAATTTTCCTCGCTGTCCCGCGCCGGTGTCGATGTTGGTGCCAGTGTTGGTACCGGTGTTGGTACGGGCGAGAAACGGCTCCCGGTCGGGGCCGATGCGGGTACCTGGACGATAGGTTCCAGGTAACGGGAGGACGGGCAGCGACTTGTGCGCGGCGCTCATCACCGTGCGCCAGATGCCGGCGGGCAGACTGCCGCCAACGACGCGGTCCATCGGCGCTCCGTCATCGTTGCCAAGCCAGATGCCGGCCGTCATGTGCGCCGTATAGCCGACGAACCAGGCATCGCGGAAGTCCTGGCTGGTTCCCGTCTTGCCGGCTGCCGGATGACTTTCGAGCGCCGCCTTGCGCCCGGTCCCGGCGACCAGCGCGGCATTGAGCATGTCGTTCATAGCCCCGACGTGGCGCAGATCGACGACGGCCTCGGAGTTGTCGCTGGCGTTGGCGTATAGAACGCGACCGGACGAAGAAAGGATACGGCGGATAACGTAGGGCTTGACGCGGCGGCCACCGTTGGCAAACAGCGCGTAGGCCCCGGTCAGATCGAGGAGGGTGACCTCGGACGTTCCCAGCGCCAGAGAGGGATCTTCCCGCAACTCGCTGGGGATGCCGGCGCGGCGCGCGGTCGCGGCGACCTCCGCAGGTGTGAAATCAAGCGTAAGGCGGGCGGCCACAGTGTTGATCGAGGAAGCGAGCGCTTCACGCAGCGTCACCTCGCCGCGATACTGCCCGCTGGCGTTGCGAGGTGCCCAGCCGGCGATGCTCAGCGGCAGGTCGTAAGTGATCGTTTCAGGCTTCATGCCGTGCTCCAGCGCCGTCAGATAGACAAACGGCTTGAAGGTTGAGCCTGGCTGGCGCTCGGCCTTCGTGGCGCGATTGTACCTGCTCGTGGCGTAGTCGGCACCGCCGACGAGAGCGCGAATTCCTCCAGTCGTATCGAGAACCACGATAGCCCCCTGTCCGGTCTTCAGCGTCTCACCCTCACGGGAAAGGGTCTCCGTCAATTGCCGCTGGGCAAGCTTCTGCAGGAAGCTATCGATGGTGGTTTCAACGATGATCGAATCGGTGTCGCCACCGATCAGCGCCGGCATTCTTTCCAGGATAAGGTCCATCGCAAATTCGGTGCCCTCGGCGCTGTTCTCGCCACCATCCCTGGCAAAACGCACCGGTTGCATCAGGGCTTTCGCGAGGTCGCCGGCGTTCAGAAAGCCGGCTTCGTTCATGGCCTGCAGGACAACGCGGCCGCGCCGGCGCGCGGCGGCCGGGCTGCTGGTCGGTGAGTAGCGCGACGGCGCCTTCAGCAGGCCAGCGATAATGGCCCCTTCGACAACGGAGAGAGCGCTGGCGGATTTTCCGAAATGGCGCTGTGCGGCGGCTTCAATGCCGTAGGCGCCGCCGCCGAAATAAACCTGGTTCAGGTAAAGTTCGAGAATTTGGCGCTTCTCCAGGCGCATCTCGAGCCACAGCGCCAGCGTCAACTCATCGAGCTTGCGCACCATCGTCCGCTCAGAAGAGAGGTACATGTTCTTAGCGAGCTGCTGGGTTAGCGTCGAGCCGCCCTGCGCGTAGCGGCCGGCGCGCAGGTTGGCAAACGCGGCGCGGGCGAGGCCTGAGAAATCGACACCGATGTGTTCGTTAAAGCGACGATCCTCGATGGCGACGACGGCATCGGTCACATGACGGGGCAGCATATCGATGGGGATGTAGAGGTGCTTGCTGTCGCGCTCGGCAAGCTGGCTGCCGTCGCGCGACAATATCTTCAGCGTCGGGGACTTGGCGCCATGCACGGACATCGGGTCTGGAAACCTGGCGGTGTAATAGACCATCATGGCACCGAACCAGGCGGCGGCGAGCATCGCCAGCAGGGCTACTGCACGCAAGCGCAGGTTCAGTGTGCGGACAGGTGGTGCGGGAGGTGGCGTCGGCGGCTCAGCCTGCCAGGGCCGCGCGTTCTTGACGTACGACGCGGGGTGCGATGCAGGTCGGCGTATTCTGGACAAGGCCGGCGGATCAGGGGCGCCATCGCGAAGCGCCCATAACCTTGCCCACGCATCTGTTCGTTGCGCTGCCGGCGCCGCAGTCTGGACGGGCACGCCGCTTTCGGTTCTGCCAGGCGACGCTGGACGCTCAGGCGCTGGCTCAGGCCTCCCGTCAGGAGGTGGGGCAAGCGTCGGCTCGACGCGTCCCGACAAAGGGCCTTGATCTCCCGATGCGGTTTTGTCGCGGAAGAGTCTCATCGTCGTTGATTATTTCTCACCCTACGCTGCCCGACCATCCGCCGGCCAGCGCCAAGGTACGCCCGACAACGTTAACGAGGCGTTGAAATGCGTAGCGACGCGGAACGGTTAGAGGTTCCTACTTGAGGTGTTCAAAGGAGTAGAGGTGATCGGTGTCCTTCAGCGAGGCATGGCAAGCGCGGCAAGTATTGAGGTCCTTGTCGAGGCGCTTCCCGTCCGGACTGAAGACTGCAAAGTCCCAGTCGCCATTGCGAAATTCTTCTGGAAATTTGCTGCCCCATCCTGCTCGCTTCTCCATCACCGCGATCGCGGCGAGCTTGTCGCGGATGCGGCGGCCCAGCGTGCTCTCGATCGGCTGGCCCTTGTCGTCGAGCTTGGCCTTGTAGATCTCACCGACGAGAACGGAGCCTTCAGCGAGCTTGCCGTCCGCGCCCGGCCCGGCGGCTGCCTTGCCATTGGCAAACAGGCGGATGATCTGATCGGGGTTACCGACGCGATCGAGGCTCAAGTAATTCTTGTAGCTTTTATAGTCGGCAGGGAATGTGATCTCCTCGTCTTTGGCAACAGCCAGGGCTGCAGCAGCGACGACGGCGACGGTGAATATGGCGATGAAAGTCTTTTTCATTTGTTTCCTCCGGTGATTGCTTTTCAGTCTCGAATAGGTAACCGAAGTCGCTTTTGAGCTCGCAATCGCGTCATGCCAAACGGCAATGGGCAGACACAGGCATCACACAATCGGTGCCCCAAATCCATAGCTGTATGGAACCGGCCCCAGGAAAGCAACGACGTCCCCGTCTTCCACGGCCGCTTCGAAATTGACGGGCCCGGCAACGAGTCCGGCGCTGATATCGCGGCCGTTGCGCATCACGAGAAAAATCTCATTCCTGGGCACGCGCATCTGCGTGACGATATCGCCGACCGTCATTCCGGCCATCACCTCCATCTTCGAGCGCCAACCCTGCGGGCCTGCGTACTTCTCAAGGGAGTTGAAAAGGCGGACTTCAATGCGGAAGGTTACCTCCCTGGCATTATGGCCGATGCCGGCGTCCATCGCTGCGCTACCGGGTTGGTTGATGTCTTCGTTCATGGCTTGCCCTCCTCTGGAAGATCGGCGGCTGCACGCGAGTTTTGCTGCCAGTCCGGCGAATTGAGAAACGGAGTTCCAAACATCGCCAGCCACAGGCTCGAAGCGATGCGTTCGGCCGCCTCGATGACCAGAGGGGCGGCCGCGGCTGTAAATACTTCATTTGCGACAGGGCGAAAGTGGCCCAACCAGATCTCGAAATCAGCGCTTGCGACTTCGCGCAACCGGACATGCGCCGGGACCGGCTTGCCCTTGTAGGAGCCCGTTCTCAAAAGCACCGACGACCAGAATGTTTTCATTTTCACCAGGTGCGCTTCGCGGGTGTTCTCCAGGCGCGATGAAAAAATCGGCCCGAGGCGCGGGTCCGCCCAGACGCGATCGTAGAACCGATCGACGAGGTCGGAGATCTGGTCTTCTGTGATCGACGGATGGACCGGTTCGCGGCCGGCAGGCCGAACCTGGATCCCGCCGCTGTCTATCGGCATGTCCGGGTCTCCGATAACTTTAAACATTCATTCTGCATGAATGTTTGCATAGCACGGCAAACGTGCCAATATCAACATATTAAATGAATGTTTTCCTGGAGCTCGCTTGATGTGTTCCAGGTCCATGTTCTAACCCATGTTCGAATCGCAAATCGGTTGCTTCCTCCGGCAAGTCGCCGGTCACACCTGGCCTTCGCCGAGGCAGGCTTTTGCTGAACATGCTTGAGGAGACCCGGGCCAGTGCGCCTCACTCGCGCCAGTGACTTCGCCCTGCGCATCCTGATCCTTCTGCTAAAGACGGAGGGAGCGCTCAGCGTAGAGACGATCGCGGAGCGTCTCGGGCTGCCAAAGAGCCATGTCATGAAGATCGTTTCCCAGCTTGCCGCCGGCGGCTTCGTCGCAACCCAGCGCGGCCGGGCGGGGGGGGTGCGCATCATGGAAGACAAGGGAGAGATTTCGGTCGGCAGCGTGATCCGCGCAATCGAAACCGAATTCGCCGTCGTCGATTGCCTCGGCAAGTCAGGGCCGCAATGCGCATTCGAACCGCGCTGCGCGCTGAAGTCGGCGATGGTGGAGGCCACTGATGCCTTTCTTCACGTGCTCGACCAGTACAGCGTCAGCGATATCGCCGGACGATCGCAGCACCCTCGACTGGAAAGCCTGGATTAAGCGCTGCCGATAAGGATGCCGGCGGCAAAGACCAGCGCGCCACCGAGAACAACCTGGAATGCGGCGCGGAAGAACGGGGTCTCCATATACTTGTTCTGGATCCAGGCGATGGCCCACAACTCGATGAAGACGATGGCGAAGGCGATGGTGGTTGCCGTCCAGAAATCCGTGATGAGGTAGGGCAAAGCGTGGCCGAGGCCGCCGATCGTCGTCATGATGCCTGAGGCAAATCCACGCTTGATGGGAGATCCGCGCCCGGAAATCGCGCCATCGTCGGAGGCTGCTTCGGTGAAGCCCATCGAAATGCCCGCGCCGACGGACGCAGCGAGGCCGACGAGGAATGTCGTCCAGGTGTCATGCGTGGCGAAGGCGGTTGCGAAGATCGGCGCCAGAGTCGAGACCGAACCGTCCATCAAACCGGCGAGCCCCGGCTGCACCCAGGTCAGGACGAACTGGCGGTGGGCCGCCCGCGCTTCGTCTTCGCGGGCGTCCCCAGACAGGTGCTCGCGCTCGAGGCGTTCGGCGGCCTTCTGATGTCCGGCCTCGGCGGCGGCAAGATCGCCGAGCAGCTTTCGCGTGTCGGCATCGGTCGTTTCCTTCGCGGCCTTGAGATAGAAGTTGCGGGCTTCCGTCTCCATGCCGGAAGCCTCTTCGCGAATACGCTCGAGGCCGAGGTTCTCGATCAGCCAGACCGGCCGGCGGGCATAATAGCCGGCGACATGCTCGCGGCGGATCAGGGGGATGGTGTCGCCGAAGCGCCTTTTGTGCAGAGCGATGAGGCGCGAGCGGTGCTCGTCCTCTTCGGCCGCCATGCCTTCGAAGATCTTCGCGGTATCGGGAAAATCCGCGCGCATCCGCTCGGCATAAGTCCGGTAGATCCGGGCGTCATCCTCCTCCGAAGAGATCGCCAGCGCCAGCACCTCCTGCTCGGACAGATCTGCGAATTGGCGACGGCCCAAACCCCAGCCCGGAATCATGTCGGCTCCCTCGATTAGAATCGGTCTAAACCGATTAGCGGAATATAAGCAGTGCAGCAAGACTCGCAGAGACGGCCGACCATGCCACAGATCCCATCACTCGATTTGTCGAGCTTATGCTGCCTAGCAAATGATTGCCTGGCGTCTAAATTCCAACCAATGCATTCCATTTTCTTCGTTGCGTGGCACAAATGTTAGTATCCGACACCGAATACTTTGATTCTTCGTCTCGTCCTGAGTAAATCAGGCATTGGGCTATGGTCCGCACCCCGCAGCGGGCGTAGCTCTTGTGCGAAGACTGGGGACCCTCGGGTTCCCGACGCTCCCAATGCGCCCTCATTGGGAGCGTTTTCCTGATGGGCAGCAGCTTGATGGCGAGACGGATGCTGCGTGGACTTCGAAAACTTCGTTCGCGGCGACGTTTGTCGCCTGCAATAATCACAGGGCGCCGGCCTTGCGACCGACGCCCACCGGGGTGAGTTCAATTAAATTGAAACCGATGCTCAGTCCTTGCAAGGGATCATGATGACCTTGTCGATGTAGGGGATGTGGAACTTGCACTTGCGCTTCATCTTGCCGGTGTATTCGTTGGCGCGGTCAACGAGTTCGTCGATGACCTGAGTGACCTCGTTCTCGATTGGCTTTTCGTCAACCTGATCTCCCTCCGGAACTGCGCCATATGCCTTCGCGCTGTCAGCTTCTACTTCCACGTCCTTGGAAGCCTCGCCGTCCTTTGCAGCAGTTTCGTTGGCAGGTGTGCCGGTGTTACGCTCGAGTTCGGCTTCTTCCTGTGCGGCAATCGAGGATCTCGTGGTGAAACGCTGCGGCGCTTCGACGATATCGCGATCCGCGCGGCGGACCACGTGGCGCTCGATCCTATGTCCGGCTGCTGGCTGGTCCGCAACGGCAGGCTCGTCATTGCTAGCGATCGTGTTGTTCTTGGCGGCGGCGTACTGGCCACAAAACTGGACGTTCTCGGGGGCGCGCTTCCAGGTGAATGTCTTCGAGAAGAAGCTTGAAGACGCATTGCCGACCACGCGCAGGTTGTCGCTGTCGAGACGGGTCAGGCGCACCGTGTACTTCTTGCCGCGGCTCGGTGAGTAGATCCAGCCGCCGCCCTTGGAAGTGACGTTGCCGAGGATCTGCGTGCCGCAGCGATCTTCGTTCTTCTTGTCCTTGACGTGGACGACGAAGCCGCAGAGGCCGCCACCCTTTTCGCAATCCTTGATCTCGACGGCGCCACGGCCATCGTGGTCAAACCAGATGCCCTTTGGATTGCTGTCGGCGGATGCGGAGGCCGACCACACGAGTGCTGCACCGAGGGCTGCGAACTGCGACGTGCGAATGATGCGTGACATGGTGAAGTTCCCCTTCGTAATCCTGTTCCCCGTCCCGCTTCGTTTCGGCGGCGAGGTGGTTGTTGATGTGACCTGAACATGCGCGGTCACGGGGCGTGGCGCTGTTTCGCTCGGAACAGGGACGAAAAATCTCACGCTCCGCTCCACGAACGCCCATAAAACGGGCGTTTTAGCCTATTCGCCAAAGAAAGTGCGTTGCATGTCCATGCCCGGCCTGCTGCTGTATTTGGAGGAATTTGCAGCGGCCATGCTGGAATTGGGGACGGAATTGAGACCGGAATGGAGGGCCGTCCGCTGTAGTACCCGGCCGTGCTCGGAGCAGATCCGCCAGCGGCCGTTCTGCAGCTCGATCGTCAGCCGTCCACTGGCAACGCCGGCTGCACCGCCGTACCCATAACCGGAGGCGACGGTAAACTCGTAAGTGAAATCGGCGTTGTATTTGAGCGGGTGCCCGGCCGATGCGAATTCCAAGGTAGCGGGGCGCAGCTTGTAGGTGCGAAACCGCCAGCGGCTGGCGAAATCGGCGATCTGATTGACGACGGACGTTCTCGTCGTGGCTTTTTCCCCCCAGTAGTCAACCCGGCTGCAGTAGAGGCCAAAGAGTCTCCGCCGGTTGCGGGTGGCGCCTGACAGATACTGTTCGTTGATAAACGCGAGCGCTTCGTCGCGGGTGAGGACGGGTTGGTGTGCGCGCTCGGCGGGCGGCGGTGGGCGGTCGGGCAGCGGCAACAGATCGCTGGCAGCAATGTCGGCCGTCGACGGCGTGCGTTGGCGCGGCATTGGCGCGGGCGTGGGGGCGGGAGGCGCGACAAGCATTTCTTCGGTGTTGCGCGGGACGACGGAAGCGCTTGGTGCGCCGGGTCCGTCAGTTGCTGTTTGCGCTTCAGTTTCGACCTCTGATCCAGCATAGGAGTTGGCACTGCCTTTGGCCGGAGCTTCGGCCACGGCCGTTATCGTGTCATCGTTCTGCACAGCGACATCGGAAACCGCGACATCGACAAAATCGGTCACCTCGCCGGCCTTCGCAGCCAACAAGGCGTGGATGCTGCGGGCGACGCTCACTGGACCGACTACCGCCGTGACCTCACTAGCTGTCGGCGAAGTCGCTGCTGCGGGGTGCGGAAGGGATAGCGTCTCAGGGGCTGGGGCTGCGGGAATGGCGGCCGCATCGGCAAATTTGCGCTCATCAATCCGGCGTGGCGCCGGCGAGGCTTGCGCTTGGCTCGCGGACGTGCCGGCGATGCGGTCCTCGACGCTCACGGGGCGCCGGGCCATCTCTCGGGCGTTGAGCAACTCGGCACGCCACATATAGGCGGCCGCAAGACTTGCGAGGGTGACGGACACAGCCAAGGTCAAGACTGCAATTAAGAGGATGCGGCGGTGAAGCTCAGCGCGGCCGTTGCTGCATGCTTTATCATAGGCTAGGCGCCCGACCGGCTTGCGAAGCGCCCTATAGGCCTCGATTACCTCGCGCAGCCTTTCACCATCCTTCGACGCGCGTTCGCCTGCTTCACTGCCCGCGGCTGAGTTGGCGTCGGGGTGCAGGCGTTTCGCGAGCGCCTTGTAGGCCTTGGCGATGGTTTCATCATCCGCGTCTTTGTCGACGCCGAGGATCTTGTAATAATCTGGCATGCAACCCGATCACGAATTCCCTCGCCCGCTTGGTCGCAACCGAATTGGGGCATATTGTGTCAACTCAGTTTTTCTGATTGAAAATTCAATCCCTTATGCTTGCCCTGATATCATCTCTTCGCGGATAACTGCGTACTACGCTGCGCCCGCTCGGGAGTGGGCACTGCGGGCGCCATCGGGCCGGGCAACGTCGCGCCCCCCCCCCCCTCGCGCGGCCTGCTTACGTCGTTTTCGTCGGCCGGGCGGCTGCCTGGCGGCGCTGGATTTGCTGATGGGTGAGGTAGGCGTGCCCAAGCACCCCAATGCCCCAGCCGAGCAGGGGCCACTGGAACCAGTACACGCCCGGACCCGTCAGCATGTCGATGACGAACAAAAGCGCGTTGACGGCGGCGAACACGATGAAATGGATCAGGAACCCCTGATCGCGAAAGAGCTGTTTGATGGCATTCATTGGCGGCATTCCTTTTGGTGGCCGGTTGGCGAAAGCCTCGGCATTTTCGATTACTATCATGATACTCGATTGGAGGCGGCGGAGGGTTGACCGTGCTTAAGCAGCTTGACCGGAACAAGGCTGCTTGGCATCGCAGCCGCCGCGACCGCTTCATCGGTTGCCGATAAGCGCGCGGCCCCGGACCGGCCGCGATGGGCATCGGTACGGTTATTTTTTTTGAACAAGCGGGACTGGGCGACACGACAGACGGTGTGGCGATGCCTCCTCAGTGCGGGCACATTGGTTGACGCTGGAGCGCGCCGGTCATTGCCTACGCCCGCACGCTGCATGATAGAGATCGATCCCCGCCCGATTTCGGATAGCGATCATGAACACCACGCTCATCGGCATTTGCCTTTATATTGCGGTTCAGTTCGCGATCGGCATATATGTCGCCCGGCGAATCAAGCTGGAGAGCGACTACATCCTCGCCGGTCGCGATGTCGGGACGGCGCTCGCCGCGTTCTCCGTCTTCGCGACGTGGTTTGGCGCGGAGACCGTGCTGGGTTCGGCGGGCCGCGTCTATTCGGACGGACTTTCGGGCGCCCAGGGCGAGCCGTTCGCTTACGGCGTGGCCATAATATTGATGGGCCTCGCGCTCGCCGGCCCGTTGCGGCGCAAGGGCCTCACCACATTCGCGGATCTCTTCGCCGAGCGATACGGCGCCGGGGTGGAGCGGTTCGCGGTGCTGCTGCTGGTCCCCGGCTCAGTCCTGTGGGCCGCCGCGCAGATCCGCGGCTTCGGGCAGATCTTCGGCGCGGCGGCGGAAATCGATGTGTCGACCGGCATCGCAATCGCCTTCGTCACGGTCGTTGTCTACACGATGTTCGGCGGGCTGCTGGCAGACATCTACACCGATTTCATTCAAGGGCTTGCCATCGTCATCGGCCTCGGGGCGCTCCTGGTTTTCGTGATCATCGCGACCGGCTCGCCGTTCGAGAACCTTGCAACCGTCGATCCGCAGCGCTTTTCCCTCGGTGCTAACGGGCAGTCGCATCTTGAGTTCATTGAGCAATGGGCGATCCCGATCTGTGGATCGCTTGTCGCGCTCGAACTGATATCGCGGCTGCTGGCCTGCCGGACCCCTCAAATCGCGCAACGCGCCAGCTACTTCGGCGGCGGCGGCTATCTCCTCGTTGCGCTGATCCCGGTCTACCTCGGCCTGATCGGGCCGTCGCTCATGCCGGGCCTTGAAGTATCCGAGCAGCTCGTGCCGCAGCTTGCGCAGACCTACCTGCCGACCATTTGCTACGTCATATTCGCTGGCGCGCTGATCTCGGCCATCCTGTCGACCGTCGATTCCGCCCTCATCGCATGTTCGGCGATGATCTCGCACAACGTCATCCAGCACATCTGGAAATTCGAGGACGAGCGGGCGCGCGTGTGGCTGGCGCGCGGCGGCGTTTTCGGGCTCGGGTCAGTCGCTTTCGTGCTGGCGTTGACTTTTGAGACCATCGGCGATCTCGTCGAACTTGCCTCCGCGTTCGGCACGGCGGGCGTGTTCATCGTGACGATGTTCGCGCTATTCACGCGCGTCGGCGGCCCGCTGAGTGCCTACGTGACGATGGCGACGGGCGCCGTTGTGTGGGCCGTCACCGGTCCGTTGATGCTCGATTTCACCGCGCCCTACACGACCGGGGTTATCGCAGCGGCGGTCGCCTATCCGCTTGTTGCATTCTTCGAGGAGAAACCGAAAGAGAAGGAAACGCGTCATGGCTTGCGAAGCTGACCGCGCGAAAATCGTCGCGCCGGGAAAAACCTACGTCGGACAGCAGGGCTTCACTTATCAGGCGGGGGTATCGCGCGGCACCGTCGGGGAGACGGACGTATGCATGAACGTCCTGCCGATGCCGCCAGGGGCGAAGGCGAAGTCGCATTACCACAAGGGCATCGACACCATCGCCTATCTCCTGGATGGTCGCTGCTCGGTCTACTATGGCGACAACCTGCAGCACCGCGCCATCCTCAATCCGGGCGAGCAGATGTTCATGCCGCGCGACGTGCCGCATGCACCCGTCAACGACTCCGGCGCGCCGTGCACGTGGATCGTGGTGCATTCGTCGGGCGACGACCAGGATGACATCGTGATGACGCCGCACCTTGACCGGCTGTTGCCGGAGGTGTGAGGCGACAAGCCAGTGGCGCCGACGTACCGCTTCACCAGCGCCTAGTTGAGACTGCCGTCACGGAGCCTGGATGGTCTTGAGGTAATCGACGATGGCCTGGATGCGGACTTCGGCCGTGTCGTAGCCGCGGCGGCCTTCGGATTGCTGGAAGCGCTCCCAGAACTTCGGCATCTGGAAGGACTGGTGGCCGGTGACCTCATCGGCCTGGGCGATCATCTTGAAGATCTTCTCGCTGGGAAACACGCCGAGATTGTTCCTGGCAATCGCCGTGAGGTCGGCCGGCGGCTTGATCAGCACCTTGGCCAGCGGGCCGTCGCCCTTGCCCTCGAAGCCATGGCACTCGGCGCAGTTCCACAGGAACTCATCCTCACCGCTGACGATGGGGGTCTGGCCGGCCTTTTCGCCGGCGAGCGCCGGGGCGCCGAGAAGAATGCCACCGAGGCACAGGATCGCGATTTTCTTCAAAGACATGTACCGCCTCCATTTAGATATGCCTGCAGTCTGGCAGGCAGCCAGTCTCGGACAATGATTTTGGTCAAAGATCGGGATCGGCTATAAGTGCGTGTGCTTCGTTGGGTGCCAAGAGGATTGCGACAGATACTTGCTTCGTCCGCTCGGCCGGGTCGGCTCTCCGCATTCGCCAATATCGTGGGGCTTCGTTATGAAATGGATTGCCGTTGCAGCCTTTGCCGTTGCGATGCCAAACATGGCTGCCGCACATTCATGGTATCCGCGCGAATGCTGCCATGGCGAAGACTGCGTTCCGGTGACCGACATCGAGCGCGTTGCCGGCAAGCGCTACCAGATCTGGCATACCGACAAGTTCGGCCCCGTCCAGGTCGACGACACCGTGATCAGGGACCGCTCCCGGTTCAGCGAGGACGGCCGCTATCATCTCTGCGCGGTGCCCGCCGAGAAACGCGGGGGAGAACGCACTTCGCCGCTCACCCCAAAGAACCCGCTGCCGCCTGACCGCTGGCATGTGCAGTGCGTGTTCGTGCCCGGGGTGACGTGACGAGGGTGACGTGATGGGCGGGGGAAGTCGATAGCGACTGTGCGCGGCAAAATTTCCAGCGCGGAACAAATCAGATTTCCGATTGTTGGTCTGTCAAGCAATGGAACACAGACAACAACGGAGTAAGCGTTATGTCTAGATTGATTGCAGCATCGCTGGCGCTCGCGGTCCTTGCCGCGCCGGGCTGGGCTCAAGCCCAGGAAGTCGACATCTACGTCGGTCCGCCTGTCTATGCCGAGCCTGCCTATACCGGCTATTACGCAGATCCATACGTTGCGCCGCCGGTCAGCAGCACCCGCGTCTACGGCTACTATTCCGAGGGGCCTCAGTATGGTGTGCCGGCGTTCGTCCCCTATCCCCGCAACGGCTGCGGCGAATACCACTACTGGAACGGCGCAGTGTGCCTCGACGCCCGGGACCATCCGCCGGATGTCAAATAATCGCCGCGGCGTTGAAGGAGGCCGGTCGTGCTCACCGAAACGCTGAAATCGTATGACGACGTGGTCGGGATCGCCTGCAAGGGCAAACTCAGTCAGAACGACATCAAACGGATGCACGCGCTGCTGCATGAGAAGCTCGAGGAAAGGGCGCAGCCCGACCTTGTCATCGATCTCACCGAGTTCGAAGGCTACAACGGCTTCAAGGCCCTGCGTGACGATCTCAGGATGGATTTTGCGCATCGCAACGATTTCGGGCGCATCGCCGTGATCGGCAGGCGGAGGTGGATGCAGTGGGGGACTTCGCTCGCGAGCCTTTTCACGACTTCGCCAGTGCGCTGGTTCGACACGAGTGAAGCGGAAGCCGCTGCGGCGTGGGCGCGCGGGCGTTGACGGGGCAGCGTTTTGGAATCGGCAGGCAGGCGAGCGTAGAGACTAGTGTAGGCCAATAAACGCCTCAAAGTTAGCAGCGTATTGGCCTGGATGAATTCGCGGTGGGGTTCGACAACGTCGCCGATCACGCGACTTCACGGACGTGGGCGATTTCGCGGGGGGCGATGGCGCGAATGGCTGCGGCATCGATGGTTACCACGGCCAGCGTCTCGCCGGTGAGAGTCATGAATTCGACCTCATAGCCGGTGCCGCCGCCACGGACCATTACGACGGTTCCAATATCTCCGGCGACGAGGTGGTCGCCGGGCAAGTCCTTCGCCACAACAACGCGGTCAAGCTCTTTTATCACTGCCGTCCGCCCCTCATCGGCACCCCTTCTGCGATCAAACATCCAAGTTCGCCACGCTCAGCGCGTTGGCCTGGATGAATTCGCGGCGGGGTTCGACGACGTCGCCCATCAGCTTTGAGAAGATGTCGTCGGCTTCGTCGGATTCGCCGACTTTGACCTGCAGGAGCGTGCGGGTGTCGCGGTCCAGCGTCGTTTCGGCGAGCTGGTCGGCGTTCATCTCGCCGAGGCCTTTGTAGCGCTGCATGGAGATGCCCTTGCGGCCGCCGCGGAAGACCGCGTCGGTGAGGTCGCGCGGGCCGTAGATGTCGATCGTCTCGCCCTTGCGGCGCAGCTTGGCCACCGCCTTGTAAACCTCGTTGAGTTCTTCGAAGCGCTCGTGCAGGCGGCGGGCGTCGAGCGAGCCCATAAGCGCCATGTCGAGGGCGTGGGCCTCGGTGACGCCGCGCACCTCGCGCTTGAACAAGAAGCCCTCGGGACCGTACGTGCCGGTCCAGCCCTTCTCGGTTTCTTCGGCCAGCGTATCGAGGCGGACGGCGACTTCGCCGGCGACCTTGGCTGCGCGGGCCTCATCGTTCAAAACCTCCTGATCGAAGGCGCCGGCGATGACGGCCTGCTCGACGATGAAGCGGGCGTAGCGGTGGTGCAGGTCGTCGACGAGCTGGATCGTGCGGCGGGCGTCCTTGACGACCTGACGCAGGTCGTCGCCGCCGCGCTCCTGCCCGGAGCCGTCGAGCAGCGTGGTGTCCTCGAGGCCGGTATCGGTGAGGTAATCCTCCAGGCCCTTGTCGTCCTTGAGGTAGGTCTCCGACTTGCCGCGCGTCACCTTGTAGAGCGGCGGCTGGGCGATGTAGAGGTGGCCCTTCTCGATCAACTCGGGCATCTGGCGGTAGAAGAACGTCAACAGCAGCGTGCGGATGTGGGCGCCGTCGACGTCGGCATCCGTCATGATGATGATCTTGTGGTAGCGCAGCTTCTCCAGGTTGAAGTCGTCGCGGCCGATACCGGTGCCCAGCGCCGTGATGAGCGTGCCGATTTCCTGGCTCGACAACATGCGGTCGAAGCGGGCGCGCTCGACGTTGAGGATCTTGCCGCGGATCGGGAGCACGGCCTGGAACTCGCGGTTGCGGGCCTGCTTGGCGGAGCCGCCAGCCGAGTCGCCTTCGACGATGAACAGTTCGGTGTTGGCGGCGTTGCGGTCCTGGCACTCGGCGAGTTTGCCGGGGAGGTTCGCCATGTCGAGCGCACCCTTGCGGCGCGTCAGCTCGCGCGCCTTGCGGGCGGCTTCGCGGGCGGCGGCGGCTTCGCAGACCTTGCCGACGATGATCTTGGCTTCCTTGGGGTGCTCCTCGAACCACTGCGACAGCGACTCGTTGACGGCGTTCTCGACCACGGGGCGAACTTCGGAGGAAACCAGCTTGTCCTTCGTCTGGCTGGAAAATTTCGGGTCGGGCACCTTGACGGACAGGACACACGTGAGGCCTTCGCGGGCGTCATCCCCGGTCAGGTTGACCTTTTCCTTCTTGGCGATGCCGCTTTCTTCAGCGTAGCGGTTGATGACACGGGTGAGCGCGCCGCGGAAACCGGCCAGGTGGGTGCCGCCGTCGCGCTGAGGGATGTTGTTTGTGAAGCACAGCACATTCTCGTGGTAGGTCTCGTTCCACCACAGCGCGACTTCGACGGTGATGCCGTCGCGCTCTGTCATGGTCGAGATCGGCTCGTCGATGAGGCCGGTCTTGTTGCGGTCGAGGTATTGGACAAACGCCTTTATGCCGCCGTCATAGCAAAGCTCGACGGTCTTCGAATCGGCGTGGCGGTTGTCCTCCAGGATGATCTTGGCGCCCGAGTTGAGAAACGCCAACTCGCGCAGGCGATGCTCCAGCTGGTTGAAGTCGAACTCGATGTGCGTGAACGTGTTGGGCGAGGGCACGAACGTCACCTCTGTGCCGCGGCGGCCATTGGCGGGGCCGACGATCTTCAGCGGCGCCACCGTGACGCCGTCGCGGAATTCGACGATGTGCTCCTTGTCGTGACGCCAGACGCGGCACTTCAGCCAGGTCGAGAGCGCGTTGACGACGGAGACGCCGACGCCGTGCAGTCCGCCGGAGACCTTGTAGGAGTTCTGGTCGAACTTGCCGCCGGCGTGCAGCTCGGTGAAGACGATTTCAGCAGCCGAGCGCTTGGGATCGTTATCGTCGTCGTCCTTGATACCGACGGGAATGCCGCGGCCGTCATCGGAGACAGTGCACGAACCGTCCGGGTTCAAAACGACGTGGCAGCGGGTGGCGTGACCGGCGAGCACTTCGTCGACCGCGTTGTCGACGACCTCGTAGATCATGTGGTGCAGACCCGATCCGTCGTCGGTGTCGCCGATGTACATGCCCGGGCGCTTGCGCACCGCCTCCAACCCCTTGAGCATCTTGATGGAATCTTCGCCGTACTCGGCGGGAATGGGAGTGTTCTCGGCAGGACTGTCGCTCATAGAAGCGCGAACCTCGTCGTTATTGGATTTTTCGTGATTCAACCTAGCACATCGGGCCATCGAGGGGGTGAAAAATCGGCGAATTTAGCAGGCTGGATCAACAGGAAAACTTCTTGTGTTTTCATTATGTTAGCCGCGCGATGCAGCGGCATTTTGAAGCCCCTCGGGTAAGCGGGCCCGACTATCTCAGAAAAGGTGGGCGAGACGTGCGCCGGAGACCTCGAAAAAGGCAGCTTTTCCGGCCAGCGCGGAAAAGGCCTCGCGGTCGGTGCCGGTCATCCAGGCCTGGCCGCGCAAGCGCAGGATTTCGTCGAAAAGGGCGGCGCGGCGATACTCATCGAGGTGGGCCGTGATCTCGTCGAGAAGGAGGAGCGGTCCGGCGCCGTCGTGGCGCTCTGCGATCAATTCGGCTTCGGCGAGGACGAGACCGATGAGGAGGGCCTTCTGCTCGCCGGTGGACGAAAGCCGTGCCGGCATCTGCTTGGGGCCATGCTCGACGATCAGGTCGGAACGGTGCGGGCCTTCCAGCGTGCGGCCGGCGGCGCGGTCGCGCTCGCGCATTTCGGCGAGGCGGCGAGCGTAGACGTCCTCGACATCGACGGCGGCGGTTCCGGCCATCAGCTCGTTTTCCAGAGTTCCCTCGATGCGGACTACACTCCAGGGGAAGGGCGAATCAGGTGCGCGTATCCGGCGGGATTCGATGACGGCGACGAGGCGGCGGATGGTCGCCGTACGGGCGGCCGCGACGGCGGCTCCGGCTTCAGCCATGACTAGTTCGACGGCGCGCAGGCGGGCGGGTTCGCGGACGCCATCGGCAAGGAGCCGGTTGCGGCCCTGGGTGGCGCGTTCGAAGCGGCTCGCCAGCGTGCGAAAGCCGGGATCAAAGCAGAGGACGAGGCGGTCGAGGAAGCGGCGCCGCTCGGCGCCGGGGCCGGTAAACAGGCCGTCCATGGCGGGAGTCAGCCAGACCGCTTCGAGGTAATCGGCAAGGGCGCCGGAGCCGCTCTGGGTCTCTCCATCGACGCGCACGACGCGGCCGGCAGAAGCGCGCGCGCCCTGCTGCGGGGCCTGTTGGCCGGTGCCGATGTCGACGAGGCCGTGCCGGGAATGGACGCGGGCCGCTACCGCCCAGGCGCCGTCGCCGCCGAGTCTGGCGACGTCGGCATATGAGGCGCGGCGCAATCCCTGACCAGGCACGAGCAGCGAAACGGCTTCGAGGAGGTTGGTCTTACCCGAGCCGTTCGGGCCGACCAGGACGACAGAGGCGTTGCCCGGCATCACCACTGCGCTGGCATAGTTGCGGAAGGCCGTCAGCGACAGGCGTTCGATCCACAGACGCCCGGCGCCTGCCTCAGCACCAGCTGCCAATGGACCGGGTTGATCTGCGTTTGCCGTCGCGGTCAAGATCCGTCTCAGCCATTAAACGCGCATCGGCATGACGACGTAGAGGGCACCGTCGCCGGAGGAATCGCGGACCATCGCCGGGGAACCGGGGTCGGAGAGAAGGAAGCGGGCTTCTTCTCCTTCGAGCTGGCCGGCGATGTCGAGCAGATAGCGTGCGTTAAAGCCGATCTCGAGTTCATCGGAGCGGTACTCGACGCCGAGTTCCTCTGTGGCACTGCCACCCTCCGGGTTGTTCACGGAGAGCACCAGCTTATCGGCCGAAACGGCCAGTTTGACAGCGCGGCCGCGCTCGGAGGCGATCGTCGAAACGCGGTCGACGGCGCTCATGAACTCGGCATTGGAGACCTTCATCTCCTTGTCGTTACCCTGCGGGATGACACGGGCGTAGTCGGGGAAGGTTCCGTCGATCAACTTGGAAGTGAGGGTCACTGTGCCGATCTCGAAGCGGATCTTGGTTTCGGAAACGCCAACCGTCACCGAGCCGCCGGACGCTTCGAGCAGGCGGTGGACTTCGTGGACGGTCTTGCGCGGGATAATGACGCCGGGCATGCCGTCGGCACCGTCGGGAAGGGCCAGATCGATCTGCGCCAGCCGGTGACCGTCGGTGGCGACCGCGCGCAAAACCGGTTTGTCGGGATCGGCAGCCGAAGTGTGGAAATAGATGCCATTGAGATAGTAGCGGGTTTCTTCGGTGGAAATGGCGAAGCGGGTCTTATCGATGAGGCGCTTCAAATCCCCGGCGCTGATCGCAAAGCTGTGCGGCAGTTCGCCGATCGCGATGTCGGGAAAATCCTCGGCGGGCAGAGTCTGCAGCGCGAATCGCGAGGAACCGGCCGACAGAGTGAGGCGCTGGTTTTCGCTGTCTCGGACCAGTTGCACCTGGGCGCCCTCGGGAAGCTTCCTGACAATGTCATGGAGGAGATGGGCGGGAACGGTGAGCGAGCCGGTCTGCTCGACGGAAGCGGGGGCTTCCTCGACGACCTCGCGCTCCAGGTCGGTCGCCTTGAAGGCCAAAACAGAGCCCGACGCCTTCAACAGGACGTTCGAGAGAATGGGAATCGTTGTCCGGCGCTCGACAACACTGGTGACATGGCCCAGAGCGCGCAGCAGTTCCCCACGTTCGATCACTAGCCGCATTATCGATCCTCGCCGAAGCCCTTGTTCATCGTCGCATGTTTCGAAATCGACCGACGCCCGCCGGGCTCATCGATTGAGAATCGAAGAATTTGGGCGGGAAGCGCTCGCAGAAGGTTCAGGTCCTGGCGATTCGCCAGCGCAGTCGATTCGAGCGGAGCGCCAATTGACCCGATCGGACCGGCATTTTCAAGTACGTTGCGTGTAAGACCTGAGGAGCGTTGCAGAACGCAATGGCCATTACTGGCTGCTGCGAGGTCAAACGGGTGAGAAACAAGCAGCCCGAGAGGCGGCGCCCGCAAAGGCACCACCCCTCGTTCTCCCCGCTCAATTGCGCAACCGTTGCGGATGTCCCAGCGAGGCCTAGAGCCTGGCGAAAACAAACCGACAAGGCCCGATTAGCTTGCCGCACCTGGCCAACCGGTTGCGCGCCGGTCCTGCGGCTGAAGCCCTCGAGCGCCACGGGACCGGAGACGGACCAGCGCAAAGCGCCGATCCGAATTCTTGTAGAAGCGTCGAGGGCTCAGTGGTTCAGCTGCTTTTTCAGATCCTCCAGTTCGTCGCGGAGTCGCGGATTTTTCGTCAAATGGTCATCAATCTTGCGAATCGCATGCAGAACGGTGGTGTGATCGCGGTTGCCGAATCGGCGGCCGATTTCTGGCAGCGAACGAGCCGTCATCTGCTTTGCCAGATACATGCCGATCTGGCGGGGCCAGACGACCGAGCGATGCCGGCGCTGGGAGAGCAGATCGCCCTTCGAGACACCGAAATGGCGTGAGATGATGCGCAGAATATCCTCGATCTTGATGCGGCGCGGCTCAAGGCCCTGCACAAGATCGCGGATGACGGTCTCGGCGACTTCGACGGTGATTGGAGCCTTCACATACTGCCAGTTTGCAAAGAGCCTGATGACTGCACCTTCGAGTTCGCGGCCGTTGTCGGTCAGCCGCTCCGCCAACAATTCGACGACGTCGCGGTTCAGCGTGAAGGTCGCGTCCATGACGCGCTTCTCGGCAATGCGCATTTCAACGACGTTGACGCGCTGCTCATAGTCAAAAGAACCTAGTTCGGTGACGAGGCCGCGCGTCAGGCGCGAGCGCATACGCTCGTTCAATCGCTCGATCTGGGCGGGCGGACGCGAGGATGCGACGACCAGCTGGCGACCTCCATCGAGGAGCGCGTTGACGATATGATCGAACTCTGTCTCCGTCTGCGCACCGTGCATGAATTCGAGATCGTCGATCAGGAGAATGTCGACCTTGCGGAATTTCTCCTTGAAGGCCAGCGGATCATCGCCGCGCAGCGCTTCCACAAAGCGATAACGAAAACCGTCGGCGGTCATATAGAGCACCTTCGCATCCGGGCGGCGGCGCGTGACCTCCCAGGCGGTGGCGTGCAGGAGGTGGGATTTTCCCAGTCCCACGGGCGCGTGGATGAAGAGCGGGTTGAAGCCTGGGCTGTCGTAGCCGACCGACTCGGCGACACGGGTTGCAGCAGCGTGGGCTACGCGGTTCGACGAACCGACGACGAACGTGTCGAAGGTATAGCGCGGATCGAGCGGCGAGCCTTCAAAGTCGCCAATACGAGTCGTCGGAGCCGGATTGGGCAGCGTCGGCACAAGCATGGAGGCGCGGGCGAAACCGCCCGTCGCATCGGTTGCCGGCTGACTTAGCGCTGGACGGTTGGTGTCGGTTACGTGCGGCTGGGGAGGGCGATCGACCGGTTTGGACGAGTCGGCATCGCGGCAGACAGGCTGCGGCTGGCGCAAGTTGACTTCAACATGCTCGGCGCCCTTGAACTCGGCCTGACAGCACTCAAGGAGAACAGCGACGTAGTGGGTCCTGATCCAATTGCGCAGAAACTTGACCGGCACGCTGGCGACGACGACGCCGCCTTCGAAGGAGTCAAACTCGATGGCGTTGAAGAAGCTTGTGTAGACTTCTTCGCCAAGCCGCTTGCGCAGCATGGTGCGAACCTTGTTGCCAACCTCGCCGCCGGAGGTCGCGGTCGCGATCTGCTTTCCGGAAACGGGAAGAGCTCCTGCCCGCTGCGGTACAGCCGCGTTTGCCTTTTCGTTCGTCCGTCCGGATTCCTTGAGAGCTGTTCCGATACCTGCAATCGTCTGCATTTTAGTTCCCCGCACTTAAAAAAATTCATTCCCGAATGATCGAGACGAAACGCACCTCTCCCGACCGCTCCAGCGAGGAACGGCGAAAGCTTGTCTCCAGTCTCGAATTCGCTGATAACGCGCGCCCTATCGAGCGCCTACTGACGAAGTCCGGTGCCCAATTTCCGGACCGCGTGCTTCGCCCCGCTGGATTTCAGCCGGACGCCACACCTTCCAGACCCGGACTCATCGCAAAGAAGTGCAATTCAGGTCTGGATGTCGGAGCACCGTCAAGACCGCGATCGCGCATCCTCCGGGCCAAAGCCGGCCCGCCCATGTCGGAGGTGCTCGATTGAGAGCGGCTGGATAGCCAGCCTCGCGTTTGCCGTGCCTGTGTATCAATTGTATCGATCGACAACTTGCCCGGCTGAAGCAAATCAGTTAGCCAAGTTGCATCGTTCAGAAACAAGCAGATCGGTTTCCAACCGATTTGCCTCTCTGGAAAACCGCAGCGCTTTTTATCGGACGCTGTTTTTGCTGCGGTTGCTGCATCGGTCTTACGAGACCCCACTCTTCTACCCTCCGCAAAGTCAAAGTCGGCGCGCTACCAAATTGAAAACGGCAAGCAACCATTTAAGTTGCGCGCAACACCACACCTCCACAAACGCATACGCTTGTGGATCCCTCAGTCTTGAGACTTACGCAGATACGACAGCCCGTCACAAAGGCGGAATTCATGCCTTGGACCGAGAACACGTCTTACACAAAATCCGGTCAGCCCGTTGACGGCTTATCCCGAAGTGCCGGACCGAGTTGTCCACGGCCAGCGTGGAAAAGTTAATAGACGGTTACCGGCTTGGAAGCAAGCTGCCCATGAAGAGCGTTTGCGCGGGTGAGCCCGCAGTTTCGACTCCCCTCCGCAGCGAACGACAGTTTACGGAAGCTCTTTGAATCCACAGGCCGACTCGCAATTGAACGATGGTTTTTGAGGGTCCACATCCTCGAATTGAGAAGATAGTTTTTCTTGGCCGATTTTGTTTGTGGCGAGTGGGGAGGAAAACGAGTCTCAAGGGACTTTGTCAGTTCGCAAACCGATGCAACGCGCTCTTTTTCAACGAAGAGATCGGCTTCAATGTTCGTGATGCCGGTTTTGAGGTCGCGCCTGGACCGTGGCGAACATGTCACGAAAGGTTCATATGAGAGGTCGAATGACAGGCGCGACGAAATTGCAAAAAAAAAATTCTTCAGGCCGGCGGTACGGCGAACCGGTTTGCACGCTTCCTGTCGAAGTGCAACCCGCGCGCGCAGTGGAGTTCGACTCAAGTTCGAAGCCGCCTCGTCGCGCGCGCCAGCCGAGTCGCAGTTACAGCGGGCAGGTGGATGGCCTTCTCACAATCGAATCGCGACGACATGCATCCCTGTAAGAAAGGCGTCGGCGCCCGCAGCGATCTTTCTTCACGCGAGGTTCTGAGCTAGTGAGGCGTCGCGCCTTAATTGACCGGCGGTGCGGCGAGGCCGGTGTCAATTAAGGCGTGATAAACGCCTCACTAAGTCATTGATGTTGCTTGTAGCCACATGTCCCGCCTAAAGCGAACGAGGTTGCGGCTATCATGCGATTTAGGCGCGACGGGCCACTAGTTGGCCGCCGGGAAGCGATGTGTGAACCGGCTGGGGCGGCTGCTGAAAGATTCTACCAGAGGCGATCAAACACAAATGAAAACCGCCCGGCGCGCGGCGCGGGCGGTCTCCACAAACAGTATCGAAACGGCTTTGCGAGGCTGGAGCGAATCGCCGAAGACGCCTCAAGCCGAAGCCGACAGCGCCTTGACCCGCTTCGTCAGACGGGAAATCTTCCGCGATGCAGTATTCTTGTGCAGGATGCTGGTCTGCCCCGTTCGCGCGATCAGCGGCTCGGCAGACTTCAACGCCGCCAATGCCTGTTCCGCGTCACCAGAAGTGATCGCTTCCTCGACGCGTCGTACTTCATTGCGCATGCGTGTGCGTTGCGCCTTGTTGATGGCTGTGCGGGTTTCGATCTTGCGGACGGCTTTTTTTGCCGATTTCGTGTTGGCCATACGATGGTTTCCTTGAGCGAGGCTGTCGCCGCCTTCCGACCTTCCGCCAAGCACTGCGGCACGTCCGCCGAGCATGAGCGGTAAGGGAGGCGGCCAAACAAAAAGTGCCGCCCGGATCGCAAGAACCGAGCGGAGCTGTGGGCTGGCTTATAGTCCCTGAAGGCGGGCCGGTCAACGCGACTTTGAAACGTATCACGCTCCGGGTAGATGCGGATCAGGCTTTTGAGCAGCAAATCCGACCTTTCAACTCCCCCCGGCGTCCCACACCCACGCCCGCATTGCATATCGAAGTACGGAGTCGATTCGTGTTAATAGAATACCAACGACAAGAAGCTACCACTATTTGCAGGAAATTTGCAGGAAATCAGCTAATTCGATCAAACGCGAAACCGGGGACACACATGGCCCATCTTGCCATCTGGATGACGACTCTCACTATTTGCCTCGCAGCCATCATCTTGAGCGCCGCGGCCGGTCAGCCAACAATCCATACGGCTGTCGCAGCACTCATCGGATTGTGCATCGCCGGCATGGCGGTCGGAGAGAACTGGCTGCAACGCAAAGCCGGCACCAGTGAAAACACCGTCGCAGCCACGACCGCCCGCCACATGGGCCTCGTCTGGATCTGGGGCGCGCTGAGCCTGTTCGTGACCTACTTCTTCATCCTGTCCTGGAAGGAATGGCTGGTCTTTACCGGCGCTTTCGCAGTGATCGGGATTCTATGCCTGCTGTTTGCCGCGACGCTCGACCGCGACGAGAGGGCCGGCCGCAGCGACGCAACCATCCTCAATCTCGCCAAGTATCTTTCCGTCGGCCAGCTCATCGGGATGGGACTGGCGATGGTCGGACTGAGCCTCGACGGCAAGTTCCCGGTCACAGTGAAAGAAACCGTCGGCTGGCAGGACTGGGCCGCCAACAACATCTTCTTCTTCGGCGCTCTGTCGATCGCGATCATCACGGCCAATGCGCTTTATACGAAGTCGAAGCGAAAAACATTATCGAGGGTGAGCGCGTAAACCCGCTGGTGGCGCCGGGCCTTGACGGCGCGGTGAATTCATCGGACCACGCCTTCCGGGGCGGGCTCGCAAAGCCCGCCCCGATTTCGTTTGTCAGCCCTGCCGCCTCTGTGGGGCCTTGCTGGTCGGAGGTCGTATGCTCCTGAAATCGCGCCTCCCGGTTCTGGTGCTGGCGATGTTGGCATCTGCCGCCGTGATGGCCTTCGCGGCCGCCAACGGCGCCGTCTACACCTGCCTCGGCGCCGCTCTCGGATTTGCGATCATCGCCATCGAAATTGCGCTCGCCGCCAACCGGCCTTTCCTGAAGGATGCCCGTGGCGCGGTGAAGTCATACGACGACGCCCCGCTTGCCGCCTCACGGCAGAACGCGCGCTTGATGGCCGCCGTCTATGCCTGGGGGGCGCTGGCGATATGCGCGATCTACGGGCTGACCGACCTGTGGTGGTTTCACAGCTGGCAGTACGGTTCTGCCATGGCACTGATTGCCGCTGTCCTGCTCGGCTTCGACCATCTTCTCAGCGATCCGGAGAGCCATTTTCGCACGCCTCGCGCGCTCGACGTTTCGGCGCTGCTCGCAACCGCGCAGGCTTCCGGGGCGGCCGTCGGGCTCGGTTTCCTGATCGCATCGGGCAAACTGGCCAGCACAAAGCCCGACTGGCCGGCCAATCACGTCTTCCTGGCCGGCGGGCTGGCGCTGGTCTTCATCTCGGTTGCTTCGACCATTACGCACATGCGGCTGCGTCGAGCTATCTCGAATGCGTGAATCTTCGTCGCCGACTCAGCGGTGCCTGAAGACAGGTTTGCGCTTCTCGGTGAAGGCGGCCATGCCTTCCTTCTGGTCCTCGGTGGCAAACATGGCGTGGAAGACGCGGCGTTCGAACAACAGACCTTCGGACAGCGTCGTCTCATAGGCGCGGTTAATGGTTTCCTTGGTCATCATAGAGGCGGGCAGCGACATCGACGCGATCTTCGCAGCGACCTTGCCGGACTCACCGAGTAGATCGGCGGCCGGCACCACGCGGGCGACGAGGCCGGAGCGTTCGGCCTCTTCGGCATCCATCATGCGGCCGGTCAGACACATCTCCATCGCCTTGGCCTTGCCGATGGCGCGGATCAGCCGCTGCGTGCCGCCGATGCCCGGCATGATGCCGAGCGTGATTTCGGGCTGGCCGAACCTGGCGGTGTCGGCAGCGATGATGATGTCGGCCTGCATGGCAAGTTCGCAGCCACCACCCAGGCAATACCCAGCGACAGCTGCAATGACCGGCTTGCGGCAATGGGCGGCTGCGTGCCAGGCCGCCGCGAAGTCCTCGCGGTAGACGTCCATGTAGCCTTTTGGCGCCATTTCCTTAATGTCGGCCCCCGCAGCGAAAGCCTTTTCGGACCCGGTTATCACGATGGCGCCGATGGCTTCATCGGCTTCAAAGCCTGAAAGTGCGCAGGCCAGTTCGGCAATAAGTTCGCTGTTCAACGCGTTGAGCGCCTCGGGCCGGTTCAGCGTGATGCGGCCGACGCGGCCGTCGGTCTCGACGATGATTGATTTCCAGGCGGTGTCTTGGCTCATGGGGTTGGTCCTGCGTTGGGAAGTAGTTTGCCGTGTCGGCGCTCGCGGCGCTTTCAGCGTTGGCAGGCCGGACAGTAAAAAGTCGAGCGGCCAGCCTGTACGATCCGGCGCACCGTGCCCCGGCAGGCGGGTGTCGCGCAAGGCTCGCCTTCGCGGCCGTAAACCGAAAACGAATGCTGGAAGTAGCCCAGCGCGCCGTCGGCCTGCCGGTAATCTCGCAGCGACGAACCGCCAGCCGCTATAGCTTCGATCAGTACACTACGAATGGCGTTTACAAGACGTTCGGCGCGCTCCGTCGGGTTCCCCGATCTCCTCGCGAGACTTGAAGCTGAGCGCTGCGGCGAAAGGCCGGCCCGGTAAAGCGCTTCGCAGACGTAGATGTTGCCGAGGCCCGCGACATTGCGCTGGTCCATCAGGAAGGCCTTGAGATCGACGGTTCGTCCGGCGGCGCGCGCGGCGAGGTGGCCAGCGTGAAGCGCGTTGCCGAGCGGCTCGGGGCCGAGGCCGGCGATCAACGGGTGGTGCTGCAGGTCGGCGGTCGCCGTCATCACCATGAAGCCGAAGCGGCGCGGATCGTTATAGGTGACGGTTGCTCCCTCGTCGGTGCGAAATACGACATGGTCGTGTTTTTGTTGTTGGCCGACACTTCCTTGCTCAACACCGCGCAAGCTTGTGTTGACGTGCGAAGTCGTGTTGCTCCACCTATTTTTGCCAACACTCGGCAAGCCGGTGTTGGGCTCGTTCATGCCAACACTCGGCAAGCCGGTGTTGGGCTGGGCACCATTCAGCCCGGTGTCGTGGACGAAGACGCCGGGCGTTGTGGCAGGTCCTTCGGGCAGCGCGATCGTGAAGCGTCCCGACATGCCGAGATGCATAATCAGCGTCTCGCCACCCTCGATCCCAACCACGAGGTACTTCGAGCGGCGGTTCACGGTTTCGATCCGGCGTCCGGCGATGCGTTCGGCGAAGTTCTCTGGAAATGGAAAACGCAGGTCCGGGCGGCGCTGCTCCAATTCGACAATGCGCCTGCCTTCCAACACCGGCTGAAGGCCGCGCCTGACGGTTTCGACTTCGGGTAGCTCAGGCATCAGTCCCCCGTTTCGGCCACCAGACCGGCGGCGGCGATGCCGGCGCAACAGGCGATCTCGTCATTCTGGCTGGTGTCCCCGGAGATGCCGACAGCCCCGACCAGTTCGCCTGACGCGTCGCGGATCAGCACGCCGCCGGCCACAGGCACCAACTTGCCACCCGTGATGTGGCTCATGGCGGCGACGAAATAGGCCTGCTTTTCGGCTCGGTCGCCGATTGCACGCGATGGGATGCCCAGCGCGATGGCGCCGTAAGCCTTTCCGATGGCGACGTCGCCGCGGTGCAGGCTGGCACCGTCCTCGGCGATGAAGGCGCGGACAGCCCCGCGCGGATCCAGCACAGCAATGGCTAGCGGCTTCATTTTTTCGGCGCGCGCTTTTTCATGGGCGGCCTGGAGGATCGTGCGGGCGGTTTCGAGCTTCATTCTGGGCCTCTCAAGGTTTTTCCTCCGGTATAACTTTTCCCGCCGCCGGCCACAGTACGAATGGCCGCAGCGGGTTTCGCGGAGACGGCGTAGCAGCGGCGCGCCGAATTGGCTATCGTCACGAGGCGAAAGTTTATCAGGGAAGCTGACACTTTGGACAACGCCGGTATGAAACCAGCAGGCACCGCGAGCTTTGGCTTCCGCGACGTCGCCGAGGACGAGCGCCAGGGCCTCGTCAACCAGGTGTTCGCGCGCTCGGCAAAGAACTACGACCTGATGAACGACCTGATGTCGGGCGGATTGCACCGGCTGTGGAAGAGCGATTTCCTGGCATGGCTGTCGCCGCCGCGCGCCGGTTCAGGGCGTCCCTTCCGGCTGTTGGATGTGGCGGGCGGCACAGGCGATGTCGCGATGAGTTACGCGCGCATGACCGGCGAAGACGCGACCGCCGTCATCTGCGATATCTCGCCGGAAATGCTGGAGGTCGGCCGCGAGCGGGTGGACAAGGCCGGGCTTTCCCACCGCATCGAACTCGTTCAGGGCAACGCCGAGGCGCTGCCCTTTGGGGATCGCTCGTTTGATGCCTACACAATCGCTTTCGGCATCCGCAACGTCACGCACATAGACAAGGCGCTCGCAGAAGCGTTTCGCGTTTTGAAAATTGGCGGGCGTTTCATGTGCCTGGAATTCTCGCACGTCGACGTGCCCGGCCTCGACCGGCTCTACGACCTGCATTCCTTCGAGGTCATCCCGCGCCTCGGCGAAGCTGTCGCGGGCGACCGCGAGAGCTACCAGTACCTCGTCGAATCGATTCGCAAGTTCCCCGACCAGGAACGATTTGCCGGCATGATCCGGGACGCCGGCTTCGAGCGCGTCAGCTACCGGAACCTTACCGGCGGCATCGCCGCCATGCATTCGGGCTGGAAGGTTTAGGATCAAGGAGCCGCATGGTCACGCCCGCTTTTACGCAGCTCGTGCTGCCGGTTGTGCTGCTTTCGATCTCAAACGTCTTCATGACCTGGGCCTGGTATGGCCATCTCAACCACAAGAGCTGGCCGTTGTGGGCTGCGATCCTCATCAGCTGGGGCATCGCACTCGTCGAGTACTGCTTTGCGGTGCCCGCCAACCGCTACGGGCACGCGGTATACAGCGCCGCCGAACTGAAGACCATTCAGGAAGTCATCACGCTCGTCGTCTTCTGCGGCTTCTCGGTGTGGGTTTTGAAAGAACCGCTGACGATGAACCACGCGGTCGGATTCGCGCTGATATTCGCGGGAGCGTTTTTTATATTCAAAGGTCCGCTCGGCTGAAGCGTACGACCCGTTCACGGCCAATCCGCTAGTTCCGCAGTTGCTGGTCTCCGTACCTCGTCAGGCCCTCGCCGGGCCGTTTGCCGGCGAGGGTCAGATTCGTGGATCTGCCGCCAGGCGCATTCGGGCGAACAGGATCCCTGGGAAGCCCGGCAACAAGTGCCGGGCCCCCATGACCCGCGACAACCCTTTGGGTTCCGAGGCAGGTGTCGCCAAGCCTAACGGCCACGCTCCATGTCGCGCTGCCAGTAAACCAGCATCACGGTAACGAATGCGGTCAGCACCATGGTGGCCAGGATATCCGGGCGGTAGATGAACGAGAGCCACTGGTCGAGACCCTTCAGCATCTGGCCCTTTCTGTCGGTCAGCATCGTGTTGCCGGCAATGACCGCGAGGGCCACCAGCGCCGTCAACGCGACCGCAAAGGTTACTTGTAGGATTCGCTTAAAAAACTTCGGCACGGAGAGTTTTCTCCCCGGCAGAACGAGTGTGGTTTTGTCGGCCATGCGACAGCCTCCGAAAGTTCAAGTTGCTGGAATCGTAACCGACTCGCAGGGGCTGTGTGAAGCGTGCATGGCTCAGGAAGCCGAACTTACGGCGAGCGACGGCTTATCCCGGGATCTGGCTAAACGATCCGCTGGCCGACCTCGATGGTGTCGGCGTCCTTGGCCACGACCGACGGGCTGTCTGCAAGGGCGCGGCGGTAGAGGTGCCAGCTGGCGTGGCCGATAACCGGCAGCACGATCAGCAAACCGACGAATGCGGACAACAGCGACAGCCCCGTGAGGATGCCGATAATGGCGCACCACACGATCATCGGCACGGGATTTTCCATAACAAGGCGGACGCTCGTGACCATGGCGGTGACGAAGTCGACGTCGCGGTCATAGAGCATCGGAAACGAAATCACCGCGATTGCGAAGATCGATAGCGCGATCAAGGCGCCAGACACGTTGCCGAGGACGAGGAACGCCAAACCTTCGGGCGTCGTAAACAGCTTCTCGAAGAAGTCGGGGCCGAAACCGTTGAAGCCCATCAAGCCGAAGAAGAGGAACGCGGCAATGTCCATCCAGATGACAAGCGCAAACCCCGTAACGAGCGCCATCCAACGGACATCGCGCGCGGCCGCCTGCTTCATGGAAGCCAAAACGCTCGACCAACTCAGAGGTTTTTCGCGCTCAAGGTGTTCGCTTACAGCATAAAATCCGACCCCGGCAAACGGCGCGATCAGGGCGAAACCCATGGCCAGTGGATAAGCGAAAAAGGGCAGTCCGAAATAAAACAACAGCGCGACCAGAAGCCAGCCGGCGGCAACGTAGAGCCCTGCAAAGAACAGCCCGTAGGCTGGGGCCGACCGGAAATCATGAACACCGGCGGCTAGGACGTCGACGAGGTCCTGCACCGTTATCTTCTCGACCTTCGGCCATTGCGCTTTCTGCTTTGGCGTCATTGTTGCGCGTTCCCCAGATGTCCCCATTAGCGCTCAGTTTTGCGCGTGGGTGGTGGTCACGTTTCAATTGGAAGGAAGTGGGATTGCGGTGACCCGTGTCAATGACATAGCACAATGTTCTCCCACGCCTGGGCAACACCGGAAAGCGCCCGAACAACGATTCAAGAGGCGCGGGCTGGTCAAGGACTGCCCAACCAATGCATGGTCTTCAACAGTCGGGCAACGCGGACGGAATCACATGCACGGACGGCACGATCACGACGAGCAGAGCGGACATGGCCGTAAGCATGGGCATGGGGGGCACGAACATCATGGCCATGGCGCGGGTAATGAGCGGCGCGTCGGCATCGCGGCGCTGCTCACGGGACTGTTCATGGTTGCAGAGGTGGCAGGCGGGGTGATCTCGGGTTCGCTGGCGCTTTTGGCCGATGCCGGGCATATGCTGACAGACTTCGCAAGCCTGGGCATGGCCTGGTACGGCTTCCGGCTCGCCAAACGACCGGCGGACTGGAAGCGGACCTATGGCTACGACCGTTTTTCCATCCTCGTCGCGTTTGCCAACGGTCTCGCCTTGTTTGCAATCGCCACCTGGATCGTCGTCGAAGCCTGGCACAGGCTCGCCGCCCCCGGCGAAGTGCTTGGCGGCTTGATGCTATGGGTCGCGGTCGGCGGCCTGGCGGTCAACATCATCGCGTTCTTTGTCCTGCATGGCGGCGACAAGGGCAACCTCAACATGCGCGCGGCCACGCTCCACGTCATCGGGGATCTGCTCGGATCGGTGGCGGCGATCGGCGCGGCGGTCGTCATTCTTGCAACCGGTTGGACGCCGATCGATCCTATTCTGTCGGTGCTCGTGGCGCTCATCATCCTGCGCTCGGCGTGGTACGTCGTGGCTGACAGCGGACACATCCTGCTTGAGGGTGCGCCGTCGGGCCTCGACACCCGAGAGATCAAGCGCGACCTGGAAGCCGCGATTCCTGAAATCGCCGACGTGCATCATGTGCATGCGTGGTCGCTGACCGAGGAGCGGGTGATGGTGACGCTGCATGCACGGCTGCTCGTTGCCGGCGACAGTACGCCCGAACAGATCGCGCGCCGCATCAAGGACCGCCTGCGCGTGGCATTCGGCGTCGACCACGCTACAATCGAGGTCGAATTCGAAGACTGTGCGGATCAGGCCAAATCCGTCAGTTAGGTTGTTTCCGCTCACGTGGCAGGTCTTTCCGGCGTAGCACTCCGCGGCGGCGGCACATGCTCACCTCGGCGGACAGCCATCCATTAGCCGGCGTCGCCTGACCAGGAACGACGTCTTCAGGCACCCACATCTATTGGGATTGGCGCTTGACAGTGTCCTGACGGTTCTCAAGGCGACGCTCGGCAGCCTTTTCCTTGTTTTCAAGGCGCTTTTTCATCGCCGCCTCGCGGTTCTCCAGTTTCTCCAACTGCTGGAGATCGCCGTGCGATCGGGCAGCCTCCTGGCGATTATCCATGCGCTTCTCAAGTGCGTCGGCGCGGTTTTCGATGCGCTTTTCGACGGACGGCTGTTGAGCAAGGGCAATTGTGGTGAAGCCGAGCAGGAATGCGGTCGTCAGACCGGTAACTTGCATTTTCATTTGTTCGACCCTTCGTCCTAAATAAGTATTTTGGCAGCATCATCGCGCACTGCCGGCGGCCCCGTAGCGGGCGCTGGCTGAGCAGGTGGATCAGGCTTGTGGCTTTACAATGAAAGGTTCAACGCATCGTCGCCGGGAAGCGCGCTTGTCCGCTACGGAGGCCGCGCAACGGCCACTTCATGGATGTGCGGCAAAATGGTCCGGCGGTTTCCTTGAAGGCGTGTTGCCGTCAGCCGTCCGGTGTTGGGCCACCCCAGAACCACTCTTGCCTAAGCGACTCAGGCCGCGACAACGATCAGCGTGTTATTCGCGGCCATTTCGACGACTTCGTGGAGCTTCAATCCGTTCTTCATGCCGCAGGCGACAATATCCTCCAGGTTGCGGATGCCGAAAGCGGGATTGCGGGACCGCAAAGCCTGATCGAAATCGATGTTGCCCTGGCTGATGTGCTGGCCGTTCTTCTTGTAGGGACCGTAAAAAATCATGAGGCCGCCGGGACGCAGATACTTGCTGGCTCCGGCGAGAATCGCCTCGGCAACAGCCCAGGGGGCGATGTGAATCACGTTGATCGCGATTGCCGCATCCAGGCTCTGGGGAAGAAGCTGGCGATTGCCCAGGTTCCAGACCGGCTCGAGGCAATCCAGATGCGTCGCGGGCCTGATGTTGGTGAGACCGCTCGATTGTCTCCAGGCATCTATGCTGCCCAAATGATCGTTAACGGGATCGCTAGGCCAGAAGGTGATCTCAGGCAGGACGGCGGCAAAGGTCACTGCGTGCTGTCCGGTGCCGCTGCCGATTTCCAGGACGTCGCCATTTCGGTCGCCGAGAAGCCGCCTGATCTCAGCGGCCAGGCCGTCCTTGTTCTTGTGAAACGAGGGAGCATCGAGCCGGCCCTCCGTGTCGGCGGGACCGATGTCCTTGGCGAAGTTCTCGACCGGCTTGCGCATCGCGGCAACTCCTGAATCCAGCATGCCGGGCGACGCTGCCACCGACGAGGGCGCCGGGCAAGCTGGAAAGCGTCGGGCGGGCTGGTCACGCTGTTGACGCGGCAGGCTTGACGGGCGGGGTCTTCAACGTTCATGTGCTTGCACTTGCGACCTGATCTCCACCCCATCGAGCGCGTACTTCCGATGAAACCATCTGTGCGCTTCCCAACCCCTTGTTTTGTCGCATATATACTCTAGCGGAGTTGCAATCCCGTCCATGGCCGGTGCGGTTCTCAATAGTTTGCGCCTCATGCGCGCCGGTATCGTCATGGCGCAACATGGCGTCCACTTCTGGCCGAAGGGCATGAAAGTGCCGCTGGCGCTGCATGCCGCGCGAGCACTGACTCTGCCGGTCACAATCCTGACGTGGCCATTCCGCATCGGCAAACCGCGCGAGCGGCGAATTTCGGATGCGCTGGCTTCCCTTGGTCCTTCTTACATCAAGCTTGGACAGTTTCTCGCCACCCGGGCCGATGTGATCGGCCCGGACCTCGCCCGCGACCTCTCGTTCCTACAAGACAAGATGGCGCCATTCCCGCTGGTTGAAGCAAAGCGGGCGGTTGCGGAGGGCCTGCAGCGCAGTGTCGAGCAGACGTTCGCGACGTTCGGACCGCCGGTGGCGGCGGCGTCGATCGCACAGGTGCATAAGGCGACGGTCGTCGATCCGAAGTCGGGGGCGAGCAAGGACGTAGCCGTCAAGGTGCTTCGGCCCGGAATCGAGCGGCGCTTCAAGGCCGATCTCGACAGCTATTTTTTCGCCGCCGGTCTCGTGGAGAAGTTCCACATGCCGTCGCGTCGACTGCGCCCCATGGCGGTCGTTGCCAACCTGAAGCGGACCACCGACCTCGAGATGGACCTGCGGCTCGAGGCCGCCGCCATTTCGGAAATGGCCGATAACATCAAGGGCGATGAGGGCTTCCGGGTACCGGTGGTTGACTGGCGGCGGACGTCCAAGCGGGTACTGACGCTGGAATGGATCGACGGCATCCCCGTTGCCGACATCGCCGCTCTGAACGCTGCCGGACATGACACCGAAGCGCTGGGGCTGAAAATCCTGCGCACGTTCCTGCGCCACGCCATGCGCGACGGCTTCTTTCACGCCGACATGCACCCCGGCAACCTGTTCATCGACAGGCAAGGCAACGTCGTGGCCGTCGATTTCGGCATCATGGGAAGGCTCTCGCCCATCGAGCGGAAATTCCTCGCCGAGATCCTGCATGGGCTTATCACGCGGGATTTCCGGCGGGCGGCCGCGATCCACTTCGAAGCCGGCTACGTGCCGCCTCACCACACCATTGAGACCTTCGCGCAGGCGATGCGGGCCATCGGCGAGCCGATCCACGGGCGCACGGCCGAAGACATCTCGATGGCCGATCTCCTCGGCCAGTTGTTCGCCTATACCGAGCTGTTCGACATGGAGACGCGGCCTGAATTGATCCTGCTGCAAAAGAGCATGGTGATCGTCGAAGGCGTGGCGCGATCGCTCAATCCGCACCTCAACATGTGGACGGCGGCCGAGCCGGTCGCCAAGGAATGGGTGGAGCAAAACCTCGGCGTTGCCGGTCAGCTCCGTTATGCCGGCTCCGGGGCCGTCGATCTCGGCCGGATGGTCGCGGACGTGCCAAAACTGATGCACAGGGCGCAGGGCACTTTGGAAGCGATCGACTCGATTGCAAAGAACGGCGTGCGCCTCGACAAGGGTGTGATCCGGGATTTGGCCCACGAGCAAGCGAAGGCGGGCCGGTGGGGGCGGGCGGCGCTGTGGGTCGGTGCGTTAGCGCTGGTGGCCATTGCTTATGCGATGCTGAAGGGTTGAGGCGGTTTTTATTGGCCCAACACTCGGCAAACCGGTGTTGGCGCTGTGGGTCGGTGCGTTAGCGCTGGTGACCATTGCTTATGCGATGCTGAAGGGTTGAGGCGGTTTTTATTGGCCCAACACTCGGCAAGCCGGTGTTGGTGTGGGATCCAAAAGACGTTTTCGGGCGTTTGCACATCGCATGTGCCAACTTCATTAATCGCACCCGCCAACGATGAAAATCGTCGCTGATGAGTGGCCCATACTAGGGAGTTGTATTCAAAGATGCACCGGAACTTCTTGACGATCCCCGCTTGCGCCTTCACGGCCATCCTCGTGCTGCTCATTTGCGGTACCTCGTACCCTGCCGAAGCCCTAAAGATCGGCGATTGGGAAGCGGTCTGCAGGGCGCCGAACGCATTGACCGGTGAAGTTCAGGAGGTCGAAGAGGATCAGATAGCCCGCCACCCGTTTCCGCCCTGGTTCGGCAGAACTCGCCGAAATGACGACGGCACATGGCTCATCGAATTCAATGTCCTGGCGATGAACGTCTACAAAGTGTCGGACGACATGAAGAAGTTCATTTTCTACCATGAGTGCGCGCACGCCCGGCTGAATGACGGGAGCGAGCGCGTCGCCGATTGTGATGGGCTGGCTCAGATGCGGAACGAAAAACTTCTCGACGAGGAATTGCTCGGTGACATCACGCACACCTACCTGTTGATCTCCCGGAGTTTTCCGACCGGCGGACCCTGCGATCAGTACGCGCCTCCCCTTGAAGCGGCCGTGCGGTGAAGGCGCGTTAACAATGTCGTGGTAATCCCGGCAATACGCTTGCCCGCGCAACGCCTGCTGCAGGTGTTTCCATCTTGGCGGCGCCGGTCTTTCAGGTACTCGGGGAACCAATAAATGACGTCATTATCGCGGATCGCTGGCGGATCGACGGCAATTGCTGCCTTCGGGGTCATCTGTTTCTTGGGCGGATTGTCGGTTGCGCGCGAACCCGCGCCTGCCGTCGCAGTCCTGATGTCCACCGGCAAAACCGTCATCGGCCAGCCGATCGACTATCCGACCGGGTCGCCTGCAAAGGTCACGGCAGCCGTGATCACCATGCAGCCTGGCCAGTCGACGGGCTGGCACAGACATGACGTGCCGCTGTTCGGGTACATGCTCGAAGGCGAGATCACCGTCGATTACGGTCCAAAACACGGCAAAAAGGTCTACGCCAAGGGCGACACGCTGATGGAAGCGATCGGCGAGCCGCACTACGGCGCCGCGACGAGTTCCGGACCTGCATCCATTCTTGCCGTATTCGTCGGCGCCGACGACGTGAAGAACACGGAAAATGTTGCCGCGCCGCATTGATGGGCGACAGGCAATCCTTGACGCAGCAGCCCGTCACACGAGCCGGTCACGAGGCTCTTTTCCGGCGAAGTAGGCGTCGAGGTTGTCGAGGGCGCGAAAACCCATGGCGTCGCGGGTTTCGCGCGTCGCACTGCCTATATGCGGCAGCATGAACACGTTCTCCAACCGTGCGAGCGCCGGGTTTCCACCCGGCTCCACCTGGAAGACATCGAGGCCGGCAGCCGCGAGCTTGCCTGATTGCAGCGCTTCTATCAAAGCGGCTTCGTCGACAAGGGCCCCGCGCGCGGTGTTGACGAGAATTGCCCCATCGGGAAGCAGCGAAAGGCGCTCCCGATTCATGAGGTTCATCGTTTCGGGAGTTGCCGGGCAGTGCAGCGAGACGAACTGGCTGTGTGGCAGGAGATCCTCGACGGTGGCGTGATAAATGGCGCCGTTCTCAAGTTCGGGGGCGAGCCGCGAGCGGTTGTAATAGTGAATTTCCATGCCGAAGCCCTGGATGAGCCTGGCAAAAGCGCGACCGACCCGTCCCATGCCGACGATGCCGAGCCGCTTGCCCGTCATCTGGGTGCCGACCATGAACGACGGGCTCCACGACGTCCATTGTCCGGCGCGTACGAGACGATCTCCCTCCCCGGCACGGCGCGCGGCCGCCAGCATGAGCAGGAGCGCGATCTCGGCGGTGGCGTCGGACAGCACGTCGGGGGTGTTGGTGACGACGACGCCCTTCGCCTTCAGCGCGTTGAGATCGCAGTGATCAACGCCGACGGAATGGTTGGCGATGATCTTGACCCGCGGCGAGAGGCGCGCCGCGACATCAGCGCTGAAGTGCTCGGAATGGCACGGGAGAATGGCGTCGACTTCGGTACTCCTGGCGACGATTTCGTCGGGCGTGAAGACGCGGTCTTCCGGGTTCAACTGGACGTCATAATCGCGGGCGGCGCGGGCTTCGGTTGCATCAGAAAGCTTGCGTGTGATCCACAGAACGGGCTTGTTGGCGGCCATGTCGTCTCCATCCAGATTCCAGACACCGTTTTTTTCGGATCTGTTCCATCATTTCGGCGATTTCCGATAGCATTGCTAGTCTAGCGCATCTGACGTTTGGTTGCCACGAGCAGCTAGCCTCTCAATCAAAAGGCAGATGCAGAAGCTACACTAGAATCATAGAGTTGCTAGTGTTCCTCATGGTTCTGACATTTGCTCGGAACCTAGCCGGACAGGGCAGCAAATGTCAGAATCGGAACACTAGAAACTGGCGTCGAACCAATTGGATGCCATGGCGTTGTCTGCGTGTCGGTGCGGATCACTCAGAAGGGGAATGCCGTTGGCCGTTTTGGATGGCAGAACGCTCACCGCAAAGGTTCTGGCTGCGGGATTTGCTGCGCTGGTTATCTGCGCGGCGGTGCCTGCGCATGCCGCGTCGAAGCCAGCGAAGACGCCGAATGGCGCGAAACGCGTCGATATTCCGTTGCCGGTCCTGGCGCCGTGGCACAACCGGCCGGCGGCGCTCGGCAAGGGGCCAAATGCCAAATCGACCGCGGAGAAGCCCTCCGGTACCTTGAAGACGACGGCCGAAGCGGATGCGAAGCCGGCGCCGGTTGAACCCTCGGTCACCGCTCTCGTCGCTCCAGATCCGAACGTCTGGTCGGAGGATGATGTCAGCGAAAGCCTGAAGGCCTGCGTCATCAAGCTTGCGTCCATCCAGGCTCGCGTCGAAATATCCGAACCGTTCCGCAAAGGGGGCTGCGGCGCGCCTGCCGCCGTTGAGGTCAAGAAATTGGGAACGCGCTATCCAATTACATTGTCGCCGGCGGCAACGCTTCGCTGCGACATGGCCGTGTCGCTCTATCAATTCGTCGAAGAAAGCCTGCAGCCGGCAGCCGTCGCCGTGCTCGGTTCACCCATCGTCAGCTTTCAGGGCATCTCCAGCTATTCCTGCCGCAACCGAAACGGCGACGCGGCCGGCAAATTGAGCGAGCACGCGCTGGCCAACGCTCTTGACGTCGGCTCCTTCAATCTCGCAGACGGCAGGACCGTAAGGGTCGCCTCCGACTGGGGGCCGACCGATCGCGACGCCGAGCGGGAGACCGATCCGGTGGTGCAGACGGTTACCGAGTCCGTCAAGGCCAATGGCAACGTGCGGCTTGCCTCGCTTGAGGGGCAGCGGCTATCACACCGGCAACTGCGGCGCCTCGGGCGGGCGGCGAAGGTCGCCAAGGAGGTTAGCGTGCCGCCAACACCGATCAAAAAATCGGATGCCTTGAAGTCGTCGCAGTCGACGAAAGCTGCGGCAGTGAAAGTCGGCGCACCTCTCCCCACGAAAAAGCCCGAGGCCAAGAAAGCGCCGGCGCCGGTGATCAAACCACCTCCGCCGAAAATAACGAACGAGATGCGGTTCCTGAAGCAGGTGCACGCGGACGCCTGCAAGTACTTCGGCACGGTGCTCGGCCCCGAAGCCAACGAAGCCCACCGCGACCACTTCCATTTTGACATGGCGCCGCGCAAGCGCAGCAATTACTGCCGGTAGACATTATTGACTTCTGCGAACACCTCGGCAGGCCGGTGTTGGGGGGAGCTTTCACGCCAACACTCGCCAAGCCGGTGTTGGGGGAGCTTTCACGCCAATACTCGCCAAGCCGGTGTTGGGGGAGCTTTCACGCCAACACTCGCCAAGCCGGTGTTGGGGGAGCTTTCACGCCAACACTCGCCAAGCCGGTGTTGGGGGAGCTTTCACGCCAACACTCGGCAAGCCGGTGTTGGACTGCCGGTGTGGGCAGTGAGTGGCCGGTCGGCGAACACAGTCCGAAGGTCGTGCCGGCAGCAGCATCTGCTGCTGCGCGATCCTAGCGAACAGCACGAGAGGCGGGCCGGGCGTTCTCTGTCTACGTTTGAACTTCCAGTCAAAACAGTTGTGCACTGCAGCGACGTGCATACGCACAAAAGAGTACTACAATCGCTGTTCAATCCAACCTAGTCCTCCGCCAGTCCGGCAAAACCGCTTGCCATCGGCGGCCGGGACTCGCAGCATGGTGGCCCGTGCCGAATGGCTGGAAAGAAAAGGGATCGCACATGGAAGAGCGATGGCTCGGCACTCTGGGGCCACGCGTCTCCTGCGTCAGCCTCGGGTGCATGAACCTGGCTGGCGCATACGGACCGTTATCGGAAGAGGATGCGCTGCGACTGCTCGACAAGGCGGTCGAACTCGGCGTCACGCATTTCGACAGTGCCGATATCTACGGCATGGGCATCTCAGAAGAGATCCTGGCCAAGTTCCTGCGCACCCGGCGGCCAAAGGTGACGATCGCCAGCAAGGGCGGCATCCGCTTCATGCGCGCCACCGGACAGCGCTACATCGACAATTCGCCCGCCTACCTCAAGGAAGCCGTCGATAATTCTCTGCGGCGGCTCGGCGCCGACAGGATCGACGTCTACTATGTTCATCGGCGCGAAGTCGGGCGGCCGATCGAAGAGGTCATCGGCACGCTCGCCGATCTCAAGAGGGCCGGAAAGATCGGTGCGATCGGGCTTTCGGAAGTCTCGTCGGAAACCGTCCGTAAAGCGCACCGGGTCGACCGTGTCGCCTGCGTGCAATCGGAGTATTCGCTGTGGTCGCGTATGCCCGAAAATGATCTCCTCAAAACCACCGCCGAACTTGGCATCGCGTTTGTCGCGTTCTCACCTCTGGCGCGCGGCATGTTGACGGCGTCGCCGCCCGACCCTGCGAAAATGACGGGGCGCGATTTCCGCAAACGCAACCCGCGGTTCCTGGAGGAGAACTACCCCCGCAATCTTGAGGCTATCGGTGGATTTCGCGAGCTTGCCGCTGAACTCGGTCACGATCCTGCATCGCTTGCGATTGCTTGGGTTCTTTCGCGGGCGCGCAACGTCATTGCCCTCCCTGGCACGCGTTCGGCCGATCATCTTGCCGCCGCGGTCGCCGGGGCATCCTTGCGCCTTGATGTCGAAACCCTGCGACGGATCGAGGCTAGCTTCCCGGAAGGTTTCCCGTGGGGCGAACGCTACGGCGAGACGCAGCGACTCGGCATTGAGGAGCCTTAGGCTAGTGAGGCGTCGCGCCTTAGTTGACCGATGGTGCGGCGAGGTTTGAGTCAACTAAGGCGCGATAAACGCCTCACTAAACCATTGATGTTGCTAGTGGCCCTGATGTCGCGCCAAAATCGGACGAG